>Ga0315900_10000005_pt1 | contig 439064 bp, 445 predicted proteins | sample LakEriMetagenome_FD_203521 | JGI IMG/M metagenome (GOLD analysis project Ga0315900, IMG submission 203521) | Freshwater fungal communities from buoy surface, Lake Erie, Ohio, United States - Buoy 12 MA114 | ecosystem: Environmental > Aquatic > Freshwater > Lake > Lake biofilm | place: USA...
CTGCTGCCCGATCCCTGAATCAGCAGCACAGATCACTGCTTCTTGGTCACTCAGCGTTGGGCCATCAGGCGTGCAGTCCTGCGCAGGGGCATCCCGACCCCTGAACGCGTACCACCTGTGACTGAAGCCGCGACTGAAGTCTCCGACTCCGCCCCCTCCATTGCCGCTCTGGAGGCTAGCGGCCTTCCCTTTGTCCTCGCTGATTCTCTGGGAACTGTGGTGCGTGTCAACGAGGCATTTCGCCAGACCTACGGCTGGCTCGACCAGGAGATCGTCGACGAACCGATCGGCAAGATTCTGCCGGAGTCGTTCCGGATGGCTCACCAATTCGGCTTCTCCCGTTTTCAGGCCACGGAACAATCCACCATCCTTGCCCACCCGCTTCGCCTGAACACGCTCTGCGCCGACGGCCGCTCCCTCGTATCGGAGCATTTCATCGTGGCCGAGAAGCGGCCTGAGGGCTGGATCTTCGCCGCCACACTCACTCCCCTGCCCGAGGGCACCCCTGTGGACGCATGAGCGCGACGCGGGCCGATTCCGAAAGCAGCCTGGTCTGGGAGTTGCGTCGCAGCCTGGCCCGGCTGGAGCTGGCTCTGGCCCAGATCAGTGATGCCCTGGTGATCACCGACGCCGCCGGTGGTCTGCTCTGGTGCAATGGCCGTTTCGAGCAACTGCTCAGGCAGTCCCGTTTGCGCTTGCTCGGCAGCAGGTTGGATCGGTTGCTGCAGTCCAGGTTTGCGGGCGACTTCACGCTGAACCTCCACGACCTGCTGGAGCAGCGTCCCCACGGTGGCCTGGTCACGCTGGTGCTGGAGCGGGAGCCGCTTCAGGTGATCGAACTGGAGTGGCGCCCCGTGCAATCGGAGCAGCCGGCCCCCTATGTGTTCAGCTTCCACGATGTGAGTGACCGGGAGTCGCTCCAGGCCCTGCAGTTGCAGTCACGCCTGCTGGTGGACGAGCAACTGGCCCTGGCCCAGCAGGTGGTGACCTGCCCCGTGACCGGCCTGCCCAACCGGCGCGGTTTCGCCCGGGCGATTCAGGCAGCCCTCCAGCACTTGGAGCGTCACCCCACCTGGGTGGCGGTGTTGTTCTGCGATCTCAACCGCTTCAAGGAGGTGAATGACACCTATGGCCACCAGGTGGGGGACCAGTTGCTGATCGCCCTGGCCCAGCGCATGCAGCAGGCGATCCGGGCCGACGATGTGCTGGCCCGTCTGGGCGGGGATGAATTCGTGGTGCTCTGCACGGAGCTCGATCGGCCCGATGAGGCCCTGCGCATCGCCGAGCGGCTGCGCGAGGTGGTGGGCCGGCCCTGGACCCCGGAGAGCAGCGGCATCCCGGTCGAGATCCATCCCGAGATCAGCATCGGCATCGCCTTCAGTGAGCACGGGGAGGAATCCCCGGACCAGTTGCTTCACGACGCCGACCTGGCCATGTACGAGGCCAAGAGTCGGGCGGATCGGCAGATCGTGGCGTTCGACTCCGCCATCAGCTCCCAGCTGAACCGCCGCATCGCCATCAGGCGCAGCCTCCAGGTTGCCCTCAAGAGCCAGCGCCTGCCCATGCATTTTCAGCCCTGGGTGAGCCTGGAGGGCGCTGAGGTGTTGGGCTATGAGGCCCTGGTGCGCCTGGATGACCTGGAGGGGGAGCTGATCGCCCCCTGCGAGCTGATCGCCGTGGCCGAGTCCTCGGGGCTGATGAAGGCCCTCGGCCAGCTGGTGCTGGAGCAGAGTCTGCTGGCGCTGGATTCATTGGGGGCGTTGGCCGATGGGCCTTCAGAGCAGGTGCCCTCTCTGGCGGTGAACTTCAGTCCCCAGCAGCTGGCACGCCCCGGTTTCGCGGCCGATGTGCTTGCCCTCGTGAGCCGCCTGCAGGTGTCGCCCCGCCAGCTCTGCATCGAAGTCACCGAAACCGCGTTAATCGACCATCCCCAGCGCACCCGCGAGGAGTTAACCAGCCTGCGCGATGCTGGCTTCCGGGTGTTTCTCGACGACTTCGGCACCGGCTATTCGAGCCTGAACTGGCTGGCTGAACTGCCGATCGACGGGGTGAAGATCGACCGCAGCTTCACCGCCACCATGCTGGAGGACCCCCGCCGCCAGGCACTGGTGGCGGCCATCCTGGGCCTGGCCGCCGACCTCCAACTGGAGGTGGTGGCCGAGGGCATCGAGCGGAGGGAGCAATGGCAGGCCCTGCGCCGGCTGGGCTGCCGGCTGGGCCAGGGCTATCTGTTCAGTCGACCGCTGCCGGCTGGGCAGCTGGGCCAGCTGCCAGCAGTGCTTCTTCCAGCAGCATGTTGAACTGCAACAGCTCGGCGTCGTTCAGCTGCTGACGGCTGCCCCGGCCCAGGTGCTGCTCCAGGAATTGCCTGCCCCGCAGGGCATCCCAGCCCAGCTGGCCGAGCAGGGCATCGCTCTGCTCAAGCAGGTCTGCGCGCCGCAGCGGCACGGGCACCGCCATCGGATCGGCGCCAGGTTCGAGCTGCTCCACGAGGCGCAGATAGGCCAGCAGGTCGTTGTAGGTGGTGAGCCGGCTGCGGCTGGGGTGGCCGAAGGCCCGCTCCAGATACAGGCCTTCCTGATCGCGCTGCCAGCCGATCCGCTTCAGGGCCAGATCGATTCGGGCCAGTTCAGCGCTCCAGTCCTCCGGGTCCGCAGCCGGCTCCTCCGGCACGGCCGGCTCAGCCGCAGTGGCATCGGGAGGACGCCCAGGGCTGGCATGTCCCGGGCTCTGGACAGCAGAGCTGCCGCTTGCCGCTGGTTGCCTCACCTCGGGTTCCACCCCTGGCGGACCGGGAGCGGCGGCTGCGGACACCGCTGGTGTGGCTGCTGCCGGCGGCTGGGCCAGCTGCTGCTGCAGCCTCTGCCGGGCTTGATCTTCCGCGGCTTCGGCGGTCACGCCCTCGCCGAGGGCCATGGCCAGCACCTCCCCCTTCTGCAGGGCGCTGGCCTCCACCACCCTGCTGCCGGGCTCGGCGTGCACCAGCCGCAGGTGGACAGGCATGGCTCGCGATCACTGGGTGTGCCCTTCCTAGAGTGCTGCAGCGGAAGGGTCGAATGGAAGCCGAGTCGCTGGAAACCCTCACGCCCCTGATCCAGGCGGCGGATCAGTGGAGCGAGGTGCTGCTGCTGTTGCCCCTGCTCGTGGCCCTGGAGGCCGTGCTGTCGGCCGACAACGCCATCGCCCTGGCGGCGATCTCCCGTCGCCTCCATGACCGCGCCCGCCAGGAGATGGCCCTCAACCTGGGCCTGCTGCTGGCCCTGGTGTTTCGCATCGTCCTGATCGTGGCAGCCCGCTGGGTGCTCAATTTCTGGCCCCTGGAGCTGGCCGCCTCCGCCTATCTGCTCTGGCTCTGTGGCCGCCACCTGCAGCTGCTGCTCCAGGGCCGGGAAGAGGGACTGGCCTCCACGCCCGGCGACAACGGCGAGGTTCTGCCTGCTGCCCATGGCAGCGGCGGTGATGGCGCCGTCGTCTCCGCCTCCCTCGGTGGCGTGGTGGCCACCCTGGCCCTCACCGATCTGGCCTTCTCCCTCGACAGCGTCGCCGCGGCGGTGGCGGTGAGCGACCGTCTCGAGCTGGTGATCGCCGGTGGGGTGATCGGCGTGATCGCCCTGCGGCTCACCGCCGAGCTGTTCATCCGCTGGCTGGAGCGCTACCGCCACCTGGAAACCGCCGGCTACCTGGCCGTGGGCCTGGTGGGCCTGAGGTTGCTGCTGCGGCTCGGACGCCCCGACCTGGTGCCCCCTGAATGGATGCTGCTGCTGCTGGTGGCCAGCCTGTTCGTGTGGGGGTTCTCCAAGCGCAATCCCGACGGCCCACCCCTGGCCGATGCCGATTCCAGCGGCTGATCGATGCGGGTGGAGCTGCGCCAGATCGGCAGCGATCAGCTGCTCGATTGCCTGGAGGTGGAGGCCCTGGCGGAGGTTCCCCAGCCGGGCCGCTGGCTGGAGCACGGTGGGCGCTCGTATCTGGTGCTGCAGCGCCGCCACCGCTACCGCCTGCTCAACGGTCGCTATGCCCTCGCCAGCGTGGCTCTGCAGGTGAAGGCCGAACAACGGCCCGCCGATGCCCGCCCCTGGGGCCCGGGCTGGGTGATCGGTGATCCCCTCTGCCGCTTCAATGCCCGCAGCCCCCTGCTGCGCTGTGCGGTGCTGCCGGCCGGTCCCTGTGAACGCTGTGCCCACTTCCTCCCCCGCTCCTGAAATCCCGGCCGGCCAGCTGCGCTGGCATGGGTGCCGCCGGGTGGCCGGCCATGGCGTTGCATCGGGGAGGGCGGCCGACAGCCCCTACCCCGCCGGCACGATTGCTCTCCAGGCCCCGCTGTTTGCCCGGGCTGGACTGGACCTGAGCGGCTGTTTCGCCGGCACCCTCAATCTGGCCTTCCCGGGCGGTGAATGGCGCTTGCGGCAGCCGAGCTGGCACGTTGCGTTGCTGCGCTGGACCGACCGCCATCCGCCGGAGAGCTTTTCCTTCTGGCCCTGCCAGCTGCGCTGGCGGGGCGCTGGTTCAGTGGTTTCCGGCTGGATCTACTGGCCCCATCCGGAGACCAAGCAGCGCCACGTCCAGCCGCCCGACCGACTGGAGGTGCTGGCACCCTGGATCGAGGGCATCGCGGGCGTCGATCATCTGGAGCTGGGCGTGGATGGCAGCCGCTGCCGGCTGGTCCAGCCCGCCCGCCTGCGGGCCCGCCTGCTGGAGTTTCTCAAGTTCCGGGTGCTGGCCGCCCAGGGGGAGTTCTTCGCCAGCTTCAACGGGCCGGCTGGGATGGCCCGGCTGCGCGCGTGGCTGGGCAGCCAGGGCTGGGCGGAGGCCCTCGACCTCAGCGACAGCGATCTCGTCCTGGTGCTGGAGCAGGCCCGGGCGCTGTACACCGATTGAGCCCATTCCGCCCTGTCTCTGAGCTGACGTCCATCGAGGCTGCCCGTAGGGTGAAGTCAGTTCACCGCTGTTGAGCCCATTACCAGTTCAGCCAAGCGCTCCAGCCGCTCCCGCCCCGTCCCGGCCCCGGTCCGATCCGCCTCCCGCAATGGTGTGGCCGCCAACGGGACGGCACCACGATCCCGGGACCTGCCGCCTGCAGGCGATTCCAGCGTGGTGGATGCCAGCGCGGTGGATCCCGGTGTGGCCGCGGCCTTCGCCGAGCTGGGGCTGGGGCAACCCATCGTGCAGGCAGTGGCCAGCAAGGGCTACAGCGAGCCCTCACCGATCCAGCGCCAGTGCATTCCCGCGGTGCTCGAGGGGCGGGACGTGATGGCAGCCGCCCAGACCGGCACCGGCAAGACCGCCGGTTTCACCCTGCCGATGCTGGAGCGCCTCCGCCATGGGAGCCATGCCCGCAATGGCATGGTGCGCGGTCTGGTGCTCACCCCCACCCGCGAACTGGCCGCCCAGGTGGCGGAGAACGTGGCGGCCTACGGCCGCTTTCTCGACCTGCGCAGCGATGTGGTTTTCGGTGGGGTCAAGATCAACCCCCAGATCAACCGGCTCAAGGCGGGCGCTGACGTGCTCGTGGCCACCCCCGGCCGCCTGATCGACCTCCAGCAGCAGGGTGCCATCCACCTCAATCAGGTGGAGATCCTGGTGCTCGATGAGGCCGACCGCATGCTCGACATGGGCTTCATCCGCGACATCCGCCGCCTGCTGGCCCTGATGCCGCCGCGGCGCCAGAACCTGCTGTTCTCCGCGACCTTCAGCGGCCCGATCAAGGCCCTGGCCCATGGCCTGCTGCACAACCCGGTGCAGCTGCAGGTCACGCCCGAAAACCGCACGGCTCCCACCGTGGAGCACCTGCTCCACCCCTGCGACATGGCCCGCAAGCCGGAACTGCTGGCCCATCTGATCGCCAGTCAGAACTGGCAGCAGGTGCTGGTGTTCGCCCGCACCAAGCACGGGGCCAACCGCATGGCGGAGAAGCTGGCCGAAGCCGGGATGGCGGCGGCGGCCATCCACGGCAACAAGAGCCAGGGGGCTCGCACCCGGGCCCTGGATGGCTTCAAGAGCGGCGAGCTGCGTGTGCTGGTGGCCACCGATCTGGCGGCCCGCGGCATCGACATCCACCAGCTGCCGCATGTGGTGAATCTGGATCTGCCCAACCAGGCCGAGGACTACGTGCACCGCATCGGTCGCACCGGCCGGGCCGGCCACCCCGGCCATGCCATCTCGCTGGTGGCGGCTGAAGAACACGAGTTGCTGCGGGCGATCGAGCGCCTGATCGGCAGCAGCCTGCCCCGGGAGGAGGTGCCCGGCTTCGAGCCCACGGTGCTCAGTGCTCCGCCCCTCGACCTGAGCGGCGGGCGGGGCAAGGGCCGGGGCCGGGCGCCGATGGCTGCGGCCGGGCGGCCCCGCCGGTCTGCAAACGGCAACAACCGACACACACGGAACCGCTGAGCTCAGCTCCCATGGGGGGGCGTCACCTCCCGCCATGCCCTACGAGCCCGGATCACCCCAGTGCCGTGTGCTGATCGACTGCAAGAGTCAGATCGAGTCGATGCTGCTGGCCCTCGAGCGGATCGAGAACAGCGACCACATCCGTGACCAGCTGCGTTCCGTGCACCATCAGCTGGAGGGCCTTCACGGCCTCTATCGCAAGTCAGAGGCAGGTTTCTCCGCGGATTCGGCGGCACCGCTGAGCAGCTGACAGGCGGCATAGGCAGAGGCCAGGGTGGCCACTCTCTGGCTCTGCCGCGTTTGATCCCCGGGCCGCACCACGTAGCGTCCGATTGTGTCCCGGTAGATCAGGCAGCCAGGCCCGGCTTCCGCCACGTAGGACAGGCCGACCGAACGCTCACGAGCCATGGGACCCTCTGGAGGCTGTTCCAGCTCTAGTCATTCGTGAGGGATCCCTGACCTGTTGATCGCCAGACGACACAGAACGTAGCGCTCAGCTGCCCAGTCGGTCGCCCGCCTGTGCTTGCAGCTGTTGCAGCAGGGCCTGGCCCTCGCTGGCGCGCTTCCCGGCCAGTTGCGCCTGCCGCAGCAGCAGCGGGCAAGCCGCGGTGGCCACCACCAGCCCCACACCCTGCACACAGGCCAGCACCGTCCCGGGAGCGGTCCGCCCCTCACCAGGGGAGCCCTCCTGCTCCGCTGCTGCTCCGGACCACTGGCTGCAGAGCGCCGCCGCCTGGGGGCTGAGGGCGTTCGCCAGGCGCTCCACCAGGGGTTCGCTGGCCAGCAGTTTCAGCCGCTCCCCTCGCCAGCTGGTGTGGGCACCGGGGTAGAGGCCCATCACCCGGCGGTGGATCGCCAGGGCGGACTGCCCCCAGTCGATGGCGAAGTCGTCCTTTTCAAGCAACCGGGCGGTGGTGAGGCCCACCTCGCCCTGGGGGCGCACCTGCAGCCGCCGCAGGCGTTCGGCTTCCGGTCCCGGGCCGGCCGCCGCAATCCTGGGCAGGGCCTCCACCAGCAGCTCAGCGGTGAGGACGGCCAGCCGCTCCCCCAGCTGCTGGGCGTTCTCCAGCAGGCCGATCGGAATGGCCCGCTCCAGCAGCACAGGACCGGTGTCCAGCCCCGCCTCCATCGCCATGATCCCCACGCCGGTCTCGGCATCGCCTTCGATCAGGCTCCACTGGATCGGGGCCGCCCCTCGCCAGCGGGGCAGCAGGGAGCCGTGGCCGTTCCAGCAGCCAAGGGGGGGCTGGGCCAGCACCTCCGGCGGCAGCAGCTGGCCGAAGGCCACCACCACCGAGAGGTCGGCACCCAGGGCGGCCAGCTCGGCCTGGAGCTGTGGCTGGCGGCGGATGCGCTCGGGCGTGAACACCGGAATCCCGAGGTCCAGGGCGCGCACCTTGACCGGGCTCGCCACCAGCTCCTTGCCGCGGCCGCGGCGGCGGTCCGGTTGGCTCACCACCCCCACCAGCCGGTGGCCGGCCGCGTGCAGGGCATTGAGGCTGGGCACCGCGTAGGCCGGGGTGCCCCAGAACAGCACGTTCATGAACAGGCTGGCTCCTGTACAGGTCAGGCTTCGCCGGTGATCGAGAGCCCTTCCACCCAAACATGCGGGCAGAGGCCGTCGGGGGTGATCCTGGCGTCGCCCTCAAAGCCCACGATCGCCTGCAGCAGCTGGCGGATGTCGCCTGCCACGGTGGCGGCCTCGATCGAGCGGCGCTCTCCGCCGCGCACCAGCCAGCCGTCGAAGGGCAGGGAGAATGCGCCCTGGCTGGCCTTCACCCCGGCATGCAGCGCCGAGAGTGAATCGATCACCACCAACCCCCGGGGCTCGCTCTGCTGGAGGTGGTCGAGGCCCTGCGGGCCGCCGCCGCTGCCGGGGGTGGGTCCCACCTCAAACCAGTCGGGGCTCACCGACACCTTGGCCCCCAGGCCGGCATGGCCGGTGGGGGCCACGCCGAAGGCGCGGGCGGTGGCTTCGGAGTGAAGGAAGTTGGCCAGTACGCCGCCATCGAGCAGGGGCAGCGGCCGCGTGGGGGTGCCTTCGCCGTCGAAGGCGCTGGCGCCGATGTTGCCCGGGTGGAGGCCGTTGTCGGTGATCGAGAGGAAGGGCACCGCCAGCTGCTGGCCGAGGGAGTCGCGGTTGCTGAGGCTCACCCCGTCGAGCACGGCCCGGGCGTTGAACAGGCTGGAGAAGGCACCGACCAGATCGAGGAAGGCCTCGGGGCTGAACACGCAGGTGTAGCGGCCTGTGTCGATCGGGGCGTAGTCCAGGTGGCTGATGGTGCGCTCGGCGGCCTCGTCGATGCAGCCGGCAAGGTCGAGGTCGTCGGCTCCGTAGGCCAGGCGCACGGCGCCGGCGCTGCGGGGCTTGCGGCCCGCCTCCTCGGCCTTGGCATAGAGATACACGCTGGCGGTGGTGAGGCGCTGCAGGCGGCAGGCGCCAGCGCTGTTGAGGTACAGGCGCTCGCTGCGGCGCTGGGCCAGGCCGTTGTAGGGCACGGTGCCGATGGCCGGATGGCGCTCCAGCAGCTGGCGCTCCGCATCCCGCAGGGTCTCCAGCAGGCTGAGGATCGGCCGGCTGGGGCGCAGCGGCTGATCCAGCTCGGCCAGGGGGGCCGTGGCCAGGGGCGAGAAGGCCGGCGTGTCGTCGGGGTTGCCGAAGGCGCTGGCGGCCCTGGCGCCGCTCAGGGCCTTCTCCAGGCCTTGCGGGGAGAGGTCGGAGGTGCTGGTGATTCCCACCAGACCGTCGTCGTTCCACACGCGCACCGTGATCGCACTGCGCTGGGCTCCCTTCATCTGCTTGGCCTCGCCCCGGTCCACCTGCACGGAGGTGTCGGTGCTGCAGGAGGCGCCCAGGTCCCACCGGCGGATTCCCTGGCTTGCGGCCAGCTCGTGGAGCTGGGCGCGCAGCTGTTCGGCATCAAGCGTGCTCGCAGCGCCGTTGGTCGTCGTCGCTGATGTCGATGCCATGGTCAACGGCCCCCAACGGTGATCGAGTCCACCTTGATGTGGGGCTGGCCCACGGTGACGTTGATGCTGCCGCTCACCGAGCCGCAGAAGCCGGCGGCCAGGTCGAGGTCGTTGGCGCACATCGAGATGCGCGGCATCACCTCCTTGGCCTCACCGATCAGGGTGGCTCCCTTCACCGGTCTGGTGAGCTGGCCGTTCTCGATCAGGTAGCCCTCCTCCACGGCGAAGTTGAACTGCCCGGTGGGACCCACGCTGCCGCCGCCCATCGACTTGCAGTACAGCCCCCTGTCCACCGAAGCGATCAGTTCTTCAGGAGAGTGGGGACCGGCGGCGATGTAGGTGTTGCGCATCCTGCTGGCGGCAGCGAAGTTGTGGCTCTGGCGCCGGCCGCTGCCGGTGCGGGCATGGCCGGTGCGCAGCTCGCCGGCGCGGTCGCTGAGAAAGCGCTTGAGCACCCCGTTTTCGATCAGCACGGTGCGCTGGGGCTCCATGCCCTCGTCGTCCATGGCCAGGGAGCCGAAGGCGCCGTCGCTGAGGCCCTCATCGATGGCGGTCACGGCCTCGTGGGCAATCGGCTCGCCCACCTTCTCGGCGAAGGGGGTGGTGCCCCGCTCCACCTGGGTGGTCTCCAGCAGGTGGCCGCAGGCCTCGTGGAAGATCACGCCGCCGAAGCGGTTGGCCAGCACCGCCGGCATCTGGCCAGCTTCCACGTAGTCGGCGTAGAGCATGGCGCCGGCGCTCTCGCACACCTCGCGGGCGCTGGCGTCCGCATCCCACTGCTGCAGCTGCTCCGGACGGCCGTGGCTGCCGTAGCGGCGGCCGATGCTGGAGCGGTGCTCGCCGTCGGCGGCCAGCACGTTCAGGCCCAGCGACTGGTGCAGGCGGATATCGCGGGCGAAGGTGCCGTCGCTGGCTGCCACCAGCACCTCCTGCCAGTCGCGGGCATAGCTGCCGCGGCGCACCTGCAGGTGGCGGCCCCGCCGCTCCAGGGCGGCGGTGCCCTCCAGCAGGCGGCTGGTGGCGGCGGCCAGTTCGGGGCAGCGGCCCAGCCAGTCCGCCTTGGCGCTGGCGTGATCGCGCAGGGGCGCCAGGCCCTCAAAGCCACTCAGCACGGTGGCGCTGCGCTGCAGCCCGAGCATGCCCAGGGCCTGGTCGAGGGCTTCCAGCAGTCCGGCGTCGCTGAGGTCGTTGGTGCTCACGAAGCCGTCGCGCAGGCCGCTGAACACGCGCAGCCCTGCTCCCATGCCAAAGGCCGGACTCACGCTGGTGATGCCGTCCTGTTCAGCCAGCACCCCCAGGTGATCGGTGCGCTCCAGGAACACCTCCACCAGATCAGCGCCGGCGGCCCGACCGGCAGCGAGCAGGAATTCCAGCCGGCTGGCCCAGTTGCCATCGAGCTGGCTGAGGCTGGCTGGGGCAGGGGAGACGACCATCGACTGAAGGGCAGAAAAAGGGGGCGGTACAGGAAGCAGAACAGGGATTGGGAGGGAGTGCTCCTGGCAAAAGGGCCCCGGCCGTGGTGGCCAGGGCCCTTGCCGACGCTCAGCCGAACACGCCAGTGGCCCGCTGACGCTCAGCGCACCGCGGGCTGGAACTGTTCGCTGCGGATCGGCTTCATCAGGAACAGCTGGGCCATCTGCACACCATTGCCGATCCAGTAGGGAAGCTTCCGGATGGCTTTGAGGGGAGCGGGTGCCTGGCTTGCATCGGCCGCCGTGAGCTTGGCGTTATTGGTCACCAGACGCTCCAGGCCGTCCCAGAAGCGGGGGTTGCGCACGTCCAGCACCACCGGGAACACCCGGGCGGAGGTCTCATTGGTCTTGTCGATCACGTACTTGTCGTACTCCCGGGCATCCAGGCCGAGGGCCCCATAGAACTCCTTGCGGGCCACGTCGCGCACATACATCGTGGCGAACACGGCGAGCAGGAAGAAGCGGCACCACAGGCGCGCTGTGAAGCCACGCACGGTGTCCGGCTGGGCCTTCATCAGGGCGTCGAAGAAATCGCCGTGGCGGTTCTCGTCCTGACACCAGTTCTCAAAGAAGTTGAAGATCGGGAAAATCTTGCTGTCGGGATTCTTTTCAAGATGGCGGTAGATGGCGATATAGCGCCAATACCCGATCTTCTCGCTCAGGTAGGTGGCATAGAAGATGAACTTGGGCTTGAAATAGGTGTAGGCCTTGTTGGCGGTGAGGAAGCCCAGGTCGAGCTGCAGGCCGAAATCGCCCATCGCCTTGTTGAGGAAGCCGGCGTGGCGGGCCTCATCGCGGGCCATGTGGGCGAAGCACTCGGCCAGCAGGGGGTTCCTTGCCTTGATGCGACGGCTGAGTTCCTTGTAGAGCAGGAAGCCGGAGAACTCCGACGTGCAGCTCTGTTCCAGGAACTCCACGAACACCTTGCGGGTTTCGGGATCGAGCTTGTCGGCCGCGCCTTCGAACTCCTCGTTGCGCACGAAGTGATGGCGGTTGTAGTCCTTGCGGAATTCCTCGCAGATCGCCTCCAGCTCCACCGCGTTGGGGCGGAGGTCCATGGCGGCCATGGCCTCGAAATCGGTGGTGTAGAACCGCGGCGTGAGGATCGTGTCCTTCACCGGCTCCTTGATGGCTGGTGCGCCGGCGATGGAGTTCACTCCTGCGCCGGCCCGGCCGGTGGCCTGGACGTCGGCCTGGCTGGAACTGGCGACTGCGGTTGGTGGCACCATCGATCAGAACAGGTCAGAGCGGTGGCTGCATCGTAGGAGGACCTCCGCCCCGGTCGGCGGGGCCTGTCACGGACTGTGCCGCCCCTGGTGCCAGTCGGGTTGGGCGTGGGGAGTGTCAGTTGGGGCCCAGCCACTTCTGGCCGTTGAGCCGCTGCACCAGGCGCGACACCAGCAGGGCCTGGCTCATCTTCTTCTCGTCGATCAGGAACGACTCCAGCAGGCTGGGCTCAGCGCCTGCCTCGGCCACAGCCACGGTCTTGGCCGCGTTGATGTCGTCCGTGGTGAAGCAGAGCCAGAACCGGCGCTCACCCGGCAGCTCGCCCACCACCATCCAGCAGGGGCTGGCCACCACCGGCATCGGCCCCTGCTCAAAGCGCAACTGCGGTTCGGGGCCGCCGTAGCTGCAGATCTCCCGGGCCAGGGCGGGGATCAGGGAGTCGGGGATGAAGCTGGCGAAAGGGGCATCCTCGGGAGCGGGAGGCTTGGCCGCTTTGGCCGGCTTGGCCTCGGCTGCGGTGGCTGGAGTGGGTGCAGGGGTGGGATCGCTCAACAGACTCGGCCCCAGGGCTTGAATGAGCCTGACTCTAAGCAGCCGAACCGGGGAAGCCGCCGACCCGGGGAAGCGGCCGATCAAGCGTCAGTCCACTTCAGGGTCGCCCCCTCCGCCCAGATCGCCTGGGATGACTACCAGTCGTCGTCAACCTCATCCCAGCCATCCTCGGTCACAGCAGCGGCTGTCTGAGTTGCGGCGGGTCTGCGGATCACCCGGAAGGGCACCTCCACCGTGGGTGCTGGTTCACCCGGAGCTCGGCTGGGGCCGGCCGCCACGGAGTCAGGAGCCTGGGGTGCCCTGGTGTCGTCCGTGGAACGGGGGGTGCCGGTGGACCAGGGGTTGCCGGTTGCGCGGGCGGCTGGCTCACTCCAGGCCGGCTCGTTGCCGAGGGGAAGGCGCACCTGGCGTCGGCTGCTGGCACCGCTGCCGCTGCGCAGGGCCAGGGCGGTGGTGCCGGCACTCAGCAGTCCGCCGCCAGCGGCGGCCAGCATCATCCACACGCCGATCGGCAGGGCAGGGCTGGTGTAGGTGAGCAGCCGCAGAGTCACCACCGGCTTCGGATTGAGTGCGCCCACCACGATCACCGCCAGCAGCGGTGCGAGCAGGGGCAGCAGCAACAACTGGCGCAGCACAGTCACGCGGAGGGGCTGGGATCTCCAGGCGCCCACGATGGCTGGGCTGGGGAGATCGGTCCACTCCAGCGGCGCAGATCCCCCAGGTTGTAGCCCAGCAGGTCGAAGATGCGGGTGACCAGGAAATCCACCATGTCGTCGATCGTGCGCGGCTGGTGATACCACGCCGGCACTGGTGGAGCGATGCGCGCTCCGGCCTCCGCCAATGCGGTGAGGTTGCGCAGGTGCACCAGGCTCCAGGGGGTTTCCCGCGGGCAGATCACCAGGGGCCGGGCCTCCTTGAGATGGACGTCGGCGGCCCGCTCCACCAGGTCGAGGGCCACCCCGCTGGCGATCCGCCCCACGGTGCCCATCGAGGCAGGCAGGATCACCATCCCCCGGGTGCGGGTGCTGCCACTGGCGATCGCGGCGGCCTGGTCGTTCCAGCGGTGGCAGCGCAGCGAGCCGCCACTGCTGCCGGTGCGGTCGCGCCAGAAGCGTTCCTGGGCCGCCGGTTCGCCCGGCACCTGGATGCCCAGCTCGGCCTGCCACACCGCGATGGCCCCGCGACTGGTCACCAACTCCACGCTCTCGCCTGCATCGAGAAGCCACTGCAGGGCCCGCTGGGCCAGGGGCTGGGCCGAGGCGCCCGAGATGGCCAGCACCACGGGCTCCATGGCTCAGCTCTCGCTCAGGATGGCCACGGGCATGAAGTCGGAAGCGTCAACCGGGGCTGGAGCGGCTTCAGCGCTGCCCGGGCTGTCGGCCGTCGGGTCGTCCTCTTCAAAAGACTCACTGCCGGCGGGCAGCACCACCGCCAGGTCGATCTGGTGGCGGAGGGCGTCCACCTTCTCGATCTCCACCTCCACCTCGTCACCGAGCATGTAGGTGCGGCGGTTCTTGCGACCCACCAGCCGGTTCTGGCGGCTGCGGTACTCGTACCAGTCGTCCTTGAGCGAGCTGACGTGCACCAGGCCCTCCACATTGGAGGGGGGCACTTCCACGAAGAAGCCGTAGCTCTGCACCCCGCTGATCACCCCTGGCTGCACCTGTCCCACCAGGGGCTCGGCCTGGCGGGCCTGGGCCATCGCCACCAGGTCGGTCTCCAGTTCCTGCTGGAAGCGCCTGCGGCCGTTGAGCCGCTGCACCAGTCCGTGCCCCAGGGCCAGCTGGAACGGCGCCAGCTGGCTCGGCGCCAGCAAGGGCCAGTCGATGGCCCCGTGGCAGGCCGGTGAGGCCAGGTCGACGCTCACCTTGTGGCGCACGCTGGGGCGGTCCTTGCCGTCGCAGAGCAGCAGCACCAAAACCTGCTGGTTCCAGAGATCGGCGTAGCGCAGGGTGGGGCAGGTCCAGGGGGCAAGGGCCGCCCCCTCCCCGCGCACGCCCACCATCCAGTTGTCCCCGGGGCTTGTGCTGAGAACCTGCTGGGGAAGGACGGCACGCAGTTGCTGTTGCAGGGCGCGCCGCCGATCGCTGGCGGCAAAGGTGGCGGCCAGCTCCGCTGCGCTGGCATGGCCCTCTTCTCCCAGCTCGAGGGGGATCTCCAGGGCCAGGGCCGCCCGGGCCACGTCGTTGAGATCGGCCGCGTCGGCCTCTGGGGTCTGCGCATAGATCCCGGGCAGGGAGAGGGCCGCCAGGTGGCTGCCCAGGGCTCGCTCGGCCAGCAGCACCGCCTCCCGCACAATCGCCTCAGGGTGGTGGGCCGGCAGCTGCTCCAGCCAGCCCTGCAGGGCGGGGGTGGGGGCCGGTGCCCGCAGATCACCGAGGCTGTCGATCGGCGGCATGCCCAGGTCCAGTTCGATCGAGCCGTTCGCCAGCCGTTGCTGGCGCAGCAGTTCGCTCACCGTGATCAGGCCGGTGAGCTGGTCGAGCTGATTCTTGAGCGGTTTGAGCGTGGCCGGCACGGTGCGACTCCTGGGCTTGCGTTCGGCCAGCGCGGTGAGGGCCGCGAGGTTGACGCTGGCCACCGGCCGGATCTGGCTGCGGCAGAAGCGGTAGCCCTCCAGTGCGCCCTCGGCGCTGATCTCCAGCGCCACCGACACGGCCGCTTGCGCCTCGTCCACCCGGAAGGCGGCGGCCTTGTCCAGGGCCGCGCTCAGCAGTGGCAGCCACTGCCCACCCACGCACAGGGCATCGGCCTGGTCGCGCAGCCAGATGTCCAGGCTGCTGCCGGGGCTGAAGCGCTCGGCCACCGCCGGACTGTGCAGCCAGAGGGTGAATCCTCCGGCCTCTCGGGCATCCAGGCCCAGGGCCGGCAGGCCAGGCGCTTCCCTGCCGCTCCAGCTCTCCAGCAGCAGCGCCGGCTGGGCGGTGAGGTCGGCCCGTTCCTTGGCCTCGAGCGTGCGCAGGGTGGCCCGGGGAGCGGCTGGACGCTGGTGGAGCCGGTGCTTGGTGAGCAGCAGGTCGAGGTCGGCGGACTCGCCCCCGTTCACCGGCAGCCTGCGGGCCACATGGCCCTGGGGAAGGAACTGGGCCACCGGGTAGCGGTCGATCAGCACCTCCACCACGGACTGCTGCTCGGGATCGAGGTGGCCGGCATCCGCCTCCGGCAGCTCGACGCTGGTGAGCAGGCGGTCGTCGAGCGGGGTGGCCACCAGCCGCTCCTGCTGTCGCTCCACCTGGGCCAGCAGGCTGGTGGTGTTGCGCTCGAGAATGCACTGCACGCCGCCTTCCGGCGAGCGGCGGCGTCCCCCTTCCCGGGTCACCTTCACCAGCACCCGATCGCCGTTCCAGGCATGGTTCAGCTGGTGCTCGCGGATGTAGACGTCTTCGCCCCCGTCCTCGCGCAGGGCAAAGCAGAAGCCCTTGCTGGAGCAGCGCAAGCGGGCGGGGATCAGTTCGGGATTGTCGCCGCGCAGCAGGCCGGCTTCGCTGTCCTGAACCAGCTCCAGGCGCCTGAGGGCATCGAGACCGATGTGCAGCTGCTGCTTCTCCGGTTTCGTGCTCAGGCCCAGGGCCTTCTCGAGCTTGGCCAGGGGCAGGGCCTCCTGGGTGGAGAGCTGGTCGAGCAGGTCGGCGACCGTGAACTTCATCGGGGCTGGCAGCTGGTTGGCAGAGGCCACTGGGGAGATCCCCTAGGGGCTGGCGTTGTCGGCGTGGGGAAGCGGTGGGTCCGGACTCGGAGCGATGCCCACGACGCCACCTTCCTGTCACGCAACTCTAATCAGTGATGGTTGCCGTCCCGCGATGGGCCAGCGCTCAGGCCTCAGCGTCCGACTCAGCGGCGGCCTGGTCCTGGGGGACGGCTTCAGCGCTGCCGGCTTTGACAATCAGGCGCAGCCCCAGGATCAGGAAGCCCACGGATGCAGCCAGTTGCAGGGCATCGGTGGGAATCACGGCTGAGAGGGAACCACCGGCGGCGGCCCCCAGCAGGCTGGCCAGCACCAGGGCCAGGGAACTGCCGGCAAACACCGCCCCAGGCTTGCTGGAGGTGCCGCTGATCGTGACGATCGCCAGCTGGGTCTTGTCCCCCAGCTCCGCCAGGAACACGGTGACGAAGGTGGAGGCCAGCAGGGTGAGATCCATGGTGGGTGGGGGATCGGCGGGGGTTGGGATCAGCCCAGGGGGAGGCCGCTGGGCAGGGGGGTGAGGTGCACCGCCGCCTGTCGCCCCAGCCACAGGCCGAGGGCCACCATCAGCAGACCAGCCAGTCGCTCCAGTTGGTGGGCGGGCATGGCCCGGGCCAGCCAACGGCCCAGCAGCACCCCCACCAGGCTGGAGCAGATCAGTGCCAGGGAAGCTCCCACGAACACGAGCACCGGTCGGCCCGACTGGGCGGAGAGCAGCAGGGCCGCCAGCTGGGTCTTGTCCCCCAGTTCCGCCAGGAAGACAGTGGTGAAGGTGGTGATGAAGGCCGTGAACCAGGCCCGACGAGGGAGCTCGGCCGGGTTGGAGGACTCGCTGCTCATGGCCGGCGGATCGCCCGCTCGAATCGACGCATCACCCTGCCACGGCCGCCATACTCGCTGCGGATCTGCTGGCGGCAGCAGGCGATGGCCAGCCCGTGGGCTGCTGGGTTCCAGCCCGCGGGGTCGGCGGGGGCGAGTTCGGGGGCGAACAGGGCCAGGAGATTGGCAACGCGGCAGAAATCAGGACGCTGGTTGTAGATGCGGCAGCGGCGTCCGCCCGTGTCGTAGTGGATGCACCAGCCATCGACCCCCACCATGTCCATGTAGGTCTGGCGTTGCTCGGGCGAGAGGGCTGCCAGGGCGTCCTGGCGCAGCTCGGGGTCGAGACGGCAGCAGGCCCCGCAGCCGGCGATGCACTGCCACTGGGGTGCCTGGGCCATGGCCGGTTGCTGGGAATCACCACCATCAGCATCGCAGCAGCTTCGTCAGCATCCCGGCAGCCTTGTTGGTGGCTGTGCTGTAACGGGCCGTCACAGTGGCGGCTCTGGCGCCGGTGGCCAGGGGATGGGGCCTTAGGCTGATAACCAGTGATTTGCGTCTCTGCGCGGCCATCCATGGGCATCGACTTTCACCTGATCGCCAACTTCGCCGCCCTTGCCCTGATCACCCTCGCCGGCCCGGCCGTGATCTTCATCCTGTTCTACCGTCGCGGCGCCCTCTGACCGCAGCTCTCCCTAGCTGGGGCGCTGACTAACTGGGGTGCTGACTGACTCTCAGCGCAGCTGAGAACAGCCGCTCCAGGGTCAGGGGACCACCCCCAGGGCCATCGCCGCATCCTCCAGCAGTGCCCTGAGGTAAGGATGCTCTGGCCGGCTGTCGCTGTGCAGCTCCTCGCCGGCGGCATTGCGCACCACCAGGCCTTCCCCCCGGCGGCTGCACCAGTACAGACGCTGGTGCCGGGCCAGCACCACCTCGTCCCTGTCTCCGGCGCTGGCACGGAGCCCGAGCAATTCCAGCTGCAGCCGCTCGCGGCCCTGCCACACATTGCGCTGCAGGCGGTAGGCCACGTCCACCACCGGGGGCAGCCCGGCGGGATCGCCGCACCAGCGCCAGCCGATCGCCTGACGCCGTTCGCCCTGCTGCTCCAGCTCCAGCTGCAGGTGACCGCCGCGCAGCAGTTTCTTCTGCACGATCGTGCAGCCCGCACTCCAGTACACCGGCTGGGGGTGGCCGATGCCGAACGGCTCCAGCCGCTGTTGCTGGAGCAGAAAGGCCTGATCCACTTCCCCCAGCGGGACAAGGGCCTCCGGTTCCACAGGCTGGCCGTTGCCCAGACCCTCCAGCCAGGACTGGGCCAGCTCCTCCAGCCGTTGCTGCAGTTCGGCCAGCTGCTCGGCCCTCACGCTGAAGCCCCCCGCCGCCGGGTGGCCGCCGAAGCGCTCCAGCAGGTGGGCGCAGTGCTGGAGGGCCCGATCCACGGCGAAGCCCCGCGGTGCCCGTACGGAGGCTCGCAGCCGGCCATTGCCCTCGCCCGCCAGCAGGGCGCAAGGGCGGTGCAGCCGCTCCACCAGCCGGGCGGCCACGATGCCGATCACGCCGTGGTGCCAGTGGTTCTGGGCGAGCAGGATGAAGGCTGGGCGCCGTTCAGTGTCGGCCTCGAGCAGCGCCAGGGCCTCGGCCTCGATCGCCTCACACAGATCGCGGCGCTGGCGGTTGAGGGCCTCGCACTCCCGCGCCAGCTCCAGGGCCCGCTCGCCATCGGCGGTGGTGAGCAGGTCCACCACCAGGGCCGGATCGCCCAGGCGGCCCACGGCATTGATCCGCGGCGCGATCTGGAAGCCCACCGTCTGGGCATCGAGCCGCTGCTCGTCCACCCCCGCCAGCCGCTGCAGGGCCTGCAACCCGCTCAGGCCGCTGCTGCCCAGGCGGGGTAGACCATCCATCAGCCAGCGGCGGTTCACCCCCTGCAGCGGCGCCATGTCGGCGATGGTGCCGATGCAGAACAGATCACGGGCTACGGCCAGGGTCTGGTGCTGGCGCAGCCGCTCACACAGCTGGGCTGCCAGCACGTAGGCCAGACCCACCCCCGCCAGGCCGCGATAGGGCGAGCCCTCCGGCGTGCGGGCGGGATGGAGCAGGGCCAGGTGGGGGGGGAGCGGGTCCGGAATGGTGTGGTGGTCGGTGAGGATCACCTCCAGCTCGAGGGCGGCGGCCCGCTCCAGTGCCTCCCGGGCCGAGACGCCGTTGTCCACCGTCACCAGCAGGCGCACCTCCTCGGCGGCCAGCCGCTCCACCATGGCGGCATTGAGTCCGTAGCCCTCCTCCAGGCGGCTGGGGATGGCGGCCTGGGGGCGGGCGCCGAGCCGCTCCAGCACCCCCACCAGCAGGGCCGTGCTGGTCATGCCGTCGGCGTCGTAGTCGCCGCAGATCGCCACCGCCTCGCCCCGCTGGCAGGCCTCAACGAGCCGCTCCACCGCTCGTTCCAATTGGGGAAAGTGCGCCTCGGCTGCGGGGGCCGGCGGGGGATCGAGCAGGGCCGCCACCGCGGCGGCAGTGGTGTGGCCCCGCCGGGCCAGCACCGCCAGGAGCGGCAGGGGCAGGGGCTGCTGGCCGCTCGGGTTCAGCCTTTCCAGGGCCGCTGCTCCGGCCAGATCTCCCAGGGGAGCCGGCAGATGCCAGCACTGCGCGTCGAGGGCTGGGAGCAAGGGGCAGGGGCGGAGTCCGGGCCCATTGTGCGGGAGACGGTGCGTGCCGGCCTAGCCTGGGCGCCCGGGTGGCTGGAGCCGAACCATGGCGCTGGAGGCCCTGCTCTGGGACGTGGACGGCACCCTTGCCGAAACCGAGCGGGATGGCCATCGCCTGGCCTTCAACCGGGCCTTCGCCGAGGCCGGTGTGCCGATCCACTGGGATCCGCAGTCCTATGGCGACTGGCTGGCGATCGCCGGTGGTCGCGAGCGGATCCGCGCAGCCCTGCGGCAGCTGGAGACGCGTGAGCCCGATCCTGACCGGGTGGAGAGCCTCCAGGCCCGCAAGCAGGCGCACTACGCGGACCTGCTTGCCGGTGGAATCCTGGCCCTGCGTCCCGGCGTGGAGGAGCTGCTGGCGGCGGCAGCTGCCGCCGGCCTGCGCCAGGCGATCGTGACCACCAGCGGCCGGCCCGCAGTTGGGGCCCTGCTCGAGCAGCTGTTGCCCGCCGGTGCCGATTGCTTCTCGTTCTGGGTGTGCGGCGACGATGTCAGCCGCAAGAAGCCCCACCCCGAGGCCTACCTGCAGGCCGCCGACCGCCTTGGCCTGCCCCGCCAGCAGGTGCTGGTGCTGGAGGATTCGCCGGTTGGTCTGGCGGCGGCGGCCGCCGCCGGCCTGGCCTGTGTGGTGACGCGCAGCCACTACGGCGCCAAGGAGCCCCTGGAGCGCTTCGCCGCCGCCCGGGCCGTGCTCAGTGGGCTGGGCGGGGACGACCGGGTGCTGCGCGGGCCGGCTTGCGCAGCGGGCACCCCCACGCTCTCCTATCTGCAGAGTCTGCTGTGAGTCCTCTGCAGTCCACCCGCTTCCAGCGTTTCAGCCAGGCCACCGGCAACGCGGTGATCGGCCAGCTGCGGGGCAGCTGGAAACATCGCAGCGCCGTGCTGCTGGCCCTGCTGCTGGGCTTCTATGCCGGCGGCAACATCACGGCCTATGTGCTTCCCCGTTTCCCTGGAGGTCGGCCAGCGATGGTGCTGGCCGTGGTGCTGGCCCTGGAGGTGCTGGTGCGCCTGCGTGGTCGGCTGGTGACAGGCGAGCCGCCGCTGGTCTGGAGGCTGCTCGACAACCTGCGCATCGGCCTGGTGTACGCGGTGGTGCTGGAGGCCTTCAAGCTGGGCACGTGAGCGCACCCTTCCAGGGCAGGCCAGGAACGGTGGATCCCGGCCTGCTCGGCCAGTTCATCATGCCGCTGCTTGAGCGCCTGCGGTTGCTGGCCGCGGACGGACGCCGTCCCCTGCTGCTGCTGAATGCGCCGGTGGGGGCTGGCAAGACCACCCTCTCAGGGATGCTGCGCCGGCTGGCGCCAGAGCAGGGGTTGCGCCTGGCGGTGGCCTCGATCGATGACGCCTACCTGCCCTGGCAGGAGCGCCTGGAGGCCATGGCCGGCAATCCATTCGGCGTGACGCGGGTGCCGCCAGGCAGCCATGACCCGCAGTTGCTCTGCGATCTGATCGACCGCTGGCGGAACGGTGAGCCCCTGGAGCTCCCCCGCTTTGACAAGACCCTGCGCAATGGCCAGGGAGACCGGGCCGCGGGAGTGTGCCTGCATGCCGATGCCCTGCTGCTGGAGGGCTGGCTGCTGGGCTGCAAACCGCTGGGCTCAGCCCTGGGGGCTGCCCTGGCCCGGCAGGAGGACCAGGAGCTGTCTGCTGCCCTGGGGTTGCGGCCGCTGGAGAGGGCCTGGCTGCCCCGCTGGGACCAGGCCCTGGAGGCCTACCAGCCCCTCTGGGCCCGCAGCGATGGCCTCTGGTTGCTGCGGCCCCAGGGCTGGACTCTGCCGCGCCGCTGGCGGTTTCAGGCGGAGGCCCGGCAGCGCCGACGGGGAGGATCCAGCCTGTCTGCTGCCGCGCTGGATCAGCTGGTGCGTGCCAGCCTCTGCAGCCTGCCCCCCCAGCTTTATCAGGATCCCCTGCTCCAGCGGGCAGAAATGGCCGCCCTGATTGACGGGCGCCGCCGCCTGGTGGGGATTCAGGGCGGAGATCAGCTGGTCAGGCCTCCGGCGATCTGAAGCCAATGGGCCGGTTCAGCAGACAGGCTCAGAAGACGGGTTCAGCACACGTCAGGTCGGCTCAGCTCTCGGCCGCGTCGTCCTCTTCGGCGATCGGGTACACAAAGCCCTGGGCCCGGCCACTGAGCACGGCCTTGCCGAGGGACATGGCCTTCTGGGCGGCATCGGCCGCCTTGGCTTTCCAGGTGGCGTGACGCTGGTTGCGCTTGCCCTTCGATGTTTTCTTCTTGGGAACAGCCATCCCCGATTACCAACCAAACGATGATCTTGTCGCGCCAACTTGCCTTTCGTCAAATCGCTAAGCTCCAGGGAAAGATCTGTTGCCGTGAGCGCCAGCCCCTCTCAGTCCTCAGCTGAGTCCAAGGCACCGGCTGAAGCGACGTCTGCCGCTGCCCCCGGTGGGGCCAGGGACCAGCCGCGCAACCTGCGCCAGTTGCTGGAGCGCCACACCGAGCCCCCCCCCAGTTACAGCGCCCTGCTCAAGCAGATCACTGCCGGCCAGGTGAAGGACCTGGAGCTCTCCCCGCGCCAGCGGGCCGTGCAGGTCACCTTCAAGAGCGGCAAGCAGGTCCAGGTGCCGGTGTTTGACAACGACCAGCAGCTGTTGCGAACCGCAGAAGCCGCCGGGGTGCCCCTGGCTGTGCGGGATGACCGGGCCGATGCCGCAGCCGCCTCCCTGGTCTCCAATGGCCTGCTGGTGCTGTTGCTGCTGGCCGGTCTGGCGATGGTGCTGCGCCGCTCGGCCCAGGTGGCCAACCGGGCGATGGGCTTCGGCAGCAGCAAGCCGCGGCTGCAGGCGGAGGGCAGCGTGGCCGTGCGCTTTGAGGATGTGGCCGGAATCGCGGAGGCCAAGGAGGAGCTCCAGGAGGTGGTGGCCTTCCTCAAGGCCCCGGAGCGCTACACCGCCATCGGTGCCCGCATTCCCAAGGGTGTACTGCTGGTGGGGCCTCCTGGCACGGGCAAGACCCTGCTGGCCCGTGCCATCGCCGGCGAGGCCGGGGTGCCGTTCTTCTCGATGGCGGCCTCGGAATTCGTGGAGATGTTCGTGGGGGTGGGTGCCAGTCGGGTGCGGGACCTGTTCCGCAAGGCCAAGGCCAAGGCGCCCTGCATCATCTTCATCGACGAGATCGATGCGGTGGGCCGCCAGCGGGGGGCGGGCATCGGCGGCGGCAACGACGAACGGGAGCAGACCCTCAACCAGCTGCTCACCGAGATGGACGGCTTTGCCGACAACTCCGGCGTGATCCTGCTGGCGGCCACCAACCGTCCCGACGTTCTGGATGCGGCCCTGATGCGGCCCGGTCGCTTCGATCGCCGCATCACCGTTGATCTGCCCGACCGGCGCGGCCGGGAGGCCATCCTGGCCGTGCATGCCCGCACCAGGCCCCTGGCCGAGGCGGTCTCCCTGGCCGACTGGGCCTCGCGCACCCCCGGTTTCTCGGGCGCCGATCTCTCCAACCTGCTCAATGAGGCGGCCATCCTCACGGCCCGGCGCGAGCAGAGTGCCATCGATGAGCAGGCCCTCTCCGATGCCCTCGAGCGGATCACCATGGGCCTGTCTGCCGCCCCCCTGCAGGACTCCGCCAAGAAGCGCCTGATCGCCTACCACGAGGTGGGCCATGCCCTGCTCACCACCCTGGTGCCCTACGCCGACCGGCTCGACAAGGTGACCCTGCTGCCCCGCGCCGGAGGGGTGGGCGGTTTCGCCCGCACCATGCCCGACGAGGAGGTGCTCGATTCCGGCCTGATCAGCAGGGCCTACCTGCTGGCCCGCATGGTGGTGGCGATGGGGGGCCGGGCCGCGGAGCTGGTGGTGTTCGGTGCCAACGAGGTGACCCAGGGCGCCTCCGGCGATCTGGAGCTGGTGGCCCGCATCGGCCGCGAGATGGTGACCCGCTACGGCTTCTCCCCCCTGGGCCCGCTCGCCCTGGAGGGGGATGGCCCGGAGGTGTTCCTCGGTCGCGACTGGCTGCGCTCCCAGCCCCACTACTCGGAGGACACCGGCCGCAGGATCGATGACCAGGTGCGCCAGCTGGCCAGGCATGCTCTCGATCAGGCCGTGGCCCTGCTCCAGCCCCGCCGCGCCCTGATGGACGATCTGGTGGAGCGACTGATCGTGGCGGAAACCCTCGATGGCGACCTGTTCCGCTCCCTCGTGGAGGCCGATGGCCAGGTTGGGCGTGCCGGCATCCCAACAAGGACCGTCTCCTCAGCCGGCCAGCCCCCCGCAGAAGCGGATGTCCAGGCTGCGCAGGTAGGTGTGTAGGCCAGCGTCCTGAATCGGCAGCAGGTGCGCGGCCTGCTGGCTGGGGTTCACGTGGGCATGCCAGTGGCCAGGAGGGGTGATGAAAGCCCCGCCGGCTTGCCAGTCGATCCGTTCGGGGTTGCGGATGCGGCCGTCGCTGTCCAGATCGGTTCCCACCAGGGTGTAGCAGCCAGGTGGGCAGTCGAGGATCAGATCCAGGGCCACCGACTGGTGGCGGTGGGGTGGCTGGATCACGCCGCCCGGCACCACGCCGAGCATGGCCCACAGGGTATGGGTCACGGTGCGGCTGGAGGGCAGGTCGGCATTGGCCAGCAGGATGCTCAGCCGGTTGCTGCGGGCTGCTGACGGATCGGCCAGCAGCTGGTCGAGGTTGGCACGCAGCATGGCTGCCGGGTAGTGGCAGGCCCGGAAACGGGGTGTGCTGGGCTGCACCCCCAGGTGCTGGAGCAGGGGGCCGTCGTGCACCCAGTACAGCGTGCTGGTGCTGTCGGCATCCAGCAGGGGGGTGTCACCACTGGGCAACACGATCAGATCACCGCTGGCCCACGCCAGCTGGCGGTTGTTCCAGCGCAGCCGGCCTGAGCCCTGCAACACGTAGAAGAGCGAACTGGTGGCCGCGGCCGCAGCCTTGAGTCCCTCCCCAGCCTCGATCCGCAGAAAGTGGGCGGCCAGCCCAGGGCTGGTGGCCGGTCCGGGACAGCCCAGGGCCTCGCTGAGATCGAGGGGGATCACCCGGGTGGGCCCCTGTAGATGCAGCTCCGGGGGCCAGCAGCGGTAGGGGATCGGCTCGGTGAGTCCGGCCCGCACCGGGTTGGCGGCCTGGCGGTAGTCGTACACCAGGGCGGCGCACTGCCACTCAGCCATCACGCCTGCCGCTTCAGCCGACGCCGGTGCTGGCTGGGAGGGCTGGCTGGCCTGTAGCGGGGCCTGGGTCATGGGAGGGGCTCCCGGAGCGAATCTGTGGAGGGTGGGTGGAGCCTATTGAGCGCCAGGGACGCCCTGTCGCTCTGCAGCATCGGCTACGGCCTGCCGGGGCAGGATCAGCCGCCCGCCACCGCCGGCACGATCGACACCTCATCGCCATCGCTGAGGGTGGTGGTCTCGTTGTCGAGGAAGCGGATGTCCTCGCTGTTCACGTAGATGTTGAGGAAGCGGCGCAACTTGCCGCTGTCGTCGCACAGGCGAGCCTTGATGCCCGGATATCGCTCTTCCAGGGCTTCCACTAGGGCCGTGACCGAGCCGGCCTCCAGGCTCACGCTGGCCTCGTCGTTGGTGAACTTCTGCAGGGGGGTGGGGATCAGAACCTGGACGGCCATCGGGGCTGGAGAGGAACGGTGGGTATGGGGGCCTGGCCTGGCTTGGCAGAGCCGGCTTGTCGACTTGCTGCTGCGCCAGGGCGATCTGGGTCAGCTCTTGACCAGGGCAGCCTGGGCCTGCTGCCAGGCGGCATTGAAGCTGTCGAGCTGGGCCTCGATCGTGTAGGGCTGGCCGATGGCATCGGCCACGGCTTCGGTGGTCTTGAGACCGTTGCCGGTGATGTAAGCGACGGTGCGCTCCTCGGGGTTGATCTTGCCCTGCTCCACCAGCTTCTTGAGCACGGCGATGGTGGTGCCGCCGGCGGTTTCGGTGAACACGCCCTCGGTTTCGGCCAGCAGCTTGATGCCCTCGATGATCTCGGCGTCGGTGACGGCGGCGATGCTGCCCTTGGTGGCGTTGGCGATGTCGATGGCGTAGGGGCCGTCGGCCGGGTTGCCGATGGCGATCGACTTGGCGATCGTGTTGGGCTTCACTGGGGTGATGAAATCGCGACCTTCGGCGAAGGCCTGGGCGATCGGGCTGCAGCCCTCGGCCTGGGCACCGCTGAAGCGCACGGCCTTCTCGTCCACAAGGCCGCACTTGATGAACTCATCGAAGCCCTTGCGGATCTTGGTGAACAGCGAACCTGAAGCCAGAGGGGCCACGATGTGATCGGGCAGCTGCCAGCCCAGCTGCTCGATCACCTCGTAGCCGAGGGTCTTGGAGCCCTCGGAGTAGTAGGGGCGCAGGTTGATGTTCACGAAGCCCCAGCCGTAGGTGTTGGCCACCTCTGAGCAGAGGCGGTTCACCTGGTCGTAGTTGCCCTTCACCGCCATCAGGGTGGGGTTGTAGATCAGGGTGCCCAGCACCTTGCCCAGCTCTAGGTCGCTGGGGATGAACACGCAGCACTCCAGCCCGGCGTGGGCGGCGATGGCGGCGGTGGAGTTGGCCAGGTTGCCGGTGGAGGCGCAGCTCACCGTGGTGAAGCCCAGCTCCCGGGCGCGGGTAAGGGCCACACTCACCACCCGGTCCTTGAAGGACAGGGTGGGCATGTTCACGCCGTCGTTCTTGATATAGAGGCTCTTCAGGCCCAGGCGCCTGGCCAGGTTGCCCGCCTTGAGCAGGGGCGTGAAGCCGGTGCCTACATCGATGGGGTCGCCCTCGATCGGCAGGAACTCGCGGTAGCGCCAGATCGAGGCGGGGCCGGCCTCGATCGTGGCGCGGCTCACCCGGTTTTTGATCGCCTCATAGTCGTACACCACCTCCAGGGGCCCGAAGCAGACGTCTTCGCAGACGTGACGGGCACCGGGTTCGTAGGCATGGCCGCATTCCTTGCAGCGAAGCCCCGTGAAGGTGGCGCGGGAAAGGGTGGCTGTCACGGCCTGAACCGAGGTGCAGGCGGAGGCTAACAGCGGCAACCCGGGATGCGAATTAATCCCGATCTGATGAATCGGCTTTAAGGTCGCAGGCCTTGTTCCCCTCCGGACCTCTGGCGCCCAGGCCTGCCCTGCCTAGCCTCGCCTGTGTTCCCGTGATCGATGTCGCGTGCCGATGCGCCGCAGGCAGATCCTTTCCTGGCTCGTCGCCCTGCTTGTTCCGGGTGCTGGCGTGGTGGCGGCCTCCCGGCTGTGGGTGGAGTGGCACTGGTTCGAGCAGTTCGGCTGGGGGCCGGTCCTGCTGCGCCGCCTTGGACTGCAGATGGCCCTGCTGCTGGCGGGGCTGGCCCTGGGGCTGCTGCTGCAGCGCTGCCTCCAGACCTTCTGGCGGCTGGGCCGGGGCACTGGCGTCCCCCGCCGTTTTCCCCTTGAGCCGCTGCCCTATGCCCTCGCCCTGTTCGGGCTCGTCGTCGCCCAGTCGCTGCCCCTGCTGCTGTTGCTCCAGTTGGCCCATCGCCTGCTGTTGCAGCCCTTCGGGGCCCGCCGCCTGCACGGCCTCGTGGTGCTCCTGGACGGCTCGCTTCCTGGCCAGATAGCCCTGCTGGCTGTGCTGGTGGTGGTCGCCGTGGCCCTGCTCTGGCGTCCCCAGCCGGTGGCCCGCACCTTGGCCGCCGCTGGTTCCGTGGCCGCGGCTGTGGCGATTGCCCGCGCCTGGGGGCTGTGGTCGCTGGCGCTGTTCACCCCGCTCTCCGGCATGCGTGAACCGCTGCTCGGCGCCGACGTGACCTTTGCCCTGGCCCGCTTCCCTGCCCTCGCCCTGTTGCTCACCCTGGCGCTTGTGCTGTTGGTGCAGCACACGGCCGCCGCCCTGTGGGGCCAGCTGGCCCAGCCTCCGCAGCTCAGCGACGGTCGATTCGCGGGCTTCAGCCAGGCTCAGGTTCGGTTCCTGCACCTGCCCGTGGCCCTGGTGGCTCTCGGGGCCGCCGCGGCCTTCTGGCTGGGGCGGCACCAGCTGCTGCTGGGCACCAACGGCAGCGTGCCCGGGGCGGGCTGGGTGGACGTGCATCTGGCCCTGCCCCTGCGCACGGCCGCTGCCGTGCTGGCTCTGGGTGTCACCCTGCTGGTGGCGCTGCCGCTCCCTCACCGGTACTGGCGCGCTCCTGCCGTTGCCGTAGGCGGGGGACTGCTGTTGCTGATGCCCCTGCTGGAGGTGTTGCTCTCCCCCCTTCTGCAGCTGTTGGTGGTCACGCCCCGGGAGCTGGAGCGGGAGCGTCCTTACCTGCAGCGTTCCATCGTCGCCACCCGTTCCGCCTTCCAGCTCGACCGCATCCGCACCCGCAACGTCAACCCGAACCCTCGGCTCACCCGCGCCGATCTGGCCCGCAGTGAGGCCACGATCCGCAACATCCGCCTCTGGGATTCCCAGCCCCTGCTGGCCACCAACCGCCAACTGCAGCAGCTGCGGGTTTTTTACCGCTTCTCCGAGCCCACGGTGGATCGCTACGCGATCGGACCCCAGGGCCGGCCCCAGCAGCAGGTGATCATCACCGCCCGGGAGATGGACAGTTCCGGCCTGCAGGCCGCGGCGCGCACCTGGCTCAACCGCCATCTGGTGTTCACCCATGGCCAGGGGTTCACGGTGTCTCCGGTGAACACCAGCAGCCCGGATGGCCTGCCCGAGTACTTCATCAGCGACCTGGGCTCCAAGAGCCGGATCAGCGGCAGTGAGGAACTGGGGATCAGCCCTCAGGAGGTGAAAGCCGCCATTCCCATCGGTCGACCGAGCCTCTACTACGGCACGCTGGCTCTCCCCTATGCCCTGGCCCCGACCCAGGTACGGGAGTTCAACTATCCGGAGGGTGACGTCAACGTCTACACCCACTACCGAGGCAACTCGGGTGTGCCCGTGCCCAACACCCTTGCCCGTTTTGCCGCAGCGGTTTACCTCGGCGAGCCGAGACTGCTGGTGGAGGGTTCCCTGACCCGCGATACGCGCCTGCTGCTGCGCAGGGAGGTGCGCCAGCGTCTGGGACGGCTCGTGCCGTTCGTATCGTTTGAGGCTGAGCCCTACCTGGTGTCGGTGCGCCTGGATCAGGCCACCGGTCCCTTCCGGCCGGGCCAGCACCAGTTCTGGATCGTCGACGGCTTCACCACAAGCCGCAGCTATCCCTACAGCGAAGCCATTCCAGGCCGGCCGGACATCCGCTACCTGCGCAATTCAGTGAAGGCGGTGGTGGATGCCTACGAAGGCCGGGTTGCGCTGTATGTGGCGGAGCAGGCCGACCCCCTGATCACGGCCTGGCAGCGGCTTTTCCCGGAACTGTTCGCGCCGCTCGAGCAGATGCCTGCAGGCTTGCAGGCCCACATCCGCTACCCGCTGCCCCAGTTCGCCCTGCAGACTGCCCAGCTGCTTCGCTACCACGTGACCGATCCCTCGGTGTTCTACAGCGGCGACGACGTGTGGCAGATCCCCAAGGAGATCTACGGCTCCGAACAGGTGCCGATGGAGCCTTATCACATCAGCGCCCAGCTCTCACCTGAACTGCCGCCGGAGTTCCTGCTGCTGCAGCCCCTCACCCCCCTGGCCCGCCCGAATCTGGTGGCCTGGCTGGCGGCCCGCAGTGACGATCCCCACTACGGCCAGCTGGAACTGCTGCGTTTCCCCAGCCAGACCCCGATTCTCGGTCCTGAACAGATCACGGCCCTGATCAGCCAGAACCCGAAGATCAGCCAGCAGTTCGGCCTCTGGAACCGCTCCGGCGCGGAGGTGATCCGCGGCAATCTGCTGGTGGTGCCTGTAGGCAAGGCCCTGCTGTACGTGGAGCCTGTGTATCTCAAGGCCCAGAAGGGCGGCCTGCCCACCCTGATCCGCGTGGTGGTGAGCGATGGCACCCGCATTGCCATGGAGCCCACCCTGGCCGAGGCGATCGAGGCCCTGCTGGATCCGGATCGGTCGCTGGCTGCCAACTGAACAAAAGCGGCAGGCACCCGCGACGCGGCACCGTTGACATCACACCCGAGACATCACTCGGTGCGCCAAAGGTTGAGCCATAAAAAAAGGGCCCTCGAGGGCCCTTGGGGAAATCATGGATTGAAGGGGGAGTCAGTGGGTTGCACTGATCAAGCAGCCACGGCGGTCTTGGGGTCGAGTTCGCCCTTGGCGTACAGACCGGCGTAGTAGTTGATGTCGCGCTGCTTGATCTTGCTGGCGTTGCCGGCGCACCAGAACTGCTGGTAGCGATCCAGGCACACCTGCTTCATGTACTGGCGGGCAGGCTTGTTGAAGTGGCGGGGATCGAAGTTGGCGGGATCCTTGGCGGCGGCTTCGCGCACAGCTGCGGTGAAGGCCAGGCGGTTGTCGGTGTCGATGTTCACCTTGCGCACGCCGTTGCGGATGCCTTCCTGGATTTCCTCCACGGGCACGCCGTAGGTCTCGGGGATGGCGCCGCCGTACTTGTTGATCATGTCCAGCCACTCCTGGGGCACCGAGGAGGAGCCGTGCATCACCAGGTGGGTGTTGGGGATGGCCTTGTGGATCTCGGCGATGCGGCTGATGGCCAGCACTTCACCGGTGGGCTTGCGGGTGAACTTGTAGGCGCCGTGGCTGGTGCCGATGGCGATGGCCAGGGCGTCCACCTTGGTCTTGGCCACGAAGTCGGCGGCCTCGGCAGGATCGGTGAGCAGCTGGCTGTGGTCGAGCTTGCCCTCGAAACCGTGGCCGTCCTCGGCCTCACCCATGCCGGTCTCCAGGGAGCCCAGGCAGCCCAGCTCGCCCTCGACGCTGACGCCGATGGCGTGGGCCACGTCCACCACTTCCTTGGTGACGGCCACGTTGTACTCGTAGCTGGCCGGGCTCTTGGCGTCGGCCATCAGGGAGCCATCCATCATCACCGAGGTGAAGCCGTTAGCGGCGGCACCGAAGCAGGTGGCGGGGCTGTTGCCGTGGTCCTGATGCATCACCACCGGGATGTCGGGGTAGGTTTCCACGGCGGCCAGGATCAGGTGGCGCAGGAAGTTCTCACCGGCGTACTGGCGAGCGCCGCGGGAGGCCTGCAGGATCACCGGAGAGTCGGTCTCGTAGGCCGCCTCCATGATCGATTGCACCTGCTCCAGGTTGTTCACGTTGAAGGCAGGGATGCCATAGCCGTTCTCTGCGGCATGGTCGAGCAGCAGCCGGAGGGGAACGAGAGCCATGGGTGAAAACCTCTCTGATCGGAAGGTTGAACTGGCGGCGACTCTAGGTGATGCCCTCCGGCAGGCTCGCTGCCAGGGGTGAACGGCAATGGCAGAAAAACCACCCTGCTGAAGCGCTCGGGCTATCGGCCGGGCGTGGGTCAGTCGATCAGTTGCTGTTTGCGCAGGGATTGGACGGTGTAGCCGTTCTGCTTGGCGGCACGGCGGGCCTGTTCGGCCTGGCGGGCCAGTTGCCTGGCGGTGGTGATGGACATGGAAGGGCCTCCGTGGATGTTCCGGCCGGCTGGCGCGGGTGGGTGGCGCGTTGCTTCGGGTTGGACGGCAGGATTCGCCAGCCCCTACTTCCGCCACGGGGCCGGAGCACCATGGTCAACGTATTTAAACCGTAGCGGTTGCTACCAATGAAAGTGGTGAGCCCTGAGACCGGAAAACCGAATGCGGGCGAACCCGTCGGCGGCCGCCGCCCCCGGGCGCACCACGGCTTCCCCGCCAGCTCACGCCAGTGACCCCTGGCCGCGGGCCTGGTCGCAGCAGCGCTGGCTGGCTACCCCCTCCGTGAGGCCCGGCACCATCGGCCGCTGCTGGCGGATTGCCTGGCTCCACCAGCCGTGCAGTCGCTCCACCGGGGCAATGCGGCCGTCCTCCCAGGTGCGCGGGAAGGCCCAGCGGGGGTCCGCTTCCTGGCGGCGCAGGGGTTCGCCGTTGCGCGACAGCCAGAGGTTGAAGCCGTGCACGTAGTCGGCCTGGTTGTCGGATCCCAGCACCGCCGTGCCGTCGCGGCCGTAGATCTCCAGCCAGCAGCCCCGCCCGCGCCGGGTCACCGAGGCCAGGTTCACCTGGGCCGGAACCACCGCCCCGCTGCCGGCCTGCAGCTCCAGCTGGATCAGGGCGATGTCCTCGGCATCCACGGCTGCCATCCCCTGGCCGTTCGGCAGGGGGCGCTCGCCGATGGCCGTGCTCAGCTGGGCGTTCAGCCGCCGCGTGGGTCCCACCAGCCAGTGGAGCAGGTCGAAGGCGTGGGTGCCCAGGGCACCCAGCACGCCGCCGCCGGCGGCGGCCTGGGAGTACCAGCTCCAGGGCCGGTTGGGGTCGGCCCGGCTGCCCATCAGCCAGTCGAGTTTCACCAGCACCAGCTCGCCGAGCTCGCCTTCCACCAGCAGCTGCTGCAGCTGCTGGAACAGGGGCACGGCGCGGTATTCAAAATCCACAGCCACGCACAGCCCGCGTTCGAGGGCGAGTCGTTGCAGGCTCTCGGCCTGGCCGGCCTCCAGGCACACCGGCTTCTCCAGCAGCAGGTGCTTGCCCGCTCGCAGGGCCCGCTGGGCCAGCTCGAAGCGGGGAGCCGGCGGGGTGGCGATCACCACGGCCTCCACGCGGGGATCGGCCAGCAGGCTGTCGAAATCGCTGCTGCCGGCCAGGCCGCACTGCTGGCAGGCCTGGTCCAGGCGCTCCTGGCGGGGATGCCAGAGGGCCACCGGCTCCGTGCTGGGGCAGGCGCGCAGGGCGGGCAGATGCACGGCCTCACCGAAGCCGAGGCCGGCAATGGCCACGCCGACCGGACGGCTGTTGGTCATGGAGCAGGGGAGCAGGATTCAGCCAGCCTGCACCATGCCCTCAGCGGCTTCACAGCTCTCGTGGATCACGGCCATCACCAGTTCGTCGTCGCCGGGGGCACTCCAGCTGGCGCCAAACCGCGGCAGACCGTTCACGGAGGTGTCGCGGTAGAGCCGCTGGCCGCAGTCGATCTCCATCACATAGAGATCGCCCACCTTGGGCCTGGTGCCATCCACGTCGGCTTCGACGGCGGGCTGGAAGCGGCTGAGCACGCTGAGATGGCCATTGCGGCTGGGATGCAGGCTGCCCTGGTCCCACCACTGACGCCCCTCGGGGCTGGCCGGCACCTCATGCCAGTCCACTGGCCCGGCCAGGGCGGGAGCGCCAGTGGCCAGGCCCAGCGCCAGGGCTCCTGCCAGGCAGCAGGGCAGCAGGCGGCTCAGGTTGTTGCAGAGCCCGCGGAGCCTGGCTGGCCAGGTCAATCCCGCGGGCACAGGTGTGATCACGGCGTGAACGGGGCGGAGGGAAGCGTCATGGCCGGGCGGCGAGGGTCAGGCGGGCACGGCCTGGCGGCCGCCGTGCAAGTGCAGCAGGGTGGTCAGGGTGGCCTTGAGCTCGGTGCGATCCACGATGGCGTCCACGAAGCCGTGGTCGCGCAGGTACTCGGCGGTCTGGAAGCCATCGGGCAGCTTTTCGCGCAGGGTCTGCTCGATCACCCGCCGGCCGGCGAAGCCGATCAGGGCCTTGGGTTCGGCCAGGATCAGATCCCCCAGCATCGCGAAGCTGGCGGTGACCCCGCCGGTGGTGGGGTGGGTGAGCAGAGGGATGTAGAGCAGTTCGGCCTCCCGGTGGTGCTGCAGGGCGCCGGAGATCTTGGCCATCTGCATGAGGCTGAGCATTCCCTCCTGCATCCGGGCCCCTCCGGAGGCACACACGATCAGCACGGGCAGGCGCCGGGCCGTGGCGGTTTCGATCAGGCGGGTGAGCTTCTCGCCCACCACCGAGCCCATCGAGCCGCCCATGAAGCGAAAGTCCATCACCCCCAGGGCGAGGGGGATGCCGCTGCTGCGGCACAGGCCGGTGACCACCGCGTCCCGCAGACCGGTGCTGCTCTGGCTGTCGCGGATGCGGTCGGCATAGCTGCGCCGGTCCTTGAAGGCGAGGGGGTCGGTGGGGCTGAGATCCCCGTCGAGGGGCTCAAAGCTGTCGGGATCGGCGATCAGGCGGATACGCTCCTCGCTGTCGATCCGGTGGTGGTAACCGCAGCCCTTGCAGACGCTGGCATTGGCCACCAGGTCCTTGCGGTAGACCACGAGGCCGCACTCAGGACACTTGCTCCACAGTCCGTCCCCCTCCTCCGCCTCCTGGGGATTGCGCACGGTGGGTGCGGTCTTGCGACGGTCGGCGAACCAGTCGAACAGCGACATGGGCAGGAAACCGGCGGCAGCACAGAACCATTTAAGGCTGCCAGCCCCGGACTCCCCAGCCGGCGTGGCTCAGACCAGGCTCAGCCCCAGGCGCTCCAGCCAGAAGCCGTTGCCCAGTAGCCACACGGCGGCGCCGGCGGCGGTGAGAAAGGGGCCGAAGGGGAAGGGCTGGTGCCGGCCCAGACGGCCGCTGATGCGGCCGAGCACGCCCACCACCGCGCCGGCGAACACCGCCAGCGTCACGGTGAGGCCCAGGCCGGTGAGGCCAAGCCAGGCTCCGAGCAGGGCCGCCAGCTTGGCGTCACCAAGGCCGAGGGCGGGCCGGCCGATCAGCCGTTCCGCCAGGCCACTCACCATCTCGAAGCCGAGCAGGCCGGCGGCGGCCGCCAGCAGGTGGTGCAGCAGCAGCAGCCGGCCCGGCTCCAGGCCCTGGCCCAGGCCGACCACGGCGGTGCAGGCCAGGCCCAGCAGCAACCCCCAGCGGCAGAGCGGTTCGGGCAGCCAGAGCTGGTCGAGGTCGATCAGGGTGAGGGGAATCAACCAGCTGAGCAGCAGCCAGCCTGCCAGCAGCAGCAGCAGGGGCTGGGGATCGCTGCCCATCGCCGTGGGCCTGGCCAGGCTGTTGGCCACCCACAGGCCGGCGGTGAGCAGTTCCACCAGCGGATAGCGCACGGCGATCGAGCCCTGGCAGTGGCGGCAGCGGCCGGCCTGCAGCAGCCAGCTCAGCACCGGCAGGTTCTCAAACCAGCGCAGGGCGCTGCCGCAGCGGGGACAGTGGCTGCCGGGATACACGATGGATTCCTGGCGGGGCAGGCGCCACACCACCACATTCAGAAAGCTGCCGACGCAGGCCCCGAACAGGGCGGCGAGAAGGATGGGGCTGGCGGGCATGGAACCGGAACCGGATGGGACGCTCAGCGGCTGCGGGGCATGCGCAGCCTGGCGGCGGCCCGGTTGCCGGGCCGTGCCCGCAGCAGGTCGATCGGCACGAACTGCTCGTCGGGCAGGAGGATTGGCTGCTCGAACACCACCCGACCCCGCTGGCCCTGCAGCACCACTCCGATCGGTTCGCCGCCGCCGGGACAGCCTTCCATGTAGCGAAACAGGGCCTGGCGGGCCTGCTGAAACACCTGCTGGCTGTTGATGCGATCCAGCCTCAGGCCGGCCGGGGGGCGATCGGGAGCTCCCGCGATCAGGAAGGATGGAAAGGGTGCCCTGCCCGCTGCCGAATCACGCGGCTGAACCGGACTGCCGGGGCCGCTGGGATTGACTGTGGTGGCAGGGACGTGCGTGATGGCCTCACCAACTCCAGGTGCCCTCACAGTAGGGGTTCACACTGGAGTTGGTGCGCCTCGGGTGCATCAACCGAGCTTGTTCTTCTCTTCGATCATCCGGTGAATGATCGGCGTGAGGATCAGCTCCATGGCAAAGCCCATCTTGCCGCCGTTCACCACGATCGAGGTGGGGCTGGACATGAAGGAGTCATGGATCATGTCGAGCAGGTAGGGGAAGTCGATCCCCCACTTCTCGCGGGCCCCCTTGCGGAAGTGGATGATCACGAATGACTCATCCGGGGTGGGGATGTTCCGGATCATGAACGGGTTGGAGGTGTCCACGGTGGGCACCCGCTGGAAGTTGATGTCGGTGCGGCTGAACTGCGGGCAGATGTGGTTGATGTAATCCGGCATGCGGCGCAGGATGGTGTCCACCGTGGCCTCAGCCGAGTAGCCGCGTTCCGCGTTGTCGCGGGCGATCTTCTGGATCCACTCCAGGTTGGTGATCGGCACCACGCCGATCAGCAGGTCCACCAGACCGGCCACGTCGTAGCCGTCGCCCTTCACGCCGCCGTGCAGCCCCTCGTAGAAGAGCAGGTCGGTGCCGCTGGGGATCGGCTCCCAGGGGGTGAACTGGCCAGGGGCCAGATCGGTACCCAGGCGACCGTTGTGCTCCGCCGCCTCCTCCAGGGAGTGGAGGTAGTAGCGCTTCTCACCGCTGCCGGTTTCGCCGTAGGTCTTGAACAGCTCCTCGAGCTTGTCGAACAGGTTGGCCTCAGGGCCGAAGTGGGAGAAGTTCTCCCCCTTGGCCAGGGCAGTGGCCATGGCCTCTTTCATGGGACCCCGCTCGTAGCGGTGGTAGCTGTCACCCTCCACCACGGCCGGGGTGATGCCCTCGCGGGTGAAGATGTACTCGAAAGCCCGCTTCACGGTGCTGGTGCCCGCGCCGGAGGAACCGGTGACGGCAACGACCGGGTGACGCTTCGACATCGGCGCAGGAGGAGAAAAACCGCAGCTGAGTTTGGCAGGTCGCGGGTCCGGACCCGGCAGGTGCGCCTCGGACCGTTACGCCCTGGACAGGCCTCAGGCCTGCAGGGCCTCAAGCAGCTGGTCGCCCATGGCGCGGCAGCCCAGCTGGGTGCAGCCCTCGGCCATCAGGTCGCCGGTGCGATAGCCAGCCGCCAGCACCCGGTCGACGGCGGCCTCCAGGGCGACGGCAGCGGCCTCCTGCTGCAGGGCGATGCGCAGCAGCATGGCGGCGCTGAGCACCATGGCCATCGGATTGGCCCTGTCCTGGCCGGCGATGTCGGGGGCGGAGCCGTGGATCGGCTCAAACAGGCCCGGGCCGCCGGACCCCAGGGAGGCCGAGGGCAGCATGCCGATCGAGCCGCTGAGCATGGCGGCCTCGTCGCTGAGGATGTCGCCGAAGAGGTTGCTGGTGAGCAGCACGTCGAACTGGCGGGGGTTGCGCACCAGCTGCATGGCGGCGTTGTCCACGTACATGTGGCTGAGCTCCACCCCCGGGTAGCTGCTGGCATGCAGGGCCTCCACCCGGTCGCGCCAGAGCTGGCTCACGTCGAGCACGTTGGCTTTATCCACGCTGCAGAGGCGGCCGCTGCGCTGCTGGGCCAGGTCGAAGCCCACCTTGGCGATCCGCTCGATCTCGTCGTCGAAGTAGGCCATGGTGTTGAAGGCCCGCACCCGGCCCTCGCTCTCCACCCGGCCCTTGGGGGTGCCGAAGTACACCCCGCCGGTGAGCTCGCGCACCACCAGCAGGTCCACCCCCTCGATCACCTCACGCTTGAGGGTGGAGGCGTCGATCAGGGCGGGGATGATCTTCACCGGCCGCAGGTTGGCGAACAGGCCCAGGCCGGCCCGCAGGCCCAGCAGGCCGGTCTCCGGACGCTGCTCCCGCGGCAGGCTGTCGTACTGGGGGGAGCCGATCGCGGCCAGCAGCACGGCGTCGCTGGCGCGGCAGGCCTCGAGAGTGCAGGCCGGCAGCGGTTCGCCGGTGGCGTCGATGGCGGCGCCGCCCATCGGCTGCTCGCTGTAGCTGAGGGTGAAGCCGTGGCGGCCGCTCACCGCATCGAGCAGCTGGCGCGCGACAGCCATGATCTCCGGACCGATGCCGTCTCCGGCGAGCAGGGTGATCCGGTAGCTGGTCATTGCGGCAGCCTGGGGCAGGGGAGGGACGGCCTGGAGGCTACGCGGCAGCGCTGGTGCCAGCCGTACCGGCTCAGCCCTGACTACGCTTCTCCAGGGCCCGCAGGGCGCGGGCCATCTCCGGCAGTTTGTTGAAGGCCGCGGCACAGCGCAGCCAGAGGCGGTTGGGGATGGCGGGGTAGCCGCTCACCACCTCGCCGGCGGCCACCTCGCCATGCACGCCCGACTTGGAGGAGGCGATGGCCCGGTCACCCATCACCGCCCGGTTGGCCAGGCCCACCTGGCCGGCCAGGATCACGCCGTTGCCGAGGCGGGCACCGCCGGCGATGCCCACCTGGGCCGCCAGGGCGCAGCCCTTGCCGGTGGATACGCCATGGCCGATGTGAACCAGGTTGTCGATCTTGCTACCGGCGCCGATGCGGGTCTCGCCCACCGCCGGCCGGTCGATGCAGCTGCCGCTGCCCACCTCCACGCCGGCTTCCAGCACCACCCGGCCGGTCTGGGGCATCTTCCGCCAACCGGCTGCGGTGGGCACGAAGCCGAAACCCTCACCGCCGATCACCGCGTTGCTCTGCAGCACACAGCCCTCGGCCAGGCGGCTGCCGGGGTGCACCACGGCCCCGGCGTGCAGCACACAGCCAGGGCCGATCTCCACGTCGTCATAGAGCACCACGTGGGGATGGAGGGTGCAGCCGGCCGCAATGTGTACCCCGGCTCCCACCACCACGTGAGCCCCCAGATGGCTCTGGGGGCTCACCTCGGCGCTGGGGTGCACGACCGCGCTGGGGTGGATGCCCGCTGGCGGCGCCGGGGCGGGGTAGAGCAGCTCCAGGGCCTCGGCAAAGCCCAGGCGTGGATCGGCGAGGGCCACCCAGGCGACACCGCGGGCCTCCAGCTGCTGGCGCAACGCCGCGCTCTCCTCGCTGAGGGCGGGAATGAGCACGGCGGCAGCAGCGGTGCTGGCCACAGCCCCTGCCAGGGCATGACCGTCCTCCAGGAAGGCCAGGTCACCTGGACCGGCCTGGTCGAGGGCGGCCGCGCCGCTCAGTTCGGGGTCCTGGGCCGGGACATGGGCGGCGAGCGCACCGGCCTGCCCCTCACTGAGCTGGGCGAGCAGTTGGCTGAATCGCATCCCGGAATGGGCTCAGGTGCCCCGGATCGTAGGCAGTGGCTGGGGTGGGCATCAGATCAGGGCCAGCTGGTCTCGGTGCACCACCTCCACCCCGGCCCGACCCACCAGGTTGCGCAGTTCATCGCTGCCCACACCAGAAAGGCCCCGGCCCAGTTCGCGACCATCGGCGGCCAGCAGGCGCACGGCCTCCTGGGGGCCGAAGTCCCCCTCCACCGCCACCACGCCCACCGCCAGCAGGGAGGCACCCCGCTCCACCAGGGCCCGCTCGGCGCCGGCGTCCAGCCGCAGCGTGCCCTTGGGCAGCAGGGCATGGGCCAGCCAGCGCTTGCGGTCCGGCAGGGGGGCGCTGGACGGCTGGAACAGGGTGCCCAGTTTCTCGCCGGCCAGCAGGGCGTCGAGCACGGCGGGATCGCGGCCATCGGCCAGCCGCACACGGATACCACTGGAGGTGGCGATCCGCGCCGCCGCCAGCTTGGTGGTCATACCGCCGGTGCCCCATTGGCCGCCGCCGCTGGCGACGGAGCTGAGCCGCTCCAGCTCGCCCAGGTCGCGCACCTCCTCGATCGGCTCGGCGCTGCTGTCGGTGCGCGGGTCGCCGGAGTAGAGCCGGTCCACGTCGGTGAGCAGGATCAGTTCATCGGCGCCAACGGCCACCGCCACCAGGGCGGAGAGGGTGTCGTTGTCGCCGAAACGCAGTTCATCGGTGGCCAGGGTGTCGTTCTCGTTGACGATCGGCACCACGCCCCAGGCCAGCAGCTGTTCCAGGGTGCGGCAGGCGTTCTGGTAGCGGCGGCGGGAGGCCAGGTCGCCGCGGGTGAGCAGCACCTGGGCCACGGGCAGGCCGCGCACGGCGAAGGCGTCCTGGTAGAGCCCCATCAGCTGGCCCTGGCCCACGGCCGCTGCCGCCTGCAGGGCCGCCACGGTCGTGGGGCGTGTCGGCATCTGCAGGCGGGCGCAGCCCAGGCCCACGGCACCGCTGGTGACCAGGGCGATCGCCTCGCCCCGGCGGCAGGCCCGGTTGAGGCTGGCGGCCAGATCGGCGATCACGGCGGCGGTCGGGCGCTCGGGGCTCCCCCGCAGCAGGCTGGTGCCCACCTTCACCACACGGCGGGGCTGACGGGACTGCTCTGCCATCTCAGCTCAGGCTGCCGCCCATCCAGTTGGCCAGGCGCACTTCCAGCTTCTGCAGGTGGTCGCGCTGGCAGGGCAGGCCCTGGGGGTCGATCGGCTTGACCAGAATGGTGAACAACCCCAACCGGTTGCCGGCGATCACATCGGTGTACACCCGGTCGCCGATCAGGGCCACACGCTCGGGAGGGAGTTGCAGGTCGTCGAGCACGCGGCGCAGGGCCTGACGGCGCGGCTTGGCGGCGGAGGTGGTGAAGGGCACGCCCAGCTCCCGGGCCACCGCACCGATGCGCTGGCGGGACGGATTGTTGCTCAACAGATGGATCGGTAGCTGCCCCCGGGCCTGCTCGAGCCAGCGAAGCATCCGAGGTGGCAGGGTGCTGTGCCGCCGCGGCAGCAGGGTGCGGTCCACATCCAGGACCAGCGCGGCGATCCGTCGATCCAGCAGCTCCTGGAGGGGCAGGTCAACCAGGGTGCCTTCCAGCAGCCAGTCGGGTTTGAGCCACTGGCGCAGGTTCACTCCAGCCCCTCCCGCTCCTCCAGCTCGGCCTCAATGCGCGGTTGCACCCGCTCGAACTCCTCGCCTTCCACCAGCACGGCCTCGTTGCCCTCCATGCGGGCCACCACGAAGAAGGGGTCCAGCGGAATGTAAAGACCGTATTCCTGGTCGTTGACCAGGAAGCTCACTAGCAGTTCGTAGGTTTCCGAATCGTCGTCGGCGTCCTCGTCGTCGAGATCCTCCGGTTCGGGTTCGTCCAGTTCGCCGCTCACGGTGAGGGTCACGGCGGAGCGCACCAGGGTGAGGTCGTGCTCCTGCAGCACCACGTCAGCCACCGACAGGATCGGTTCGCTGGCGTCAACGCTGTCGATCAGCTCCGGATCGGCTTCATCCTCGAGGCGGAACAGGCACACCGGTGTGTCCACCGGCGTGAGCAGCACGTAGTCGTGGCCATCAAGGGGAATCAATTGCTCCAGAAAGCAGAGCAGTTGCCTGCCCTTCTGGTCGTTGACCAGCACGGTGGGCACTTCGGTGGGGAGTTCGCCCGGGCCAGTCATGGAAACACCTGCGGAGCTCGGAATTCGGTGAGCGTCTCCACAGGATGAACCAGCGCGGGCCCATTTGCCGCCGGCGATGGTCGCCGGGCCCACCGTCAGGGGGCATGGTCGCCTGCCGAGGCCGGTTCAGGCCCATCCTGCAGCCACTGCTCCAGCAGCAGGGCGGCGGCGGCGCTGTCCAGGGCGCCGCTGCGGTCGCCCTGCAGGCCCCGCAGCTCGGCGGCGGCCCAGCTGCTGCTGTGTTCATTCACCCACACCAGTGGCAGCTGGCTGGCGGCCGCCAGCTGCAGGCCGTAGCGGCGGCAGTGGCGGGCCTGGGGGGTGGGGGCGCCCGCGCTGTCCAGGGGCAGACCCACCACCAGCAGCTGCACCCGCCGATGCTCGATCAGGGGGAGGAGCAGGCCGAGGTCGGCATGGAAGGCCGCCCGGGCCAGGGCGGGCAGGGGGGTGACCGTCAGGCCCAGGGGGTCGCAGCCAGCCAGGCCGATACGGCGGCGGCCCACGTCCAGGGCCAGGGCGGAGCGGGGTCGGGGCCGGCGCAAGGGCTCAGCGGGGGCCGACGGGCGTGGGCAGGGGCCGCCGGCGGGGCTGCAGTTGCTCCAGCATCGCCTCCAGTCGCCGGGCCGCCTGCTGGGCCGGGGCGGGACACTCCTGGCGCCGCCACACGCTGCGGGCCATCAACACGCGCTCTCCCCGGGGCTCGGCCCCGCTCCGCTGCAGCCAGAGGTCCAGGGTGTGATCGTCCACATCGCTGCGCAGCCAGAGGGGTTCCCCATCGCCCAGTGCCAACCGGACCTGAGAGAGCAGCCGCTCGGTGCCAGGCCCAATCAGGTGGCTCCAGCCGGGATGCACCGTGAGTTCCAGGTCGTGGCCACCACCGGGATGCTCCCCCAGCCAGCGCAGACCGGCCACGGCCTGGTTGCGGGCAGCGTCCAGCAGCATCCAGCCCCGGCGGTGGCTCTGGTCGAGCAGGTCGTCGCTGCTGCGGTCGAGCAACTGGCGCAGCTGGGCTGGGCAGGCGGCCTGCTCCAGCTGGAACAGGGCCCAGGCCGTGCGCCGGTTGAGGGGACGCAGGGCCGGTTCATTGCCGGTATCGCTGCCGGCCTGCTGGCCTGGGCTCGCCATGGCGCCCCGTCCAGGGGCCTCCAGCCGCCACAGCCGCTCGGTGAGCAGGGGCTGGAAACCCTGCTCCCGCAGGGCGGCCAACCGGTCGTTGTCGAGGCTGGAGCTGGTGGCGATCCAGCTGGTGGCACCCCGGGCCCGCTGGACCGCCTCGCGCAGCAGCTGCTGGGAGAGCTGGCGGTGCTGGCCGGCTTCGGCGATGCGCAGGTGCTGCACCTGCCAGCAGCTGCCCGAGCGGTTGAGCGGGCGGCTGATGAGTAACCCCAGCAGCGTGTTGTGCTGGCGGGCCACCAGCACCTGGGGCGGCCGCCGCCGGCCGCCGCTGACCATCAGTCCCAGCAGGCGCTCGGGTAACTGCAGCAACAGGGCCCTCTGCAGCTGGGGCAGGAGGGGCTGAAAGGCTGGATCACTCAGCAGCGGCAGATGCCAGGCCGCCAGGGGCTCAAGCAACAGCTGCTGGCAGGAGGATCCCTCCGGAAGGGGCTCAGAGCGGTGCGGCATGGGGGATTGCACCGTTATCCCTCACAGATCTGCCTTGGGTTGTTCAACTCTATCCACCGCACCGCAGGAGCGCTGCCCGCCCAGGGGCTGGACGGCTGGTTCAGGCCGGGCGCACCAGCACCAGCGGCGTGCGCTCGTTGGCGTTGCCGGCCGGGTTGGGCCGCAGGGCCCGCTGGAGCAGCTCCTCATCGCAGCCTGGGCTGGAGGCGAGCACCTTCACCCGGCCCAGGTCGTTCACATCCACCACCGCCACGGCCACACCGAGGGCCCGGGCCATGGCGGCACAGAAGGCTTCGGGCTGGTCAGGGCCGAGCACGATCGTCTGGTCGTAGGGAGGGGTGGTGCCGGTCACGTCGTCGATCAGCCGGGCCTGGTCGCCGGCCAGCCGGTAGAACCAGCCCTTCGATCCCACCAGCTTGAGGGCGGTGCCGGCCAGCCAGGCGCAGAGCACACGGGCGGGACCGACCACGTCGATCAGGCTCTGCAGGCCGCAGGCGGTGGCCAGGGAGCTGGTGGGGTGGAACACCCGGCAGAGCAGGCGGGCAAGACCGCTGGGCTGCACGGTTTCGGGATGGTGATAGCGGCCCTGCATCACCGCCAGGGGCGTTTCGCCGATGGTGAGCACGTCGCCGCTCTGCAGCACGGGCCCGGCGTAGTGGCGCAGCACCTGCTCGGGATCGTCGAGGGTGCCCAGCAGGTGGGTGCGCACCGGCAGCACCGCGCAGCGCTCTCCACTGCGCCAGTTCGCGCTCCCGGGGTTCTGGGGCTCCGGGCGGCGCAGGGGCACGAGGATGCCGTCACGGCGCCAGAGACGGCCAAAGGGCCCGTAGTTCACCCAGCACACCTCCAGCCAGAGGGTGTCGAGCAGGGAGTCAAGGTCGACCTCCTCCGCCACCCTGATCTCCACGCTGAGGGCGGCGCGGGTGGTCTTGCGGCCCTTCACGATGTAGGCGGCCCAGTAGCCGTCCGGACGGCTCTCCTCGTCTGGGTGCAGGGCCTTCACCGCCGTGCGCACCTTGACGTCGCCCAGATCGCCACGGCCCAGCAGGGTGGGGCGCAGCTCCAGCTCGGGCACGAACACCTCCATGCGGCCGTGAGGGTTGCTGATGGCCACCGTGCCCTCCACCACAAGGGTGCGCTTGCCGCTGCGCCGGGTGCTGAAGGGTTCGGCCCGCAGCTGCAGGGGTGAGCTGGGCCGCAGCCGGTGGCGCAGTTCCAGCCAGAGCAGGGCCAGAGCGAAGACCAGGGCGGCGATCAGGGCCACCTTGAGGAGGATCAGGAACAGCAAGTGCAACGCAGCACGAATGGGCGGAGCGTAAGTGCAGCTGCCGCCCTAGGGTCCGACCCATAGAGATCGACTGGGTCCATGCGCAAGACGTTCGTGCTGGACACCAACGTGTTGCTGCACGATCCGCTGGCCCTCACCCGCTTCGAGGACAACCACATCGTGATCCCGATCGAAGTGGTCGAGGAGATCGACCGCTTCAAGCGCGACCCGGCGGAGAAGGGTCGCAACGCCCGCCAGGTGTCGCGGCTGCTGGATGAGCTGCGGGCGAAGGGAAACCTGGCCGAAGGGGTGCCCAACGGCGACCAGGGCGGAACGCTGGTGGTGGTGTTCTGCCGCAGCGAGACGCTGGCCACCCTGCCGCCGGAGCTGAAGGCGGGCAATGGTGATAACAACATCCTGGCTGTCGCCCTGGAGCAACAGCAGCTCGGCGCCGTGATCGGCGACCAGCCGCCGGTGGTGCTGGTGACCAAGGACACCAACCTGCGCATCAAGGCCGATGCGGTGGGCCTGATCGCCCAGGACTACACCAGCGATCGGGTGGACATCGCCGATCTCTACCCCGGCTTCTGTGAGCTGTGGGTGAGCGCCGAGCAGATGGACCGGGTGAAGCTGGCGCCGGGACTGGAGCTCGATGGCCTCAGCCTGCCCGCGCCCCTTCAGGCCAATGAGGGAGTGACCCTGATCGACCAGGCCCAGCCAGCCCACACGCTGCTGGCCCGCTTCAATGGCGCCACCGCCAGCCTGCAGCCGCTGCAACATGCGCCCAAGGCCAAGCTGGGCCGGATCCAGCCGCACAACCGCGAGCAGAGCTTCGCCCTGGATCTGCTGCTGGATCCGGCCATCCAGCTGATCACCCTCGTGGGCAAGGCGGGCACGGGCAAGACGCTGCTCGCCCTGGCGGCCGGTCTCAACCAGGTGGCCGATGAACGGATCTACGAGCGGCTGCTGGTGACCCGGCCGGTGATCTCCCTGGGCAAGGAGATCGGCTTCCTGCCCGGGGATCTCGAGGAAAAGATGGGGCCCTGGATGCAGCCGATCATCGACAACCTCGACTTTCTGCTCGGCGGCGATGAGCAGGCCAAGGGCGGCTCCGGTCCAGCACGGGCCGGGCACCGGCCGGCGCGGGGTAATTGGAACGACCTGAAGAGCATGGGATTGCTCGAGGTGGAGGCCATCAGCTACATCCGGGGCCGCTCGATTCCCCGCCAGTACATGGTGGTGGATGAGGCCCAGAACCTCACCCCCCACGAAGTGAAGACGATCGTGACCCGGGTGGGCGAGGGCACCAAGATCGTGCTCACCGGCGACCCTTACCAGATCGACAATCCCTATGTGGATGCCGAGAGCAACGGCCTCACCTGGCTGGTGGAGCGCTTCAAGGGCCAGCCCCTGGCCGGCCACGTGACCCTGCAGCGGGGTGAGCGCAGCCCCCTGGCTGAACTGGCGGCCAATCTGCTCTGAGGGATTGCCTTGCCTGAGCTGGGGCCTGGACGCCTGCTGGCCCAGACTGATGGGGCTTCAAGGCCTGTCAGTCCAGAACCAGGGGGCTTGCGGTTGTGGCCAGCTGCCAGGAGCTGCCCTCGATGTCAGTTCTGGTGCTGGCCCCTTTGCCAGCAGGAGGCTGCAGGATTGGCTGTGGGTTCCTGCATGGGGCGGTGGTATGGCGCTGGAAGTGGCCCTGGCGATGCTGCAGAGCGGCGACCGGTGGTTGATGCAGCTGCGTGACGACGTGCCGGGGATCGTGGCCCCGGGCTGCTGGGGCCTGTTCGGGGGCCACCTTGACCCAGGGGAAACGCCGGAGCAGGCCCTGCGCCGGGAGCTGCTGGAGGAGATCAACTGGCAGCCTGGATCGAGGCCCGGGGCGTTGCAGCTGAGGATGCGCCATCGCAATCAGCGACGTCTGGCCCACGTCTTCTGGGCCGAGGTGCCGATACCACTCAGTGAGCTGCAGCTGTTGGAGGGGCAGGACATGGCCCTGGTGCACGCGGAGGAGCTCCGCAGCGGCCTGATCTGGAGTGAGCGCCTCGGCTGCCAGCGGCCCCTGGCCGATGGCCTGCAGGAAGTGATGGAGCAGCTGTTACCGCCACACGGCGTCGCGGCCGATCCCTGCTCCTAGGCTTGAACCCCTCGCCGGTCGGCCCATTCGGATGGCAAGACGGGAGACGGGAACCGCCTACCTGCTGTGGTGCGCTTCGCTGCTCGGGGTGTGCGGCCTGCAGCGCTTCTACCTGGGCCAGACGTGGGTGGGCACCATCTATCTGGTCAGCTTCGGCTTCTGTGGTGTGGCCCAGTTGATCGACCTGTTTCTGATTCCAGGGCTGGTTGAGGGCAGTCATCAGGCCGATCGCTCCGGTCGCCAGATGGCAGGTCGGCCCCTGGCCACACTCTCGGAGCCAGGGAACGCAAACCCAATTAATCACACCATTGGAGATTCTCTTCCTGTACTCACACTGGAACAGCAGATTCTCAGGCGATGTGAGCACGAACCGGCATCCCTGGCCCATTTCATCCTGGCCACCGGCGAGCCCTCGGAGACGATCCGCAGGGTGGTGGAGGAGATGGCAGCCCAGGGACTGTTGCGGCAGACCATCAGTGAAAGCGGATCAGTGCTCTATCAGCTGCACTGACTGGCGTGGACATCCGCCGGCAGCTCACTCCTCCTCTTCGCTCGCGCCCACTGGCATCAGCTTGATCTGCTTGCGCCCCAGCCTGATCTCAAACGCGTGGCCGGGCTCAAGCCCGAGCATGGCGGTGTAGGCCTTGCCCACCAGCAGATTGCCATTGCCCTGCACGGTGGCCGCATCGCTCAGCTTGCGGCCGCCTCTGCCACGGGCGGAGCCCTCGCTGCCCAGGCTGAGGCCCTTGGCCACCAGCAGCGCTTCATAGAAGGCGGCGAAGTTCAGCCGCTCACTGCCATCCTTCTTGCTGCTCACATAGCCGCACTGACGCACGAGTTCGGACTTGGAGGCATCTCCCAGCTCCTTGACCTTGGAGCAGTTCAGGACCAGTCAGCATGATGCGATGAAAAGATCTCAGCTGACCTTGGCAACTGATGATGGACTGGCAAGCCTCAATCCCTGTGCGGCTGAATCAGTGCAGCATCGGCTACACCCATGGCGCGCATCCTTTTACAGGGGATTGAAGACCCATTCGCTAAGAATTCTGGGCTGGACCCCAGTCTCAGTGGTGATTCAGGCCCTGATCGGCCGCCAGTCCCACCAGGCTGGCGCTGAGTTGCCAGAGCTGTTCGGCCATGGCATCGTTGCTGGCTTCGGCACTGGGTTCACGGGTTTCGAAGCGCAGCTGGCCCGGGCCCACCAGGCGATTGCTGCGATAGCTGAAACCGGTCGCCGGCGCCACAGGACCAGCGGCCAGGTCGGCCAGCAGGGCCCCGGCACGGGCAGGGGTTTCGCTCACCCTCAGCAGGTCGCGGGCCAGCCAGGCAAACAGCGTCTGGCCCAGGGGATTGTGCTCGCGGCTGTAGCGGAAGAAGCCCCCGCTGCCTTTGGGGATCACCAGGCCGGGACTCCAGGCCAGCACCGGCATCGTTCGCTGCTGCTCGGCCAGGCGGGCGGCCAGGGCCCTGGCCATCAGCAGGTTGCAGAGTTTGCTGTCTTTGTAGGCCTTCTCGGCATTGAACGGGCTCTGGCCATCCACCATCGCCGCTCCGGGGCCCTGGAACAGCCCCTCCAGGTTGCCCACGCCCGCCGGTTGACCCACCCGGCCGCCGGGGCTGGTGGGATCGTGCACCTCCGAGGCGGTGACCACCACCCGGGGCTGGGGGCTGGCCAGCAGCAGGGGCAGCAGCCGTTGCAGCAGGGCCTGGTGGGCCAGGTGGTTCACCGCCAGGGTGAGCTCAAAGCCCTGGGCCGACCAGCGCGGTTCGCTGGCTCCGCTGTATTGCAGGCCCGCATTGAGCACCAGGGTGTCGATCGGCATGCCCTGCTCCAGCAGCGTTGCCGCCAGCTGCTCCACGCTGGCCAGATCGGCCAGATCGCCGAGGGGCCGGCTCACCTGATCCTGCAGCTGGCCTTTCGCCAGCAGCTCGCCCAGCGTGTCGGCCCTGGCCTGACTGCGGCAGGGCAGGGTGAGCCGGTGGCCTGCCGCAGCCAGCTGTTGGGCAGCCTCCAGACCGATGCCGGAGCTGGCGCCGGTGATCAGGATGTGGCGGCTCTCCATCAACCGCCGGCGGGCGCTTGGGCCGCAGGCTCCAGCCCTTCAGCCGGCTGCCAGCCCCGCTCCCGCGCCAGGGTGCTGGCTTGCCGCACGGCCTCCACGGCGCGCTGGGCCCGCCGTTTGGTGTCGTCCTGGCTCTGGGCGGCAAGGAGGTAGCTCTCCAGTGCCTGAGGACTTGCGATCACCCCCAGCTGCTCCCGCAGGCGAGCTCCGAGGCGCCCATCGCCCAGGAGCCGGCCCACGAGCCCCTGCTGCCAGAGCGCCTCCCCCAGGCAGCCGCTGCCGAACAGCTGCTCGCTGAGCAGGGCCAGCACCGACTGCTTGAACGCCTCCAGCTGGCCTGGCCGCAGACGGCGGCTGTTGGGCAGCCCCTCCGCGGGGCCGGCGGGCTGGCGGGCAGGGCCCTCCTGCTCCCAGCTCCAGCTCAGGCCGGTGCCGGGCAGGCCCACGGTGGTGCGGGTGCCGCCCCGGCGATTCACCGGGATGTTCAGGGACGCGCCGCGCCCGCCCAGGGAGATTGAGCTGAGCCCGTTCTTGCTGAAGTTGAGCCGCACGGGGCCGAGGCGGCTGGAGCGGCGGAAGCGGAAGCCCATGGCTTCAAATGTATGGCGGCAAGGAGCGCTTCAGCGCCTGCGCCGGGGCTGGGTGAGGATTGGTCGATGACCTCTCCGGCCTATCTCGAACTGCAGGATGTGGATCTCTGGCTGGGGCCCCGGCTGGTGTTCGCGGGGCTCAGCCTCAGCCTGCAGCGCGGCGAACACACGGTGGTGCTCGGACCCAACGGCTCGGGCAAGAGTTCCCTGGTGAGGCTGCTGAGCCGCGAGCTCTACCCGGTGGTGAAGCCCGGATCGTGGCTGAAGATCTTCGGCAGCACCAGCGTGAACCTGTGGGAGCTGCGGCGGCGGATCGGGCTGGTGTCCAGCGATCTGCAGCGGCTGTATTCGCCCCACGTGCATGCCGCCGACGTGGTGCTCTCCGGCCTGTTCGGCTCGATCGGCATCGGCCGCAGCCAGCAGCCCACCGCCGCCCAGCGCCAGCGGGTGGCGGCGCTGCTGGAACAACTGCAGCTGACGGCATTGGCTGATCGGCCCTTCGGCCAGCTCTCGGAAGGCCAGCAGCGGCGCCTGTTGCTGGCCCGGGCCCTGGTGCACGACCCCGAGGTGCTGGTGCTGGATGAACCCACCAACGGCCTTGACCTGCGGGCCCGCCACCAGCTGCTGGCCAGCCTGCGCGAGCTGGTGGCCGGCGGCACCACCCTGCTGCTGGTGACCCACCAGATCGAGGCGATCATCCCCGAGGTGAGCCGGGTGCTGTTGCTCCAGCAGGGCAAGCTGGTGGGCGATGGTGCGGCCACCGAGTTGCTGGCCGCCGGCCCCCTCAGTGCCCTCTACGACACCCCCCTGCGGCTGGTGGAGGTGGAGGGCTGGCGCCAGGTGTTGCCGGGTTGACCATGGCTGGCCATGGTCACCATCTGGGCGGGCTGGCGGTGACGGGCGGGTTGCAGATCGTGTGGTTCAAGCGCGACCTGCGGGTGAGCGACCACCGGCCCTTGCTGCTGGCCAGTGAGCGCGGCCCGGTGCTGCCGCTGCTGGTGGTGGAGCCGGAGCTGTGGCAGCAGCCGGACGCCTCGGCGCGCCAGTGGGCGATTGCGGCGGAGTGCGTCGAGGAGCTGCGCGCGGCCCTGGCCGCCCTGGGCCAGCCGCTGGTGGTGCGCTGCGGCGATGTGGTGGAGGTGCTGGAGCGGGCCCGGCGCCATTTCGGGGTGGCCGGGCTGTGGAGCCACGAGGAAACCGGCAACGGCTGGACCTACGCCCGCGACCGGCGGGTGGCGGCCTGGGCCCGCGGCCATGGCATTCCCTGGCATGAGCTGCCCCAGTTCGGGGTGGTGCGGCGGCTGGCCAGCCGCGATGGCTGGGCCCGGCGCTGGGAGGCGCAGATGGCCGAGCCCCTTGCGCCGCCGCCGCTGGCACTGCAGCCCCTCAGCGGCCTGGCTCCCGGCCCGCTGCCCGCGGCGGAGGAGCTCGGCCTGGCCGCCGACCCCTGCCCCTTGCGCCAACGGGGCGGCCGCCCCCGCGGCCTGGAGCTGCTGGAGAGCTTCCTGGCGGAGCGGGGCCGGGCCTATCAGCGCGAGCTCTCCAGCCCCAACACCGCCTTCCGCAGCTGCTCGCGCCTGTCGCCCCACCTGGCCTGGGGCAGCCTGTCGCTGCGGGAGGTGGTGCAGGCCGGCCTCGCCGCCCGGGGCCTGCCGCCCCGCAGCCGCCGGGCCTTCGATGAGCGCCTGCACTGGCACTGCCACTTCATCCAGAAGCTGGAGAGCCAGCCCGATCTGGAGCTGCGCGAGCTCCATCCCCTCACCGCCGGCCTGCGCGACGGCGAAGCCGACTGGCTGGCCGTGCCCCGGGCCGAGCGGCTGGCCGCCTGGAGCGAGGGCCGCACCGGCCTGCCCTTCGTGGATGCCTGCATGCGCGCCCTGGCCGCCACGGGCTGGCTCAACTTCCGCATGCGGGCCATGGTGATGGCGGTGGCCAGTTACCACCTCTGGCTGCCCTGGCGGGCCAGCGGCCTGGTGCTGGCGCGGCAGTTCGTCGACTACGAGCCCGGCATCCACTGGAGCCAGTGCCAGATGCAATCCGGCACCACCGGCATCAACACGGTGCGGATCTACAACCCGATCAAGCAGGGCCTCGACCACGATCCCGACGGCCACTTCATCCGCCAGTGGCTGCCGGAACTGGCGCCCCTGCCGGCGGTGTTCCTGCACCAGCCCTGGCTGCTCGATCCACGCCAGCAGCAGCAGCTGGGATGGCAGCTGGGCCGCGACTATCCGACGCCGATCGTGGAGCCGGATGAAGCGGCCCGCCAGGCGCGGGAGCGCATCCACGCCCGCCGCCAGGAGCTGGGCTTCGCGGCACTGGCCGACGCCATCCAGCAGCGCCATGGCTCCCGGCGCGCCGGGCTGGCGGCCACCGGCTCCGGCTCCCGCCGGCGCCGCCGGGATGCGGGAGCCCCCGGCCAGCTGCAGCTCGATCTGGAGTGTTGAGGCGCTGCCCGGTTCAACCCGGCAGGCGGCAGCGGTCCTGACACACCTGCTCCAGGCTCCCCCGGCCGGTGAACGGCAGGCGCCAGCGGGCCCAGAGGCCGTAGGCGGCATCGGCCAGCCAGGCCAACCCTGGCCAGCCGCTGGGGGCCAGCAGCCAGCCCAGGCCCACCAGGCCGTAGGCCTGGCGGAACACAGCCAGGTCGCTCACCACCGTGCCATCGGCGCGGATGGCATGGATGCGGCCCATGGCCCGGCGGTAGTCAATGCCGGCATGGGTCGCCGGGTCGTAGTCGGCCGCGTCGATGTCCACGAAGGCCAGGCGCGGGCTGCTGCCGTTGTGTTGCTGGTCGCGGCGTCGCAGCAACCGCACCTCCCGGCAGCAGAGCGGGCAGGCACCGTCGAAGAGAACGGTGAGCTCGGTTGGGTCAGGGCCAGCGGCGCTGGGCAGGGCCGGATCAGCTGCCGCGAGGTGGGTTGAGAGGGGCATGGCATGGCGGAACAGCAGAAAAGGCTAGGCAGACCGTCCCTGCCCCCCCGGCGCCAGCTCGAGCTCGGCGAGCAGTTGACGCTGCTGCCGCGCCGGCACAAAGCGGTGAGCGGCCATGGCGCCGCTCACCGCCACCGGCGGCACGCCGATGCCGGGAAAACTGCCGGCGCCGCAGAGCACCAGGTTGGCGATCGGCGTCTGGCCCCCGGGGAAGGGGCCGCGGTCCGCCGGCCAGGCGGGGCCGTAGCTGCCCTGGTGCACGCGAAGGTACTGGCGGTGGGTGAGCGGGGTGCCCTGCAGTTCGATCACCACGCGCTCCCGCCAGTCGGGGATGAGCGGATCGAGCACGCGGTGAAAGAGGCCGCAGCGCTCGGCCTTGAGGGCTGCATAGGCCGGGCTGCCCTGCTCCAGATCGCGCCAGAGATCCCAGGGTTCGTTGGCCGGCGTGTAGCCGTGCAACACCTGGTGCCCCGCCGGTGCCATCGCAGGATCGAGCAGCGATGGCATCGACAGCACCGCCACGTTGCGCTCGGCGGTGATGCCCCGCTGCCAGTCGCCCACCCACACATGGTGGATCGGCAGATCGGCCAGTTCCGATCCGCCGCTCAGGCCCAGGTGCCAGTGCAGAAAACTGGCGCAGGCCGGGGTGGCCTGCTGCTGGCGCCGCCAGCGTTCGGGCACCGCCCCAGGCGGCAGCAGGTTGAGCAGATCCCAGGGGCTGGTGTTGGCGATCACCCCCCGACGCGCCCGCAGCACCTCCCCTCCAGCCAGCCGCACACCGCTGGCCCGGCCGCCCTCCACCAGCACCTCCTCCACGGCAGTGCCGGTGCGAAGCCGGCCGCCGTGGCGCTCCATGCCCCGCACCAGGGCGGCGGCCACTGCCGCGCTGCCGCCGATCGGGTAGTCGAGGCAGGCGCCGGGCTCAAACCACTCGCCGAACAGGGTGGCCATCGCAGCGGCGCTGGTCTGATCCAGCGGCAGGCCGGAGATCAGAAAGCAGAGCAGCTCCACCCAGTGCAGCAGGAAGGGATCGCGCAGATGGCTCCGGGCCATCGGCCCGAAGCTGCCCCCCAGGGCGGCCAGCCGCGGCGCCTGGCTGAGCAGGCCCAGGGCCTGGCTGCCCAGGGTGCTGGCCAGCCCAAGCCCTGGCCGCAAGGCCAGCAGGGGCAGGGAGCGGGCCGCCCGGCAACTCGGCTCCAGCCAGGCCATGAAGGCGGCCCATTCATCGGCCACGGCGCCGCCGCGCAGCTCGCGCAGCATCCCCAGAAAAGGATCGAGGCCCACCCCCACCCGCAGATGGCCCTCCGGCAGCAGCAGGCCCCAGTCGTGGTAGGTGGCCACCGGCAGCGTTTCGCCCACTGCCCGCAACACCTGGGTGAGGGGGTTGCTGCTGGGCCAGCGTCCCAGGCCCGACCACAGCGAGGGGCCGGATTCGAAGTGAAAACCCCGGCGCACAAAGCCATGGGCGGCCCCGCCCGGCTGGCTGTGGGCCTCCAGCACCAGCACCTCCAGCCCATGGCGGGCGGCGATCGCCCCGGCGCACAGCCCCCCCAGACCGCTGCCCACCACGATCAGATCCGGCCCTGCCAGATCCGGCCCGCCGCCGCCGTTTCCCATCTGGCGTGGAGCCTCACTGGGGCGATGCTAGGCAGGCCCATTCCCTGCGGTTCATCCGTGCTGCGCCAACACCTGCAGGTGCTCAGTCTCAGCACCAGCGGCGCCGGTTTCACCACCATCACCGCCGCCCTCAACCGCGAGATCACCGCCAGTGGCCTGCGCCAGGGGGTGGCCACCCTGGTGTGCCTGCACACCAGCTGCAGCCTGATGGTGAACGAGAACGCCGACCCACGCGTGCTCCAGGACCTGGCGGCCTTCCTCGATGAGCTGGTGCCCAGCGGCGACCGCCGCGCCTACCTGCACGACGACGAGGGGCCCGATGACATGCCCGCCCACATCCGCACCGCCCTCACCGCCACCAGCCTGCAGCTGAGCTTTGAGAGGGGTGGGTTGCTGCTCGGCACCTGGCAGGCGGTGTACCTCTGGGAGCACCGGCGGCTGGGCAGCCAGCGCCGCCTCAGCCTGCACCTGATCGGCGAGTAGCGGTGGCCCTGGCTGACCCTGCGTGTGGCATCTGTCGCATCCATGGCGATCGGGAGCTGGAGGCCGAGCTGGGCCTCGGTGGCAGCGACCTCTGGTTGTTGCGCCACCATCCCCCGCCGGGCACCGCCGTGCGACAGCATGAAGGCATCGCTTGACCCGTCGCTGCTCTGCCGTGGCTGCCATTCCCCTCACCCCTGAGCAGATCAATGCCCTGCCGGGCGAGCTCCCCGGCTGGCGACTGGAGAACGGCAAGCTGCAGCGCGATTTCCGCTTCAACGACTTTTCTGCTGCCTTCGGTTTCATGGCCCGGGTGGCGCTGGCGGCTGAGGCCCTTGGCCATCACCCCGAGTGGAGCAATGTGTGGAACCAAGTGAGCATCGCCCTGATCACCCATGACACCGGCGGTCTCTCCAGCCTCGACCTCGAGCTGGCCCGCCGCATCGACCAACTCCTCTGAGGCCGGACCGATGGGCCTGGGCTGTCAGCCAGGTGTGGAATCGCTGGCCCGGGCGATCCAGCTGTCGGTGTCGCCGGTGTTTCTGTTGGCCGGCATCAGCGGCCTGCTCGGGGTGCTTACCACCCGCCTGAGTCGGGTCATTGACCGCCTGCTGCAGCACCGCCGCGACCAGGAAGCCCAGGAGCATCTGCTGGGCCATGCGCCGGAGCTGTCCCCGGCTCTGCGCCATGAACTGCAGCTGCAGCGCCGCCGCCTGCGCCTGGTGATCGCGGCGATCACCCTGGCCACCCTCAGCTTTCTCACCGTGGCCACCCTGGTGATGCTGCTCTTCGTGGGGGTGGTGGCGAGGATTGATCTCTCAGCCGTGGTAGCCGTTCTGTTCATGCTGGCCATGGGCCTGTTGATGGCAGCGGTGTTCACCCTGGTGCTGGAGATCAGGCTGGGCAGTCGCATGGCCAGCAACTTCTGAGCCTGAGGCAGCTGCTGGTTTGCGTCGTGTTGTGGCCCGATTGCGGCCTCCCTTCCTAGTTTCAAGGGCAGCCCCACTTGCCGCCATGGGTTTTCGTTACCTCGACAAGATCGCCACGCCTGAGCACGTGCAGCAGTTCCTGGAACTGGCTGACCTGGCGCTGGGGGCGGGACAGTCGGCGGAGAACGTGTTCCTGCTCTCCCATCGGCTGCGCGATTCCCGGCCGATGCAGCACTGCCGCAAGCGCCTGGCCCGCAATCCCGCCTGTCAGGCCCTGATCGAGGAGCGGCGCCTCTGCGGGCCTTACAACAGTGAGCGGTTGCTGGCGATGCCGAAGGGCAGCCTCGGCCACACCTATGCCACCGCCCTGCAGGCGATGGGCTACGACATCAATTTCTTCCCGGAGCCCTGCTTCTTCAACAACCTGGAGGACGATGCCGACTACATCAACTATCGGGTGTATGCCACCCACGACATTCACCACATTCTCAGCGGTTTCAGCCTCGACAACTACGGCGAGCTGGGGGTGATCAGCATCAGCGTGGCCCAGTTCAGTCACCCCGGCCTGGCCTTCACCGATCTGATCGCCATGCTGCTTGGCTGGATGCACACCGACCGCCCGATCGATGAGCTGGAAACGGCAGCGGAGCAGGCCCGCACAGCGGTATACGCCTTCCAGATGATCATCCAGGGCCTGGAGATGGGCGCCGCGGCCCAACCCCTGTTTCCGGTGCTCTGGGAGGAGCGCTTTGATCAGAACCTCGAGGAGCTCCGCGCCGAACTGGGGATCACCCCGGTGACGGAGGGCCCCTGGAGCTGGTCTGAGACCCCGGCCATCCGGGAGGCCCTGGCGCGTTAAGCGGCGCCAGGGCCTGGCGGCCTAAACCAGCACCGGCAGCTGGGCGGGGTCGAACTGCTGGAAGTGCAGCCGCTCGTTCAGCACATCCACCGCGATCGTGTGGCCGCCAGTGAACTGCCCGCCCAGGATGCCCTTGGCGATCGGCGTTTCCAGTTCGCGCTGGATCGCCCGCTTGAGCGGGCGGGCGCCGTACACCGGGTCGTAGCCCACACCCGCCAGCCAGTCGAGGGCATCGGCGTTGAGCTGGAGCCCCAGCTTTTTATCGTCCAGCCGCTGGGCAAGGCGCTTCACCTGCAACTCCACGATCTGGCGCAGTTCCTCCTGCTTGAGGCTGTGGAAGATGATCGTTTCATCCAGGCGGTTGAGGAACTCGGGGCGGAAGTGGGCCCGCAGGGCCTCATTCACACGCGCTTCCATCTCGCTGTGGCGGGCGGGGTCGCCGGCCAGATCGAGGATCGAGGCGCTGCCGATGTTGCTGGTGAGGATCAGGATCGTGTTGGTGAAATCCACCGTGCGCCCCTGGCCATCGGTGACGCGGCCGTCGTCGAGGATCTGCAGCATCACGTTGAACACATCGGGGTGGGCCTTCTCCACCTCGTCGAACAGGATCACGGCGTAGGGCCGGCGCCGCACCGCCTCGGTGAGCTGGCCGCCCTCCTCGTAGCCCACGTAGCCCGGAGGCGCGCCGATCAGGCGGCTCACGGCGTGCTTCTCCATGTATTCGCTCATGTCGATGCGCACCATCGCCTCCTCGCTGTCGAACAGCTGTGAGGCGAGCGCCTTGGAGAGCTCCGTCTTGCCCACGCCGGTGGGGCCCAGGAACAGGAAGGAGGCGATCGGCCGGTTGGGATCACTCAGGCCGGCGCGGGAGCGCTGGATGGCGTCGGCCACGGCCGTCACCGCCTGGGCCTGGCCGATCACGCGGGTGTGCAGCTCGTCTTCGAGCTGGAGCAGTTTCTCCATCTCGCTCTGCACCAGCTTGGCCACCGGGATGCCGGTCCACTTGGCGATCACCTCGGCGATGTCGTCCTCGGTGACCTCCTCGCGCAGCAGGCTCTTCTCCTTGCCCTCGCCGCCGCCCCGGCTCAGTTCGGCCTCCTTGGCGGCCAGCTGCTTGTGCAGGGTGGCCAGGGTGCCGTATTCCAGCTCAGCCGCCTTGTTGAGGTCGTAGTTGCGCTTGGCCTGCTCCACCTGCAGCTGCACCTGCTCGATTTCTTCCTTGATGGCACTCAGGGCATCGATCGAGCCCTTTTCGGCCTGCCACTGGGCATTGAGATGGCTCTGCTGCTCGCGCAGCTCGGCCAGCTCTTTGTCCAGTCGCTCCAGCCGGTCGCGGCTGGCGGCATCCGATTCGCGCCCCAGCGACAGCTTCTCCATCTCCAGCTGCAGGATGCGGCGATCGAGCTCGTCGATCTCCTCGGGTTTGGAGGTGATCTCCATCTTCAGGCGGGCGGCCGATTCATCCACCAGATCGATCGCCTTGTCGGGCAGGAAGCGGTCGGCGATGTAGCGGCTGCTCAGCACGGCGGCGGCCACCAGGGCGTTGTCGGCGATGCGCACGCCGTGGTGAACCTCATAGCGCTCCTTGAGGCCCCGCAGGATCGAGATCGTGTCCTCCACCGTGGGCTGATCCACGAACACCTGCTGGAAGCGGCGCTCCAGGGCAGGGTCCTTCTCGATGTGCTGGCGGTGCTCATCGAGGGTGGTGGCGCCGATGCAGCGCAGCTCGCCGCGGGCCAGCATCGGCTTGAGCAGGTTGCTGGCATCCATGGCACCGCCGCTGGCGCCGGCCCCCACCACGGTGTGGATCTCATCGATGAACAGCACGATCTGGCCTTCCGAGGCGGTGACCTCCTTGAGCACGGCCTTGAGCCGCTCTTCAAACTCGCCGCGGTACTTGGCACCGGCGATCAGGGCGCCCATGTCGAGCGACACCAGCTGGCGGTTCTGCAGGGCCTCCGGCACATCGCCGTTGACGATCCGCTGGGCCAGCCCCTCTACGATCGCCGTCTTGCCCACGCCGGGCTCGCCGATCAGCACCGGGTTGTTCTTGGTGCGGCGGCTGAGGATCTGAATCGTGCGGCGGATCTCCTCGTCGCGGCCGATCACCGGGTCGAGCTTGCCCTCGCGGGCGGCCTTGGTGAGGTCGCGGCCGTATTTCTCCAGCGATTCGTAGGTGCCTTCGGGGTTCTGATCGGTCACGTTCTGGGATCCGCGGATGGCCTGCACGGCATCTTTGAGTTTGTCGGCACTGGTGCCGGCCTGGCTGAGCAGTGGCTTGCCGCAGCGATCATCGATCGCCAGGGCGAGCAGCAGATGCTCGATGGCGATGTAGCTGTCGCCGTAGGTGTCCTTGAGGCTGCTTGCCTGGTCGAGCACGCTGTTGAGCCCCTTGCCCAGATACACGTTCTCGGGCGGGGCGCTCAGCGATGGCTGGCCGGCGATGAAGGCCTCCAGCTTCTGGCTGATTGTGCCCACATCCACGCCGGCCTTCTCCAGGATGCGGCCGGCAAGTCCCTGCTGGGCCAGCAGGGCGGCGAACAGGTGCTCGCTCTCCATCTGCTGCTGGCGGCGTTGCTGGGCCAGCTGCTGGGCGGCGATAACGGCGCCCCAGGCTTTTTCGGTGAACAGCTCGGCGGTGGGATGCATCAGGGCGACTCCCCGGATTGGTCAGGTGTCTGAACCGTATGGCCGTTTCCCCGACCTGGCTGAGGGGAGAGCCGTCGGGATTGGGTCGGTCCTCCGCCCAGGGGGTGGGACGGCCGATCGCCGGGATCGGTTACCCCCCCACTCAGGGTCGGCCCAGCCGGAGGGGGTGGTCGGGGTTGGACACCTGCAATGTTGCGTTTGATGCCTGGCGGCTGCAGCGATGCAGGGTGCAGCTATCAAAACAGTGTGTGGGCGCTGTCCGCGCCGCTTGTTTCCATGACTTTGTCCCGTTCCCATTCACGCTCCTTGCAGCCGCGCCGTTGGTCGGCACTGCTGTGCAGCGCCCTGCTGCTGTGCCCGCTGGCCGTGCAGCCCGCGATGGCCCGCGGGGGCGGCGGCGGTGGCTTTCACGGTGGTGGTCGGGCCGGTGGTTATCACAACGACCGCGCCGGCGATCACCCGATGTATGGCGGTGGGGCGCGCGGCAGCTTTGACAACAACCGCGGCAGCTTCAACAACGACCGCGTCAACGTTCACAACAACTTTTACAACCGCGGTTATGGCGGTTGGCATGAGGGCTGGCGCAACGGCGGCTACTGGGGTGCCCGACCCTGGAATGCGGGCTGGTATCGCGGTTGGGCTGGCTGGGGCTGGTGGGGTGCCAGCGCCGCAGCCTGGGGTGTGGCAGGTCTGGCCACCGGCGCCGCGATCACCGGGCTGGTGAACGAGGCGGCCAACCAGCAATCCACCGTGATTGTGGTGCCGCAAACCAGCTACCAGCTCAACTTCGGCAGCGTGGAGTCGGTGGGCACGGCCGGCGTGAGCTTCAACTACGGCGTGGGCAACACCGATCTGATGGGCGCCGCCAACTGCCAGGACGGCTTGCTGAACGGTCAGGTGCCCAGCAATGCCGACCAGGCCCAACTGCTCAACGCCGTGTGCCAGGTGGCCTACGGCAGCGGCGGCGGCAGCTGAATCACGCCGGCGTTCCCTCCGCAGAGCCGCTGGGGGCAACCGTCCGGCCCGTAGATCGCATCGGCGGGGGAGAGACAGCCCCTGGCGTTCTTGCCCGCCACCTGTTCACGGCGGATGCGCAGGGGCTGCAGCTCCGCCTGGCTGGTGGGCACGATCAACGGGCAACCATTGCCGGGCCGCGTCTGGGCCAGGGCTGGCGTTGCCAGCAACGCCAGGCTCACCAGGGTCGTCAGGGTCGATCGCGTTGCGGGCATCATGCCGATCGGGCGTGCTCGTCCGCCCAGTCTGCCCAGCCTGCCACTCCCCCTTCCCAGCGATCCCCATGGACATGTCGTCCGTCGCCCCCCACCCAGCCGACCCCGACCTGGTGCAGCGGCTTGCTGCGGCCTCCCGGGACTTCGATGCCACCGGAGCTGATCCCGAGCGCAACTGCTGGCTGGCGGTGCATCGCCATGTGCACGGGGTGCTGCCGAGCGAGTACGACATCCGCGAGGTGCCGGAGGATCTCTACCTGGCGGTGCTGGCCTGTCGCAAGGCCATGTAACGCCACCAAAAAGCCCCGGATCTCTCCGGGGCGTGCAACCAGCTCGCGGGCCGGCGATTGAAGTGGAGGATGGATCAGGCCCAGCCCTTGGAGGCCATGTCCTCCACGTAGGCAGCCACGTCGGCGATGTCGCCTTCGCTGAGCTTGCCGCCGAAGGCCGGCATGGCGTTCTTGCCGTTGGTCACCTGGTAGGCGATGGCGGCCTCATGGTCGCTGCTGTAGTTGGCGAGATACGACTCGAGGGCATCCTGCTTCAGGGTGCGCTCGGCATTCACCACGTTGCCGCCACCCATGTGGCAGGCCGCGCAGTTGGCGGAGAAGATCTGGCCGCCGTGGGCCACATCAGCCGCGTAGCTGGGGGTGGCGCCCAGCACCAGCGCCAGGCAGAGAGCGATCAGGGAGAGGAGTCGGCGCATGGAAGGCGCTCAAAGCACAGTCCGGAAAAACTTAATTGCTCGGCGCCGCCCAGTGCTGCAGGCTGCTCAGCTTCGAAACATTTGCAACATCCGCTGGGCCAGCCCCCGCCGGCGCTGCAGGCCGGCATCGGCGAACACCGCCTCCAGCGTGGGTGCATGGCTCACCAGCCCGAAGCGCTCGGGCGGGCTGATCGGCTTGTGCACGAAGTGGCGCTGGCGGATCGAGTAACGGTCCCAGGCGGTGACCTCCAGGCGCAGCAGCTGGATCAGGGCCTCCACCAGCCAGGGGCTGATGGTCACCCCGGCCGGAGGCAGCCAGCCGCCGCACCAGCGCAGCAGTCTCCGCACGGTGTGATTCACGCTCACCGCCGGCTGGCCCAGCACCAGCCGGCGCACCCGTCCCTGGCCAGGTTCGGGGTTGGGGCCCTGGGGAGTGGAAAGCAAGTGCAGGCACACCTGGGCGATGTCGGCGGCGTGGATGAAGTGGAAGCTGGCGTCCACCCGCAGCCACTTGGCCAGCCAGCGCCAGCGGCTGGCCTCGGCCAGGCCGGCGGTGAGGTAGCTGGTGGGAAAGGGCCCGCTGCCTTCCACCCGGCCGCCGAACACCAGGGTGGGGAACAGGGCCACGATCCGCTCGGCCAGGGGGTGCTCCTCCAGTTGCTGCAGGCAGAGGGCCTTGGTCTGGATGTATTCGGTACCCTCGCTGGCCGCCTCGGGCAGGAGCCGAAGCTGGCGATCGAGCACCGAGGCGGTGGAGAAGTAAAGCACCTGCTCCAGCCACTCGGGGCTGGTGAACGTCAGCAGTTGCTTCACCGCCACCACGTTCACGGCCATGGCCCGCTCCGGGTCACCCCAGGCGGTGGCGGTGTGCACGATCCGGGTGGCGCTGGCGATGGCGCCGGCGTGGGGGGTGAGATCGCGCAGGTCGCCCACCAGCACGGTGATCCGGGGGTGATCGGCCGGCACGGCGGTGAGCTTGGCCGGATCGCGCAGCAGCAGCAGCAACTCGACGTTGCTCGCGCGCAGCAGCAGCGCGGCGATGTGCTGACCTACGCACCCCGAGGCCCCGGTGATCAGGATCCGCTGGGGCCTGGCCGTGGCTGGGTTGACAGGCCGATGGCCTGCCTGCGGGTCGCTCACACCGCTGCTCCGAGGCGCTCCATCACGCTTTTGCCGGCCTCGAAGAAGAAGGCCCCGTTTTCCTCGGGGGTACCCGGCAGGATGCCGTGGCCCAGGTTGAGGATGTGCCTGCGGCCGCGGGCCTTGCGCACGGTGTCGTCGATGCGGGCCTGGATGGCTGCGGGGGTGCCGAACAGCAGGCCGGGGTCCACGTTGCCCTGCACGCCCACGTGCTCCGGCAGGCGGGCCAGACCCTCGGCCATGTCCACGGTCCAGTCGAGCGACACGATGTCCACGCCGGTGGCTGCCATGCGCTCGATCACGCCGGCGCTGCCGGAGATGTAAAGGATGAAGGGGGTGTCGGGGTGGGTCTGCTTCACCAGGTCCACCACCTTCTTCTGGTAGGGCGCGGCGAAGGTGTCGTAATCGATCGGGCTGAGCTGGCCGGCCCAGGAATCGAACATCTGCACCACCTGGGCGCCGGAATCGATCTGGTAGCGCAGGTAGGCGGCGATCGATGTGGCGAAGTGATCGAGCAGCTTGTGCAGCAGCTCGGGCTCGCGGAAGGCCATGGCCTTGATCACCGCGTAGTTCTTGCTGCTCTTGCCCTCCACCACGTAGGCGGCCAGGGTCCAGGGGGCACCCACAAAGCCGAGCACGGCAGCCTCGTTGCCCACCGCCTGGCGCAGGCGGCTGAGCACCTCCCCCACGAAGGGCATGCTGCCGGCGGGGTCGAGGGGGCGCAGCGCCTCCACCTGGGCCAGGGTGCGGATCGGATCCTGGATCAGGGGGCCCTTGCTCTCGACGATGTCGAATTCGATGCCCATCCCCGGCAGCGGCGTGAGGATGTCGGAGAAGAGGATCACGCCGTCGGGCTTGAACGCCTCGAAGGGCTGCATTGAGATTTCAAAGGAGAGATCTGGGATTTCCGAACGCTCGCGGAAGCCGGGATGGCGGTCGCGCAGGTCGCGATACACCTTCATGTAGCGACCGGCCTGGCGCATCATCCACACCGGTGGCCGCTCCACCTGCTCACCTCGGGCGGCGCGCAGCAGCAGGGGGGCGGATTCGGCCATGGAGGGGGGGTGGGGACGGTCCGAAAACCTAGCCGACAGCAACTCTCCAACCTGGTGATCGGCCAGCAGGGGAACGGCGCAAGAATGGCTGTGTTCAGAGCGTTCCGCTTGCCCTTCCCTCTGCCTGGTCCGCTGCGCAGACTCCGGCCGCGCTGGTCCCCGTTGCCCCTGTTGGCGGTGCTGGTGCTGTTGCCGGGCTGCCAGCAGCCCTCCCGGGAGGTGCTGCATCTGTACATCGTGCCGACCTCCACCACCACCTCCTCCACCCTCTCGGGGGTGAGTGTGGACAACAGCAGCCAGCTGGCTGCGCCGGTGATCAAGGCCTTCAGACGTCTCCATCCCACAGTGCGCCTGCATGTGCAGGTGGTTCATGAATCACGGCTGGAGGGGAATCTGCGCCAGGCGCATCGTCGCGGCCTTGGCCCCGATCTCCTGCTGCTGAGCAGCTCTCGGGCCATGACCCTGCACCGCAAGGGACTGATCGATTCAGTGCCCTGTACAGCTGCCTCTCGCGAGCTGGAGGCCTCCATCCTGCCCCAGATCAAGCAGCATGTGCGCGACCAGGGCGCCCTGACGTCGCTGCCGGTGGCCAGTGAAGTGAGCCTGGCCTGCTACGACCGCCAGCGTGTCAGTGCCCCGCCGCAGACCGTCGAGCAGCTGCTGGCCCTGGCGGCCTCCGGCGCCCCCATGGGCCTGGCCCTGGACCCGGTCGGTCTGTGGTGGACCGTCGGTGCCTTCGGAGCCACAGAAGCCGTGGTACCTGTGGTCTTCGGCGGCACACCGGCCAGCAGCGGCAGTGTGGGGAAAGCCAGGCGCCCCCTCCAGGCCCTGGAGCCCTGGCTGGAGTGGTTGCGTCAGGCCGGTCTGCAGAGCCGGGTGGACGTGGCCAACAACCAGGAGGAACTGCTCAGTGGTCTGATCGCCGGGAGGCTCGCCTGGGTGCCCTGCTACAGCCCCTACCTCCAGAGCCTGGGGCAGCAGATGGGGGATCGCCTCGGGGTGAGTGCGCTGCCAGCTGGACCGGCTGGTCCCGCCAGTCCCTATGTGGCCGTCCGTGGCTGGGCCTTCGGCCGGGATTCCTCCCCCCGCCAGCGGCAGCTGGCCGGGGAGCTGGCCTTGCTCTCCCTCAATCCGATGCTGCAGCGCCAGATCACCCTTGCCAACCAGTCCACCCTGCCGGTGAATGCTCGGGTGTCGGTTCCCTTCGCCGACTCCGGCCGGCTGGCGGCCCTGGGCCAGGCCCAGCAGCAGGTGCTGGCCAACTCCAGGGTGCTGGCGCTGCCGTTTTCCGCCGACCGGTTGGACACCATGGCGCAGCGCATTGGGGAGTTGGTCTTCGAGGTGATCACCGGGGTGCTCAGCCCCCGTCAGGGGGCTGAGGCGCTGCTGAAGCTGGAGCGCAGGCCATGAGCGGCTTCGTTCTCGAGCTCCTTGCCTGGTTCGCGCTGCTCAGCCGGCCCGCGGTGCTGCTGCAGCTGCTGCCGATGGCCGTTCTGCTGCTGGCCTGCATGGGGCTGCGCCGCCGCTCGCCGCGCCTGCGCCATCTGCCCTGGGGCATCCCCTTCCTGCCGGGACTGGCCCTGCTCGGCTGGGTGTTGGCCCTGGCGGGCCAGCGCTGGGGGCTGGTGTGGCTGGTGGCGGAGCTGGTGCTGGCCTGGCTGGGTCTGCGCCTGCTCGAATCCCAGATCCTGGGTCGGCTGCTGCCGCCGGAGCTCTACAGCGTGCTGGTGAGCCGCATCCTTCGTCCCCTGTTCCTGCTGGGGGTTGGGCTGCTGGCGCTCGATGCCCTCGACAGCCTGCAGACCGTGGCGGATCTGCCCCTGGGGGTGTGGCTGGGCAGTTCGATTCAGCTGGGGCAACTGGCCTGGGTGTCCGCCCTGCTCTATCTGGTGGTGGTGGGTTCGGCCCTGCCGGCGGCCTGGCTGAGCTGGCTCGCCCAGCGCGGACTCCAGCTCGGTGACGGCGGCCGCCGGGCCCTGGAACTGGTGATCCGCTACGTGCTGGTGGCGCTCGCTGTGCTCTGGGCCTTCAATGCCCTGGGCATCAACCAGACCGGCCTGCTGGCGGTCGCCGGTGGCCTGTCTGTGGGGCTGGGCTTCGGCATCAAGGAGGTGTTCTCCAATTTCATCTCCGGCCTCTGGCTGCTGTTCGAGGGCTCGGTGCGCCCCGGTGAGGTGCTGATGCTCGAGGGTGAGGCCTGCGAGGTGCGTCGCCTGGGCCTGCGGGCCGCCACCCTCTGGCGCGGCAGCGACAATGCCGAACTGGTGGTGCCCAACCAGACCTTTTTCACCACCACCACCACCACCTACACCCGCAGCGACCGCACCCGTCGCTGCCGGCTGGAGATCCAGGCTGCCGCGAGCTGGCCGCCCGAGCAGATCCTGGCCCTGCTGCTGGAGATCGCCGCGGCTGAACCCGAGCTGCTGGCCCAACCGCCGGCGGCGGCCCGCCTGGTGGAGTTCGGGCCCGAGCTGAACCGCTATGGCCTCAGCTTCACCATCGCCGATCCGCTCAAGGCCTCGCGGATCACGGCCAGGCTGCTGCTCGAGATCTGGAAGTGCTTTGCGGCCCGGGGCATCCTCACGGCACCGGCGCCGGAGGACCCCCCTGACCCCCAGGACCGCTCGGCCTGAACGCCGCGTCGGCAGCAGTCGAGCGGTGGCTTGTCAGCCATCCAGCGCTGCTGGGGCGGCGGCGGGCTGGCTGCGGATCGGATCGCGCCGGAACACCAGCACGCTCAGGGGCGGCAGGCAGAGATCGAGGGAGTTCCCGTAGCCATGGATCGACCACTGGTCGGTGAACTTGCCGCCCAGGTTGCCCAGATTGCTGCCGCCGTAGCGCTCGCCGTCGGTGTTGAAGACCTCCTCGTAGAAGCCCTCCAGCGGCACGCCGATGCGGTAGTGGGAATGGCTCTGGGGGGTGAAGTTGGCCACCACCACCAGCCAGCGGCCGGTGGCGCTCTCGCGGCGCATGAAGCTGATCACCGAGTGGCGGTTGTCGTTGCAATCGATCCACTGGAAGCCGTACTCGCTGAAATCGTCGCCCCAGAGCGCCCGCTCCGACTTGTAGAAGCTGTTGAGGTCGTCCACCAGGCGCTGCAGGCCCTGGTGGGCTGGGTACTGGAGCAGATCCCACTGCAGGTCGCCCCACACATTCCACTCGGCCCGCTGGCCGAACTCCATTCCCATGAAGATGGTCTTCTTGCCGGGGTGGGTCCACATGTAGGCCAGCAGGGCGCGCACGTTGGCGAACTTCTGCCAGTCGTCGCCTGGCATCTTGTGCAGCAGGTTGCTCTTGCCGTGCACCACTTCGTCGTGGCTGAGGGCGAGCATGAAGTTCTCGGTGAAGGCGTACCAGATCGAGAACGTCACATTGTTCTGGTGGAACTGACGGAACCAGGGATCGAGCTCGAAGTAATCGAGCATGTCGTGCATCCAGCCCATGTTCCACTTGAGGTTGAAGCCCAGGCCGCCGATGTGGGTGGGCTGGGTCACCATCGGCCAGGTGGTGGATTCCTCGGCGATCGAGAGGGCGCCGGGGAAGTGCTGGAACAGCACGTGGTTGGCCTGCTGCAGGAACTGCACCGCCTCGGTGTTCTCGCGTCCGCCGTGTTCGTTGGCCAGCCATTCGCCGTCGGGGCGAAGGTAGTCGCGGTAGAGCATCGAGGCCACCGCATCCACCCGGATGCCGTCGATGTGGAATTCCTCGAACCAGTACACCAGGTTGGCCACGAGGAAGTTGCGCACCTCGTTGCGGCTGTAGTTGAAGATCAGGGTGCCCCACTCCTTGTGCTCGCCGATGCGCGGGTCGGCGTGCTCGTAGAGGTGGGCACCATCGAAGAAGGCCAGGCCGTGGGCGTCCTTGGGGAAGTGACCCGGCACCCAGTCGAGGATCACGCCGATGCCCTCGGCGTGGCAGCGGTCCACAAACGCCCGGAATTCATCGGGGGTGCCGAAGCGGCTGGTGGGGGCGTACCAGCCTGTGACCTGGTACCCCCAGGAGCCATCGAAGGGATGCTCCGAGATCGGCATCAGCTCGATGTGGGTGAAGCCGCGGGCCTTCACATAGGGAATCAGCTGCTCGGCCAGTTCCGGATAGGTGAGCAGGCGGGCCCCGGGTTTGAGATCGGCCGCTGGCACCGGCGGGCGGGGGGTGCCGTCGGCCTCGATGTAGGGCTGGTCGGCGGCGGCGTGCATCCAGCTGCCCAGGTGCAGCTCGTACACAGCCACCGGTTGGTCGAGGGGGTTGCGGCTGTCCCGTTCGCCCATCCAGGCCCCGTCGCCCCAGGCGAAGTCCCCGCTGAGGGGCTGCACGATCGAGCCGTTGGCGGGCCTCACCTCATGGCGGAAACCGTAGGGGTCGGCCTTGGCGTAGCAGTGGCCGTTCTGGGCCCGCACTTCGTATTTGTAGATCTCACCGGCCTGCAGGCCGGGCACGAACAGCTCCCAGCAGCCGCCCAGGCGGCTCTGCATCGGGTGGTGGCGGCCATCCCAGCCGTTGAACTGCCCAAGCACCGCCACGCTGCGGGCATTCGGAGCCCACAGGCAGAACAGGACACCGGCGACGCCGTCGCGCTCCGTGAGGTGGGCACCCATCTTGCGCCAGATGTGGTGGTGGTTGCCTTCGGCGAATAGCAGCCGGTCGAGCTCGCCCATCCACTCCTCGCGGAAGGACCAGGGGTCGTGGGCCTCATGGGTGATCCCACCGCGCAACACCCGCACCCGGTAGCCGCTGCCGGGGTTGTGGTCGAGGCTGGCCTCGAACACCCAGGGGTGGTGGGGCGTCTCCATCACCACGGCGCCCGCCACATCCCCGTCAGCTTGGAGCAGCTCCACCCTCTCGGCGTCTGGCATCCACACCCTCACCACCCAGCTGCCGTCGTCGAGGGGCTGGGGGCCGAGCACGGCGAAAGGGTGATCGTGGCGGCAGTCCGCCAGGCGATGGGCGTCCTCAACCATCCAGTCGAGACAAGGGACGGCCATCGCAGCTCGGCAGTGATGGCCGGAGCTTAGGCGGGCTCAGGTCCGTTCCCGGCGGCGTGCTCAGGGAATCGGGCTGGCGACCGGTCGGGGCCGGATCGGATCCTGGGGAAAATCCACGCTGATGATCTCGTTGGAGCGATTCAGCACCACGAACAGGGTGTCGCTGACGCGGTTGAACTCGGTGTTCACCAGCACCAGCTGACTGTCCTCGTTGTGTTCGGCGGCCACCACCTTGCCCAACCGGATAAAGTTGCCGGTGTAGCGCTGCAGCTGTTGCCATTTGGCCTGGAGCGTCGCCGGAGTGAGCTCCCGCTGCAGGGGCAGGCTGAGGAAGCTGCGGGCGGTGATGAAGTGGCCGCCGCTGAGGGCCTTCACGAAGTCGGCCGCCACGGTGGTGGACTTCTCGTCGGTGAGATCGAGGTGGTAGCCGTCCAGCTGGCCCTGGTCGTTGAGCACCATGAACAGGTCGCGGGTGCCGGCGCTGGTCTGCAGGGATGCTTCCACCGTGGTGGTGCGCAGGCCGCCGCGAACGCTCAGCAGGGTCCAGCTCAGCAGTTTCGGCTGCCGCCGCATCGTTTCGGCCACCATGGCAGGGCTGCTGATCGCCTTGAGCTGGTCGGAGAACTGGCTGTAGCGCAGGTTGGGATCGCCGGTTTTGATCGCCTCCAGAATGCGGTCGGCCGCCGCCCGGGCCTGCTCCACGCTCAGGCTGGTCGCCGGGGTCTGCAGGTCCCGGGACTTGCGCGATGGAGCCTGGAGTTTCGGAGGCTGGAGCTGGGGCGTCTGCAGTTGCGGGGTCTGCAGTTGCGGGATCTGGGCGAGGCTCGCTGCCGGCTGGCTGAGGCCGAGGCTGCTCAGCAGGCCAAGGGCCAACAGGGCGGAGCGTGCCATCAGGGTGGGGGGCAAGTGGGGCCAGTTTGCCCCAGGAGTCCGTCCGCAGCATCCCCCAGGGCCGGCTCCAGCACCAGGCAGGCCTGCTCCAGCTCCAGGCGCAAGCTGATCACCCGCTGATCCACACCGCTGCCGGCCCGGGGCGGCTGGCCGCTGCCGGGGTTCACCGCAATCTGGGGCCAGGCCGCCGCCGCCAGCGACAGGCGCAGCCGCTCGCCCGCTTCCAGCTCCAGCAGCAGGGGCTGCAGGCTCACCTCGCGCCAGCGGCTCTCCAGGCAGCCCTCCCCGAGGTGGCGCGCCACCCCCACCGCCAGCTGATGCACGTCCCCATCGGCGTCCAGCCTGGAGAGGAAGGCGCAGAGGTCGAAGCCGGGCTGATCGGCACTCACCCTCAGCCGCAGCCGGGGCCGTACCGGCAGGCACCTCCGGTCCTGGGAGAGAACGGCCTCCGCCAGGGGCGCCGTGGTGAAGCAGGCCACGTCGCGGCGCTGGTCCAGATCGGCCCGCTCGCAGGGGCCTGGGTTGGTGTCGAGGTGGCCCCCGCGCCCCGGCACCGGCCTCCAGGGGTCGTGTACCAGCCACTGCACCGGTGCGCCACCCCCATCCGCCGGCCCATCCGCTGCCGCCAGCAGCCTGCCCCCTTCGGCCGTGGCCTGACCATCGCAGCTCAACCACCAGCCGGAGCCGGCGGGGGCTGGGGATCGGGCTGCTGGCCCCAGATTGTGCCACTGGCCCGTGCGCTCCGCCTGCACCTCCACTGCGGCCATGGGCGCCGCCTCGCCCTTCCCGGTTTCGCCGTCTTCGGGCTGGAGATGGCGGCGGAAGAAGGCCAGCTGGAGCAGGTCTGCCCCCTCACGCCAGTTGAGGTGGCTCCAGGCGCCGATGCGCAGCAGGGGCTCCCCGCCAGCCGCTCGCGCCAGCCGCCAGAGATCCAGCACCCCCTCCAGGTGGGGATCGTGCCAGCCGCCCAGCAGCAGCAGCGGGCGCTGCCATAGCCCAGGGGCCGCTGGGTGGCGGATCCACTCATCAGCGTTGGCGGGATCCTGACGCAGCCAGCGCAGGGCCATGCCCTGGGGATCGTGGCGCTCCAGCAGCCCCATGCCCTCATCGGGAAAGCGGCCGCTGCTCAGACTGCGGCGGATCGCCTGCCAGCCTGCCCCATCCCCCCGGCGGCGGCAGTGCAGGGCGGCCAGCTGCAGGCCCCAGCCCAGGCCCAGGGCCCACCAGTGGGCACCGCCGCTGCTGGCCCAGTGCAGCCGTTCGTCCAGGCCGGCCATGGCCACGGCCAGGCAATCCGGCAGGCCATCGCCCGCATCGGCGTCGCCCACCAGCTGGGTGAAGCCCTGATAGGAGAAGCCATAGGTGCCCAGGCGGCCATTGCAGCCGGGCAGCCGGCGGGCCCAGCGCACGGTGTCGGTCGTGTCGCTGGCCTCCTGCTGGAAGCCGCCGAACTCCCCTTCCGACTCCCCCTGGCCGCGCACGTCCTGCACCACCACCAGAAAGCCCTGATCGGCCCACCAGCCGGGATGGGCCAGCACGGGCGTAGAGGCGATCGCCCGGCCGTAGGGCTGGCGCATCAGCAGCACCGGCCAGGGGCCCTGCCCCTGCGGTTGCCAGATCCGGCTCAGCAGGCGCGTGCCGTCGCGGCAGTGCATCCAGGCATCGCTGCCGTGGGCGGCGCCGCCGTCCACTCAGCGCACATCGGGGCAGTGCAGCCCCACCACGTAGGTGGTGAGCACTTCCGCATCCATCAGGCTGAGGTTTTCCTGGCTGGCGATCTGGCGGAGTGCCTGCTTACTGGTGTACGAGATGCCCTGCTGGTTGAGCTGGCGCAGTTCACGGCAGAGCCGCTTGGCGCGGGCAGGATCCCGGCGCACGCTCTCCAGCAGGTTCGACTGGGCCAGGACCGCACGAGGCTGCAGGAGTGCACCCGGCAGAAGTGCCATGGCTGAGGCAACCATGGCAGCCGCCACCAGCAGGGCCCCTGGCAGGGGCCGGTTGGAAGCGGGTTGGCGTTTCGCGCAATCCATGGCCGTGTCGTCGGCTGTTCCCATTTCAGAACTCAACTGCGACGGCCGGCCGCAGGGCTGGGTCAGTTTGTGGCCCGGCGAGCCAGGGCAATCCAGTGGCGCACCTGGGCCAGGTCAGGGGGCGGGATGGCCCCGCCGGTGAGCCGGCGCTGCAGCCGGCCGGTCTGACGCCAGAGCTGCTGCGGGTCGGCGGCGGCCAGGCTGGGCCGGTCGGGGATGCCGGCATGGAGCAGCAGGGCCGCCTGCCCCGGAGGCAGGTCCAGCTCCACCACCAGGCGGGCCTGGCCCCGCAGGCGCACGAGGGTGGGCAGGCTGGCGCCGGCGCTGGTGGCCAGCCCGGCCAGTTGGCGGTCCTCCATCCGGGCCAGTGCGGTCCAGTCGTGGCAGCCGGCCTGCTCCAGGGCCGCCCTCTCCCGACGGGCGTGGGCAGGCAGGTCCAGGAAACCGTCCATGGCTCAGGGCTGCAGGCTGATCTCGCCACTCAGCAGGTCGCGGCGCGCATCGGCCAGCACCACCGGACGGCTCAGGCCCGCCTCCACCGCCTCCACCCGGCGCAGCCGCACCCGCACCATCCCGTCCTCGCTCTGGCGGCCATTGCCCCGCAGGTTGCGGGCCACCTGCTCGGCAGTGGGGGCGGCGGCAGCCACCGCCAGATCGGCAGGAGCGGCGGCCACCACCAGCTCCGCCCCGTTGTCGAACACCACCGGCACACTCACGGCCCCCTCCACCGTCACCCGCGGCCGGTAGCTCACGGCGAAGGCCAGACAGGAGACCGCCAGCAGGGCGGTGAAGCTGGTGACGCCCACCAAGCGGAAGCGCACCCCCCAGCGCAGCAGGTAAGCGGCGATCGTGATCACGGCCAGCACCCCGCTGGCCGCCCCCAGCCATTCCCCGGCCACCAGCAGGATCGGGTCGGTGCTCATGGCGTCTGGCTCGGCTGGAAAACGCCTTTTATATTGCGCCCCACGCGCCTGCCGCCTTCCCATTCGCCCCCGCACCCTGATCCCCTGGCTGCTGGCTGGCGGCTGCACAGCCGTTGCCGTGGCCGGGGTGTTGTCCTTCGACCGGGTGGCGCGGCGGGTCTACGGCCACTTCCAGCCCCGGCTGGAGCGCCAGCTGGGTGCGGCCCTGGGGCACCCCCTGCAGCTGGGGCCCTACCAGGGACTGGGCTGGTCCGGCCTGCAGCTGGGCCCCACCCGCCTGTTGCCCGACCCCAGGGATCCCTCCTCGGTGCGCATCGCGGCCCTGGGCGTCAGCCTCGATCCCCTCAGCAGCCTGCGGCGCCGTCTGCCGGTGCTGCATCTCAGCCTCTCAGGGGTGGCGGTGGACCTGCGCCCCAACGATCAGGGCCGCTACTGGCGGCTGGGGCGGGCCGATTCCAGCCAGCCTCCCCCCCGCTTGGACGTGCGCTGGCGACTGCGCCAGCCGGCCTCGGTGCGGGTTGAGCCTGCCGGCCTGGCGCTGCAGGTGCTCAGCAGCGGCTCGCTCCAACCTCACCGCCAGCTGCTCAGCGGCCAGTTGCAGCTCGGGCTCGCCTGGGAGAAGGCGCTCCCCCTGCGCCTGCGGGCTGGCGGCACCTGGAGCGAGGGCAACTGGCGCGGCGAGTTGACCAGCCGCAATCTCGACCTCAACCGCTGGCTGCGGGGCCTGCTTCCGCCGGGGCGCCTGCCGGGCCAGCTGCGCGGTCGTGTTGATGGAACGCTGCGCCTGGCCTGGGCGAACGGCGGCCCGGACTGCCGTGGGGAGCTGCGGGCCCGCCAGTTCAGCTGGAACCCCGGCGACCAACCGGCGCTGCAGTTGCCCCTGCTGCCTGTGCAGTGCCAGGGTCGCCAGCTGCGCCTGCCCTCCTCGGCCTGGCGCTGGGGAAACCGCTCCGGCCAGCTCGCCCTGCTCACCACCTGGAGTCCCACCCAGTGGCAGGTGCAGGCCCTGGACCTGCGCAGCGGCAGCTCCTGGCTGCGCGGCCGCGGCCGCATCGGCAGCGACCTGGCCCTCACGGGCAACTGGCAGCTGCAGCCCAGCGATCTCCCCCTCGATCCAGGCACGTCCAGGGCGTTGCTGGGCTCGGTGATCCAGGGGGATCTGCAGCTGGCGGGCACCTGGCGGCGGCCTCGGCTGAGCAGCAGCCTCTCCCAGGCCAGCAATCCCCTGCTGGATGGCTGGAGTGCCCGCCTGCGCTGGCAGGAGAGTGAGCTGCTGCTCGACCAGCTCCGCAGCCGCTACCTCAACGGCCGCGGCAGGCTGCCCCTCGCTCTCGGTGGCCCCGCTGGCGTGCGCCTTGGAGACCTGGCGGTGGAGGCGCAGATCCAGGGTTATCCCCTGGTTCGCCTCAGCCCCCTGCTGGGCACCAGCCTGGACGGCCGACTCACGGCCGAGGGCACGATCCGGGGGCCGCTCTCCGGCCTCACCCCCGACTTCCGGCTGCTGCTGGAGCGCCTGGAGGTGGGGCCGCTGCAGCTGGCGGAGGACTGGCAGGGCGACTGGTTCGGCCAGGCGGCCGGGGGTGGCCGCCTGGCGCTGCGCCCGAGGGGTGCCGAGGGGTTGCTGGAGGCCCGGCTCGACAACCGCTGGGTGCCTGTGGCGATCGACCTGCGCCGGCAGCAGGGGCGTCTCAGTCTGGTGGGAACGCCGCGCTCCTATCGCTGGCAGGCGGATGCGCTGCCCCTCGCTGCCCTGAGGCTGGCCCTTGGACCGATCGGTCGCTTCCAGCCCCTGGAGGGCCGGCTGAGCGGCCGTGGCAACCTCGGCCTGCAGCCCCTGGCCTTCCAGGGCCAGGTGGAGCTGGAGCAGGCCAGTGTGCTGGGGGTGGTGGCCAACCGCCTGCAGCTCGAGGGCCGTTACCGCGATCGTCGCTACCAGGCCCGGGGCCTGATGGAACCCCAGTCCGGAGGAGCCCTCGACTTTGACTGGAGCGGCCGTTGGCAGGGCGCCTACCGGGCCCGCCTGAGTGGCAGGGGCCTGGAGGATGGCCTGGTGCGCCAGCTGCTGGAGGCCTGGCCGGCCTGGAACGGCGGAGTGGCTCGGGATCCTGGCCGGGCCACCGATCTGGGCACGCTGTTGATCGACACCTTCGCCGGCAGCATCGATGACCAGCTGGCAGCTCTGAACCGGGCCCATGCCCTGGTGGCCCAGCAGCGCCGCAGCCAGCTCGCGTCGCTCACCGCCGCGGAGCGGTTGGAGCGGTTGGCAGCCCGCTTCGACTTCGATGCCGATCTCAGCGGCCCCCGCCTGGTGGACTCCCGCCTGGACCTCGACCTGAGCGGCCATCTCTGGTTGCCGGGGGAGGACCGGGATGTGGCCCTCGGCGCCGAGCCGCTGCAGGTGCGGATTCAGGGACCGCTGCGCACGGGCAGCGGCAGCCTGGCTGTGGACGGTCTGCCCCTGGCCCTGCTGGCCCTGCTCACGCCGGTGCCGCAGGAGCTGCGGGGCACCCTGGCGGCCCGCGGCCGCTATCGCCTGGGCGAGCAGCGCGCACTGGACCTGGATCTGGCCCTGGCGGGGGCCGGCTTTGGGGAGACCGACATCAGCCTCCAGCGCGGCACCATCAGTCTGGAAGGGGAGACGATGCTGGTGGATCTGGCCCTGCGGGCCGCCGGCGCCGACAGTGGCATCGACCTGGCCGGCCGCCTGCCTCTGGATCCCGCTGCCGATGGCGTGGAGCTTCGCCTGAGCAGCAGGGACGACGGCCTGATCTTCCTCAGCCGCCTGGCCCAGCCCGCCGTGGACTGGCAGGAGGGCAGTGCCGATCTGCAGCTGCTGGTGCGCGGCAGCCTGCAGCGTCCGATCGCCAATGGTTTCCTGCGGCTGCAGAACGGTGCGCTCGACCTGGTGGGCCAGAGCGTCACGAACCTGCAGGCCACCATGCTGTTCGACTTTGAGAAGCTGATCCTCCAGGAGTTCAGCGCCGCGGTGGGCCCGAAGGGCAGGATCAGCGGCGTGGGCAGTCTGGGCCTGGTGAGCCCCCAGCTCACCGCCGAGGGCGAACCGGCCAGCCTCTCCCTCAGTCTGCAGTCCCTGCCCTTCCGCTTCCCGCGCATCAATGCCGTCACCAACGGCGACCTGCAGGTGGGCGGCAGCCTGGCGGGACTGCGCGTCAGTGGGGATCTGGCCCTCTCCAAGGGGTCGATCAACGTGCAGCCCGGCAGCCTCGGCAAGGCCGAGGAGGCCAGGCCCAGCAGCACCACCAGCGTGGCCGAACTGGCGGAGCGGCGCTGGACCTTCCAGCAGCCCCTGGTGCTCTATGGCCCCGATGTGGAGAGCGAGACCAGCGAGCAGCTGCGCGCCCTGGTGCCCAATCTGCCCCTGGTGCGCTTCGAGAACCTCAGGCTCAGCCTCGGTCCCGACCTGGGTGTGGGGGTGCCCAGGCTGGCCAGTTTCCAGACCGAGGGAAGCCTGCGGATCGATGGCCCGTTTGATCCCAGCATCCAGGCCAGGGGGGTGGTGCGTCTCAAGCAGGGACGGCTGGGGCTGTTCACCACCACCTTCAGCCTCGACCCCGATTCGCCGAACGTGGCGGTGTTCACCCCGTCGATGGGCCTGGTGCCGTTCCTCGACATCACCCTGCGCACCCGGGTGTCCGACAGCCTGAATCTGGCCAGCATCAGTGGTGACCCGGCCGCTGGGGCCTCCCCCTTCAATACCTCTGCCACCCAGCTGGAGACCCAGGGCTTCAGTTCGCTCAACCAGCTCAACCTGGTGCAGGTGTATCTGAGTGTGAGTGGTCCGGCCGATCGACTCGCCGACAACATCAGCCTGCGCAGCAGTCCGCCCCTGCCCCAGGACCGGCTGATGGCGCTGATCGGCGGCAACACCCTCGCCGGGGTGGTGGGAGGTGCGGGTGCCAGCACGGCCCTGGCCACGGTGGTGGGCCAGTCGTTGCTCTCGCCCATTCTTGGCACCCTCGGTGATGCCTTCGGCCAGCGCCTCAGCCTGGCCATCTATCCCGCCTATGTGAACCAGGGCGTGAGCCGGGCAGATGTGCGCCGCTCCGGCCGGGTGCCACCCCAGCTGGTGCTGGCCACCGAGGCCGGAATCGATCTCACCAACCGCTTCAGCGTCTCCCTGCTGGCCGCCCCCAACGTGGACAATGTGCCTCCCCAGGTGAACCTCAACTACAGGCCCTCGGAGATGCTCAACCTGCAGGGTTCCGTGGATACCGACGGCAACTGGCAGACCCAGCTGCAGGTGTTCTTCCGCTTCTGATGGCCCCGACCCCATCCCCATCCCCAGCCGCCGACCGCCCTGCCTCAGCCCCCGCCGGCGCTGGCCAGTTGATCGGCGTCGACCTCGGCGGCACCGCCATCAAGCTGGGCCGCTTTGCCCGGGACGGCAGCCTGCTGCAGGCCCTGGAGGTGCCCACCCCGCGGCCGGCCATGCCCGGGGCGGTGACGGTGGCGATCGCCGAGGCGGTGCAGCGGCTCGATCCCCAGCGACTGGCGCCGCTGGTGGGGGTGGGCCATCCCGGCCCCAGCGACAGCCACGGCCGCCTGGCCCGCATTGCCATCAACCTGCCCGGCTGGCGGGATGTGCCCCTGGCCGACTGGCTGGAGCCGCTGCTCGATCGGCGCGTGACCTGCGCCAATGACGCCAACTGCGCTCTGGTGGGGGAGCGCTGGCACGGGGCCGCCCGCGGCGCCCGAGACGTCCTGCTGCTCACCCTGGGCACGGGTGTGGGGGGGGCCGTGCTGCTGGATGGTGCGCTGTTCACCGGCCGGGGGGGGGCGGCGGCCGAGCCGGGGCTGATCGGCATCCAGCCCGATGGGCCGCCCTGCAACAGCGGCAACCGCGGTTCCCTGGAGAGCTACTGCAGCATCGCCGGTCTGGCCCGGCTCAGCCCGCTGGAGCCCCAGGAGCTCTGCCGCCGCGCCGAGGCGGGGGACCCCAAGGCCCTGGTGGTGTGGGAGGCCTACGGCAGGCTGCTGGGCACCGGCATCAGTTCCCTGCTCTATCTGTTCACGCCGGAGCTGGTGCTGCTGGGCGGCGGCCTGAGCGCTGCCGCGCCCCTGTTTCTGCCGGCGCTGTGGCAGCAGGTGGAGCAGCGGGTGCTGGCGGTGAGCCGGGAGGGGCTGCGCATCGAGCGCTGTGCCCTCGGCAATGGTGCCGGCCGGCTCGGGGCCGCCCGGCTGGCCCTGGAACGGCTGGACGGCGCCTGAGCAGGCTGGCCGCCTCCTGGCTGGGGCAGCCATTTGGGAGTGGAACAGCCACTTGGGATGATGGCCCCCATGAACTCCTCCAGCCCGGCCGTTCCCGATCCCAGCCCCGACCTGCTGCAGCGGGCGGCGGCGGTGCGGCGCAGTGCCATGGCACTCGGCCAGTGCAGCGATCAGCAACGCCGGGCGGCCGTGGGGGCGATGGCCGATGGGCTGGAAGCCAGGCGCGGCGCGATCCTGGCGGCCAACCAGGCCGACCTGGAGGCCGCGGCCGCCGAGGGGCTGGCCGGCTCCCTGGTGGCCCGGCTGAAACTGGACGCCGCCAAGCTGGATGGGGCGATTGCCGGGGTGCGCCAGGTGGCGGCCCTGCCGGATCCGATCGGCCGCCGCCAGCTGCACACCGAGCTGGATGCGGGCCTGGTGCTGGAGCGGGTCACCGTTCCCCTCGGGGTGGTGGGCGTGATCTTCGAGGCCCGCCCCGACGCGGTGATGCAGATCGCCTCCCTGGCGATCCGCTCCGGCAACGGCGCCATCCTCAAGGGCGGCCGGGAGGCCAGCTGCAGCTGCGCCGCCATCCTGGAGGCCCTGCAGGCCGGCCTGGCCGCCAGCGCCGTGGCCCCCCAGGCCCTGGAGCTGCTCACCAGTCGCCAGGAGAGCCTGGCGCTGCTCAAGCTCGACGGCCTGGTGGACCTGATCATTCCGCGGGGCTCCAACGCCCTGGTGCGCTTCATCCAGGAGAACACCCGCATCCCGGTGCTCGGCCACGCCGACGGCATCTGCCACCTGGTTGTGGACGGGGCCGCCGATCCGGAGCAGGCCCTGCGGGTCGCCCTCGATGCCAAGACCCAGTACCCGGCGGCCTGCAATGCGATCGAAACCCTGCTGGTGCATCGCGCGGTGGCCGCCAGCTTTCTGCCCGCAGCGGTGGCGGCGTTTGCGGCCGCCGGGGTCGAGCTGCGCGGCGACGCCGAGGCCATGGCCCACGGCGTGCCCCACCTGGCCACTGAGGACGACTGGAGTACGGAGTACGCCGATCTGATCCTGGCGGTGAAGGTGGTGGCCGGGCTGGAGGAGGCCCTGGAGCACATCCGTCGCTACGGGTCGCGTCATACCGATGCGATCTGCACCAGCGATGCGGCGGCGGCTGAGCGCTTCCTGGCGTCGGTGGACAGCGCCGGCGTGTTTCACAATTGCTCCACCCGCTTCGCCGATGGCTTCCGCTACGGCTTCGGCGCCGAGGTGGGCATCTCCACCCAGACCCTGCCGCCACGTGGCCCGGTGGGACTGGAGGGGCTGGTGACCTACCGCTACCGCCTGCGCGGCGAGGGCCACATCGCCGCTGACTACGCCAGTGGCGAGCGCCACTTCAGCCACCGCAGCCTGCCGCTGTGAGCCCGATCGACGCTGCCGCAGGTGATCGCATCCTGGTGCGGGGCCTGCGCCTCTGGGCCCACGTGGGGGTGCTGGCGTTTGAGCGTGAGCAGGGCCAGTGGTTCGAGCTGGACCTCGAGCTCGGCGTGGATCTCGGACCCGCCGCCCGCAGCGATCAGCTGGCCGACACCCTCGACTACTCCCAGCTGATTGCGGCCCTGCAGCGCCAGGCCCGGGCGATCCGCTGCCTCACGCTGGAGCACTACAGCGAACAGATCTTCACCCTGATTGCCCAGCGTTGGGGGGGGGTGCCGGTGCAGCTGGAACTGCGCAAGTGCGCCGCACCCGTTCCCGGTTTCAGCGGCACGGTGGCGGTGCGGCGCTTCAGATCCGCAGCCTGAAGTCGTCGCGGCGGTGGAAATCGGCCTGGGCTCCGCCGTGGTGCAGGGCCCAGTAGCTGATCGCCCCGCCGCGCTGCTCCAGCACGGCGGTCACCGCCAGCTCAAGCTCCGTGGGCTGGGCGGAGACAAGGGTGGCCGGAAGAAGGGCTGCCGGCAGGGCCGCCGTCACCCTGAAGTGGCTGATGCGGCCGTTGTCACTGCCGCTGCCGCTGCATTCCAGCGGCAGGGCGCTGTAGTGGGGGTCGGGCCTCAGGCCGCGGCGGTAGCCATCGAGGGCGTAGACGTTCCAGTCGCCGTTGGGGCAGAGGTTGAACTCCCAGTAGGCCTCCCCGTGGGGATGGGCCAGGAACCACTCCAGGCAGGTGTGTTCCCACAGGCCGTCGCGCCGCTGCGGCTGGCCGCCCGCGGCCGGCCAGAGGATGGCGTTCTCCCCTTGCTCCGCCGCGCCGCTCAGCTGAAACTCCAGGGTAAGGGTCTCCCCTCGCCGCTCAATCCAGCCCTCGATGGCGATGCCGGTAAGGCTGTCGGCCCTGGCGCCGAAGGGCAGGAGCGAGAACGCCTGCCGAGCCGGCGACTGGGATCCGGGTTGGTGGGATGGGGGGTTGATGCTCATCAGGTGCTGAGCTCGCGCACCAGCTGTTCCAGCTCGCCCTCCTGGGCCTCGATCCGTTCGGTGAGGGTGAACTGCACCAGGGCCCGCTCCAGGTTGTGGCCGGGGTGGCGGCACTTGAAGTAGCGGTTACCGGCCAGGTGGTCGCTGAAGAAGCGCAGGCCCAGCTCAAAGCTGAGCAGCCGCGCCGCCGTGGGAATCAGCTCCAGATCGGCCGCGCTGAGGATCGGCCGGGCCAGCTCCAGGTAGCCCGTCAGCATCGCCCGGCAGCGGCCGGGATCGAATCGCACGCTGGCCAGTTGGGTGGTCTCTTCCCCGGCCGGATTGCAGCCGGAGCGCAGGGCGTCGCCGATGTCGTAGTGCAGCAGTCCGGGTTTCACCGTGTCCAGATCCACGAGTGCCACCGCCTGGCCGCTGGAGCTGTCGAGCAGCACGTTGTTCACCTTGGGGTCGCCGTGGATCGGCCGGGGCTGCAGCCTGCCGCTGCTGCGGGCCTGCTCCAACACCGGCGCGAGGCTGCGCCGCCCAGCGATGAAGCGGTGGCACCAGGCCTCCGCCTCCGGGTTGCCGCCGCCCGCTCCCACACCTGCAGCTCCCTGCTCCAGCAACTGGTCATAACCGTGCAGGTAGCCCGGCGTCACGTGGAAGCCCTCCAGGGTGTCGTGCAGCTGGTCGCAGGGCAGGTCGTGCACCAGCCGGTGGAAGCCGCCAAGGGCCCGGCCCACCTCGGCCGCGTGGGCATCGCTCAGCACGGTGTCCGGGCTGGTGGTGTCAGCCACAAAGCTGAGCATCCGCCAGCATTCGGGGCCCTGGCGCAGCCAGGTGCCGCCATCCCGGGTGGGCAGCAGCTGGGGGAGCTCCCAGCGGCGCGGTCGCTCGGGCTGGGGCCAGGGCCGGCCGGCGGCGTGATCGCTCAGCCGGGCCAGGTTGGCCATCACCCAGTCCGGCCGTGCGAATACCCCGGTGTTCAGCCGCTGCAGCACGAACTGGCTGGCCTGCCCGGCACCACTGAGGCAGCTCACCCGGTAGGTGTCATTCACGTTCCCCTGGCCGAGGGGTGTGATCGCCGCCACGGCAGCGGGCAGGGCAAAGGCCTCGGCGATCGCCTGCAGGGAGCGGCTGGAACCGTCCTGGATCACGCCGGGGTCGATCGGGGCGCTGCGGATCTGGGACGGGTTGGACATCGCCCCATCCTCTCGGCCAGGCCCATGGCATAGGTTGCCCGTCGGCCTGTTTGGCGGATGGCTACACCCCAATCCACGCCCCTGGTGCTGGTCCACGGCCTGTGGGACACCCCCCGCCTGTTCCGCCGTCTGGAGGATGAACTCCGGGGCCGCCGCCAGCCGCTGCTGGTGCCCCATCTGCCCCATGGCCTCGGCCAGCGGCCCCTGCTCGAGCTGGCCACCCAGCTCGGGCGGCTGGTGAACGAGCGCTTCGGCCCGGATCAGCCGGTGGACGTACTCGGTTTCTCGATGGGCGGGCTGGTGGGGCGCAGCTGGATCCAGCTGGCCGGTGGGGCCGGTCGCGTGCGCCGGCTGATCAGCGTGGGCAGCCCCCAGCGCGGCAGCCTGGTGGCCACCCCCTGGCCGGGGCGCTGGCTGGCCAGCATCGCCGACATGAGGCCCGGCAGCCCGCTGTTGCGCCGGCTCAACGGTGACCTCTCCGCCCTGGCCGGCGTGGACTGCTGCAGTTTCTGGTGTCTGGCGGATCACATGGTGGTCCCCAGCTGGACCGGCGTGTTGCCGGTGGGCCGCTGCCAGCAGCTGCCGGTGTGGAGCCACCGGCAGCTGATCACCAGTCCGGCTGCCCTGGGCCCGATTGTGGCCGAGCTGCTGCGGCCCTGAAATCAGGCTTTCACCTGAAATCAGGCCTCCACCAGCCCCGAATGGCGGATCAGGGCCTCGGGGCTGGGAGGCCGGCCGCGGAAGGCCTCGAAGATCTCCGCGGGGGAGCGGCTGCCGCCCAGGGAGAGCACGGTGTCGCGGAAGCGGCGGCCGGTGGCCACCACCGCGTCTTCCACATCCAGACCCACCTCCTCAAAGGCGCTGAAGGCGTCGGCGCTGAGCACCTCGGCCCACTTGTAGGAGTAGTAGCCGGCCGAATAGCCGCCGGCGAAGATGTGGCTGAAGGCGCAGAGGAAGGCATCCTCGGGGATCGGCTCCAGCACCGTGGTGGTGCGGGCCAGCTCGCGGCGCAGCTGTTCAGGGCTCTGCCCGCCCTCCGGGCTCCAGGCGCTGTGCAGGCGCAGATCCACCAGGGCGAAGTGCACCTGGCGCAGGGTGGCGCTGCCGCCCATGAAGGTGCGGGCCGCCAGCAGCTTCTGGTAGTCGGCCTCGGGCAGGGGCTCGCCCGTCTGCCAGTGGCGGCCCATGCCCATCAGGGTGGCCCGGTCGTAGCACCAGTTCTCCATGAACTGGCTGGGCAGCTCCACCGCATCCCACTCCACGTTGTTGATGCCGGCGGCCTGGGGGCGATCCACGGTGGTGAGCATGTGCTGCAGGCCGTGGCCGAACTCGTGGAACAGGGTTTCCACCTCCTCGAAGGTCATCAGGCTGGGGGTCTCCCCCACCGGCGGGCTCTGGTTGCAGATCAGGTAGGCCACCGGCAGCACCGGCTCCCCGGCGGCGGTGCGGGAGCGGCCCAGACACTCATCCATCCAGGCGCCGCCGCGCTTGCTGCCGGGACGGCTGAAGGGATCGAGATAAAAGGCGGCCAGGGGGGTGCCGCTGGCCCCGTCGAGCACCCGGAAGTAGCGCACGTCGGGATGCCAGGTGGGCGCTTCGCCCGGATCGGTGCTCACGATGCGGATGTCGAACAGCCGCTGGCAGAGCCCGAACAGTCCTTGCAGCACCTGCTCCAGCGGGAACCAGGGCCGCAGCGCCTCGCTGTCGAGCTCGAAGCTCTCCTGGCGCAGTTTCTCGGCCCAGAAGGCCACATCCCAGGGCTTGAGGTCGTCCGCTTCCGGGGCGCCCTGGCGGCGGGCGATGGCGCGCAGCTCCTCCAGCTCCCGTTCGGCAACGGGATAGGCGGCGGCGCGCAACTCCTCCAGCAGCTGTTCCACCTCGGCCACGGAGCCGGCCATCTTGCTGGCCAGGCTCACCTCGGCCCAGCTGGCGTAGCCCAGGCGCCGGGCCTGCTCGCCCCGCAGCGTCAGGATCCGCTCGATCAGCGGGCCGTTGTCGAGTTCGCCGCTCGAGGCCCGGGCCACCTGGGCCTGGTACACCCGTTCACGCAGGTCGCGGCGCTGGCTGTATTTCAGGAACGGTGCCACCCGCGGCATGTCGAGCCCGAGCAGCCAGGGACCGGCCTCTGCGCTGGCGTCCGTGTCGCCGGGTTCCTCACCGGCCTGGCGGGCTGTCTGGGCCAGCAGCTCCCTGAGGCTGTCGGGCAGGCCGGCCACCTCGGCCGGATCGCGCAGCCGCAGGCTCCAGCCGTTGGTGGCATCGAGCACGTGGTTGCCGAAGTCGCTGGCCAGCCGTGCCAGCTCGGCGGTGGTGGCATTGAAGGCCTCCTGCTCCGCACCGCCCAGGCCCACACCGCGCAGCTCCATGTCCCGGCGCTCAGCTTCCAGGATGCGCTGCTGGGTGGCATCGAGCAGCTGGCGCTGCTCCAGCAGCTGGCCCAGGGCCCGGTAGATCACCGCGCTCTGACCCGCCCGGCTGCCGAAGGCCACCACCGTCCCCTGCTGGTTCTGGTGGGCCTCGCGCAGCTCAGGGGTGTTGCACACGCCGTTGAGGTGGCTCACCACGCCCCAGCTCCAGCGCAGCCGCTCGCCGAGATGGTGGAGGGGATCCATCACCTCCGCCCAGCCCAGGGGATCGCCGCCGCTGCTGGCCTGCTCAAGCCGCCCCTCCAGCGCCTGCTCCAACTGGCTGAGTTCGCCGTTCAGCTGGTCCAGCAACTCGGGGATGGCCGCGTTCACCTGTTCGGGCGTGATGGCCTCAAACGGAGGTAGCCCCTGCCCGCGCAGCAGGGGAGAGGGGCTGGAGGCGGCTGCCATGGCAGGCACTGCAACTGCCTGCTATTTCAGGGCATGGCCAGGCCGCCCTGTGGTTCAGGCGAAGGGGGTGAACCGACCCGCCGCCACGCTCACGCCTGCCAGCAGCTGGGTGGAGAGGGCATTGGTGCTGGCCTCGTAGAAGTCGATGGCCACCCGCGGCCAGAAGCCGATCACCAGGGTGGGCACCAGCAGGGTGAGGCCGATCAGCAGCTCCCGGGGGCGCATGTCGCCAGTGCTGGCCAGGGCCGGAATCCGGGGGCCGAAGAACACCCGACGGCAGAGGCTGAGCAAATACACCGGCGTCAGCACCAGGCCGATTGCTGCCAACACGATCGTGATCACCCGGAAGCCGGTGGTGAAGCCGTCATTGGCGGTGATCCCCAGGAACACGGTGATCTCGCTCACGAAACCGCTCATGCCCGGCAGGGCGAGGGAGGCCAGGCAGCTGGCCAGGAAGAAGGCGAAGGTGATCGGCAGGGCCTTGGCCAGGCCGCCCATGTTGGGGATCGAGAGGGTTTCGGTGCGCTCGTAGAACACCCCTGTCACGAAGAACATGGCGGCGGCGATCAGGCCATGGCTGATCATCTGCAGCATGGCGCCGCTCATGCCCAGGGCATCGATGGCGCCGATGCCCAGCAGCACGAAGCCCATGTGGCTCACGGAGCTGCAGGCGATCCTGCGCTTCACGTTGTCCTGGGCAAAGGCGTTGAGCGCGCCGTACACGATGTTCACGATGCCCAGCACCACCAGGGCCGGAGCCAGGGTGAGGTGGGCCTCCGGCAGCATCTGCACGTTGAAGCGCAGCAGGGCATAGCCGCCCATCTTCAGCAGCACGCCCGCCAGCAGCATCGACACCGGGGCGTTGGCCTCACCGTGGGCGTCCGGCAGCCAGGTGTGCAGGGGAAACATGGGGAGCTTCACGCCGAAGCCCACCAGGAAGCCGAGATAACAGAGAAGGCCGAAGGTGCCACCAGCGCTGCGCTCCACCAGCTCAGTGAGGTTGAAGGTGACGGGCCCGTTGAAGGCCAGGGCGAGACCGCTCACCAGGATCAGCAGCGAGGCGGTGGCGGTATAGAGGATGAACTTGGTGGCCGCGTACTGGCGCTGCTTGCCGCCCCAGATGGCGATCAGCAGGTAAACGGGCACCAGTTCCAGCTCCCAGGCCAGGAAGAAGAGCAGGAAGTCGTGGGAGAGGAACACCAGCCCCTGGGCCGAGGCCTGCACCAGCATCAGGGCGAAATAGAGGCGGCTCTTGCGGCTGATGTTCCAGCTGGCGGCCACTGAGAGCAGGGTCACCAGGCCGGAGAGCACCACCAGGGGCGCCGAGAGGCCATCGGCCGCCAGCGACCACTCCAGGCCCAGGGCCGGCACCCAGCTGAGCCGCTCCACCAGTTGCAGCTCACTGCTGGTGCCGTTGAAGTGCTGGCTGAAGCACACCAGCATCAGGCCCAGGTCCACGGCCAGGGTGCCGAGGGCCAGGGTGCGGGGCAGGCGGGGATCGCTGCCATCACCGGGGAGCAGTGGCATCACCAGGGCCACGGCCGCCGGCAGCAGCACGATCAGGCTGAGCCAGGGAAAGCTCTGGCTGGATGGAACCGTCGCCAGGCCGGCGATGGACGCGACCAGACTGGGCAGGGAGGCGTCCATCGGGCTCCAGGACGGGTGGCGAGGGGGGCGGGCTGACGCCAGCGCGGTCTGCACCGCCATGGACTGACCCGGCGGCCACGTTACCAGTCACCCCATGGCCGATGGGCATTTGTACTCATGGCCATCAAAAAGGGAGTGGCCGAAGCCACTCCCGGATTGGGTCGCCTGGACCCGGCTGATCAGCCGAGGCTCACCAGAGGCCGCGGATCGGAGCCGGCTCGGGTTGGAACACCGGAGCGGGTGCGGGCTGGGGACGGGGGGCAGGAGCGGGGGCGGGGGTGATCACGGTCTCCTCCACCACTTCCTCCACCACAGGGCCGCCGAAGCGGTAGCGGGCACCGATCTTGAAGCCCCAGTTGTTGTCGAGAGCACTCCAGTTGGTGCGGCCGGCCGTGAACGACTCAGCGCCCTGGTACACAGCTTCGGCGTAGATGTCGGTGTTCCAGTTCACGCCGTAGGCCACACCGGCCTTGGCCTGCCAGCCAAAGAGGTTGTCGTTGCCCTCGCCGGTGTTGATCCGGTTCACAACGTTGCCGTTGCGGGTCTTCACCAGGGTGTTGGTGCCCATCGACTGGTTGATCCAGCCGATGCCACCGCCGATGTAGGGGGTCCAGCGGGTACCGGTGTAGATGTCCCAGTAGGCGCTGGCCATGATGCCGTTCTGGTTGCCACCGTTGGTGCGGGTGGAGGTCCAGTTGCGATTGCGGGTGATGTCGTCCACACCGATTTGGTTGTAGACGTAGGTGAGCTCGGTGCGGATTGCGCCGAAGTCGTAGCCCACACCGGCGTCGAGGGAGAAGCCACCATTGGTCTCCAGCTCAACGTTGCGGTTGGGCCGGTTGCGACGGTTGACGTTGCCGGTGATGTCGTTGGCCCAGCTGCCACCGATGCCGATGGTGCCGTAGAAGCCGGTGCCCTGCTCGTAGACGACGGCCTCGTCAACGATCACGGACTGGCTGATCAGGGTGTCCTGGGGCTCAGCAGGGGTCGCAGCTGCGCTGGGCAGGGCGGCCAGGGTGCTGGCGGCTTCGTCGCTGACGGTTTCACCGGCGCGCACCGGGGCAGCCAAAAGGCTGGAGGTGGCGGCAGCGGCTGCCGCCAAGGAAAGAAAAGCCTTGCGTGAATTGCGCATTGCTTGAAAGGGGAGAAGGCAAAGCCCTTTCAGCACAACCGAAAGAGTGCACCTTTGCCCGGTGGCAGATGCCAGATGCTGCACTGTCTATGGATCCCCATAGGTCGATCACCCTGATTTGCGACGGCTGAGAATCAGGAGAACGCCGCAGATCTGTTGCGCTCAGGCCTCTCATCCACTGGTGTGGGTCGCTTCAGCGATCGGGTAGGGGCTGCCAGCGACTGCCCTCCTGTTGCACATGCAGAACTTCGGTGCGGCTTTCCACCCCGGCCTTGTGCCAGGCCAACAGCATCCCGCGAGCCACCGTCTCGGCCCGGTCCGCCGTGCACAGAGCCAGCAGGCTCGGCCCGGCGCCACTGATCACGCAGCCCCAGGCTCCCGCCTCCAGGGCCGCATCGCGCACCTTGGTGCCGCCCACGATCAGACCCCAGCGATAGGGCTCATGGAGCCGGTCGTGCATCCCATCGCTGATCAGATCACCGTTGCCGCTGCGCAGACCCTGCAGCAACAGGGTGAGAGCCCCGAGATTGATCACCGCATCGGCCACCGGGATTGCCTTGGGCATGGCCCGGCGTGCCTCGCTGGTGGCCAGCCGGATGGCCGGGATCGCCACCACGGCCACCACATCGCTGGACCATTCACAGCGCACCACCCGCCAGCGGTGGGAAGCGGCCTTGGCCGTCATGCACAGACCGCCCACCAGGGAGGGAACCACGTTGTCGGGGTGGCCCTCGATGTCGATCGCCAGTTCGAGCAGCTTCTCTTTGCAGAGCGGTTCACCCACCAGGGCATTGGCCCCCATCAGGCCGGCCACGATCGCCGTGGCGCTGCTGCCCAGGCCTCGGGCCGGCGGCACGGCCAGACGCACCCTGGCCTCCAGACCCACCGGCTCCTCGCCCGCCTCCTTCCACACCCGCTGGGCAGAGCGGTACACAAGGTTGTCCGGTCCCCCCCGCAGGTGGGCGCCCTCGCTGCCCTCGATGATCAGGTCGAAGCGATGGCTCCCCCCCTCCACGCAGCGCAGCTCGAACACATTGTCGAGGTCAAGGGCCGCCCCGAGGCAGTCGAACCCCGGCCCGATGTTGGCCGTGGTGGCCGGCACATGAACCACAACACCCTGGCCAACCTTGGGCCGCACCATCTGCCATCTCCTGTTGCTGCCAGTGTCTCAGCTTGCGGGTGCGGGGGCTGATTCCTTCAGCAGCGTGCGGGCCCTGCAGGCGGCGCTGAACTGGCCGATCGCCGGATCGGTGATGGCCGTGATCGGCAGGGTCTCCAGCACGGGCGCCAGCCGCCCCTTGGCCAGGAAGGCCTGCGCGAAGCTGGCCTGGCGCAGGCACCCGAGCAACTTGCCGGCGGTTCCCCCCGCCAGCCAGACGCCGCCTCGGCAGAGGCCGGTGAGGGCCAGGTCGCCGACCACGCTGCCGTAGGCCGCGAGCCACAGCTCCAGCGCCTCCCGTGCCAGTGCATCGCCGCTTTCTGCCGCCTCGGCCACGGCCGCCGGCAGGTCCGCCGGCGAGTTGCGCTGCAGCGGATGGCTGCCATCCCCATGCCGTTCCTGCAGCAGCCAGCGCGCCACGTGACCCAGTCCGGTGCCACTCACCACCCGTTCGATCGACAGGCGCTCCAAGCCCAGATCGGCCTGAAGCCAGCGCTTCAACCGCCACTCGGCCTCGCTGCGCGGAGCGAATTCGCCATGGCCCGCCTCACTGGCCAGGGCCACCAGGCCCTGGGGGGTGCGCAGGCCGTAGGCGACCCCCAGGCCGGTGCCGGCACCCAGCACCAGCAGCGTGCCGTCGGGATCCGCACAGCCTGGCCGCAGCACAGCCTGCTGCTGTGGCTGCAGGTGCGGCAGCCCGTAGATCAGTACGGCGAAGTCGTTCACCAGCTCCACAAGGCCGTTGCCGATGCCGATCGGGGCCGCCAGGGCGTTCTGGTCAAGGAGCCAGGGCAGGTTGGTGAGCCTGGCCTGACCTCCCTGTACCGGGCCGGCCACCGCGAAGCAGGCGGCCGCCGGCTGGGCAACACCGCCTGGCAGGCCTGTGCCTGCGGTGTGGAGAAACCGTTGCAGCATGGGGGTGAGGTCGTCCCAGTCCGCCGAGCTGTAGCGCTCCTGCGCCAGCAGCTTCAACTCCTGGCCTGTGCTCTGATAGAGCGCCAGCAGGGTCTTGGTGCCGCCGATGTCGCCGGCCAGGAGGGTGCCCATCAGCCCAGCGGCAGACCAGCGAGCCGATCCTGGTTCGCCTGAGCCGCCGATGCCACCAGATCGGGCACGGCCAGGCTGCCGAGGTCTCCCTCGCGGCGGCTGCGCAGGCTCACCTGGCCGCTCTCGGCCTCCTTGGCGCCGATCACCGCCAGCACCGGGATCTTCATCTGCTCGCCGTTGCGGATCAGCTTGCCGAGGCGGTCGCCGGAGTGGTCGATGCTGGCGCGTATACCGGCCGCCTTCAGCGTGCTGAGCACCTGCTCGGCGTAGGGCCGCACCTCATCGGTGACCGGCAACAGGCGGATCTGCTCGGGGGCCAGCCAAAAGGGGAAATCGCCGGCGTAGTTCTCGCTCATGATCCCGAAGAAGCGCTCCAGCGAGCCGAAGATGGCGCGGTGGATCATGATCGGCCGCTGCCGCGAGCCATCGGCCGCCACGTAGTCGAGCTTGAAGCGCTCGGGCAGGTTGAAATCCAGCTGGATCGTGGAGCACTGCCACATCCGGCCGATGGCGTCTTCGATCTTGAGGTCGATCTTGGGGCCGTAGAAGGCGCCGCCGCCCTCGTCGATCTTGTAGGCCCAGCCCTTGCGATCCAGCGCTTCGATCAGGCCCTGGGTGGCCAACTCCCACACGGCGTCGTCGCCGATCGATTTCTCCGGGCGGGTGGAGAGGTTGATCTCGTAGCTGCGGAAATCGAAGGTGGAGAGGATCTGCTCGGTGAGATCGAGGATCGCCAGAATCTCATCGCTGATCTGCTCGGGCAGGCAGAACACGTGGGCGTCGTCCTGGGTGAAGCCGCGCACCCGCATCAGCCCGTGCATCACCCCCGGGCGCTCGTAGCGGTACACGGTGCCCAGCTCGGCCCAGCGGATCGGCAGTTCCCGGTAGCTGCGCAGGGCGGAGGCGTAGGTGAGCACGTGGAACGGGCAGTTCATCGGCTTGAGCTGGTATTCCCGCTCATCCACCTGCATCGGGCCGAACATCGATTCGCTGTAGAAGTCGAGGTGGCCGGACGTTTTCCACAGGCCGATGTCGGCCACGTGCGGCGTGTAGAGCAGCTCGTAGCCCGCCGCAAAGTGCAGCTCCCGCCAGAGGTCCTCGATCAGCAGGCGCATGCGGGCGCCGCGGGGATGCCAGAACACCAGGCCAGCGCCGGCCTCGTCTTCGATCGAGAAGAGGTCCAGTTCGGTGCCGAGGCGCCGGTGGTCGCGGCGCAGCGCTTCTTCCTTGCGACGCTTGTGTTCGGCCAGCTGCTCGGGGGTCTCCCAGGCGGTGCCGTAGATGCGCTGCAGCTGGGCCTTGGTTTCATCGCCGCGCCAGTAGGCGCCGGCCACGCTCTCCAGCTCGAAGGCCTTGGCGTTGAGTTCGCTGGTGTTGGCCACATGGGGGCCGGCGCAGAGGTCCCACCACTGCTCGCCGAGGGTGTAGAGCGTGATGGGTTCGCTGATGCCCGCCAGGATCTCCAGCTTGTAGGGCTCGTTCTGGGCCTGAATCTTCTGCTCGGCCTCGGCGCGGCTCACCTCAATGCGCTCGAGGGGCAGCTTTTGATTGATGATCTTGATCATCTCCTTCTTGATGGCCTTGAGGTCGGCCTCTGTGAAGGGATCGGGATTGTCGAAGTCGTAGTAAAAGCCGCTCTCGGTCCAGGGGCCGATCGTCACCTGGGCCTTGGGAAACAGCTTCTGCACCGCCATGGCCATCACATGGCTCATCGAGTGGCGGATGCGCAGCAGCTGCTCGCTCTCGCTGGTCTTGGGGAGGTGAATCGGCGTAGGGGTCTGGTCGCTCCCCTGGGCTTCGCCGCTGGCTTCAACCGTGTGCTGGCTTGCCGTTGCGGCGGATGGGGACACGGGCTTACAGGACAGAACGGCGAAAGGCGATCCTACGCAGCCCTTCCTAAGCTGAGCGGATGAGTGCCGTGCCATCGCCCGACCATCCAGAGTCCGGGGCTGATCTGCTCAACCACCTTCTGGGTTCCTTGCTGGACGACTTCCGCATCTGGTTTGATCGCGGCGACACCCTGCTGGATTGCTGCCCGGATGTGGTGATGTCGGCAGAAGAGCGCCAGCAGTTACGGGAGGCGATTGCCGCGGCCAGCCGCGAGCTGGCTTCTGCCTCAGCCCTGTGCAACGCCACCACCGCGCCGGTGGCTCTCGGCCTGGAGACCCTGGCCCCCTGGCATCAGCTGGTGATGCGGCTGTGGGGCTTGTCGGCCCGGCTGCGGGCCCTGCAGGTGCCCCTCCCCCAGTTGCACTGGCCTGAGCCCCCGGCCTTCCCGGGCTGAGTGCCTCGCCCCTCAGCTGGCGTTGCGGTGGCGAGCCAGGGCGGATTGGTAGAAGCTGATCAGTTCCTGGCGCTGCTTCACCGGTTGGCCGTAGTAGCTGCCGCCGTGATGGGCCGGCAGGGATGCCCATTCGGGAGCGAGCCGGGCCAGCACGTCCGCCGTGAGGCCGTTGCGGTCAAACAGGTTGAGCGCACCCCGCCGCTGGATCAGGTGCAGGGCGGCCTGATCCTGGTTTTGGGGCTCAAAGCTGCTGAGTCCCAGCTGGCGGGCCACCCCGTGCCAGGTGTCCGGCAGAAACTGGTAGGCCCCTGCAGCGGCGCTGGTGTAGCGGCGGCGCACCACGATCTCCGGATGACGGTTGAGCGTCTGCACCAGGCTGCCGCCGTAGAGCATGCGGTAGCCGTCGGCCCGGCCCCCGGTCCAGGTGCCCTCGGCATAGCGGATGGTGTCCAGCAGGGCCCGACGTTCGGGCGTGAGGGCGTAGGGACCGGGCTCGGCCCGGCGGACGCTCACGGCAGGAGCGGGTTCCGGCAGGCGCAGTTCGAAGGACGGCCGGGACACGGCGGTGGCTGCCATGGGGATCGGCAGCACGGCACTCAGGCCAAGAACCGTGAGGCGGGTGATCAGCGGGCTAGTCAGATGGGCGATCGGTGACGCCCCGAGACCCTGCTGGCAGGAGGCAGCTCCCGGCCACCCCCTGCCGCTGGGGGGTGGACAAATGGGACTTGGTGTGTTCGCTCAGTCCGGCTCGGGATGGGTCCCGGCTGAGATACCTGTGCCCGGCTGGGTGGATAGGTGTTTTCACTCAGGGCTGGCTGACCGCGCTCCCTGCGGGGCAGGGGCCCGATCGATCAGGTCCGCTGATTGATCCCGAAAAGATTGTTAAGCGTGCGTGGGCACCTTCGGCGGCACTCAGGCGTCAACTGTCAGGAAACCAAGGCAGGTGCGCACCCGCCCCAGGGTGGCCTCGGCCACGGCGGTGGCCCGTTCCCGCCCCTGCTGCAGCACGCCCTTCAGCGCTCCCGGGTCCTGGCGCAGCTCCCGATAGCGCTCCTGCAGCGGGCGCAGGGCTTCGACCGTGGCCTCGGCCAGCAGGGGCTTGAACTGGCCCCAGCCCATCTGGGCGCAGTCCCTGGCCGCCGCCTCCCGTCCCTCTCCGGAGAGGATGGCGTAGAGCCCGAGCAGATTGTCGGCCTCAGGGCGCTCGGGATTGCCGAATTCCAGCCCCAGGGTTGGGTCGGTCTTGGCCCGCTTGATCTTCCTGGTGATCAGCTCGGGCGGGTCGAGCAGGTTGATGCGCGAGCCCTCGTTGGGATCGCTCTTGCTCATCTTGCTGCTGCCATCGGTGAGGCTCATCACCCGGGCGCCCTCCCGCAGAATCAGGGGCTCGGGCACCTTGAGGATCGCCTCCGGCTCGCCATCGGCACCCCTGCGGCCGAAGCGGGCGTTGATGCGCTGCTGGGCGATGTCACGGGCCAGCTCCAGGTGCTGCTTCTGGTCCTCCCCCACCGGCACCTTGTCGGCGTCATAGAGAAGGATGTCGGCAGCCATCAGCACCGGGTAGTCGAGCAGGCCAACCGACACCTGGTCACCCTGTTTGATCGCCTTCTCCTTGAACTGAATCATCCGCTCCAGCCAGTTGAGCGGCGTCACGCAGTTCAGCAGCCAGGCCAGTTCGCTGTGGGCACTCACCTGGCTCTGCACGAACACGGTGGCGCGCTGGGGGTCGATGCCGCAGGCCAGATAAAGCGCGGCCGTGGAGAGGGTGTCCTCGGCGAGCAGCTCGGGACGGTGGGGCACCGTGATCGCGTGCAGGTCCACCACGCAGAAGAAGGTGTCGTGGCTGTCCTGCAGATCCACCCAGTTGCGGATGGCCCCGAGCCAGTTGCCCAGGTGCAGGGCGCCGGTGGGCTGGACGCCGGAAAGGACCCTGGGCTTGGGCATCGGCCTGTGCTCAGCTCTCGGCGGTGGTGGCGTCGGCTGCGGGTTGGTCTGCCGCCGCCTGTTCCGTGGCCGAACCGTCGGTGAGCGCGGCTTCGCTGGTTTCGGAAGTGGTTTCGTCGCTCAGGTCCGCCCCCGCAGCGGCTGGTTCCACAGGGGTGGGCTCATCGGCCTCGGCGGGGGCAGCTGCGGCGGGGCGGGACGGCCTGGCAAAGGGATCCACCCGGGGGGCCCGCTCCGCGGCAGCGCGGCGCGGCCGCTCACTGCCGTCGCGGCGAGGGGGGCGGCCGCCCTCCCGGTTGCCGGCCTGGGCACGCTGCTGCTCCACCAGCTCATCCAGCTTGCCCTCCTCCAGCATCTGGCCGAGGGTGCGCACGCAGAACCCAAGCACCGCCACCGTGGAGCGCAGGCGGAACGCCTCCTGCAGGGCCCGGGCTGAGCGCATCTCGTTGTCGCTCAGGCGGATGCGGAAGCCACCGGGTTCGCGGTTGCCGCCACCGCGGGCGCCCTGGGGTGTCGTTGTGCTCGTCTCGTCAGCCATGACGGCAGCCTGGGTATCAGGCGCAAGTGTGCCGCATCGACAGCCAGCTTCCACGCAACCACAGCAGCCGGTGTGGATCCCGGGTTCCAGCCCGGCCCAGCACCAGCAGCGGCAGACGCCGCTCCCCCTGTCCCTCCAGCTGCTCGCGGTAGCTGGAGACCAGCTCGAGGTAGCGGTTGAGGGTCCAGTCGCCCGGATCCCGTTCCCGTTGCTGCCAGTGGCGTCGCAGTGCCTGCTGACAGGCCTCGCTGCCGAACTCCTGCCAGCAGAGGCACTCGGCCTGCCAGGTGGTCAGGCCCCGGGACAGCCAGTCGCGGTAGCGCACCAGTTCGGGAGCCTCACTGCTGGCGTCCGGGGGCAGGGTCGCCGCGAACTGGGAAACGGGTACGCGTCGCAGGCGCAGCCAGCAGCGCTCAAGCAGCGCCACGGGCAGGCTGCCTGACCAGACGTCGGCGGCGCTGAGCTCTGCCTGCCAACTCTGCAACAGCTGCCAGTGGCGAGGCGTGAGGCCCGTCAGGATCGACGTCGCTTCCAGGGCATGCCTTATCTGTTCAGCCATCGCCTGCCCCCAGGCTCAGGGTCGGGCCGGCCTGCTCCTGCTGTTGGCCATGCACCCAGCAATGCTGAGGTGGTCGTCGGGCAGCGAGCCGCTCGTCCACCTGGAGGCTGATCCGCTGGGCGGGCCTGGCCACGGCGCATCCACGACTGTTTCAGTGCCAACCTATCGACCCCGGGCCTGGTGCGGCCCCCGGGTGTTGAGCTAAAGAGACGGAGATCGCACCGAGGGCGTTGACCAACCCGCCGCAGCCCGCCCAAAGCCCTGCCACCCCGTCCAGAGGCGATCAGCTGTGGCGGCGTCTCTGGCCCATGGCCGCCGCGGCCGTGGGTGGGGGCGTGGTGCTTGAAGGGCTCGGCCAGGTGCTGCATGTGCCCGTGCTGGCAGCCTCCACCGCCACAGCGGGCCTGCTGCTGCTCAGGGGGTGGTCCAGGACGGGCGGACGCTCCGGCGGGCTGGGGGCTACCAGCAGCGCGGGCTGGCTGCAGCGGCTGGAGCGCCTGCGGCAGCAGTTCGAGCAGCTCGATCCGGATGGGGCCGGCAGCAGCCGGCGCTGCATCGAGCTCGAGCAGCTGCGGGCCCAGCTGGAGCGGCCAGGCCTGCATCTGGGCCTGGTGGGTGCCTGTCCGGAGGAGCCCTCCTGGCGCGCCCAGGTGGCGGCCAGCCTGCGCGGACCAGCCGCCCTCAGCCTGCACTGGAGTCGCCCCCTGCCGCCGGCGACCCAGCAATGGAGCTGGCCGGAGCCCTTCGCCAGCTGCGACATCCTTCTCTATGGGTTGAAGCCTCCCCTGCTGGCGGCCGACCTGCGCTGGATCCAGGCGGTGCCCGCCGGCCAGCCCCTCGTGCTGCTGGTGGAGGTGCCCAGCCAGGAGGCCGTGGCCGCCGTGGCCGCCGAGTTGCGGGCCCAGTTGCCCACGGCCCACCCCGTGGAGCTGGTGTGCTGGCACGACCTGGCCGCCCTGGCTCCCCAGTTGTCTTGCCTGGGGGAGCGCTGGGCGGGTGAGGCCGCCAACCTGCGCAGCCAGCGTCAGCAGCGCTCCCTGGCGGCCCTGCACAGCCGCTGGCAGGGCCAGCTGGAGGGTCTCCGCAGGGGCCGGTTCCAGCAGTTGCAGCAGCGCACCCAGTGGCTCGTGGCCGCCGGGGTGGTGGCCGCACCCCTGCCCAGCCTGGATCTGCTGGTGCTGGCGGTGGCCAATGGCTTGATGGTGAAGGAGATGGCCCGGCTGTGGGACTGCCCCTGGGGCGCCGAACAGCTGCAGGCCACGGCGGTGGAACTGGCCCGGGCCGCCCTCACCCTGGGGGTGGTGGAGTGGAGCAGCCAGGCCCTGGCCGGGGTGGTGAAGTGGCATGGCCCCACCTGGTTGCTGGGCAGCGCGGTGCAGGCCCTCAGCGCTGCCTATCTCACCCGGGTGGTGGGCCGCGCCCTGGCCGATACCCTGGCTCGCTCGGTGGGCGTGGCCGCCCCCGACCTGGAGCGCATCCGACGGGAGGCACCCCTGCTGGTGGCGCAGGCGGCGGAGGCGGAGAAGCTGGATTGGCCGGCGTTTCTGCGTCAGGGCCGCCAGTGGTTGGCCGAGCAGGCCCGGGCGAGCCAGCCAGGCCCCCTCAAGGCCGTTTGAACGTGTGTAACGCAGTTGCTTGAAGCGGTGTAACGCAACTGGGCGATTGGTTGCGTCTCCTGGTGATCAGCGGGTGCGTGATTAGCTTTTATGGACCACAGCCCTGCTGGCTGTGGCCGTTCTCATTGTCTTTCCACCTCATTTCTGCACTGAGGTCTGTGCCATGACCACTGTCATCCGCAGCGGCACGAGCAGCAACTGGCAGAACTTCTGCCAGTGGGTCACCTCCACCAACAACCGCCTCTATGTGGGCTGGTTCGGGGTGTTGATGATCCCCTGCCTGCTGGCCGCCACGATCTGCTTCATCATTGCCTTCATCGCCGCCCCGCCGGTGGACATTGACGGCATCCGCGAACCGGTTGCCGGTTCGTTCATCTATGGCAACAACATCATCTCCGGTGCTGTTGTGCCCTCCAGCAACGCCATCGGCCTGCACTTCTATCCGATCTGGGAGGCGGCCTCCCTGGATGAGTGGCTGTACAACGGCGGCCCTTATCAGCTGGTGGTGTTCCACTTCCTGATCGGCATCTCCGCCTACATGGGCCGCCAGTGGGAGCTCAGCTACCGCCTGGGCATGCGCCCCTGGATCTGCGTGGCCTACAGCGCGCCGCTCTCGGCCGCCTTCGCCGTGTTCCTGATCTACCCCTTCGGTCAGGGCTCCTTCTCCGACGGCATGCCCCTCGGCATCAGCGGCACCTTCAACTTCATGCTGGTGTTCCAGGCTGAGCACAACATCCTGATGCACCCCTTCCACATGCTGGGGGTGGCCGGCGTGTTCGGCGGCAGCCTGTTCTCCGCCATGCACGGTTCGCTCGTCACCTCCAGCCTTGTGCGGGAGACCACCGAAACTGAGAGCCAGAACTACGGCTACAAGTTCGGACAGGAGGAAGAGACCTACAACATCGTGGCTGCCCACGGTTACTTCGGTCGCCTCATCTTCCAGTATGCCAGCTTCAACAACAGCCGCAGCCTGCACTTCTTCCTGGGTGCCTGGCCGGTGGTGGGGATCTGGTTCACATCCATGGGCATCAGCACCATGGCGTTCAACCTGAACGGCTTCAACTTCAACCAGTCGATCCTGGACGCCCAGGGCCGGGTGCTGCCCACCTGGGCCGACGTGCTCAACCGCGCCAATCTGGGCATGGAAGTGATGCACGAGCGCAACGCCCACAACTTCCCGCTGGACCTGGCCACCACCAGCGCGGTGCCCGTGGCGCTCACGGCGCCGGCCATCGGCTGAGATCTCAGGTCAACGGCCCTGCGGCTCCCGGTTCCCGTCATTCCGCCCACCCCGCCCCGTCTCCTCCCTGCCTGCAGGGGGGAATCCGGCGGGGTTTTTCATGGTGGCCGAGGAGTGGGGCCGAGGAGTGGGGCCGCCTGCGATCATCAGGCCAGTGCGTGCGTTGATCGGGGGTCCACCTGTGCCCGTGCCGGATTCCCAGGTTCTGGATTCGCGGGTTGTCTTCGCCTTCCTGCTCACCGTGGCGGCCGGACTCTCCACCGGCCTCGGCAGCGTGCTTGGCCTGTTCAACCGGGGGTTCAGTCCCCGCGTGCTCAGCATCGCCCTCAGCTTCTCGGCGGGGGTGATGCTCTACGTGTCGTTCGTGGAGATCCTGCCCAAGGCCCGGGTCATCCTCAGCGGCCCGCTGGGCAACCAGCCCGGCCATGCCCTGGCAGTGCTGGCCCTGTTTGCCGGCATGGGAGCCATCGCCCTGATCGACCGCCTGCTGCCCCTGCCCGAGACGGCCCTCTCCCCGGCCCTGCAGGCCAGCCGGGACCGCGACCCGCAGTCGAAGGCCAACCTGCTGCGCACTGGCCTGTTCTCGGCGCTGGCGATCGCCATCCACAACTTTCCCGAGGGGCTGCTCACCTTTCTGGGGGCCCTCTCCAGCCCGCGCCTGGGCATCGGCATCGCCATCGCCATCGCCATCCACAACATTCCCGAGGGGCTGGCGGTGTCGGCGCCGATTTACTACGCCACCGGCAGCCGGCGTCAGGCCTTCTGGATTTCCATGGCCTCCGGCATGGCCGAACCCCTGGGTGCCCTTGTGGGCTATCTGTTTCTGCGGTCCGTGCTCACCGACACCCTGCTGGGCCTGGTGTTCGCCAGCGTGGCCGGCGTGATGATCTACATCTGCTTCGATGAACTCCTGCCCACGGCCCAGCGTCTGGCGTCCCACCACCATCTGATGATCGGCGGTGTGCTGGCCGGCATGGCCGTGATGAGCATCAGCCTGGTGCTGCTGGGCTGAGTCCTGGCAACCGTTTCCTCGATTTTGCGTGGTGTCCTCCGGCCTGTCCTCGCTTACTCCCTCCGGCGCCGGTGATGCCAGCGAGCAGCGCTGGCCCTGGTGGCCCCTGCTGCCGCTCTATCCCTACGGCCGGCGGCGCACGCTGGTGCGCGAACTGATCCCCGGCCAGGTTTGGGCTTTTGAGCAGCTGCAGGGGATCTTCTACGTGGCGGTGCCGATCCGCATGACGGTGCTGCGCCTGCGCCAGGGTCTGCTGCTCTACGCCCCGCTGCCAGCCACCGCTGAGTTGCTGGCGGCCCTGCGGCAGCTGGAGCGCCGCCATGGTCCGGTGGTTTCGATCGTGTTGCCCACCGCCTCAGGCCTGGAGCACAAGCTGCCCACCCCCGCCCTGGCGCGGGCCTTTCCCGCCGCCGCGGTGTGGGTGGCCCCTGGCCAGTGGAGCTTCCCGCTCTCCCTGCCCCCGAGCTGGCTGGGATTCCCGCCTGGCCGCACCCGGGTGCTGTTCGAGCAGGGATTGCCCCACGCAGACGAACTCGACTGGTGCGGCCTGGGCCCCCTCGATCTCGGCCTCGGCACCTTCATGGAGGTGGCCTGTCTGCACCGGGCCACGGGCAGCCTGCTGCTCACCGATGCCCTGGTGGCCATCGGCGCCGACCCGCCCGCCGTGTTCGACGCAGACCCCACACCGCTGCTGTTCCATGCCCGCGACCGGGGGGACCAGCCCCTGGAGGACACGCCGGAGCAGCGTCGCCGTGGCTGGCAGCGGCTGGTGCTGTTCGCCTCCTATCTGCGGCCGGCACCCCTGGAGGTGCCGGGCTGGGGGGAGGTGCTGGCCCTGGCGATGGCCCCTGGGCTGCGCCACCCACGCTTCTACTTCGGGCTCTACCCCTTCCGCTGGCAATCGCACTGGCAGGAGGCGTTCCGCGAACTGGTGCCAGGAGACCAGCCCAGGCTGCAGGTGGCACCGGTGCTGGAGCGGCTGGTGTTTCCCCGCTGCCGTGGGGCTCTCGTGGAGTGGATCGGCCGCCTGGCCCAGCTCCCCGATCTGCGTTGGTTGATCTCCGCCCACTACGAGGCACCGGTGGCCTGTGACGCCGCGCGCCTTGCCGATCTGGCCAGGGAGCTGGTCATGCGGCCCTGGGCGCCGGAACGGGACAGCTGGGCCACTCTGGCCCGCATCGATCAAACCTTGCTGAACCTGGGTCTGGTGCCCCGCTCACCCCAGGGGTGAGGCGCTCAGAGCCGCAGGGGACCGGGATCGGCGTCGTAGTCGTCAGTGCCGCCGCTGGCGATCAGGCTGGCCTCCAGCTCCATGCGCTGTTCCATCTGGCGCAGGAAGTAACCCGTCATCATCGCCGAGGCCAGAAGGCTGGCCAGGTTCTCGCGGTTGGTCTGCACCTTCACCTCGAAGTGCTCGCCGGGCAGCATGCCCAGCAGACCCTGCACGTTGTGGCGAATGATGTCCTGAATCTCACCGCTGGCCGAGCGGGCCACCCGTTGCAGCACGTCCGGGGACTGCTCCTGGAGGTACTGGATCAGGGCGTTGCCGCTGATCGACTCGTTGTCGCTCGTCAGGAACTCCGGGTTGAACATGCCTCGGTGTGCTCTGCGTCACTTGTGCACCCTAGTCGAGTTACCCTGCAGCTCCTCCTGCTTCCTGCGTGGCGGAGAACCGAATCGCCCCGAACCGGTCGAGGGGCCAGTAACGCAGCACTGCCGTGCCGATCAGTTCGTTCTCCGGCAGGGTGCCCCAGAGGTGGGAGTCGAGGCTGGCGTTGCGGTTGTCTCCGAGCACCAGCAGCTCGCCGGGGGGCACGGTGAGCTCGGGTAGGTCGTAGTCCATCGGTTCGGCTTTCCAGTCGGGCTGCACCACCTGGCCATTGCGCCAGAGCTGGCCGTCGCGCACGGCGATGCGGTCGCCGGGCAGCCCCACCAGCCGCTTGATCAGAGCCGTCTCGGCGCCATAGCCCGCCGCCTGCAACTGCGGCGGCGGGTGGAACACCACCACCGTGCCGGTGGGCAGGGGGCGGTGCAGGCGCACCCGCAGCTTCTCCACCAGTACCCGGTCCTCCAGCTGCAGGGTGGGCAGCATCGAGCCCGAGGGAATCCAGCGGGGTTCGATCACGGCCCAGCGCAGCGCCAGGGCCACCAGCCCCCAGAGCAGCAGGCTGCGCAGTTGGCGCATCAGGCCCGCCGTCGGCTTCGGGGTCGCGGTCAAGGGCGCAGGAGGATGGACACACCATCTTGCAGCGCTCCGGTTTGCCGTTGGCTTCATCACCGGCCCCATCCACCCCAGCCCCCAACGATCCGGCAACCCCCGATCCAGCCCCCCCCGATCCCGCCCTGGCCGGTCGCAACCTGGAGGCGGCCCTCAGCCTGCTGGCGGCTCTGGGCGACGGCGGCGTGGGGCACTGGGTGCTCTGTCCCGGCAGCCGTTCCGGCCCCCTGGCCAGCGCCTTGGGGCTGCTGGTTGCTGCGGGCCGCGGTCGCCTGCACACCGCCATCGATGAGCGCTCGGCGGCCTTCTTCGCCCTCGGCCTGGCGATGGCCAGTGGCGAGCCGGCCGCCGTGATCACCACCTCCGGCACGGCGGTGGCGAATCTGCTGCCGGCGGCGGTGGAGGCCGACCACGGCGGGGTTCCGCTGTTGCTGCTCAGCGCCGACCGGCCGGAGCGGCTGAAGGGCTGCGGCGCCAACCAGACGGTGAACCAGGAGTGTTTTCTGGTCCCCGCAGCCCGCTGGCTGGGCCAGGGGGACGGCCGGGGCCTGGCGGCCATGGAGCCGGCCGCCCTGGGCGCCCTGGCCAGCGCGGCCCTCGCCCACAGCAGGGGCGCCCGTGGCCAGCCCGCTGGGCCCGTGCATCTCAACCTGCCCTTCGACGAGCCGCTCCATGCCGCTGGCTTCCTGGGCCATCAAGGCATTGCGATCCCGCCCTGCCAGCCCCTCCCGGCCCGCCACCCCTCCCCGGCCCGCGCCGTGGATCTGCCCGCACAACCCCAGCGGCAGGGGGCAGCTGTCCTGGATCCTGACCGGCCCGGGCTGGTGGTGGCCGGCCCCTGGCGGGGCCACCCCAGTGCCTGGCCGGCCTTCTTGGCGGCGCTGCAGCGTTGGCAGCGGCGCACGGGCTGGCCCGTGCTGGCCGATGGCCTCAGCGGCCTGCGCGGCTGCACTGGGCTGCTGCTGGTGGGCGCTTACGACCTGGTCGGTGCCGCGCTGCCCCCAGCCCTGGCCGCAGAATTGCCCGACCTGCAGGTGCTGCGCCTCGGGCCGTTGCCGGCCAGCCGGCGCCTGCAGACCCTGCTGGAGGCCTGTGGCGGACCCCAGCTGCTGGTGAGCGAGGGCGACCCCCGCCCCCTCGACCCCTTGGGCGGCTGCCTCGGCCAGAGCGCCGCCGGCCTGGCCGGCTGGCTGGCCCAGCTGGCCCCCGAGCACCTCGCGGGTACCCCCTCCGAGGCCTGCCAGCGCTACGCGGGCCATTGGGGGGAGCTGGAGGAGCGCCTGCAGCTCCTTCTCGAGCAACAGTTGCTGGCTGCCCCAGCGGGCCAGACGGTGCCCTGGGGCGAGCCGCCCCTGTCCCGCCGCCTGGGGCGCCTGCTGCCGGCGGGCGTGCCGCTGATGCTGGCCAACAGCTCGCCGGTCCGCGACTGGGAGACGTTCAGCGACAGCAGGGGTGCGGCCCGGCCGGTCCTCGGCTGCCGCGGGGCATCGGGGATCGACGGCACCCTCTCAACCGCCTGTGGTGTGGCTGAGGCGGCGGGCCAGGCGGTGCTGCTGAGCGGCGATCTGGCCCTGTTGCACGACAGCAATGGCTGGCTGTGGCGCCAGCAGCTCACCGGCCGCCTCCTGGTGGTGCTGATCGATAACGGCGGCGGCGGCATCTTCGAGCAGCTGCCAATCCGGCCCCAGGTCCTGGATCCGCCTGATTCTTTCTCACCAGCGGATTCGTGCCCGCTCGACTTCGAGCGCCTGTTCGCCATGCCCCAGGCGGTGGATCAGGCCGCCCTGGCCGCCGTCCATGGCGTACCCAGTCGGGCGGTGGACAGTTGGCACTCCCTGGAGGCGGGGGTGGCCTGGGGACTGGAGCAGCCCCTGGCCCTGCTGCTGCTGCGCACCGACCGGCGGGCCGATGCGGACTGGCGACAGGCCCTGCGCAGAATGGCCTGCTCCCTGGCCGATTCGCCATGAGCGTTGCCTGGCAGCCCGCTGGTTCCTACGAGGACATCCGCCTGGAGCTCAGCGAGGAGGGCATCGCCCGGATCACGATCAATCGACCGCACAAGCGCAACGCCTTCCGGCCCCGCACCGTGGCCGAGCTCTGCGATGCCTTTGCCCGGGTGCGCGACAACCCCCGAATCGGCGTGGTGCTGTTCACCGGTGCCGGGCCGGCGGCCGATGGCGGCTGGGCCTTCTGCGCCGGCGGTGACCAGAGCGTGCGCGGCGACGGCGGCTACGTGGACGAGGACGGCCTGCCCCGTCTCAACGTGCTCGACCTGCAGCGGCTGATCCGCAGCCTGCCCAAGGTGGTGATCGCCCTGGTGGCCGGCTACGCGATCGGCGGCGGGCAGGTGCTGCACCTGCTCTGCGATCTCTCCCTGGCAGCCGACAACGCCCGCTTCGGCCAGACCGGCCCGCGGGTGGGCAGCTTCGATGGCGGCTACGGCGCCGGCTACCTGGCCCGGGTGGTGGGCCAGCGCAAGGCCCGGGAGATCTGGTTCCTCTGCCGCCAGTACGGGGCGGAGGAGGCCCTGGCGATGGGCCTGGTGAATGCGGTGGTGCCCCTGGAACAGCTGCAGGAGGAAGGGGTGCGCTGGGCCCGGGAGGTGCTCCTTCACAGCCCCACGGCGATCCGCTGTCTCAAGGCGGCCTTCAACGCCGAAACCGATGGCCTGGCCGGCATCCAGGAGCTGGCGGGCCAGGCCACCCACCTCTTTTACCGGACGGCCGAGGGCCAGGAGGGCCGCAATGCCTTTCTGGAGAAGCGTCCCCCCGACTTCTCCGCCGAGCCCTGGCTACCTTGAACAGCAGATCTGATGCTTGGCCGTTCCGGCGGATGGTTCCCTCCTGGAGGCTTCCGGTGCTGTTGGGTGGGCTGGTTGCTGGACTGGCGGCTGCCCTGGCGTCCCCTGCTCCAGGCTTTGCCGCACCCACCACAGCTGCACTCACCACAGCAGCACGCACCACAACTGAGGATTCAGCTCCCCATCGTCAGGCCGCTGCCCTGGGCGAGGTGCTCGGCGTCCGTGCCCCATTCCTCTCCGACCAAACCGCCCCTGAGCCGGTGGCGGCCCTCCAGCGGGAACTGGTGCTCGATCGCCGCAACCGCCACCTGACGGTGCTGGAGAACGGCCGGCAGCTGCGCCGCTTCCCGGTGGCGGTGGGCCGACCCGGCTGGGAGACGCCGGTGGGCCGCTTTGCCGTGATCGAGCGGGTGGCCGACCCCAGCTGGGAGCATCCGGCCACCGGCGAAACGGTGCCTCCGGGGCCGGCCAACCCCCTGGGCAGCCGCTGGATCGGCTTCCACCGTGACTGCCTGGGCCGCTCCGGCTTCAACGGCCGGGAGCACCTGGTGGTGGAGGGCTGCGTGAGCTCCGGCTTCCACGGCACCCCCAACCGTGACAGCGTCGGCCAGGCCGTCTCCCACGGCTGTGTGCGCCTGTTCGATGAACACGTGCAGGAGCTGTTCGAGCTGGTGCGCCTGGGCACTCCCGTCACAGTTCTGCCCTGAAGCCGGCGGGTACGGGAGGAGACCACCCTTACAGTTGCGCCCACCTGATGAGTGGTGGGATGCGCATCCTGTTCGCAGCGGCTGAATGCGCCCCCCTGGTGAAGGTGGGCGGCATGGGCGATGTGGTGGGGTCCCTGCCCCCCGCCCTGGCCCGGCTCGGCCATGATGTGCGTGTGATCCTGCCGGGTTACGGCCGGCTCTGGTCACGGCTGTCGATCCCCTCGGAACCGGTGTGGCGGGGCCACACGATGGGCAACGACTTCGCCGTGTTTGAAGCCACCCATCCCACCACCGGTCTGCCCCTCTACCTGGTGGGCCATCCCGTGTTCGACGCCGAGCGGATCTACGGCGGCGACGACGAGGACTGGCGCTTCACCTTCTTCGCCAGTGCCACCGCTGAGTTCTGCTGGCACCACTGGAAGCCCCAGGTGCTGCACTGCCACGACTGGCACACCGGCATGTTGCCGGTGTGGATGCACCAGGACCCGGAGATCAGCACCGTGTTCACCATCCACAACCTCAAGTACCAGGGCCCCTGGCGCTGGAAGCTCGACCGCATCACCTGGTGCCCCTGGTACATGCAGGGCGACCACACGATGGCGGCGGCCCTGCTCTATGCCGACCGGGTGAATGCGGTGTCGCCCACCTATGCCCAGGAGATCCGCACCGCCGAATACGGCGAGAAGCTGGAGGGGCTGCTCAATTTCATCAGCGGCAAGCTGCGCGGCATCCTCAACGGCATCGATGTGGATGACTGGAATCCGGCCAGCGATGCCGCCCTGCCGGCCCGGTTCACGGCCGAGGATCTGGCTCCAAGGGCGCAGAACAAGCGCCAGCTGCAGGAGCGTTTCGGGCTCACGGTGAACCCCCGCAGCTATCTGATGGGCATGGTGAGCCGGCTGGTGGACCAGAAGGGGGTGGATCTGCTGCTGCAGGTGGCCGACCGCGTGTTGGCCTACACCGACAGCCAGATCGTGGTGCTGGGCACCGGCGACCGGGCCTACGAGGCCGGCCTCTGGCAGATGGCCGCCCGCCATCCCGGCCGTTTCGCCGTGTTCCTCACCTACGACGATGCCCTCTCCCGGCTGATCTATGGCGGTAGCGACGCCTTCCTGATGCCCAGCCGCTTCGAACCCTGCGGCATCAGTCAGATGCTGGCGATGCGCTACGGCTCGATCCCTGTGGCGCGCATGGTGGGCGGCCTGGTGGACACGGTGCCCCCCAATGATCCGGCCGCCGGGCGGGGCACCGGCTACGGCTTTGACCGTTACGAGCCGATCGACTTCTACACCGCGATCGTGCGCTCCTGGGAGGCCTACCGCAACCCCAGCGCCTGGGCCGAGCTGCAGAAGCGGGCAATGGCGGTGGACTTCAGCTGGGAGCGTTCGGCGCTGGAGTACGACGCGATGTACCGCGACGTGTGCGGCGTGAAGGAGCCCACGCCCGAGGCGGCGGCGGTGGAGCAGTTCTCCCAGGGCCAGGATGCCGACCCCAGCCGCCGGGGCCTGGCGAAGCTGCTCAAGCGGCGCTGATCGTCGCCGGTGGCTGAGCTGCGGGATCGGCCGGATGGCGAGGATCTGCCAGCTGCCTATGTGAATCCCTGGGGCCTGTTGCGCCGCGACCTGGGCGCGGTGCTGGCCTCGATGCGGCTGGAGCTGTGGCAGCTGTGGCGGCGCAACCGCCAGGGCGATCTGCCCCGGCCAGCGTTCTGGCCCCAGTCCCTGGCGGCCGGGTTCTGGCCGCTGCTGCTGGCCTTGCTGCTCAGCCTGCTGGTGGCGGCCGCTTGGGGGCTGGGGCGCAGCGCCCCCCAGGCTCCCGCCGCCGAGGTGTCTGTGGCTGTTGAGCGCCCTGTTGGCGAACTGCTCGCTGAGCCACCCTCGATGGAGCAGCCCATCGCTGAGCAACCCCCGGCTGAGCAACCCCCGGCTGAGCAATCCCCGGTCGAGGAACTCCCGGCTGAGCAACCCCCCGAGATCGCTGAACTCCCTGCGCCCGCCCCCCTGCTGCAGGCCTTCGCCGACGTGCCGGGGGGCGGGCTGCTGGGGGCGGCGCGGCTGCGGGAACCGGATGGGGATCTGGAGCTGGTGCTGGATCCGACTGGCTGGCAGGCGCTGCCGACGGCCGAGCGCCAGGTGCTGGCGGAGCAGTGGCAGCTGCGGGCTGAATCCCTGGGCTCAGGGCGCCTGTGGCTGCTGGATTCCCAGGGAACGGCGCTGGCGCGTAGCGCCCGGGTGGGCTCAGGCATGATCCTGCTCGCTCCTCCGTCGCCTGCGCATGCCCCTTGATCTCGCCTGCCTGCAGCAGCTCTGGGCTGCGCCCCTGCTGGGGGATGCCAGCCAGAGCCCCTCGCCGCAGCTGAGCGCGATCAGCACCGATAGCCGTTCACTGGCGCCCGGCAGTCTGTTCGTGCCGCTGGTGGGCGAGCGCTTTGACGGCCACCGCTTCCTGGCCGATGCCGTCGCTGCTGGCTGTCGGGCGCTGCTGCTGCAGCCCGATCGCCTGGAGCCCGCCGCCCTGGAGAGCCTCAAGCAACAGGCCGCTGGGCAGGGCTGCGCGATCTGGGCGGTGGACGACACCCTGCTGGCCTACCAGCTGCTGGCACGGCAGTGGCGGCGGCAGCTGGGGCTGCCGCTGGTGGCGGTGACGGGTTCGGCGGGTAAGACCACCACCCGCGAGCTGATCCGGGCCGCCTTGGGCCCCCTGGGGCCGGTGCTGGCCTCCAGCGGCAATGAGAACAACGACGTGGGCGTGCCCCTCACCCTGCTCAAGGCCACCCCGGACCACCGGGCCCTGGTGATCGAGATGGGCATGCGCGGCCTGGGGGAGATCGAGCGGCTGAGCGTGTGCGCCGAGCCGGACGTGGCGGTGATCACCAACATCGGCACCGCCCACATCGGCCGCCTGGGCAGCCGCGAGGCCATCGGCCGGGCCAAGTGTGAGATCACCACCGCCCTCAAGGCGGATGGCCTGCTGGTGATCCCGGCCGGCGATCCCCTGCTGGAGGCTGCGGTGGCCGCGGTGTGGCAGGGGCGCGTCTGCCGCATTGCCCTGGCCGACGAGCCAGGCCAGGAGCAGGCCGATCTGGTGGGCCGCTACGACGGCGGCGACGGGGTGCTCGAGCTGGAGGGGCAGCGGCTGCAGCTGCCCCTCGCGGGGGGCCACAACGCCCGCAACCTGCTGCTGGCTGTGGCCGTGGCGCGGGAGCTGGGGGTGGCGCTGCCCGCGCTGCGCGAGTTGGCGGTGGCCGGCTCGGAGGGCCGCAACCGGCGGCTGCAGCTGGGTGGGCTCACCGTGCTGGATGAGACCTACAACGCCTCGCCGGAGGCGGTGCTGGCCGCCCTCGACCTGCTGGCCAGCCAGGACGGTCGGCGTTTCGCGGTGCTGGGCACGATGCTGGAGCTGGGCGAGCAGAGCGAGAGGCTGCACCGCCAGGTGGCTGAACGGGCCCGCCAGCGGGGGCTCGATGGCCTGGTGGTGGTGGCCTCCGGCGCCGAGGCGGCGGCGATGGCCGAGGCGGCAGCTGGCCTTCCCCGCCTGGCGGTGGTGGAGAGCCCCGAGCAGGCGGCTGGCCCGCTGGCCGCGTGGCTGGCCCCCGGCGACGTGCTGTTGCTCAAGGCGAGCCGTGGCGTGGCCCTGGAGCGCCTGCTGCCGCTGCTGGAGGACCTGCTCTAGGCCGGGCCCCGCCAGTCTTCGCGCACCAGCTGGCGGGCCCGGCCCAGGGCCAGGGCGCCGCTGGGCACATCCTTGGTGAGGGTGGAGCCGGCTCCCACGGTCACGTTGGCGCCGATGGTGATCGGCGCCACCAGCACCGAGTTGGCGCCGGTCTTGCTGCCGGCGCCGATCACGGTGCGGTGCTTGTTCACGCCGTCGTAGTTGGCGGTGATCGTGCCGGCGCCCACGTTCACGTTCTCGCCCAGATCGGCGTCGCCGATATAGCTGAGGTGGTTCACCTTGCAGCCCGGCGCCAGGGTGCTCTTCTTCACCTCCACGAAGTTGCCCACCCGGCAGCCCTCGCCCAGCTGGGCGGCGGGACGCAGGTGGGCATAGGGACCGATGGCGCAGTCGGCCGCCACCGCCGCCTCGCGCACCACAGACTGCACGATCTCCACCCGCTCGCCGATCTCCGCCTGCTCAATCAGGCAGCCCGGGCCGATGCGGCAGCCCTCGCCGATGGTCACGACGCCCCGGAAGTGACACTGGGGCTCCACCACCACATCGCGGCCGAAGCGGGTGCCGTCGCTGAGGGTGCAGCTGGCCGGATCGGTGAAGGTCACCCCCTCACGCATCCAGTGCTCCCGCAGCCGCTGCTGCAGCACCCCCTCGCACTGGGCCAGCTGCAGGCGGTCGTTGATGCCGTTGATCTCATCGGCATCGGCCACCTCCAGGTGCATGGCCGGACTGAGCATGGCCACCGTGTCGGTGAGGTAGAGCTCGCCCTGGTCGTTGTTGCTGTTGAGCTGGGGCAGCACCTCGGCCAGCCGCGGCCAGTTGAAGCAGTAGATGCCGGCGTTGATGAGGTTGTTGGTGCGCTGGGCGTGGCTGCAGTCGCGGTGCTCCACGATCCGCTCCACCCGCCCCTGGCCATCGGCGAACACGCGGCCGTAGCCGGTGGGGTCGTCCAGGCGGGCGGTGAGCAGGGTCACGGCGGCGCCGCTGGCCCGGTGCTGCTCCAACAGCTCCTCCAGGGTTTCCGGCCGCAGCAGAGGCACGTCGCCGTTGAGCACCAGCAGGTCGCCGCTGAAGCCCTGCAGGGGTTCGAGCAGCTGCTGCACGGCGTGGCCCGTGCCGTTCTGGGGGTGCTGCAGCACGAACTCCAGGCCGCTGTGGTGACCCAGGGAGCGCTCAACCCGTTCCGCCTGGTGGCCCACGATCAGCAGGCGCCGCTCGGGCTGGAGCTGGTCACAGCTGCCCAGCACCCGCTCCACCAGCGTGGCGCCGGCCAGGGGCTGGAGCACCTTGGGCAGGGAGCTCTTCATGCGCGTGCCCTTTCCAGCGGCCAACACGGCAACGGCGAGCATGGACCCAGGCAACGGCTGGAGCGGAATCTAGTTGGCGTCCTTCAGGCCCCAGCGGCGCCGCCAGGCGCTGGTGGAGCTGGCCGTGCTGCTGGCCTGGGCCCGCTGGCGGGCCGCCAGGATCTCCGCGGCGCTGGACTGGCCGCCGGGGTCGCGGTAGGGCTCGGCCGCCCGGGTGCCCAGGTGCTCCCGTTCCATGGCGCTCAGGGGCTTCAGGGGGCTGCCTCCTGCAGCGCCCGCGTCCAGCAGGGCAGAGGGGCTGGCGACGGTGCCGAAACTCCAGAGCTCGCCGTTGTCGGCTGCCTGCTCGGGCGGCGCCTGAATCGAGGCCAGCTCCAGTCCGGCCTGCATCAGGCTGCGGCGCACGGCGGCGGCGCAGCAGTAGGTGAGCAGCCGGCCCCGGGGCTCAAGCAGGCGGGCCAGCTGGCCGAGGAACTCCTGGCTCCAGAGCTCCGGACAGCGCTGGGGGGAGAAGGCGTCCAGGAGCACCAGATCACAGCAGCCGGCCAGCCGCCGCTCGCCCAGCAGCTCCGGCAGCCGCTGGCGGGCATCCCCCCACAGCAGCGCACCACCGCCATCGCCACTCCTGCCACCGCCGCCCGCGAGCAGCAACCCCTCCAGCCAGCGAACGGTGTGCTGCCGCCACTGGCTGCGAAAGGCGGGGGTGGCGAGGGCCTGGCGCAGGGGCTGGGGGTCGCACTCCAGCCCCCAGATCTCCAGCTCCAGGCCGCGGTCTTCACCGGCCTCACGCAGGGCGGCGCTGTTGGTGCCCAGGCCGAAGCCCACATCCACCACCCGCAGCCGCCGGCCGCGGGGGAAGCGCTCCAGCTGGGCCGGGTGCACAAACTTCGCCTTCGCCTCGCTCAGGGCACCGATGCCCCCATGGAAGCCCTCGCCGAAGCGGTCGCTCCAGAGGCTGAAGCTGCCGTCGGCGCCAAGGCGGGGCCGCAGGGGCCCGGCCTCAGCCACGCAGGCGCTGCAGGTCATCCCAGAAGCCGGGATAGGACACGGCCGCCGCCTCCGGCCGCGCCAGGCTGGTGCTGCCCTTCGCCACCAGGGCCGCCACCGCCAGGCTCATCGCCACCCGGTGGTCGGTCTCGCTGTCCACGGCGGCGCCCCGCAGGGTGGTGATGCCGGTGACGGCCATGCCGTCCTCGAACTCCTCGATGCGGGCGCCCATGGCACCGAGCTGGCGGGCCATCACCGCCAGCCGGTCGGTTTCCTTCACCCTCAGCTCAGCGGCGTCGCTGATGCGGCTGACGCCCTCGGCGCAGCAGGCGGCCACCGCCAGCACCGGGATCTCATCCACCAGCCGCGGGATCAGCTCGCCGCCGATCGCAAAGGCCTGCAGGGGCCCATGGCACACCCGCAGGTCGCCCACCGGTTCGCCGGCCACATCGCGCGGGTTGAGCACCTCGATCCGGGCGCCCATCTGGGCCAGCACATCGAGGATGCCGGTGCGGCTGGGGTTGAGGCCCACGTTCTCCACCGTGAGCTCGGCGCCGGGCGTGATGGCCCCGGCCACCAGCCAGAAGGCGGCGGAGCTGATGTCGCCGGGCACCACCACGTGCTGGCCCCGCAGGCAGGCGCCGGGCACCACGGTGACCTCGGTGTGGCCCGGGCCGCCCACCATGATCTCGGCACCGAAGGCCCGCAGCATGCGCTCGCTGTGGTCGCGGCTCTGGGCCGGCTCGATCACGGTGGTGGGGCCCGTGGCGGTGAGGCCGGCCAGCAGGATGGCGCTCTTCACCTGGGCCGAGGCCACCGGCGTGCGGATCGTGGTGCCCCGCAGGGGCTGACCCAGCACCGCCAGGGGGGCGAAGTTGCCCTCCTTGCGGCCGTGGATCACGGCACCCATCTGGCCCAGGGGCGCCCCCACCCGCCGCATCGGACGCCCCCGCAGGGAGGCGTCGCCGCTGAGCACGAAGTGGCGGCCCGTGCGGCCGGCCAGCAGCCCCAGCATCAACCGCATGGTGGTGCCGGAGTTGCCGCAGTCGAGCACGTCGGCCGGTTCCTGCAGGCCATCGAGCCCCACCCCCTGCACCCTCACCGGTTCACCGGCGCGGATCGCCGACACCTCCACCCCCATGGCCCGCAGGCAGGCGGCCGTGCTGAGGGGGTCTTCGGCAGGAAGCAGGCCCTCGATCCAGGTGGTGCCCTCGGCGATGGCCCCGAACAGCAGGGCGCGGTGGGAGATCGACTTGTCGCCCGGCACCCGCACCGTGCCGCCCAGGCTGCCGCCGCTGCTGATTGGCAGGGGGCTGGGCTGGGCGGTGGTGACAACCACGGGCAGAGAAGGCGCTGGTGGGGCGATCCTATGGACCGTGCATGGCGATGCCGATGACCTGGCTGCTTTCCCTGCTGCTCAGCCTGCTTCTGGCCGTACCCGCCGGGGCCGCCGGGCCGGGGCCCCTGCAGCGCGATCGCTACCTGTGCGACGGCGATCCGCTGCTGGCCGAGGTGTACGCGGGCGCCGTGGACGCCGCCGACATCCCCAACAGCGTTGCCGGCACCGTGCCTGGGGCCTATGTGCTCCTGCAGTGGCGCGGCCTCAGCCTGCAGCTGCCGCGCACCAACAACGCCGGAGCCCCCAGCTACACCGACGGCCGCTGGTGGTGGAGCCCGGCGGATCCGCAGGCGCCGGAGTTCAGGCAACGGCGCGCCAGCATCACCACTTATGCCTGCGTGCCCGACCCAGCCTGACCCGATCCCTCAGGATCGAGGAAGGGCTCGAGGAAGCTGAGCGGTCGGGCCATGGTTTCCGAGAAGCCGAGGATCCCCCGGTCTCGGTGCTCGTACAGCAGGCGGTTGTCGCCATCGAGCAGGAAGGTGCCACCGCGCTGGGTGAGGTGGGCATCGCTGGGCACATAGGTGCGCCAGCGGCCCAGCACCTCCACCATGTTGCCCAGGCGCACGCTGGCCAGTTCGAAGGGACGCTGGTAGCCACTGCCCAGCAGCGCGAACAGGGGGGATTGCAGCCGTTGCGGCGCCTGGCGGTCGCCGCTGTAGCCGCGCAGCACTTCAGCCAGGGTGCCGGGGGAGCCGATGCCCGCGCACATCAGCAGCAGCGAAGGCCAGGTTCCGCCCGCCCGCAGGCCGGCGTAGAGCCCCAGGGCCCGGTGCAGCTCGGGCCCCCGATCCACCGCCAGGCAGGGCCGGGGCAGGCCGGTGTAGGCACAGAAGCGCTCGGCGCCGGCGTCATTGCCGATGGCGATCGCCAGCAGTCCGATCCCGGCGGCTTTCAGCCGCGGCAGTGCGGCCGCCAGGGCCTGGGCGTACTCCAGGCTGTCGAAGTCGCCCAGCTGGCCCATCACCACCACCAACCGGCGCCGGCCCGCTGCCAGTTTGGGGAGCTGCTCCATTGGCGCGAGCCGCTCGAGCAGGGGCTGGGGCGCTGGGTTGGTGCCGGTGTTCAGGCTCATGGGGGGGTCGGGAGGATGAAGGCTGTTGCTCTTGGTGGCTAGGAAGCAGCTTGTCTGAGAGCTCCACGCGTGCCGGCATCGGAGGACGAATCACAATGTTTCGGTCTGAGTAGTGAACATCTGGGCTGGTTTTCAAGCAGGTTTTCACTCAGGGTGGCTGCGGTCTTGCCTGATATCGCCTTTATATCGTTGTTGCTGAGATTGTGCTGAATTCTTCGGTTTTCTATGTTTAACTGGCTCTGGCCCCTCTCCTGAGGTGTGTCTGCCGACGCGACCCCATCCAGGGGGGTCAGTTTTTGCATTTTCCTTCTTGTCCCTGCTCTCCATGCCCTTGCACCCCTCCCTCGATGTTTCCTTCGGGAGCATCACCACTACCCAGGCGAAGGTGCTCCGGCAGACCTACCGGGTGCTGATGATCGCTTTTGTTCTGTTTGTGATCACGGCCGCCCTGCCCCTCAATCTGCTGTCCCAGGTGTGGGGTCATCAATTTTCCAGTGCCATTCTCAACGTGGGCGTGTTGCCCTGGCTGGCCCTGGCCCTGGGCCGGCTAGGGGTGACGTACCAACAGCGCGAACAATTGCATGTGCGCATTTCGGCGGGTTACCTCCAATCCTCCGCTGCGGTTTCCGGCGTCGATCCTGACATCACGGAAGAGGATCACGAGGCGACGGAAGATGCCCTGGCCAAGGATGGGAATTTGCGCTTCCTCGCCCAGCTGGGCTTTTATGCCATGGTGCTGCTGGCCGTGTGGCAGCTGGTGCTGTTCGGCGGATCGCTCGGCCAGATTGATGCCCGGCAGGTGGGCGAGAGCCAGGTGATTGATCAGCGCTTCGGAGCACTGCAGCAGCAGCTCAAGCAGTTGCCTCCTGAGGGTCTCGATCAGGCGCTCCAGCAGCTGGGCGTGCCGCCCGCTCCTGCAGGCCAGTCCGGCGATCCTTTCAAGCGGCTGCAGGCCAGCCGCACCCAGGTGCAGCAGCAGGCCAGCCGCAATGCCAACCAGGCCCGCTTCCTGCTCAGCCGTGAGTCGCTGCGCAACCTGCTGTTGGCGATTCTGTATGCCACTGGCTTCTATGGTCTGGCCCGCTTCTGAGCCCAGCCCTGGCCTCCCGTTTCCAACGCCGTTCCCCCTTTCTCCGGCGCGTGAGCAGCCGGCCTGAGCGCATGGGCGCTGCCCAGTACCCCTTCACGGTGCCGGCCCTGCAGGGGGACATTGACCTCCCGTTCCCGTCACCGGTCACCTTTCTGGTGGGCGAGAACGGCAGCGGCAAGTCCACCCTGCTGGAGGCCATCGCCGAGTGCTGCGGATTCAATCCCGAGGGCGGCAGCCGCGATCACCAGCGCCCGGCCGACGCGGAGCCCTCGGCCCTGGCCAGCGCCCTGCGGCTGGCCTGGCTGCCCAAGGTGAGTGACGGCTTCTTTCTGCGGGCTGAGAGCTTCTTCAATTTCGCCACCTATCTGGACGGCGTCTCCACGCTGGAGTTGTACGGGGGCCGCTCGCTCCATGCCCAGTCCCACGGGGAGTCGTTTCTGGCGCTGTTCGCCAACCGCTTCTCCCGGGGACTTTTCCTGCTCGATGAACCGGAGGCGGCCCTCTCGCCCCAGCGTCAGCTGGCCTTCCTGCGGGTGATCCACGACCTCAGCACATCCGGCCGGGGCCAGTTCATCATCGCCACCCATTCGCCGATCCTGCTGGCCTTTCCAGCCGCCACCCTCTACAGCTTCAGTGATCAGGGCATCCAGCCGATCGCCTTCAGCGACTGTGAGCATGTGCAGCTCACCCGCAACTTTCTCAATGCTCCCGATCGCTTTCTCTCAGTTCTGTTCGCAGCCGACCCGCAGCCATAGGATCCCGGTTCCCCCACGTCTTCCAGGGCTGCATCGATGGTTCATTCACGCCTTCTCAGCCCCCTGCTGGCAGCGGCTGGCGCTGCCCTGCTGGTTGATGCCGGAGCAGGGTTGGCGTCCTGTCGCTTTCTGATGCCCATCGGCGGCGGCGGTGAGCCGGTGGTGACCAAGCGGATCAGTCCGGATGGGCTGGTGCGCCGCAACAACTGGAACACGGACTTCGCCGTGGACCGGACCTTCGCCAGCTACCGGATCATCCTGCAGTCGGCATCCAGCGAGCGGGGCGTGTTTCCGATTGCCGCCTTCCTGCGCTTCACCGACAACACCGATCTGCGGGTGGTGAATGAAAACCGCAGCCTGGAACCTGGCCAGGAAGTGCGCTTCGGGCCTTTCCCCGCCGTGCCCGGCAAGCGCACCAACCAGGTGAACGTGCGCGTCGGCGCCACCACCATGCCCGGTTCCACCGGTTTCAGCTACCGGGTTTCGGTGCAGGGTTGCGACTGATCCTCAACCCAGGAGCAGGCCGGCATCGCTGTCGGCGCTGGCCTCGGCGCTGCGCAGGTCGAACAGCAGCTCCTCCAGGCTGAGGGCGGCCAGGGCCTGCTGCCGGGCCCTCTCCAGCCGCCGCTGCAGGGCGGCCGTCACCTGGTCGGCGGGGGTGCGGCCGGGCTCCCCCTCCCCGCCCCCACCGCCGCCTTCCCCGAGGCCGGCCAGCACCGCCGCCAGGCTGATCGCCGCCGCCGGCTGGGCGAGGCGGTAGCCCCCATGCCGTCCCCGCCGCGCCTGCAGCAGCCCGGCCCGGCGCAGCCGCAGCAACAGCTGCTCCAGCATCGGCTCGGGCAGCTGCTGGCTGCTGGCCAGCTGCTGGGTGGAGCGCCACTGCTGCGGGTCACCGGCCAGCTCCAGCAGGGCCTTGAGGGCGTGGCTGGCCTGGCGCGAGAGCATGGGCAGCCCTCAGCCCACCGCTGCGGCCTGGGCCGCCAGCCGCCCGAGCACGTGCTCCAGGGTGTAGCCGAACAGGGCGGGATCCGGTTCGCTGCCGCCGATGTCGGCCAGTCCCAGTTCCGCCCAGCGCTGATCGATGTGGGCCTCCAGCTCGGCTGGCCGGCCCAGTGGCTCGCCCCAGGGATGGCGCTTCTCCGGGCCGATCTTGGTGGTGGCATCGATTGCCAGCCGACCCCCCAGCCCCAGCCGCTCGCTGGCGAAATCGAGGGTGTCGAAGGGGGTGTCCTCCAGCACGAACAGATCCCGCTGGGGGTCCACCTGGGCGCTGATCGCCCAGATCACCTGGCGCGGGTCGCGGATGTTGATGCTCTTGTCCACCACCACCACGAATTTGGTGTAAGTGAACTGGGGCAGGGCGCTCCAGAAGGCCATCGCCGCCCGCTTGGCCTGGCCCGGGTAGGCCTTGTCGATCGCGATCACGGCCAGCTTGTAGCTGAGCCCCTCCATCGGCAGGAAGAAATCCACGATCTCCGGGATCTGCTGGCGCAGGATCGGCGTGTAGATCCGGTTCAGGGCAATCGCCAGCATTGCGTCCTCCTTCGGCGGCCGGCCGCTGAAGGTGGTGAAGTAGATCGGCTCGCGCCGCTGGGTGACGCACTGGATGCGCACCAGGGGCGAGTCTTCGACGCCGCCGTAGAAACCCATGTGGTCGCCGAAGGGACCGTCGGCGCGCTCCTCGCCGGGGGTGATCGTGCCCTCCAGCACCACCTCGCTGTGGCTGGGCACCTCCAGGTTCACGGTCTTGCACTTGGCCAGCCGCACGCCCTCACCGGCGTAGAGGCCGGCGAACAGCCACTCGCTCAGCTGCACCGGGATCGGCGTGGCCGCCGCCATCACCAGCAGCGGATGCACGCCGATGGCGATGGCGATCTCCAGCTTCTTGCCCAGGGCCGCCGCCTTGCGCAGGTGGCGGGCGCCGCCACGCACGCTCAGCCAGTGCACGGTCATCGTGTTGATCGATTGCTGCTGCAGCCGGTACACGCCCACATTCGGCGTGCCGGTTTCCGGGTCCCTGGTGATCACCAGCCCCAGGGTGATGATCCGCCCCCCATCCCCGGGCCAGGGGCGCAGCAGGGGCAGGGCGTCGAGGTTCACCGCCTCCCCCTTGAACACCTGCTGGCGGCAGGGGGGGGTGAGATCGAGGTCGGGCTTGGCCTTGAGTACATCCAGCAGCACCGAGCCGAAGCGCACCGCCTCGCGCGCTCCCTTCGGCGGCCTGGGCTGCTGCAGCAGCGCCAGCCGCTCGCCCAGGGTCTCCAGCTCCTCGGGCCGCTCCATGCCCAGGCTCCAGAGCACCCGCTCCTGGGTGCCCAGCAGGTTGATCGCCACCGGCATGGAGCTGCCGATCACGTTCTCGAAGAGCAGGGCTGGCCCGCCGGCGGCCAGCACGCGATCGGCGATCGCCGCCAGTTCCTGGTCGGGATCCACCGGGGCGGTGATGTGGCGCAGCTGACCCCGCTGCTCCAGCAGTTGCAGAAAGCCGCGCAGGTCGCGGCGGCTGCGCGGGCTGGCGAGGGTCGCGGGCATGGCTGGGGGTGGCACGGGGCTGGGCACCAGGCTGGAAACAGCGTTCTGGCAACGCCTGAGCGTCCGGGCGCGATGGCCTGCGTACTCTGACGCACCCCACCCGCCTGCTGCGGCCGTGCAACTCCACTACTTCCACACCTCCGAGAACGTGCCGCCCCTGCACCCCGTGGCGGAGGGCGGGCCTGACGCGGCCGTGGTGATCGACGTGCTGCGGGCCACCACCACCATCGCCTGGTCGTTGCAGAACGGCGCCGAGGCGGTGGAGGCCTTCGCCGACCTCGAGGCCCTCAACGCCGCCGCCCAGGCCTGGCCGGCCGAGCGCCGGCTGCGGGCCGGCGAGCGCGGGGGCAGCCGGCTGGAGGGCTTCGACCTGGGTAACTCCCCCCTGGCGGTGACCCCGGAGCTGGTGGGCGGCAAGCGCATCTTCATGAGCACCACCAACGGCACCCGTTCCCTGGCGGCGGTGCGCCAGGTGCCCCTGCTGCTCACCGCCTGCCTGCCCAATCGCACCGCCGTGGCCCGGCGCCTGGTGCAGCTGGGCTGCGAGCGGGTGTGGATCGTGGGCAGCGGCTGGGAGGGGGCCTACTCCCTGGAGGACAGCCTGGCGGCGGGCGCGGTGGCCTCGGCGGCCCTGGAGCTGGCCGTGGCCCCCCACCGCGGCGTGACCTTTGGCAACGACGAAATGCTGGCGGCCCTGGCCCTCTGGCAACAGTGGCACCGCGAGCCGGAAACCTGTCTGCGGGCTGCCAGCCACGGCCAGCGCCTGATCGGCCTGGGTGACCACGACGCCGACTTCGCCTGCTGCAGCGCTGTGGACTGCCTGCAGGTGGTGCCCCAGCAGTTTGAGCCCGGCGTGCTGCGTGCCTCCTGAACTGGCGAGATCCGTGATGTCCCCTACAGTTCGGCCCGGTTCAGATGGATTCGGGGTGAGCAGTTTTCTGGCGGCAGCGGTGCAACTCACCAGCACGCCGGATCCGGATGCCAATTTCGCTGCCGCCGAGGAGCAGATCGAGCTGGCGGCCCGCCGCGGCGCCGAGCTGGTGGGGTTGCCGGAGAACTTTGCCTTCATGGGTGAGGACAGCCTGCGCCTGGAGCTCGCCCCCGACCTGGCCGGGCGCTGCAGCCGCTTCCTGGTCACCATGGCCCGTCGCTACCAGGTGACCCTGCTCGGCGGTGGCTTTCCCGTGCCCGCCGGTGAGGGCCTCACCAGCAACCGGGCCGAACTGGTGGGCACCGAGGGCCAGCTGCTGGCCCGCTACGACAAGATCCATCTGTTCGACGTGGACCTGCCCGACGGCATCACCTACCGGGAGTCGGCCACGGTGGAACCCGGCCAGGACCTGCCGCCGGTGGTGGAGGTGCCGGGCCTCGGCCGGATCGGCCTCTCCATCTGCTACGACGTGCGCTTTCCCGAGCTGTACCGCCACCTGGCCCGGGAGGGGGCCGATGTGCTGATGGTGCCCGCCGCCTTCACCGCCTTCACCGGCAAGGACCACTGGCAGGTGCTGCTCCAGGCCCGGGCGATCGAGAACACCGCCTATGTGCTGGCACCGGCGCAGACCGGCGTGAATTACGGCCGCCGCCACACCCACGGCCATGCCCTGGTGATCGACCCCTGGGGCACGGTGCTGGCGGACGCCGGCGTGGCCCCCGGCCTGGCGGTGGCACCGGTGGACCCTGGCCATGCCCAGCGGGTGCGGGCCCAGATGCCCAGCCTGCGGCACTGCCGGCCCGCCCTGTTCGCCGTTCGCTGATGGCAGGCATCCGGCGTGTTCGCAGCTGGGGGGTGCGCGGCTCCCGGGCGCTGCTGCTGTTGGCCCTGCTGCTGGCCGATCTGCCGGCCCTGGCCTCCAGCCTGGCCGCCTGGCGGATCAACCGCCAGGGGCAGCTGGAGTTGCGTACCGCCCCCAATGTGCAGCTGCGGGCGTTCTACGAAGCCGGCTCGGGCGGTCGGGGACCGCGGGTGTGGATCGACCTGCCCGGGGCACCGGGGCGCAGCCGCACCATCCGCGGCAGCGGCTCGATCCAGGAGGTGCGCATCGGCCGTCCCGATGCCGGCACCACCCGTCTGGTGCTGGAGTTCGTGCCCGGTACCCAGCTCAACCCCGCCGACCTGCGCCTGGTGGGCACGGCCCGGGACCGCTGGCGGATGGAGATCAAGGGCCTGGATCGGGCCCCGGCCCTCGTCCTCGGGGAGGGGGAGCTGGAGGGCGTCAGCCGCAGCGCCACCTGGACTGCCCGGGAGCCCTTCCCCACCGCCTCCGCGCCCCTTTCCGCCGATGGCCTGCCGGTGGTGCCACGCGGCCGCTATCTGGTGGTGATTGATCCAGGCCACGGCGGCCCCGATCCCGGCGCCGTGGGCATCGGCGGCCTGCGCGAGACCGACGTGGTGCTGGATGTGAGCCTGCAGGTGGCGCGGCTGCTGCAGGCCCGGGGGGTGCAGGTGCTGATGACCCGCACCAGCGAGGTGGACGTGGACCTGCCGCCGCGGGTGGCCCTGGCCAACAGTGCCGGCGCCACGGCTTTCGTGAGCCTGCACGCCAATGCCCTGAGCATGGCCAGGCCGGATGTGAACGGCGTGGAGACCTTCTATTTCGATGGCGCCGGCAACGCTGGCTACTCCCTGGCGGCCTCCCTGCAGGCCCGGATGATGGCCGTCTCCTCCGGGTCCCCCAATCGGGGGGTGAAAGCGGGCCGCTTCTTCGTGATCCGCCGTGCCGTGATGCCCGCGGCGCTGGTGGAGATGGGCTTTGTCACCGGTGACATCGACGCACCGCGGCTGGGCAATGCCACTTTCCGCCGCAGCATGGCCCTGGCACTTGCCGCCGGCATCCTCGACTTCCTGGGAGGCCGCTGATGAATCTGCGCGTTGGACTGTTCGACAGCGGGCTGGGTGGACTCACCGTGCTGCGCCACGTGCAGGCCAGCTACCCCCACACCCCCTGTCTGTACCTCGGGGACACGGCCCGGGTGCCCTATGGCACCCGCTCGGTGGAGGACATCCGGGCCATCGCCGGCGAGGTGGTGCGCTGGCTGCACCGCCAGGGTGTGGATGTGCTGGTGATGGCCTGCAACACCACCAATGCCCTGGCCCTGGATGTGGCGGTGGCCGAGGCGGGGGTGCCGGTGGTGGGATTGATCGACAGCGTGGCGGCCGTGATCGACAGTGATCGGGTGGGGGTGCTGGCCACCCCGGCCACCGCTGGCAGCGGCGCCTACCGCCGCGCCCTCCACGCCGCGCGCCCCACCGCCCGGGTCACGGAGGTGGCCTGTCCGGCCTTCGTGCCCCTGATCGAGGCCGGCGACCTGGGCTGCGCCGAACTGCGAGCTGCGGCGGAAACCTACCTGAAACCCCTGCACCAGGCTGATGTGGACACGGTGGTGATGGGCTGCACCCACTACCCCCTGCTGCGGCCCCTGCTGAAGCAGCTGCTGCCGCCGGGAACGCGCCTGGTGGACCCAGCCCTGGCCGCGGTGGAGCGGCTAGGGCCGTTGCTGGCCAGCCTGGGCGATTCCCCCGAGGCCGAGCAGCCCCTCACGCCCGTGGACGGGCAGCCGCTGGGGGCGCGGGTGTGCGTCACCGGCTGCGCCAGCAGTTTCGCTGCGGCTGCTCAGCGCTGGCTGGGACACCGCCCCGAGGTGAGCTGGGTGGATCTGCGGTCGGCGGGTTGAGCCTTCTAGGATCTGGCCACAAGGGAGGTGTTGTGGCAACGGTTGCAGAGCTGCTCCAGCCCGTGGAGGGTGATCTTGATGCTCTGCTGGCCGACCTGCGCAGCCTGATCGGGGCCGGCCATCCAATTCTGCAGGCGGCAGCCGAGCATCTGTTCGCCGCCGGCGGCAAGCGGTTGCGGCCCGGCATCGTGCTGCTGCTCTCCCGGGCCGTCGCCCCCGATGGGGATCTCACCCCGCGCCATCGGCGCCTGGCCGAGATCACCGAGATGATCCACACGGCCTCCCTGGTTCATGACGACGTGGTCGACGAGGCCGCCACCCGCCGCGGCGTGGACACCGTGCACAGCCGCTTCAACCACCGGGTGGCGGTGCTGGCCGGCGATTTCTTGTTCGCCCAGGCCAGCTGGCACCTGGCCAATCTCGACGACCTGGAGGTGGTGAAGCTGCTCAGCCGGGTGATCATGGACCTGGCCGACGGCGAGGTGAAGCAGGGCCTGTTCCGCTACGACACTGGCCAGAGCTTCGAGACCTATCTCGAGAAGAGCTACTGCAAAACCGCCTCCCTGATCGCCAACAGTGCCCGGGCCGCCGGCGTTCTCACCGGGCTGCCCGCCCACCAGCTCGATGAGCTGCACCGCTTCGGCCGCCAGCTCGGCCTGGCCTTCCAGGTGGTGGATGACATCCTCGACTTCACCGCCAGCGACCAGCAGCTGGGCAAGCCCGCCGCAAGCGATCTGGCTTCGGGGTATCTCACGGCGCCAGCCCTGTACGCCCTTGAGGAACGTCCTGCCCTGGCCGGCCTGATCGAGCGCGAGTTCAGCCAGGATGGCGACCTGGAGCAGGCCCTCGCCCTGGTGCGCGGCTGTGAGGCCATTCCCCGCTCCCGCGCCCTGGCCGAGCAGTTCGCCCGCCAGGCCGCCGATGCCCTGGCCTGGCTGCCCAGCAGCGAGCCCAGCCGGGCCCTGCGCGGCCTCTCTGATTTCGTGCTCAGCCGGCTCTACTGACCGGCCCTACCCAGCGCCCAGCTCCTCCAGAGCACAGGCCAGGGAGCGAAGCAGCCGGTGCGGGGGCTCGATACCGGGAAACAGCTGCACCAGCTCCCCGGTACCCAGCTGCGGCGGTGGCACCACCAGCACCCGGCAGCCCGCCCCCAGGGCGGCTTCGGCTCCGGCCGGGGAATCCTCGAAGGCCCAGCAGCGCCCGTCGGCCGCCACCCCCAGCCGCTCCGCCGCCAGCAGGAACACATCCGGGGCGGGCTTGCCCGCCCGCAGCCGGGGATCATCGCCGTGCACCCGCACCTGGATCAGCTCCAGCCAGGGGTGGGGCCTGGCCTTGAGGGCCACCGCCTCACGGGCGCTGCTGGTGGCCAGGGCCATGGGGATGGCGGTCCGGGCGCAGTGCTCCACCAGCTCGCGGGCTCCGGCCATGGGCTGGGCCCGCACCAGCAGGGCCTCGGCGATCGGTTGGCGCACCGCCAGCAGCGCCTCCTGGCTGGGGCCGCTTCCGTGTTGCTCGCTGATCCAGGCCTGCACCTGCCGGGCACAGTCGAGGCGACGGCGGCCCCGCAACGCCATCAGCTGCGCCGGACTGAGCGGACAGCCGAACTGGCTGGCTGCCTCATGCCAGGCCCGGGCGTGGAGGGGTTCGGTGTCCAGCAGCAACCCGTCCAGGTCGAACAGGCAGGCGGAGGGGATGGGCATCCATCGATTCTCGGCGATCAGGGGTCCGCGCCCTGCTGAAGCACCCGTGCCCAGCTTGAATGGGGCCCAACCTTTCCGCTGCCGCTGCTGCCATGTCCGAGGCCCCGACGCCGGATTCCGTGACGCCGGACAGCGCAACAGCCGCTGCCGTGACGATCGAGTCGGTGCTGCAGGAACAGCGGCTGTTCGTGCCTCCCGCCGCCCTGGCGGCCGGTGCCCGCATCGGCTCGATGGAGGCTTACCGGGAGCTCTGCGGCCGGGCGGAGGCCGATCCCGACCGCTTCTGGGGCGATCTCGCCCGCCAGGAGCTGCACTGGTTCGCGCCCTTCCACACGGTGCTCGACTGGAGCAATCCGCCCTTCGCCCGCTGGTTTGAGGGCGGCACCACCAACCTGAGCTTCAACTGCCTCGACCGCCACCTCGACGGTCCCCGCGCCGAGAAGACGGCCCTGATCTGGGAGGGCGAACCTGGCGACACGCGCACCTTCAGCTACCGCCAGCTGCATGCTGAGGTTTGCCGGGCCGCCAACGCGCTCAAGGCGCTGGGGATCGGCAAGGGCGATCTGGTGGCCCTCTATATGCCGATGGTGCCGGAGGCGGCCATTGCCATGCTGGCCTGCGCCCGCATCGGCGCCCCCCACTCGGTGGTGTTCGGGGGCTTCTCGGCCGATGCCCTGCGCGACCGGCTGATCGATGGCCAGGCCAAGGCCGTGATCACCGCCGATGGCGGCTTCCGCAAGGACAAGCCGGTGCCGCTCAAGCCGGCGGTGGACGAGGCTCTCAGCGCCAAGGGCGGGGCTCCGAGTGTGGAGGCCGTGCTGGTGGTGCGCAGGCTGGATGGTGCCGGTGGCGACTGCGCCATGCAGGAGGGCCGCGACCACTGGTGGCACGGGCTGGTGGAGGCCCAGAGCCCCGACTGCCCGGCCGAGCCGATGGCCAGCGAGGACAGGCTGTTTGTGCTCTATACCTCCGGCTCCACCGGCAAGCCCAAGGGGGTGGTGCACACCACCGCCGGCTACAACCTCTGGGCCCACCTCACCTTCCAGTGGATCTTCGACATCCAGGACGACGACATCCACTGGTGCACGGCCGATGTGGGCTGGATCACCGGCCACAGCTACATCGTCTACGGCCCCCTTTCCAATGGCGCCACCACAGTGATGTATGAGGGTGCGCCCCGTCCCTCCAAGCCGGGTGCCTTCTGGGAGGTGATCCAGAAGCACCGCTGCACGATCTTTTACACGGCGCCCACGGCGATCCGGGCTTTCATGAAGGGCGGCCGTGAGGTGCCCGACCAGTACGACATGAGCTCCCTGCGCATCCTCGGCACGGTGGGCGAGCCGATCAATCCCGAGGCCTGGATGTGGTATCGGGATGTGATCGGCGGCAACCGCTGCCCGGTGGTGGATACCTGGTGGCAGACCGAGACCGGCGGCGTGATGATCAGCCCCCTGCCCGGCGCCACCCCCACCAAGCCCGGCTCCTGCACCCTGCCCCTGCCGGGCATCGCCGCCGACATCGTCGATCACGATGGCGTGTCGCAACCCGCCGATGCCGGTGGCTACCTGGCGGTGCGCCGGCCCTGGCCGGGGATGATGCGCACGGTGCACGGCGACCCCGACCGCTTCCGCCGCAGCTACTGGGAGGAGGTCCGGCCGGCGGACGGCTCCCACCTCTATTTCGCCGGCGACGGCGCCCGCCGGGATGGGGACGGCTACTTCTGGGTGATGGGCAGGGTCGATGACGTGATCAATGTGAGCGGCCACCGCCTGGGCACGATGGAGATCGAGAGCGCCCTGGTGAGCCATCCAGCCGTGGCCGAGGCCGCCGTGGTGGGCCGCCCCGACGAGCTCAAGGGCGAGGGCATCGTGGCCTTCGTGACCCTGGAGGAAGGCCGCAGCGGCGACGACGCCCTGATGGCGGAACTGCGCAGCCACGTGGGCAAGGAGATCGGGCCGATCGCCCGGCCCGATCTGATCAAGTTCAGCGACGCCCTGCCCAAGACCCGCAGCGGCAAGATCATGCGCCGCATCCTGCGCTCCCTGGCCTCGGGCCAGGCGGTGAGCGGCGACACCTCCACCCTGGAGGACCGTTCCGTACTTGATCAGCTGCGGGTGTGAGCGTCAGCCCAGGCTGGCGGCCGAGGGCTGCACCAGCAGGTAGATCAGCCAGATGCTGCCCAGCAGGGGAATCAGGCCGATGAAGATCCAGGCCCAGTGCTTGCCGGCATCGCGGAGGCGGCGCACGGTGACCGCCAGGCTGGGCACGATCGTGGCCACGGCCCAGATGGAGTAGATCCAGCCGAAGAAGTCGGAGAAGGCACTGAGAATCAGCAGCACCACGCTGATGATCAGGTTCGCCAGGGCATACCACCAGTAGTCGCCGCGGTTGGAGCGGCCGGTGTAGTCGAAGCTGCGTTGCCAGGCGGCGGTGAACGCCGCAATTAGGTTGTCCATGGTGAACATATCATCCCGTGCAGGGTGCGCTGCTGGGCTGCTCCCGTCAACCACAGGTGTGGGTTTCGTCGCGACCCAACCGCCGCTGCTGCTGCTATTCGTCGAGCCACTGCCGCCCTGCCTCCTGGATGGGCATGGGTCGGCCATAGAGGTAGCCCTGGCCGAAATCGCAACCGAACTCCAGCAGCCTGGCCTCCTGCTCCGTCGTCTCGACCCCTTCCGCCACCACCTTCACCCCCAGGCCGGCCGCCAGGGAGATGATCGCCCGAGCGATCGCCTCATCCTCGCCATCCCTCGGACTGGGGCCCAGGTCGGCCACGAAGGACCGATCGATCTTGAGCAGGCCCACCGGGAAACGCTTGAGGTAGAGCAGGGAGGAATAGCCGGTGCCGAAATCGTCGATCGCCAGCTGCAGATTCAGGCGCTGCAGTCCGGCGATCGTGATGGCCGTCGACTGGATGTCCTCCACCAGGGAGGTCTCGGTGATCTCCAGATAGAGCTGGGCTGGATCGATGCCGCTGCGGCCCAGGATCGGCTCGATCCGCTCCACCAGGTCACTGGCACCCAGGGTGCGGGCTGAGACGTTCACCGACAGGCGCAGGCCACCCCAGCCCGGTTGCCGCTGCCAGCGGCCCAGGGCCGCGCAGGCCATCCCCATCACCTGCAGGTCGATCTCCTGGATCAGGCCGCAGTCCTCGGCCGCGTCGATGAATGACGCCGGCTCCAGCAGACCCCGCTGCGGGTGCTGCCAGCGGGCCAGGGCCTCGAATCCCACCAGTCTGCGTTCCTTCAGCTGCACGATCGGCTGCAGAAAGCAACCGAACTGGCCATCGCCTCCCGCCAGCCGCAGCGACTCCTCCAGGGCCAGCCGCTCCCTGGCCTGCTGGCGCATGGCCGGTTCAAACAGGGCGAAGCGGCCCCGGCCCAGACTCTTGGCTCGGTACATCGCCATGTCGGCGTTCTCAATCACCGCGGATGGGGCCTCGCCGGCGTCGGCCATGCAGATGCCGATGGAGGCCGAGTGGCTCAGCTCCACGCCGGCCACCCGCACCGGTTCACGGATCGCGCCGATCACCCGCCTGGCCAGCTCCGCTGCCGCATTGCCGCCGGCGACGCGGGTGACCAGGATGAACTCGTCCCCGGAGAGTCGCCCCACCAGATCGTCCTGGCGCACCGAGCGCAGCAGGATCCGGCTGATGTGCACCAGCAGTTCGTCGCCAGCTCCATGGCCGTGGGCATCGTTGACCCACTTGAAGCGGTCGATGTCGATGAACAGCACGGCGGTGCTGTGCTCCCGATCGGGCGGCTGATGCAGCCAGCGGGCCAGACGCTCCAGCACCAGCACCCGGTTGGGCAGGCCGGTGAGGGGGTCATGGGTGGCTTCATGGGACGCCTCCAGCCGGGCCTGCCGCTCCGCGGAGATGGCCTCCAACAGCCGCAGGCTGAGTTCAATGCTGCGGGCCATGGCCCGCAGGAGCGAGCGCTCCTCCAGGTCGAAGGGATCGCCGAGCCGGCCCACCACCAGTTGGTTGGGCCCACCGAGGGGGGCCCAGCTGGTGTGCAGGCATCCGGCCTGGATGGCCAGCTGTCCCGGCCTGGAGGCTTGCTGCAGGAGAAGCTGCTGCTCCGCCGCGCCGAGCCCGATCGACCAGGTGATGCCCTTCTCGCCGAGAATGGCCGCCACCTCCGCTTCCACCGACTCCGCCACCCGGTTCACCACATTGCGCAGGTTCTCCGGATCGTCGGTGGAGAAGGCCGACAGGATCTCAGAGAGCAGATGCAGGGACCAGGACGGTTCCATCAGGCGATGGCCAGGGTCACCAGGGTCTGGTTGTGAAAGCCCCCGGCTCCGCGGGTGCGGGCGATCTCCCCGTAGGTGTAGAAGCCAGCCGTGGGCACCTGCCCGGCACAGCGGGCAATCAGTTCGGCCTCCTCCTGCAGGTGCTGCTCACCGAAAATCGAGCGGCGGGACACGCAGTCGAACAGCAGCAGCCCCACCGGCGGCGCATCCCCCAGGGCCTGCACAGCGGCGGTGGCCGACTCGCCGGCCGCCGCCAGCACGGAGGCATAGTCGCCCCGGCTGAGAAAGGCCAGGGCGCCCTGGGGCACCTCCGCCACCAGCAACAGGGCGCCCTTTTCCCTGTCACAGCCTGTGATGTGGCGCATCTCGACGCGATCCCGGCGGCGGATGCCGATCGGATGCACCGCGGCGAAATCGGCGAAGGCCTGGGGGTCCTGCCGCACGCTGGCCGGGGGGTTGAAGAAGTCGAGGTACACCTCCAGGGCAGGCCTGTCATCGAGGCTGCTGAGCAGGGTGCCGCGGCTCTGGGTGACCAGCATGGGCTCACTGCTGGGCGTCCAGCCGTGGCTGACCCCCACTCCCAGGGGCCGATCGGAGCTGATGGCGGCGGCCACCACCGCGCCACTGAACACCTCCTGGCCATGCAGCTGGCGGGTCTGGCGCATGGCCAGGCCATCGCCCGCGCACCCTCCGATCAGGGGCACGTCGATGCCGGTGGCGTCATAGGCCCCCCGCACCACCTCCATCTGATCGCCGCCCAGTCCATCGGAGAGCAGGATCATCGCCGTGTGCGCGCGGCGCTCCAGGGTCTCCAGGCAGCTGGCTGCCCGCTGGGCCGCCTCGCGCAGCTCGGGGCCCGTGCCCAGGCCGTGGCCCGTCTGCACGCGCACGCCCGTGCCGCCCAGGGCCCACAGCACCAGGGCATCACTGAGGGCTCGGCCGCCGGCGATCTCCCCGGCGGTGGTGCAGCCGATCACTGCTGTCTGGGGCAGCTCAAGCGCCAGTTCGCGGGCCACTGCCTCCAGGTTGTGGTGCGGGGCGGCGAGCACCACCAGCAGCCGCGCAGTCCACTCCAGGGCCAACCCCTGCAGGGCTTCTGCCAGAGCAGCGTCACTGCCCGCAAGGTTGGAGGCTCCAACGCGGACCCAGCTCTGCGGTTCCGTCATGGCGGGGGTGTCCCGTTCGAGATCCCCGGCATACCCGGGAGGGCACTCCATCCTCTCCTGCCGGCTGCCCTCAGGCCCAGCGCGTGATTGCTCCGGCGAGCCGCTCCACCGCCCGTTGCCGCCGGGGATCATCCGCCCACGCCCCCAGCACCTGGCGGCGCAGTCCGCCGCTGGCGGGCGTGAGGTGGTCGCCGGGGAGCTCCAGCAGCTCGGAGTTGTCTCCGGCGCGGGCCTGGAGCACACCGAGCAGCCTGCGGCTCTGATCGATGCCGTCCCGTTCAAAGCGCACGAGCTGGTTGCGGCTCTGGCGGTAACTGCTGGCCACCTGCCGCAGGGTCTCCTCCGGGGACGGGCTGAATTCGCTGCGGAAGTTCAGCTGCTGGCCCAGCTCCGCCAGCAGGGGCACCGAGCGCTCGGCGGAGAAGTTGTTGAAGCTGAGGGCCACCAGGCCGTTGCAGCCCCGGCCTCCATCCGGTGCCAGCAGGTGCAGCTTGCAGCCCAGGCTGTGGCCCAGCCGCAGGCTGGTGGGGCCGGCGCTGCGGAAGGCGCGCCAGGCTTCATTCGCCTGGGCCTGGTGGTCGAACCCCGGCACATAGCTCCAGGCCAGCACCCGCCAGCCCTGCTGGGCCAGGGCCTCCAGCAGGCGGCGGTAGCTCAGCTGGGGGGCGGCCGCCAGGTAGCTCCCTCCGATGAAGGCGATCGACCGGTCCTGCAGCTGCTCGCCGTTGGGGCCCGGTTCGAGAACCCACAGGGAGCCGCACTGCTGCCAGCGGGCCATGGCACTCAGCCCTGCTGCAGCTGTTGCAGCGCCGCCAGGGCCTCGCGGCGGTGGGCCGGCCCGTCGAGCAGGTTGTTGAACACGTGGCGGATCACCCCCTGGCCATCGATCACGTAGGTGACCCGGCCGGGCAGCAGGCCGAGCACGCTGGGAACGCCGAAGGCCCTGCGCAGGCCGTTGCCCCGGTCCACCAGCAGGGGGAAGGGCAGGCTGTGGCGCTGGGCGAAGCGCTGGTGGCTGGCGGCATCGTCGCCGCTCACACCCCACACCTCGGCGCCCAGGGCCTGCAGCTCGGCAAAGCTGTCACGGAAGGCGCAGGCCTCAATCGTGCAGCCGGGGGTGTCGTCCTTGGGATAGAAGAACAGCACCAGGGCGCGGCCATCGAGCTGGTCGCTGCGCCGTTGCTGGCCGTGCTGATCGGGCAGGTCGATCAGGGGGGCGGTGTCGCCGGCGCTGAGGCCCATGCAGCCAGGGGATGAACGTGGAGCAACCCTAGGAATCGTCTTGCCAGGCCTGGGAGGATGGGAGCTGAGGTCACCCGCCCAGTCCGTGACGGCCAACTCCGCCGAGCCCAGCGTCCCCTGGCAGCAGCCCGACCTGTTCGGCCCGCCGGCTCCTGCCGCTGCGCCAGCTGCGCCGAAGACGCCGGTAGACCCGGCAGTGTCCAAGGATGCGCTACCGGCCTTGCCGAACGATTCAGCAGCGGCAGCGGCAGCGGCAGCGGCCAGGCTCAGGCCCGCGGCCAGCTCCCCCTCCCTGCCGCCGATTCAAGCCGCCAGCCACACCCAGGCACAGTCCGCTGGCAGCAGTTCCGCTGTGCCGAACACCCTGTTGATCCTCGACACCGAGACCACGGCCCTTTCGCCCGCGGAAGGCCAGTGCATCGAAGTGGGGGCGATCCTCTTCCATGTGGCCCGGCGGGCAGTGCTGGCCCAGGTGTCCTTCCTGCTGCCCGCCACCAGCAACGCGGCGGCCCACGTGAACGGCATCGACGCGGCGATCACCCAGGTGCCCCAGCCCTGGCAGGTGGCACTGCAGTGCTTTGAGGCGATGCTGGCCGCAGCCGATGCGGTGCTGGCCCACAATGCCGCCTTCGATCGCCAGTGGTTCGGCCACGGACCCCTGCCAGCGATCAACCTGTCCTGGATCTGTTCGATGGAGGACATCCGCTGGCCGGCGGAACGCCATCTGCGCGCCAGTCCATCGGTGCGCGATCTCGCCCTTGCCTACGGCGTGCCGGTGTGGGCTGCCCACCGGGCCCTCACCGACTGCATCTACCTGGCCCAGGTGCTGGAGCGCTGCGCCGACCTCGAGCAGCTGCTGGTGGCGGCCCTGGAGCCGCGGCGCCTGTTCCGGGCCTGCCTTGCCTACAGCGAGCGCCAGCAGGCCAAGGAGGCCGGCTTCCGCTGGAATGAACCGGTGCGGGGGGCCTGGAGCCGGCGCCTCAGCGAGCGGGAGGCGGCGGCCCTGCCCTTCACTGTGCAGCCGCTGGAGGCGGCTTGACCGCGCGGGGCCTGTTGGCTGGGCGCCCGTTTGGATTTGCTTCGGCTTGCTGAAGTTCCCCCAGCTGTCTCCGGCAACCCCGCTTCCAGCTCTGCAAGCTGGATGAAGCATCTGGAGGGGATCCTGGGCCACCACGTTGCCGATCCCCCACCCCCAGGAGATCCCCTGCACCAGACCCTCTCGAGCTGGCAGGTGAGTCGCACCTGGGCCCGGCTGATCCGAGAGGCCGAAGGTCTCTGGAGGGTTGATGTGCGCGCCATGCGCCGGATTGCGGCCCAGGAGCTCGGTGCCCTACTCAGCGAGGTGCCGCCCCGGTTGCGGCGCCGCGTGAACCGCTGGTTGGAGCGCTTTGGCGTGATCACCCGCCTTAACCCCTGAGCGCTGAAGGGGTACGGATCACCTCAGCCCGCAGGATGCATGACGGGCCAGGTGAGAGCTGAGGTTCAAGGATCGGAGCGGCGGGATTTGAACCCACGACCCCCACTACCCCAAAGTGGTGCGCTACCAAGCTGCGCTACGCCCCGGTTTTGCCAACGGCTTGCGCCGGCAAAGGCAAACTATCACAGCGCTTTCTGCCTGGCCTGGCGCTGCAAGCGGCGCAGCAGCCGGGCGCTGAGCTGGTCCCGCCGCAGGCGGCCGTAGCCCGGCAACCTCAGGCTTCTCGCCAGCAGGCGCAATTGGGCCAGGCTCATGCTGGCCAGCCGCAGCTCCGGCAGCCGCTGCCAGGCCTGACTGCTGGGGGGCAGCAGTTCACCGGCCCGCGCTCCCGCCAGGCCCTGGAGGGCGCCGCTGGCCAGCCATTCCGGCACCAGCACCACCAGCACCGCCAGCAGGCCGTAGAGCTCCACCAGCCCGCGGGGCAGCGGGTGGAGCTGGCGAGGCTCCGGATCACCGCCGCTTGCGTTGGGATCGCTGCCCACCTTGTTCACAGCAGCTGCTCACCCGGCCTCAGGGCAGGGGCCGGGGCGGGCGCCTCCCGCCACTGCAGCTGCTGCTGGGGCCCCGGCTGAAGCTTCACCGTCCAGAACACCAGGGCGAAACAGAGGCCGATGGTGGCGACCAGACCGATCATCACCACCCGGTCGGGCAAGGGAGTCATGCTGGCAACCGCCTCAAGGTGGGGGGCATGATCACTAGACCTGCTCCGTGCGCGTGCAGTCGATCCGGCTGGGGTGCTGGTCAATGGTGAGCAGGTCCCCCCGCAGGATCAGGGTCATCTGCTCATTGCGGTAGCGGATGCCATTGAGCTGGCGATCATTGCGGAAGCCGGTGCTGCGGAAGCCACCGGCGATCAGCGATGCCTGGGCTTCGTTGCGCTCCAGCACAACCCGTCCCAGCCTCGGGCACACAAACGTTTCGCGGCTGTCGTATTGCTCCCACCAGGGGGAGCTCTGCGCCAGCAGGCTCAGGGCCAGCAGGAGCGGAGCGGGCGGCGCCAACGGTCAGATCGCAATGAGACCATTGTCGCCCCGCAGCACACAGTGGCTGATGGTCCAGTCGTAGTGCTGCCACACCCGCGAGTCGAGCTGATAGCTGGCGCCGTCGAAGTGACCCAGCCGCTGACCACTGGGCTGGGCGGAGCAATAGGGCCGGCTGCCCGGTTTGGCCAGGTATTGCTGGCAATCGTTAGAAAGTGAAGGCAATGCGGCATCCGCGCTGCCCTCATCTTGCCGGATGTTTGGCTGCGGTGCTGCCGCTGCTGGTGATCGACCGCGAAGCGGACTCACTAGCCCTGCAGCCCCTCAGGCGCTCGCCAATCTGTGAGCCACCTACGGCAGGGCGAGACCTTGCCGGACAGCTCGCAGGCGTTGGTGATCGGCGGGGGCGGCGGGCAGTAAGGCAACGCTGATAACCTGCAATCCATCTTTCATGATCAAAGGGATGGATCCTTTTCTTGACTACATTCCCGAGCCTCCAGATCAAACACAAACTTCTGACGTCATTAACCGACTAGACGTCAGTATCGACTTCCTTCAGCCACTTGCAGACAAGGGCGCAATTACTGACTTGCACTTGGATGGCCTCAAGGTCATTCGCAGCTATTGGAGGGACACCCGGGCTGGCGAAGTGGAAGGGTATAGAAAACGCCTGCCGGAAAACTTGCAGGAACTGGAGCAATTATGCGAGCAAATGAAAGCTGATCTTGCTCGAATTGTTTTTGAGAATGAAGCTGTAATAAATGCGATTGCCAAGGAGCTCGAATCAGGCGTGTCTGGGATGCAGCCTCTTGGCTGCGCCAAGGAAGATATTGAACTCATGCAACGGCGCATTCAGCTAATTGAGACGGCTATTTCTTTCCTTAAGGAATAGCCCCCACCCTGAAGGGTCCTGGAAACGACCCACCCCCCTCGGGCACCGTGCTCGTTGGTTTCTCCTTGAGCCAGCCCCCCGTTCTTGGTTCAGCTTGCCCCGATGATCCGCGAGACCTCCCGTCCTAACTGGGCTCTCGCTTGCGTCTCATTGCTCCAGTGTCGAGCGGCGGGCGCGAAGCGGGCGGTCAGAGCCAAAAACTGATCGCGGCAGCGGCGGGCGGTGTTGCTGGCGCGGTCGATCGCCTCAGCTGCGGGCACCAGCTCCCCGGTGCTGTGCTGCGCCTTCAGCTGGTGCAGATCGCCCCGGTATCGCTCCACCAGAGCCCGCAGGCTGTCTTCAGGAGGCAAGGGCTCGGGCAGTGGTGCGGGTGTCGTGTGGGGCGGTGCTGGTGCTTCGGGTCGCTGTTGTGCGGCCAGCTGCTCCAAAGTCGCCACGGTGGAGCGTTGGAGCAGCTGCTGGGCTTCATCGCCTGCCATGCCGGGCAGTTGAGGCGCCACCAGATCGAGCCACGCGGCCAGCGCCTGCTCCAGCTGCTGCAGGCAGTGGCGCTCAACAGCGGCCACCTCGGCAGCCACCATCAGGCCCCGGTCGGTCTGCTCCACCTCCAGCCGCAGGCACTCGGCTTGCCACCAGAGCCGGCGGCGGCGCTCGATCGCCAGCTGTTGCCGTGGGCTCAGGTTGCTCTGCTGGGGTGTGGCTGCCTGCAGGCGCTGCCATGCGGCCACCAGGCCGGGCAGATCAACCGCTGCCGAGCGGCGCGGGCCAGCGGGTCGGACGCAAGCCCGCAGGGTTGGCTCAGCCTCGATCAGGCGCCGGAGGCTGGTGAGCGGCACGGCCAGGGTGCGGGCAGCGTCGCGCAGGGATGCTTCAGCCATTGCCCCACCTCTCGCGGTCTTGGCGCTCCAGCTCGCGGCCTTGGATGATCCCTGCGCGGGCGCCGATCTCCCACAGCGCACGATCGCGGTCTGTGAGCCCCTCGGGTGGTTCGGGCAGGGGATCAGGCCGCAGGCCCTCCCAGAACGGATGCAACCAATCGGGGGTGGGTTTGGGTTCGGTCATGGCTGTTTCGGTGGGGTGTAACGGTGTAACGGTTGGCGAGGGTGTGGCGTTACACCAGATGCTTTGCTGTGACTGACTTTGTAACGGTGTAACGCTAGTAACGCTTGGAATAGGTAGGTAGTAGGAGAGCTGCTGGAGGGTGTGAGAGGGGAAGTTGAGGGGCCTCTTATTAGGGGGGTGTGGTGTGTTTCACCGTTACGGCGTTACACCGTTACCAACCCAGTGATTGCAACGGGTTTGCCGTTACGGTCATTTCTGGAGGCGTTACAACACCAGTGCCCACGGTGCCCGGCTGCCGTAACGGTCGAGCTGTAACGGCTCACTCCATCAGCTCCGCCCAAGGAACCTTGCTGGCCCGCACGATGCCCAGCACCGGCAGCCGCACCGGCCCAGCAGCAGAGGCGCCGGGCAGATCGAGCAACCGTGCACGGTGCCCCCCGTCGCGCCATTTCGTCCGGCCGTAGATGGGTGCCAGCGCCTCGGCGCTGTTGGCCACCTCCAGACCGGAATCCGTGGCGCGGATGCCACGGCGGCCCAGTGCCTTGCGGGCTTGCTCGGCATCATCAGCGCCGCTAGGGCTGCGGGCCAGCTCCAGCAGCTCGCGGACACTCAGCCGGCCGGTTCCGGTGTCCGATCGCCAGACCTCCTCATGGCTGAGCAGGTGTGCCAGACACTGCCGGCTCTCGGCGGTTCCGTCCTGCCCGTCGCTGCCGGCCTCCCCGAGTGCTGCAGCGGTGCTCCAGCGTATCGAGTCGAGCCAGTTGAGCGCCTGCCCGTCATCCACCAGGGCCTCACTGGTGAGCAGGTGAGCGCCGGCCAGCAGCGCCCCGTAGGTATCGCCAGCACGGGCGGCGGCACCGCCCCCCAGCTGGGCCTCCACAGCGCGGCGGAAGGTGGCCACGTTGGCCCGCAGGGTGGGCAGGTGGTTGACGGCGCGGCGCAGCAGCCGGGCGCCGGTCTCGGGCGTCAGGAGCTCCTGCAGGCGCCGATCCACAGCGGCCCATTCAGCCTGCGGCAGTTGCTCGCGGCCCACCAGCACGGTGCGCGAACGCTCGGCCGGGTTGTTGATGGTGGCGTTGATGCCCACCATCGCAACGCTGGAGCGGATCGCGTAGGAGAGCGCCTGCCCGTGGGTTGTGCCGCGATCCGTGGGGCTGCCGTCGTAGCTGAGCCGTGCAAGCCGCAAGTGGCCCTCTCGGCGGCTGTGGTCTTCGCCCTCGGATTCGTCGATCAGCACCGGCAGGGTGTCGGCCCTGAGCAGCTGGCGAATCCCGGCCTCCGTGCTGTTGCTGCGGCTGACCGCCAGTCCGGCCAGAAGCGGTTGCAAGACACGCTCTCGGGTGAAGGTCTTACCGGAGCCGAAACGGCTTGTGATCTGCAGCGTGGGGCGTTTGTCGAGTGCTCCGCCAACGTTGGCCAGCACGGCCCACCCCAGCAGGTGCAGGGGATCGAGCGGAGTTGCCCACCCCATCGCAGCCACAGCCGCGAGGATCTCCCGACCCTCGGCGTCAGAGAGGGGCGCCACGGTGCGGTCAATGTCGAGCGCCGGCAGGCGTGGGTAATGGTGGCTGCTGCGGTGCTCAATCAGCGCCACCTCCTGCCCGTCCACCTCCAGGCGGTCGCCCAGGTGCCAGACGGTGCGGCTGCCCTCCATCCACAAGCCACGGCCCCGGACGCGATCAGGCGCGAACACTCCGGCCCGGTTGGCGGCCTCGATCACAGCGGAGCAGGCGCCGGCCCAGTCGATCCCATCGCCTGTCCTGCCGCGAGGGTGGAAGGTGGCCCACCAGCCGATGGGCGCCAGCTGGAGCAGCGGGCCAGCCTGCGCGGCGGGTTTGATGCTGGCGATCTGCCCGGTCTGCCGGTGCTGGTAGAAAACGCGGGCTCGATCTGAGCACCAGCCGAGCACCCTGTAGGGGGCGGCGTCCGGTTCTGGTTCCGGCTGGGGTGCTGCTGCTGGAGCAGCGGCGGCGGCCTCCTGTTGCTGCTGGTGGCGCTCCAGTGCGGCAGGGATGGCAGCCAGCAGGGCAGCGGCCCGCTCGGCGGCGGTGCCCGGTGCATTGTCGATCGAGCCCCCCTCGGGCAGGCCCGGCCACACCTCAGCGGCAGGAACCACCAGCAGCGGCAGCCCCACGGCGGCGGCGGCGGCGGCACACCGCTGCGCCTTGGTCTCGCCGGTCGGGTCGTTGTCGGCCAGATACAGCACCCCGGCCACGCCGGCCTCCACCAGGCGCCGGTAACGGTTCTGGATGCTGGCTGGCTTGTGGTCGTGGCCCGGCTGGCTCACGGCCACAAGGCCACCAGCCAGCATCCAGGCGGTGCATTTCTCGCCCTCCGCTTCAGCGATCCACCGGCCCGGCCCATGCTCCAGGGCTTCGGTCTCGCGCCACAACGGCCACGGATCCGCACCCTTGCGGTTCACCTCCCGGCCTTCGGCGTCGATGTACCAGGGCTTGTGTTGCTTGGCGCCGCTGGCGTCGCGCTCAACCATCACCCATTGGCTCGGGCTGTAGGTGATCCGCTGGCCGTCGGGCAGGTGAGCCGGGGGCTCTCTTGTGGGCTGTGGCAGTCGGGCCAGCTCAATCGGGCCAGTGATCGGCGGCGCTGGTGTTGCCGGTGCGGCCTTGCTGCTGCTGGCTCGGCTGCGGAGCGGCACCACGCGGGCGGGCTGGTGGCGCGGCTTGTCCAGGGTGAAAACAGCGGCCCTGCCGTCGGGGGTGTCGGCTGTGAAGGCCCACAGCTGGCCGTCTCGGCCGTCGATCACTTCCCCAGGCCGGAGCCCCTCGGGTGGATGGTGGCTTGTGCCGTGGTGACAGATCGCCAGCCCCTCCCCGGTGCGGCAGTCACCGTCAGCGGTGCGGCCGCAGATCGGGCATGGGTTGCGCTTGCTGCTGGCCTCCAACACAGAGCACGGCGCGGCGGTCACTGCTCAACCCCTGCCGCATCGGCGTCGCAGGGCATTAGGTGAACCATCACCGGCCGGCCTCCCATGGCGCAGCTGGCGGCACGCTCGATCAGCTCGCGGCGCGGCCCCAGCACCGGCAGCCAGCAGCTCGGGGCTGTGATCGTCAGCCCGTGAAGGTGGATCGCCTCCAGGCGGCAATGGCAAGCCATCACGGATCTGAGCGAGCCAAACGGCAGCCAGCGCAGCAGGGCAGCCCAAACAGCCTCGGTAGAATCGGGGTGGCCCCCAAAGGGTCGTGGTTCCTTCATGTCTTGTAGGCGGGGGAACTTCGGACCGGCCGGGTTGGCGCCCGCACCGGATCCAGGGAGGCCAGCGGTTCCAGCCGCTGCCTCCTGCTGTTGTGTTGTTGGGGGCGGGGGAACGACTCCCGCCCCTGTTGGTGCCGGCCGGCCAACCCATGCCCCGGCCATGGACTGCAGCAACTCGGCCCCATGGATGGTGAAAGCGAGGAGCTGCAGGGCACCGTTCAGGCGTCGAATCAGGCGCCCGCCACGCTCAGCCGGACAATGGGGCGGTGATCCACCACGGCGCAGCCGAAAGCGTGTTCGGACTTGACGCGGAACATGCCGGTGTCGAACTGGGTTTCGCTCTCCAGCACCGGAGCAGGCGTGACGCGGCCAAGCTCCAGCGGCCGGCGGGTACCGGCCGGCAGCAGGTAGACGAACGAAGCGCCCAGCTGAGGATCCACCGCCACCTCCAGAGCCCGCCACGGGTTCACATCCACCGGGTCGGCTGCCTGCAGGGTGTCGCTCAGCAGCTGGCGAACTGTTAGCTCGATGTCAGGGCTGCACACGATCGCGCCGGGCTCCTGATACAGGAACCGGCCGCCGATGGTGGTTTGCCGGCGGAGTTTCGCCACTGCCTGCCCGAGCGATGCAATCGAGAGCGGCCCGGCAACGGTGTTGTTGTGGCTGCTGTGAAACAGGCGCTGCCCATCAGGCGCCAAAGCGCCCAGGGCGTTGCCCTCCAGCAGCTCAGCTAGGGCCACAGCCTCGGCCTCAAGCATCGCGGCGCCCAGCTCAGCGATGGCACGATCCAGGCCGGCCAGATCGTCATTCACCAGGCTTTCGGGGGTGAAGCTCAGCCCCAGGCCGTGGCGGGTGGGCTTGTAGCTGGCGGCTTGCTCGCTGGCGCTGCCGAACTTGATTTCGCCCCCTTCCTTGATCTGCTGCGCCTTGCCCACCAGGCCCACGTCAAGGGTGGAAGCGGCCCGGTAGTCGGCCAGCTGGCGGAGGCTGGCGGCAGCGCGTACACCCTGGGGCGCCGCGGCGAACAGGGCCAGCAGTTGACGGTTTCCGCTGCCGGTCAGAGCCAGCGGCAGATCAGTTGTGCTCAGCGCACGCTGGAGCACCTCAACAGCGTTGCGGCCGCCGATGCCCAGCTGTCGCAGGCTGTAGTCCAGAGGCTGAGCAGCCTTGCCGCTCCAGTGGCGCTCCACCAGTTGCGTGATGGCGGTTTGCTGGTGGCCGTCGTTGCTGTTGCTGGCCCAGATGCTGCGCTGGCCTCGGCCCTCCCAGGCCCGGCCAATGCTCGCAGCGGCCTCATCGGATGGATCCCACAAGCGGGCCAGCGTGGGGGCTTTTGCTTGCTCGGCCGCCATCGCCTCCAGACATGCTGCACGGGCAGCCTCCAGGCCCTCGGTTTCGGCAGCGCGGCGGATTTCGTCGGCAGCTGTAGCCGGGGCAAAGCCCACCAGTTTCTCCACCTCGCGGGTGAGCTGCCGGGCCTTGCGGATTTCGGCGGCGCTCGGTGCGGGGGTGGCCTCGGCGGCCTCGGGTTTGGTCTGTGATGCGGTCATGGTGTAGCCCTCCAGGGCGGTTGTTTGGATGGATTCGGCGGCTCTGGTGGTTGCCAATGGATCGGCGCCCACAGGCACCAGTGACACCTCACGGAGGCGCCATTTCGTCACCACGTCGGGCTCCCCGGCGCGGCCCGGCTCGATCGCGTCCAGCTCATAGGTGGCGCCCACCGAAACGGCGCAGCCGGCCCGGGCCAGCTGCCAGCCCGCCTCAGCAGCGGGGGCATCGGTGAACTGAGCCGTCACGATCAGCTGGCCCTGCTCGAATCGGAAACCGAGCAGGCGGCCCGCCATTTCGGCGGTGTTGTTGCTGTGGTTCAGCAGCACCGGAACCACAGCCGGCCCCACCTCCACAGCGCCAGCACGGCAGCGGAGCACCAGCCCCGAGACGGGCGTTTGGCTGGCGGCCACCATCTCCACGGTGCGGGCGGCTTCATCGGCGCTCGATGGAGCACCGGCCAGCGGCTGCAGTCGCAGCACCTCGCGGCGCTCCAGGGTCTCAGGCTTCGCCATGGCTTCGGCTCCAGCACAGAGAAACGGGCGGCTCCAGCGCCGACGGGCGGGCCAGCAGCTGCTCCAGCTCTGCGCGGTCCTGCAGGCTCGCGGCGCTCCGGCGGGCCAGCAAGCCGAACAGCTCGGCGCTCAGCTGCAGCAGCTGCAGCGAGTGAAGGCAGAGCACAGCGCCTGGCAGCTCAACGCGGCTCAGCCCGTCGGCCGGGTGCGCGGCGTGAATCACCAGCCCCCAATCCATGCGTCGGCCGGGTGGGGCGTCGGCTGGCTCATCGCCTCCCGCCACGGTCTCCCAGCAGCGGGTCAGCACACCAGCCACCAGGGCAGCCAGCGAGCCCAGAGCGGGCAGCACTTCGCCCAGCTCCACGACAGCGTGGCTGCCGTCGGCAGCGGTTATCCCCAGCTGCCCCGCCTCCAGATCGAGCGCCAGCAGTGCCTCCGCCCCGTCGGGTGTCAGGCCGGGCAAAAGCAGACCGGAGCGCAGCACGATTAGGCCGGCCCCTTCCTGCCGTAGGGCGTTGATCCGATCAGGCGTGGGATCCGTCAGCAGGGCGGCTCCGCTGCCGCTGACGCTGTGGCTTTGCAGCTCGCGCAGCTGTGCGGCGATCGCCTCCAGCTGATCCGGGATGGATGCCGGGCGCTGCTCCAGCTCGGTTGAGAAACGCTCGATCCCCAAAGCCAGCAGCAGCCGGGCTCCAGGTGTTTCTCCCTTGCCACCACCAGCACGGCGGCACCAATTCAAGGTCTCTTGATCGACGCGCAGCCCGATCGGGTGCGCGTATCGGGTCTCTCTGGGCATCAATCAGGCTCCGCTCAGGCAAGCCCAGGCTAGCGCATTATTCTGGGACGCACAGGGGCGGCCCCAGTTATCTCCAACCAATTGAAAATGCAGCGGGAACTATCGGTAGCTAGCGGGAAACAGCCCGGCCCAGACTGGGCGCCAGCGGCGCGGCTGGTGTTGCGCCTCGGATGGCAGCCGATACCGGTTTGCCCCCTCCGGGAGGCCGACGACGACCGCCCCGAGTGCCCCCAGGCGCCGGGTTGATTCGCTCGATCCCTCCGGGGTGGATCAGCTGCAGGTGGCCACCTCCAGCGCCACCAGCGCCTCCAGCAGATCAGCGCGGCGGCCGCTTCGGCTCAGCTGGCGCGGCAGCCCAGCAGTACGGGCACGGCGGCGCAGCTCGGGGACGGGCACACCAGCCAGGCCCTCGGCCAGTCCTGCGGCCACCAGCGCCAGCGGGTGCTCCAGCGGAGCCGGGGGCGGCGCTGCCGGCCTCCATTTGGCCAGCGTAAGCAGCAGAGCCACCAGGGGCACCAGCACGGCGCGAACCAGCACGGCCACGGCCCACAGCACGGCCAGCGCCAGCAGCAGCAGCGCCTCAGCCGGGTGCAGTTCGGTTCGGTTCATCTCTCTCCGGGGGTGAAGTGTTCGCCCGGCGGCGCATCGCTTCCAGCGCCAGCCGGACAGGAGCCCCGGAGGAATCGAGCGGTTCAGTTGTCCAGGTTCAGAGCGTCGGGCGTCTCACCCATGCCGGGCTCCGCTGCCGGGTCTTCCTGCAGTGCCTGCCGGGTGGCCGGGTGCCGGTCCTGCAGCAGCGGGGGCGCCTTACGGCGCTTGGGGTGTCGTTCCGGGTCGGTGGGCGCCACTGGGCGCATCGCTGCCGACTCCCCCATTATACCGCTAGCGGCGCTAGCGCGGGTTGCTGTATTGCCTGCGGCATGAATCAGCCGCTCAGCTTCACCGCAACAACATGCCCGCCTGATACTTCGATCCGATCCACTGCCCGCAAAATCTGCCGACGAACTGCAGGCATCGTGAACATGTCCGGCCCGATGGATGGCAGCACGGCGGCCAGCCGAGCGGCGGCAGCAGCCTGCCCCTCCAGTTGCTCAACATCAGCCCGAGACTCGGCCTCGGCTGCCGCCACGCGGCTCTCCAGCCCCAGCACCAGAGCCCGAGCCTCAGCCAGGCCCGTTGCAGCCAGCAGCCCCCGAGCCTGCTCCAGTTGCCCCAGCAGTTCGGCCGGAGCTGCTCCCTGGCCAGCACCAGTCCCCGCTGATCGGTTGTTGCCGAGCATCAGCCCCGCCACTCGCTCGGCCTCGGCCACCAGCAGCGGCAACAGCTCGTAGCAAAGGCGCCGCTCAGAGATTCCGGGTTGATCGCAGAGCCCCACGGCTCGGCGGGCGCCAGCGCAACGCAGCGTCCTAAGGGCAGGCTCTCCATCCTTTCGACCCGCTCGGGTGCTCTGCTGCCTCAGCCGTCGGCCACAGCTGCAGAACGCCACTGCAGTGAAGCTCGGCATCCGTTCGGTGTCGCTGCTGCGGCGCCTGGCGATCGCCCGGCCCTTCTCGCTGTTCTCAGCCAGCAAGGCCAGCACGCGGCGGGCTGTGGCGGCATCCACCAGCGCCGGGTGAGTGTCGCGGGTGAGCTGCCATGCCTCCCAGGGGAGCCGCTTGTAAGTGGCCTTGCCGCTGCCGTCGGCCGGCTCGATCCGCTCGTATCGGTTCGCCGTGGTGTGCCCTTGCAGTTCAGCCGCCACGAGCTCCAGCCACCCCCTCGCGCTTTCGTGATTCAGGGCCAGGCAGCGCCCCAGCATCGGCTCCAGCGCCCCATCAGGTGCCCGGCTAGCTGCCTCCCGTAGTTCATCCTTCCAACCCGCTACAGCAGACCAAACCGAACCGGCGTTCAGGTACAGCTCCACCAGGCGCCGGGCTGCATCCGCCACGGTCAGCCCATCCACCAGCTGCCGATCATCCAAGACATACCGGCGCCCCTCTCCGCTGCCCTCCAGCCGCAACCCGAGCGCCGAGCGCCTGGCCCTTGGGAGCCCCTGCTGTGCAGCGTGGACATAGTGGCGCCTGAGCCGAGAGCCGATCTTGCGGCTCTCCATCTCCGCATCAAACGCAGCCCGCTGCCGCAGTTCCTCAGCCTCCGGCGCGTCGCTGTTCAGCCATGGCTCACTCCAAAACCGCCAGGCGGTAGCGCTGCGAGAGCACAGCGCAAAGAACGCTCGGGTTTCGTACAGATCACGGGCCAGCCGGTCGGAACGATCCGCCCAGACGGTGCTCACCTCCCCGGCGCGGATCAGCTCCAGCAGCCGTTGCCATTGCGGGCGGCCGGCGCTCCGGCCGCTCTCCTGCTCCAGCAGCAGATCATCAGGCGTCACCCCAACGCGCAGGGCTGCAGCTCGCTGGCGCTCCAAGCTGGCCAGCTGCGCCGGGTCTTCAGTGCTGACCCTTGCGTAAGCAACCGGCCGGCGATCAGACCTTGATCGGTGCGTTGTCGCCTCGGAGGATGCAGTGGCTGATCCTCCAGTCGTAGTGGCTCCAGACCTCTGGGGCGAGCTGGTAGCTGGCGCCTGGGAAGTCTCCAAGGAGGACACCGGATGGCTGAGCTGAACAGTAGGGCCGGCTGCCTTCTCTTGCTAAATACTGCTGGTGGTACGGCTCCGCGTACCAGAGGGTGCGCCCGCCGGCGATCTCGGTGGTGATCGGGCCGTAGCCCGCATCAGTGAGCAGCTGCTGATAGGCGTCCCGGCTGGCCTGCGCCAGCTCCAGTTGCTGGGAATCGCTCACATAGATCGCCGAGCGGTACTGGGAGCCGCGGTCGTTGCCCTGGCGGTCGCCCTGGGTGGGGTCGTGGCACTCCCAGAACAGCTTGAGCAGGTCACTGAAGTGCACGCGCGCCTGGTCCCACACCACCCGCACCACCTCGGCATGGCCGGTGGCTCCCGAGCAAACCTGCTGATAGCTGGGGTTGTCCCGCTGGCCGCCGGCATAGCCCACGGCGGTGGTCACCACCCCCGGCAGCCGCCAGAAGCCCTTCTCCGCTCCCCAGAAGCAGCCGCAGCCGAACAGCACCTCCCCCTGGCCAGCCCCGGCGGTCTGATGGATCGGCGTGCCCAGCACCGCGTGCAACTCCTGGCCGGCTGCGCTGGTGGCAGCCGCTTTGTCCTGGCCCTGGAACAGTCCGAACACCGATGCCGTGCAGATGGCGCGAGCCTAGTCAGGCCGGCCCGCCACGGGGATCGAGGGCAATGTGGTTCAGCAGGGTGGTGGTGAAGGCGAACAGCAGGAACGGCAGGGACAGCACCAGGATCAGCCCCACCCCCATCAGGGCCACGATCGGCTTGCTGGTGCCCATCAGCGCCAGGCCGGCCGCCAGGCTGGCGAAGATCACACCCATCCAGATCAGGATCTGGGCGTAGATGTCCCCGAATGTGAGGGTGCAGCGCAGGTTGAAGCCCTGGGCCGGCAGCGGGGCCGGTGCAGCGGCATTCCCGACGGAGCTGGCGGTGGCTGGGTCAGGGGCCATGGCGAAGACGACGCGGAGAGGATGGACAGGCTGTGCTTCCACCTAAGCCGCGCCGGCGCTGGCTGTCTGCCCTTCGCAACAACTGTTCGGCAGCTGGTCGGTCGCCGGCTACACCGGCGCCTGCAGCTGCTCGCTGGCCTGCTCCCGCGCCCACAGCCGCCGGTAGGTGCCGGGCTGCTCCAGCAGCACGTCATGGCGGCCCTGCTGCACCAGCCGGCCGTCCTCCAGCACCAGCACCCGGTCGCAGGCGGCCGCCGCCGAGAGCTGGTGGCTGATCATCAGCACCGTGCGGCCCTGGCTTCCCTGGCCGCGGATCGTGGCCAGGATGGCGGCGGCGGTGCTGTTGTCCACGCTGGCCAGGGCGTCATCGAGCACCAGCACCGGCGCGTCCACCAGCAGCGCCCGCCCCAGGGCCGTGCGCTGGCGCTGGCCGCCGCTGAGGGTGATGCCCCGCTCGCCCACCAGGGTGGCGTAGCCGTCCGGAAATCCCTTGATGTCCCCCTCCAGCCGTGCCTGGGCGGCCGCCTCCTCCACCCGCTCCTGGCCGGCCTCCGGTTCGCCGTAGCGCAGGTTGTCGGCCAGGGTGGCGGTGAACAGGTAACCCTCCTGGGGCACCAGGGCCACCCGGCGGCGCAGCTGCTCCAGCTCGAGACGGGTCACGTCCGCCCCGTCGAGGAACAGCTCCCCCTCGCCCAGCTCCACCATCCGCCCCAGGGCGCGGGCCAGGGTGGTCTTGCCGCAGCCCACCGGACCCACCACCGCCACCAGCTCGCCCGGCTCCACCCGGAAGCTCACGTCCACCAGGGCGGGGCGCGCCGCCCCCGGGTAGCGCACCGTGAGCCCGCGGGCCTCAAGGGCGCCCCGGGCCCGGGCCGGCGGCGGCTGGGGGCTGGCCGGCGACTGGATCAGGGGGGTGCGCTCCAGCAGCTGTTCCACCCGCTCCAGGCTCACCTGACCGGTCTGGAAGGTGTTGAGGGTGAATCCCAGGAGAGCGGTGGGGAACACCAGCCGCTCCACGTAGAGGATCAGGGCCACCAGATCGCCGATGCTCAGCCGGCCGCTCTCCAGCTGGCCGCTGCCCAGGGCCAGCAGCAGCAGCAGGCTGATGGAGGAGATGCCCTCCAGCAGGGGAAAGAGGGTGCTGCGGGTGCGGGCCAGCCCCAGGGCCGCATCCCGATAGAGGCGGTTGCGGCCGGCGAAGGCCTGTTGCTCCGTTGCTTCCTGGCCGTAGATCTTGATGGCGCTGATGCCCGAGAGATCTTCCTGGATCAGATCACTGAGGTGGGCCAGGGCCTCCTGCTGGCGCCGCTGCTGGCGCATCATCCGCCCGCCGAACAGGCGCACCGTCACCAGCATCAGCGGGTAGAGGCCGAGGGCCGCGATGCTCAGCCAGGCGTCGATGCTGAGCATCGCCGGCAGGGTGAGGGCATAGGCCAGGGCGGTGTTGGTGAGGCTGAGCACGGCGAAGCCCAGCAGCCGGCGCACGTTCTCCACATCGCTGGTGGCCCGGCTGATCACCTCGCCGCTGCCGGTGGTCTGCACCCAGCCCGGTTCCTGTAGCAGCAGGTGGTCGAAGATCTTCTGCTTGAGGTCGGCCTCCACCTGCCGGCCCACGCCGAACACCAGCATCCGCGAGAGCAGCCGCACGCCGCCCATCACCGTGGCCAGCGCCATGATCAACAGGGCCTGCAGCAGCACGTCCCGGAGGTCAAAGCCGTCCTGGAGATCGTCGATCACCCGCCGCACCAGCAGCGGAATGGCCACGCTCAGCAGGTTCACCACCACCAGCGCCGCCATGCCCAGCAACACGGTGCGCCGGTGGGGCCGCAGGTAGCGCCGGATCAGATCGGTGCGAATCGCAGCCACGCCGTCTGGCCGAAGATGGCCCCAACCTAAGGATCGCCTCCGCCGGCCGTGCCCCCCTCCACGTCTCCCTCAGGCTCGGCCGTTCCCGAGCAGAGCCATCCCCTCCACACCCTCGACCGCGATGTGATGGACGGCCTGCTGGCGGTGCAGACCCCGGGCGAGGCCCAGCTGGTGGACGCCGCCCGCTTGCTGATGCGCTACGAGGGCTTCCCCGGTGCCCACGATCTGCAGGAGGACCTCGCCAAGGTGCTGCGACTGTGGGGCCTCAGCCGCGAGGAGCTCCACGGCCGCACCCGGGAGATCTGGGCCAGTGGCTTCCGGCCGGGCTCCGCAGACTCCGCCGCCCCTGGCCAGGAAGCGGTGGGATCCGGCTTCGACACCGCCGATCAGGACGCCTGATCCGGTTTCCTCGCCAAGCGCACCCGTTTCGGGGGATAGTGGACGGGTCCCCATCACCCGGCCCGGTGTGCTCCGCACCCGGGCTTTTTTGTGCACGCCACACCCACTGCCCCGCCATCGCCGCCCACCTCGACACCGAGTTGAATTGGGCGTTCCCCATGGTTTTAGGAGGCGAGGCGATGGCCGCTGCTGATGCCCAGACCCCCAGCTGGCCGGCCCTGCTGGAGCACCTGCTGGCCGGCGAGGCCCTCAGCGGCGAGGCGGCCGCCCGCCTGATGCAGGGCTGGCTGGACCAGGAGATTCCACCGGTGCTCACCGGTGCCCTGCTGGCGGCCCTGCGCGCCAAGGGCGTCAATGGCGAGGAGCTGGCGGCGATGGCCCGGGTGCTGCGCCAGGCCTGCCCCCAGCCCGCCGGCCGCCCCCCGCTCTCCCTGGTGGACACCTGCGGCACGGGCGGCGATGGCGCCGACAGCTTCAACATCTCCACCGCCGTGGCCTTCCTGGCTGCCGCCTGCGGTGCCCACGTGGCCAAGCACGGCAACCGCAGCGCCAGCGGACGGGTGGGCTCGGCGGATGTGCTGGAGGGGCTGGGTCTGCAGCTGCAGGCCCCCCAGGAGCAGGTGGTGGCTGCTCTCTCCAGTGCCGGGGTCACGTTTCTGTTCGCTCCCGGCTGGCATCCCGCCCTGGTGGGCCTGGCGCCCCTGCGCCGCAGCCTGGGGGTGCGCACGGTGTTCAACCTGCTGGGGCCGCTGGTGAATCCGCTGCGGCCGGAGGCCCAGGTGCTCGGCGTGGCCCGGCCCGACCTGCTCGACCCGATGGCCGATGCCCTGGCCCGGCTGGGGTTGCGGCGGGCTGTGGTGGTGCACGGCTGCGGCGGCCTCGACGAGGCCTCCCTGGCAGGGCCCAGCCAGCTGCGGCTGGTGGAGGGGGGCTCGGTGAGCCAGGAGCTGCTCGACCCCACCAGCCTGGGCATTGCCCCGGCCCCCAACAGTGAGCTGGCCGGCGGCGATCTGGCGACCAACCAGGCCATCCTTGAAGCGGTGCTGCAGGGCCGGGGCAGCGGGCCCCAGGCGGCCGTGGTGGCCCTCAACGCCGCCCTGGTGCTCTGGGCCGCCGGCTTGGTCGACACCGTCGCCGCCGGTTACGGGCGGGCCGCCGCCACCCTGGCGGCCGGCGAGGCCTGGACGCGCCTGGAGCAGTTGCGCCATGCCCTCCAACCCCCCGCTGGGGGATGATCGAGCTGTGCCGCAGCCGTGATCGTGCCGCCCTCCACCGCAGCCACCCCGTCTGCCCTGCTGGTGCTGGCCGATGGCACCGTGCTGCGCGGGGAGTCCTTCGGAGCCCGGGGCACTGCCATCGGTGAGGTGGTGTTCAACACCGGCATGACCGGCTACCAGGAGGTGATGACCGATCCGAGCTACGCCGGCCAGCTCGTGACCTTCACCTACCCGGAACTCGGCAACACCGGGGTCAATGCCGATGACCAGGAGGCCCCGATCCCCCACGTGCGCGGCGTGATCGCCCGCCAGCTCGCCCCCACCGCCAGCAGCTGGCGGGCCGAGGAGCAGTTGGAGGGCTGGCTGGAGCGCCACGGGGTGGTGGGCATCCGCGGCGTGGACACCCGTGCCCTGGTGCGCCACCTGCGCGAGGGCGGCGCGATCAACGGCGTGATCAGCAGCGATGGCACCAGCCCCCAGGCCCTGCTGGAGCAGCTGCGCACGGCCCCCTCGATGGAGGGCCTCAACCTGGCCGCCGAGGTGAGCACCCGTCAGCCCTACACCTGGGAGCAGGCCTGCAGCGCCGCCTTCGACGCCCGCCTGCAGCCCGCTCCTGAAGTCCCCTATCGCGTGGTGGCGATCGACTTCGGCATCAAGCGGGCCATCCTTGATCGGCTGGTGGCCCATGGTTGCCAGGTGAAGGTGCTGCCGTCCTCCGCCGGCCTGGAGGAGGTGCTGGCCCTGCAGCCTGAGGGGGTGTTCCTCTCCAACGGCCCCGGCGACCCGGCGGCGGTGGGCGAGGGCATCGCCCTGGCCCGCCAGCTGCTCGCCCTGCCCCAGCTGCCCCTGTTCGGCATCTGCCTGGGCCACCAGATCCTGGGCCTCGCCCTCGGTGGCACCACCTTCAAGCTGGGCTACGGACACCGCGGCCTCAACCACCCCTGCGGCAGTCCAGGCCAGGTGGAGATCACCAGCCAGAACCACGGCTTCGCCCTGGCGGCCGATTCCCTGCCGCCGCGGGTTCGGGTCACCCACCTCAATCTCAACGACCGCACCGTGGCGGCCCTCGCCATTGAGGATCAGCCCGTGTTCGGCGTGCAATACCACCCGGAGGCCAGCCCCGGGCCCCACGACGCCGACCACCACTTCGCCCGCTTCACCGCCCTGATGGCCGAGCGGCGCGCCTGAGCGGTCCGATGCCTGGCCGGAGCTTTCGCTTTTGAGCGAATCTTGCTGATCCTGGTCATTTCAGCCCCAGGCGCTGCAGCCCTTGCTGCGATCCCTACACTCCCCGCAGATCCGCAATGGGGGCCAGAGCCATCAACGACCTGCAGCGTCTCACGGTGTCCCTGCGCGGGGGATTCGAGCAGCAGGCCCGCTGCCAGCTCTACCGCTTCACGGGCCAGCTGGATGCCTACTCCGACAAGCAGTTCGGCGCGTTCATCGCCGCCCATCGCAGTGCCAGCCAGCCCCTGCTGATCGATCTCTCCCACATCGATTTCATTGACTCCTCCGGTCTGGGTGCCCTGGTGCAGCTGGCCAAGCAGTGCAACGGCGACGGCCAGCGCTTCCTGGTGGTGGGCAATGCCCGCGTGGTGCAGACCGTGAAGCTGGTGCGGCTCGAGGAGTTCCTCCATCTCCAGCCCGATCTCGACACCGCCCTTGCCAGCCTCGCCGCCTGAGCACAGCGGTCGCGACAGCTCCTGGCTGGCCGCCCTCGTCCCTGTCCCCCCCAGCGGCGACCTGGGCCCCCTGCAGCTGGCCTGGCTGGGGGATGCCGTGTGGGAGCTGCACCAGCGGGTGCGGCGGTGCCGCACCCCCGCCCGCTCCCACGATCTTCATGGCCAGGTGGTGGCCGCCGTGCGGGCCGACGCCCAGGCGCGGGCCCTGGGGCGCCTGGATGGCCTGCTCAGCCAGGCCGAGCGCGATCTGGTGCGCCGCGGCCGCAACCGGGCCGGCCGGGGGCCCCGCCATGGCGACCCTGCCGCCTACGGCCTGGCCACTGGCTTCGAGGCCCTGCTCGGCTGGCTGTTCCTCCACGATCCCCCCCGGTTGGTCGAACTGCTAGATCACTTGGAGGAGATCGATCCATAACCTGCCCTTGCCATGAGCCCTCGATTTGAACGCCGCCCCGACAAGTGGGCTGGAGCCGGGGGCCGCAAACCAGCCCGCCCGGGTTCCGCCAGTGGTTCGTTTCGTGACCGGGACAAATCCCCCGATCGCGACAAGGCCCGGGGCTGGGAGGCCAGCCGTGAGCGCTCCTCCGACCGGGGCAGACCCCCTGAGCGCAGCGATCGGTTCCGTTCCGCCAGCCGTGACCGGGGCAGCGAGCGCGAGCGGCCCGCCGGCCGGGAGTGGGACCGCAGCCGGGACAGCCAGGCGGGGGGCCGCCGGGACAGCCGCCGCGAGCCGGTGCGCGGGGTGGGCGAGCGCGGCGGCTATGGGCGATCGGCACCCCGCCGGGAGGACAGCCGGCCGCGCCGTCTGTTGCCTTCGCGCTTCAGCCGCCCGCCGGTGGTGGTGGAGGCCCGCCCGCCGCAGGAGCCCCCCCAGGGGCTGCATGCCGATGAAAACGTCGCCAGCGACCTGATCTGGGGTCGCCATGCCGCCCAGGCGGCGCTGGAGAGCGGCCGGCCCGTGCATCGCATCTGGTGCACTGCCGAGATGCGCTTCAGCCCCGCCTTCCTGCAGTCGCTGCGGGAGGCCAAGGCCTCCGGGGTGCTGGTGGAGGAAGTCACCTGGGCCCGCCTCGGCCAGATCACCGGCGGCGCCGTGCACCAGGGCATCGTGCTCCAGGCCGCCGCCGCTGACACCCTCGACCTCGCCAGCCTGATCGAGGGCTGCCGCGATCTGGGGGAGCCTCCCCTGCTGATGGCCCTCGACGGCATCACCGATCCCCACAACCTGGGGGCGATCGCCCGCAGTGCCGAGGCCCTCGGCGCCCACGGTCTGGTGCTGCCCCAGCGCCGCAGCGCCGGGCTCACCGGCTCGGTGGCCAAGGTGGCCGCCGGAGCCCTGGAGCATCTGCCCGTGGCCCGGGTGGTGAATCTCAACCGCGCCCTCGACAGCCTCAAGCAGGAGGGCTATCGGGTGGTGGGCCTTGCGGCGGAGGGCAGTGTGAGCCTGGAGCAGGCCGATCTCGATGGCCCGCTGGTGATCGTCACCGGCTCCGAGGGCGACGGCCTTTCGATGCTCACCCGCAAGCACTGCGACCAGCTGATCAGCATTCCCCTGCGCGGCGCCACCCCCAGTCTCAACGCCTCGGTGGCCACGGCCCTGCTCCTCTATGAGGTGGCCAGGCGGGGCTGGATGAAGGGGCTGCGCGGGGGTGACCCGGCCCCCCGCATCGTGCGGCCCCAGCTGCCCAATGCGGCCGCCCCTGCCCCAGAATCGCAGGCGGAGCCCGACCAGGGGGCTCACCAGGCGGACCCAACGCCCCCTGCCGAACCTCTTCAGGACCAGGTTCAGGAGGCCCCGGGGCATTCATCACCAACGCCTGAGCCGGAAGCTGCTGTTCAGCCTGGCCCTCAGCCATCTGCCGAGGAACAGCCTGGGCAAGACCTGGGTGGACCAGCGTCCGAGGCTGAATCCCCGACCGAGGCTGAATCCCCGACCCAGGAGGAGCCCACGCCCCCGCCAGGCATCGGCTTCGGTTTTGAGCTCCCCCAGCCCGCCGGTTTCAACGCGGACGTGCAGCTGTGATGCGATTCCATGCCCAGCCAGCCCAGGACGGGCAGAATGCACTGGTGATCACTCTCGCTGCATGAATCCGCTGCTCTGGCCCGTGCGCCGCTGCGCCAACGGACTGGGCCTGGCCTGGTGGGCGCGGGTGCGCACCCAGGATCCCGCAGTCACCTACTGGTTCGGCCCCTTTGTGCGACGCAGCACCCTGGAGAATGCCCTGCCAGCCTTCCTCAGTGACATCCAGGCCGAGTCCCCCATCGGGCTGGAGCACGCGTTGCTCCGCACCCGCCGCGCTGAGCCCCTCACCGAGGTGAATTGAGCGGGCCCGGCCCTGTTGGCCCTGGCTGATAGCGTCGCCTTCAACTGGTGAGTGGCTGGATGGGCATCGCCGAATGGCGCGGCAAGCTGGAGCGCGGTGAGGTTTCCGCCCGCGAGCTCACCGACCAGCACCTGGCCCGGATCGAGACCGTGGACGGTACGGTGCATGCCTTCCTGGAGGTGACCGCCGAGCGGGCCCGGGCCGATGCTGACCGCATCGATGCCGCTCGCGCCGCCGGCGAGCAGCTGCCGCCCCTGGCCGGTATCCCCCTGGCGATCAAGGACAACCTCTGCACCCAGGGCATCCGCACCACCTGCTCCAGCCGCATGCTGGAGAACTTTGTGCCGCCCTACGAGAGCACCGTCACCGAGCGCCTGTGGCAGGCCGGCGCGGTGTTGCTGGGAAAGACCAACCTCGATGAGTTCGCCATGGGCAGCTCCACCGAGACCTCCTTTTTCGGTCCCAGCCGCAATCCCTGGGATCCTGAGCGGGTGCCGGGTGGCAGCTCCGGCGGCAGCTCCGCCGCTGTGGCCGCGGGGGAATGCGTCGCCTCCCTGGGCTCCGACACCGGCGGCTCGATCCGCCAGCCCGCCAGTTTCTGCGGCGTGGTGGGGCTCAAGCCCACCTACGGCCGGGTGAGCCGCTGGGGCCTGGTGGCCTTCGCCAGTTCCCTCGACCAGGTGGGCCCCTTCACCACCTCGGTGGCCGATGCGGCCGAGCTGCTGCAGGTGATCGCCGGCGCCGACCCGCGCGATTCCACCTGTCTCAGCGCGCCGGTGCCCGACTATCGCGCCGCCCTGGAGCAGCCGGTGGCCGGCCTGCGGGTGGGCATTGTGCGCGAGTGTCTGGAGGCCGAGGGGCTCGATCCTGCCGTGAGGGCCGCGGTGCTGGCCGCCGCCGACCAACTGCAGGCCCTGGGCTGCGAGCTGGTCGACGTGAGCTGCCCCCGCTTCAACGACGGCATCGCCACCTATTACGTGATCGCCCCCTCGGAGGCGAGCGCCAACCTGGCCCGCTACGACGGCGTGAAGTACGGCTACCGGGCCGAGGGGGCAGACAGCCTGGCGGAGATGACCGCCCGCAGCCGAGCCGAGGGTTTCGGTGATGAGGTGCAGCGGCGCATTCTGATCGGCACCTACGCCCTCTCGGCCGGCTACGTGGACGCCTACTACAGGAAGGCCCAGCAGGTGCGCACCCTGATCCGCCGCGACTTCGACCGGGCGTTCGAGACGGTGGACGTGCTGCTCACGCCCACCTCCCCCACCACCGCCTTCCGCTTCGGTGCCCACACCGACGACCCCCTGGCCATGTACCTGGCCGACCTGCTCACCATTCCGGCAAACATGGCCGGTCTGCCGGCGATTTCGCTGCCCTGCGGCTTTGATGGCCAGGGCCTGCCGATCGGCCTGCAGCTGATCACCGGCGTGCTGCAGGAGGAGCGGCTGCTGCAGGTGGCCCACCACTACGAGCGGGCGGCGAGCGTGATGGCTGCCAGGCCGGCGGCGGCCCTGGTGCCCTGAACCGGGCGAGCACCAGATCTGGGGGGCTCCACCTAAGGTGAAACCGCCCCTGCCGCTACCGGTGGCCTTCGTTCCCCTCCACAACCACAGCGACTACAGCCTCCTCGACGGGGCCAGCCAGCTGCCGGCCATGGTGGAGCGGGCCGTGGAGCTGGGCATGCCGGCCCTGGCTCTCACCGACCACGGCGTCATGTATGGCGCCATCGAACTGCTCAAGCTCTGCAGCAAGGCGGGCCTCAAGCCGATCATCGGCAACGAGATGTATGTCATCAACGGTTCGTTGGATGACCCCAATCCGCCCAAGAAGGAGCGGCGCTATCACCTGGTGGTGCTGGCCAAGAACGCGGTGGGCTACCGCAACCTGGTGAAGCTCACCAGCATCAGCCACCTGCGCGGCATGCGCGGGCGTGGCATCTTTGCCCGGGCCTGCATCGACAAGGCCACCCTCGAGAAGCACAGCGAGGGGCTGATCGTGGCCACCGCCTGCCTGGGCGGTGAGATCCCCCAGGCGATCCTGCGGGGCCGCCCCGATGCGGCCCGCGAGGTGGCCCGCTGGTATCAGGGCGTGTTCGGCGACGACTTCTACCTGGAGATCCAGGACCACGGCGGCATCGAAGACCGGATCGTGAACACCGGCATCGCCGTGATCGGGGCTGAGCTGGGGATCGAGCTGATCGCCACCAACGACGCCCATTATCTGAGCGTGGGCGATGTGGAGGCCCATGACGCCCTGCTGTGCGTGCTTACCGGCAAGCTGATCAGCGATGAGAAGCGGCTGCGCTATACGGGCACCGAATACATCAAGAGCGAGGCGGAGATGCTGCGGCTCTTCGGTGACCACCTGCCGGCGGAGGTGATCGAGCGGGCGGTGGCCAACACCGCCCGGGTGGCCGAGAAGGTGGAGGACTACGACATCCTCGGCCGCTACCAGATGCCCCGCTTCCCGATCCCCGACGGCCACACGCCGGTGAGCTACCTGCGCGAGGTGAGCGAGCAGGGGCTTCGCGCCCGGCTTGGACTGGCTGAGGGTGCCCCATTTGATGCCACCTACGGCGAGCGGCTCACCTTCGAGCTGCAGGTGATGGAGCAGATGGGCTTTCCCACCTACTTCCTGGTGGTGTGGGACTACATCCGCTTCGCCCGCGAGAGCGGCATTCCGGTGGGGCCGGGCCGGGGATCGGCTGCAGGCTCGCTGGTGGCCTATGCCCTGGGGATCACCAACATCGATCCGGTCACCAACGGCCTGTTGTTCGAGCGTTTCCTGAATCCGGAGCGAAAGTCGATGCCGGATATTGACACCGACTTCTGCATCGAGCGCCGCGGTGAGGTGATCGACTATGTGACCCGCCGCTATGGCGAGGAGAAGGTGGCCCAGATCATCACCTTCAACCGCATGACCTCCAAGGCGGTGCTCAAGGACGTGGCCCGTGTGCTCGATATTCCCTATGGCGATGCCGACCGGCTGGCGAAATTGATCCCGGTTGTGCGCGGCAAGCCCGCCAAGCTCAAGGAGATGATCTGCGAGGAGTCGCCGGCCCCCGAGTTCCGCGAGAAATACCAGAACGACCCCCAGGTGAAGCGCTGGGTGGACATGGCGATGCGGATCGAGGGCACCAACAAGACCTTCGGTGTGCATGCCGCCGGTGTGGTGATCGCCGCCGATCCCCTCGATGAGCTGGTGCCGCTGCAGCGCAACAACGACGGCCAGGTGATCACCCAGTACTTCATGGAAGACGTGGAGTCGATGGGCCTGCTGAAGATGGACTTCCTGGGGCTCAAGAACCTCACGATGATCGACAAGACCATCGATCTGGTGAAGGAGAGCACCGGCGAAACGGTGGATCCTGATGCCCTGCCGCTTGATGATCCCGGCACCTATGGCCTCCTGGCCCGCGGGGATCTGGAGGGCATCTTCCAGCTGGAATCGAGCGGCATGCGCCAGATCGTGCGCGACCTCAAGCCCTCATCCCTGGAGGACATCTCCTCGATCCTGGCGCTCTATCGGCCCGGTCCCCTGGATGCCGGCCTGATCCCCAAGTTCATCAACCGCAAGCACGGCCGCGAGGCCATCGACTTCGCTCACGAGAAGCTGCAGCCGATCCTGCAGGAGACCTATGGGATCATGGTGTACCAGGAGCAGATCATGAAGATCGCCCAGGATCTGGCCGGCTATTCCCTCGGTGAAGCCGACCTGCTGCGGCGGGCGATGGGCAAGAAGAAGAAGAGCGAGATGGAGAAACACCAGAGCCTGTTCGTGAAGGGAGCCACCGAGCGAGGCGTGGATCCGAAGATCGCCGAAGGGCTGTTTGAGCAGATGGTGCTGTTCGCCGAATACTGCTTCAACAAGAGTCACTCCACCGCCTACGGCGCGGTGACCTACCAGACCGCCTACCTCAAGGCCCACTATCCGGTGGCCTACATGGCGGCCCTGCTCACCGTGAATGCCGGAGATTCGGCCAAGGTGCAGCGCTACATCGCCAATTGCAATGCCATGGGCATTGAGGTCATGCCCCCGGATGTGAATGCTTCGGGTATCGATTTCACGCCCGTGGGCGATCGCATCCTCTTCGGCCTCTCGGCCGTGCGCAATCTGGGCGAGGGAGCGATTCGCCAGCTGATCGAGGCGCGTCAGGGCGATGGGCCTTTCGCGTCCCTGGCCGATCTCTGCGACCGCATCCCCGGCCAGCAGCTCAACCGCCGTGCCCTGGAGGCCCTGATCCACTCCGGTGCCCTCGATGCCCTGGAGCCGAAGGCCAACCGGGCCCAGCTGATGGCGGATCTGGATCTGGTGCTCGACTGGGCCAGCTCCCGCGCCAAGGACCGGGCCAGCGGCCAGGGCAACCTGCTCGATCTGCTGGGCGGTCTGGGCGGTGCCGCCCCTGCTGCCGGCGATGGGGGGGTGAGCGGCTCCCTCAGCACCGCGCCCAAGGCGGCGGCCGTGGCCGACTATCCCCCCACCGAGAAGCTGCGCCTGGAGAAGGAGCTGGTGGGCTTCTACCTCTCCGACCACCCGCTCAAGCAGCTGGCGCCGAAGGTGAAGCTGCTCTCTCCCCTGGCGCTGGGATCGCTCGAGGAGCAGGCCGACAAGGCCAAGGTGAGCGCGGTGGTGATGGTGCCGGAGCTGCGCCAGGTGACCACCCGCAAGGGCGACCGCATGGCGGTGCTGCAGCTGGAAGATCTCACCGGCAGTTGCGAGGCGGTGGTGTTTCCCAAGGCCTATGCCCGCCTGGCCGACCACCTGATGGTGGACGCCCGCCTGCTGGTGTGGGGCTCGGTGGACCGCCGCGACGAGCGGGTGCAGCTGATCGTGGACGACTGCCGCTCGATCGACGACCTCCAGTTGCTGATGGTGGAGATCCCCGCCGAGCAGGCCGCCGATATTGGCGTGCAGCACCGCTTGCGCGAGTGTCTGCACCGCCACCGCCCCCCCCAGGACGAGGTGGGCTCGCGGGTACCGGTGGTGGCCCTGGTGCGCCAGGGGGATCAGGCCCGCTTTGTGCGCCTTGGCCCCCAGTTCTGCGTGGCCGACCCCGCCGCGGCACTCACCACCCTCTGGTCGGCCGACTTCAAGGCCCGGATCAGCTCACCCCTGCTGGCGGCCTGATGGCTTGGCTGGTTGCCAGACCAGGCCGCCTGGACGGCGAACCACAACCAATCCGGTGATCAGGCCAACGGCTGCTCCCGCTACGACGTCACTTGGAAAATGGGAGCCACTGGCCACTCTGGTGTAGGCACAGCCAAAGGCCATCACCATGGCTGGCACCTTGAGCTTCGGATAGAGCAGGGATATCGCCACACTGCCGGCGAAGGCTACGGCTGCATGGGAACTCGGCAGACCGAGGTCTTTCGTGCTCCAGGTTTGATCACTCCAGGCCTTGAAGATGTAGATCTCAAGTTCGGAGGGTCGCTCCCTTCGAATCAACAACTTCAAACCCTCGGCGATCGCCCCTGCGATGGCTGGAGTGAACAGCATTGTTTTCCACTGTCGTGTTGCTGGATCATCGATCAAGTCAGCGATTGATTTTGGCTGCAGTCTTACCACGAGTGCAATCAGAGCCCAGGTCCAAAGGCTGCCCCAAATGCGCAGCAAGAGCAGCAAATCTGTGCGTGGTTGCTTGGAAGGCCATTCGATCAGGTGGAGAAGCACCCAATCCATTCTTGTTACACCAGCTGCCCACACCACCACCAATACCACCACCACCAAGATGATTGTTGGCAGGGAGAACAGGCGGTATTTGCAGTCCTGCGGACAAATAGAACTCCTTTGGACTCTTTCAGGAACCGGCATAGGAGTTATCAAATTCGCTTTGACCTCGATTCACTGTGGCAGTTTTATAATGAAGGGTCAGGTAGGCACCCAGCAAGCCAATGCCAGCACCGATCAGGACATCGCTGAGATAATGCCAGCCGTGAATGATTCTCTGTAGCGAAGCCATCACCGCAAGTGTTAGGTACACCAACCGACCTGATGGATGCAACCAGCAGAGAGCAGCTGCTAGCCCAGCTGCCACCGCGCTGTGACCGGATGGGAAACTCATCAGTGCGGCCTTGGAGTGCTCACCGAGTTCAAGCAATTGGCGGCCGAAGGTATCCTGAGCATTCAACCCTACGGAGAAGTCGGCAAAGCGGGGACGCACGCGGGGGATTACCAACTTTAGGCCATCCACCACCAAGGAACCTACGTAGGTTGCTGCGATCAATCGAGCCAGTTGCTGCCTGCGGTGTGTGGTGGAGGCTCCCTTGCGAGCGAGGTGGATCGCAGCGAACAGAACCATTGCAGCTCCGGTGCCATGGCCGCCGATTTCGGCAAACTTGAACGGCTTCAGTAATTCCGATGGCAACTCGTGCTCATGCAGCCAAATGGCCAGTGGAACATCAAGGGCAAAGGCAAGAACCCCAAACCCAATCAGAATTGTAGCCACCAATGGCAGGATACGTTGCTTTGCGAAGGAGGCTCTTGCATAGGATGTGATTTCAGAATACACATTACACCTCAATAACTACATAATGTAAAGTTTCGCACTTGTATCAACAGACTGATGTTGCCCTTGCGGCCATGATGCTGTAGTGGGCAATACACTATGCCCGCTATCCGGAGCACGTTCCGGGGGCGACTGCCTGTCAACCTGCGGCGAAATCTCCTCACAATTCCCAATCCATGGCAAGCGACCCCTCCCCGCCAGCTCTTGATCAGGTCAGTGGTCAAGCCAGTCGGTTGAGGGAGGGCGTGGTGCGAGGTGCGGGTTTTATGGCAGCGCTTCACCCCGCTGATGGCTGCGTCGTGCTCCTGTTGGGCGCTGTCTTTGCACTTCGGGTGCTGTTTCTGCTGACCAATCAGCTGCAGCTGTCCGCGGATGAAATGTACTACTGGGATTGGTCTCGGCGATTGGATATCGCTTATTACAGCAAGGGTCCAATTGTGGCATTGCTGATTGCTGTCTCCTCCCATTTCTTAGGTTATGGCCAGCTGGGTGTGCGGCTTCCTGCAGTGATATTGGGTGGTTTGTTTGTGCTCTTGATCTATCTTTACGGCCGTGCTCGCCTGCATCCCTGGCATGCTTTCACCGTCGCCGCCGTAGCCCAGCTGTTGCCCCTGCTGGCGGGCCTTGGTCTGGCGATGACCACGGATCCGCCCGTTCTGGTGTGTTGGGCCATCGCCCTGATGGCCCTGGCCCCTGCCGTGCGCCGGGGAGCCACCTGGGCCTGGCTGGTCTATGGATTGGCCGTAGGCCTTGGCCTGGGCGCGAAGTACACCACCCTGCTCCTGCCTGTCAGCCTGCTGCTGCTGGCTCCCTGGTTTGTCTTTTCCAGGCCCCTGCTGCGCCAGTGGAGCTTCTGGTTCGGCCAGGGACTGGCCTTGGCGGGCCTGCTGCCGATGCTGGTGTGGAACGGACGGCATGGCTGGGTGAATCTGGCCCACAACCTTGGCCACCTCGGTGCCAGTTCCCAGTTCAATCCCGCCCAGGTCCTGTTTGGTCCCCTGGTGCTGATCGGCACGCAGTTGCTGATGCTGGGCCCTCTCACCGCTCCGATGCTGGCTGTTGCAGGCTGGCGCGTGGTACCCGGCGCCTGGCGCCGCCGCGATCCCTATCCTCTGCTGCTGGCCGCGCTGGCCAGCCTGCTCGTGCTGGTCTGTGTGCTGGTGTCCACCAGGCGGGATGTCTACGCCAACTGGCCGATGCCTCTGGCCGTGATCGGGCTCCTGCTGATGATTGAAGCCTGGGCCATGCAACCCCCTTCCTTTCGCGATCGGCGCTGGTTGCTGATTGGCAGTGCCCTGAATGGCCTGTTGTTCGCCACTGCCCTCCTTCCCTTCTATGGGATTCGCCTGGGTTTGTCGGCGGACTGGCTGCCCACCCGCCGGCTCACGGGATGGCGGGAGATGGTCCAGTCTTTGCAGAGACAGGAGCCCCAACGGTTGGCGGCCGCTGACGTGGTGATCACCGACCGTTACACCACGGCTGCAGCCCTGGCCCACGGCCTGCAGCGGCCTCCCGGGGAGGTGTTCACGGTGGCGCTGGGCAAGGCCCGGATGAATCAGTACGACATCTGGGCCCGCCAGGATCTGCCCGGGCGGCTTGGCGCCGATGCCCTGGTGATCCTGCATCGGGACACCGATCCAGAACCGTTGCGCAGCCTGTTTGATCGCCTTGAACAGCGCCCCCAGCTCAAGGTGCATCTGCCTGGCATGCAGACGCGCCGCTATCAGGTGTGGATGGCCCGCGGCTACAACGGCAACCCCTTGCCTCAGCCTTCACGGCGTTGACGCGCCGCGGCCATCGACTGCCGGAGTCGGCTGATGTTGAGGCCCAGCTGCTCAGCGCCCAGCAGGCTGCCCGGCTGGGGTTCCCAGCTGGCGGAGAGCACGCCATAGCTCAGCCCCAGCAGGCCCAACAGAAAACATCCCCCCGAAGCGGTGAGGGTGAGGCCGGGGGCGATGTCCACAATCTGTCGACTCACCAGCAGGTAGCTGCCCACAAACACCCCCATGCCCATCAGGGTGGGGATGCCGGTTGCGATGGCGACCCGCCGGGCCATGCGGTTGGCCACCGCCTCCGGAATCATCTGCCCACGGGCACGAGCCGCTGACTGGCCAGCGGGCCTGGCCGGCTGGGCTACGCCCTTGCTGGCCTCGCTGCTGCTGGACTTTGGCTTGCTGGACTTCGGTCGGTTGCCTTTGCCCGCCATGGAACGCGAATCAGCCGCGGATGCCGAGCTTGGCGATCAACTGGCTGTAGCGCTCCTGGCTCAGACCCTTGAGGTAACCGAGCAGGCGCTTGCGGCGACCGATCATCTTCAGCAGCCCCTGGCGGGAGGAGAAGTCGTGCTTGTTCTGTTGCAGGTGGCCGGTGAGCTGGCTGATGCGCTCACTCAGCATCGCCACCTGCACCTCCACCGATCCGGTATCCGTGCCGTGGGTCTGGTGGGAGTTGATCAGGTCCTGCTTCTGGGTGGTGGTGAGCGGCATGGAGGTGGGGGAGGACGAAACGCAGCCGGGAGTCAACCAGCCGGGTGTCTGCGGAGCAAACAGCCACACTAACGCGGCGGGGTCAGGCCACCTGGCGGGACAGCCAGCGCAGGCACGCGCGGATCCAGTCGTCCGCCTGCCAGCCGGCCGCGTCCTCGCCAGCAGCGGCCACCGCCCGCAGGGCCCGATGCACCTCCAGGGCCTCGTAGCCCAGGGCCGAGAGGGTGAGCTGCACCTCATCGCGCTGCCCCTGGGCCAGGTCGGGGCCGGCGAGGGCTTCGCCGTCCTGCTCGGCGGCCAGCAGCTGGCCGAGGAAGCGCTGCTGCAGCCGCGCCCGCAGCTCCACCGCCAGCCGTTCAGCCGTGCGCTTGCCCACCCCAGGGGCGGCGCACAGCCGGCGCAGGTCGGCCTGCACGATCGCCTGCACCAGCGCCTCCGGCTCCAGGCAGCCCAGCAGGCCCAGGGCCATCTGTGGTCCCACGCCGCTCACCCCCACCAGCTCGCGGAACAGCTCGCGCTCGTGGCGCTCCGCGAAGCCGTAGAGGGTCCAGCCGTCCTCGCGCACTGCCTGGTGAATGTGCAGGCCGAGCAGGCTGCCGCGGGAGGGCAGCTGCTGCCACTGGCGCTGGCTCACCTGCACCTCGTAGCCCACTCCATGGCACACCAGCAGCAGCCCACAGCGCTTGTCCTGCTGCCACGACTCGGCCAGTTCTCCTTGCAGCCAGCCGATCATGGGTGCAGCTCGAATGCCCCCATGCTGCCCGCCCCGCGGACCCCTGCCCAGCCGTATCCCGCTGCCCGCCTGTGGCAGGCCCTGGGCCGGCGGCTGCTGGCCCTGGCCCTGCCCCTGCTGCTGGTGCTGCCCCTGGGCGCCTGCGCCAGCGGCGGCCAGCCGCCGCGCAGCGTGCTGCTCCAGGCCCTGGCGCTGCAGATCCAGCTCACCCAGGGGGCGATCGCCCAGGCCCTGGAGCTGGAGGCGGCCGGTGCACCCGAGGTGAGCCGGGTGCGGGTGGCGGAGCAGCAGGCGATCCGCATCGGCGAAGCCCCGGGCTGGCGGCTGGCCGGTGCCTTCGACTGGCGTCTGCCCGGCGACCCCCTCCGGGTGGACAGCCCGTTCGAGCTCTTTCTGCAGCGTGGCGCCCGCGGTGAGAGCTGGCGCCTGGCCCGCCCCAGCGGCAGCCCCGACGGCAGCACCCAGGCCTGGATCACCGATCCCCTGCCGATCCCGGGCTGAGGCTGATCAAGGTGGCGGCCAGCACCAGCGCCGCCCCGGCCACGGTCCAGCCATCCACCAGCTCGCCGAACAGCAGCCAGCCCCAGATGCCGGCGAAGGCCACCTGCACGTAGCTGATCGCCGTGGCCCTGGCCGCCGGCAGGGCCACCAGGCTGGAGGTGAGAAACACCTGGCCCAGCTGGGTGAACACCCCCACCCCCAGCAGCCAGAGCAGCTCCACCGGTGTGGGCCACACCGGATTGAGCAGCACCAGCGGCAGGCTCAGGGGTACCGCCACCAGCGGGAAATAGAACACGATCACCAGTGGGTGCTCGCTGCGGGCCAGGGAGCGCACACTCACGTAGGCCAGGGCGGTGCAGAAGGCCCCGGCCACGGCGATCAGCACGGCTGGACCGGCCAGGGTGGTGGCTCCGGCCAGTGACCCAGCCGCCCCCAGCAGTTGGCCAGGCCTGGCCACTAGCAGCACCCCCGTCCAGCCCACCAGCACCGCCAGCAGCACCCGCCGGCCGATGGGCTCGCCCAGCACCAGCCAGGCCAGCAGGGCCGTGAAGGTGGGATAGAGGTACTGGAGCACGGTGGCTGAGGCCAGCGGCAGCTCCGTGAGGGCGATGTACACACAGAGCAGGGCCACGCTGCCGATCGCCCCGCGCAGCACCAGCAGGCCGCGCCGCTGGCCCCAGGGGCTGATGCCCGCCCGCCGCACCAGCAACCAGCTGAGCACCACGCTCACCAGGGCCCGCACCAGCACCACCTCGGCGGCGGGGATGCGGCTCCCCACCTGCTTCACGCACACGCCCATCAGCGAGAAGCTCAGGGCGCTGGCCACCATCGCCAGCACCGGCTTCGACCTGATTCCGGCGCTGGTGTCGCTCACGCCTCCTTCTGGATCTCCACCGCCGTGGGGTAGGGGATCTCGATCCCCTCGGCGGCGAGACAGGCCAGCAGGTCCTGGTTGAGCCGGTTGATGGCGTCCTTGAACGCCCCGAAGCTGGCGTGGTGGCCGTGCAGCCGGAATACGAAGTCGTAGCTGAAGTCGGAGATCGTCATCAGCCGGCATGACTGCAACGCCAGCAGTGGATCGCGACTCACCACCCCTGCGATCAGGGCCGGCAGACGCTGCAGCTGTTCGCTGCTGGTGTCGTAGCTGACGCCGATCTGGCGCTGGCAGAGCCGCACCTGTTCCACCACCTCCTCCAGTCGCAGCAGCAGCCGCTCCCGGGCAGCCAGGTAGTGCGGCCATGCGTGCGCAGCCACCAGCCCGTGGCAGATCAGGGTGACGTTGTCGATTCCCTCCTGCTCCAGGCTCACCAGGGGCTGCTCCAGCCCCTCGATCGCCTGCACCGCCCGGCGGGCGAAGCTCAGCAGGTCGGCCACCTGCTCGGGACTGAAGTTGTGGTTCACCGCCAGCCGCACCACCAGCGACTGGGTGGGGGGCGCGTCGCTGTTCGGCTGACGGCGGGAGAAGTTCACGATCGTCTCCTCGTCGGCGATGGCGTTGGGGATCGTCACCCGGCTCTCCAGGGTTTCGAGCTCCAGCGAGCGCAGGCCGATGCGGGTGACGAAGCCCAGGTTCTCGCCGATCCGGCAGAACTCCCCCACCCGCACCGGCCGGTCGGTCTGGATCGAGAGGCCGCCGAACAGGTTGCCGAGCAGCTTCGAGGCGCCCAGACCGATCGCCAGGCCCGGCACGGCCGAAAAGGCCAGCACGGTGGCGGAGGGCAGGCCGAGCACGATCAGCAGTCGGTAGATCAGCACCACCGCCACCAGGCCGCCGAGCATCCGGCTCACCGGCATCACCAGGTTGCTCACCCGCCGCAGCTGCAGCTCCGATCCCCCACCCCGCAGCCGCGCCAGCCATTCCGAGAGGCTGCGGCCGAGGGCCTCGAACAGAACGAAGACAAAGAAGCCGGCGGCGATGAAGTAGGCGATGAAGAACAGGTAGGTGATCAGCAGCAGCGGCGTGCCCGTGACGTTCACGCTGTCATCGATGAGCGTCTTGCTCAGCCAGGTGAGCGGCAGCAGCGGCAGGGTGAGCAGCACCCGTTTCCAGGCCAGGTTGTCGAGCAGCCAGGCGCCTTTCGGCCTGGATCCGCTGCCGATGCGCCGGTGGCGGTAGGTGTGCAGCAGGCTTCGGCCGATCTGCCGCAGCAGCCAGCCGTAGAGCAGCAGCACCGCCAGGGCGGTGGCGATCTGCAGGACCGTCTGGCCCTGGTGCTCCAGCTCCAGCATTCGCCGCAGCGCCGGCGGCAGGCGCAGGTACCACTTCGGTGCCGCCAGGTAGCCGGGGGTGGTGGTGTAGGCGCCGTAGAGCCCGGGGGTGGCGTAGGGCTGTGGAATCGCCTGCAGGTTCCGGATTTCGTCGTACATCCGGCCGATCTGGCGCACGGTGCCGCCGGTGAAGCGGAAGCCGCTGTTCACCTCCCTGGTGTTCTCCTCGCTCGCCTTCTCCTCCACGGCCAGGGTGATCGCCGTGTTCGCCAGAGTCCAGCTCTGGCTGGGCTGGCTGCGGCTGTCGTTGAGCCGTTTCATCCCCGCCGCATCGGGAATCGTGATCGGCACGGTGCTGTGGCTGAACACGTGATCGAGCACCTCCTTGAGCTGCATGGCCGCCTCATCGGCCATGTCGGCGCGCACGCTCTCGGGGAAGACGCTGGTGTCGAGTGCGTCCACCGCCTGGGCGAACAACGTCTCGGCAGCACGGATGCGCTGCCGGGCCGCCGGGCTCCAGCGCCAGCCCGGATCCCGTTGCGGGTTGGCTGTGACCGTCTCGAGGTCGTGCTGCACCCGCGCCATCACGGCATAGAAATTGAGCAGGGTGTCGCGGGGGCTGTCGCCCACCACCTGAGCGAGGGCTGAGTCGGCCCAGCGCTGGGTCGCCGCCATCAGATCGGGGTAGAAGGGCTGCTCCTCGATCGGGATCACCTGCTGGCCCGGCGGCGGTGCGAGCGGCTCGCCGCGTTCCGCCCCCGGCGTCGCCAGGGGGGTGATCACCACGAGCACCAGCGCCAGCAGTGCGGCCAGCAGGCAATGCCAGCGGGTGCGGTTCACGGTGCTCTCCTCTGCGGTGGCGGCATGCTGACAGCGGCCCCGCGGCCGCAGCGGGCGCTCCCTTCAGAATCGGATCGTCGCAGCTGCCGCGCCCTTGAGCCTGCCCCGCCTCCATCCCCGCACGATCGAGGCCGTCAAGGAACGGGCCGACATCGTCGACGTGGTGGGCGAGCACGTGGTGCTCAAGAAGAAGGGGCGGGAGTTCGTGGGGATCTGCCCCTTCCACGACGACAAGTCGCCGTCGATGACGGTGTCGCCGGCCAAGCAGTTCTATTACTGCTTCTCCTGCGGCGCCGGCGGCAACGCCATCAAGTTCCTGATGGAGCTGCAGCGCCAGAGCTTCAGCGACGTGGTGCTGGAGCTGGCGCGCAAGTACCAGCTGCCGGTGGAGACCCTCGACGGGCCCCAGCAGGAGCGGTTGCGCAAGCAGCTCTCCCGCCGCGAGCAGCTGCAGAAGGTGCTCAGCCTGGCCAGCGGCTGGTTCCGCAGCCAGCTGCGGGCGCCGGAGGGGGAGGCTGCCCTGGCCTACCTGCGCCAGCAGCGGCGCCTCAGCGACACCACCCTGGAGGCCTTCGAGCTGGGCTTCGCCTCCGACCGCTGGGATGGCCTGCTGCAGCACCTGGGCCAGGTGCATGGCTTCGCCCCCGAACTGCTGGAGGCCGCCGGCCTGGTGGTGCCGCGCAAGGGCGGGGATGGCTTCTACGACCGCTTCCGCGGCCGGGTGATGGTGCCGATCAAGGACCGCCAGGGGCGGGTGATCGGCTTCGGCGGCCGCAGCCTGGATGGCGCCGAGCCCAAGTACCTCAACTCGCCGGAAACGGAGGTGTTCGAGAAGGGCAAGCACCTGTTCGGCCTCGACCGGGCCGCCGATGCCATCCGCCGCGACGACCGGGCGGTGGTGGTGGAGGGCTACTTCGACGTGATCGCCCTCCATGCCGCCGGCATCAGCAATGCAGTGGCGGCCCTGGGTACGGCCCTGAGCAGCCAGCAGATCACCCAGTTGTGCCGCTGCACCGACAGCCGCCGGCTGGTGCTCAACTTCGACGCCGACGGCGCCGGCGTGCGGGCGGCCCAGCGGGCGATCGGCGAGGTGGAGCAGCTGGCGCTGCAGGGCCAGCTGGAGCTGCGGGTGCTGCACCTGCCGGCGGGCAAGGATCCCGACGAGTTCCTGGTGGAGCACGGCGCCGGCGACTACCGGGCCCTGCTCGACCAGGCCCCCCTGTTCCTTGACTGGCAGATCGACCAGGTGCTGGCGGGCCGTGACCTGGCCAAGGCCGACCAGTTCCAGCAGGCCGTCACCGCCCTGGTGGCGCTGCTGGGCAAGCTGCCCCAGAGCGCGGTGCGCAGCCGCTACCTGCAGCAGGTGGCCGAGCGCCTGAGCGGCGGCCAGGCCAGGCTGGCTTTGCAGCTGGAGGACGACCTGCGCCAGCAGGTGAAGGGCCAGCGCTGGCACGGCCGCTCCCAGAAGTGGGAACAGCCGGGCGAGGCGGGGCTGCGCGAGCGGGCCGAGGCCGAGGTGCTGCGGCTCTACCTGCATTGCCCCGATCAGCGGGGTGCGATCCGCGCCGAGCTGCGCCAGCGGGAGCTGGACGACTTCGCCCTGGCCCACCACCGCCAGCTCTGGGGGGCGATCTGCGCCCTGGAGGAGGACAACCTGGGAGCCGGCCGGCTGGAGGCGATCAACCGCGGTCAGGATCCGGGCCACGACCTGGCCGATCTGGATCTGCCCCGGCTGCTGGGCGACCAGCTGGTGGTGGAGCAGAGCGCCCTGCTGGGCCGGCTGACGCCGTTGCTGGAGCCCTCGGAGCTGCAGCACCTGCAGCTGGCCCAGCCGCTGCTGCAGCTGCGCGGCGCCACGGCGGTGCTGGAGCGGCAGAAGTGCCTCAAGCGCTGCCGCCACCTGCTCGATGCCTGGAGCGGCCAGCGGCTGGAAACCCTGGAGCGCTGCATCGCCCGCCTGCTGCAGCCGGACGAGCCTGCCAGTCAGAGCCCTGCGGCTGGCCTGCAGCCGGTGGCCCGCGACATGGAGGCCCGCATCGAGGCGCTGTTCGCCGAGCTCAACGCCGATGCGCTCGAGTTCCAGGAGCTGTATTACGGCGAGCGCCGCTACCTCCAGCAGCTGGATGCCCAGCGCTGCGCCGGCTTTGGCGCGGCGGCCTGAGCACCTGGCTCTGAACAGTCAGCGCTGAGCATCTAGCGTTGCTGTTCTCCGGTCGCGCTCTTTTGCCTTCCCCCGCCCGCCTGGTGCTGGCCCTGGTGCTGCTCGCCTCCCCCCTGGCTCCCGTTCGTGCCCAGGAGTGCGGCTGCAACTGCGGTGAGCCCAGCCTGGGCAGCATCGGCCCCGACGGCAGCTGCCAGTGCCCCTGTGGCCCCGCACCGATCCCCGGCATCACCCCCGAGAGCCTGTCTGGTCCGCCCAAGCCCCCCAAGGCCGGCGGCCCCGCGCCCGAGTGGAAGGTGGAGCCCTTCGACGACGTCGGCCCGCCCCTGTTCGGCGTGTGGTGAGCGGCTCGCTCGCCGTTCCTGCTGTTGCTCTCGCTCCTGTTGCTGGTTGGTCTGGTCTGGTTTTGTCTGCTTGGGTCTGGCCCTAACGTCTCTTCGACTGCGTGGTTTTGGCGAGCCATGGGCTTCTTTGAGGTGCTCTGGCACGGCGACGGCATCAGCGACGGCGGCGATCTGGAGGAGGCCCTGCAGGGCTACGCCCTGGTGCGGCCCGATGACGGCGACTGGCAGGCGGCCTGTGCCGCCGCCGGCGCCGACCCCTGCATCCGCCGCTACGCCTCGTTTGAGGCCTTTCTCGACAACGCCGATGAACTGGAGACGATCCCGGTCACGGCGGCGATGATCGAGGCGGCTCTTGCCGATCTCCCACCTGCGGGTCATGGCTGAGCCGAACCTGGGCCCGCGCCTGGATCTGGCCCGCTTCACGCCGGTGAACCACCTCTGGCCCGAGCTGGTTGAGCGGCTGGGGCTGGAGCGCAGCAGCCGGGCGGTGCAGCAGGCCCTCGACCTGCAGGCGATGCACGGCACGGCCGCCACCCTGCCCCTGCTGCTGGTGGAAACCTGCGGCCTGGCGCTGGTGCCGCTCGAACAGCTGCGCCTGCAGACCGGCCTGGTGGGGGCGGGTGAGCGGCTGGTGCTGTTGCTCAGCCAGCGCTCCGGCTGCCTGCAGCTGCTTTCCAGTGGCTGACCGCTCGCATCACGAATCCGTTACAGAAGTTCATAGACTGTTGGTGGTCATCGAGCGGGTCCGGACGGGTCCGCTTTTTTGTGGCCTTGCAGCGGGTGCCCGGCTGATGCCAGCCGCGTCAGGCCCGCACCACCGGGATGTCGGCCAGGCGGGTGGTGGCGGCCCGTGACAGCTGGCTGCGGCGCATGGCCCAGGGGCGGGCCAGGCCGCAGGCGGCCCACTGCACCGTGCCGCTGCCGTAGCGGCGGTTGAGCCGGTCCACGGCGGCCAGCAGGGCGCTGCGGCGCTGCTGCTGCTCCGGCGGCAGGGGCAGCAGCAGGTGGTGCTGCAGCAGGGCTTCGTCCTCCAGCTGCTGCAGCACCACGCCGGCCTTCTGCAGGGGTTTGTGGGGGCGGAACAGGGCCTCGGCCAGGGGCAGGGCGGCGGCCAGCAGCACGGCTGTGTCCTGGCTGGCCAGGGAGAGCCGCACCGTGGCGGCGTTGGCGTAGAAGCTGGTGCCGTTGAACGGGCTGCTGCGCACGAACACGGTGAGGGCGCCGGCCCGCTGGCCCTGGCGCCGCAGCTTCTCCGCCGCCCGGCTCGTGTAGGTGGCCACGGCTTCCTTCAGTTGGGCCAGGCTGGCCACCGGCTGGCTGAAGCTGCGGCTCACGCAGGTTTCCCGCTTGGCGGGTGGCACCAGCTCCAGGGGCAGGCAGGCGTGGCCGCGCAGCTCCTGCTGCAGCCGCACCCCCACCACGCCGCAGCGGTGGCGCAGTTCGCCGGTGGGCAGATCGCGCAGGGCGCGGGCGTCGGCGCAGCCCCGCAGCCGGCACCAGCGCGAGAGCTTGCGGCCGATGCCCCACACGTCCTCGATGGCGGTGGCCGCCAGCACCGCCTCGGCCTGGGCTGGCGGGCAGGCGCCCAGGTCGAACACCTCCGGCCGGCCGCCACCGCCTGGCGGGGCGGACTTGGCCCACTTGTTGGCCAGCTTGGCCAGCACCTTGGTGGGGGCGATACCCACCGCCACCGGCAGCCCCAGGCGGCGGCGCACGTCGCGGCGCAGGGCATGGCCCCAGGCCGTGAGATCGCCGCTGGCCCGGTCGCTGGGACTGATAGTGCTGCTGCTGGCCGGGGCGGGGCGATGCAGCAGGCCGAAGGCCTCGTCGATCGAGTAGATCTCCAGCGCCTCCACCCACTCCTCGAGCACGGCCATCAGCCGCTGGCTCATGTCGGCGTAGAGGGCGTAGTTGGAGCTGCGCACGAGCACCCCCTGGCGCTGCAGCTGGCGCTGCACCTGGAAGTAGGGCTGGCCCATGGGGATGCCGAGGGCGCGGGCCTCGGCGCTGCGCGACACGATGCAGCCGTCGTTGTTGGAGAGCACCACCAGCGGCCGGCCGAGCACCGCCGGGTCCACCACCGCCTCGCAGGAGGCGTAGAAGTTGTTGCCGTCGATCAGCACTGTGGCCTCTCGGCCGGTGGCCTGGCGACCCATGGCTCAGAGGCTGTGGATGGCGTGGATGGCCACGCCCCAGATGCGGGCGTCGTCGCAATCGGCCAGCTCCAGGGGCGGGTAGTCGGGGTGGGCGGCCTCCAGCCGCCAGCGGCCCCGGTGGCGCTTCAGGTGTTTGAGCGTGAAGGCGCCGTCGAGCACGGCCACCACCACCCGGCCGGCACGGGGTTCGATCGCCCGGTCCACCACCAGCAGGTCGCCGTCGAGGATGCCGGCATCGCGCATCGAGTCGCCGCTCACCCGCAGGAAGAAGGTGCTGCTGGGGTGGCGGATCAGCACGTCGTTGAGGTCGATGCGGCTCTCGATGTAGTCGTCAGCGGGGCTGGGGAAGCCGGCCGCCACCGCCGTGCCCGCCAGGGGCAGGGGCTGGCAGCGGGGTGGGCGCAGCGGATCGGCCCGGCCCAGCAGCGCCGCCTCCAGCTCCCTGGCCCGGTCGCTGCCCCGCCCAGGCCCACCAGCCGCATGCAGCGCCATCACCCGCCTCGATACCGGCCTCCAGTATACCTGTACTAGTGAGCTGGCTGCGCGCCTGCAAGGCTGGGTTGGTGGATGCTCAGGTGAGGCTGCTGGCATGGCAACCCGCAACACGACTCGCAACACGAACAGGCGGTTCAGGCCAGGGCCGGCAGCTGGTGCCCTGGCGGCTGCTCTGCTGGCGGCGCTGCCCGCTGCGGCCTGGGCTGAGGCGGGCCTCAGGGCCGACTACCTCTGCAAGGGCCGCTTCGATGCCAGTGCGGTCACCGCGTTCTTCTTCAATGGCACCCCCAGCGCCGTGGTGCTGCTGGAGGGGGAGGGGGCAACGCGCCTGCCCCGGGCCGTGAGCGCCAGCGGCGCCCGCTACAGCGATGGCGAGCAGAGCTTCTGGGTGAAGGGGGATCGGGCCAGCTGGCAGCAGGGCCAGGCCCCCGCGCGCAGCTGTGAGCCCCGGCCGCGCTGAGGGCCGGCCTTGGGCGATGCCTGGGTCCGCTCCATACGATGGGCAGCGGATTCACGTTCACGGCTGGGCGGCCAGGGTGCAGACGCAGGCTCACAACGGCAAGGCCTGGCATCCCGGCAGCGGCAGCTGGCTGCGCAGCGGCTCAGCCGCCTGCGGCCTGCTGCTGGTGGTCTTTCTGCTGCTGCACCTGGCGGGGGTGGCCCTGGCGCCGCTGGCGCCGCAGCGCTTCGAGGCCTATGCCGCCGCCCTGCACCGCAGCGCCTGGCTGCCGGCCGCCGAGCTGGCGCTGCTGGCGGTGGCGCTGACGCACCTGGGCCTGAGCCTGGCCCGCGCCGCCGCCAACCACCGCGCCGCCGGCGGTGGCATGGCCAAGGCGTCCCTGCGCAGCCGCCGCACGGGCCCGCTGGCCCCCCTGGCGGCCTGGGCCGCCCGCAGTCAGGTGGCCGGCGGGCTGCTGCTGCTGCTGTTTCTGGCGCTGCACCTGGCCCAGCTGCGCTGGCCCCGGCCGCCGGCGGGCGCTGAGCTGGCGGCGTTGGCGGCGGTGCTGGCCAGCCCCTGGCGCCTGGCGCTCTACCTGGCCGCGGCCTTGGCGCTGGCCCTGCACCTGTTCCACGGCGGCGAGGCGGCCCACCGCAGCCTGGGGCTGCTGCAGCCGGCCAACGCCAGCGCCATCCGCGCCGCCGCCCGCCTGCTGGCGCTGCTGGTGGGCGGCGGCTTCCTGGCCGTCACCCTCGCCCTCGCCCTGCCGGCGCTGGCCCTCGCCGGAGGCCCCCCCTGATGGCCGGCCTGCCCGATCCGCGCCTGCCCACCAGGCCGATCGCCGACGCCTGGCGCCGCACCAGGGCCGAGCTGCCGCTGATCAGTCCGCTGCGCAAGCGCCAGCTGCAGGTGCTGGTGGTGGGCACGGGCCTGGCCGGCGCCTCGGCCGCCGCCACCCTGGCCGAGCAGGGCTACCGGGTCACGGTGCTCACGTATCACGACAGCCCGCGGCGGGCCCATTCGGTGGCGGCCCAGGGGGGCATCAACGCCGCCAAGAACTACGCCGGCGACGGCGACAGCATCGAGCGCCTGTTCGCCGACACCCTGCGCGGCGGCGACTTCCGCGCCCGCGAGGCCGGCTGCATGCGCCTGGCCGAACTGAGCAGCGGCATCATCGACCAGTGCGTGGCCCAGGGGGTGCCGTTCGCCCGCGAGTACGGAGGCACGTTGGCCAGCCGCAGCTTCGGTGGGGCGCTGGTGAGCCGCACCTTCTACGCCCGCGGCCAGACCGGCCAGCAGCTGCTCTACGGCGCCACCGCCGCCCTGCTGCGCCAGGTGGCGGCCGGGCGCATCACCCTGCTGCCCCGCCGCGACGTGCTGGAGCTGGTCACGGTGGATGGGGTGGCCCGGGGCGTGGTGGCCCGCCACCTGCTCACGGGCGCGCTGGAGGTGCACACCGCCCAGGCGGTGCTGCTGGCCACCGGCGGCTACAGCAATGTGTTCTACCTGTCGACGAACGCGCTCAAATCCAACGCCACGGCGATCTGGCGCGCCCACCGCCAGGGGGCGCTGCTGGCCAACCCCTGCTTCACCCAGATCCACCCCACCTGCATCCCCAGCGGCGATCCGGGCCAGAGCAAGCTCACGCTGATGAGCGAGAGCCTGCGCAACGACGGCCGCATCTGGCTGCCGGCGACCGCCGGCGACGATCGCCCCCCCGAGCAGATCCCCGAGGCCGAGCGCGACTACTTCCTCGAGCGCCTCTATCCCCGCTACGGCAACATGGCGCCCCGCGATCTGGCTTCGCGCCGCGCCCGCGAGCTCTGCAACGCCGGCCACGGCGTGGGACCCGGCGGGAGATCGGTGTACCTCGACCTGCGCGACGCCATCGCCGAGCAGGGGCGCGGGGTGATCGAGCAGCGCTACGGCAATCTGCTGGAGATGTACGCGCGCATCAGCGGCGACGATCCCTATGCCGTGCCGCTGCGCATCTACCCGGCGCCCCACTACACGATGGGGGGCCTGTGGGTGGACTATCAGCTGATGAGTTCGATTCCGGGGCTGTTCGTGCTGGGGGAGGCCAACTATTCCGAGCACGGCGCCAACCGCCTCGGTGCCAGCGCCCTGATGCAGGGCCTGGCCGACGGCTATTTCATCGCCCCGGCCACCGTCACCGCCTGGCTGGCGGGTTCTTCCACCCCGGCGATCGGCGGCGATCACCCGGCCTGCCGCGAGGCCGTGGCCCGTGCCCAGGCCCGCATCGACGCCCTGCTGGCGGTGCCGGGAACCCGGCCGGTGGACAGCTTCCACCGCGAGCTGGGGGCGCTGATGCTCGAGCGCTGCGGCATCAGCCGCACGGCTGGCGGCCTGCGGGCCGGCCTGGCGGAGGTGGCGGCCCTGGAGCAGGCGTTTCAGGCCGAGCTGCGGCTGCCCGGCGGCGCCGAGGGGCCCAATCCGGAGCTGGAGAAGGCCCTGCGGGTGGCTGATTTCTTCGGGTTGTCCCAGCTGATGCTGCGCGATGCCCTGGCCCGGGAGGAGAGCTGCGGCGCCCACTTCCGCGAGGAGCACCAGAGCGCCGATGGCGAGGCCCTGCGCAATGACGCCCGCTTTGCCCACATCGCCGCCTGGGAGTTCGCGGGTGAGGGCCGCGAGCCGATCCGCCACAGCGAACCGCTGCGCTTCAGCGCCCTGCTTCCCAGCGCCCGCAGCTACCGATGAGCCGCACCATCTCCCTCACCCTGCGCATCTGGCGCCAGGAGACGCCCGAGGCCGCGGGCGGCTTCCAGAGCTACCGGCTGGAGGGCGTGAGCACCGATCTCTCGCTGCTGGAGGCGCTCGATCGGCTCAACGAGCAGCTGATCGCCGCCGGCGAGCGGCCGGTGAGCTTTGAGCACGACTGCCGCGAGGGCATCTGCGGCAGCTGCGGCTTCCTGGTGAACGGCCAGGCCCACGGGCCCCAGGCCGCCACCAGCGTGTGCCAGCTCTACCTGCGCCAGTTCACAGGTGGCGCCACCCTCAGCCTGGAGCCCTGGCGGGCGCGGGCGTTCCCGTTGATCCAGGACCTAGTGGTGGAACGCAGCGCCCTCGACCGGCTGCTGATCGCCGGCGGCTACTGCTCGGTGAGCACGGGCCAGGCACCGGAGGCCAACGCCATCCTGGTGGGCCAGGAGCAGGCCCGTTCGGCGTTCGACACGGCCACCTGCATCGGCTGCGGTGCCTGTGTGGCCAGCTGCCGCAACGCTTCGGCGAGTTTGTTCGTGGCCGCCAAGCTGGCCCACCTGGCCCAGCTGCCCCAGGGGCAGCCGGAGCGCGCCCGCCGCGCCGGTGCCATGCAGGCAGCGATGGCGGCCGAGGGCTTCGGCAGCTGCAGCAGCAATCTGGAGTGCGAGGCGGTGTGTCCCCAGCAGATCTCGGCTGATTGGATCAGCTGGATGCACGCTGAGGGGCGCTGAAGCGGCGTACGAACTGGGCCAGGGGCATGGGGCCGCAGCGCCGCTGCCAGCCGATGCCCTCGGGGTAGCGGCGCCAGCAGCTGAGGGCGGCGCCATGGGGACGCAGCTGGATCAGGTAGCGATAGCTGGCCTGCACGCCAGCGGGGTTGGCCTCGGCCGACCCCAGGGGCGGCAGGGGATCAAACACCTGCAGCAGTTCATCGAGCTGGCGGGCGGGGCGGTGGTGACCGCACAGGGGCGCCCCCAGCAGGCCGGCGATCCGCTGGGGAAAGCCATCGTTGGCCAGCCACCAGTGGTGCTGGCGCGGCTGCTGCAGGTGCACCAGCGAGATCAGAGCAGGGCAGGAATGGGCCATGGAGCAGGGGCATTGCCCATCTCCAGTGCCCTGGGTGTCTCATCGAGCCGCTGTGAGGGTGAGAGGAGCTCTTGCCGCAATGGCTGCGAGGGCCGGTGGTGGACCTGTGATCTCTGCGATGGCCTGGGTTGTTGCTACGTTGACTGCAGGTTTGTATAAGATATGAATGACCCATTGACGTGCGAGCAGGATGATAAGGGATGCTTTAGTACAGAGATTCCCTGCGTGGACTTGCGGCACTCGCTCCTTTTGGTTACCGGGTCTGATCACCACTGTTCGTGTTGAACATGGTTTTGAGAAACAACCTGAGGCGGCTGAACGCGGTATCCATGCTTGAACGTGGTTCAAGGAAGACAGCAGGACCGCTGCCGTGGTTCTCGGAACCATCCAATAAAGAGTTAGGCATCAATGCGAGTCGGGCTGGATAGCAGCCAAATTCATGAAACCTGCACATTGTCTAGGCATCTGACATGATCTATGCTTATGGCTGATTTCTCAAGACGAAAAGCCAAGCATCTTACTCACGACATTTTTGAATTTCTGGCTCCATGGCCTTACGATGCAAAAGATGCAATAGTGGGTCGATAGTTTACGACCGAAGCCTAGGTGGCCGGCCTGTTTGCTCAGCCTGTGGGACGCCAATCAGTGAGACAAAAGGGACAACTAGCAGGCGGAGTTATTCTGTCGGGAGGACTCCTGGCACACGAGGGCAGACATTCTCTTTCAAGACTGCCATTGCATGGCTTCTTCCAATTAGTCTTGTTGGATGCTATCTATATCTCATGGCAAATCCAAGGGCTGTATCCCATTGGCTTGCTCCCTACAGCCCATCTAGCAGAGATTCTTGGTGGATCAAGACGCCTGCCGATATAGAGCTTCTGATTGATCAAGCCCAAAAGGCAGACCGTGAAACAGTGGACCCATGGGTTCACGGAACAATTCGTAATCTGATTGCAAGCTTACAGGCTAAAGGGGTGCGACTTCTGATTAGCGAAAGGGTTATGGAACATGCCGGTGGCGAATGGGATCCTGGCCTGGCAGAAATCAGGATCCGAGCTTCTACTGTATCAATGGGTAGCACCGTTCTAGCTGAAGCTCTGTCTCATGAAACAGCGCATGTAGCACAGTCTTGTCGAGCAGGTGGTCTCGGAAAGAGTAGCGAGCCGATGGGAATTAAGGTTGATCCTGCAGAGGTATTCAGGTATCAACTTGATTCGCCTTTGTACAAGGGGCCTCCATCCAGCAAGGCAATTGAGCTGGAGGCTTTTTCGGTGGGCGCGAACCCTCCATGGGCAATCAGATTATTGGATCACTTTTGCAAAGGCTAAACGACAATACCTATATATTGCCTAACAAGCCCCTTGAGTGGACAGGCCCCCAAAACCAATTTGCTACTGCTCTAAGATCCTTGCCTGCCGCTCAGGGGCAGCGTTAGCGGCACCCGAGGCCTGATGAAACGGAGTAGAATTTGGTTTCAGGCATCTGGGTTGAGAGCAATGTCAGCCTTACTTAAGAGCATTGAGGAGCAGGCACGCGCCCTTAGCGCAGAGGATAGAGCAAGGCTTGCTGAGAGCATGCTGGAATCACTCCACACATCAATCGCTGAAATCGAGGCTCTATGGGCTGAAGAGATTGAAGAGCGTGTCAGTGCGTTTGACCGTGGCGAAATTACTTCATACCCGGCCGAAGAAGTAATTGCAGAAGCTCGTCGATCTCTTCAGTGAAGGGCGCGCGCTTTGTTGCCTCTGCGAGACGTGAGCTTCTTGCAGAAGTTGCCTACTATAACAACAAGGGTTGGGGCTTGGCAGTCGGTTTCTTGCTGCTGTTGAAGATGCCACTGCTCGCGCCCTCGCTTATCCACTTACTGGGACGCCGGCGTCAGAAAGCACTCGGCGAATGTTCCTCAAGGACTTTCCTTTTGCGATTGTGTATCGACCCGATGAAGATGGAATAATTGTCTTTGCACTTGCTCATCACGCACGCCGCCCAGAGTACTGGCGGGACCGCATAGATGGCCGCTAACAATGCCATTCACCATAGCCGCCTCCAGAGGGTGCCCTTGATGACCACAGCCCTCTGCGGCCAGGTGATGGCAAGCGATCCCCCTTCAGCTCTACCCACCGATGCACAAACTGCATCCTTCCTAGAAACCACCACAAAGCGAGTGTGAGCAGGCAGACTAAGGAGCAGGCAGCTCAGCCCTGTGACCGACTCAGCGATCCTCGCCACCCCAGAAGCAGTCGATGAGGACCTGGGGGATCTGCTCCTGGATGTCCTGCCCCCAGACGGCAGCACGATCGGGAACCTGTCCGCACGGGAGGCGTTGAGCCGAGCCGCAGAGCGGCCGATCAGCGAGGCGGAGTACGAGGCCATCAAGGAGAAGGCCCTCGCCCTGGGGCTGATCCGCAAGGGGCGGGGCCGTGGCGGTGCCATTGGTCTGGCGCCAGGGATCGAGGGCGGCAGTCGCTACGAGGCACCCTCAGCACCAGCAGCAGGCAACGGGCGAGGCAAAACGAAGAAGGAAGCACCCGCCAAGGATTTCAAGGCCGTGCTCTGGGCGAGTGCCGACAAACTTCGTGCCCAGATGGATGCGGCGGAATACAAGCATCTGGTTCTGGGTCTGATCTTCCTGAAATACATCTCAGACACCTTTGCCGAGCATCGGGCGAAGGTGCTGGCGATGGTGAGTTCCCCTGACTCTGACTTCTATATCGGTGATGACCCTGCCGATCACGAAGCAGCACTGGAGGATCGTGACTACTACACCCAGGAGAACGTGTTCTGGGTGCCTGCTGACGCCCGCTGGGAATCGCTACGGGCACGGGCAAAGCAACCTGACATCGGGCAACTGATCGATAAAGCACTGGTTGCCATTGAGAACGAGAACCCGACCCTGCGGGGCAAGTTGGATAAGCGGTTTGGTGCCGCCCAACTGGAACCAGGGCGACTGGGTGAACTGGTGGATCTGATCTCCACCATTGGATTTGCTGACGAGCAGCGATCAGGTGATGTGCTGGGTGAGGTCTACGAATACTTTCTCGGTCAGTTCGCCAGCGCAGAAGGCAAGAAGGGTGGTCAGTTCTATACGCCTGCTCACGTCGTCAAAACACTGGTTGCTGTGCTGGCACCGCACAAAGGTCGGATCTATGACCCCTGCTGTGGTTCAGGCGGGATGTTCGTTCAGAGCGAGAAGTTCATCCAGGCACACGGGGGCAAGCGTGATGATGCTTCGATCTATGGGCAAGAGAGCAACCCAACCACCTGGCGGTTGGCAGCGATGAACCTGGCGATCCGTGGGTTTGCTGCGGATCTGGGTCAGGAACCTGCTGACACCTTTGCCAGGGATCAGTTCCCCGATCAGAAGTTTGACTACATCCTTGCCAACCCACCGTTCAACATTTCGGATTGGGGCGGGGAGAAATACGAGAGTGATCCACGTTGGGTTTATGGGCGACCACCTGTAGGCAATGCGAACTATGCGTGGTTACAACATATGCTCTGGAAACTACGCCCTGGTGGAGAAGCGGGCGTCGTGCTGGCGAACGGATCAATGAGTTCCAACCAAAGTGGGGAGGGGCAGATCCGTGAGGCAATGGTGCGTGGAGATGTGGTTGAGGTGATGGTGGCGCTGCCTGGGCAGTTGTTCCTCAACACTCAGATTCCTGTTTGCTTGTGGTTCTTGACGAATGACAAGACCCAGCGTGGTCGTGATCGTCGTGGAGAAACACTGTTCATTGATGCCCGTCAGATGGGCACGATGAAGACAAGGGTTGAACGGGTGCTGACGGATGAGGATATTGCCAAGACTGGAGACACCGTTCACTCCTGGCGTGGTGATGGCGAGGTGTCTGATGCTTATGAGGATGTCGCTGGATTCTGCTACAGCGCCAAGTTAGAGGAGATTGAGAAGAACGGTTTTGTGCTCACGCCTGGGCGCTATGTGGGAGCAGCAGATCAGGATGACGACGACGAACCATTCGATCAGAAGATGAAGCGCCTCACTGCTCTGCTCAAGCAGCAGCAGGAAGAGGGGGCGAAGTTGGATCAGCAGATTTCTGAGAACCTGAGGAGGTTGGGGTATGAGTTCTGATTGGAAGGTTCTCCAGGCATCGCAAGTTTGCGGCAAGCATAAGAGTGCTATGTCAACAGGTCCATTCGGTTCGGCAATCAGTTCCAGGTATTTTGTTGACAGTGGAGTTCCTGTTATAAGGGGCGGCAACCTTTCTCAAGATGTCGGCACTCGACTCAATCACGAAGACCTTGTGTTCATAACAGAGGACAAGGCGAGAGAGTTTGAGAGATCAACTGTCAAGCACGGCGACCTCGTATTCACTTGCTGGGGGACCATTGATCAAGTGGGACTCATCGATGAGAGATCTCACTACGAAGAATATGTCATCTCTAACAAGCAAATGAAGATGACACCAGATCCCGCCATCACTGATAGCAGATTTCTCTACTACCAGTTTTCGTCGCCAAAGATAAAGAGTTGGATCATTGACAATGGAATCGGCAGTTCGGTCCCAGGATTCAATCTTGGGATGCTAAAAAGCATTGAACTGAATATCCCGTCGCTTCCAGAACAAAAAGCAATCGCCCATATCCTCGGAACCCTTGACGACAAGATCGAACTGAACCGCAAGACCACCGAAACCTTGGAGGCGATGGCAAAGGCACTCTTCAAGTCGTGGTTTGTGGATTTCGATCCAGTTAGAGCGAAGGCAGAAGGTCGCCCAACTGGATTGCCAGCAGAAATCAGCGACCTGTTCCCAGATTCATTTGAGGATTCAGAACTGGGTGAGATTCCGAGTGGGTGGAGTGTCGCCGAGATAGATCAGATTCTCAATCTTCAAAAGGATTCTCTCGATCCTTCTTCTGCGCCCGATGAGACATTTGATCATTACAGCATTCCTGCTTTCGATGCGGGAAAGCATCCAGCGAGAGAACTTGGTTCTTCTATAAAGAGTCAGAAGTTCCTTGTTGGAGACGAAGATCTGCTCGTCTCTAAACTCAACCCTTCCACTCCACGGGTCTGGATTCCTTTCGCTTCGTCTGGCAGAAGAGGAATATGCTCCACCGAGTTTCTTGTGTGTCGAACATCAAGTATTTTTGGGCGAGCATATGCTTATTGTCTTGCTTCAAGCGATGCCATCGTTGAGGCGATGATAGGTCTTGCTGGGGGAACATCGAATAGTCATCAGCGAATCCGCCCAGGCGACTTCCTGGCACTTCCCTGCTGTATTGGAACTGAAATGGTTCGATCAGCATTCTTAGATGTGGTTGAACCATTGCTTAGCAAGAGTTTGGCGTTGAGAAATGAGAGCAGATCCCTTTCAACGACCCGTGATTCTCTCCTCCCCAAACTCATCTCAGGCGAAATACGAATCCCCGATGCCGAGAAGATGCTTGAGGAGGTCGGCATCTAATGGCACTCATCACAGAAGACCATCTGGAGCAGCAGTGCCTTGAGTGGTTCAAGGAACTGGGATACACCTACGTCTTCGCACCGCAATTTGATGGCAAAACAAGCATGAAGCACGCGGCTCGGAGAGACCCTCGATGACGGGTCATTCTGAACATTCGGGAGATGACACCCCCTACGCCCCGCCGCTCACCCTCACCCCGGCGTTGCTGAGCCAGGTGGCCGCCATCGCCGAGGCCCTCGGCCGCTGGAGCGCTCGTCAAGACGCGCAGCCATCGCCCCGTCTGCGCCGCGAGAACCGCATTCACACGATCCAGGCTTCCCTGGCGATCGAGCAGAACAGCCTCAGCCTGGAGCAGGTGACGGCGTTGTTCGATGGCCAGCGGGTGATCGGCCCCGCCCGCGACATCCAGGAGGTGCGCAATGCCATCACCGCCTACGAGATGCTGCCCCGCTGGGAACCCGCCAATCGCCAGCATCTGTTGGAAGCCCATGGGCTGTTGATGGCTGGTCTGATCGACGCCCCGGGCCGCTTCCGCAGCGGTGGCGTGGGCATCTATCGCGGCGATCAGCTCGTGCACATGGCCCCACCCGCCAGCCGTGTACCGGCCCTGGTCGGTGAGTTGCTGGCCTGGCTGGCCTCAAGCGACTGGCATCCCTTGATCGTGAGTTGTGTGGCGCACTATGAGCTGGAGTTCATCCATCCCTTCGCCGATGGCAATGGCCGCCTCGGTCGCCTCTGGCAGACCCTGATCCTCAGCCGCTGGAATGCACTGCTGGCCTGGCTGCCGATCGAGGAGGTGATCCGCTCCCGGCAGCAGGGCTACTACGAATCGCTTGGCCAGGCCGACCGGCAGGGCGACCTGGAGCCCTTCGTGGCATATCAGCTGGAGGCCATCCACGACGCCCTGCGTTCGGAGATCAGTTCGGAGAAAGGTTCGGAGATCAGTTCGGAGATCGGCGCCACGCCAGGAACCGCGATCGATGCGCTGATCCTGCGGGATCTCACCGCCGAGCCCACCCTCTCGGCCCGCCGGCTGGCGGAACGTTTACAGCTCAGCCAGCGAGCGGTGGAGAAGCATCTGGCAGCCCTGCAGCGGGCCGGGCGCCTGCAGCGTCAAGGTTCACCCCGTGCCGGCCATTGGCAGGTTCTTTAGGCTTATCCGATGGCACTCATCACAGAAGACCATCTGGAGCAGCAGTGCCTGGAGTGGTTCCAGGAACTGGGATACACCCACGTCTTCGCACCCCAACTCGACAGCGACGGCACCTCACCCGAACGCACCGACTTCAGGCAGGTCATCCTCACGGGGCGACTACGCTCAGCACTCCAACGCCTGAACCCAGAAATTCCAGCAAGCACCATCGACTCAGCGGTGCTCCAACTGTCAAACCCCAACGTGCCTGGTCTGCTGGCATCCAACCGTCAGTTCCACCGCTGGATGACCCAGGGTTTACCCATCACCTATATGGATGGGAATCAGCAGGTGGGCATCCGCCTCAAGGTGATCGGCTTCGACGACCCCGCCTCCAACGATTGGTTGGTGGTGAACCAGTTGGCGATCCAGGGCACCAAGCACAACCGCCGCCCTGATGTGGTCGTCTACGTCAACGGGTTGCCATTGGCGGTGCTCGAACTGAAGAACCCTGCCGATGAGAAGGCAGACATCTGGGCAGCGTTCAACCAACTGCAAACCTACAAACAGGACATCCCCGACCTGTTCACGCCCAATGTGCTGCTGGTGATCAGCGATGGCATCCAGGCACGGTTGGGATCATTGAGTGCTGATCGGGAGCGGTTTCTGCGCTGGCGCACCATCGAAGGAGAAGACGACCTCGACCCGCTGGGTGCTCACCGTGATCTGGAAACCCTGGTGCGGGGCATCTTCCACCAGGGGCGTCTGCTGGAGTTCGTTCGCTCCTTCTGCCTGTTTGCGGAAGACGGGCAGATCATCAAGAAGATCGCCGCCTACCACCAGTTCCACGCCGTGCGCGCCGCCGTGGAGCGGGTGGTGCAAGCCAGCCGCCCCGATGGCGACAAGAAGGGTGGCGTGGTGTGGCACACCCAGGGCGCAGGCAAGAGCATCGAAATGGCCTGTTTGGCGGGCAGGTTGCTCACCGATCCGCGACTGGAAAACCCCACCCTGGTGATCGTCACCGACCGCCAGGACCTCGATGGCCAACTGTTCGGGGTGTTTGCTGGTGCAGGCGATCTGCTGGGTGAATCCCCCAAACAGGCCAACAGTCGCCAGGAACTCAGGGATCTGCTCGCCAACCGACCCAGCGGCGGCATCATCTTCACCACCATCCAGAAATTCGCCCCAGAAGCGGCAGAACTCCGTTTCCCCACCCTCACCGACCGCCACAACATCGTGGTGATCTGCGACGAGGCCCACCGCACCCAGTACGGCTTCAAGGGGCGTTTCGATTCCAAGACGGGCGAGATCAAATACGGCCTGGCCAAGGCGCTGCGTGATGCCCTGCCCCAGGCCACCTTCCTGGCCTTCACAGGCACCCCCATCTCCCAGGACGACCGTGACACCCAGGCCGTGTTCGGCCACTACATCTCCATCTACGACATCCAGCAGGCCGTGGAAGATGGCGCCACGGTGCCCATCTACTACGAATCCCGCCTGGCGAAGCTGGACCTGAAGATCCCCATGCTCCCCCAGGTGGATGAGCAGGTGGACGAGCTCTTTTCGGATGAAGACGACATCCCCGCTGCGGAGCGCGCCAAGAGCCGCTGGGCCGCGCTGGAGGCCCTGGTGGGTGCTGAACCACGCCTAAAGCAGGTGGCAGAAGATTTGATTGCCCACTTTGAGCAACGCTCCCGCACCCAGCACGGCAAGGCGATGGTGGTGGCGATGAGTCGCGACATCTGTGCTCGCCTCTATGCCGCCATCGTTGCCCTTCGCCCTGACTGGCACGACGATGACCCCACCAAGGGGGCCATCAAGGTGGTGATGACCGCATCGGCCTCCGACGAGCCCCACCTCCAACCGCATCACACCAGCAAGCAGCAGAAGAAGGATCTGGAGAAGCGGTTCAAGGATCCCGCTGATCCGCTCAGGATCGTGCTGGTGCGGGACATGTGGCTCACGGGCTTTGACGCCCCCTGCCTGGCCACGATGTACGTCGACAAGCCGATGCAGGGGGCCAACCTGGCCCAGGCCATCGCCCGCGTGAACCGGGTGTTCAAGGACAAGCCCGGCGGGTTGGTGGTGGACTACATCGGCATCGCCCCCCAGCTCAAGGAAGCCCTGGCCACCTACACCGCGGCCCAGGGCAAGGGTGTCCCCACGATCGACACCAGCGAGGCACTGCGGATCCTCAAGGAGAAGCTCCAGGTGGCCCGTGACCTGCTCCATCCCATCGACTGGAGCGGTTTCAGGAATCCCAAGACAGCAATGGCACTCCTGCCCAACTGCCTGGATCACATCCTGGCGCTGCCCGATGGCAAGAAGCGCTTCTGCGACACCGTGCTGGCCATGACCAAAGCCTTCGCGCTCTGCGGCACCCTCGATGAGGCGATGGCCTTGGATCCGGACGTCACCTTTCTGCAGGCGATCCGGGCACCCCTGGTGAAGGGTGATCCGCTCGCTGGTGACGGGCGTGCCCCCAATAATGTGGACTTTCAGTTGCGCCAGTTGCTGTCTGAATCGTTGGTGGCCGACGGCATCACCGATGTCTTCAAGGTGGCAGGTCTGGACAAGCCTGACATCAGCATCTTGTCCGATCAGTTCCTGGCCGAAGTGAGCAAGATTCCCCAGAAGAACCTGGCGGTGGAACTGCTGCAGCGCCTGCTGCGCGAACAGGTGCAGACCCGCTTCAAGACCAACCTGGTGAAGCAGAAGCGCTTCAGTGAACTGCTGCAGGCATCGCTGGCCAAGTACGCCAACCGCTCCATCGAGGCGGCCCAGGTGATCGAGGAACTGATCGCCATGGCCAGGCAGTTCCGCGATGATGCGGATAAGGCGGCGGCGATGGGGTTATCCGAGCCTGAAATCGCCTTCTACGACGCCCTGGCCCATAACCAGTCCGCCCAGGAGCTGATGGGCGACGACGTGCTGATGTCCATGGCCCGCGAACTGGCCGCCAAACTGCGCGGCAATCTCAGCATCGACTGGCAATACAAGGAAAACGTGCGCGCTCGCCTGCGCACGATGATCAAGGCCTTGCTCAAGCGCTACAAATACCCGCCTGATCAGGAAGCCGCCGCCATCGACCTGGTGCTGCAGCAAACGGAACTGATCTCGGAGGAATGGGCGCGGCAAGACCTGGGCCATCAGATCCAGGCGGTGGTGGCCGATGTGCTCAGCCACTCGATCCAGCCACCACCAGGCCCACCGCTCAGCTGACCGTGGCCATGTGGCGGATCAGGTCGATGCACTTGCAGCTGTAGCCCCACTCGTTGTCGTACCAGGCCACCAGCTTCATGAACGTGTCGGTGAGGGCAATGCCGGCGCCGGCATCGAACACCGAGGTGCAGCTCTCACCCAGGAAGTCGTTGCTCACCACGTCGTCTTCCGTGTAGCCAAGGATGCCGGCCATCGGCCCCTCGCTGGCGGCCTTCATCGCCGCCTTGATCTCCTCATAGCTGGCGGGCCTGGCCAGGTTCACGGTGAGGTCCACCACCGACACATCGGGGGTGGGCACCCGGAAGGCCATGCCGGTGAGCTTGCCGTTCAACTCGGGGATCACCTTGCCCACCGCCTTGGCGGCGCCGGTGGAGCTGGGGATGATGTTCTGGCCCGCACCGCGGCCGCCGCGCCAGTCCTTCACCGAGGGGCCGTCCACCGTTTTCTGGGTGGCGGTTGTGGCGTGCACCGTGGTCATCAGCCCGCTCACGATGCCGAAGTTGTCGTGCACCACCTTGGCCAGCGGCGCCAGGCAGTTGGTGGTGCAGCTGGCGTTGGAGACGATCTCCTGGCCGGCATAGGTGGTGTGGTTCACGCCCATCACGAACATCGGCGTGGCGTCCTTGGAGGGGGCGCTCATCACCACCCGCCTGGCGCCGGCAGTGATGTGGGCGCGGGCCGATTCATCGGTGAGGAAGAAGCCCGTGCTCTCCAGCACGTAATCCGCTCCCACATCGCCCCAGTTGAGGTTGGCGGGGTCGCGCTCGGCGCTGATGCGGATCGCCCTGCCATTCACCACCAGCTGGCCGTTGGCCACCGCCACCTCGCCCTGGAAACGGCCATGGGTGGAGTCGTAGCGGAGCATGTAGGCCAGATAGTCCACATCGATCAGGTCGTTGATCGCCACCACCTCCACGTCGGCGACGCTGCAGGCGCGGCGGAAGGCAAGGCGACCGATGCGGCCGAAGCCGTTGATGCCGATGCGGATGGTCATGGGCGGGCAGAAACCAGTGTCAGCCTACTTTCCCTCTCCAGGCGCGGCCGCCGGTTGTGGCGGCAGGCAGAGGCTGCGGCGGCCGGCGGCGAAGGCCACGCCCACCCGCAGGTTGCGGCGATTGGCCTCGCTGTCGGCCGGCTCGCCCACCAGCTCCTCCAGCCGCTCGCTGTAGCGCTGCCGCGTTGCCGCGCTGATCAGCCCGTCGCGCTCCAGGGCGCAGAGCAGGCGCATGGCGCCGTTGCCCTTGCCGAACATCAGCATGAACGACTCCTTCTCCGTGGGCGCGCCCCAGGCCGCTCCCGCCAGCCCGGGCAGGAGTGCCAGGCCCAGCACCAGGCCCAGGCGGCAGCTCACGGTTCTTCGTCCTCCAGCAGCAGCTGCTGAAAGGCGGTGTAGAGGTCGCCATGGTCGGCGGCCAGTTTCGGGTTGGGCCGGCCGATGGCGGTGTCGCGGCGCCTGGATTTGGGCTGATCGGGCTGCGGATCCGCGGGGCTGCCGCTGCCGCTGGCGCTGGCGGCCGTGGGGCGCTGGCGGCGCTGGCCCTCCACCTGGCGCAGCCGCTCCAGCAGGTGGGGCGGCACCGTGCCGTCGGCGCTGGCCTGCATCAGCTCGCGGAACAGCTGCTCGGGGTCGGTTTCCGTCTCCACCTTGTGGCGGGGTTCGGCCGCCCGGGCCCGGGCGCTGGGCTGGGCCTTGGGCTCCGGTTTCGGCAGCGGCTGGGGCAGGCTGCGGCCCAGCTCGCGCAGGCGCTCCAGGCTGCGGGGATCGAAGGCCATCTCAGCCGCAGCCCAGGCTGGCGCGGGTGTCGCGGCCCGTCACCGGATTGGTGCCCTCGGCCACGGCGCACAGCGCCTTGAGGGCATCACCGCGCAGGGGCACGTTGGTGAAGTCGGCCCCCGTGATCGTCACTCCCTCAAAGCGGGTGTTGAAGGCGAAGGCGTCCTCCAGCACCGCATTGCTGAGGTTGGTGCCGTTGAACACCGCCGAATCGAGCGTGGCCTCGCGCAGGTTGGTGTTGCTCAGGTCGGCGTCCTGCAGCTTGGCGCCGAACAGGCTGGCGCCCTGCAGGTCGGCGCCGGAGAGGTTGGCGTCGCGCAGGTTGGTGAGGTTGAAGGTGGCGCCGCGCAGGTCCTGGCCCGAGTAGTCGGCGCCGATCAGCACCTGCTTGGCCACATCCACCGCCGCCGCTGCCGGTGCGGCAAGCGGGCCCGCCAGCCCCGCCAGCAGCAGCAGGGGGGCCAGCAGCGGCAGCAGCAGGGCGGCCAGGGTTCGCCGCAGCCGAAGGGGGGTGGCCATCGCATCCTCCGGCCAGCGCCGGGTGGTGTGTGGTGGCAACCCTAGGCAGTGTGCGGCGCCGCCAGATCCATGGCCTCCCATCCAGCCTCGCCCTCCCGCCAGCGCCCGCCCCACCCCCGGCTCGGCGGCGGCTGGGCCGAGCAGCGCGCCCTGCGGCTGCTGCAGCGCCGCGGCTGGCGGCTGCGGGCCCGCAACTGGCACTGCCGCTGGGGCGAGCTCGATCTGCTGCTGGAGAAGCCCGACCGCCTGCTGCTGGTGGAGGTGAAGGGCCGCCGCAGCGGCGTGGACGGCTGGGGGGTGGCTGCCCTGCAGCGGGGCAAGCGCCGGCGGCTGGAGCGGGCCTGGCTGTGCTGGCTGGCTGAGCACCCGGGCGAGGCCACCCGCCCCGTGCAGCTGGTGTACGCCCTGGTGCCCCTGCCGCCCCAGCGGGGGGCGGTCCGCTGGATCCGGGCCGGCTTCTGAAGGCGTCCGGGCGCCGCGCAGGCAATCTGGAGCCATCCGGCCCCCCTCTGCTCCGCCGACCCCCGCCATGACCTTCAGCGCCCACCGGGCCCGCAAGCGCTTCGGCCAGCACTGGCTGATGGATCAGGCTGTGCTCGATCGGATCGTGGCGGCTGCGGAGATCGAGCCGGGCGAGTCGCTGCTGGAGATCGGTCCGGGCCGCGGTGCCCTCACCGAGCGGCTGCTGGCCAGCCCCGCCAGCGGTGTGGCCGCGGTGGAGCTCGACCGCGACCTGCTCCAGGGCCTGCAGCAGCGCTTCGCCGCCGAGCCCCGCTTTGCCCTGGTGGCCGGCGATGCCCTGGAGGTGCCGCTGCCGCCGGCCGACAAGGTGGTGGCCAACATCCCTTACAACATCACCGGCCCGCTGCTGGAGCGGCTGGTGGGCCGGCTCGATCGGCCCGTCTCGCCCCCCTATCGCCGTCTGGTGCTGCTGGTGCAGCAGGAGGTGGGCGAGCGGATCCGCTGCGCGCCCGGCAGCAGCGCCTATTCCGCCCTGAGCGTGCGCATGCAGCTGCTGGGCGCCTGCCGCGCGGTGTGCCCGGTGCCGCCGCGCTGCTTCCAGCCGCCGCCGAAGGTGCACTCCGAGGTGATCGCCATCGACCCCCTGCCCGAGCAGCGGCGGCTGGAGCCGGCGCTGGCGCGGCGGGTGGAGCAGCTCCTGCGCCGCTGCTTCGCCGCCCGCCGCAAGATGCTGCGCAACACCCTGGCCGGCCTGCTGCCGCCCGAGGCCCTCGCCGAGCAGGCCACCGCCGCCGGCTTCAGCCTGGAGCAGCGCCCCCAGGAGCTGGCCCCGGCCGCCTGGGTGGCCCTGGCGGCGGGCTTGAATCGCAGCTCCCCCGCCGCCCCGGCCACCGATGGCTGAGCTCAGCGTCTGCTCCCCGGCCAAGATCAACCTGCACCTGGAGGTGCTCGGCCTGCGGCCCGATGGCTTCCATGAGCTGGCGATGGTGATGCAGACCATCGAGCTGGTGGACGTGCTGCGCCTGGCGCCCACGGCCGATGGCCGCATCGCCCTGCACTGCGACCATCCCCACCTGCCCACCGATGGCGGCAACCTGATCGTGCGGGCGGCCGAGCTGCTGCGCGCCCGCTCCGGCCTGCCCGAGCTGGGTGCCGCGATCCACCTGCACAAGCGCATCCCCATCGGCGCCGGCCTGGCGGGGGGCTCCAGCAATGGCGCCGCCGCGCTCCATGGCCTCAACACGCTCTGGGGCCTGGGCAACAGCCCGGCTGAGCTGGAGGCGCTGGCCGCCGAGCTCGGCTCGGACATGCCCTACTGCCTGGCCGGCGGCACCCAGCTCTGCTTCGGCCGGGGCGAGCGGCTCGAGCCCCTGCCGGCTCCGGCGGCGCCGCTGGCGGTGCTGCTGCTCAAGCACCCGGACGCCAGCGTCAGCACCCCCTGGGCCTATGGCCGCTGCCGCGAGCTGCGCGAAGACTTCTATCTCCGCACGGAAGCGGAGTTCGAGCAGCGCCGCCAGGCCCTGCGGGAGGGCCCCCTCGTGCGGGCCCTGGCCGAGGCGGGCGCCCTGCCGCCGCTGCGCAACGACCTCCAGCCCGTGGTGGAGCCCGAGGTCGCCAGCGTGGCTGAGGGCCTGGCCCTGCTGCGCAGCCTCAAGAGCCCCCTGGCGGTGGCGATGAGCGGTTCGGGGCCCAGCCTGTTTGCCCTGTTCGCCGATCTGGATCAGGCCCTGGCGGCCCAGGCGCAGCTGGCCGCGCAGCTGGAGGCCGCCGGCTTCCACAGCTGGGCCTGCGCCCTGCGCCCCGGGGGCGTCATGCTGGAGGGGTGACTGACCCCATTCCCCCAGCCGCCACAAACCCGCCCGCCTCGGCCCAGGCCCCAGAGCCGGAGCGTCGCAAGGGACCGCTCAGCTATCTCTCCGGCGCCCTCACCGCCGGCCTGCTGGCCTGGCTGTGCCTGGGCCTGAGCCGGCGGCTGGCCCTGTACTACGCCCTGCATCCGCCCCACTACGCCTCGGCCATCGCCCAGTCGATCGCCACGGCTCTGAAAACCCTGATCGTGGGCATGGCCTTTCTGGCCACCTTCAGCTTCGCCTTCATCGCCCTGGGGCTGAGCCTGGTGCTGGTGCGCAGCCTGGTGACCGGTCCCACACCGGCCGGCGACAGCGACGGCAGAGCTGCCTAACCTCTTCACTGAGCGCTGTCTGAGCGATGACCGTCCACGACCTGGGTCTGCTGGTGACCCTGCTGCTGCCGGGCATGCTGCTCTCGGTGCTGATCCTGAGCACCTTCGCGGCTGGCGGCTGAGACTGGTGGCTGGGATAGGTTGGCCCCCATCCGGTGCTTAGCCAACGCGTGGCCGAAACGCTGCTGTTCAACGCCCTCCGCGAAGCCATCGACGAGGAGATGGCTCGCGATCCCCACGTTTGTGTGATGGGGGAGGACGTGGGCCAGTACGGCGGCTCCTACAAGGTGACCAAGGACCTCTACGAGAAATACGGCGAGCTGCGCGTGCTCGACACCCCCATTGCGGAAAATGCCTTCACCGGCATGGCGGTGGGTGCGGCCATGACCGGCCTGCGGCCGATCGTGGAGGGCATGAACATGGGCTTTCTGCTGCTCGCCTTCAACCAGATCTCCAACAACATGGGGATGCTTCGCTACACCAGTGGTGGCAACTTCACCATCCCGGCTGTGGTGCGTGGCCCCGGCGGCGTGGGCCGCCAGCTCGGCGCTGAGCACAGCCAGCGCCTCGAGGCCTACTTCCACGCCGTGCCCGGCATCAAGATCGTGGCGGTGAGCACCCCCAGCAACGCCAAGGGCCTGATGAAGGCCGCCATCCGCGACAACAACCCGGTGCTCTTCTTCGAGCACGTGCTCCTCTACAACCTCAGCGAGGACATCCCGGAAGGCGACTACATCTGCGCCCTCGACCAGGCGGAGATCGTGCGCGAGGGCAAGGATGTGACGATCCTCACCTACTCGCGCATGCGTCACCACTGCCTCAAGGCCGTGCAGCAGCTGGAGGCCGAGGGGGTGGATGTGGAACTGATCGATCTGATCAGCCTCAAGCCCTTCGATATGGCGACGATCGCCGCCTCGATCCGCAAGACCCACAAGGTGATCGTGGTGGAGGAGTGCATGAAGACCGGCGGCATCGGCGCCGAGCTGCTGGCCCTGATCACCGAGCACTGCTTCGACGACCTGGACGCCCGGCCCGTTCGCCTCTCCTCCCAGGACATCCCCACCCCCTACAACGGGGCCCTGGAGAACCTCACCATCATCCAGCCCCACCAGATCGTGGCCGCCGCCAAGGCCCTCAAGGCAGGCCAGGTCTGAGATGGCGCGTCAACAGGGGTGGATCGCCCTGATCCTGGCGCTGGCGATCGCCGCCGGAGCCCTGCTCTCCCAGTTCCCGCTGCAGCTGGGTCTCGACCTGCGCGGCGGCAGCCAGCTCACCCTGCAGGTGCAGCCCGCCGGCGCCATCACCCGGGTGGACAAGGAGCAGCTGGAGGCGGTGAAGGAGGTGCTCGACCGCCGCATCAACGGCCTCGGGGTGGCCGAGTCCACCCTGCAGACCGTGGGCAACGACCAGCTCGTGCTGCAGCTTCCCGGTGAGCAGGACCCCAGCCGCGCCGCCCGGGTGCTCGGCACCACGGCCCTGCTCGAATTCCGCGCCCAGAAGAGCGGCACCGAGGAGCAGATGCGCAGCTTGCTGGGGCTCAAGCGTCAGGCCCAGGCCGTGCTTGCCCTGCGCGAACGCCGCCCCGGCGCAGACCCTTCCAGCCCGGATGGTGCCCAGCCGCCCGAACCGCCCCCCATCAGCGCCGACCAGCTCGCCACATCCCTGCGCGAACAGGGCGTGACCGTGCCCGCCGGCGCCGATGAAACCGAACAGCTGCGGCTGCTCCTGGAGACCGTGAACCGCCGCATCGTGGAGCTCTATGAGCCGGCGGCCCTCACCGGCAAGGACCTCGCCAGCGCCGGCCGCCAGCAGCAGCAGAGCGGCTCGGGCTGGGAGGTGACCCTCTCCTTCACCCGGGCGGGCGGCGAGGCCTTCGCCAGGCTCACCCAGTCGATCGCCGGCACCCCCAGGCTGCTGGGCATCGTGCTCGACGGCCGCTCGATCAGTGAGGCCAGCGTGGGGCCCGAGTTCCGAGCCGCCGGCATCACCGGCGGCTCGGCCAGCATCACCGGCAACTTCTCCGCCGAGGAATCCCGCGAGCTGGAGGTGCAGCTGCGCGGCGGCTCCCTGCCCCTGCCCCTCAAGGTGCTGGAAGTGCGCACGGTGGGCCCATCCCTCGGGGCGGCGAATGTGCGCAGCAGCCTGGTGGCCGCCCTCTCCGGCCTGGCGCTGGTGGCCCTGTTCATGGTGCTCACCTACCGGCTGGCCGGGGTGGTGGCCGTGATCGCCCTCAGCCTCTACGCCCTGTTCAACCTGGCGGTCTATGCCCTAATCCCGGTCACCCTCACCCTGCCGGGCATCGCCGGCTTCATCCTGTCCCTGGGGATGGCCGTGGATGCCAACGTGCTGATCTTCGAGCGCATCAAGGATGAGCTGCGCCAGGGCAACACCCTGATCCGCTCGATCGACACGGGCTTCTCCCTGGCCTTCTCCTCGATCCTTGACGGCCAGCTCACCACCCTGATCAGTTGCTTTGCCCTGTTCGGCCTGGGCACGGGCTTTGTCAAGGGCTTCGCCGTGACCCTGGCCATCGGCGTGGTGCTCAGCCTGTTCAGTGCCCTCACCTGCACCCGCAGCCTGCTGCGGCTGCTGATGAGCTACCCGGCCCTGCGCCGCTCCACCTATTTCCTGCCCCGGGCCGAACTGCCCTCGGCGGCCTGAGAACGCCCAGCCGATGCTCTCCCTTGTTTCCAAGCTCCAGTTCCGGGTCAACCGCCAACGGCGATTGCTCTGGACGGTGTCCGCCCTGGCCCTGCTGCTCAGCGTGATCGGCATCGCCGCCTCCTGGCTGTCGCCGGCGATCCGTGCGCCGCTGCGGCCCGGCCTCGATTTCACCGGTGGCACCCAGATTGAGCTCAGCCGCCGCTGCGACCCCAGCTGCGCCGCCCCCCTCACCCCGGCCCAGATCGAGGCGGCCGTCCGCGACGCCGACCTGCCCGCCGAGCCGGGCACCACAGCCCCCGATCTGCGCGGCGTCTCGGCCCAGTTGCTCGATCAGGGCTCCCAGGTGGTGCTGCGTCTGCCCACCCTCTCGCCCGCCCAGGGCCAGGCCCTGGTGGAGCAGCTCCAGCCCGTGGTGGGCGACATCGAACCTGGTGGTCTGTCGATCGAGACCATCGGTCCCACCCTCGGTTCCCAGCTGCTGCGCTCCAGCCTGATTTCCCTGCTGGTGAGTTTCGCGGGCATCGCCCTCTACATCAGCTTCCGCTACGACCGCGTCTACGCGGCGCTGGCCCTGCTCTGCCTCGCCCACGACGTGCTGATCACCTGCGGTGTGTTCGCCTGGCTCGGGTTGCTCGCCGGCGTGGAGGTGAACAGCCTGTTCGCCGTGGCGCTGCTCACCATTGCCGGCTATTCGGTGAACGACACGGTGGTGATCTTCGACCGCATCAGGGAGAAGCGGGCCTCACTCCAGGGCCAGAGCCTGGCCGACCAGGCGGATGCCGCGGTGCAGGCCACCCTCACCCGTTCCCTGTACACCAGCCTCACCACCCTGTTGCCCCTGGTGGCCCTGATCCTGTTCGGCGGCAGCACCCTCTTCTGGTTCGCCGTGGCTCTCAGCATCGGCATCGTGGTGGGGGCCTGGTCGAGCATCAGCGTGGCACCCACGCTGTTGCCTCTGCTCAGCCGCCGATGACTGCCCCTGGCGATGGGGGAAGGGCCCCGCGCAGGCGTTCAGCTGCTCCACTCTGGCCGGCAATCCCGTTGTTGCTGGCGGTGCTGGCCCTCTGGGATCTGCGCGACGACCTCCGCCTGCTGCTCGACCGTCCCACGTTCACGGCCGGCTTCTATCTGTTGCTCAGCCACCCCCTGGCCGTGCTGGTGCTGCTGCTGCAGCCCAGTCTGTGGCGGCGCTACCGGAGCGGCTGAGGCCGGCCTTCAGGTCCAGCGGTCCATCACGTCGCGCACCAGCACCTGCTCACAGAACACCTGCAGCACCACCACCAGGGGAAGAGCCAACAGCACCCCTGGCAGGCCAAGCAGGGCGCCCAGGCTGAGCTGGGCCATCAGGGCCACCGTGGGCAGCAGGTTCACGGTGCGACGCAGCAGCAAGGGGGTAAGCAGGAAGGCCTCGGCGTTCTGGAGGATCAGCCGCAGAACGAGCACCTGCAGCACCCGGGCCGGCGACACCAGCAGGGCCACGGCCAGAGGCAGCAGGGTGGCAGCCGTGGGTCCAATCGTGGGTACGAAGGTGAGCAGGCCGCAGATCAGGCCACTGAGCAGAGCCAGGGGCACCCGCAGAATGGCCAACCCTGCCCAGGTGAGCAGGAACACCGTGAAGGCAGAGAGTGTCATTCCCGCCAGCCAGCCGCCGAGGGCCTCGCGGCAGCGGTCGAGCAGGGCAGCCATGCGCCCCCGCCAGAAGCTGGGGGTGAGGGCGATCAGCAGTCGGCGGTGGCTGGTTGGATCGAGGCAGAACAGCACGGCCAGCAGGGCCATCAGCAGCAGTTGAACCGTGCTGTTGGCGGCGCCACCGGCCAGCCCGAGCAGTTGGCCGCCGAGCGGCTGCAGCCGCTCCCAGCGCCCGAAGCTCTCCAGCTCGGTGTTGAGATTCGGCAGCCAGTCCACGTTGCGCCCCAGCTCAGCAAGTCGCTTGGCAACCTCCGGTGCGAGCAGGCGCAGTTGCCCCACCTGTTCCGCCAGCTCTGGCAGCAGCACCTGGCTCAGCGCAATGCCCACGCCCATCAGCAGGGCCAGTACCAGCAGCAGGGCCGGTGGACGACCCAGCCGGAAACGCCGCATCAACAGGGTGGTGGGCACATCCAGGGCCACCCCCAGGGTCACCGCTCCGAACAGGATCAGCAGCACCCAGCGCAACTGCCAGGCCAGCAGCCCCAACACGGTCAGGGCCAGGGCCCCCAGCAGATTGCGGTTCACAGGCTGCTCCGCCGCCGCTTCCAGGGATCGAGCAGGTCGTGGATCACCACCTCACGCACGATCACCTGCACACACACCGCCAGCGGCAGGGCCAGCAGCAGCCCCAGGGGGCCGAACACCAGGGTGAACAGCAGCTGGGCCGTGAGGGTGAGGCCCGGCAGCAGCTTGAGCTGGTGGTGCATCACCGACGGGGTGATCAGGTAGCTCTCCAGGTTCTGCACCACCACATAGAGCAGAAGCACCGCCAGCGATTTCCAGGGCGACTCCAGCAGGGCCACCGACATCGGAAACACGGTGCTCAGGGTGGGGCCCACGTTGGGGATCACATTGAGCACGCCCGCCAGCACGGCATTGGCCGCCACCAGCTTCACCCCGAGCAGCGACAGGCCGATCGCCGCCAGGCTGCCCACCGCCAGGGAGCTGATCAGCACCCCCACCATCCAGGCGCTGAGGGCCTCGCCGCACTGGCTGAGCACGGCGGCGAAGCGTCGCCGGTAGAACGAGGGCACCAGCAGGATGGCCACGTCGCGGTAGTGGGTTGGCTGGATGGTGACCATCAGGGCCACTGCCACCACGAACAGCAGCTGCAGCAGGCCGCTGCCCACGCCGCCGGCCACCCCGAGCAGGCGCAGGGCACCGCCGCCCAGGTTGGGCGGCTCACCGACGCGGAACAGGCCATCGCGCAGCCAGCCCAGGTCGGCCGCCTGGCCGCCATAGAGCATCTGGCTGGCCGATTGCAGCCAGCCCCGCACCAGGTCGAGCAGGGCGGTGGCTGCCGCGGGCAACTTGCTGATCAGTTCGCTGAACTGCTCCACGAAGGGGGGAATCACGGCGGTGCCGACCACGGCCACCACCAGCACCACCAGCAGCAGCGAGAGCAGCACCGCCAGCGGGCGGGCACAGCCCAGGCGCCGGCGCACCATCCCCACCAGGGTGCAGAGCGCCATGGCCAGCACGATGGCGGCGAACACCAGGATCAGGGTTTCGCGCAGGCTCCAGAGCAGCAGCAGGGCCGCCACCAGCGCCAGCAGTCCCAGCCACTGTCCGAAGGTCAAGGGGTCACTCCGACTCAGCGCCGCCGCTCTCCTGGTCCTCGCTGCCGGAGAAGCCCAGGTCGTGGCTGTCGGCATAGCGCTGGGCAAAGCGCATGAAGCGTTCGAAGTCGCTGCTGCTCTTCCAGGTGAAGGTGGCCTCCAGGGCGCTGGCCTTGCCGTTCACGAAGCGGGCCTTCACCTCGCGGGTTACCAGTTCGCCCTCTTCATCCACCATGAACATGCCGGTGATGTCGCCCATGGTTTCGGGCGCCAGGGCCTGGGGTTCCTCGAACACGAACATCGCCTGCCCGGTGCGGCCATCGCGGGAGCGCGTCATGCGGATGTCGGGCACAACCGGTTCGTCCACACCTCGGAAGAACTGAATGGCAGCACCCATGGCCGTGATGAAAAGGGGATCCTAGGCCGCTGGTCCCTGGCCTTCAGCCGGCTCCCAGGCCCCTGCCTGCGCAGGCTCCTGCCTGACATAGTGTCCCCAAGCTGGCCGAATGCGGTCTGGTTCTTCATGCTTTCCGGCCCTCCGGTCACCGCCCCCGCCACCCCTGAAGCGCTCCTGCACCGCTTCCAGGCCGCCTCAGCCCGCCAGCGCCGCAGCCTCCTGCCCCAGCTCCAGCGGCAGGCGGACGTCGTGCGGCCCCTGATCAGCGACCACCTGATGGGCCTCGATGCCACCGGGGACGACTGGGCGGCCGGGTTTCTGATCCAGCTGCTGCTGGCCCCCGAGGGCGAGGGCCGCGAGGGCTTTCTGGCCCGCTACCCCTGCGGCTGGCTGGCCACCTCCTCGGCCCAGGGAGTGGATTACGGGCCACTGCAGCAGGCCCTCGCCCTGGAGCAGTACGAGCAGGCCGACCGGCTCACCAGTGCCATCCTGCGCGAGCTGGCGGGGGCCGAGGCGGTGCGGCGCGGCTACGTGTACTACACCGAGGTGCCGCCGATCGCGGCGGCCGATCTCGACAGCCTTGACCGGCTGTGGGTGTGCTTCTCCAGGGGCCGCTTCGGCTTTTCCGTGCAGGGCCGGCTGCTGCGGGCCTGCAATGGCCGCTGGGACCAGCTCTGGCCACGGATCGGCTGGAAGAACGGCTCCCAGTGGACCCGCTATCCAGGTTCCTTCCAGTGGTCGATCGAGGCCCCGGAGGGCCACATGCCCCTGGTCAACCAGTTGCGGGGCGTGCGGTTGATGGACGCCCTGCTCAACCATCCCGCCCTCCAACAACGGATCAACGCCTGACGGCGCTGCGGGACCGGGGCAGCGCTGCGGTTTATGGTCGATCAGGCAGTCGCAAATCCGCCTGGATGACACTGCGCTGGTCGGATTTCATCACCCCGTCCACCCTGCAACTCAGCCCCCTGCTGGAGCTGTTGCTGGAGCCGGTGGGCTGCATGCAGCTGCAGTCGAGGCTGCAGCTGGGTCTGCAGGAGGCCCTGGTGAATGCCGTGCGCCACGGCAATGGCGGCGATCCGGAGAAGTGCCTGCGCATCCGCCGGATCGAGACCCCCAACTGGCTGGTGTGGCAGGTGCAGGACGAGGGCCCTGGTCTGCCTGCGGCGGCCCGCTGCGCCCAGCTGCCCGACCGGCTCGACGCCGAGGGAGGTCGGGGCCTGTTCCTGATCCACCACTGTTTCGACGACGTGCGCTGGAGTCCCCGCGGCAACCGCCTCCAGCTGGCCGTGAGCCGGCGACGCAGCAGTGGCCTTCTCAGCGGCCGTGGCTGGGGCAGCCCGGGTCGCTGATCTCGGCGCGCAGCCACTGCAGGGCATGCTCGGTGAGGGCGATGGCCTGCTCGCGGGCCGGGCTTGGCTGGGCCTGGCGCGGGTCGTCACCACTGAGCAACAGCACGAGGGCGGCGGCCAGCTGCTCCGCGGCTCGGCGGGGCCGCTGGCGCTTGAGGGCGTGCCAGTCGCGGTCGCCGATCACCAGCTGGCGCTGCAGCTCCTCGGCCAGGGGGCGTGCCGTCTCGGGCCAGGGGGTGGTGGGGGCAGCCGGCTGGGCCATCACTGGACGCTGGGGCGGGGGAGGTCCCATCCTGGCGAGTGCCTCTGCCTGCTGGGTTCCGTGCCGCCCTCTCCGCGCCATCGCCCGGTGCGGGTGCTCCACCTGCTGGACGGCCTGTTCACCCAGGCGTCCCTGGCCCGCAGCAGCAGTGGAGTGGCAGGACGGCGCCAGCGCCAGCGGCTTGCCCTCAGCCAGCGCCTGCTCGATCCCCTGCCCCGGGAACTGGCCCCGGGAGATCTGGGCAGCCAGCTGTTCTGGCGTGGCCTGCGCTGGGGAGGCCTGGGCCTGCTGCTGGCCTGGCTGCTGCGGCCCTAGACCGACTGGGCGCGCTTGCGCGCCGACCACACCCGGGTCATGAAGTGGGTTTCGGCGCTGATGGCCTCGAAGCCGGCCTGGCCCAGGCGAGCCTCGATGTCGTCGCCGATGTAGTCGCGGTAATAGGGCTCGTGGAAGCCGCGGCGGAAGTTGTCCATCACGGTGGAGAACTGGGGCGAGTCGGCCAGCTGGATGGAGTCGGCCAGCACCAGCACGCCACCGGGTTCCAGCAGCCGATAGCACTCGTTGATCACGTTCTGGCGGGCCTCGCCGGGCAGCTCGTGCAGCAGGAACACGCAGGTGATCCCCTGCACGCTGTCTTCGGCGAAGGGCATCGCCTCGCCATTGCCCTGCACCAGCTGGGGCAGCTCGCCGGGCAGCTCCGAGAGCCAGCGGTTGGCCTGGCGCAGGTAGGCCGTGGAGAGGTCGAGGCCCACCAGCTGGGCCTGGGGCAGGGCGCCACGCAGCTGGCGCAGGGTGCGGCCGGTGCCGGTGGCCACATCCAGCACCCGGATCTGGGCGGGCGCGTGGTCCGAGAAGGCCTTGAGGCCGCGCAGCAGGGGTGCCAGTACCCGCCGGCGCATCGGATCGGCTGTGCCGTTGAACAGGATCTCCACCTGCAGGTCGTAGAGGGAGGCGGAGTGGTCGCTCAGGTAGCCGTCGGTCTGGTGATGGAAGTTCTGCAGGTAGTAGTCGGGGTAGGCGCGCTGGTCCACATCCCGAGGCAGGTCCCGCACGTTGCGCTGGCGGCGGCGGTTCCAGATGGCGGGCATGTCCAGCCACACCAGCGGGTAACGGCTGGCCCAGTCCAGCCAGGGGGCGTCGAACAGCAACGACGCCGGATACAGGCCCTGTTTCGCCTCCTGCCAGTCCCGCTCCTGCAGGGTCTGCATGGCCTGCCGCAGATCGGCCAGCAGCTGGTCGGGCACGGGCTCAAAGCGGGGGCTGCCCTCGGGCGCCAACAGCTGCATCAGCTTGCTGCTCACCTCCTTGTGGGTGATGCCGAACAGCGCCTTGCCCTGCTGGAGGGTCTGGTACGCCAGCTTGGTGAGCTGATCAGCCATGGAGCAGCGGTGGGGAGAGCCCATTTCAGCCCATCCCGCCCCCAGCCGCGAGATCAAGAGCTGTGAAGGATTGGCCTGTTCGTAGCAACCGCTACAGAACTGACCCGACAGTGGACATGCGGCAGCGTTCAGGAGCTGAGTGATGACCCACCCGATCCCCATCCAGCCGGGCCCGGCCCGCGAGTTTCTGGCCTGGGCCCATGCCCACCAGCGCGACCGCCGCCGCCACGCGGCCGTGCTCGCCCAGATCACCCGCCATCACGACGTCAACCCCAGCGCTGATGCGGTGCATCAGCAGCAGGCCTGGGCCCTGCGCCAGGCCCACGCGAAGCACCTGCACGACAGTGCCATGGCCCAGCTGCGTCCCACCGCCTGAGTGGGTTGGATGGCTGAGCACGGAGGCGATGGCTCCTGGTTGCGCTTTCTAGGCTCGGATGGCTGCACCCGTCGGCGATGACCTTCATCATCCGCACCCACGATGCCTGGGGAGTGGTGCCCGTGGGCAGCTTTGAGAGCCTGGAGGAAGCCCGCCAGGCGTTCTCCAGCCTCTGCCAGGACCCCTGGTATCGCCAGGACGGGAGCGTGAAGGCCCTGGAACTGGCGCGCCAGCTGCCAGGCGGCAGTCCCGAACGGCTGGAGTGGTTTCCCCTGCGGTGAGGCACCCCAGCAATAAGCCCCTCCGCTGAGGGGCCCCGGGTTGCACAGATCGCCCGTTCAGGCGTCGTAGTACATCGTGAACTCGTGGGGGTGGGGCCGCTGGCGCAGTTGCTGCACCTCCTCGTACTTCATCGAGATCCAGTTGTTGATGAAGTCTTCGCTGAACACACCGCCCTCCATCAGGTAGTGCTTGTCGGCGTCGAGGGCCTCCAGGGAGCCGTTCAGGGAGGCGGGCACCGTGGAGATCTGCGCCAGTTCGTCGGCGGAGAGCTCGAACAGGTCCACGTCGGTGCCGTCGCCCGGATCGATCTGGTTCTTGATGCCGTCGATGCCGGCCATCAGCATCGCCGCAAAGCCCAGGTAGGGGTTGGAGAGAGCATCGCCGGAGCGGAATTCCAGGCGCTTGGCCTTGGGGTTCGGACCGGTGAGCGGAATGCGCACAGCCGCCGAGCGGTTGCCCTGGGAGTACACCAGGTTCACCGGCGCCTCGAAGCCCGGCACCAGGCGCTTGTAGCTGTTGGTGGTGGGGTTGGTGAAGGCCAGGAAGCTGGGGGCGTGCTTCAGCAGGCCGCCGATGTACCAGCGGGCGGTCTGGGAGAGGTTGGCGTAGGTGCCCTCGCCGAAGAACAGGGGCTGACCGCCCCTCCAGAGGCTCTGGTGCACGTGCATGCCGCTGCCGTTGTCGGCGAACACCGGCTTGGGCATGAAGGTGGCGGTCTTGCCGTACTTGCGTGCCACGTTGCGCACCACGTACTTGTAGATCATCACGTTGTCGGCCGCGCTGATCAGCTCGGCGAACTTCATGCCCAGTTCGTGCTGGGCCGTGGCCACCTCGTGGTGGTGCTTCTCGATCGGAACCCCCAGGGCGGCCATCGTGAGGATCATCTCGGTCCTCATGTCCTGGAGGGTGTCGTTGGGGGCGACGGGGAAGTAGCCCTCCTTGAGCTGGATCTTGTTGGCCAGGTTGCCGCCCTCCTCCAGCCGGGCGGTGTTCCAGGGCGCCTCGATCGAATCCACGCTGTAGAAGCTGCTGCCGTTGCCGGAGCTGTAGCGCACGTCGTCGAACACGAAGAACTCCGGCTCCGGACCGAAGTAGGCCGTGTCGGCGATGCCCGTATCGGCCAGATAGGCGAGCGCCTTCTCCGCCAGGGCCCGTGGGCAGCGGCCGTAGGGCTGGCCGCTGCGGGGCTCCTGGATCGAGCAGATCAGGCTGAGGGTCTTGTGGCTGTAGAAGGGATCGATCCAGGCGGTATTCGGGTCGGGCACCATCGCCATGTCCGACTCGTTGATCGCCTTCCAGCCGCGGATCGAGGAGCCGTCGAAGGCCACACCATCCGTGAAGGCATCGGCGTCCACCAGGTCCCTGTGGACCGTGAGGTGCTGCCACTTGCCGTGGAGATCCACGAATTTGAGGTCGATCAGCTCGATGCCCTCGTCCTGGATCTGACGGAGGACGTCCTGGGCTGTTTTGGCCATAGCAAAGGTCGGAAGAAGGGCCGCCCCGATGGCGGATGGGCGGGACCGTACGGAGCGACCAGGGGCTGCTTTGTATCGGCTGTAACAAAAACCAGGGCTGGCGGCAGCGGCCGCTTGCGTAACCGTTTCTGTCAGATCCGCCAGAAGCCACCTCTGGCCTGGGTTTTCGCCGATCGCAACTGCTAGGTTCCCACCCAGGCTTGTGCGATCCAACTCCACACCATGCGGGATGCCATCACCGGTCTGATCGGCCGCTACGACCAGCTCGGCCGCTACCTCGATCGCGAGGCCATCGATCGCATCCAGACCTACCTCGCGGAGTCGGAGCTGCGCCTGGCCGCCGTGGAGCTGATCAACCGCGAGGCGGCCGCCATCGTGCGCGAAGCCTCCCAGCGCCTGTGGCTGGCCGACCCGGAGCTGATCCTGCCCGGCGGCAACGCCTACACCACCCGCCGGCTCTCGGCCTGCCTGCGGGACATGGACTATTTCCTGCGCTACGCCAGCTACGCCCTGATCGCCGCCGACACCGCGATCCTCAACGAGCGGGTGCTCAACGGGCTGGACGACACCTACAAGAGCCTGGGCGTGCCCACCGGCCCCACCGTGCGCAGCATCGCCCTGCTGGGGGACGTGGTGTGTGATCTGCTCGCCGACCAGGGCGACGCCGATCCGGCCCTGCTCAATGCGGTGGTTCGCGCACCCTTTGACCATCTCTGCCGCGGTCTGGCGGCATCCGACGTGCGGGCCCGCTGAGCGGTCCCGTCGGCGCAGGTCCCTGCGTAGGCTCAACCCCCACTCTCCCTTCCGGTTCAGGCTCCTTGTCCGCCCTGCCTCCCATCAACAGCGCCCACCGCAGCGCCATCGCGCCGATCAACACTCCCGATCGGCTGCTGCTCGGACCAGGACCCTCAAATGCCCACCCCATGGTGTTGCAGGCCCTCAGCCGCACGCCGATCGGTCACCTCGACCCCCTGTATGTGGAGTTGATGGGGGAGGTGCAGGAGCTGCTCCGCTACGCCTGGCAGACCGACAATCGCCTCACCATTCCCATGAGCGGCACCGGCAGTGCCGCCATGGAGGCCACCCTGGCCAACACCGTGGAGCCCGGCGACAAGGTGCTGGTGGCGGTGAAGGGCTACTTCGGCCTGCGCCTGGCGGACATGGCCGGTCGCTACCGCGCCGAGGTGGTCACCATCGAGCGCCCCTGGGGCGAGGCGTTCAGCCTGGAGGAGATCGAGGCGGCGCTGGAGCACCACAGGCCCACCATCCTGGCCATGGTTCACGCCGAAACCTCCACCGGCATCCGCCAGCCGATGGACGGCATCGGTGATCTCTGCCGCAAGCACGACTGCCTGCTGTTGCTCGATACCGTCACCTCCCTGGGGGCCGTGCCCCTCTTCCTCGATGACTGGAAGGTGGACATGGCCTACAGCTGCAGTCAGAAGGGCCTGAGCTGCCCGCCGGGCCTCGGCCCATTCACGATGGGCCCCAGGGCCGAGGCCAAGCTGGCCGCCCGTCCCGACAAGGTGCCCAACTGGTACCTGGATGTGTCCCTGCTGAACCAGTACTGGGGCAGCGATCGGGTGTACCACCACACCGCCCCGGTGAACATGAACTTCGGCATGCGCGAGGCCCTGCGCCTGCTCGCCGAGGAGGGGCTGGACAACGCCTGGGAGCGGCACCGGCTGAATGCCGAGCGCCTCTGGGCCGGCCTGGAGCGGCTGGGGCTGGAGCTGCATGCCCCCGAACACCTGCGCCTGCCCACCCTCACCACGGTGCGCATTCCCGAGGGCGTGGACGGCAAGGCCTTCTGCCTGCATCTGCTCAACAAGCACGGCATCGAGGTGGGCGGTGGTCTCGGCGCCCTGGCCGGCAAGGTATGGCGCATCGGCCTGATGGGCTACAACAGCCGCGCCGAGAACGTGGACAAGCTGCTCAACCTGTTCGAAACCGAGCTGCCTGCCTTCCGTGCCCCAGCTGCCCGTCCCACCGCAGCTGCCAGCGCTGCCGCCTGAGTTGCCAGCCTGACCTGGACGGCCTGCCTGTCCTGTCAGCCGCCCCGCTGGCGGCGGCGGCGGAACCACCCCTCCAGCTGCCTGCTGGCGGCCTCCCCGGCCACCCCGGCGACCACCTGCATGTGGTGGTGGGCGCTGGGGTGGCTGGCCAGATCCAGGCAGCCCCCCAGGGCCCCACGCTTGGGATCGCCGGCGGCGAAAACCACCCGGCCCACCCGGGCCTGGATCGCCGCCCCGGCGCACATCCCGCAGGGCTCCAGGGTCACCACCAGGGTGCAGCTGTTCAGCCGCCAGTCGCCCAGCAGCCGAGCCGCCTGGGCCATGGCCGTGATCTCGGCGTGGCCCAGTGGATCCTGGTGGCGTTGCCGCCGATTGCTGCCCCAGCCCACGCAGCGCCCCTGGCCATCGAGCACCACGGCGGCCACCGGAATCTCACCGCCCTCGCCCGCGGCGGCAGCCCGGCGCAGCAGGCGCTCCATCCAGAGCAGCAGCTGGGCATCGGGATCCTGGGCTCGGCTGTCCATGGCGTCCTTGTAGCCGATCCCTGCCCGGCGAGGCCACAGGCCACAATGCAGGGGTGTCTCCGTCCGCCGTTGGCTTCTGTGCCATCCGCCCAGCGGGCGATTCCGCCCTTGCCCTTCGCTTCGGCTCACCAGCAGGATGAGGCCCTGCTGCAGCTGCTGGAGCAGGCCAGTGAGCGCCTCTGCCGCTGGCTGGGGTCGGCCGCCAGCCGGCCGCCCCTGCCCGGCATCAGCCTGATGCCGGCGATCGAACCCCAGTCCTTCGGCCTCGGCCCCGAGCAGCTGTTGGCCGACCTCGACTTGGTGATGGATGGCGCCTACAACCCCGGCCACCCCGGCGCCCTGGCCCACCTCGATCCGCCGCCGTTGGCCGCATCGATCGTTGGCGATCTGATCTGCGCCGGCCTGAACAACAACCTGCTGGCCGAGGAGCTCTCCCCCAGCCTCAGCCGGCTGGAGCGCAGCCTGATGGCCTGGCTGGCCGAGAGCCTGGGCATGCCCGCCGGCAGTGGCGGCGTGCCCGCCAGCGGCGGCACCCTCTCCAACCTGATGGCCCTGGTCACGGCCCGGCGTGAGCGCGGCCTGGGCTGCAGCGGTGAGGCCGTGGTGCTGGCCAGCGCCGATGCCCACGTGTCGATCGGCAAGGCCCTGGCGGTGATGGGTCTGCCGGCCTCAGCCCTCCACCCCATCCCCACCACCGCCGCTGGCGGCATGGATCCAGCTGCCCTGGCCCACCAGCTGGACACTCTGCGGCAGCAGGGGGTGCCGGTGATCGCCGTGGTGGCCACGGCTGGCACCACCGTGCGTGGGGCTGTCGACCCCCTGCTCGCCCTGGCGCCGATCTGCCGCCGCCACGATGTGTGGCTGCACGTGGATGGGGCCATCGGTGCCGTGTTCGCCCTCAGCGAACACCACCGCAGGCGGGTGGCCGGCATCGAGCTGGCCGACTCGATCACCGTGAATCCCCAGAAGCTGCTGGGGATCACCAAGACCTCCTCGCTGCTCCTGCTGGCCCGTCCCCAGGCCCTGGAGCACAGCTTTGCCACCGGCCTGCCCTACATGGAACCCAGCTGGGGCGGCGGCCATGGCGGCGAGAGCGGTCTGCAGGGCACCCGTCCCGCCGAGGTTCTCAAGCTCTGGATGGGTCTGCGCCAGCTCGGCCTGGAGGGGATCCACAATCTGCTCGACGGGGCCATTGCCCGCCGCCGGCAGCTGCAGCAGCTGCTGCAGCTGCAGCCCGGTCTCGCCCTGGTGGGCGGTCCGCTGCACCTGCTGGCCTTCGCCCCGGCCAACGCCAGTGCGCTCCAGGCCGAGGCCTGGAGCCAGCACACCCGCCAGCGGCTGCTCGATGCCCAGCTGATGCTGTCGCGGCCCTTCTACGCCGGCCGCTTTCATCTCAAGGCGGTCCTGGGCAACCCCAACACCGGCCGCGGGGAACTGGAACGCCTGGCGGCCCTGGTAACCGGCAGCGTCGATGGGGCCGGCCTGCCCGTTGCCGCCGCATCCGCCTGATTGCCCCATGGCCGATCCCACGCCGCCCAGTGCCCCCACCCCGCCCGAGCAGCGCCGAGGGCGCTGGGTGGCGATCGTCACCGGTGCCATCTCGGTGCTGGTGGCCGTGCTCTACCTGATCCTGATCGCCGTGCTCGACAGCCGCGGGCCGCTGCTGCCCCCACCCCCTGAGGCCCTCGGCCAGCTCAGCGCTCCCGCTCTGGCCGGGGCGGGAGCTGCCGCTCCCGGGCCCGCAGCGGCTCCACCACCCGGCTGAAGGCGGCCTCCAGAAACTGACGCAGGGCCCCATCGCGGCGGCCCAGGTTGTAGTGCTGCTGCACCACCTCCTGGATGCCGCCATCGCCCCAGTCCTGGTCACGCTCGAAATAGGTGATGAAGCTCGATCCAGCCACCCGGGTGAGCCAGGCCGCACTCACCGCCTGCAGTGCCCGGCTCACCAGCAGGGCCGGCAGATTCACGCTCAGGGCCGCCGAGAGCAGGCCCACACCCCCCTTCACCAGGCCGAGGGCGGCCAGGGTGCGCCCCACCGACACGGCCAGTTCCTGGGCGCTGGCGCGGCTGAGGCTGATGCCGTAGACCCGGGCGATCTCCACCACCATCTGGGCGTTCACCGCCGCGGCGCCAAGCAGATCCAGGCCCGGCAGGGGAGTCGCCGCCAGGACGCCGGCGCCGATCCACATGTAGCGCTCCACGATCGTCTCGGCGTCGCTGCGCCGCTGCTCGGCCAGCAGGCGGCGGCTGGCCTCGCCCAGCTGGCGCGACTGCAGCAGCAGGTTGTCGGCGATCAGCTCCTCCCCATCGGCGTGCAGCACACGGGCCATCCGTCCCAGCAGCGCCTCCACCTCAGGCTGCGGCTGCAGGGGCCGACCGCCGGGCTGGGGGATCGACTGGGGCGCCGCGCTGGCCGGCACCACATCGGCGGGGTCCAGCAGCCCGGCCGTACGCCGGCGCAGCAGCTGCAGCAGCCGGGCCTCCTCAGCCTCGCCGCGCAGGTCGCACTTGTTGAGCACCAGCAGCATGCGCTTGCCCAGCCCAACCAGCGCCTGGTAGAGCTCGGTTTCGGCAGCCCGAAGATCGCCATCCACCACCAGGATCAGCAGGTCGGCGCTGGCGGCCTGCTGGCGGGCCAGCCGTTCCCGGCCTGTGCCGTCCTCCCCCGCTTCCAGGATTCCAGGGGTGTCCACCAGCCAGATGCCCCGGTCCAGTCCCTTGAGGCGCAGCCGGTAGCGTTCACTGCCGGCGGTGGAGCCCATCGCCGCCCCCACCGTGCCCACCAGCTGCCGCAGCAGGGCACGGATCAGGGAGGTCTTGCCGCTCGATCCCACCCCGAACACCACCACCACCAGATCGCCCCGCTCCAGCTCGGCGGCCATGCGCTGCTGCTGCTGGCGCAGGGCCTCACGGGCCACGCTGTCGCGTACCCGTTCCAGGGTCTGGTCGATGCCGGCCAGCTGGCGGGCGGCGGCATCGCGGCGGCTGCTGGGGGGGGGGGGTGCGGGCCTGCCGGTCTGGCGCGGCCCGCCACCGCCCGCCCCCCAGGGCCAGCCTCCCGCCCCCAGATCGCGCAGCCAGGGCCAGGCCAGCTGGCCCAGCAGCAGGGCCGCCGCCAGCACCAGCAGCAGGGCCACCGGCCCCACCAGGCCGTAGGGCAGCACGCTGCTCAGTTGCCAGATCAGCTGGTTGAAGGCCTGCAGCACCATCCCCACCACCAGCAGGGCCAGGAGCGCCAGGGCGAGGGCAAGCCAGAGGCGGGTGCGCTGCTTCAAGGGAAGGGGATGGCTAGGTGCCGCTGGCGCGGATGATCTCGCCCCACAGGCTCGCCGCCAGGGCACTGCTGGCCCGGGTGGGGCTGTTGTCGTCGTTGCCCAGCCAGATTCCCATCACCCACTGGTTGCGGGGGTCGTAGCCCACGAACAGCAGATCGCGGCTGTCGTTGGTGGTGCCGGTCTTGCCGCCCTCCTGGCCCCCGACCGAGGCGGCCTGGCCCGTGCCGGCGCGCACCACGCTGCGCAGCAGTTCCTGCATGCTCCGGGCCGTGGCCTGCTGCATCACCCGCCGTCCGGGGGCAGCGGTGGCGGCGGCAGCGCTGCCCTGGCGGCAACGGGTCCGGTCCTCCTGCTGGCAGGTTTCGCCGTCCGTCACCTGGCGGATCGTGGACGGGGCATACCAGGTGCCGCCATTGGCCACGGCCGCGTAGGCGGCGGTGAGTTCCAGCAGCGTCACCTCGCTCTGCCCCAGGGCCAGGCCCGGCACGGCAGCCAGGGGACTGACGATGCCCAGGTCGCGGGCCTTCTGCACCACCGACTCCAGACCCACCCGCCGGGCCAGGCGCAGGGCGGCGGTGTTGCTGCTGCGGGCGAAGGCGCTCACCAGCGAGAGGGTGCCGCCGCAGTCGCTGCTGAAGGTCTGCCCTCGCCACTGGAGCTGTCCACAGGCCACCGGATCGGTGACCCGGATGCCCCGCTCCAGGGCCACCAGGTAGGGGAAGAGCTTGAAGGTGCTGCCAGGCTGGCGCTGGGCCATGGTGGCCCGGTTGAACTGGCTCTGGCTGTAATCGCGGCCGCCGGCCACCGCCAGGATGCCGCCGTTGCGGGCGTCGAGCACCACCACCGCCCCCTCGCTCACCCCCAGGCTGCTGCTGTTCTGGATCCGCTGGCGGAGCAGCCGTTCCACCGTGGCCTGCAGCTGCGGATCGAGATGGGTGTCCACCAGGAAGTTGCCCTCCGCCGCCACCTCATCCCCCACCTGGCTCTGCAGATCGCGCCGCACCTGGTCGGTGTAGAAGGGCGCACCGCGGCGGCGCTGCTGGTCGCGGCAGGCTTCCGCACTCAGGCGCACCGGGCTGCGCCGGGCCCGGCGCCCGGCGTCTGCGGAGATGCGGCCGGAGTCCACCATCTTCGCCAGCACCCGGTTGCGGGCATCGAGGGCGGCCTGGGCATCGAAGCAGGGGTCGTAGCCGTTGGGCGATGGCAGCAACCCCACCAGCAGGGCGGCCTCCGCCAGTTCCAGTTTTCCGGCCGACTTGGCGAAGTAGTGGCGGCTGGCGTCCTCAAAGCCCCAGCCGGCCCCCAGATACACGCGGTTCAGGTAGCTGAGCAGCAGGTCCCGCTTGCTGAAGCGGGCCTCCAGCTGCAGCGACACCAGCAGTTCCCGCCACTTGCGCCCCAGGCTCTCCCCCTGGCCAACCTGGTCGGGATAGAGGCTGCGGGCCAGCTGCTGGGTGAGCGTGCTGCCGCCCTCCAGCACCCGCCCGCCCAGCAGGTTGGTGAGCAGGGCCCGGGCCGTGCCGATCGGGTCCACCCCCGGATGCCACCAGAAGCGGCTGTCCTCACTGGCCAGCAGGGCATCCACCAGCACCTTTGGAAAGGCATCCAGCTCCGCCAGCTCGCGGTGACGCTTGCCCTCCGCACTGACGATCGGCTTGCCCTCGCGGTCGTACAGGGCCAGGGGACCCCGCACAGGCGCGAGGCTGCCGCGGATCGGCAGCTGCAGCACCCCCAGGCCGAGGGTGGCCAGGCCGATGGCGGCTACTCCTGCCAGGCCGAGGCTGCTGAGCCGCGCCAGCCGCTCCAGGCGGGTGAGCTCCCGGCAGTGGAACTGCAGCTCCGGCACGCCGGCCAGATGCTCGGGGCCGAAGCGCACCGTGTCCCCCTCGTTGAGCAGCAGCTCCTTCACCCGGCGGCCGTTCCACCACAGCCCATTGGTGGAGCCGTTGTCCAGCAGCAGCCAGTGGCGCCCGCGGCGCTCCAGCAGACCGTGCTGGCGGCTCACGGTGGGATGGGGCAGGCAGATTTCGCAGTCACTGTCCCGTCCCAGCCGGTAGGCACCGCTGTGCAGCTCCACCCGGCGCGGGCCCTCCCCTGGCAGGTGCAACAGCAGCAGGGCCTCAGCCATCGCTGGCCCGCTGCTGCTGGATCACGTCCACCAGAAAGCCCAGCACCGCCAGATTGATGGCCACATCGGCGATGTTGAACACCGGGAAGCTCACCGGCACCAGGGCAAGGAAATCAATCACCGCCCCCAGCCGCCAGCGATCGATGCCGTTGCCGGTGGCGCCGCCCAGCAGCAGGCCCAGGGCCAGCGCCCTGCTCAGGGGCAGACCGCGGCGGCCGCTGTTGAGGATCCACAAGGCCACGGCCAGGGCCACCAGCAGGCTCACCGCTCCCAGCACCCGGGTGGCACCGGTGAACAGACTGAAGGCTGCACCCGTGTTGGTGGTGTAGTAGAGGTCGATCAGGCCGGGGATCAGCGGCTGGCTGCCGTTGCCGGGCAGGACCTGGGCGGCCCACGCCTTGCTGAGCTGGTCGGCCAGCACCACCAGGGCCGCCGTGCTGAAACACACCCGCCGCCTCACGGGCGCGGCACCGGCGGGGGCAGACATGGTGGGGGGAGGGGGCATGGCAGCCCTTCAGGGTTGCACAAACAGCAGCCGGCGCAGGCCGGCGGCCAGGGCTGCCACGGCACAACAGAGCAGCAGCAGGGAAGGCAGGGGCACGAGGCTGTAGCGCACCAGCAGCTCCTGGAAGGGCTGGCTCCAGCGGCCCGCCAGGCTGCCCAGCACCAGGTTGATCAGCCCGCACACCTGGATCACCCCGAGGCCTACCGCGGCGGTAGCCGCGAGGTTCAGGGGATCGTTCATGTCAGGCTGGCGTGCCAGCTTGCCCACCAGCCAGCCCGCGGGCAGGAAGCCGGCCAGATAGCCGAAACCGGGATCCAGCAGGTAGGAACTGCCGCCACCGCCGTGGAACACCGGCAGCTGGAAGAGCCCCAGGCTCAGGTAGCCCACAGCCGCCAACAGGGCGCTGCGGGGCCCACACACCAGGCCCGTGAGCAGCAGGGCCGGCACCTGCAGGGTGATCGGCAGCGGGGTCATCTCCCATGCACCACTGCCGCCCGGCCAGGGCACAGCCGCCTGGATCAGTCCCCCCACAAGGATCAACATCAGCCCGGCAAGGGCTCCACTCCAGTTGGCCAGCGCCCGCAACAGTCCAGTTTCAAGCTGGCGACAGTCTGCCGCCTGGGGCCCCGCTGGTCATCAGCCCAGGCTCCCCTAGCGTTGCAAGTTCCTGCCCAGCCGTGACCTCTCGTGCAGTCCGATCGCCTGGCCCTGGGCACGCTGGTGCGGTTGCGGCAGCGCCCCGCTTACCTCAAGACCGCCGACCCGATGCCGATGTTGCGGCCTCCGGATCTGATCGGCGTTGAGGAGCAGGGTCAGGTGGTGGAACAGCGGGCCCTGGGGCAGCTGGCGGTGCGCTTCCGGCGGGGTACCTTCCTGCTGGCCGCCGACCAGTGCACACCCGTTTCAGACTGACCCATCCGCCTGCAACAGCGGGCTCTGCCGCCAGGCCCGCTCGGCGGCCTGCAGGGCGGCGGCGGGGCCGCAGAGGCTGAGGTGGGGCCTGGCCAGCCAGCGCCGGGCCGCGGCCAGCAGTTGCTCGGGCTGCAGCTGCTCCGCCAGCCGGAGCGAGTCCTCCACATGGGTCTCGCCGAGTCCGTAACCGAGCACCAGGGCCTGACGATCCGCCAGCTGGCCGCAGGTCTGGCGCCCCATCGCGTCCTGCCCGCGGAACTTGGCCCGGGCCAGATCCAGCTCCTGCTGGCTCAGGGGGTCCTGGAGCAGCCGCTGCCATTCGTCCAGCACGCAGGCGCAGGCCTCCTCGGCCCGCTCAGCCGAGGTCGAGAGGTGCCACACGAAGGGCGTTGCTCCGCAGCGGGCCGGCATGTGCACCCCCACGTCGTAGGCCAGACCCCGCTCTTCACGCAGCAGCACGAACAGCCGGCTGGACATCCCCAGCCCCAGATGGGCCTGCAGCATGCGCAGGGCCAGGGCGTCCCCATGGCCCAGGGGCACGGTGGCGCAACCCAGCATCAGCACAAGCTGTTCGGTGTCCTGGTCCTGCACACCCAGGCGCTCGCCCGGCTCGGCACCAGGGCCCTCCTGCCGGCGGGTTGCGCCGGTGCGCAGGGGTTGCGCCTGCAGGCTGGCTTCCAAGGGCGCCAGGGGGGCCTGCTCCAGATCGCCGCAGAGCACCAGCAGGGCTCCTTCCCGTCCCAGGCCTTCCACCAGGGGCTGGAGCTGGGCGGCCTGCAGGCCCTGAAGGTCGTCCTCCACGCCGAGGGGATCGTGGCCATAGGGCCCCTGGCCATAGAGCTGCTGGCGCAGGCGGTCGTGGGCCAGCTGAAAGGGATCCTCCTGCTGGCGCTGCAGGTTCTGCAGGTTCAGGTCCCGCTCCAGGTCCACCTGGGCCGGCTCCAGGGTGGGGGCGCTGGCCATGAGCGGCAGCAGCGGCAGGAGATCGGCGGCATCGTTGCTGGCGCACTTCAGGCTGATCACCAGGGCGTCCTCGCCGGCTTCCGCCCGCAGGGCTGCCCCCCGCCCCTCCACCAGCTCCGCCAGGCCGTCCGCATCCAGCGCCCCGGCCCCGCGGGTCATCGTGCCGGCCAGCAGCTGCATGGCGCCGCGCTGCCCCTGGGGGTCCTGGCTGCTGCCGCCGCGGATCCACAGCCGGGCGGCCAGCAGGCCGGCCCCAGCCCGCTCCAGCATCACCAGGGGCAGGCCCCCTGGCAAGGTGGCAGTTCTCCAGGCGCTGGTCATGCCGGCACCGCCTCCAGCACGCAGGCCCGCTCGGGGGCCAGCCATGGCCCACACTGGCGCTGCAGGTCCTCGCTGTGCCACTGCTCCAGAACCTGCAGGGGTTCTTCCAGGCTCCATGGGTGTTGCCACAGCTGGTTGCTGGCCAGGGCGGCGGCCACCCCGCCCGCCGACTCCAGGGCGAAGCGGTAGCCATTGGCCACCAGGCGCTGGCTGCGCTGCCATTCCGCGGCCGGGATCTCTGCCTCCGGCAGCTGGCGCAGCACCTTCTCCACCTCAGTGCGGATCGCCGGCAGATCCTGTGGATCGCCGATTGCCTCCAGCAGGGCGAGGCTGCCGCACTCCAGCACGTGCAGATCCAGGTCAATGCTCTCCACCAGCCGCAGCTGCTCACGCAGGCGGTCCACCAGCCGGCTGCGGCGGCCCTCCGCCAGCAGGCTGGTGAGCAGGTCGGCACCCATCACCTGGCGCAGGTCGTGGGCGGGTGGCAGGCCCCAGAGCATCAGCAGCCGGGCCGATTCCAGCCTCGGCAGGGCAAGCCGATGGTCCCCCGGGCGCACCTCCAGGGTCGGCGGGGGGGCATCGGCGCTCCCCTGGGCGAGTCGGGCCAGGGGGCTGGCCTCGATCGCGGCGGCGATCGCCTGGCTGTGGGGCAGGTCGGGATCCAGGGGGCCAGCCAGGCTGAGCACGCAGCGCTCACCCCGATAGAGCCGCTGCTGGAAGGCCGCCATGGTCGCGGGGGTGTGGCTGAGCAGGGCCTCGCGCCGACCCAGGATGGCCTGCCCATAGGCGTGGTCGCCGCAGCCGGCGGCCAGCAGCCGCTGCAGGGCCACTTCCTCAGGTTGATCCTCGCTCTGGGCCAGTTCCTCCAGCACCACCTGCCGCTCCATGGCGAAGGCCTCGGCGTCCAGCCGCGGCTCGAGCACCAGATCGAGCAGCAGGCCCACCGCCTCAGCGGCCGCCTCTGGCGGTATCAGCACGTGGTAATGCACGTCGTCGAAGCCGGTGGCCGCATTGCTGCTGCCGCCAAGGGCCTCGATCCGCCAGTCGAACTCCCCCGGCTCCAGCCGGCGGCTGCCCTTGAACACCATGTGCTCGAGGAAGTGGGCCAGGCCGCTTTCTGCGGCTGTTTCAAAGAGGCTTCCAGCCCGGCACCAGAAGTCCACACACACCAGGGGCGCATCGGCCAGGTTGAGGCTCACCACCTGGGCGCCGTTGCCGAGACGGCGGCTGGCGGGCACCTGCAGACCGGGCAGGCGGGCCGGGGGTGGGGCCAGGGGCAAAGGGGCTGGACGTGGCAGGATCCGCATTCTGCTGGCTGGTGCGGCTGTGGCGACGTTCCCGATGGCCCAACCCCCTGAGCTCCATCCGTTGGCGGAGGCACTGGCCGAGCGGATCCGGGCCGCCTGGCAGCCCCTCCCCGCGCTCGAACCGCTGCCGGTGGCCGCCGATCTGGAGGCGATCAGCGCCACGCTCGATGGCGAGCACCTGTTCATCCGCAACGAGCTCTGGCGCTGCCGGGGGCTGCGCAAGCTGCACCTGGAAACGGCCCGCCTGGGCCTGGGCCTGCAGATCCTGCACTGCGTGTGGTTTCCCGACCCCCGCTACGACCTGCCGGTGTTCGGCGCCGACATCGTGGCCAGCCCGGCCGGGGTTTCGGCGGCGATCGTGGACCTCTCGCCGGTGCGGGGCGTGCTGCCCGAGGCGATCGACGCCGCTCTCGCCGGCCGGGCCCCCCGCAGCTACAGCCAGCCCCGGGAGTTGCCCCCCTGGGGCTCGATCTTCTCCCCCCACGTGCGCTTCGTGCGGCCTGCGGATCCAGGCGAAGATCGCCAGTTCGTGGAGGAGGTGGGCGAGATCCTGGCCATCCTCGCCGATGCCTGCCGCAGCATCCCCGCCGAAGCGGCCGACGATCCGTCTACCGTTGAGCGCTGGCAGGGACAGCTCCGCTATTGCAAGCAACAGAAACAAAACGACAAGACCCGCCGGGTGCTGGAGAAGGCCTTCGATCCCGCCTGGGCCGACCGCTACATCGAGGAGCTGCTCTTCGACGATCCACCGCGGCCGTGAACCTGCGCAGCCCTCTCGCGCTGACGGCAGCGGCACTCGGGCTGGTTGCTGCCTCCGTCGCCGTCACCCGGCTCACACTTCGACCCCCTGCTGCCACCGAGCCTGCGGCCGAGGTGGCTGTGCCGGCAGCCAGGACCCCCGAAAAGGTGGCAGCCCTCGGCCGCCTCGATCCCCAGGGGGAGGTGCACAGCCTGGCGGCGCCGATGAGCGGCATGGGTGGCAGTCCAAGGCTGGCCCGACTGCTGGTGCAGGAAGGAAGCCGGGTGCGCAGTGGCCAGTTGCTGGCAACCTTTGACAATGCCCCCCCCTTGCTGGCCGAACGGCGTCAGCTGCAGGCCCGCCTGGCCAACCTCCAGGCCCGCCTGGCGATCCAGCAGCGCGATATCGAGCGCTACCGGCGACTCGGGCGCAGCGGAGCGATCGCCACCGCCGATCTCGATCGTCGAGAGACCGAGCTGCTCTCCCTTCAGGGTGAGCTGCAGGAAGCCCGTGCCCAGCTGCAGAAGATCGAGGCAGACCTCTCCCTCAGCGAGCTGCGGGCACCGATCGACGGTGTGGTGCTGAGGATCCGGGCACGGGTGGGTGAACGCCCCGGCGACCAGGGTGTGCTGGAGCTCGGCGCCAGCGATCGAATGGAGGCGTTGATCGAGGTCTATGAGAGTGATATCGACCAGGTACGACCCGGCCAGTTGGTCACGCTGACCAGTGAGAACGGAGGCTTCGGGGGAGAGCTCCGGGGCCAGGTGCTACGCATCAGCCCCCAGGTTCGCCAGCGCACGGTGCTCGCCACAGACCCCACCCAGGACGCCGATGCCCGCATCGTGGAGGTGCGCGTGGGTCTCCAGCCGGCCGATGCCGATCGGGTGCGGAGCCTCAGTGGCCTGAAGGTGATCGCCCGGATCGGCCCCTGATGCTGGATCGTCTCTGGCCGTCGCGCCGCATCCCCCTGGCGCTGCTGCTGCTCTGCCGCCAGCCCGGACGGCTGGCAGTGGCTCTGGCGGGCATTGCCTTCGCCGGCATTCTGATGTTCATGCAGCTCGGCTTCCGCGACGGACTGTTCGACGCGAGTGTGACGGTGCACCAGCAGTTCGACACCGATCTGGTGCTGATGAGCCCGCGCACGATGAGCTCGATCGGCATGGCACCCTTCCCCCGCCGCCGGCTGGTTCAGGCCATGGCCGATCCCGCCGTGTCGGGTATCACGCCGGTGCACTGGAACCTGCTGCTCTGGCGCAACCCAGACACCAGGTCCACCCGCTCGATCCTCACCCTCGGTTTCGAGCCGGGTGATCCCCTGTTTCTGGATCCCTCCCTGGCCGCCAAGGCCCGGGTTCTCACCCAGAAAGGCAGGGTGCTGTTTGACGAGCGCTCCAGGCCCGAGTTCGGGCCGATCGCCGAGCGCTTCCGCGCCGGCCGCGTGGTGGAGACGGAAGTGGCGGGCAAACGGGTGCGGGTTGCTGGCCTGGTGAGCCTGGGTCCCTCGTTCGGGGCCGACGGCAACCTGCTCACCAGCCGTGAAACGTTCCTGCAGCTGATGCCCCAGACCCCCCCCGGCAGCATTGAGCTTGGATTGATCCGGCTGCTGCCCGGCTCGGATTCCGCCGCCGTGGCCCAGCGCCTGAAGCGCCTGCTCCCCGACGATGTGCGCGTGTTCACCAAGGCGGAGTTCGAGGAGTTCGAGAAGACCTACTGGCGCACCAGCACGGCGATCGGCTTCATCTTCACCCTCGGCGCCGCCATGGGCTTCGTGGTGGGTTGTGTGATCGTGTACCAGATCCTCCATTCCGATGTCAGCGATCACCTGCCCGAGTACGCCACGCTGATGGCGATGGGGTACCCCCTGCCGCGGCTGCTCGGGGTGGTGGGGCGCGAAGGTCTGCTGCTGGCCCTCTTCGGCTATGTGCCGGCTTACCTGGCCGCCCAGGGGTTCTACAGGCTGGTGCAGAGCGGCACGAACCTGCCGGTCTCGATGAATGGGGAGCGGGCGCTGCTGGTGTTCGCGATGATCCTGGCGATGTGTCTGGCATCGGCCGCCCTGGCGATGCGGCGTCTGGCAGACGCCGACCCGGCTGAGATCTTCTGATGCGCTCCGCTCCCCATCCAGCCCCGACACCTGTGCCGAGCCCTCCTCCGCCATCCGCCGCCGTTGTGGCTCGAGGGCTCTGTCACAGCTTCGGCCGTGGTGAGACGCGGGTGGATGTGCTGCGCCAGGTCGATCTGATGATCGCCCCTGGGGAGGTGGTGCTGCTCACCGGTCCGTCCGGTTGCGGCAAGACCACCCTGCTCACCCTGGTGGGGGCGCTGCGGCAGATGCAGCAGGGCAGTCTCCAGGTGCTGGGTGAAGAGCTGCGCGGCGCGGACCGCGGTGCCCGGCAGCGCCTGCGACGGCACATCGGCATGATCTTCCAGGGGCACAATCTGCTGCGCTGCCTCACGGCTGAGCAGAACGTGCAGATGGGCGCAGACCTGTTGCACGACCTGAGCTACAGGGGTCGGCGTGATCGGGCCAGGCAGTGGCTGCGGGCCGTGGGCCTGGGCGAACACCTCGCCAAGCTGCCCCACGACCTCTCCGGCGGCCAGAAGCAGCGGGTGGCCATTGCCCGGGCCCTGGCGGCCGAGCCCCAGCTGCTGCTCGCCGATGAACCCACGGCCGCCCTCGACTCGCGAACCGGTCGCGAGGTGGTGGAGCTGCTGCAGAGCCTGGCCAGGGAGCAGGGCTGCGCGGTGTTGATGGTGACCCACGATCCCCGCATCCTCGATGTGGCCGATCGCCTGCTGCGCATGGAGGATGGTCGCCTGCAGGTGTCCCAGCCCTGAGCGCTCGATCGTCTCTGCCATGCCCCGATTCGGTATGGTGAGATTTGGACATCCCTACTGGAACGCCACTGCATGGCAAAGCGCAGGAATCTGAAGAAGGAAAAGCAGGAGCGCAACCGCGCCTACGCCCGCAAGTTCAAGAAGCGCAAGCTGCGCAACGACGGCCGTGGTGAGGGGGCCGGGAACGGCGTGACCGGCACCGCCAACAATGGCGGCGCCGCCGACTGATCAACTCCACCGTGCTGTCATAGCGTCCACGGGGACCCTCACGGGCCCCCCTTTTTTTGATCGTGAGCACTCACCTGGGCGCTGAACTGGGCGCTGAACTGTGGGTAGACGCTTCCGGAGCTGCGGAGCCATGTTCCTGAGCGTCGTCATCCCCACCTACAACAGGCTGCCAATCCTGCGCCAGTGCCTGCAGGCCCTGGAACGTCAGAGTCAGGAGCCTCCGATTGAAGGCTATGAGGTGGTGGTGGTGGATGACGGCTCCACCGATGCCACCGTGGCCTGGTTGGAGGGCGCCATCGGTGCGGGTGAGCTCCCCCACCTGCGGCTCATCCGCCAGGAGCATGGCGGTCCGGCCCAGGGGCGCAACAGGGGCGTTGAGGCAGCCCGCGGCGACGTGATCGTGTTCATCGACAGCGACCTGGTGGTGGGACCCCACTTCCTGCTCAGCCACGCCCGCAGCCTCGAGCAGGACTGGCGCCGCTCGGGCGATCGCCTCAGCTTCACCTACGGGGCGGTGATCAACACGGCGGATTTTCACAACCCCACGGCCGAGCGCCACAAGCTGCGCGACCTCTCCTGGGCCTATTTCGCCACCGGCAACGTGGCGATCGAGCGGGCCCTGCTGGAGCGGGCCGGCCTGTTCGACCCCGCTTTTCACCTCTACGGCTGGGAGGACCTGGAGCTAGGAGAGCGGCTCCGGGGCCTGGCGGTTCGCCTGGTGCGCTGTCCCGCCGCCGTGGGCTATCACTGGCACCCGGCCCTCAGCCTGAAGCAGATTCCACGCCTGGTGCAGGTGGAACAGGAGCGGGCCCGCATGGCTCTGGTGTTCTTCCGCAAGCACCCCAGCTGGCGGGTGCGCTTCATCATTCAGTACACCTGGTTGCACCTGCTGCTCTGGAATCTCCTCACCCTCGGGGGTCTGCTCAATCAGCGCAGCCTGCGTCCGCTGCTTGGCTGGCTGATCCGCAGCGGCAAACCCGCTCTGGCGTTGGAGCTGCTGCGCCTGCCCCTCAACCGGATCGGAGTCCATACCCTCTTCCGGCTGGCCCGGCGCCCGGGGGGCGACGGCACCATTTGATAAGGTCTCAGGGTCCCCTAACACCGCACACCTGCGCGTTTCGGGTGATCTGAGTGCTGCGCCTTCCCCGGGGCGGCAGGTCGGTCCCTGGCAGGTGGAGGCAAACCCGAAACCCGATTCACCATGGCTGTTGTCACCCTCGCCGAAATGATGGAGGCGGGTGCCCATTTCGGGCACCAGACCCGCCGCTGGAACCCGAAGATGTCGCGCTATATCTATTGCGCGCGCAACGGTGTTCACATCATCGACCTCGTGCAGACCGCCGTCTGCATGAACAATGCTTACAAGTGGGTGCGCAGCGCCGCCCGCAGCGGCAAGCGCTTCCTGTTTGTGGGCACCAAGAAGCAGGCCTCAGAGGTGATCGCCCAGGAGGCGACCCGCTGCGGCGCCGCCTATGTGAACCAGCGCTGGCTGGGCGGCATGCTCACCAACTGGACCACGATGCGCGCCCGCATCGAGCGTCTCAAGGACCTTGAGCGCATGGAAAGCTCAGGCGCCATCGCCATGCGGCCCAAGAAGGAGGCCGCCGTGCTGCGCCGCGAACTAGACCGTCTGCAGAAGTACCTGGGTGGTCTCAAGAGCATGCGCCGCCTGCCCGACGTGGTGGTGCTGGTGGATCAGCGCCGCGAGACCAATGCCGTGCTCGAGGCCCGCAAGCTGGACATCCCCCTGGTGTCGATGCTCGACACCAACTGCGATCCCGATCTCTGCGACGTGCCCATTCCCTGCAACGACGACGCTGTGCGCTCGGTGCACCTGGTGCTCAGCCGCCTGGCGGATGCCATCAATGAAGGTCGCCATGGTGCCGGCGATCAGGGTCAGGCCGACCAGGGCTGAGCCCAACCCCTCCAAACCATCCCCATACCCTCCCGTTTGCTGACCCATGGCTGAGATTTCAGCGAAGCTCGTCAAAGACCTGCGCGACAAGACCGGCGCGGGAATGATGGACTGCAAAAAGGCCCTAGCCGAGACCAACGGCGACACCGATAAGGCCATTGAGTGGCTGCGCCAGAAGGGCATTGCCAGTGCCGAGAAGAAGTCGGGCCGCACCGCCGCCGAGGGTGCCATCGGCTCCTACATCCACACCGGCGCCCGCGTGGGTGTGCTGGTGGAGGTGAACTGCGAGACCGACTTCGTCGCCCGCGGTGAGATCTTCCAGGAGCTGATCCGCAACGTGGCGATGCAGGTCGCCGCCTGTCCTTCCGTCGACTTCGTGCGCGTGGAGGATATCCCCGCTGACGTGGCTGAACGGGAGAAGCAGATCGAGATGGGTCGCGACGATCTCGCTGGCAAGAAGGAGGAGATGAAGGAGAAGATCGTGGCCGGGCGCATCGGCAAGCGCCTCAAGGAGATGGCCCTGATGGACCAGCCCTACATCAAGGACAGCTCGATGAGCGTGGCCGAGATGGTGAAGCAGGTGGCCGGCAAGGTGGGCGAGAACATCCAGGTGCGTCGGTTCGTGCGCTTCAATCTGGGCGAAGGTATTGAGGTGGAGAAGATGGACTTCGCTGCGGAGGTGGCCGCCATGGGCGGTGCCTCCTGACCCCAGGCCTGATCCTGACCTGCCCCTGGTGGATCCCATTCAGGCAGTGCGCCAGCAGCTCAGCGCCTTCGACGCCGAGCTGCAGAGCAGCAATCCGGTGCTCTACCGCGATCTTGCCCTCTATCTCCAGGTGCTGCGCGACGGCCTGCTGAATGCTGTTCAGCAGGCCTGTTTTCATCTGGCGACCCGCTTTTATCCCGAGCGTTACTGCGGGCTTTCCCCAGAGCAGAGGGCTGGCCTTCATACCCGTATCGGCGAGCTGGTGCAGCGCTGCTGCAGCGTGCTCACGGTGGAGCAGCTGGTGCAGCTCGCCGGCCAGATCGGCAGGGAACGGCTGCAGCAGCAGCAGCGTCGGCAGCGGGAGATGCTGGCCCAGTTGCGTAAGTCCGGCGATGAGCTCAGCGAACGTTCGTCTGATGCCGATGACGAACCCCCCGGAGAGCAGGGGATGGTGGATGAAGGGCCTGGAGCGGAGGACGACGTCCCCTACACACTGGGCAGCGATCCGGCGGGATCGATCCGTCTGAATGCGGAGTTGCCCGTCGACCTGGAGCGCTGGCAGGGTTTGATCGCCCCTGCCATTGAGGCCGCTTCCACTGAGAGCGCTTTCCCTGAGCCCGTTTCCACTGAGACCCCTGCCCAGGATGGGGAGTTCCAGGCCGAAGCACTGCTGGAAAGGCTGCTGGAGAGCCCCGCCCCGGGCCGGCTTGTGGCCCCCTGGGACTCGCCTTCCCTGCCCACCGATCCCCAGGCCCTGCAGGTGTGGCTGGAGGGATTCGAGCGGGCCCTGGTGCGCCGCCTGCGCAACCTCTCCCATGCCCTGAATGTGGAGCTGCTGCGCTCCGGCTTCAGCCGCAGTCTCCTGCCCCCCAGCCTGTTGCAGGCGGCCCTGCAGGGCCAACTCGAACCCCAGCCTGCCCCCGCCAACCTGCTGCGCCTGCAGCTGCCCCTGGCCCCCGACAGTGGCGGCGACTTTGACAGTGTGGCCCTGTTGCTGCGGCTCAGCGACCTGGAGCTCGACCAACCGCGACTGCGCAGCTGCCGCAGCCGCTGGCAGCGGCACCGCCAGGAGATACGCAGAATGGCCGAGCGCACGCGCCGCCTGCGGCGGCAACTTCAGAGGCTCGAGGCGGAACGGCTGTGGCACCAGGACAATCCCAGCCCGCAACCACCGCCGGATCCCAGCCCGCCTTCGACGAGGGCTGGCTAAGAACCCTGCAGCAGGCCCTGCAGCTGGAGACCGACCGAGGGTGTTCCAATCTGATGGGCCGCCGCGAGCGCTTCAGCGCTTTTCTCGCCCGCTCCCTGCGCGAACCTCCGCCTGGTCCCCCAGCGCCGGCCGGCTTCGGCCAGCTCTCCAGCCGCTTTGAGCTCTACGACCAGCTCAGTGTCAGCCAGCGCCAGGCCCTGGTGGCCCAGTGCCGGCAGCAGCTGCACCAGTGGCGCCAGCAGCAGCGACCCGTGCTGCCCCTGGCCCCGCCCCGGCTGCGCCTGGCATCGGCCGAAACAGCCGCTGGGTCTTCCATTCCTGGTGTCCCCCTGCGCCTCGAGGTGCCCCTCGGCGAGGTGCGCGGGGTGGGCCCGAAGACCGCCGCCCGCCTGGCCCAGCTCGGGCTGTTCGTGGTGCGCGATCTGCTGCACCACTACCCCCGCGACTACCTCGACTACGCCAATCTGGTGCGCATCAGTGGACTGGAGCCGGGACGCACCGCCACGATCGTGGCCACGGTGCGCCGCAGCCACGCCTTCACCAGTCCGCGCAATCCCCAGCTGGCGATCCTGGAGCTGCAGCTGGGCGACGCCACCGGTCGCCTGCGCGTGAGCCGCTTCTTTGCCGGCCGCCGCTTCACCACGCCGGGCTGGCTGAAGCTGCAGCAGCGCCAGTTTCCCGCCGGGGCCACGGTGGCCGTGAGCGGCCTGGTGAAGGAGAGCGCCTACGGCCCCCAGTTCCAGGACCCGTTGATCGAAGTGCTGGAGAGCCCCCAGGCGCCGGTGCGCTCCCAGGAGATCGGCCGGCTGATCCCGGTGTATGGCCTCACCGAGGGCCTCGCTGCCGACCACATGCGCCAGCTGATGGCGGCTGTGTTGCCCCATGCGGTTCACGGCCCCGAACCCTTGCCCCAGGCTCTGCGGCAGCGCGAAGGGCTTCTGGAGCGGTCCGCCGCCCTGTTGCAGATCCACCAGCCCCGCAACCAGGCCGAGCTCCAGGCCAGCCGCCGGCGGCTGGTGTTCGATGAGTTTCTGCTGATGCAGCTCGGCCTGCTGCAGCGACGGCGGGAGCTGCGCCAGCGGCCCGCGCCCAGCCTCGACCCCGCCGCTGCCGTGCTGCTCGAACGCTTTCTGGCGCTGCTGCCCTTTGGCCTCACCGGCGCCCAGCAGCGGGTGCTGGCCGAGATCCGGGCCGACCTGGCCCGCCCCCAGCCGATGGCCCGTCTGGTGCAGGGGGACGTGGGCAGCGGAAAGACGGTGGTGGCCATCGCCGCCCTGCTGCTCGCAATCGACAGCGGCTGCCAGGGGGCGCTGATGGCCCCCACCGAGGTGCTGGCCGAGCAGCACCACGCCACCCTCTGCCACTGGTTGCCCCAGCTGCATGTGAGCTGCGCCCTGCTCACGGGTTCCACCCCGCTGCGCCGCCGCCGCCAGTTGCTCACCGACCTGGCCAACGGCCAGCTGCAGCTGCTGGTGGGCACCCATGCCCTGCTGGAAGATCCCGTGCAGTTCGCCCGCCTCGGGCTGGTGGTGGTGGACGAGCAGCACCGTTTCGGCGTGCGCCAGCGGGATCGGCTGCTGCACAAGGGTCTGCAGCCCCACCTGCTCACCATGACCGCCACGCCGATCCCGCGCACCCTGGCGCTGTCGGTGCATGGCGATCTCGACGTGAGCCAGATCGACGAGCTGCCCCCTGGCCGCACCCCCATCCGCACCCGGCTGCTCTCGGGGGGAGAGCGCCACCAGGCCTACGAGCTGATCCGCCAGGAGGTGGAGGCTGGCCAGCGGGCCTACGTGGTGTTGCCGCTGGTGGAGGAATCGGAGACCAGTGACCTGCGCTCAGCGGTGGAGGTGCACCAGCAGCTCAGCGCCGAGGTGTTCGCCGACCTGCAGGTGGGGCTGCTGCATGGCCGGATGGCCAGCGCCGACAAGCAGGCGGCGATCGGTGCCTTCGCCGCCGGCCACACCCAGGTGCTGGTGAGCACCACGGTGGTGGAGGTGGGGGTGGATGTGCCCGAGGCCAGCGTGATGGTGGTGGAGCACGCCGAGCGCTTCGGCCTGGCCCAGCTGCACCAGCTGCGCGGCCGGGTGGGCCGGGGCGCTGCCGCCTCCCACTGCCTGCTGATCCATGAGGGTCGCAATGCCCAGTCGCGCCAGCGCCTCGACGTGCTGGTGCGCTCCAGTGATGGCTTTGAGATCGCCGAGATGGACCTGCGCCTGCGCGGGCCCGGCCAGGTGCTGGGCACCCGCCAGAGCGGCCTGCCGGACCTGGCCCTGGCCAGCCTCTGCGACGACGGCGAGGTGCTGGAGCGGGCCCGGCTGGTGGCCGAGGAGATCCTCGCGGCCGATCCCCAGCTGCAGCGGCACCCTGAGCTGGGCCAGCTGCAGCAGCAGCAGCGCCAGCAGCTCAGCGAGGCGGTGCGGCTCAACTGAGGGCCCTGCCGGCCTGCACACTGGGGGCCCACAGGTCAGGTTCATGCAGCGACGTCCCTGGAATGACCGGCCGATCGCCGATCTGGGTGAAGCCCTGCTGGCTCTGCCGACCGATCTGCTGCGCCTGGAACCCCATCCCTATGCCTCCCTGGGCGCGCCCTACGGCAGCGGGGCCTGCCCGTTCCGCCTGCGCCAGGGGGTAATCCGGCGGTTGCTGGAGGCCCAGGCCCTGCTCCAGAGCCACCATCCCAACTGGTGTCTGGCGATCTTTGACGCCTGGCGGCCCCTGGCCGTGCAGGCATTCATGGTGGAGCACGCCACCGGCCAGCTCTGCCGCGAGCGGGGCATCGATCCCGCCCAGCCCTCGGCGGCAAGGGAGCAGGCCGTGGCCGATGTGGGCCGCTTCTGGGCGCCGCCCAATCCCGATCCCGGCGCTCCCCCGCCCCACAGCACCGGGGCTGCCGTGGACCTCACCCTGGCCCGGCGGCTGGACACGGGAGCGCACGAGCTGCTGGAGATGGGCTCGGAGATCGACGCGATCGGTGCGGTCTCCGAGCCCGATCACTTCAGCCGGCGGGCCGCCGCATGCGCTGATCCACAGCAGCGGCAAACCTTCCTGCGCTTTCATGGCCATCGCCAGGCCCTGCGGGAGGTGATGGTGGCAGCAGGCTTCGTGCAGCACCCCAATGAGTGGTGGCACTTCAGTTGGGGCGATCAGCTCTGGGCCTGGCGACGTGACGCCCCCCTGGCGCACTACGGCCGCATCGACAGGCCGGTCGAAGCCGACTAGTTCAACGTTCTGGACAGGGATCAGGCCAGCGCCAGCAGGCGCTGCACCTCATCGCGGCCACTGCTTACCACGAAGTCACCGAAGCTTCTGCGCATGCCGCTATGGTGCCAGGCCAGCAGCAGCGGCTCCAGGGTGGCCTCCATCGCCTCCAGCGGCATCTTCTCCAGGTAGGGCTCGGCCAGTCGGCTGAGCTGGGCACTGCCTCCCAGCCACAACTGGTACTGATCCACCCCACTGCCCACCAGCCCGATCTCGGCCATATAGGGGCGGGCGCAGCCATTCGGGCAGCCGGTCATGCGCACCAGCACGGGCTTGCGGATGTCCAGTCGCTCGAGCAGGGTCTCGAGCCGTTCCAGCACAGCCGGGAAGATCCGCTCAGCCTCGGTGACCGCCAGGCCGCACAGGGGGAGGGCCGGACAGGCGATGCCGTGGCGGCTGAGCAGGCTGGTTTCCTCAGGATTCTCCCAGCCCAGTTCGGCCAGCTTCTGGCGCAGGCTGCTGCGCTGGCTGGTGCCGATGTTGCAGAGCAGGATGTCCTGGTTGGGGGTGAGCCGCAGCTCCAGCTTGAAGGTGTCCACCAGCTCCCGCAGCCCCGACTTCTGCTCACCGCTGAGGCGTCCGCAGAGCAGGGGGAGCCCCACGAACCAGAGGCCAGCGCTCTGGCGGTGCCAGCCCAGGTAATCCTCCAGTTTGCGGCGGGGTTCGGGGCGCAGGCTCCGGATCGGATGGCTGAAATAGTGGCTCTTGAGCTCGTCGCGGAACCAGTCGACGCCGCGATCGTGGATCAGGTATTTCATGCGGGCGTGGCGCCGCTGCACCCGATCGCCGTGGTCCCGCTGCAGGGCCACGATCGCCTGCACCAGATCGAGCACATGCTCATGCTCCACGTAGCCGAGGGGGTCGGCCGTACGGGCGAAGGTCTCCTCCTTGTTATGGGTGCGGCCCATGCCGCCACCCACATACACATTGCAGCCCTGGGGCCGGCCCTGGGGGTCCGAGAACAGCACCAGGCCCACGTCCTGGGTGAGCAGGTCCACGGAGTTGTCGCCGGGCACGGTGACGGCCACCTTGAACTTTCGCGGCATGTAGGTGCCGCCATAGAGGGGCTCCTGGCCATCGCCGCTGAACACCCCACCCTCCCGCTGGCGTTCCTTCACCCGCCGGGTGGGGGCAGTGGGTTTGATCCTGTAGCTGAGATCGCCGTCCACCCACATGTCCAGGTACGACCCTTCAGCCGCCTGGGGAGTCAACAGGTCGGCGATGTCATCGGCCAGCTGGCGGGCCGCCGGATACCCCCCCTTGGCGTAGGGGGCCGCCGGGGCCATCACATTGCGGTTGATATCGCCACAGGCGGCCAGGGTGGAACCCAGGTGGCGCACGATCGTGCCGATCACCTCCCTGAGGTTCTCCTTGTGCACCCCGTGCATCTGGAAGGCCTGGCGGGTGGTGACCCGTAGCGTGCCGTTGCCCAGCCGGTCGGCCAGCTCGTCCATGGCCAGAAAGAGGTCGCTGGAGATGCGGCCGCCGGGACTGCGCAGCCGCAGCATCATCTGCCAGTCCTTCTCACGACCCTTCTGGCGGTTGTCGCGATTGTCCTGTTGGTAACTGCCGTGAAACTTCAGAATCTGAACTGCGTTCTCACTGAAATTGGGCAGCTCGTTGCCCAGCTCGGTGTAGAGCGGCTCGCGCAGATGGTCGCTGCCCGCCTTCAACTGCTCGAACTTGGTGGGCCCAGCAGATACCCCGGCAGACACGGCCACACGCATGCTTCATGAACTCCCCGACCGTAGCGAATGGGATGGGGCCCACGGCGGTGCGGCGTCGATCTCCGCAACAGCCGGCCGCGGGTGAATCCATAGAGTTGGCGGCTGCCATGGCCTGCCCGCGTGTCCACCTTTCTGCTGGAGATCGGAACTGAGGAGCTCCCGGCTGATTTCGCCCGCCTGGCCCTGCCCCAGCTGGAGGAGCAGGTGCGGCGCGATCTCGAGCAGCTGCGGCTGCCCTTCGCCTCCCTCCAGGTCACCAGCACCCCCCGCCGGCTGGCGCTCGTGGTGGACGGTCTGGCGACAGGCCAGCCTGATCGAGAGGAGGAACGCAAGGGGCCGCCGGCCGCCCAGGCCTTCCAGGACGGAGCACCCAGCCCGGCGGCGGTGGGATTTGCCAGGCGCTGCGGCGTGGATCCAGCGGCCCTGGAGGTGCGCGACACGCCCAAGGGACCATTCGTGTTCGCCCTGGTGGTGGAGCGGGGCCGTGACACGGCCAGCCTGCTCACGGAGCTGGTGCCGGCCTGGATCGAAGGCCTCCAGGGCCGTCGGTTCATGCGTTGGGGGGAGGGGGACTGCCGCTTCTCCCGGCCGATCCGCTGGCTGGTGGCCCTGCTCGATGCCAGCGTGCTGCCGGTGCGTCTCACCAGCTGTGACCCGCCGCTGGTGGCCCAGGCCCGCAGCCGCGGCCACCGCCTGGTGGCGGGGGACGTGCCGATCCACTCCGCCAGCAGCTACCGCCAGGATCTGGCAGTGGCGGGCGTGGAGGTGGACCGGGCCAGTCGGGCCAGCACGATCCAGAGCGCGGTGGCCGCTGCGGCCAGCCGCCATCAGGCCGAACCTGACCTGCCACCGGAGCTGTTCGAGGAGCTGGTGGATCTGGTGGAAGCCCCCTTGCCCCTGGAGGGCACGATTGCCGACCGCTACCTCGACCTGCCGGCGGAGGTGCTCTGCACCGTGATGCGTTCTCACCAGCGCTACGTGCCCCTGATCCAGCGCCGGGCCGCCCCCGACCCCCTGGCCCTCCAGGCCCGGGGCATCGTGCAACCGCACTTTCTCTGCATCGGCAATGGCCTGGCTGCCGCCGAGGCCACGGTGCGGCGCGGCAATGAACGGGTGCTCAAGGCCCGTCTGGCCGATGCCGAGTTCTTCCTGCAGGCCGACCGGGCCGTGGCCAGCATCGATCGCCGCGACCAGTTGGCCAGCGTCACCTTCGCGGCCGGCCTCGGATCACTGCGTGACCGGGTGGACCGACTGGAGTGGTTCACCGACGCCCTGCTGGAGCTGTTGCCCCTCGATGCCGTCGCCGCCGGCCACGCCCGCCGCGCCGCCCACCTCTGCAAACATGATCTCGTGAGCCAGATGGTGGGCGAATTCCCCGAGCTCCAGGGGGTGATGGGCGCCAAGTACCTGGTGGCCGAAGGGGAGCCGCGCGATGTGGCCCTGGCCGTGCTGGAGCACTATCTCCCACGTGGGGCCGGCGATGCCCTGCCGTCCTCCGAGACCGGGGCGGTGCTGGCCATGGCTGAGCGGCTGGAGCTGCTGCTGAGCATCTACGCCAAGGGGGAGCGGCCCAGCGGCTCCTCCGATCCCTATGCCTTGCGCCGGGCCGGCAATGGCATCCTCCAGATCCTGTGGAGCCGCGGCTGGCGGCTGGATCTGCGGGCCTTGCTGCAGCGGGCTGCGGGCCACTGGGCCGCGTCCCTGCCCCAGCTGAGGGTGGATCCCGAGCAGCTCTGCAACGACCTCAGTGATCTGTTGCGCCAGCGGCTGGTGAGCCTGCTGGAAGAGCAGGGGGTGGATGGCGATCTCGTGCAGGCCGTGGCAGGTGAGTCCGTGCCCCTGGAGCGGGTGTTGCGCGATCCCGCCGATGCCCATGGCCGGGCCGCCCTGCTGGCCGACCTGCGTGCCAGCGGCCGCCTGGAGCCCGTGAGGGCGGTGGTCACGCGGGCCGCTCGCCTGGCCAGCAAGGGAGATCTGCCCATGGGCACGCTGGATCCTCAGGGGGCGGTGGACGCCGCCTTGTTTGAAACCCCCAGCGAGACGGCCATGCTCCGTGTGCTTGAGGAGCTGGCTCCGGTGGCTACGAGCTGCGTTGAGAGTCGCTATGGCCGTCTGGCGGATGGCCTGGCAGCAGCAGCACCAACCCTGGCGGCCTTTTTTGACGGTGAGCAGAGCGTGCTGGTGATGGCGGATGACCCTGCCATCCGCACCAACCGCCTCAACCTGCTGGGTCTGCTCCGCAACCAGGCTTCCGTCTTGGCCGACTTCAGCAGGATCTCGGGCTGAAGTCGGCCAGCACAACGGAGCTCAGGCCACGCCTGCCGGCTGCCTGTCCTGGACCTCCCCAACAGCCGCATTTGTGGCGCTGATTGGCGCGGCGGCAGCGGCCTGCCTCTTCTCACGGGAGGCGTTGATGCCGCCCTTGATGCTGCTCACGGCCAGCATGGCGTTGACTTCGTCGTCGGAGCGCACCGTGCTCGGCACGGGCTTGTAGCTCTGGGGAGCCAGGGCATTCCCCCGCAGCACGGCACCCAGGGTGAGCAAGGTGAGTTTGAGCTGCTGCCAGGGGTTCATCGCCACCACCCGCTTGTAGAGGTAGCTGTCAAAGGTGAGCCGCTGCACGTCCTTGTCATCGCACATCTCCACAAAGGCTTCTCGGGCCGCATCGTTGCGGTAGAAGATGTTCTGGAGAATTTCCAGCACCTTGTAGGTGGCGCCGTACTGGCGATCCCACTTCTTCAGGTACCTCTTGAGGTCGGCTTCAGCTGGCACCCGCTTGCCACCCTGGCTGGCGGCCACAATTTCCTCGGCGCACATCCGGCCGCTCTTGGCAGCGAAGTAGATGCCTTCGCCGGAGCTCTTGGTCACGTAGCCCGCAGCATCCCCCACAAGAGCCATGCGGCCCACCACGCGCCGGGGGCGTGGATGTTCGGGGATGGGGTGCGCCTCCACCTTGATCACCTCGCCATTCACCAGCCGCTTGCGGGCTCGCTCGCGGATGCCCACCTGCAGGCTCTTGATCAGCGACTGGTTCTCCTGCATGGTGCCAGTCCCAACGGCCACATGGTCGTATTTGGGGAACACCCAGGCGTAGAAGTCGGGCGACACATCAGTGCCCACATACATCTCCGCCAGGTCTTCGTAGTACTTCATCTCCTCAGGAGGCAACTTGATGCGCTCCTGGAAGGCGATGGCCACGTTGTAGTCGCCGGCATCCATGGCCTTGGCCACCCTGCTGTTGGCCCCATCGGCGCCGATGATCAGATCCACTTCCAGGGATTTGGTCACACCGGTGGCCTCTCCCTCGCTGTAGTCGGAGTAGGTGAGGGTGTAGGGCCCCTGTCGATTCGACCCCGTGTCGATCTTCGTGACCAGGCCATTCACCAGGTGGGCGCCCAGCTCGGCGGCCCGGTTGCGCAGGAAGGAATCCATCACCTCCCGGCGGCACATGCCGATGTACTCATCCTCGTTATCCAGATGAATGTCCACCTCCCGGTTGGAGGGGGAGATCATCCGCATGTTGCGAACCTTGCGATCAATGATCGACTCCGGCAGGTCAAACTCCTCGACCATGCAGAGGGGAATGGCACCACCGCAGGGTTTGGCGTTGTCAAGCTTGCGTTCAAAGATCCAGGTCTGGATGCCCGCCTTGGCCAGCACCTCAGCGGCGCAGGACCCACTGGGGCCGCCGCCCACCACTGCCACACGCAACATCGAGAGAACGCTCCGCCCGGATTGAGAGGTGGCTGGAAGCTAACACTGTTGAAGTCGTGCCTGGGGCCCGATCCGGCCGCGCCACCTAGGATCTTCATGCCTGTTCAGTGCCAGCCGGTCGAACGCCATCGCCAGCCGCCCTTCCCGATCAGCGTCCTATCCCTCACCGCCTGAGCCAGCTGGCGGCAGGTCTCTGCGTGCCCTCCAGGGTGGACGGGCCCGCCGCACGGCCAGCAACGACATCCCGATCGCCCAGCGCTCCACCCCGGCCCTGCCCACGCGCCCGGGAGTGTTCAGCCGTGTCGGAGTCGCCGGTCTGGTCACATTGCTCGTAGGGGGCTCCCTGGTTCTGGTGTTTCCCGAGCAATTCCGCCGCTGGCTCTCCCCTCCCCCCGTCGAAGGGCTGAATGCCCGCACGAGCGCTGATGGCCGGCTGCTCGGGCACTTCCCCTATGCCGAAGCCGCCGCGGCTGATCTGGTGGAAGTGAGTCCCGGGCAGGCCCTGCATCGCGATGCGGCGTCTGCCCTGCTGGCGATGCAACGGGCCGCCGCCGCTGACGGAATCAGCCTCACGGTGCTCAGTGCGTTCCGCCCGATCGCCCTGCAGAAAGACCTTTTCTTCGCTGTGAAATCCGAGCGCAACCAGAGTGCCTTGCAGCGCTCCCGGGTGAGCGCGCCCCCAGGCTTTTCCGAACACAGCACGGGATACGCCGTGGATTTCGGCGATGGCCGGGCTCCCCAGGCCAACCTTTCCGAACGCTTCGCCGCCACGGACGCCTTCCGCTGGCTGCAGGCCAATGCCGCCCGCCATCACTTCATCCTCTCCTTCCCAGCCGGCAACCCCCAGGGCGTGAACTACGAGCCCTGGCACTGGCGCTTCGAGGGCACAGCCGAGGCTCTCAAACACTTTGAACCGGCCCAGCGTCTGGCCCGCTGACATGGGGCCCCGCACTCCGGAGCTGCTGGCTCCGGCCGGTACCTGGGAGGCCATGAGGGCCGCAGCCGCCAACGGCGCCGATGCCGTGTATTTCGGCGTGGAGTGCTTCAACGCCCGCATGCGGGCGGCCAACTTTCAGCAGCGGGAGCTGCCGTCCATCGTGCAGTGGTTGCACCGCCGAGGGGTGAAGGCATATCTCACCCTGAATGTGCTCGTGTTCAGCGATGAGCTGCAACAGGCCGGCCAGCTGGTGCTGGCCGCCGCCGCCGCCGGGGTGGACGCCCTGATCGTCCAGGACATCGGCCTGGCTCGCCTCGCGGCGGCCCTGGCCCCGGATCTGGCGGTGCATGCCTCCACCCAGATGTCGATCACCAGTGCCGCTGGCGTGGCCCAGGCCGTTGCCCTGGGATGCCGCCAGGTGGTGCTGGCTCGGGAGCTGAGCCTGCGCGATCTGCAACGCATGCAGAGCCAGCTGGTCGAGCGGGCACTGGATGTGCCGCTGGAGGTGTTCGTGCACGGCGCCCTGTGCGTGGCCTACTCCGGCCAGTGCCTCACCAGTGAGGCCCTCGGCCAGCGCAGCGCTAACCGCGGCGAATGTGCCCAGGCCTGTCGTTTGCCCTACCAACTCCTGGTGGACGGCGTACCCCTGGATCTTGCCGACCAGCGCTATCTCCTTTCGCCCCAGGATCTGGCCGCCTGGGAACTGGTGCCCCAGCTTGCCGAGCTGGGGATCGCCAGCCTCAAGATTGAGGGGAGGCTCAAGGAGGCCAGCTATGTGGCGGTGGTCACGGACGCCTACCGCCGCAGCCTCGACCAATGGCAGGACGGCCGCCCCCAGTCAGCCCTCTCCAGCGACGACCGCCGCCGCCTGGAGCTGATGTTTTCCAGGGGCCTGTCCACGGGATGGCTCGCGGGCATCGACCATCGCCGGCTCGTGCACGGACGCTGGAGCAAGAAGCGGGGGCCGTTGATCGGCAGGCTGGAGGCGCTGGAGCCTGGCGGCTGGTGTGTGCTGCGCACGCCGGAAGCTCTCAAGCCGGGCGACGGAGTGGTATTCGAGGCACTGGGCCGTGATCCTCTTTCCCCTCCCCAGGAAGTGGGTGGTCGGGTGATGGCCGTTACCAGCCGCGGGCCCGGACGTCAGGCCATGCGTCTCGGTCCGGCCAGGGTGTCCCTCGCCATGCTTGCTCCGGGAAGTCCCTGCTGGCTCAGCAGTGATCCTGCGCTGGAGAGGGAGGCGCAGCGTCTGGCCCGCCAGCCCCCCCCTGAGCGCCCCCGTCCGTTGGCCTTGCAGGTGCTGGGCGGTATCGGGGAACCCCTGCAGATCAGTGTGCTCTCGGCCCCCCCGCTCACCTCAGCCGATCTCCAACCCCTGCAGGTGCTGAGTGCCGCTCCCCTGGAGATGGCCCGTGCTGCCGGCCTGGATCGGGATCGGCTGCGGGCGCAACTGGGGCGCCTGGGGGGCACCGGCTGGGAGCTGGCGGATCTGGAGTTCCACCTTTCGGATGGCCTGTTCCTGCCTGTGGCCGAACTCAATCGCCTGCGGCGCCAACTGGTGGACCAGCTGGCCCTGCTTCTGGAGCGAGCCGATCCCTCACCAGCCCGCACGGCTCCCTCGTCCCCGTCAGGGACTGGCCCCTCTCTGCCCCTGCTGATCCAGCAGCTCTCTCCTGCCACGCCCCCGGCGGCCCCCATGGGGCCAGCTCTGGTGGTGATGGTGCGCGATCTGGCGCAGCTGCGGGCATTGCGCGATCTGCCCCTGCACAGCGTGGTAGCCGATCTGGACCAGCCACGCCAGTTGCGCGAGGCGGTGGCGATCGGCCAGGGCTGCTGGCCGGGAGGGTTGTGGCTGGCCGGGCCCCGCATCACCCGGCCCGATGAGTCCTGGAGCCTGGAGCCCCTGCTGCGCACCCGTGCCGACGGCTATCTGGTGCGCAATGCGGACCAACTGGAGCGGCTCACCGGCCTGGCTCCCTGTGTGGGCGATTTCAGCCTGAATGTGGCCAACCCGCTCGCCCTGGCCTGGTTCCTCGACCACTGGCAGCTCGAGCGGGTCTGCACCAGCTACGACCTCGATCTACCCCAGTTGCTGGCGCTGCTGCGGGGCTCGCCGGCGGGTCGCCTGGAGGTGACGGTGCACCAGCACATGCCCCTCTTCCACATGGAGCACTGCCTGTTCTGCGCCTTTCTCTCCGACGGCCATGACCACACCGACTGCGGCCGCCCCTGTGAGCAGCATCTGGTGCAGCTGCGTGACCGCTCCGGGGCCGACCATCCCCTGCGGGCCGACCTCGGTTGCCGCAACACCCTGTTCAACGCCAGGGCCCAGTCGGCGGCGGAGGCCATTCCCGTACTGCTGGAGCACGGTGTGACCCACCTGCGCCTGGAGCTGCTCGACGACGACGCCAGCACCGCCCGCCGGCGCGTGGAGCTCTATCTCGACGTGCTGGCGGGACGCCTGAGCGGGCGTGAGCTCTGGCAACGGGATCAGCTGGAGAGTCGCCTCGGCGTGACCCGGGGCAGCCTCAAGCCCCAGGGGTCCAGCGGCGGGCGTTCCAGAGCTGGGACAGGCTGAGATAAGCTGAAACATTCCGGTTCAGTCGGTGCCCACCCCTGCGGGCAGCTCTGTTGATCGGGGGCCTGTGCTGAGGCTTGCCTGAGACAGCTCCCCTGGCCTGATCCCTCTGTCATCCAGCCCGGATCGATCCCACCCACTGTCTCCCCGCCCACGGTCTCCCCACCCACGGTCTCCCCGCTCACTGACAAACGGCCCGCTGTCAAACGGCCCACTGTTCACCGGCCTGCTGCCTCGCTGTCGATCCCGCCGACAACCACGGACATCCGTCTGTCCCTGGCTGCACCAGCCCCCCTATCCCTTCCCCTTCAAGGATTGTTTATGAGCGCCGTCCATCCCGGCACGCCGATTCGCAATATTGCGATCATTGCCCACGTTGATCACGGCAAAACCACCTTGGTGGACGCGCTGCTGGCCCAGTCCGGCATCTTCCGCGACAACGAGGCGGTACCCACCTGCGTGATGGACTCCAACGACCTGGAGCGGGAGCGCGGCATCACCATCCTCTCCAAGAACACCGCTGTCGACTACGAGGGAATCCGCATCAACATCGTCGACACCCCCGGCCACGCCGACTTCGGCGGCGAGGTGGAGCGGGTGCTGGGCATGGTGGATGGCTGTCTGTTGATCGTGGATGCCAACGAGGGGCCGATGCCCCAGACGCGCTTTGTGCTCAAGAAGGCCCTGGAGAAGGGTCTGCGCCCGATCGTGTTCGTGAACAAGATCGACCGGGCCCGGGTGGATCCCGAGGTGGCTGTCGACAAGGTGCTCGATCTGTTCCTGGAACTGGGCGCGGACGACGACCAGTGCGATTTCCCCTACCTGTTCGGCAGCGGCATGGGCGGTTACGCCAAGCCGGACATGAAGACCGACAGCGACACGATGAAGCCGCTGTTCGACGCGATCCTGCGCCATGTGCCGCCGCCGGTGGGCGATGCCGAGAAGCCCCTGCAGCTGCAGGTCACCACGCTTGATTACAGCGACTTCCTGGGCCGGATCATGATCGGCCGCATCCACAACGGTGTGATCAAGGCCGGCCAGCCCGCCGCCCTGATCCGCGACGACGGCTCCATCAAGCGGGGCCGCATCAGCAAGCTGCTGGGCTTCCAGGGCCTGCAGCGGGTGGAGATCGAGCAGGCCAGCGCCGGTGATCTGGTGGCGGTGGCCGGTTTCGATGAGGTGAACATCGGCGAGACGATCGCCTGCCCCGACAACCCGGAAGCCCTCCCCCTGATCAAGGTGGACGAACCCACCCTGCAGATGACCTTCGTGGTCAACGATTCCCCCTTTGCCGGCAAGGAGGGCAAATTCGTGACCAGCCGCCAGGTGCGCGACCGCCTGCAGCGGGAACTGCTCACCAACGTGGCCCTGCGGGTGGAAGACACCGATTCCCCCGACCGCTGGGCGGTGAGCGGTCGCGGCGAGCTGCACCTGGGCATCCTGATCGAAACGATGCGCCGCGAGGGCTATGAGTTCCAGGTGAGCCAGCCCCAGGTGATCTTCCGCACGATCGACGGCACCCCCCACGAACCGTTCGAAACGCTTGTGCTGGATGTGCCCGAGGAATCGGTTGGCGCCTGCATCGAGAAGCTGGGTATCCGCAAGGCGGAGATGCAGAACATGGAGAACACCAACGACGGCCGCACCCAGCTGGAGTTCCTGGTGCCATCCCGGGGCCTGATCGGCTTCCGCGGTGAGTTCATCCGCGCCACCCGCGGCGAGGGGATCATGAGCCACTCCTTCCTCGACTACCGGCCGATGCAGGGCGACTTCGACACCCGCCGCAACGGCGTGCTGATCGCCTTTGAGGAGGGAACCGCCACCTTCTATGCCCTCAAGAACGCCGAGGATCGCGGCCAGTTCTTCATCACCCCGGGAACCAAGGTGTACAAGGGCATGATCATCGGCGAGAACAACCGGCCCCAGGATCTGGAGATCAACGTCTGCAAGACCAAGCAGCTCACCAACATGCGCTCGGCCGGTGCTGAGGAGCTCGATACCCTGCAGGCACCGCTGCAGATGACCCTGGAGCGGGCCCTGGAGTACATCGGTCCCGACGAGATGCTGGAGGTGACTCCCGAGTCGATTCGTCTGCGCAAGCTGCCCGCCAAGAAGCCGGCAAAGCGCTGAGGTTGATCCAACGCTGGCGCGCAGGTTGTTGGTGGATTCCCAGGACGCCGATGAACGGGCATTGAGCCGGGATCCGCGCCTGCAGGTGGCGGTGGACCAGTTCAATGCCGGCGAGTGGTATGCCTGCCACGACGGACTCGAGGAGCTCTGGCACGAGACCGCCGGCGCAATGCGCCCCGTTCTCCAGGGCATCCTGCAGATTGCCGTGGGCCAGCTCCATCACGGCCGGGGCAATCAGCGAGGCGCCCTGATCCTCACCGGGGAGGGTCTTGGCCGCCTCCAGCGCTGCGGCGATCAGGCCCTGGGCCTGGATCTGCAGGCCCTGCGGGAGCAGGCCAGGGCCTGGCTCCTGGTGCTGCAACTGGAGCAGGACGCCGCCCAGCTGTCCCCGCCCAGCCTGAAGCGGGTTCAATCCCCGGGCTCTCTGTAAATTTGGAAGCGTTGCCCGGAGTCCAGCCCATCACTGCCCTGTTGCGTCAAGGCCGCTCTCCAGGACTGCTGCTCGGTCTCACCCTGTGTGCCCTGGCCGCCGGCAGCGTCGGCCATGCCGAGCCGCAGGTGGTGACCCCCACAACCGGGGTTGTGTCGATCGAATCCGATGTGCAGCGCGCCGACAACCTCACCGGTGTGGTCACGGCCAGCGGCAATGTGCGCATCGTGTACCCGGATCGCCGCCTGGTGGCCACCGCCCGCCAGGCCCAGTACTTCAGCCGGGAGGGTCGGGTCGTGCTCAGTGGCGACGTGGATGTGATTCAGGCCGACGGCCCTTCGCTGCGCGCGGAGCGGATCACCTATCTGGTGGACCAGCAGCGGCTGATCGCAGAGCCCACCAAGGGCCAGCAGGTGCTCAGCAGTTTTCCGATCGCACCGCTGACGACTGACAAGCCCGATCGCCCCACCCCATGAGCCTGGTGCTCGACGATGTGCTTCTGGCCCTTGGCGGCCGGGTGCTCGTGAACCACGTCTCCATCCAGCTCGACCCAGGGGAGGTGGTGGGTCTGCTCGGACCGAACGGGGCCGGGAAGACCACCACCTTTGGCCTGGTCACTGGCCTGCTCCGCCCCGACCAGGGCCGGGTGCTGCTGGATGGACGCTGCATCGAGGTGCTGTCCATGCCCCAGCGGGCGCGCCTGGGGATCGGCTACCTCCCCCAGGAGGCCAGTGTGTTCCGCCAGCTCACTGTTCGCCAGAACCTGGAACTGGCCCTGGAACAGAGTGGGGTCGCCCGACAGCAGCGCCGGGGGAGGCTGGATTCCCTGGTGGAGGAATTCCACCTCACGGCCTTCCAGCACAGCCAGGGTCAACAGCTCTCCGGTGGCGAGCGTCGGCGCTGTGAAGTGGCCCGCGCCCTGGCTGTGGGGGAGCAGGGGCCCCGCTATCTGCTGCTCGACGAGCCGTTTGCCGGAGTGGATCCGATCGCGGTGGCCGACCTGCAGGAGCTGATCGCCGGCCTGCGCCAGCGCGGCATGGGCATCCTGATCACCGATCACAACGTGCGCGAAACCCTGGCCATCACCGACCGGGCCTACATCCTTTCGGAGGGCTCGATTCTGGCGGCCGGCAACTCCAGCACCGTGGGTGACGATCCTCAGGTGCGACGCCACTACCTCGGCGAGGGCTTCAGGTTGTGAACGCTCTCCTGCGCCGGTTCCATTCTCTTCTGGCGATCCGCAAACGCCTGCCCCTGCTGGATCGCTGGCTGCTCTCCGAACTGCTGGGCCCCCTGCTGTTCGGGATCGCCTCCTTCACAGCAGTGTCCCTCTCGGTGGGCGCCGTGTTCGAGCTGGTGCGGCGGATCGCTGAATCCGGTTTGCCCCTGGATGTGGCTGCCCGCGTGCTGCTGCTCGAGCTGCCCTCCTTTCTGGTGCTCTCGTTCCCGATGGCCACGCTGATGGCCACCCTGCTCACCTACAGCAAGCTCACAGGAAACAGCGAACTCACCGCCCTGCGCAGTGTGGGGGTGCCCACCTGGCGAATGGTGGTGCCGGCCCTGGCCCTTGCCCTGGTGATGAGTCTGCTCACCTTCACCTTCAACGAGGCCGTGGTGCCCCACACCCTGGTACAGGCCAAGGCCACCCTCAATCGGGCGATCGGCAGGGCGGTGGCAGGCGAACAGAGGAACCGCATCACCTACACCCGTTTCGGCCAGATCGTTGCAGAGGACGGCTCCAAGGAGCGGGCACTCACCCACTTCTTCTATGCCCAGCGCTTCAACGAGGGGGTGATGGAGCAGGTCACGCTGCTCGATCTCTCGCGGGCTGGCCAGCGGTTGATGCTCACAGCCGAGAAGGCCCGTTGGAGCGAGGAGGAGGCCCAATGGGAATTCATCGATGGCCATGTCTACTTGGTGGCCGATGGTGAAGATTCCCCCAACACCTCTGCCCGGTTTGATCGCTATCTCTATCCCCTGGGCAATCAGCCGATCCGTGTCGCCGAATTGCCCACGGATGCCAACACCATGACCATTGGCCAGGCGCGTACGGCGGAACGTCTGCTGCGCGAGTCCGGCGACCGCCAGGCCGCTCGCAAGATGCGCGTGCGCATTGCCGAGAAATTCTCCTTTCCGGCCGTGTGTCTGGTGTTCGGTCTGCTGGGCAGCAGCCTGGGCGTCAGGCCCAATTCCAGGCGAAGCCGCAGCCAGGGTTTCGGCCTGAGCGTGGTGTTGATCTTCAGCTACTACCTGGTGGCCTTCAGCTTCAGTGCCATGGGGGTGAACGGGGCCCTGCCGCCGCTGGTGACGGCCTGGGCACCGGTACTGATTTTCGTGCTGATCGGCCTGGCACTCCTGCAACGCGCCAGCCGTTGAAGGCCCAGGTGTTCCCGGCACGCGGCAGACTGGGACGAAGCTTTGCTGAGCCCTTGACTGATCTGCTGCGCGACCCGGTTCTGGGTCTGGGACTGGCGGCCTTCGCGTTGCTGTTGCTGGTGTTGCCCCTGGCCTTCTGGTCGGTGAGTGGTGGCAGGTCCAATCCCTGGGTGCGCCTGCTGGTGGCCAGTGCCAATCTCTGCCTCACGGCCCAGCTGGTGCTGCGCTGGCTCGACTCGGGCCATTTCCCGATCAGCAACCTCTACGAGTCGCTCTGCTTCCTGGCCTGGGGCTGCACCCTCACCCAGTTGTTGGTGGAGCGCAGCTGGCCCTCTCCCCTGGTGCCGGCTGCCGCCACCCCCATGGCGCTCGGCTGTGTGGCCTTCGCCAGCTTCGCCCTGCCCGATCGGCTGCAGTCGGCCTCACCGCTGGTGCCGGCCCTGCGATCCAGCTGGCTGGTGATGCATGTTAGTGTGATCATGCTCAGCTATGCAGCTCTGCTGGTGGGTTCCCTGCTCTCGGTGGCCGTGCTGGTCACCGACCGGGATCAGCAACTGGAGTTGCGCAGCAGCTCGATCGGCAGCGGTGGCTTCCGCCAGGCCTCTCTGGCCGGTGATGGGCCTGGCGCCATGGCCGCTCCGCTGAACCTGAGCAGCGTGAACCTCTCCCTGGCTGAGCAACTCGATTCCCTCAGCTACCGCACGATCACCGTGGGCTTTCTCTTGCTTTCGGTGGGCCTGGTGAGCGGCGCTGTCTGGGCAAACGAGGCCTGGGGCAGCTGGTGGAGCTGGGATCCGAAGGAAACCTGGGCCCTGATCTGCTGGCTGGTCTATGCCGCCTACCTCCACACCCGGCTGATTCGCGGCTGGCAGGGACGGCGGCCGGCAATCGTGGCCTCGGTGGGTCTGGTGGTGATCGCTGTGTGTTACATCGGCGTGAACCTTCTCGGCATCGGCCTGCACAGCTACGGATGGTTCTTTGAGAGCTGAATCAGGCGGTCGTTTTCAGCCTGATGGGCATCAAAAAGGGGAGCAAACGCTCCCCAATTCGACCAGGTCTTTCCAGCGATCAGGTCGATTCAGATGCAGGTGCTGTGTTCACAGTCACACCAGAGCGGGCTCGGGCCGGCGGCTGGTGCGAATCCCCTGGATCGCCTCGGCGTAGTCGGAAGCTCCGAACACACCGGAGCCGCTCACGATCGCATTGGCGCCGGCCTCGATCACCTTCCAGGCATTGCCGGGCTTGACACCCCCATCGACCTCGATCCAGGGATCGAGACCCTTCTCGTCACACAGGCGGCGCAGATCGCGGATCTTCTGGATCTGGCTGTCGATGAAGCTCTGGCCGCCGAATCCAGGGTTCACGCTCATGATCAGCACCAGATCACAGAGCTCGAGGCAGTACTCAAGCGTGTCGAGCGGCGTGCTGGGGTTGAGCACCGCGCCGGCCTGCTTGCCGAGCTCCTTGATCTGGGCCAGGTTCCTGTGCAGGTGCGGGCAGGCCTCCACCTGCACCGAGATGATGTCGGCGCCGGCCTTGGCGAAATCAGCCACATACTTCTCGGGCTCCACGATCATCAGGTGCACGTCCAGGGGCTTGCTGGTGACAGGCCGCAGGGCCTCCACGATCAGGGGACCGATCGTGATGTTGGGCACGAAACGGCCGTCCATGACGTCCACGTGGATCCAGTCGGCGCCGGCCTGATCCACCGCCCGCACGTCCTCGCCCAGCCGCGAGAAGTCGGCCGAGAGAATCGATGGCGACACCACCAGGGACTTGCTGGTCATGGGAGGGGCTGCGGCTGGGAGGAGGTGATTCTAGGCGGGCCGTCCCCCGCGCCTGCCCTGATCCGACGCTGATACAGTGGCGCCGCTTCAGGCCCGAGAGGCCGCGCAGCAACAGGACTTTGTCCAGCCTGGCACCCCGGGCCATCCAGCCAATCCTGGATTCTGTGCTTCCGGCTCCCGCGCCTCCAGTCTCCTCCCCCCAGCCGGATCACCGTGGATCGCACCCTCATTCAGGAAATTCTCGAGGTCGTTGAGCAGGCAGGCATCGCCTCCGCCAAGCTCACCGGCCTTGGCCTCAAGAACGAGGCCGACGCCGCCGCCGTTGAAGCGATGCGCGAGCGGATGTACAAGATTCAGATGCAGGGTCGCATCGTGATCGGCGAGGGCGAGCGCGACGAGGCGCCCATGTTGTACATCGGTGAAGAGGTGGGCAGCGGCAGCGGCCCGGGCGTGGACTTCGCAGTGGACCCCTGCGAAGGCACCAACCTCTGTGCCAACAGCCAGCGTGGCTCGATGGCCGTGTTGGCCGCCTCCGACCGCGGCGGCCTGTTCAACGCTCCCGACTTCTACATGAAGAAGCTGGCCGCTCCCCCGGCCGCCAAGGGCAAGGTGGACATCCGCAAGTCGGCCACCGAGAACATCGAGATCCTCAGCCAGTGCCTGGGCGTGCCCAAGGATGAGCTGGTGATCGTGGTGATGGACCGGGCCCGCCACAAGGATCTGATCAAGGAGATTCGCTCCACGGGCGCCCGCGTGCAGCCCATCTCCGACGGTGATGTTCAAGCCGCCATCGCCTGTGGCTTCGCCGGCACCGGCACCCACTGCCTGATGGGCATCGGTGCCGCACCCGAGGGCGTGATCTCCGCCGCTGCCCTGCGCGCCCTGGGTGGTCACTTCCAGGGTCAGCTGGTGTACGACCCGGCCGTGGCCCAGACCTCCGAGTGGGAGGGCCTCACCAAGGAGGGCAACCTTGCTCGCCTGGCTGAGATGGGAATCAGCGATCCCGACCGTGTCTACGAGGCAGAAGAGCTTGCCTGCGGTGAGAATGTGGTGTTTGCGGCCACCGGCATCACCGACGGCCTGCTGTTCGACGGCGTGAAGTTCGAGAAGGACTGCACCCGCACCAGCAGCCTGGTGATCAGCACCCTGGACAACACGGCCCGGTTCACCACCACCGTGCACATCAAGGAAGGAGCGCAGAGCATCGCTCTGCGCTGATCGACGCTCCCTGTTCTCTCTATGCACATCGCGGTCGTCGGACTGAGCCATCGCACCGCCCCGGTGGAAATCCGGGAGCGGCTCAGCATCCCGGAGCAGACCATGGAGGACTCCCTCCAGCTGCTCCGCAACGATGACCAGGTGCTGGAGGCCTCGATCCTCAGCACCTGCAACCGGCTGGAGATCTACACCCTGCTCCGCCATCCGGAGCAGGGCATTCATGCCATTGGGGCCTTCCTCAGCCAGCATTCCGGCCTGGCCCTGGACAAACTCTCCCCCCACCTGTTCACCTACCACCATGAGGAGGCGATCGCCCACCTGCTGCGGGTGGCGGCCGGCCTCGACTCCCTCGTCCTCGGTGAGGGACAGATTCTCTCCCAGGTGAAGCGGATGGTGCGGCTGGGCCAGGAGCACCAGTCTGTGGGTCCCATCCTCAATCGCCTGCTCAACCAGGCGGTGAGCACGGGCAAGCGGGTGCGCACCGAGACCAACCTGGGCACCGGCGCGGTGTCAATCAGTTCTGCCGCCGTTGAACTCGCCCAGCTGAAGGTGGGTCAGAGCCGGGGGCTCGACGAACTGGTCCCCCTTGACCAGGAGCAGGTGGCGGTCGTGGGTGCCGGACGCATGGCCAGGCTGCTGCTCCAGCATCTGCAGGCCAAGGGTTGCCGGGGCGTGGTGCTGCTCAACCGCACCGTGAGCAGGGCAGAACTGCTCGCGGCCGATTGTCCTGGCCTGCCGGTGCAGTGCCGCCCCCTCGAGGACCTGGACCACTGTCTGAGCACCTGCTCGCTGGTGTTCACCAGCACGGCGGCCGATGAACCGATCATCACGGCGGCGCGCCTGGACCAGTTGAACCGGCGCAGTTCGCTGATGCTGATCGATATCGGCGTACCCCGCAACATTGCGGCGGATGCGGCCGGGCTCAGCGGAGTGCAGTCGTTTGATGTGGACGACCTGCAGGAGGTGGTGGCTCGCAACCAGGAAGCCCGCCGCGGAATCGCCGCCGAGGCCGAGGGCATGCTCGCCGAGGAGGCACGCCTTTTCCTGGAGTGGTGGGATGGGCTGGAGGCTGTGCCAGTGGTGAACCGCCTGCGGCGCCACCTGGAGGACATCCGCGAACAGGAACTGCAGAAAGCACTCAGTCGCATGGGGCCCGACCTGTCCGCCCGGGAGCGCAAGGTGGTGGAGGCCCTCAGCAAGGGCATCATCAATAAGATTCTGCACACTCCGGTCACCAACATCCGCGCCCCCCAACCCCGCCAGCAGCGCCACGCCGCCATGCGCGTGCTCGAGGAACTGTTTGATCTGGCCGATCCCCAGCAGCATGGATGAGCGACGCCGGTCTGCAACAGTTCGTGCCGTCCGTGTTGGCGTATCTCGCCTGATGGCAGCGCTCTCCCCTACGGTCGCTCCATCCCATGGATGGACCCTGGCGGCATGAAGCGAGTACTGGCGATCATCCTGGGCGGCGGGGCAGGCACTCGGCTCTATCCCCTTACCAAGATGCGGGCCAAGCCGGCGGTTCCCCTGGCTGGCAAATACAGGCTCATTGATATTCCGATCAGCAACTGCATCAATTCGGAGATCAACAAGATCTACGTCTTGACCCAGTTCAACAGTGCCTCCCTCAATCGTCACCTGACGATGAGCTACAACCTCTCAGCAGGTTTCGGCCAGGGCTTTGTAGAAGTACTGGCGGCGCAGCAGACGCCGGACAGCCCCAGCTGGTTTGAAGGAACCGCAGATGCTGTACGCAAGTACCAGTGGCTGTTTCAGGAGTGGGATGTGGACCACTACCTGATCCTCTCCGGCGACCAGCTCTACCGGATGGATTACAGCCGCTTCGTACAGCACCATATCGACACCAACGCCCAGCTCTCGGTGGGTGCTCTGCCGGTGGATCCGGAGCAGGCCGAGTCATTCGGCCTGATGCGCACCGATGGGGAGGGCCGCATCCAGGAATTCCGGGAAAAGCCCAAGGGTGAAGCCCTCCAGGCCATGCGTGTGGATACCCAGTGTCTGGGTCTGTCGCCTGAAGATGCCCAGCGGCGTCCCCACCTCGCCTCGATGGGAATCTATGTGTTCAGCCGCGACACCCTCTTCGATCTGCTGGCCACCAATCCCAGCGCCACGGATTTCGGCAAGGAGCTGATCCCGGCCTCCCTGGAACGTGGCGACCGTTTACAGAGTTATCTCTTCAACGACTACTGGGAGGATATCGGAACCATCGGTGCTTTCTATGACGCCAACCTGGCACTCACCCAGCAGCCAAATCCGCCCTTTTCCTTCTACGACGAGAAATTTCCGATTTACACCAGGCCGCGTTACCTGCCACCCAGCAAGTTGCAGGATGCCCAGGTTACCGAATCGATCATCGGCGAGGGGTCACTCTTGAAGGCCTGCAGCATTCATCACTGTGTGCTTGGCGTGCGCAGTCGGGTGGAAGATGAGGTGGTTCTTCAGGACACCCTGGTGATGGGTTGCGATTACTTCGAATCGTCCGAGGAGAGGGGCCTGTTGCGTGAGCGGGGGGGCATCCCCATGGGCATTGGCCAGGGCACGACGGTGAAAGGCGCCATCATCGACAAAAACGTGCGCATCGGCAGCAATGTCACCATCATCAACAAGGATCGGATTGAGGAGGCCGACCGACCGGAGTTGAATTTCTACATTCGCAACGGCATTGTGGTTGTGGTGAAAAACGGCGCGATTGCCGACGGCACCGTGATCTGATCGCCCTGATGCGGCTGGTTCAGCCCTGCCAGGACAGGACTCCCTGACATATTTGCGCCAGCTTGGTAACGAACTGGCCTCTGTGCTGCCCGCCTGGTCACACTGACGGGGAATGCCACACCAAAGCAGTCATGGGCAAGGCACATTTCGGCCTGATCGGCCTGGGTGTCATGGGAGAAAACCTGGTGCTCAACGCTGAGCGCAACGGCTTCTCCAGTGTTGTTTACAACCGCACCTGGGCCAAGACGGAGGCCTTCCTGGCTGGTCGCGGTGCCGGCAAGGACATCGTCGGGGCGGCCACCCTTGAGGACTTCGTGGCGGCACTGGAGCGACCCAGGCGCATCCTGATGATGGTGAAGGCCGGTGATCCGGTGGACGCCACGATCGCCTCAATCGCCCCGCTCCTCGAGGAGGGGGATCTCCTGATCGATGGCGGCAACTCGCTCTACACCGATACCGAGCGGCGGGTTGCCGATCTCGAGAGCCGCAGTTTCGGCTACATCGGCATGGGCGTATCCGGCGGCGCCAAGGGCGCCCTGGAGGGCCCCAGCATGATGCCGGGCGGCACCAAGGCTGCCTACGACGCCATTGAGCCACTCGTGCGCAAGATGGCCGCCCAGGTGGATGACGGTCCCTGTGTCACCTACATCGGACCCGGGGGTGCAGGCCATTTCGTGAAGACCGTGCACAACGGCATTGAGTACGGCATCGAGCAGATCCTGGCCGAGGCCTACGACCTGATGAAGCGGGTGGCCGGCCTGAACGGCGACCAGATGGCCGACGTGCTGGCCCAGTGGAACCAGAGTGAGGAACTGGCCTCCTTCCTGGTGGAGATCACCGAGGTGTGTCTGCGCACCAAGGACCCCGAGACGGGCGGCGATCTGGTGGAGGCGATCGTGGACGCCGCTGGCCAGAAGGGCACCGGTCTGTGGACCGTGGTGAGTGCCCTGGAGATGGGGGTGCCGGTGCCCACGATTTACGCGGCCCTCAACGCCCGGGTGCTCAGCTCCCTGCGCGCCCAGCGCCTGGAGGCGGGTGCTGTGCTGCCTCCACCGGCCGCCCACAGCTTCGACCTGGGCTCCCCAGCCGATGCCATGGCACCGCTGCGCGACGCCTGCATCGCCGCCTGCATCGTGAGCTATGGCCAGGGCATGGCCCTGCTGCAGGAGGCCTCTGCCCTGCACAACTACAACCTCGACTTCGCGGCCATCGGCCAGATCTGGAAGGGGGGCTGCATCATCCGCGCCCGTCTGCTGCAGCGCATCCAGAACGCCTACACCGCCAACCAGAACCTGCCCAACCTGCTCCTCGATCCCTGGTTCGCCGCTGAGATCAACCGCTGCCTGCCCGGCCTGCGCCAGGTGGTGGCCGGTGCCGCCCTGGCGGGGATTCCCGTGCCCTGCCTCTCCAGCACCCTGGATTACATCGACAGCTACCGCAGCGGCCGTCTGCCCCAGAATCTGGTGCAGGCCATGCGCGACTGCTTCGGCTCCCACACCTATGAACGGGTGGACAAACCAGGCAGCTTCCACACCGAGTGGCTGGATTGAGGACCGCCATGACCCTGAATCCACCTGCTCCACGCCTGGTGGTGGTCGAGACCGGTGAGGCCCTGGCCCGCCGCTGCGCCGAGACCATCGCCTCCGCCATTGATCTGGCCCTGGCCCAGCGGGACCGCTGCCAGATCGCCCTGGCCGGTGGCACCACCCCCGCCGCCGCCTACCGCCACCTCGGCCAGCAGCACCTGCCCTGGGAACGGGTGGACCTGCTGCTCGGTGATGAGCGCTGGGTGCCTGCTGATGATCCCGCCAGCAATGCCCGTCTGGTGCGTGAGACGCTGATGAGCGGCGGGCCAGGCCAGGCAGCCTGCCTCCATCCGGTGCCCACCCAGCTCGCCGATCCCCAGCAGGGGGCTGAGGCCTATGCCGCCACCCTGGCCCAGTTGTGCGGCGGCGAGCCGCCGGTGCTGGATCTGGTGCTGCTGGGGCTGGGTGACGATGGCCACACCGCCTCCCTCTTCCCCGGCACCGCCGCCACCCGTGAGCGGCAGCGCACGGTGACCGTTGGCGATGGCAAGGGGCTCGCCCGCATCACCCTCACCGCGCCGGTGCTCTCGGCCGCCCGCCAGGTGATCTTTTTGGTGAGCGGCGAGGGCAAGCGCCAGGCCCTCAGCCGCCTGCTTGACCCCAGTGAGTCGCCGGAGCGAACCCCGGCCCGGCTGGTGCAGCCATCCACGCCCGTCCTGGTGCTGGCCGACAATGGGGCAGCGCCCCCCTGATCCCTTGCTCACCCTGGTCAGCGCCGCCGGTTTCAGCGGCTGGCATGCCGTCAACGACCGCATCATGGGGGGCAGCAGCACGGGCAGCTGCCAGGCCGGACCAGCTGGGTTGGTCTTCCAGGGTGAACTGATTGCCGAGGGTGGCGGTTTCATCAGCTGCCGCTCACCACTGATCTCGCCGCCACTCGATCTCTCCCAATACAGCGGCCTGGAACTGGAGATCAGCGGCGATGGCCGCCGCTTCAAGCTCGCCGTGGCCAGTGCCGATGGGCTAGCCGGCCTCACCGAGCTGATACCCGGCGGCCTGCGCTGGGTGCACGCGTTCGACACCGATGCCCAGGGACCCACCCTGGTGCGTATCCCTTTCAGCAGCCTGCGCCCCTCCGTGCGCGCCCAGCCCCTAGGCATGCCGCTGCTGCGCTTCGACGCCGCCCGGGTGAACCGGCTGCAGCTGCTCCACTCGCGCTTCGGCGATAACGGCCAGCCCAATGCCGGCTTCCGGGCAGGCGCGATCACCTTCACCCTGCACGCCATCCGTGCCTATCCCTGATCTGCCCCCCCAGGCCGATCTCTGCCAGCTGGTGGCTGCCGCTGCCGATCTCTGCCGCAAGCCCTGGCGTCATGCCGTGCGCCTGGCCGAGGCATCGGCCGTGGCTGCCGGGCCAGACCACCCCTTCGATTGCACCCTGGTGCTTGAGGTGCGGGACCCGGGCGGAAAACGCTGCCCGGAGCACGACCTGGAGCTGGAGATCTACACCAGCGGTGAACAGCTCCACCTCACCCTGGCCTGGGTTGCCGATGCGGACCGCCCCATGCTCTGGCAAGGCAGCCATCCCGTCTGGATGGCCGGCCAGAGCGGCAGCCGCTGTGAGCGTCCCCAGGACGGGGCACCTCTGGAGGCACTGGCCCGGCGGTTGCGGGCCCTGCTCAGCTGATCAGCGGTTGGCGGTGAGCTCAAGCTGGTCGGTCACCGCCCCCTTGCTGCTGGAACTCACCAACCGGGCGTACTTGCCCAGCACACCGGTGCGGTAGCGGGGCTCGGGCTTCACCCAGGCGGCCCGGCGCCGGGCGATCTCCTCGTCGGGCACATTCAGCTGGATCAGCAGCTGGTTGGCATCCACCGTGATGCTGTCGCCCTCCTGCACCAGGCCGATGGTGCCGCCCACGGCGGCCTCGGGGGCCACATGGCCCACCACCAGGCCGAAGGAGCCGCCGGAGAAGCGGCCGTCGGTGATCAGGGCCACCGAATCCAGCAACCCCTGGCCCACGATCGCGGCGGTGGGGCTGAGCATCTCGCGCATGCCGGGCCCGCCGACGGGGCCCTCCTGGCGCACCACCACCACATCGCCGGGCTTGATCTGCTTGGCGAGGATCGCGGCCAGGCAGGTCTCCTCGCTCTCAAACACCCGGGCAGGGCCCGTGATCACCGGGTTCTTCACCCCGCTGATCTTGGCCACCGCGCCCTCCTCGGCCAGGTTGCCCTTGAGGATCGCCAGGTGTCCCTTGGCGTAGAGGGGGTTGCTGAGCGGGCGGATCACGTCCTGGCCAGCGGGGGGCTCGGAGGGCACAGCGGCGAGCACCTCCCGCAGGGTCTTGCCCTCAATGGTCTTGCAATCGCCGTGCAGCAGACCGGCATCCAGCAGGAGCTTCATCACCTGGGGGATGCCGCCGGCCTGGTGCAGATCCACCGTCACGTAGCGCCCGCTCGGCTTGAGATCACAGATCACCGGCACCCGCTGGCGGATCGCCTCGAAATCCTCGATCGCCAGATCCACCCCGGCGGTGCGGGCCACGGCGAGCAGATGGAGCACCGAGTTGGTGGAGCCGCCCACGGCCATGATCACCGCGATGGCGTTTTCAAAGGCCTCCCGCGTCATCAGGTCGCGGGGGCGAATGTCGGTCTCGATCGCCTGGGCGAGCACCTCGGCACTGCGGGCGGCGCTGTCGGCTTTCTCTGCATCTTCAGCCGCCATGGTGGAGCTGTAGGGCAGGCTCAGGCCCATCGTCTCGAACGCCGCGCTCATCGTGTTGGCGGTGAACATGCCGCCACAGCTGCCCGCTCCGGGGCAGGCGTTCTTCTCAATGGCGGTGAGCTGCTGCTCGTCGATCTGGCCGCCGCTGTACTGGCCCACGGCCTCAAAGGCGCTCACCACGGTGAGATCGCAGGCACCCAGTTTGCCGGGCTTGATCGTGCCGCCGTACACGAAGATCGCGGGGATGTCCATGCGGGCCATGGCCAGCATGGCCCCCGGCATGTTCTTGTCGCAGCCCCCGATGGCGAGCAGCCCGTCCATGCTCTGGCCGTTGCAGGCTGTTTCGATCGAGTCGGCGATCACCTCTCGGCTCACCAGGGAGTACTTCATCCCCTCGGTGCCCATGGAGATGCCGTCGCTCACGGTGATCGTGCCGAACAGTTGGGGCATGGCCCCGGCCTGGTGCGCCGCCTCTTCGGCGCGCCGCGCCAGATCGTTCAGCCCCAGGTTGCAGGGGGTGATCGTGCTGTAGGCGTTGGCAATGCCGATGATCGGCTTGCTGAAGTCGCCATCGCCGAAGCCCACAGCCCGCAGCATGGCGCGGTTGGGGGAACGCTGAACCCCCTGGGTGATGGCGGCGGAGCGGAGCATGGGCGAGCAGGCAGGCGCAGGTTTCAACCTACCCAGGCACCGATGCCCAGCTGCTAGCGGTGGGGTTGGAGCTGCTCCAGTTGCCGGCGCACCGATTCGATGGCCTGGTTCAGTTCCTGCACCTTCTGGTGCAGCTCCCGGTCCTTGGGCGGGTTGTTGAGAGTGCTCACCTCGCTGGCGCTGGCTTCCACGGTTCTCTGCAGGCGGGAGAGCCTGGGACGGCGCGTGACTCCCATCCCGTTGCGCCGCCGCTCCGCTTCCGCCAGCAGCCACCAGGCCAGGCCTGCAGCCCCGATCACCGCGCCGGCCACGGCACTGGCCAGCGCGCGGGAACTGTCCGTCACCTGCGCCCGATCCCGATCTGCCATGGGCTCTGTTGCCACGTCGTTGCTGGAGCCTAGGCAGGGTGGGCGATCGCTTCCAGCGCCGTTCCAGCGAACAGGCGCTCCCGCACACAGCCGATGCCCGGCCTGATCCGGCCGCCGGCATCCACCTCGGCATCGATACAGGCGGTGTGCAGGGTGAGATCGGGAAACCGTTCCGCCAGCCGCTGTAACCCCGGGTTGGCCACCAGGGTGGAGATCACCCGCACCCGCTCACCGCTCAGACCCCGCTCCGCCAGCGCCTGGAGCAGCCGTTCCAGGCTGGCGCCACTGGCCACCTCGGCAAGGAAGATGAGCACGCCGCTGCGGCTGTCCAGCTCCTGGGGCAGCTGGGGATCGACCGCATCGAGATGGAGGACCCGGGTGTTGGGCAGTACGGGCCGCGCCCCGTCCCACAGGCCGAGGGCACTGGTGCCCAGCACACAGGCCAGGATCGGCACCGATGCATCCACCACCTGGCCTGGCGTGGGTCCGCTCTCGGTCGCCACCTCCACGGCCCGGTGGGGGAGCCACTGGCGCAGGGCTTCGTAGGTGAGCCAGCGGCCCAGCTCATTGCTGGCGGTCACGTAGACGGGGGGGGGCGTCTGCCGATCACGCAGCACGCTCAGCCAGTGCCCGATCAGGGGGTGGGGGGGAACCACCACCCGCAGGGTCATCGCCATGGTTGCCATAACTTGTGACTCCAACGTAGGTCTGCGGCCATGGCCCGCCCCTTGCCCCGCCTGATGCTCCGCTCCATCTGGGCCGGACTGCTTGCCGTGCTGGTCCTGTTCGGGTGGCAACCCCCGGCCGAGGCGATCACGGCCCCCGAGCTGCGCGGCCAGCGCGCCCTGCAGGACCTCCAGCCCGACATGCATGGCCGCAACCTCCAGCAGGCCGAATTCCTCAAGGCCTCACTGGCGGGCTACGACTTCAGCGACGCTGATCTGCGCGGGGCCGTGTTCAACGGCTCCGATCTGGGGGGAGCCAATCTGCGGGGAGCGAACCTGGAGGACGTGGTGGCCTATGCCACGCGCTTCCAGGGCAGTGATCTGAGCAACGCCCGACTGGCCAATGGGATGTTGATGCAGAGCCGCTTCCGCGACGCGCTGATCGACGGTGCCGACTTCACCGATGCGGTGCTTGATCTACCGGAGCAGAAGGCTCTCTGTGCCAGGGCTTCCGGCAGCAATCCGGTCACCGGTGTGGCCACCCGCGACAGCCTCGGCTGCCGCTGACGGCATCCACCGATACGATGGGATCACCGGTTCCGGTGGGGATCAGCCACCGGAGGCAACGGGGAAAGTCCGGTGTGATTCCGGCACTGTCCCGCAGCTGTGAAGAGTGGCCCCCAGGCCACTCCAGTCAGAACGCCCGCCGGTTCAGCTCACCCTCGGCGCGGACCGCACTCATGTTTCAAGCTTCTGCTCGCGGCAGGGCCCTCGCCCTGACCGTGTCTGCTGGTTTTTTGTGCCTAGCGGCCCTCGGCCAGGCGGCCCACGCCCACCACGTCGTTGACATCACCGGCCTGGAGCCCACGGTGGCCAACGGCCTGCTCAGCGGCCTGGCCCATCCTGTGATCGGTCCGGATCACCTCCTTTTCCTGCTGGCGCTGTCCCTGCTCGGTCTGCAGCAGCGCAGCCGCTGGATGCTCCTGCTGCTCGCCGTTGGGCTGGCTGGCAGCGCCGCCGGGCTGGTGTTGCCCGGTCTGCCCCTGGCCGAACTGCTGGTGGCCGCCACCCTGGCTGTGGTGGGTGGGGTGCTCCTCGGCGTGCTGCCTCGAGTGCTGGTGGTGCCCGCCATGGCCCTGCATGGCTATGTGCTCAGCGATGCCGTTCTGGGCTGGACCGCCATGCCGCTCGTGAGCTACCTCATGGGGCTTCTGCTCAGCCAGGGACTGTTGCTCCTTGTGGCGCTGCAGTTGCTGCGCCCCCTCGCAGAGCGGTTGAGCAGAGCCGGGCGCCGATGGGTTGCCATGGCCCTGGTGGGCACCTCTCTGGTGCTCGCCCTGGCCACGGAGATGGGCTGACATGGTCAGCCAGGCTGCCGCCAGCGCGCGGCTACCGGTAACGGTGATCACCGGTTTTCTCGGTGCCGGCAAGACCACCCTGCTGCGCCATCTGCTGCTGCATTCCGGACGCCGCCTGGCGGTGCTGGTGAATGAATTCGGCGAGGTGGGCATTGACGGCGACCTGCTGCGCAGTTGCGGCTTCTGCCCCGAGGAGGAAATCGAGGGCCGGGTGATGGAACTGGCCAACGGCTGCCTCTGCTGCACGGTGCAGGACGACTTCCTGCCCACCATGGAGACCCTGCTGCAACGGGCGCATCAGCTGGATGGAATCCTGGTGGAGACCAGTGGTCTGGCCCTGCCGATGCCCCTGCTGGCCGCTTTCCAGTGGCCTGAAATCCGCAGCCGCATCTGGGTGAACGGCGTCGTCACGCTGGTGGATGCGGAAGCCCTGGCCCAGGGGGCGGTGGTGGGCGACCCTGCCGCTCTGGATGCCCAGCGCCTGGCGGACCCGAGTCTTGACCACGTCAGCGCCCTTGACGAGCTGTTCGCCGAGCAGCTGGAGTGCGCCGATCTGGTGTTGATGAGTAGGGCTGACCAGGTGAGCGATGCCCAGATCGAATCCGTTCGCCAGCGCGTGCAACCCCTGATCCGACCCGGCACCGCCGTGCTGCCTGTGGTGCGTGGTGAGATTGACCCCCAACTGGTGATCGGCCTGGCGACCGGCGGTGGCGACCATGGCGCTGCTCCAGAGATCCCGAGCCAGCACGACCACAGCCAGCACGACCACAGCCATGTGGAGATCGAGGCGCAGGTGGTTCGGCTCACGGGCGATCTCGACCGCCAGGCCGTGGAGCAGGGGGTGCTGCACCTGATTCGCGACCACCACCTCGTCCGCGTCAAGGGCAGGCTCTGGCTGCAGGGCAAAGCACGACCTCTGGAGATCCAGGCTGTGGGCCCGCGACTGGAGAGCTGGTTTGGTGGCAGTGCCGCCGAGTTGCGCCCCACCGGCCTGGAACTGGTGCTGCTGGGGTTCAACCTGCAACGGCAGACCCTTTTGGCCGCCCTCGAGGGTCTCAGCCGAACCCCCGCAGGTCATCCGGGCTGACGCCTGCCAGCTCACGGCTCAGTCGAGCGGGATGGGCCCCTGGGCGCAGAGCCTATCCCAGCAGAGGGAGGCATCAGCTGTCCAGCGGGGCTCCACCGTGGACCAGGCTCCCGAACCGCGCCGCATCCGCACCTGCCCGCGGCCGTCGTGCTGAAAGCCATAGCGATCGTTCCCCAGCACCAGTTGCCAGTGGGCACCTACCTCGTCCACCACCATCTGGCATTCGCGCCATGCACCTCCGTTCAACTGGCAACGCAGCGGCACACTGAACGCCTCACCACGCCCATCGGCCCCGTTGGCCCATGATGGCTGGCCTGCGCAACTGAGCGCCAGCAGGGCGAACGCCACCACGGCGATCAGGCCTTGGCATGCCAGCTCCCCCCGGGCTGGCTGGAGCCCTTGCGCCGGAGGGGCACAGGGCTGGAGCGGGACGAGCATGACCCCACAGCGGCTGCTTTCAAGCTGCCGATCCCGCTGGGCGATGAACCAGTGGCCTGCCAAGATTTAACAAACCTCCCCCTGCCCAGGTGCCCCTCTACCAAGCGCGTGTTCTGGTCTCCCTGAGACCGTCGGTTCTGGATCCCGCCGGGGAGGCAACCCGAGCTGCCGCGGCTCGCCTCGGCGTGACTGGTGTACGCCGGTTGCGGATCGGCAAGGCCGTTGAACTGGAGCTGGACGCGCCGGACCGGGCGACAGCCGAGGCCCAGCTCGAGCAGCTCAGCGATCGCCTCCTGGCCAATCCCGTCATCGAGAACTGGGCGCTGGAGATCCTGGAGTCGGCTGAGGTGCAGCAGGCATGACGATCGGCGTGGTGGTGTTCCCCGGCTCCAACTGCGACCGGGATGTGCGCTGGGCGCTCGAGGGCTGCCTGGATCTGCCCACTCGCTTCCTCTGGCATGAGGAGCGGGATCTGGCGGGCCTGGATGCGCTGGTGATTCCTGGTGGCTTCAGCTACGGCGACTATCTGCGCTGCGGGGCGATCGCCCGCTTCGCGCCGTTGCTGGAGGAGGTGAAGACGTTCGCCGAGCGGGGTGGGCCGGTGCTGGGCATCTGCAACGGTTTTCAGGTGCTCACAGAGATGGGCCTGCTCCCCGGTGCACTCACCCGCAACGCCAGGCTGCATTTTGTGTGTGAATCAGCCTCTCTGACGGTGAATCCCGGCCACTGCGGCTGGCTGCGCCACTACAGCGACGATGAAACGATCCAGCTGCCGATCGCCCATGGTGAGGGCCGCTACCAGTGCGACGCAGAGCTCCTGGCGCAACTCGCGGACAATGGCCAGGTTGTGCTCCGTTATGTCGACAACCCGAATGGGTCGGTGGGCGATGTGGCTGGCGTCACCAATCGGGCCGGCAACGTGTTGGGGCTGATGCCCCACCCCGAGCGGGCCTGCGACGCCATCACCGGTGGCATTGACGGAGTCCGGCTGTTGTCCGCCCTGGGGGGCTGAGCGCCACCCCCACGGCAAGTCCAAAAAAAGGGGGGCAATGCCCCCCTTGTGGTAGACGAATAGTGAGAGCAATCCTTGCTCAGTTCACTGCTCAGTTCACGGCCGCGAAGAAGTCCTTCGATTTCACCGGATCAGGGTTCATGGTCTTGTCGCCGGGCTGCCAGTTGGCGGGGCACACTTCATCGGGATGGCTCTGAACGTACTGGAAGGCCTGCAGCAGACGCAGGGTCTCGTCGACGCTGCGGCCCACGGGCAGGTTGTTGATCGTGCTCTGCATGATCACGCCGTCAGGATCAATGATGAACAGGCCGCGCAGGGCAACGCCAGCCTCCTCATCGAGCACCTCGTAGGCGCGAGCGATCTCTTTCTTGAGATCGGCCACGAGCGGGTAGGCAATGTCGCCAAGGCCGCCGTTCTTGCGCTCGGTCTGCACCCAGGCCAGGTGGGAGAACTGACTGTCCACCGACACGCCCAGCACTTCACAGTTGCGACTGGTGAACTCGCTGATGCGGTCGGAGAAGGCGGTGATCTCCGTGGGGCAGACGAAGGTGAAGTCGAGCGGGTAGAAGAACAGCACCACGTACTTGCCGCGGTACTGGCTCAGGGAAACCGTCTGAAATTCCTGGTCCACCACGGCGGTGGCGGTGAAATCAGGGGCCTGCAGACCGACGAGGCGGGACATGCTCGAGAGGGGTACGGGTTGGTTGCGAACTGGTGGATGAAGACGCCGGTGAACCATCTCGACCTGAACCACGCTGGATCAGCCAGCGTCCTCGTGCCAAGAGGATGAACTCGGAACGACTACCAGTTGTTTCAAGACTTTACCACGGCTCCGGGCCCTCTCCGCCATAGGCTGCTGGAAACGGAAGGGATTGCGATGGCTTGGGAGCCTGCTGTGCTGCGCAAATACAACAGCACGACCCACTTTCGCCTGCTCAGCCAGTTGCGCAGTGAACTGCGTGACAAGCCCCTGGTGCGTCCGGGGGAGGGAGAACGTATCGGCGATGTGAATCGCAGCAAGGGTCTGATCCGGGCCATGGAGGCCCGGGCCGCCCGCAGCCGTACCACGGCTGGGTGACGGGCAGACAGGGAAGGACTGCCGGCAGGGAGGGCGCGATGCGTCCCCGGCCAACCACTGCTACTGAGAATCGCTTGCAAAAGTGCCAGGCGGCATTTAGAATGCGATTCATTCGCAACAAGCTGGTTGTCCGCGATGGGATTCCGTTTCCTTCCTGATGAGGCCGTGGCCGCGGTGCGTGTGCCGGCCGGTCAGACCGTGTTGATCGACCGATCCCTGCGAGCGGGTAGCGGCACGATCGAAGTGCTGGAGGGGGTGGCCAGGGTGTATTGCCCCTGCGAGGAGACCGAGGGCATGACCCTCGCCTTCCTTCAGGCCGGCGACCAGCTGCGCACCGATCGCCTCTGCAGTGAGGGGGTCTGTGTCGAGGCCCTCACCCCGCTCTGTTTTCGCAATCACGCCGAAGGCGTGGATGGCCATGGCTATGACGCTGTGAACGAGTGGACCCTGCAGCTGCTGCGCATTCGTCACCTCGGCTCGGCCGAGCAGCGGCTCCATGCCTTGCTTGGACTGCTCGTGACGCGCCTGGGCCGGCGCTGTGGCAAGTGGTGTGACCTGCCCTTCCGTCTCACCCATGAACGGATCGGTGAGCTGATCGGCACCACCAGGGTCACCACCACCCGCCTGATCTCGCGCTTCCGCTCCGCCGAGATGATTCGCGTGCCCCAGGGTTCCCCCGGTCTTCACCTGGCCCCTTCGCTGGTGGATTCCGCCCCCCTGGCCGCCTGATCGGCTGGTGCAATGCCGGTCTTGGGTCGGCTGGACTCCATGACGAAATGCTGAGCCCGCGCGACTCAAACCCGAAGAACGTCTGAAGGTCCTGACAGTCCAGGCAACTGGCCGTTCAAGGTGTGGAGATGCAGACACCTTCAGCACCTCCCCGGATTGAGCGCTCCACGCTCCCCAAGGCAGCGTGGCCCACAGGCAGCAACACCGTGTTGGTGATCACGCCGCGCCAACTCCAGGACGGGGCAACGGTGCTGCAGGCCGTGCGGGAGAACGCGAGTGTGGTGGTGAACTCCAGCTGGCTGGAAGATGCGTCGGGGCAGCGCCTGATCGACTTTGTCTGCGGTGGTCTGGAGGCCATGGGTGGCGCTGCTCACCGCATCGCCGAGGAGGTCTTCCTGTTCACCCCTGCCCAGGCCAGGGTCACTGGAGCAGGCGCAATGATGCCCGACGCGTGAGCGGCGACTGAGTCGCTGATCTCTGGCGAAATTGCTGATGTCTGGCGAATGACAGGACGGACGGAAGCCTGGAGGAGGCCAGTTGGCAAGCCGAGCGATTCCAGGTGGCGAAGGTAGCGCCTTTCCTGATCTAAGCGAATCGATGACGGGCCCAAATCCGACTTTCGATGGTCATGATGAATGCTGAAGATTGCCGTCCAGCACGCAAACAAGATGGCTCGGGGGAGACTTGAACTCCCGACCTTGGGGTTATGAATCCCACGCTCTAACCAGCTGAGCTACCGAGCCGTGATCCCCGAATCTTATCAGGCGCGTGGTGGCAACACCGTGAGGGGATCCACTGCACCAGCTCCAGCTGGATGGATCTCAAAATGCAGGTGTGGCCCTGTGCTGCGGCCGGTGCTGCCCATCAGGGCGATCACGGTGCCTTGGCGAACCTCCTGGCCATTGCTCACCATCAGACGGCTGTTGTGGGCGTAGAGCGATCGGCTGCCGTCGGAATGCTGGAGGGTCACCAGATAGCCATAGCCGCCGTCATGCCAACCGGAGAACACCACCCTGCCGGTACGAGCCGCCTGAATGGGTGTGCCCACATTGTTGGCCATGTCGATGCCGCGGTGCATGCGTCCCCAACGCCAGCCGTAGCCCGAGGTGAACACGCCTTTGGTGGGCCAGATCCAGGTGCTGGCGTGGCGTTGATCAAACAGCTGGCCGCCATTCGGTGCGACCTGCGGTGCATCGGGCCAGCTCAGGCCGCCACTGGTGGAGGGACGCAGACCCAGAATCACCCGAGGGCGCGGGGCCGCCTGGACCAACTCGATCTCGGTGCCTGCCACCAGCCGGGCCGTGTCCAGCCCGGGATTGAGGCGCAGGATCTCCTGCATGCTCGTGCCGTAACGCTGGGCGATCTTGAACAGGGTGTCGCCCAGTCGCACGACGCCCTTGGTGGGAACCGGCGGTGGAGCCTGGGGAGCGGGGGGGCTACGACGGGCGTCGCGAGTGTCCAGGGCTGCAAGCTGACCGGCGACCCGGCGCTGCTCAGCTGGAACCACGAGCCAGTCACCCTGGCGGAAGCGGTGATCGGGGTCCACTCCGTTCAGGCCTGCCATGGCGGAGGGGGAAACCCGCAGCTGCCGGGAGATCTCGCTCAAGGCAACGGGCTGGCGGGTCTGCACCCAGAGACGGTCAGCGGCGGGATAGGACGCGGCCAACAGCTGATCGTCGAGGGGTACCTGCCCCTGGACATCACCTCCACGTGAGAATCCGACAGCAGGGATAGCGGCGGCAACCGGCAGTGCCAGCAAAACCCCGAACGAGAGCGAACGGCGGTTGAAGAACCAAGCCTTTGCCGCTCTCGGCTGTTCTGCTGTCTGCTTCGGTGCTGTCATTCACTGTCCCCAAAGATCAGAGCCCGGTGGAGACGCAAACATCCCCGAGCCGCGCAGACAGTAGCGGACTGTCCATGGGGGAGCAAGCGCAACGGGCACCATCGCTGGTGTGTGCAGGAGGTTCAGGTCTGGCCTGAATCCAGTTGCCGCAGTGCTTCGAACAGCACGATGGCCACGGCAGAGGCCAGGTTCAGGCTGCGCACGCCTCCGCCGGGATGGGTGCGAGGCCGGGCCATGGGAATGGTGAGCAGGGCATCGCACTCGGCCTGAACGTCTGCGGGCAAGCCATCGGTTTCCCGCCCGAACAGGAGCCAGTCGTCCTGGCTGAACGTGTAGGAGGTGTACGGGGCATCGCTGAGGGCGCTCAGCCCCACCAGATGGCCGCCCCGGGCTTGCCGCTGCTGTTGAAAGGCCAGCCAGTCGCGGTGGTGGTGCAAGGGAACGTAGGGCCAGTAGTCGAGACCGGCGCGCCGCAACTGCCTGTCGCTGATCTCAAAGCCGAGGGGTGCCACCAGGTGGAGTTCCTGCCCTGTGGCTGCACAGCTGCGGGCCACATTGCCGGTATTGGGTGGAATCTGCGGCTGATACAGCACCACGCGCGGCATGGCTACTCGGGTGGGACGGGGTCAGTGATCGGCAGCAGGTCGAGGGCCCGGCCGGCCACCACCAGCCAGACATGCTGGCAGTGGGGGGTGATCCGGTCTTCCAGGCTGCCGAGGCGGTCACGGAACAGGCCGCCGATCGCCGTGGGTGGCACCACACCCCAACCCACCTGCTCGCTCACCAGCAGCACCTTGCCTGGGCAACGTCTCAGACTGCAGAGCAACCTCTCGGTGTGCCGGAGCCAGTCGGGGCCATCGAGATCAAGCCCGGCACTCACCCAGGTGCCGAGCGAATCCACCAAAGCGGTGTCCCCAGCCACGAGCCTGTCGAGCGCGGCAGGCAATGCCAGTCCCACGTCCTCACAGAGCCAGTCGGCGGGGCGGCGCAGGCGATGGCGGCGCAGCCGTTCCTGCCAGTCGGGGTCATCGGGCAACAGGGGACCGGTGGCCAGGTAGTGCACGCGCCCAGCGCAGCGGGCGGCGCGCTGCTCGGCCCAGCGACTCTTGCCGCAGCGGGCAGGGCCCGTGATCAGTTCCAGAACCATGGCTGACAGCTGCTCAGCCGCCACCATTCATGTTGCGCAGAGTTGCAACAGAGGAGGGCGATACACGGTTAAGGTAGCGGAATATCCAGTATTTGAAGATGGTTGCCAGCACCACAGGGAAGGTGGCAATGAACAACATGATGAAATTTTCCCGAGCTGGCAAGCCGAGATGATTGGCGACACCATCCAGCAATACAGTCCAGCCCTCCGGGCTATGGAAACCAACAAAGATATCGGTAAAGAGAATAATGGCAAAAGCCTTGGCGCTGTCGCTGAGGCCATACACCAACTCGTCAATAAAGCCCCGCAACACCTGGATGTCACGCTTGCCAAGGATGCAGACAACGACAAAGGCTGCGAAAGCTGCAATGTCGGCCAGCACATTCTTGATGGCTTCCGTGCTTTCGCCATCTGCTTGCTGCTTGAGTTCCCTGGCTCGCTCAGCCAGCTGCTGCTGCAGTTCTTCAGGAGTGGGCAGCGGTTTACCCTCCAGCAGGGCGGCGAACTCCACTTCGGCCTTGAACACCCTCAGCTTTTCCACGGCCTTTTCCTCCAGGTGGGGCTTGGGATAGCTGATGAAGGCGCTCACCGGGGCGTAGTGATCCACCAGCGGTCCCATCACGTAGGTTCGACTGATCTGTTGCACCAGCAGGGGCACGAGGATCAGCAGCAGCAGGATGCGCAGGGACACCAGGGTGGAGTCGCGCCGGCGGCGGAAACCTGCGAGCGCATCCGCTTCTGCCTCAGGATCAAGCTGGCGCCTCACCTGATCCACCACGCCGATCAGGCTGCGAGGCAGGACCTCCGGCGTGCGGCTGATGGCGGGTAGCGGTTTGCGTCCGGGTCTGTCGTAACGGGACACCACCGACTCCACCAATTGCAGCTGGCGCAGCTCCTGGCCTGCCAGCTGGGCGCGATTGGCCTCAAGCGTCACCAGACATTGGCGACAGACTTCCAGGGCAGCCTGAAAGCGGCGCAGCAACTGGGCCTGGGCCGAGCGGGGCAGGCCCAGATTCACCTCGGGGCGCACCGGCCTGTCGTTGTAGTGCTCCAGTTCAATGCTCTGGATCAGCAGGGCAGCTTCGTACGCCCTCTCCAGGTCCTGGCTGATCTGGAGCCCCGGGGACTTGCCAAAGGTTCCGATCCAGTTCTGCAATCCCATCACTGATCAGCGGGAGAACACCCACCAGGTGGCCATCGGCACCACCGTGCCGACAACCAGCAACACCACCACCCAGGTGAAGGCGTTGCTCGACTCGGTCTGCTCGCGGCTGGGCACGTTGCTGGCGGGGCTGATCACCTCGGCGGGCTGGGGCACGCCAGGGTCTTCACCTCCCTGCAGCACCGTGCTGATCCGCTGAATGCCGTCGAGGCTGGCCTGGCGGAAGCGGGCCCCATCGCGAATCGGCGTGGTCATGGTGAAGCGGGCCGTGCTGCGCAAGAGGTCGGCACTGAGCTGGCCCGACAGCGAGGGGGAGGCGACGATGGCGGAGGTGTTGGTCTGGGCGTCGATCAGGAACAGCAACAGGCCATTGGCATCCCCACTGGGCTGCCAGCGCTGCAGCAGGGCGTCACCGAGCTGGTTGAGGCTGAGGCCATAGTCGAGCTGTTTGAGGGTGATCAGGCGGGCATCCACCCGCTCCGCCGTGAACCCATCCAGCTGGCGCGCCACATCGGCACTGGCGGCACGGCTGAGCACCCCCGCCCCATCCAGCACCATCTTCTGGGGAAGGGTCTCGCTGAAGGCCGTGGCTGAGACGGCCAGGGCAGGCGCTGCGGGCAGCACCAGCAGCAGCACCAACAGGCAGGTCTCCAGCAGTCGGATCACCGGCAGACGGATCACCGGCAGACGGTGAATTGGGGCTGGTGAGGCGGAGTTCTGGCAGGACACGTGCACCGGGATCAGGCCTGACAGGCTCTAGTTTGCCGCCATTGGTTGCCGCTGTCGCCCCTCCATGGCCCTTCCGTTGCCAGCCAGGGTCAGTCTGGGCACCGGCGCCATCGGCTTGCTGCTGGTGGTGTTCAACCAGCTCACCACGCCGCTGCCCGAGCCGCCCCTGGTGCGAGCCAGCGTGCTGGCGGCCCTGTTCGCCGTGGGCCTGATGGTGGTGGCCGTGCTCTGGACCCGGGCGGTCCCGGAAGCGGCCGAGCGCGTCGACCTGCAGGGGGAGGAGGGTCTGGAGCTGGCTCCTGAACTGCCCCACCAGCTGCTGCAGGACCTGGGCTGGGGCAGCCAGATGTTGCTCACGGCCTCGCCCGCTGCCGTGGTGCTGGTGCTGTGGCGCGGCCAGGTGCTGCTGCGCCGCGGTTTGTTGGGGCCCCTCGCCTTCACCCCTGGGCCGATCTGCGCCCGGGCACTGGAGCGGGGCCAGGCGATCTCGCTGGTGAACCTGGCCCTCTATCCCGGCCGCGCTGAATTCGACAGCCTGCTGCCGGGCCTGCCTGCCGTGCTGATCCAACCCATCGCCGACCAGGGACTGGTGCTGCTCGGCGGCTGGTCAGCGCGCTGCTTCAGTCGCAGTGATCTGGTGTGGGTGGAGGGCTGGGCCCAGCGGCTCACAGTTGAAATGGCGGCCTACGGGGACCCTGCTGCTGGGCAGGTCCTCGGGACGGAGCTGGGCCCCGGCGCGCCGCGCTGGGAGGCAGATTCAGCTGGGTGAGCACCCGTCCACCCGCCGGTGAGCTGAATTCGGCGAAACCGTCGTCACCGATCCGTCCCCGCAGCTGGTCAGCGCGCGACACCTGGCCGTTGGCCTGTCTGTGCAACACCACCTCCCCCGCTGCGCTGGCCTCACCGCTCCGCCAGTTCCACTGGCAGCTGTCAGCCTGGAGCTGCTCCCCAGGCTGGCGCAAGAGGCAGGCTGCCCGCACCGCCACCGTGTGGGCGGGCAGATCGAGCTGGAAGCCGTTCCCGCTGAGCTGGGTTTTGCCGAAGCGCCCCTGGAACGGAGCCTGGCTGCTGGCGGTGCGGCTCGACAGCTCCAGCCGGGTGGGGCCCGCTTGCAGCCAGGCCTGGCGGCCGGGATCGTCGAGTCGCACGGGAGCCTGGAGATCAAGGGTCTGGCTGAGACTGTTGCCGCTGAGGGCCGAGGCCGTGATCCGCTGCAGCGAGCCGTCCCCCAGCCGCCGTTCGCCGCGAACAGGGCCCCTGGCTGAAAGGGCCCCGCTCTTCGCCTGCCAGTCGAGGGGACCCAGCGCCAGGCGGATCGGCTCCGGGCCGCCACGTTGCAGGAGGGGTTCTTGACGCAACTCCAGCCGCTCCTCCCTGATCAGAAAGCGGGCCAGTCCTGCGCTGAGCTGCAGGTCGCCCTGCACCAGCCTGGGGGAGCGGTCGAGTTCCATCCGCTGCTGGGACGGGTACCAGCGCACCCGCAGGGCCGTCAGGTCCGCCGGTTGCCTGGGATCGAGGCGCTGCAGACGGGTGGGCCCCTCCAGCTGCACCACCTCACCATCGTTCACCACCACCGCCGTGCTGGCGGTGAGCCTGTAGAGGGGCTGGCCGTTGCGGTAGAGGATGCCCGTGAGCTGGCGGGTCTGGGCGATCCGGCGGCTGAGGTCGTAGCGGGTTTCCGGGCTGCTGATCTCCCACAGCGGCCGCCCCTGGTCGTCCTGCTGGCGCAGGTTCAGTTCGCGGAACACGAAGGGTGTGGGGCTGTCTTCCTCAATGGCCTGGGGGCGACAGCTCGCCACCCACAGCCCGCTGCCCAGGAGCAGCAGAGACGCGATCCAGGGCCCTCCTCGGTTCACAGCGGACCGTCGAGCTCGAGTCGCTGCATCACAGGCTGGGGTTGGGGCAGGGTGTGTCCAGCCTCAAGGCCGCCCCAGCTGAGGGCGTCCAGCCATCCCCCAGCCTGCGGGGAGGGTTCCGACGAATCGAAGGGTTGCAGGCCGAGCTGCTCGAGCATGCGTCCCGAGAGGTCGGGCAGCAGGGGGGCCAGCAACACGGCCGCCAGCCGGCTGGCCTCCAGCACCGCATAGAGATCCTGGCCCACCTGCTCCTCCCGGCCGGGCTGCTTCATCGCCGACCAGGGGGCCCGCTCATTGAGATACCCGTTGGCGGCGATGGCCAGCTGCAGGACGGCCTCGGCGGCAGGCCGGAACTCGAGGCGATCCATGGCCTGGCGGAACTGATTCACGGCCTGGGAGCCGGCCTGGGCGAGGGGATGGCTGGACGCGGCAGCGTCTGCGGCAGGGGGCACGGCTTCTGCGAACCACTTGCGCGCCATCGTGCTCGTGCGGTTGAGCAGGTTGCCGATCGTGTTGGCCAGGTCGTTGTTCACCAGGTCGCTGAAGCGCTGCTGTTGGAAATCGCCGTCCTCGCCGAAGGGGATGTCGCGCAGAAGGTACCAGCGCACGGCGTCGCGGCCGCAGCGCTCCAGCAGCACCTCGGGGTCGAGCACGTTGCCCAGGGACTTACCCATCTTCTGGCCCTCGCGGGTGAGAAAGCCGTGGCCGAACACCCGCTCCGGCAGTGGCAGGCCGGCCGAGAGCAGCATCGCCGGCCAATACACGGCGTGAAAGCGCAGGATGTCCTTGCCGATCACGTGCAGCTGGGCGGGCCAGCCCCGCTGCAGCACCTGATCGAGATCCACTGGTCCCTCATCCCCAGCCACCGATCCAGCGGCAGCGGTTGGGTCGATCTGCAGTAGGGCACTCAGGTAGCCCAGCAGCGCATCGAACCACACATAGAAGGTGTGCCCGGGATGGCCGGGCACGGGAATGCCCCAGGGCAGATCAACCCGCGAAATCGAGAAATCGCGAAGCCCCTGGGCCACGAAGTTCTCCACTTCCCTCTGGCGGCTGGCGGGGGCAATGAAGCCCGGCCGGCGGATCAGCTCCTCGATCTGGATCTGGTAGCGGGAGAGGCGAAAGAACAGGTTGAGCTCATCGCGCCATTCCAGCGGCTTGCGGTGGATCGGGCACTCCGGGTCCTGGGCCTCGTGGGGATCGTCCTTGAACTCCTCGCAGGCCACGCAGTACCAGCCCTGCTGGCGACCTTCCAGCACATCGCCACTGGCCTCCACCCGGGCGAAGAACTGCTCCACCAGCTCACGGTGGCGGGGGGCGGTGGTGCGGATGAAGCGGTTGTTGCTGATCTGCCAGCTCCGCCATAGTTCCCGGTAGCCCTCGCTCACCCGATCACAGTGATCCTGGGGCGTGAGGCCGGCCGCCTCGGCCGTGCGCTGGATCTTCTGGCCGTGCTCATCGCAGCCGGTGATGAAGGTCACCCGCTCCCCGCAGAGCCGTTGGTAGCGGGCAATGGCGTCGCAGGCGAGCGTGGTGTAGGTGCTGCCGAGGTGGGCCCGGTCGTTGACGTAGTAGAGCGGCGTGGTGAGGGTGTAGGACATGCGGCGTTCGATGGCCTGGCAATGCGCGCGGCCGCTCGATCGCAGCTCGTGGCCAGCGCTGCTCTGGCCTGTCGGCTCGGAGGCTCTCCGGCGCCCTGAGCGGATCCTACCCATCACCTTCTGTCTTTCCCCCCATGCGTGAGCACCAGGTTCCGGTTGTGGTGTGGGGAGGGGGCACCGGCGGCGTGGCTGCCGCCCTGCAGGCCGCCCGCAGCGGCACCACCACCCTGCTGCTCACCCCGGGCCCCTGGTTGGGGGGCATGGTGAGCGCTGCCGGGGTGTGCTGCCCGGACGGCAATGAGCTCAGCCCCTGGCAGACGGGGCTGTGGGGATCCTTCCTGCGGGAGCTGGCCCGCCATGAACCCACGGGACTCGACCACAACTGGGTGAGCTGCTTCGGCTACCAGCCGGCCACAGCAGAGGCGATTCTGCGGCGTTGGCTGGCTGAAGCGGGCGATCTCCAGTGGTGGAGCGGTTGCCGTCTGCTGGGCGTGCGCCGCAAGGGCCAGCGGATCACGGGTCTGGAGGTGGAGCGCGCTGGCGCGGACCCTGCCAGCACAGCGGTGGAACTGGTGGTTCCCGGGATCGCCCTCGACGGCAGCGACCGCGGCGAGCTCATCGGCCTCAGCGGCGCCGCCCACCGGCTTGGCTGGGAGCCGCGCGAGCAGTGGCAGGAGCCCAGCGCTCCCGAGGCGCAACGGTTGGCCTGCGAGCCGTTCTTTCAGCAGCAGCCGGTGCAGTCCCCCACCTGGGTGGCCATCGGCAGGCTGCGGCCCGAACGGACCTGCCCCGACCCCGGGGGGCAGCTGCCGGAGCCGTTCAGCCAGGCCGCCGCCAGCTTCGGCCTGGAGCGCACGCTCACCTATGGCCGCCTTCCCGGCGACCGGGTGATGCTCAACTGGCCGCTGCATGGCAACGACTGGCACCTGGGCCTGGAGCGGGCCTTTGACGAGGACCCTGCGGTCGAAGCCGAGCTGTTCGCTGAGATGCGTGAGCACAGCCTCCAGTTCGGCCGCGCTCTGGCGGCTGCCAGTGACGGCATGCTGCAACTGGAGGGGCTGTTCCCTCAAGCCGGAGCTGCCGCCCGCACCCTCACCGGTGAGTCCCCCCTGGCACTGATGCCCTACTGGCGTGAGGGACGTCGCCTGGTGGGGCTGAGCACCTTGATCGAGCAGCAGCTGCTTCCACAGGGATCTGGGGCCTCGATTGCCTGCCTGCCCAGCCGCGACCGCCAGTTGGACGCCCTGGTGGTGGGCAACTACGCCAACGACCATCACTACCCCGGTCCCGACTGGCCCCTGGCCCCCAAGAGCTGCCCCTGGGGCGGGCGCTGGAGCGGCACGCCGTTCGCCATCCCCTACGGAGCCCTGGTGAGTTCCGACACCGAGAACCTGCTGGCCGCGGAAAAGGGCTTCAGCGTGAGCCACATGGCGAACGGCGCCACCCGCCTGCAGCCGCAGATTTTCAACCTCGGCCAGGCGGCCGGGCTGGCAGCCGCGCTCTGCCTGCAGCGCGGCTGCCAGCCCGCAGAGCTGCCGGTGGCAGCACTGCAACGGGCCCTGATCGAGGATCCCCAGGCCCCGGCCGGGCCACTGCCCCTGTGGGACACGCCGTGGCACCACCCGGCCTGGCGCCAGCGCCAGCTGGCCGTACTGGCCGATCCCGGCCTGCTGGATGCCCAGGGCCAGTTGCAACCCAGCCGCAAACAGGCCGGTGATCTGGAAGCCGATCTGGGGCCCGAGCAGGCCCCCTGCGAGCCGGGTGAGCAGCTCTGGCAGGGGCAGCTGCAGAGTCCGAGCCCAGGGCGTTACCTGCTCACCGGTGTGCCCGGAGCCCCAGCAGGTGGCTGGCCGCTGATCACGCTGGAGCCCGCCCTGCACCACTGGCTGGCCCAGGCCAGTGCTGGTGCTGGTGCCGGTGAGCTGAGACTGGTGGGATCGGCCAATCCCTGGGGGGCCTGGCTGCGGGTCTCGCGCCTGGCCAGCTGAGATCGCTGCCCCATTGCGCTGGTCTCAGCGACTGGCGGTCAGGCGCAGCAGATCGCGCAGGGGGTCCACCTGGTGCACCCGCAGCATCAACGGATCACCAGGTTCGCTGCCGGGCGGACACGCGGCCGCCAGGTCCATGGCCAGCTCCTCCGCATGCACCAGGCCGAGGTGGTCCTGGGGCCGCAGCCAGCGCAGAAACTGCGCCCGCCAGGCCTGGCCGCGGTGGGCATCGAACCACACCTGCTGCCAGTGGCGCTGGTCGTCACGGCTGATCTGCGCCGCCTGGCGCAGGGGCGCTTCCAGCTCCGCCAGCAGCTCCCGCAACTGATCGCCGCTGAGGGGCGTCTGGCTCTGCCGCAGGGCCTGCAACTGGCGCTGCACCACCAGATCGCCATAGCGGCGGATCGGTGAGGTGGCCTGCACGTAGGCCGGCAGTCCCAGACTGAAGTGGGGCGCGGGCTGGCTGCCGCTGATGCCCCGGCTCAGGCAGCGCTTGATCGCGGCATGCCGCACGGGTCCGGCGGGCAGGCCATCGAGCTCGGCAGCTGGAGGCAGCTCCGCGGGCAGCTGGCTGCGGTAGGGCAGGGCGAGCTGGTGCTCGCGGCCCAGCTCGGCCACCACGGCGCCGGCCAGAATCATCGCTTCGGCCACCATCAGCCGGGCCGCCCCGGGATCGCTGATCTCCAGCCGGGGCTCGCCGCCGGCCTCGCGGATCCTCCCCTCCGGCTGGTCGAGCAACAGCGCGCCTCTGGCCAGGCGCCAGCAGCGGCGGCGCTGCAACAGGGCATGCAGGGCTGCCGGGTCCGGCTCTTCGGGCGGGGCCAGCTCGATCAGCTCATCGGCATCGGCGTAGGAGAGGCGGTAGGCCGGACGCACCCAGCTGCGCTCCACGCCGCTGGCCGCCACCGCACCGCCGCCATCGAGCTCCACCCACACACTCCAGGCCGCACAGCGGCGGCCGGCCCGCAGGCTGAAGGGCCCGGTGCTGAGCTGGAGCGGAAACATCGGCAGGGTTCCCCGCGCCAGGTAGAGACTGGTGCCCCGGCGCCTGGCTTCCAGGTCGAGGGGGGAACCGGCCGGCACCAGGCGGCCGGGATCGGCCACATGGATCCAGAGGCGCTCGCTGCCAGCCGGCAGGCGCTCGAGGGCGAGGCCATCGTCGATGTCCTCGGTGTCGTCGTCATCGACCGTGAAGCAGTGCTGGCCGCAGAGATCGAGCCGCTGTTCATCCCCGGGCCGGGGGGTTTCGTGGTCGGCCAGCAGACGCTCCGCCTCGGCCTCGAGGTCGGGGCTGAAGCCCAGGTCCCAGCTGCTGCTGCTCAGGGAGGGCAGGTGGTGGGGCAGCCAGCGACCGAGATCCACGAGCAGGTGGCGGATCGCCCCGGTTTCGGCCTGGCAATGGGCCGCCTGCAGGGCCTGACGCAAAACCGGCGGCAGGGGCTCGCCACTGTCTCCACCAGCCCACTGCTCCAAGAGCTGCAGCTCCAGCCGTTGCTGCTCCCCCAGCAGGTCGGGGTTGAACGGCTGCCGGGCCCGCAGGATCTCCTGCCAGACCCGCTCCTGGCGCTGCTGGCGCTGCTGGCGGTGGCGGGCCTGGCGCAGCTGGAGCAGGTCGTCGCGGGGCCTGGCGCTGATCCGTTGCTGGCGCAGGCGGAACCAGAGCTGGTCGCCGTGAAGCCACAGCCAGGCCGCCGCCAGCTCGGCGGGGGTGTGACTGCCGGCCACGAGGTCGCACCAGGCGGCCAGGTCGAGGTCCTCGCCCGGATCCTCCTGGAGCAGCAGCCAGGCGGTGGCGCGCTCCCGGGCCGGCGGCAGGACAGCCGCGAGCTGCTCCGGGCTGAAGGACCACGGAGAAACCCCCAGCCGGGCCGGTGGATCGACACCGGCCGGCAGGGGGCAGATCAACTGAACGTCGCGCTGCGCTGCGAGCTGGGAGCGGGCCGTGGGCCCGACCACCAGTTGCAGCCTGCTGGTCTGAACGGACTGCACCACGGCCAGGCGGGGCTGGCCGCCTGTGCCCCGGTCGGGCGTCAGACCGACCAGGTCGCCGGGATGGAAGCGGACCTGGGCCAGGGCGGGTTCAGCCTTCGGGATTCACGAAGGGCAGAAGCGCCACGATCCGGGCCCGCTTCACCGCGTTGGTGAGGTCGCGCTGTTGCTTGGCCGTGAGGCCGGTGAGACGGCGGGGCAGGATCTTGCCGCGCTCGGTGATGAATTTCTTGAGCAGATCGACGTCCTTGTAGTCGATCGGATCGCCCGGCTTGATCGGCGACAGGCGCTTCTTGAAAAAGGAACTGGCCATGGAGGGAACGGAGGGAGAAGAGGAGACGACGTGCCTTTGCAACACCTGCACCGCAGTTGAGGCGGTTCAGGCGGTCGGGCTCACTTGATTTCCTTGTGAACGGTCGACTTGTTGCAGTGGGGGCAGAACTTCTTCAGCTCCAGCCGTTCGGTGGTGTTGCGGCGGTTCTTCTCGGTGGTGTAGCGGGACACACCAGGAGACCGCTTGGCGGGGTTGGACCGGCATTCCGTGCACTCGAGGGTGATCACGATCCGGACGCCCTTGTTCTTAGCCATGAAGGACGTTGCGCCGCGTGTGCGATGCGAATTGACAAGGTCCCACCCTACCGGGTGGAGGTCCCGGGGCTGCCATGGGCCGCAGACGGTGCTGCAAGACCCCTTGTGCAGTGGCTGCCTAGGATCAGCCACTGATTTGACCCAGGCCTGCATGCGCGTCTCACACCAGTGGCTGCGGGAGCTGGTGAGGGGTCCGGAGGGCGACACGGATCTGGAGCTGCCCCTGGAGGCCCTCGCTGAGCGCCTCTCGATCGCCGGCTTTGAGGTGGAGGGCATCGAAGACCTGGCCGCCCAGGCCGAGGGCGTTGTGGTGGGCAGGGTGCTCGACCGTCAGGCCCATCCGGACGCCGGCAAGCTGAGCGTCTGCCGGGTGGATGTGGGCCAGGCCGAGCCCCTGCAGATCGTGTGTGGGGCCGCCAATGTGCGCGCCGGCATGCATGTGCCCGTGGCGCTGGTGGGCGCCACCCTGCCGGCCGTGAACCTCACGATCAAACCCGCCGAGCTGCGGGGCGTGGCCAGCTGCGGCATGATCTGCTCGTTGGCGGAGCTGGGCCTGAGCGTTGGCTCGGAGGGCATCGCCGAACTGGATCAGCTGCTCGATACCGTGCCTCCCCCGGGTACGCCTGTGGGGCCCGCTCTGGGCCTGGACGACCAGGTGCTGGAGCTGGCGATCACGGCCAACCGACCGGATGGACTGTCGATGCAGGGCATCGCCCGGGAGGTGGCGGCCCTCAGTGGCGGCCGCACCCACTTTCCGCCGGTGCCGACCGTGGCGGAGGTGTCTCCCCTGGCGGTGGATCCGGCCAGCCTCCAGGCCATGGAGCAGGGCGGACTGTTCACTGTGACGGCCCTGGAGGGGCTGCGGGCCGGCCCCTCGCCAGCCTGGCTGCAGCAGCGGCTGGAGAAGGCCGGCATCCGCCCGATCAACACGATCGTGGACGTCACCAATCTGGTGATGCTGGAAACAGGCCAACCGCTGCATGCGTTCGATCGCGAGCGGCTGGCGGCCCTCAGCGGCGGGCAGGCCCAGCCGGAGGCCCTGGGGCTGCGCCAGGCCCGTCCCGGCGAGTGCTTTATCAGCCTGGATGGCGAGGAACGCACGCTCAGCGAGGCGGCCCTCACGGTGACCTATGCCGACCGGCCGATTGCCCTGGCCGGGGTGATCGGTGGAGCTGGGGAGGCCGTCTCCAGCACCACCTCCGCAATCTGGCTGGAGGCGGCGGTCTTCGCCCCCCAGCTGGTGCGCCAGTCGGCCCGCAGCGTGGGCCTGCGCACCGAGGCCAGCAGCCGCTTCGAGAAGGGACTTCCCCTCGAGGCCACCCTGGCGGCGGCAGACCGGGCGTGTGCCCTGCTGGCCGAGCTGGCCGGTGGTCGGGTGGTGGGCCGCTGGCTGCACGCCCGCCCCCAGGAGCCGGTGGCGCCCCTGCATCTGCGCCGCGATGCCCTGCACAACCTGCTGGGACCGGTGCTGGTGGACGGCAAGCTGCAGGACCTGGACGATGGGCGCATCCGGGCCACCCTGGAAGCCCTGGGCTGCACGGTGGAGGAGCAGGGCGAGGGCTGGCACGTGCTGGTGCCCCCGGCCCGGGCGATCGACCTGCGCCGGGAGGTGGACCTGATCGAGGAGGTGGCTCGGCTGGTGGGCTACGACCAGTTCGCCTGCCACCTGCCCGACCCGATCGAGCCAGGTGGCCTCAGCGACGCGCAGGCGGCGGAGCGGCGGCTGCGGCGGGCCCTCTGCCAGGCGGGGCTGCAGGAAGTGGTGAGTTTCTCCCTGGTGCCTGCGGCGCCGGGACGGATCCCCCTGGCCAATCCCCTGCTGGCCGATTACGGCCATCTGCGCGACACCCTGGTGGACGAGTTGCTGGCGGCGGCACGGCGCAATCTGCAGAGTGGCCAGCCGGGCCTCTGGGCCTTTGAGATCGGCGCTGTCTACAGCTCTGCCGAGGAGGCTGACCGCACCCAAGTGGTGGGTGTGATCTGCGGCGAGCGGCGAGCCGAGCGCTGGCGCAGCAGCGGCAAGCCGCTGTCGGCCGATTATTTCGAGGCCCGCGGTGCCCTGGATCAGGCCCTCGCCAGCCTGAAGCTCCACCTGGAAGACAGGCCCCTCACGGATCACCCACTGCTCCATCCCGGCCGGGCGGCCCAGCTGGTGCTCGAAGGCCGGCCGGCGGGCTGGTTTGGCCAGCTCCACCCCGAACGGGCCGAGGAGGGCGACCTGCCGGAGGCCACCCACCTCTTTGCTCTGGATCTTGCTGCCCTGCTCAGAGCGGCAACCCGCCGCAACCGCTGGCAGCCGGGCTTCAGTCCCTATCCCACCGTGCCAGCTGCCGAGCGGGATCTGGCCCTGGTGGTGCCCCGCAGCACCCTGGCCTCAGCCCTGCTGGCCACCATCCGCAAGGCCGGCAAACCCCTGCTGGAACATGCGGAGCTGATCGACCGTTACGAGGGCAGCCAGCTGGGAACCGACGCCTGCAGCCAGGCCTTCCGCCTGCGCTATCGCGATCCCCAGCGCACCCTCACCGACGAGCAGGTGGAACAGGCCCATGCCGCCGTGCGCGCTGCCCTCGAGCAGCAGTTCGGCGCCAGCCTGCGTTAACGGCGGAGCAGGGTGGCCAGGGTCTCCACGTGGCTGGTCTGGGGGAAGAAGTCGAGGGGCTGCGCCGCACGCAGGCGGTAGGGGCCCTCCGCCCCGGCCAGCGCAGCCAGATCCCGGGCCAGGGTTGCCGGATCGCAGCTGAGGTAGAGCAGTCGCTCGGGTGGTGCCGCCAGGATCGCCGCCAACGCCGGCGGCTCCAGCCCCTTGCGCGGTGGATCCACCAGCAGGGCCTGGGCACCAACAAGTCGCTGCGCCAGCAGCGTACCCACCGCCCCCGCTTCGAAGTGGCAGCGCTGGCTGAGCTGGTTGCGCTCGGCGTTGAGCCGGGCCCGCTCCACCGCAGCAGGCACCAGTTCGATCCCCTGCACCTGCCAGCCGGCGACAGCCAGGGGCAGGCTGAAGGTGCCGATGCCACAGTACGCATCGAGCAGCAACCCGGAGTTCAGCCCCTCCAGCCCCGCCAGCAGCAGGGGCACCACCCGCTCGGCCATCGGCGTGTTCACCTGAAAGAAGGTGTCGGCGCCGATGGTCAGGGCCACGCCGGCGAAGTGCTCCTCGATCCAGCCACGGCCAGCCACCACCTCGGTGTGGGGACCGAGCAGCACGTTGGTGGGCCTGTCCTGGATGTTCAGGCACACACCGACAAGCTGGGGCCAGCGCTGCAGCCAGCGCCCGGCCCAGCGCTCGAGCCCCGGCAGGTTGGCATGGTTGCTCACCAGTGTGACCAGCAGCTCACCGCTGTGCTGGCCCAGGCGCAACGCCAGGTGGCGCAGCCCGCCTTCCGCCTGCAGATGGCGATCCACCGGCCAGGAGGTGCTCTCCAGATCGTGCTTGAGCGGGGCGATCAGCTGGTCGAGTCTGGGATCGAGCACCGGGCAGTGGTTCACGTTCACCAATGTGTGGCTGCCGCTGCGGTAATACCCGGCCCGCAACGATCCATCGGCCCGCCGCTCCAGGGGGAGGATGGCCCGGTTGCGGTAGCCCAGGCCGTCTGCTGCACAGAGTGTGGATGCCACCAGCTGCTCGGCGTAAGGCAGCTGGGCGATGCGCTGCAGGGCCTCCACCACCTGGCGCCGCTTCCACTGGCGCTGGGCCTGCAGCTCCAGGTGCTGCAGGCTGCAGCCACCGCAGCGGTCCGCCAGCACACAGGCCGGGCGGCAGCGCTGGGCTGAGGGTTGCAGCACCGCCTCCAGCCTGGCCAGCCAGTGGCGCCTGGCCCGGTGTTCCAGGCGCAGTCGCACCCGGTCTCCGGGCAGGGCGCCGCTCACGAAGGCCACGCTGCCTTCAAGCTGGGCCACCCCCCGGCCGTCATGGCTGAGGCCGCTCACCACACACTCCAGCGACTGCCCCACCCGCAGCCCGGCGTTGGCCCCTGACTGGCCCTCCATCCAACCCGCTGCTGCACAGCTGTTGACCCTAGGCCGTGCAAAGTGCCGTTACACCTTGCTGCAGCCTGGGTGGGAATCGGGACCAGCTCGATAGGATGCCCCGGAATGTGGTCGCTGCGATGAGCGTCGTTCGGGATCTGATTCTTCAGGCAGACGATCAGCTCCGTTACCCGAGTGGCGGTGAACTCCGCTCGATGGTGGATTTCCTCATGGGGGGATCACGGCGGCTGGCGGTGGTGCGGGTGCTCACCGAAAACGAAAAGAAGATCGTTGACGAGGCGGCAAAGCAGCTGTTCGCCCGCAAGCCTGACTACGTGGCGCCTGGAGGCAATGCCTACGGCCAGAAGCAGCGGGCCCAGTGCCTGCGCGACTACAGCTGGTACCTGCGCCTGGTGACCTACGGGGTGCTCGCCGGCAGCACCGAGCTGATCCAGAAGATCGGCCTGGAGGGTGCCAGGGAGATGTACAACAGCCTGGGCGTGCCGATGCCCGGCATGGTGGAGGCGATGCGCACGATGAAGGAGGCGGCGATTGCCCTGCTGGGCACCGACGATGCCTCCCTAGCTGGCCCCTACTTTGACTTCCTGATCCAGGGCATGCAGACGACCACCTGATCAGCTAACCCATCTCTAATCTTTTCGTTATTGGCTGGATCGACCCCATCGCCGCTGGCCTCCCGACGGCGTTTTTTTGGGCCCTGCTCCGACAACTCGTCGCGCATGTCTCCTATGGGACTTGCTCCGGGTCCCGTAAAAGGAACTGATTGAGTCAACCAAGAAATGATGTCTCTTGTGTCTCATTCGCGTCGCGAACGTAGTCCTGTCTCAAGTCAGACCTAAGACAAGAGAGGTGCGATCGGCTTCGCCGCAGATTGCCGTGTGAGTCCTGGAAAGGGCCGGAACGCGCCCGCAGCATCAACCCGGAGATCACACGCATCTTTAGATTGATGATCGCGAGAGGTCGCGCCTTCTCGACTGCGGAGCGACTCACCAGGGCGGATCGAGATGCCATGCAGAGCGGTCGTCCCTGATTGGACCAAAGATAGGACCCATCAAGAGATTTATATGGGATGAACTGGAGCGTCTCATTCACCTGTGCTCCAAGCCTGGAGCTTGCTGGCGGCTTGGCAGGCCGAAGCGACTCCTGGCACCTGCGTATCTGTGTCAAACGCAGATACGCAGAGAATTTCCCACGCCGAAAACCATTGGCAGCAGGACTAATCATTCACTGCTGCTCAACGATGGACAACAACGACCAAGCCGTTTGGACAGTTCAATCCGATGCCTGAGTGCTGCTTGGGGCGGTGGTGATGACGATGCTCCTGGACAAGGCAGCAGAAAACAGCAGCAGCAGCAGCAGCAACTTCTTCTCAGGCAAGCAAAATCGATGATTTTTGCAAGTCTCTGACGAGACCAGTGAGCCAAAATGCTGTCCACCTATCACAGGATATTCTCTTGACGGGACTTGGAATTGCTCTCGTCTGAGACAAATGGGATTTGGCTCTCGGGCTGCTCAGATGAGACTCGCCAATAGTCTCATCAGGGGTCTGGACCGAGATTATTGGTTCAGCTGTTTGGGGTGCGGTACAGCTCCTTGAGCAACTGGTACGCCTCGTTGAGTCGGCGCATGTCCTCGTCGCTGCCGCCCGAATCAGGGTGGTGGGCCAGGGCCAGCTCCCGATAGGCATCGCGGATCTGGGGCAGGGTGAGCCTGTGGCCTGGTGTGGTGGGCAGGTTGAGCAACTTGAGGGCCCCATGCAGGGTCATCGTGTGCTCAAGGGTCTGGAAGGAGGTCCCCCGCCGGCGGCGGAAACGGTGCACGAAGCGGCGAATCAGGGTGGGTAGGCGCACCACCAGGGTGGAGCCGCTGAAGGGATCTTCCAGCAGACCGCCTGCCACCATCACCCGCTCGAAGCAGGGAGGTGCCGGCTGCCAGCAGGGCGCCAGACCGGTCATCACCTCCGTGACCAGGGTCCAGCTGAAGGGCCTCCCCTCACTCTGGTCGCTCTGGGGCCAGATGTCCTGTGCAAGCCACACCATCGCGGCTTCCAGTACGGCCTCATTGGCCGACTGGCCATAGAGCTCAAACCAATGCTCCTTCACCCGCTCCAGCGCCTGATCCAGCAGCTCGATTGGAATCTGGGGGAGCAGATCGAGGGATTCACCGGCAGGGCGCGGTCTGGGCTGGAGGCTGCGGCGCACCTGTTCCGATTGGCGACGCACGAATCCCGGCAGGTCAATCCCGCGCTGCCGGGTTGCAGGGCGGAACCCTTCGCTCTCCTGGGCATCAGCCGGGTCACGGCGCAGGGCCAGTTCCAGCTGGGAATCGGCACCGCCGCCCCGGCTCACGAGCACCAGGGCGCCCTGCTCGTCGAAGGCCCCGGGGTGATGGATCGGCTCGGACGCAGGATCGTCAGCACCGGATTGGTTGTCGCTGTCTGGGGAGTCCTCAGGCTTGAACAGCTCATTGAGAAGCCGCTCCACGATGGCGCCACGGCTGCGCAGGCCGAACTCCCCCTTGAGTGCATCAAGGCGACTGATCAGCTCAGCGGGAAGCTTGAGATTGATCGTGCGGCGCTGCTGCAGTTCATCCTCGGCCACAGGTGTGCTGCTGGCTGCTCAACGGTCCATCAACTGGCGCATCATCTCCTGCTGGGCTTCGATCGCCTTCTGGTAGCGGTCCAGCTGCTGGGCATTCACACCCGAACTCTGAATGGGCCGCCGCGATGGCAATGCCGCGGGTGGACGGATGGGAGCAGGGCCCAGCAGGGGATTGGGAGTTGCCGGCCCGGTCCTGGCTGCGGGATTCGGCGCGGCGCGGACCGGCCGGGGAGCGGTCCGCACGGCGGTGGCCGACGGTGCGGGCGCAGCAGCTGCAGTATTGCGCTGCTGCTGCTGCGCCATGGCCAGCTGGCTCGCGGGCACCACGCTGAGCAGGTGGCCTGGGGTCGCGTCGGCGGGATACACCAGGCTCACCCGTACGGGGTTGGTCACGCCTGGGCGCAGGTTGAGCGTGGTGAGGGCATGACTCTCTCCCGAGCGCATGCCCAGATGCATCTCCTGCAGTCCATCGCTGGTCTGTACCTGGAGCGATCCCCGGAAGGCGGTGAACGGCCGGGTGCCACCGGAGGCGGTGGGATGGCTCATCACCAGTTCATAGGGTCCCGATCCATAGAGGTTGAGATCCACATCAAAGCGCACCCCATAGGTGCCCACGTTGTCCAGGGCCGAATCGGCCATCCGCGCGGCAAGGGGATTCACCTGCACGTCACGGGTGCCGAAGTGATGGCGCACGGTGCTGGTGAGCGGCACATGCAGGGGCCCCTCAGACCTGAGATCATGGCGGATCTGGGCCTGGTAGCTGTCGCCCAGGGCCACGCCTCCCACGCGGGAGAAGATGCGCCGGTTCTGGATATCAGCGATCTGGTTGAGATACACCCGTCCCGGTGCCAGACGGCGGCTGTCAAGCACGGAGATCAGGTCGGTTTGACTGGCGCCGTTACCGCCGGCCACCACGGCCATCTGAAAGGGCCCATTGCTGCGGCCGCGCAGCAGCCCATTGGCGATCCCGAGGGCTGGCAGTCGGGTGCTCAGCAGCACCATGCGACTGCGGGGTGGGAGTACCAGTTCATCGAGGAGGTTGCGATCCAGCTGGTTGCGCAGCATCTGCACGGCGGTGGCGTCGCCCGGACCGGTGTTCCAGGGGCGGGGGCCAAGGGGCTTCACCCCCATCAGATTGTTGGCCAGATAGGGAGCTTCAAAACTGTTGCGCACGGCGCCCCGCTCGAACTGAATCGTCACCGGTCTGTTGCCGGGGTTGATCAGAATCACCCCGAGGGTGAGTTCGGTGCGGCGTTGATCGGCTCTGATCTGACTGCGATAGGAGGGGAAATATTTGTGGTGCATGTGCAGGCCGAATTCACCGTTGAAGGTGTATTCAGCATTGGCCAGGGCCATACCGTTCTCTGCGGCGTAGCTGAACCCCGGTACTGTGGAGATCAGGATGCCGGGCCCCTCCACCTCCTCCGGCTGGTTGGAGTGGAGAACAGGTACGCGATTGAAGCTGCCGTCGAGGGGCCTGGCCCGCTGCCCGGTCATCAGGGCCACGTAGGCATGGGCTGGCTGGGCGGGGAGAGAGGCGGCGAGGCCAACCACCACACCGGCAAGGGCAGTAAACACGGTGACTGGACGCAGTGAACGCAAGCGAATTTGATCGATGAACGGCTGGAAAGCCGGCTCAGGCGCTAGGGCCTGTGGCGGAGGTTTGGGGAAGGGAACCGTTCTGCTGATGGATTGGGGCGGACCGGATTGTTGGGAGCCGCACCCTGGACTGAGCGCTGGGAGCAGCCTGTCTGCAGGCCACCCAACCTCTCGTTCGGTGAAACGGCTGGCTAAAAAGAACATTCCGGAGCATAGATCCATGATTCCCCTGTTCGGCTGCTGCCCAGGACCAGACGCAGATCCCCACCAGGCCATGCGCCGTCACCAGGAGCGCCGCCTGCGGATGCTGCGCTTCTGGCGTGACGCTGCAGAGCGCCAGCTCGCCGCTCTCGACGCCTCAATCAGCACCCTGGAGCAGCAGATGCAACGGGCAGCCCAGGAACCCCAGGCTTGAGCAACTGGTGCAGGCGGGCCAGGCCGCTGCGCAGCCGTCGCTGCACGGTCATCGGACTGATCTGCAGGGCCACTCCGGTGCGCCGGTAGCTCCAGCCGGCCAGCACCACCCGCTCCAGCACGGCCCGCTGGCTGCTCTCCAGCTGGCCGAGCAGATCCTGCACCTCGCCAGCACCTTCGCCTGCTGCTGGGCTGGAGCTGCCCCCTGCCAGCTCAAGGCTGTCCGCCCCGTCCGGGTGTGTGAGCAGTTGCTCCAGGCTCAGCAGACGCCGCTGCAGCCTGCTGTCCACGAGCCGCTGCCACTGCACGGGGCTCAGGCCCATGGCCTCACGGAGTTGTTCGGGCGAGGCCGACTGGGCCAGTTGGCCTCGCAGCTGGACGAGCTGCTGGTGTTGCTCCTCCAGCCTGCGGGGGAGCCGTACCGCCGGTGCGGTGTCCCGCAGGTAGTGGAGGATCGCCCCCCGGATATGGGGGCGGGCAAAGGCGTCGAAGGGTGTCTGCCGCTGGCGGCTGTAGAGCTCCGCGGCCCGCAGCAGCCCGAGCAGTCCCACCTGGACGAGATCCTCGAGGGGCTCGGAGCAGCGCAGGTGGTAGTGCAGGGCAATCGGCCGCACCAGCTGCTGGTACTGCTCGATGCGGGCATTGCGTTGCTGCAGGCGGCGTGGCAGGCGGGGACGGCGACAGCTGGGCCGGGGGGCCGGTGCGGTGAGGACGGAGCTGGACATGACGGGACTGAAGCGGATGGCAAGGAGCGGAACCGTGCTCCTTCTCTTCCAAACAGCTCCAGAGCCGCCGCCTTCCACAACCGTGAAAACACGGAACGGGCTGGAGTTCAGCTGTCCGTGGGGGGGGCCGCCACAGCGTGCAGCAGTCGCCAGGGACCCTGCTGCTGCAGCCAGTGGAGGTCAGATGTCTCAGTGGCCAGCAGGTAGCCGGCGAACCCCAGGGCGTTGACACTGAAACCGGCGCAATGCTCAGTGCGGCGGCGCACGCTGAGAAACCACTGGTCGGTGAACAGGAGGTTGTAGGGATGGCGGGGCCGGGGATCGTGGCTGGGGTCACCCAGCCCCAGCTGGCGGGCATGGTCGAGGTAGAGCCCCTGCAGGTCCCGGGCCAGCGCGGCGGAACTGCTCTCCTGCGCCCCGGCCCGCTGGGCCCGCCGGCTGATGGCGTACTGCCAGGGCCAGGCGGCCCCAGGCTGGTCCAGCTGCTCAAGGATCAGGGCCGCCAGTGGACAGCTGGTGGACACAGCCGGTCTGGGCAACAGCTGCAGGTGGCGGTGGGGCTGGCTGGCTCCGGCGGCGGCACAGCTGTTGAAGAACCAGAGGCCGCCGGTGTCGCTGTCCAGCTCAGCCACTGCCCGCCAGTCGTCAGCTCCCAGCCAGCCGGCCTGGGGCTGCCAGTGCTGGCTGATCAGCAGCAGATGGCCGGGCTGCACCGGGTATTTGTTGAGCAGCACCACATGGGTGTCTCCCATCCGGCTCACTTCCAGGCGAGGATCCCAGGGCAGGAAGGGGTTCGGCCGGGGACCGCTGGCGCGCAGGTGCTTGGGGGTGGCACCCAGCAGTCGTCGCACCTCAAAGGGTTCGGACCCTGGCAAGCTGAGGAGATCGGTGGCCAGGGGCACCAGCGCCCGCTCCGCACGGGCCTGCTCGGAGCGCTGGAGTCCGGCCTGCCAGAGGCGTTCAGCCCGCCCCACCGGCCTTCAGGCGGGCCAGGGATGCCCCCTGGTAGTAGTGGCCGAGGATCTGGTTGTAGGTGTAGCCCCGCTGGGCCAGCTCCTGGGCCCCGTGCTGGCTCATGCTGGCCCCCAGGTGGCCATGGGCCTCAATCGTGATCTGGGTGGTGGCGGCGTAGAGGCTTTCCACGATCGCGCCCTGATAGCTGAGGATCAGCCCGGCGGTGCTGGCGACCGCCTCCTCCGTCCGCCCGTTGACACTGGCCTGGCCGCGGTACGCCTGCCAGCGGGTGGTGTCACCCAGGTGCCAGTGGGGGTTGGCGGGACGGGCCATGTGGGCCAGGGCATAGGAGCGGGCCGCCACAGCCTGGGCGCGCAGGGCCTCGATCGACCAGCTGCTGGGCATCTCGGCGCCCACCACCGAGGTGATGTAGCGCTCCAGACTCAGGTGGTTGATCACCCGCAGGCCTGCACCCTCCCGGATCAGACGCAACCTGCCGCTGTAGGGGGAGCCGTTCACCAGGACGGCGGAGCCGCTGGTCTGGAGCCAGGCCTCAGGCCCAGCGGCCCAGAGACCTGGGAGCTGCACGGGCTCACCTGCGCCACCCTGCTGCAGCAGGGTGCCCTGCTGGCTGACCAGTTGCCAGGGTCCGTTGGCCGACAGGGTGGGGGCCTCGCCGGCGGCGAGCAGGGCCACCCGGATCTCCAGGTCCACCGGTGCGGCCGCCGCCGGCTCCACGAGGGCGGTGGCCTGCCCGGCTGGGGCAGCGGCAGCGGCCTCCGGCACGGCCTGGCCGCGCTGGGCCTGGAGCTGGCGCAACTGGTCGCTGGCCATGGCGGTGTCCATGGCGCTGCTGGGCGGCACCTCCAGCAGGGTGTCCAGCAGGGCGCTGTGGCTGATGGCGTGGGGGCGCGGCAGCAGGCCCTGGGCGGCAAAACCCATGCCCAGGGCCAGCCCGGCGACCGGCATCGCCAGGATCAGCTGCCGGTGCTCAACAGGTCGTCCCAGGCGCAGAGCGCGGGGAAGCCAGGTTGCAAGGTTCCGTCCCACAGGAGATGACCGGCTCCGATCAGGCGGATCATGCCTGAGGAAACCGCTTCACACACCATCCCCCCCGGACGGTCTGAACATTGCCAGCCGCGCACCTGGGAGCGGCCGAGCTGCTCCTGCCACCAGGGAGCCACCAGGGCATGGGCCGAGCCGGTGACGGGATCCTCGTCGATGCCCAGGCCCGGAGCCAGGAATCGCAGCTGGTAATCGCAGGGCTCAGCGAGCACCAGGGGCCGCCGCTCGACTGCAACGCCATCGCCCCCGATCCGCTGCATCAGCACCAGGCCGGGCCAGGCCTCCGCCGGCAGGCTCTGGGCCGGCAGGGGGGCGGCCTCGAGGGGGGCCCGGGGCGGCAGCAGCACCACCCGGTAGCCCAGGGCGGACTGCCAACAGCCCTCGGGAGCTGCTCCCAGCTGCTGCTGGAGGTAGGCCAACAGCTCGGGGGAGGCCGTGGATGGGATCAGCGGGCTGCTGGGCAGCACGATCGCAGCCGCGCCAGGTTCTGGCAGGAGTTCCACGGCAAGGGGGCCGCTGCGGCTGTGCAGCCTGGTGGCTTCCCCTGGCCCGAGCAGGCCCCAGTGGCCCAGGGCCAGGGTGGCCGCCAGGGTGGCGTGGCCGCAGAGGGGCACCTCACAGGTTGGCGTGAACCAGCGCAGCAGCCACTCCGTGCCGCGGCGCAGCAGAAAGGCCGTTTCCGACTGGTTGAGGCTGCGGGCGATCGCCTGCATCGCCGCCGCCGCCAAGGGCTGTTCCAGCAGCACCACCGCGGCCCCGTTGCCACCGCAGGCGCTGGCACTGAAGGCCTCCACCAGCACGGCGGGGCAGCACAGACCAGGGGCCGACGTCATCGCTGGGCCTGCACGGGTGTGGAGGCATCCTCGGGCCTGAGGCCGCGCCCCATCAGGGCCCGGGCCCCATCCTCGGCGCTGGCCTGGCCTTCGATCACGGCCACCACCTGCTCACAGATCGGCAGCGACCAGCCCTCCCGCCGGCCCAGCGCCACCGCTGCCCGGGCCGTGACCAATCCCTCCACGGTGGCGCCGATGGCCGCTGCAGCCTGCTCGCCGCCCTGGCCCTGGGCGAGCAGCAGGCCGCAGCGGTAGTTGCGGCTGAGGCTGCTGGTGGCGGTGGCCAGCAGGTCACCCAGTCCGGCCAGCCCGTAGAGGGTGCTGCGGCTGCCCCCCAGCCCTTCCACCACCACCCCCATCTCGGCCAGCCCGCGGGTGAGCAGGGAGGCGCGGGCGTTGGCGCCCAGCTGGAGGCCGTCGCAGAGCCCGGCCGCCAGGGCCATCACGTTCTTGAGCGCGCCGGCCAATTCCGTTCCCAGGCGGTCGCAGTTGGTGTAGAGGCGCAGGTTGGGGGCGGTGAGCTCGGCCTGCAGGCGCTCCGCCAGGCTCGGCTCGTCGCTGGCGATCACACTGGCGGCCGGCAGCCCCTGGGCCAGCTCCGCCGCCAGGTTGGGCCCGCTGAGCACGGCGAGGGGATTGGCCAGATGGCTGCGCCAGAGGCCGGTGGCGGTGAGCAGGCGATCGAGGTCGATGCCCTTGCTGCAACTCAGCAACGGCAGCTCGGGTGGAATCGCATCCGCCAGATGCCGGGCGAGGGGATCCACTGCGGCCATGGCCACAGCCATCACCACCAGGTCGCAGCCCTGCAGCAGCGGCAGCGGATCGCCGCCATCCCGCCGCGACCAGCTGCGCAGCGCGTGGCCCTGGGCTCGCCAGATCCCCTCCAGGGTGCTGCCCCAGGCTCCACGGCCGATCAGGGAGATCCGCAGGGACATCGGGGCACCGGCGCCGGTTGTGCTTGCCATCATGCGCCACACCTGAAGGCAGGGGCATGAACACGGGGACCTCGCTGGAGCGGTGGCAGGGGCGGGCCCTGGTGGTGGGTTGCGGCGGCATCGGCGCGGCCCTGGTGCGGGCCCTGGCGCAGCGGGCACCGGGGCTGGAGCGGCTGGCAACCCGGCGGTCGGACGGGGCCACAGATGGGCTGCCGGCGCGGCTGCTGCGGCTGGATCTCACCTGCGAGCACAGCCTGGCGGAGCTGCGCGGCAACCTGGCGGGCGGTCCGCCGTTGCGCCTGGTGATCAACACCGCCGGGCTCCTGCATGGCGAGGGTATCGCCCCGGAGAAGCGCCTGGCCCAGGTGAACCGGGCCGCCCTGCGCACCAGCTTCGAGCTCAACGCCTTTGGCCCGCTGCTGCTGGCCCAGGCCCTCGAACCCCTCATCCCGAAGGATCTCCCCTGCCACTTCGCCAGCTTGTCGGCACGGGTTGGCAGCATCGCTGACAACCGCTCAGGCGGGTGGTACGCCTACCGCGGCGCCAAGGCCGCCCAGAACCAGCTGCTGCGCACCCTGGCCCTGGAGTGGCGGCGACGCTTGCCCCAGATGTGTGTGAGCCTGCTGCACCCGGGCACCACCGCCACCCCCCTCTCCCAGCCGTTTCAGGCCAACGTGCCTGCGGGCCAGCTCTTCAGCCCCGAGCGGGCAGCGAGCCAGCTGCTGGACGTGCTCTGTGGACTGGGGCCGGATCAGAGCGGTGGTTTCTGGGCCTGGGACGGCCAGCCCATCCCCTGGTGAAGGACCGGGTGGTGAGGGAGCGAGGGCAGCGGATCAGGCGGCGTGCCGCTGCAGCAGCTCCAGGGGGATCACCTCCAGGGTGCCCTGTTCAGTGGCTGCCAGCCGCACCGGCGGGGCCATGCCGTCCTCGTAGGCCTCCAGCCAGCGGGGTGCGCAGACGCACCAGTGGTCGCCAGGCTTGAGGCCGGGGAAGCCATAGGCGGGAGCGGGGGTGCTGAGGTCGTTGCCCTGGGCCCGGCTGTAGCTCAGGAAAGCCTCGGTGACCTCGCAGCACACGGTGTGGCGGCCGTGATCGGCGTCATTGGTGCGGCAGCTGCCGTCGCGGAACCAGCCGGTGAGCGGTTCGCAGCTGCAGAGATCCAGGGGTTCCCCCAGCACGTTCAGGGCTGCCGGGCCGGCGCTGGCCTGGAAGTCGGGAGTGGCGGTCATGGTGCGGACGACGGGAAGCGAGGACTGGAGCGGGGATGAGCTGCAGCTGGGAGCGGGATCCAGGCGAAAACCTGGCCCAGGTGGTTGACGGACTGCGGGGGTGAGGCGTTAAAGGTCGTTCAGGCGGTTCGTCCGTCGTTGTGCGCACCCCCTTCATGAGCTGGGAATTCACCGAAGATGCGGCCTTTCTGGCCCTCTGCGACGCCTACAAGGAGAGCGGCGAACCCTCTGCCATGGAATTCCTGGCCCACGGGGAGGGCGCCTTCCACTTCCAGGAGCTCAGCCAGAACGCCGCCGGCGAAGGCATCGACCTGAGCGATTCCTCCGATCTGGAGGAGTTCCAGCAGGAGGTGATCGATGCCCTCGAGGAGATGTGCAGCTGAGGGCGTTCAGCCGTAGAAGAAGGCGATCTCCTTCTCCTTGAGCCCATCCCAGCCGGCGGCCTTGAGGCGAGCGTCAAGGGAAGCCTGGTCGAAGTGCTTGGAGCCGGTCTTGACGATCCGGTTGCGCATCGACTTCTTCACGCCGCTGCGGGCCCGCTGGCTCTCCAGCTCCATCACCTCGTTGTAGAGGGCGAGCATCTCGGCTGGGATCGGGGTGCCGTCGAGGTCGAGGCCGGCCTGGATCGCCGCATCCACGCCGTCGGGGCCTGCAATCGCCATGGGGTCTGGGTTGGGGGGCTCGCCCAGGCTAGGGGTGGGGCAGCTGAAACCTGGGCGGGTCAGGCGCTGAAGTAGCGGGCCTGACTATGCAGGGCCACCAGGGCGGTGGTGCTCTGTTCGGGGTGCAACTGCTCGCTCTCGTCCATGCTCAGGCCGATGCGCCCGGCACCCAGCCACGCGAGCTGCTGGCGAGAATCGCCCACGTTGGGACAGGCGGGGTAGCCGAAGGAGTAGCGGCTGCCGCGGTAGCGCTGGGCCAGCACGTCGCGCAGGGGGATCTCCGCGGGGTCGGGATGGCCCAGCTCCCGGCGAATGCGCGCATGGGTCCACTCCGCCAGGGCCTCGGCCATCTGCACCGCCAGGCCGTGGAAATAGAGGTAGTCGCTGTATTGATCGGCGGCGAAGAGCTGCTGGGCGAAGGTTGAGGCCTGTTCGCCCATGGTCACCGCCTGCATCGGCAGCACGTCCGTTGGTCTGCTGGCGCCATCGGGGGCCTGCTCCAGGTCGCGGTAGAAATCGGCGATGCAGTAGCGGTTGCCGGAACGCTGGCGGGGCAGTTCAAAGCGGCCCAGCTCAGCGCCGGCGCCCCCCGCCGCGGAGCCATCGGCCATCCCCGTGGGGTCGAACAGCACCACGGCGTTGCCGCAGCGGCCGCAAGGGAAGTAGCCATAGGCCACCCGGGGCTTGAGCAACCCGTCCTGCAGGCAGCGGGCGATCCACTGCTGCAGCACTGGCTCGGCCTTCTCGGCCAGCATCGCCTCGTAGTCGGCCCGCGATTGCTGCTGGCTCTTGCGCAGCTGCCACTGGCCAGCGAACAGGGCGTTGCGGTCCAGATAGGCGAACACCTCCTGCAGGTCTATGTGGTCCTCGCTGAGCACCTGGCTGCCCCAGAAGGGGGGTGCGAGCGCCGGCTGCTCGGGCACGGCTTCGGAGCGGCTGTCATCAAGCACCAGCGCAGCTGCTGCCTCTGGGCTGGACTGGGGCGCAGGGACGGTCGGGTCAGCGGCAGAAGCCTCCTGCTCCTGGGCTGGTTCCTCGCTGGCCCGCTCGCCCAGCCCCAGGCCCTCGGGCGTGCCGTTGAGGAAGCCCTGTTGGTCGTCCCAGCCCTTGGCGGCCTTGGCCTCCATCAACGCATCCATGAAGCGCAGGTCGGCGAAGGCGTCGCGGCCGTAGATCACCTGACCCTTGTAGGCGGCGCGGCAGTCGCCATTCACAAACCGGGGGGTGAGGGCAGCGCCGCCAAGAATCACCGGCACGCTGATACCCGCCTGGTTGAAGGCCTCCAGGTTGTCCTTCATAAAGGCGGTGGATTTCACCAGCAGGCCGCTCATGGCGATGCAGTCGGCCTGGTGTTGTTGCTGGGCCTCGATGATGGCTTCGCAGCTCTGCTTGATGCCCAGATTGATCACCTCGTAGCCGTTGTTGGTGAGGATGATGTCCACCAGGTTCTTGCCGATGTCGTGCACATCGCCCTTCACCGTGGCGATCAGGAATTTGCCCTTGGCCGAGCTCTTGTTGCTTCCTTCCGGGCCCTCCACCTTCTCCATGTGGGGTTCGAGGTGGGCCACGGCCGACTTCATGGTTTCTGCGCTCTGCAGCACAAACGGCAGCTGCATCTGGCCGCTGCCGAACAGCTCGCCCACAACCTTCATGCCATCGAGCAGAAAGGTGTTGATGATTTGCAGAGGCGGATAGCTCTGTAGTGCCTCATCAAGGGCTGGCTCCAGGCCGATGCGCTCGCCATCGATGATGTGCTGCTTGAGCCGCTCTTCGATCGGCAGATCGGCCAGGGATGGCCCGGAGGCGCGGGCCTCCTTGGCGCTCACCCCCTCGAACAGGGTAGTGAGGACGGTGAGGGGATCGTAGGTGCAGATCGCACCCGGTTGATCACTTTCAAATCGTCTCCGGTCGTAGATCAGATCCAGGCACACCTGCTGATGTTCTTCACTGATCTTGGCCAGGGGCAGGATCTTGGCCGGGCTCACAATTGCCGCGTCCATACCAGCCTGGCAGCACTCGTGCAGGAACACCGAATTGAGCACGATCCGGGCCGCAGGCGATAGTCCGAAGCTCACATTGCTCACCCCCAGCACCACATGCACGCCGGGCAGGCGCTCGCGGATCATCCGGATCGACTCCACCGTGGCGGCGCCGTTGAGCCGGTCTTCTTCAATGCCGGTGGAGATCGGCAGGGCGAGGGGGTCGTAGAACAGTTCGCGGGCCGGAATGCCGAACTCAAGGGCGTCGCGGTAGGCGCGCTGGGCAATGGCAAATTTCTTCTCGGCGGTGCGGGCCATGCCCTCTTCGTCGATGGTGCCGATCACAACGCCGGATCCGTAATCGCGGGCCAGTTCCAGCAGCTTGAAGAACCGCTCCGGGCCGTCCTCGTAGTTGGTGGAATTGAGCAGACACTTGCCGCCGGCCACCTTCAGGCCCGCCTCCATCTTCTGCCACTCGGTGGAATCGAGCATCAGCGGCAGGTTCACATTGGTGACCAGGCGGCTCACCAGTTCGTGCATGTCGCGCTCGCCATCGCGGCCCACGTAGTCGACGTTGACGTCGAGCACATGGGCGTTTTCCTTCACCTGGCTGCGGGCCACGGCCACCAGGCCGTCCCAGTCTTCTTCCGCCAGCAGCTCGCGCACCTTCTTGCTGCCGCTGGCATTGAGCCGCTCGCCGATGATCAGGAAGGAATTGTCCTGCAGATAGGGCGTGGTGCCGTAGATCGAGGCCGCCGCCGGCTCCATGTTCAGGCTGGGGCGCGGATCAGCCAGCTCGGCGGTGTCTGTGAGCGCGAGAGTGGCTGCAGCGCCCCGCACGGGACGGGGTGCGGGCTTCATCTCCGCCGCCAGTTCCGCCAGGGCGCCGATGTGGGCCGGTGTGGTGCCGCAGCAGCCGCCGATCACCTGCACGCCGAGGTCTTCCACGAAGTGCAGCAGCTGCATCTTCATCTCGACCGGCGTGAGCCGGTAGTGGGCCACGCCGCCGATATTCTCCGGCAGGCCGGCATTGGGGATGCAGCTCACCACGAACGGGCTGTGCTCGCTGAGGTAGCGCATGTGCTCCTTCATCTGCTCCGGGCCGGTGGCGCAGTTGAGGCCGAGCACATCAATCGGGAACGGCTCCAGGATCGCCAGGGCGGCGGCGATGTCGGACCCGACCAGCATGGTGCCGGTGGTTTCCATGGTGATGCTCACCATCAGCGGCCGGCGCTGGCCGGTCTTGCGGAAGGCCGCCTCAATCCCCTGCAGGGCCGCCTTGATCTGCAGCACGTCCTGGCAGGTCTCAACGATGAACAGATCCACATCGCCGGCGATCAGGCCATCCGCCTGCTCGGCGAAGGAGGCCTTCATCGTGTCGAAGTCCACGTGCCCGAGGGTGGGCAGCTTGGTGGTAGGCCCCATCGAACCGGCCACGAAGCGCGGCTTCTCCGGAGTCGAATAGGCATCCGCCATCTCGCGGGCCAGCTCGGCGGCGCGCCTGTTGATGGCGAAGGCCTGGTCAGCGATGTCGTATTCCGCCAGCACCAGCGAGGTGGCGCCGAAGGTGTCGGTCTCGATCACATCAGCGCCCACCTCCAGAAACTGGCGGTGCACCGCCTGCACCGCATCGGGGCGGGTGAACACCAAGTATTCGTTACAGCCCTCCAGGGCCGCCCCACCGAAGTCGTCGGCGGCGAGATCCATCTGCTGCAGCGAGGTGCCGGTGGCGCCGTCGAACACCAGCACCGGTCGATCCGGGGCGTGCAGACGCTCGAGAAAGCCCATGCGCGCCGTGGCGGGGGTGGTGTGATCGATCCCGGAGCTTGTCACCACCATCAGCCGTCGATGCGTACGCGCGATACCCAGTGGTCATAGGCCGGATCGCGCCCTTCCGTGATCGCCGTGAGACGCTCCCTGATCCGTTCCATCACTGGCCGGGCCGTGGGCAACTCGGTGGTTTCCACACGCCGTACCGGGGTGACCTTGGCGGCAGTGCCACTGAGGAACACTTCCTCGGCCACGAACAGTTCGCTCTTGTCCACCGCCCGCTCGATCACATCGATACCCATAGCCTTGGCGAGCTCGATCACGCTGGCGCGGGTGATGCCCTCAAGGATGTCCTGATCCACCCCTGGGGTGATCAGCACGCCGTCACGGACGATGAACAGATTCATGCCACTGGCCTCGCTCACCTTGCCGCGGCTGTTGAGTAGCAGCGCCTCATCGAAACCGCTCTTCACCGCTTCGGTCTTGGCCAGGGAGCTGGTGATGTAGGCACCGCTGATCTTGCCGCGCAGGGGCAGGGAGCGGTCCTCCTGGCGGGTCCAGGAGCTGATCCGGCAGCTCACCCCTTCGGGGGAGAGGTAGTCGCCCAGTTCCAGGCCGTAGATCAGGAAATCGGTCTCGATGTTGTGCAGGCGCGGGGCGATGCCCAGGTCGCTGGTGTAGACGAACGGGCGCAGATACACCGGACAGGTGGGCTTGTTGGCCCGAAGGAAGGCGGCGATCGCATCGTGGATCGTCTGCTCACTCAGTTCAGTGAGCAGGAGCCTGGCGCTCTGGCTGAGGCGGCGGGCGTGGCGGTCGGCGCGGAACAGCAGGATCTCGGCCGGATCGCTGGGGTTGGGCAGGGCCCGCATCCCCCCGAAGGCGCCGGTGCCGTAGTGCAGGGCGTGGGTGGCCACCGACAGGGTGGCCTCGGCAAAGGGCACACACTTGCCGCCGAACCAGGCATAGGGAAGGAACTGGTGCATGGCAGCGGAACGGGGGCTGGGCGCCGGAGGTGCCCCGATCTTCTCACCGCAGCCAGCAGGATGGGAGCATGCACAGGCTGGCAGCGATTCCGGGAGCAGCGGACGAAGGCGGCACCGCCTTCATTGAGCAGGAGCCGGCGCCCGTGTTGCTGCTCACCAGCGCCGACACCGACCTGCTCTGCCTGGAGCCTCTGCTGCAGGCCGAACCGCAGCTGCTGGGGGCGGAGCTGCGCGGCCTGAACCTGGCGGCCCTGGGCCACCCTGCCGTGGTGGATCACTACCTGGCCACCACGGCAGCGGCGGCCCGGCTGGTGCTGGTGCGGCTGCTGGGCGGTCGGGGGCACTGGAGCTACGGGCTGGAGCGGCTGCAGCAGTGGGCCCAGGCGGCGCCGGATCGGCTGTTGCTGGTGCTGGCGGGCACTGCCGAGGAGGAGCAGGGCCTAGCTGAGCTGGGGACAGGCGACCCGGCCCTGGCCGTGGCCCTGGCCCGCTGCCTGCGGGTGGGTGGCCAGGCCAATGGCCGGGCGGTGCTCCGTGCCCTGGGCGCCCTGCTGCGGGGGGAACCCGTGGCCGCGCCTGAGCCACAGCCGCTGGCCGATCCCCTGCCCCACGACTGGCGCGACGAGCCTGGGGAGCGCATCGGCGTGATCGCCTACCGGGCCCTGTGGCAGGCGGGCGACCTGGAGCTGATGGAGGCGCTGCTGGAGCAATTGCGCCTGCGGGGGCTCTGCCCGCGGGCCCTGTGGGTGAGCGGCCTGCGCGATGAAGCGGTGCAACGGGGCGTGGAGCAGCTGCTGGCCCGCGAGCGGGTGCAGGCGGTGTTGTGCTGCACCTCCTTCGCCTCAGTGCAGTTCGAGCAGGCGGGCCTGGGCGCACCCCTGTGGGAGGCCCTCGACGTGCCGGTGCTGCAGCTGCTGAGCAGCAGCCAGCCCCGCCAGCGCTGGCAAGCCAGCAGCATTGGCTTAGCCCCCACCGACCTCACCCTGCAGGTGGCCCTGCCGGAGCTGGACGGGCGGATCACCACCCGCATCGGCGCCTTCAAGGAGTGCGTGGGGGCCGGCGAGCGGCTGGGGGCAGCGCTGCAGCGCTACCGGCCGGATCCCGAGCGGCTGGCCTGGGTGAGCGAGCTGGCGGCCAACTGGATCGCCCTGCGTCGCACCCCGGCCTGTGAGCGGCGGCTGGCCCTGGTGCTGGCCAACTACCCCACCCGCAACAGCCGCCTGGCCAATGGGGTGGGCCTGGACACGCCGGCCTCGGCGGCGACGATGCTGCACTGGCTGCAGCAGGCGGGCTACGGCCTTGGCGAGCAGGCACTGCCCGCCGATGGCCAGGCCCTGATCGAGGCCCTGCTGGCCGGCCGCAGCAACGACCCGGAAAGCGACCACCGCCCCGCCCTCGAGCACCTGCCCCTGGCCCGTTATCGCGCCTGGTACGACCAGCTGCCTGCCCAAGGCCGGCAGCGCCTGGAGGCGGTGTGGGGGCCGCCGGAGCGGGATGCCGGCCTGGAGCCCCTGCCCGCAGGCGGCAAGGGGTTTGCGGTGCGCGGCCTGGGCTTTGGCCAGGTGTGCCTGCTGATCCAGCCGGAGCGCGGCTACGACCGCGACCCGACCCTGAGTTACCACTCCCCCGACCTGCCGCCCACCCACGCCTACCTGGCCCAGTACCTGTGGCTGCGCGAGGTGTTCGCCGCCCAGGTGGTGGTGCACGTGGGCAAGCACGGCAACCTGGAGTGGCTGCCCGGCAAGGGTCTGGGCCTTTCGGCCCAGTGCTACCCGGAGTGGGCCCTGGGCCCCCTGCCCCACCTCTATCCATTCATCGTGAATGATCCGGGCGAGGGGTCCCAGGCCAAGCGCCGCAGCCAGGCCGTGATCCTCGACCACCTCACCCCACCCCTGGGCCGGGCCGGCCTGCACGGTGAGCTGCAGCAACTGGAGGCCCTGCTGGATGAGTACTGGGAAGCCAGCCAGGTGGGCGGCGGCGAGCGGGCGGCCCTGCTGCGCCGGCAGCTGGAACAACGGCTGGCCGATCTGGAGCTGCCCCTGGGCGGACAGGCCGACCTGGACGCACGCCTCGATGCGGCCGATGGCTACCTGTGCGAACTGAAGGAGGCCCAGATCCGGCTGGGGCTGCACCGCTACGGCCAGCTGCCGGGGCCGGCGGACCTGGCGGAACTGCTGCTCTGCCTGGCCAGGCCGCCCCAGGCAGGTCTGGCCGGACTCACCCAGGCCCTGGCCAGGGACCTTGGGCTGGATCTCGACCCCTGGGCGGATCCGGAGGGGCAGGCCCTCAGCCCGGTGGATCAGCGCCTGCTGCACCCCGCCCGCTGCGTGGGTGATGGCGCGGAGCGCCTGGAGCAGCAGGCCCTGGAGCTCTGCCAGTGGGCCCTGGCGGCAGACGCCGGCGCGCCACCCGTGGCGATCGGCCCGCACACGGCACCGGTGCTGGAGCACCTGCAGACGGTGCTGCAGCCGCGGCTGCTGGCCTGCGGCACCCAGGAGCGCCTGGCCTTTCTGGCGGGGCTGGAGGGCCGCCGCATCGCTGCCGGTCCGGCCGGCGCCCCCACCCGCGGCAGGCCCGACCTGCTGCCCACCGGCCGCAACTTCTATTCGGTGGATCTGCGCGGCCTGCCCACCGAGGCCGCCTGGGATCTGGGCCGGCGCAGCGCCGAGCTGCTGCTGGAGCTGCACCTGCAGGAGGAGGGGGAGCACCTGCGAACCCTGGCCCTCTCGGTGTGGGGCACCAGCACGATGCGCAACGGCGGCGAGGACATCGCCCAGGCCCTGGCCCTACTCGGTGTACGGCCCGTGTGGGATGGACCGACGCGGCGGATGGTGGAGCTGGAGGTGATCCCCCTGGCCCTGCTCGGCCGGCCGCGGGTGGATGTGACCCTGCGCATTTCCGGCCTGTTCCGCGATGCCTTCCCCCAGCTGGTGGCCTGGGTGGACCGGGCGACTGCCCTGGTGGCAGCCCTCGATGAGCCGGAGGAGCAGAACCCCCTGGCGGCGGCGGCGCGGCGGGAGGGCACGGCGGCCCGGGTGTATGGCTCGGCGCCGGGGGCCTACGGGGCGGGGCTGCAGGGCCTGATCGACAGCGGCCAGTGGGAGACGCGGGCCGATCTGGGCGAGGCCTTCCTCAACTGGAGCAGCTGGCGCTATGGCTCAGCCGGGGACGAGGCCCCAGGGCCGGGGGATCCGGCGGTGGAAAGCGGCATCGAGGCGACGGCTGACCGTCAGGGCCTCGAGCGGCGCCTGCGCAGCGTGCAGGTGGTGCTGCACAACCAGGACAACCGGGAGCACGATCTGCTCGATTCCGACGACTACTACCAGTTCCAGGGCGGCCTGAGCGCGGCCGCCGAAAGTCTGCAGGGGCGGGCACCGGCAGCGTGGTTCGGCGATCACTCCCGCGCGGCGCGGCCGCGCCTACACCGGCTGGAGAAGGAGTTCGACAAAGTGCTGCGCTCCCGCCTGCTCAACCCCCGCTGGATCGCCGGCATGCAGCGCCATGGCTACAAGGGCGGCTTCGAGATGGCGGCCAGCCTCGACTACCTGTTCGCCTACGACGCCAGCACCGGTCGGATGCCGGACTGGGGCTACGGGGCCGTGGCCGAACGCTGGCTGGGGGACCCGGGGGTGCGGGCGTTTCTGGAGCAGAGCAACCCCTGGGCCCTGCGCGACATGGCGGAGCGGTTGCTGGAGGCCCACCACCGGGGCCTGTGGAGCGGCGCCGGCGATGGACAGCTGGCCAACCTGAGACAGCTGGTGCTGGAGGCGGAGGCGCTTGTGGAGCAGCGCTGAAGCGCTGCGCTCAGCTGTTGAGGTCCTTCACCATCTGCTTGAAGGGGTCGATGGCCCCTGGCTTCGCCGTGTTCAGGGCGCTCTGCTGGTTTGCCAGAGCGGGCTTGGCACTGCTGCTGGCGGCGGCGGCCTTCTGCTCCTTCTCCTGCTTGATCGCCGCCGGACCACCGGGCACGTTCACGCCCACGGCTGAGCCCTTCTTGCGCTGGTCGAGCTCGGCCTGCGACATCGTCTGCGCGAAGGTCTTCTTCACCGGCTTGGGCACGCCATCGCTGAGGCTCACGGGGCCGGAGTCGCTGGCGGCTCCAGGCAGACCCTCGGACACCTTCTCCAGCTTGGCCTCCATCGAGGCCACCTCCGCCACCATCTCCTTGTTGCCTGGGCTGTCGGCCGTACCGGGGAAGGTGCGGCGGATGGTGTTGGAGCGACGCATGAAGTTCACGTCGCCGAGGCTGCTGGACTGGTCGGCGTCGAGATAGACGGTTTCGGCGGGCTTGCGGGCCTTGGGGCCGCTGGCGGCGCTGTTCGCGCCGGAGCCGGAGGAGAACAGGCGATCAAACAGACCCATCGACTGGCAAGGGAAAGCGTCAGCAAACCCTAGCGGCCGTGAAGCGCCAGACCATGGGTATCCGTACCACAACTCTGCAAAAGCCCCCGGCGGGAAAGATCGCGGGCGATCGCCTCGCACACCAGCGGCGTGGGTTGCCAGCGGGGCTGCATCTGATAGTCGTACCAGGTTTCGGCGCCGTCAAAGCCGAGCTCGGCCGCCGCGGCGATCAGGGTGGCGAAGGGCAGGCGATAACGGGCGGGATGGGCCAGCAGGGCCAGGCCATCGGCCGCGCGGATGGCCTCCAGCACCTGCTGCGCCTGCAGGGCCGCTCCCACCACGCTGCTGCCCTGCAGGTAGGGCAAGAGGCTGGGGTGCTCCGCCGCGAAACCGAGGGCGAGCACGTGCACCAGGCAGCCCTCCAGCAGGCAGCTGATCTCCACCCCGCGCCAGAGGGTGGGCACGGCCTGGCCGTCCTGGCGCGCCTGAGCCAGGGCGGCGGCCACCCGCTCACTGCCGGCGATGGCGTGGTGGTCGGTCACGGCCAGGTGCTCCAGGCCGATGGCGATCGCCTGCTCGGCCAGCTGCTCGGGCCGCAGGCTGCCGTCGCTGTGGGTGGTGTGGCAGTGGAAGTTGAGCCGCGTGGGGCAGCAGGCCGGCGTGACCGAGGCCAGCACGGCAGCAAGGGGATGATCGTGGCGAGGGGTTCGGCCCATGGCTGGTGGACGGGCGTTCAGCCGGCGGGGCTGGCTTCTGCCTCGCGCTCGGCCCGCAGCCGCCGCCAGCGGGCATAGAACTGGATGGAGGCTGCCATGAACACCACCAGGGCCACGATCAACCAGGTGGCGGCGCCGGTGGGGAACTGGTTCTTGAACACCACCAGCATCACCACGATCACCAGCAGCAGGGTGGGCAGCTCGTTGAGGGCCCGCAGCTGGCGGCCACTCCACTGGCAGCTGCCCTGGCGCAGGCGGCCCATCAGCCGGTAGCAGAAGGCGTGGTAAGCGAGCAGGGCCAGCACGAAGGCCAGCTTGGCGTGCATCCAGCCCTGCTGCAGCCAGGCGGGATTCACGCTCAGCAGGCCCACGGCGCACACCACCGCCACCACCATGCCGGGGGTGGTGATGATGTTGGCCAGGCGCCGCTCCATCAGGGCGTACTGATCTGCAAAGGCCTGCCGCAGGGGCGGCTCCAGCTCGGCGGCCTCACGGTGGTAGATGAACAGGCGCACCAGGTAGAAGAGCCCGGCGAACCACACCACCACCCCCACGATGTGCAGGGTCTTGAACCACAGGTAGGCCTCGGGTGGCCAGGTGAGAGCAAACGCGCTGGAAAGGGGCACGCTGGAGACGGGGTCGATCGCTTCAGGCTAGGGATTGGCGGTGGTTGTGAAGCGCACCGTTGCCCGGGGTGAGAAGGGGGCCTGGAGCAGGGCGCAGGCCTCGATCGAGGCCACCAGGATCGTGACCAGAAGGATGAAGCTGCACTCTTCACTGGAGAGGGTGGAGTGGCGGTGCAGCAGCGGCGCCAGGGCTGGCCAGAGCGGAGAGGACTGGGCCTGGGGGAGCACCCGCTGGAGGCGCTTCTGGTGATGGGGTTCGCCGAGGGAGGGATCGGCGGCGCTATGAGCGAAGTCGTTGCGCACGCTGCGGATAGCGTGCAGGGCCTGCTCGATCGGCGGCTCGATCAGCCCCAGGCGGGCAGCCAGGGTGATTTTGGCGCCGTAGCTGCCGAGGGAGCGATCGGCGGTGAAGAGCTTGTCGTCGGGGCCTGGGCTGGGGGCCATCACGGCCTTGAGCAGGTGCTCCAGGGCCAGGTCGAGGCGGGCGGCACCCACCAGCACCAGGCCCCGGCCGCGCTCAGCCATCATCTGCAGCGCCACGCTGCGGGCCTGCTCAGCCGCCGCAACGGTGAGCGGATCAGGGCTCATCCCCGCAGGCCCTGCTCGCGCAGGTCTTCCCAGAGATTGGTGTGGTTGAGCAGCACATCCTTGATGCCGTCGCGCACGGTTGAGGAATTGAGGGCCTGGCTGCTCATGGCCTGGTGGGCATCGAGGGCGCCGATGATCGCGTCCATCAGCTCGGTGCCGAAATCGGGGGAGTTGGCGAACTGCTCCTTGCTGTTGGCGGCGGCCTGCTGGCGGAGGGTGGGCGACTCCATCAGCCGGCCGCGGATCACCGAGCGCACGTAGGTCACCTTGTCGCCGTCACTGAGCTCACCGCCAAAGAGATCGTTGAGCTTGGCAATGATCTCGGCGAGCTCCACCTTGTCCTTGTCCTGCACACTGCCGCCGCCTGGGGCCATGCCGGCGATGGCGATGCTTTCGCCCTGCTGGAGATCGAGGGTCCTGGTGCCGAGATCGCGGAGATGGTGGTGGGTGAGCACCACCTTGGAGAGGTCCACGGTGTTGATCTCGCGCTCGAATTCCAGCAGGGGCAGCAGGGCCTTGTAAAAGAGCGCCCGTTTCTCCAGGCCGGTGTTGGCGTAATCGAAGATCTGGGAGAGGAAGGTGTAGAAGCGGCCGTAGGCGCCCATGTCGCTGCGGAACAGGGTGAGGGCGTCCAGTTCCTGCTTGGCGCGCTGAAGTGCCTCGCCGTCGTTGATCGCCTCGGCCTGGCGGTAGGCGAGGCGGGCTTGCTTGTGGAGGGTCATCAGCCGCTGGGCCACGGGCTCGATCGCCGCCATCAACTGGCTCTGGCGGGCTTTGTCGCTGCGGCTGCCATCGAGCAGCGCCTTCACCACCCGGTCGATCTCGTACTCGTCGTAGTGGCCCTGGGCGTCGAGCTTGGTCTTGAGGTCGAGGATCAGGTTGGGATCGGTGGCCTCGGCCAGCTCGGCGGTGGCGTAGTAGGTCTTGAATGCGGCGAGGATGGCGTCGGGTTCGTTGACGAAATCCACCACGTAGGTGGTGTCCTTCCCCGGATAGCAGCGGTTGAGGCGGGAGAGGGTCTGCACCGCCTGGATGCCATCGAGGCGGCGGTCCACATACATGCCGCAGAGCAGCGGCTGGTCAAAGCCGGTCTGGAACTTGTTGGCCACCAGCAGGATCTGGTAGCCGCTGCCCTTGAACGCCTCGCGGATGTCCCCCTTGAGGTTGGGGTTGAGGGTATAGCTCCGTTCGGTGAACCCATCAGGGCCGAGATCCGGATCGCTCACCTCGCCGCTGAAGGCCACCAGGGTGCCGAGCGGGTAGCCCTTGGCAGTGATGTACTTGTCGATCTCCAACTTCCAATGCACGGCCTCCTTGCGGGAGCCCACCACCACCATCGCCTTGGCCTTGCCGTCCAGCAGCTGCCAGACATGTCGGCGGAAGTGCTCCACCACGATCTGCACCTTCTGGGCGATGTTGTGGGGGTGGAGTTTCACCCAGCCCATCAGTTTCTTGAGGGCAGCGCTGCGCTCCACCTCCTCGCTGGAGAAGGTGTGCCCTTCCTGGGCGAGCTGGAAGGCGAGCTTGTAGGAGGTGTAGTTCTGCAGCACATCGAGGATGAAGCCCTCCTCGATTGCCTGGCGCATCGAATACACGTGGAAGGGGGCCGGCAGGTTGCCGGGCCCGGCCGGCTCAGCGGGGTTGGGCCGCCGGCCGAACAGCTCCATCGTCTTGGCCTTGGGTGTGGCGGTGAAGGCCACATAGGTGATGCCGGTGCCCGCAGCGCGAGAGGCCATCTCAGCGGCCAGTTGGTCCTCCAATGACACCTCGCCGCCATCGGCCAGGTCGGCCAGGTCGGCGGCGGAGAGCACCTTGCGCAACTTGAGGGCCGCGTCGCCGGTCTGGGAGCTGTGGGCCTCATCGGCGATCACCGCGAAGCGCTTGCCGCTGGTGGCGGTGAGCTCCTGCATTTTGTTGATGAGGGCCGGGAAGGTCTGGATGGTGCAGACCACGATCTTCTTGTCGCCCGAGAGGGCCGTGGCCAGCTGCTCGCTCTTGATGCCCTTCTCGGTGGTGATCGCGGCCACCACCCCCTTGCGCCGCTCGAAGTTCTCCAGGGTTTCCTGCAGCTGGGAATCGATCACGCTGCGATCGCTCACCACCAGCACGGTGTCGAAGAGCTTGCGGTCGTTGGCGTCGTGCAGGTCGGCGAGCAGGTGGGCGCTCCAGCCGATCGAGGCGGTTTTGCCCGAACCGGCGGAGTGCTGGATCAGGTAGCGGCGGCCGGGGCCTTCTTCCAGCACGGCCTTGAGCAGAAGGCGGGTCACGGCCAGCTGGTGGTAGCGGGGGAAGACGATGCGGCGGATCTGCTTTTTCCGGTCGCGCTCGGCGATGCAGTAGCGGCCGAGGATTTCCAGCCAGCTGTGGCGTTCCCACACCTCCTCCCAGAGGTAGGCGGTGCGATGGCCTTCCATCACCGGGTTGCCGGCACCGCAGTTGGGTCCACCGGGGTCGCTGCCGCGGTTGAAGGGCAGGAACTGGGTGCGGGGCCCCTCCAGGCGGGTGGTGATCTGCACCTCGCGGTTGCTCACGGCGAAGTGCACCAGGGCGCCGCTGGGGAAGGAGAGCAGCGGTTCGGATGGCTGCCCGGCTGTCCTGGGATGCCGGTCGGTTTTGTATTGCCAGATGGCGTCGGCGATCGACTGGGTGTTGTCGGTCTTGAGCTCAGCGGTGGCCACCGGGATGCCATTGAGCAGCAGAACGAGATCGAGGCAGTTCTCGTTGCGGCTGGAGTAGCGCACCTGGCGCAGCACGCGCAGGCGGTTGGCGTCGTAGCGGGCCAGGATCGCTGGATTGAGCCCGAAGGCCGGCTTGAACTCGGCGAGCTTGAGGGGCTTGGGCAGACCCAGCACCTCCACGCCGTGGCGGAGCAGATCAAGGGTGCCGGCCTGATCGAGCTGCTGGCGCACGCGCTGCAGCAGGGTGGCTTCCGCCTTGCTGCCGTGGTTTTTCTGCAGCACCTGCCACGCCTCGGGCTGGGCCTGCTGCACCCAGGCGATCAGATCGGGCGGGTAGAGAGCCAGCTCGCGGTTGTAGTCGGCGGCGGCGCCGTCCTGATAGAGCCAGCCGTTGGCGCCGAGGTGCTCGCAGATCTCGCGCTCGAAGGCGATTTCGTGGCGGACGCTCATCAGATCAACAGCGGAGCCAGCGCGCTTCCGCTGGGCTCAGGCTAAGCCTGACAGCACCGCAGAAGCTGGCTGAGGGGGCTATGCAGTTTCCGCATCATTCCTGGAAAGCGGCGCTGATCGAGCAACGCAATCAGGGAGCGATCAGCTCAACGCGACTGTCGGCCAGTGCCTCCAGAATGCGTTCGGCAGCGACGGCAGGGCGTTGAGCAGGTCGGCGTTGTCGGCCCGGCGGGCAGCCTCGGTGAGCTCCTGGAGGGCAAAGGTGCTCAGGGGCAGACCGGCCTGGGCCGCGAGCTTCTCCAGCCGTGCCGCCACCTCATCGGGCACATGACGGATGGTGAGGGTGCGCATCGATATGCCTGCTTGCTCGCTGCTAGCAGGCTAGGTGGATTCGGGTGTGGCGTCTTGCGTGTTGCGCAACGCGCTACGGTAAGACGGTGATCCTGTCCATCCGCCACAAGGGGCTGCGGCGCTTCCGTGCCACAGGCAGCACGGCCGGCATTCAGGCAGCGCATGCTCGAAAGCTTCGGCTGCAGCTGGCCGCGCTGGACTCCGCCACCACCATCGCCGACATGGACATCCCCGGATTCCGGTTGCATGCACTGGTGGGCGCCGATCGCGGGCGCTGGTCGATCTGGGTGAATGGCAACTGGCGGCTCACGTTCGAGTTCCGCGAAGGCAATGTCTACGTTCTGGACGATGAGGACTACCACTGATGACGACCATCGGACCCATGCATAACCCACCCCATCCGGGTGAGTTCATCCGCGAGGTTTATCTGAGCGAGCTGCAGATGAGCGTTCGTGAGGTGGCTACCAGGCTGCAGGTGGCGCCTTCAACGCTCAACCGGATCCTGCAGGAGCGCAGCCGGGTCACGCCGGAGATGGCGCTGCGCCTGTCGCGCTGCCTTGGGCGCTCCGCTGAGAGCTGGCTGGCGATGCAGGATGCTTACGACCTCTGGCATGCCCGCCAGCAGCTGGATCTCAGCACCCTGGTACCTGTGGTGTCAGCACCTGCATAAACGCTACGGGCTGCAGGATGCGGGTGGTGATCTCAGCGATGCGAATGCCGTGGGGTTACCCGGTGGGCAAGACGATCTGAATCGTTTAGGGGGGGGGCTGTTCATGCAGCCTCGGCCTCAGGCACCAGGCCGCGCACATCGATCTGGCCGGTGACGGCGGCGGAGATGAGGGCGGAGCGGCGTTCTTGGAGAAAAGAAATGCATTGCTGAGCATCTTGCTCCTGCTTTGCCCATTGATCACTGGTTGCATCTAGGTGAGCGCCTATAGAGACTTGCTCCTGAGAAGGTGGAACTGGAATAAAGAGGGATTTTATCTGCTCGACATTGATACGCCTAAAGGTTGAGCCTATCATTGCACATTCAAGCTGGTTGATAATTGGAGCCGACCTGAGAAGGCTCCATGTGTACGAGGAGCTTTGAGTAATACGCAGCTTTTTGAGAATAACAACGTCTTGACCAAGCGCGAAGGATTCGATGTTGACAGGGACTTCGGCAACCTCGCCAACGGTTGCATTCCTTGAGAATACTAAGTCACCTGGCTCTGGAGTCCTCTTGCCCTCCGTAAGTAACTTAAAGAAGGCTTCAGTAGTACGCTTCGCTTGATCGAGGTCAACCCATCGACCCTGGACTTCTTTGATGCTGGCGAGAGGATAGCCTTCTTGAGTGAACTCTGCAGTGACGTGCTTGCAGTCGGTGACTAGCCAGTGATGCTTTAGAGGCGCAACGTCCCAATGCTCCGGCACCTCCCCCAACCACTCCACTCCCGAATCCTTCATCGGCGCGTCTGGATTCAGCCCCTTGGTCACGGCATGGGAGATCACGGCCTGGCGCTTCTCCTGAAGCAGCTCGATCAGCCGCTGCTGCTCGGAGATCAGGGCGTCGATCTTGGCGGTTTCGCGGTCGAGGAAGGTGGCGATTGCCTCTTGCTCGGGGAGGGGAGGCCTTGTCATTATCAGCCTTGGAATGTCATCCATGCTGATATTCTTCTGAGTATTCGAAGTGCAAAGGACATCAATCTGTGCCTGCGAAGCTTTGGACTTCAATGCTTGCTCATAGAAGGTTGGACTTGAGCGCATGCCGTCAATCCTGATAAGAGCCAGGGGTGACCAGATACTAAACTCAACGTCCATCTTAACCCTGGCTATTTTTCCTGTAGAAGCCGCTTTGCCCATCAAAATGTCATTCCTTACGGGCCACGCTTTCCTCTTGTACTCCTCATGGTTCTCGCGGGAGATGTGGCGGCACCCGTCAAAAATCAACTCGCCATCTTGAATTGCGTCTACTGACAGGAAAGGAACTCCTTCGTCTACGAACTCCGGAGTCGTATGAGGACCATCAGTGATTCGGCAGCCGAGAACATTCTTAAGGCGAATAACCTCCCAATGCTCCGGCACCTCCCCCAGCCACTCCACGCCGCTGGGCTTATAGGCCGGGTAACGGGGGAAGCTCATGATGGTTGATCGGCTGGTGGAGTTTGTGTCATGAGGCTTGCCCCCAGCCCGCCCAGGGCTAGCGATTCCTGTTCTAATTTCAGGGCGGTTGCCACATCGATTGCTTGTCGCGCGACGGCTGAATCCGGGCGAAACAGTGGCAGGCCATCGGCATCGATGTCCAGCGCGTCAGACCCCATTGCTCGCCTCCAGGGCCTCCCCAGCCCAGCCAAGCAGCGCCGCGGCGGCCTCCAGTGCCGCCGTCGCATCCTCGGGTCCGAACACGGCGGCGGGCAGGTCATCGCCCAGGGCATCTGGGTAGCGGGTGGGGGCATAGAGCTTGTCGAGCACCCGGGCCTGGCGCTGCCAGCGCTCGGCTGGCTCCGCGCCAACCTCCCGCAGCAGGGCGCTCAGGGAATGGCTGCGCAGGTCGCGGTCGTCTGCAGCGAGCAGGGCCTTGATCGCCTTCTCGCCCACCTGCTGCGCCTGAAAGCAGGCCTGGGCTGCCTGGCCGGCAGCCTGCAGCACCCGGGCCGCCCGCAGATCGTCCTGCGCCTGCGCCAGCCACAACCCGGCCCGGTGGCGCGCGCTTTCCCAACTCATGGAAACCGGCACCCGTGCAGCAGCGGGATCGCTTCGGCCTTCACGGAGCGCCAGAAGGGAGCATTGCCATGGTTGCGCAGCAGCGCCGGGCTGGCCACCAGGGGTTGCACGGGCAGCTGGCAGGGCTGCAGGGCCTCGAGCACGGCGTCGTAGGCGTCGAGCAGGCGCATCTCAGCCAGGCCCATCACCAGCAGATCCACATCCGAGCGGCGGCTGGCGCTGCCCCTCGCCCAGCTGCCGAACAGCCAGAGCCCCTCGGGGTGATGGCGCGCCACCAGCTCTTCCAGCGCCGGCACCAGTTCGGCGCGCAGCGCCTGGGGCAGGTTGGCGGTCTGGAGAATGCTGATGGGCAGCGGCAGGGGATCAGGGTCCAACCTCAGCTGCTCAGCTGGCATCGCGCACCTCCGGTGGACGCTCCAGCTCAGCGCCCGTAAGGATGCGGAGTTCGCCGTCGATCTGCACCGCAATCCCAGTTCCGGTCTGGCGGGCCAGCTCTCGGGCCCGTTGGCCGGCGCGCAGCAGGGCAGCGGACACCCGATCGAGGTCGGGGTCGTTGAGGTGGCTGGTAAAACCCAGACTCATCGGTTTCTCCCCTCGGCCAGTAGCACCGGTTGGTTGCCACCATTATCGATCAACTGCCAGGCATCCACGATGGGCTTGTAGAGGGTGGCGAAATGTCTCAGGCCACTGGCGAAGCGCCGACGGATCACATCAGGGGGAATCGAATGACCTCCCTGAGCCACCCGCTCGGCGACCCGGCGAATGGCAGCCTCCTCGTGAGAGAGCTTTAGAAAAATTAGCTTGACGCGATAGCCATCAGCCAGCCACTGATGGATTCGCTGAAGATAAGCCTTCCCGGCCAGCGTGGTTTCAAAGGCAAAGCTGATCCCAGCTGACGCGCAGCGATCGATCTCCTCCAGCATCAGCCGCCCCGCTCGCCGAGCCGCCAGCTCCGGTGCAAAGGGCGATAGCCCGGCTGCGATCAGATCGGCATTGATGAACGTGGTGATCCCCACCTCCAGTGGCAGATACTCCCGGGCAAAGGTGGTTTTGCCAGCACCATTTGGCCCGGCGATGATGATGATCCGTTTCTCATTGCTCAACCGCTCAGCCCCCCGATCATCTCCAGGATCCGATCCGTCACCTGCTTCAGCTCAGCGTCGATCACCTCCAAGGGGCGTGGCGGAGTGAACACGTAGAAGTGGCGGTTGAAGGGGATCTCGTAGCCCACCCTGGTCTTGTCGTGGTCGATCCAGGCATCGGGTACATGGGGCAGCACCTCCCGCTCGAAGTAGGTCTGCACGTCTTCCGAGAGCGGCACATTCTCGGTGTCGCGCAGGCTGCTGTCTGCCTGGGGCTGACCCTTGGCCTTGCCGCGCTGGCCCAGCACCACCTTGCCGGCCTCATCCCGCAGCGGACGCTCCACCGTGATCGTGCGGTAGCCGAAGTCTTCGTTGCGGAAGATCCTGCTGATCGGCTTGCCGTCTTTCTCGGCTTCCTCGAAGTTGCCGAACAGGCGGGTGATCTCCTCGATGTGCTCGGGGCACAGCTCCTTGCGCTTGCTACCCAGGCTCTTGCGCATCTTCTGCCAATAGCTGCTGGCATCGATCAGCTGCACCTTGCCCTTGCGTTCGGCGGGCTTACGGTTGCTGAGGATCCAGATGTAGGTGCTGATCCCTGTGTTGTAGAACATGTCTGTGGGAAGGCCGATGATCGCCTCCACGAGATCGTTCTCCAGCACATAGCGGCGGATCTCGCTTTCGCCTGACCCCGCACCACCGGTGAACAGGGGCGAGCCATTGAGCACAATCCCGAAGCGGCTGCCGCCATCCTTGGCCGGGCGCATCTTGCTGATCAGGTGCAGCAGGAACAGGAGCGAGCCATCGCTCACCCGCGGCAACCCCGGCCCGAAGCGACCGGCAAAGCCGAGCTGCTCGGCTTCGCGGCGAATGAATGTCTCGATCTTCTTCCAGTCCACCCCAAAGGGCGGATTGGAAAGCATGTAATCGAAGAACAGCCCCTGCAGGCCGTCGTCGCTGAGGGTGTTGCCAAAGATGATGTTGCGGATGTCCTGGCCCTTGATCAGCATGTCGGCCTTGCAGATCGCGTAGCTCTCAGGGTTGAGCTCCTGGCCAACCATCACCAGCCGGGCCAGCGGGTTCAGCTCCAGCAGATGCTCCTCGCCCACGCTGAGCATGCCGCCGGTGCCGCCCGTGGGGTCATAGAGCGTGCGCACCACGCCGGGCTGGGTGAGCGCTTCGCCGTCTTCGATGAAGATCAGGTTCACCATCAACCGGATCACTTCCCGGGGCGTGAAGTGCTCCCCGGCCGTTTCGTTTGACAGTTCAGCGAACTTACGGATCAGCTCCTCAAAGACCAGGCCCATCTCGGCATTGCTCACCGTGGTGGGGTGCAGATCGATCTGGGCGAAGCGCTCGGCCACCAGATACAGCAGGCCGCTTTTCTCCAGCCGGTCGAGCTGCAGGTGGAATTCGAACTTCTCGAAGATGTCGCGCACCTCAGCCGTGAAGCCCTGCACGTAGGCCCGCAGGTTCTCTGCGATGTTCTCCTGGTCCCCCATCAGTGCCTTGAGGCTGAGGGGGGAGACATTGCAGAAGTTCAGCCCTGCTGCCCGCAGCAGGAACGGTTCCGGGTCGAGCCCCTGGCCCTCACGCAGCTGCTTCTCCGCCAGCACCGCCTCCTTGCTGGGCTCCAGCACGCAGTCGAGCCGGCGCAGCACGGTGAAGGGCAGGATCACCTTGCCGTAGTCGCTCTGCTTGTAATCGCCCCGCAGCAGGTCGGCCACGCCCCAGATGAAGGCCGAGAGGTTCTGCTTGCCGCTGGGCTGGGGGCCTGGTGACGGGGCCGGCGCTGGCGTTGCTCTGGTGCTGGTGTTGGTGTTGGTGGGTGCTGCCTGCGGGGGGGCACTGCCCGGCAGGCTCACCGAGCCGCCCCGTCCCCGCCCCGCCAGAAGCAGACCGGCGCTGAGCAGGGGGGCCTTGACACCGTCGTAGGTGGGCTCGTCCCAGCCCAGCAGCTCCCGCAGCTTGCCGTTGCCGGCGCTGCCGCCGAGGGCCTCCAGGGCGCCGAGCAGCTCCTGCTGCTGGTCGTTGGTTTCCATCCCCTGCTCAGACCCGCGCATCACGGGGCCAAGTCTGGCCCGCTGCACCCTGGCGCGATGGCGCCACCCACCAGCGACGGCACCCACTGCGGCAGCACCTCGGCGCTGCCGTACCAGCGCTCGGCGAACCAGCCGCCGTGGCCCACGTCCTCCAGCACCAGGGGCTCGGCGCCGGTCAGCAGGGCGGAGCTGAGGGGCACCAGGCCGTCGCCGCGGCTGCTGGGGTCGTTGTTGATGGCGTCGTAGGAGCGGGCCGTGAGCCGGCGGGCGCGGGGGCGCAGCTGCTGCGGCTCGATGGCGCCGGCCACCGCCAGGTAGGCCAGCTCCTCCTGGAAAAAGGCGCCGGGGTAGCGCCGGTCCACCAGCTGGCGCAACGCCGTGGCGCGGATCGCCTGGTGGGGGCTGCCCAGGGTCACCAGGCTCTGCACCTGGCCGCGCAGCCCGTACACCCGGCCGGCGAAGGGTTCATCGCCCAGCAGCAGCCGCAGCATCACACCGCCGGAGCTGTGCCCCACCAGGTTCACCTGGCCCGTGGGCGAGGCCGCCGCCAGCTCCAGCAGCAGGGCCTGGGCGCGATTGAGCAGGCGGGTCCAGCCCAGGCTCCAGCTGGTGAGCAGCCAGTCGCCGCGGCTGGCCGGCACCACCGCCACCGGCTGGCCCGTGGTGTCTTCCATCGCCGCCGCCATCGGCGCGTAGGCCTCAGGCGTGATCAGAAAGCCCCCCAGGATCAAGGTGGGAGCGGGCTGCAGGCTGGTCATTCGCGGAACACCGCCAGGGCCGCCAGCACACCGCCGCCGAAGCCGCTGAGGTGGCCGATCCAGCTCACCCCCGCCGGCGAAAACAGGGGAATCAGGCTGGGCAGCACGCCGCCATAGGCCACCAAGGTGACCAGCGAGAGCAGGATCGAGACGGGTCGCTTCTCCAGCCAGCCGATCACCAGCAGGTAGCCCAGCAGTCCGTACACCACCCCGGAGAGGCCGTGGCTGCCCACCGGCCACCACAACCACACCGGGATGGCGGCCACCAGCACCCCGATCCACACGGCCAGGTAGTCGCGGCGGCCCCGCAGCAGCACCAGCCACGACAGCGGCAGGAACACCAGGCTGTTGCCGATCAGGTGGTTGAAGCCGCTGTGGCTGAACGGCGCCGTGAGCACCCCCACAAACGAGCCACCCGGCAGCATCGGCAGGTTCCAGCGGCCTCCGAACACCAGCTGGTCCACCAGCTCCTGGCCCCAGGCCACGGCCAGCAGCGCCAGCGGGATCACCAGGTTGGCCCCCAGGCGCGCCAGGGCCTGATCAAGCCGGCGGGCCAGGGACACGGTGTTGTCTGCCATCTCGTCAGCCATGCAGCAGGTTGATGCGATACAGCACATCTTCGAGGGCATCGGCCGCCAGCAGGGCGGCGTAGCGCTGGGGATTCTCCCCATCGATGCAGCTGGCCAGGGGGTTGAGCACGGTGCTCGGGGTGGGGTGGCAGAACTGCACCACGCTCAGGCGCGCTCCGCTGCTGCCCTCGGGTGCCACCACCCGGTGCCAGCCGGTGGGGATGCGGCCGTTGCTCAGCCGCTCCAGCATCAGGCCGCTGTTGATGATCACCTGCCCCTCCGGCGCCAGGGCGTCCAGCCACTGGCCCTCCACCAGCACCTGCAGGCCCGCTGCCGTGGCCCGCGGCAGGGCGGTGATCAGGTTGATATCGCCATGGGCCGCCGCCCAAAGGTGCCCGCCGGCGGGGGCGGCGGCCATCGGCGGGTAGTGGATCGCCCGGGTGAGGGTGGGGGCATCGCGCACCACGGCATCAAAGAAGTCCACGTGCAGGCCCAGGCCTGTGGCGATCACCCGCAGGAAGCGGCGCTGCAGGTCGGCCAGGCTGGCGTGGAAGCGCTCCAGCACCGCGGTGATCCCCGGCACTGCAGCTTCCGGCAGCAGCTGCTCCGGATACAGCAGCGGAAAGCGGCGGCGCAATGGGTGGTGGGCCGGCAGCGGGGCCGCCCAGTTGAGCATCTCCTTCCAGTCGGCCCGGCTCTCACCCGCCGCCGTTTCCACCAGGGTGCCGGTATAGCCGGTCTGGCCGCAGGCCTCGGGCCGGCTGAACACCTGCTTGCGGGGGCCCTCGAGGGCGAAGAACGCAGCCAACAGCCCGTAGGCCTCATCGAGAAGGGCGGCAGGCAGGTCACAGCGGGTGAGCACGAAGCCCGTGCCCAGGCTGCGCATCACCCCGTCCACCACGGCCTGCTGCTGGCCTGTGGTGCCCTGCTCAAAGACCAACAGATCCACATCGAGGATGGCTTGTGCCATCCGCCCCCCTCAACTGCAGCTGGGTCTACCGCAGGCCGGGGCTCACTGCACAGGGGCGTGCAGCACCTCCATCACGTCCAGCAAGGGGGTGCTGTCGGCTTCAGGCAACTCCAGGGTGGCCGCCAGGGTGCTGAGGATGTTCTGCTCGTCGGCCTGGAGTGGGCCATCGGAGCGCATGATCTCGGCGGCCGTGGCAAAGGCGGTGCGGCGCAGCTCCGGGGTGAGCCCGGCGGCCGCCCGCAGCATCAGCTGCTGGGCGCCCTGGCTGCGCAGCCGCCCCAGGAGCCCGTCGATCATCAGGGCCACGTCCTGATCGGCCAGATCCACGTAGGGGTGGCGGTAGTCGATGGCGTGGCGCAATGCGCGGGTGCCGGCGGGACTGAGCACCCCATCCCACGACACGGCGGCCAGGGCGATGGCCAGGAAGGCCTCGGGGGCGGCCATGGTGGCCTCAGCCCTGCTGCTGGGCGAGCCGCTGTCGGCCATGACTTGCATCTCCAGGGTGCCGGTGAGCATCGGGACAAACACGATTGCTCTCAGTTGAAGCAACCGCCGGGGGGTGATTCCGTGCCTTCGGCCACCGAAACGGCCGATTGAGTGCTTGTGCTCAGTTGGGCATGGTCACGAATTCCTCGGCCACCGAGGGATGCAGGGCCATGGTGCGGTCGAAGTCGGCCTTGGTGGCCCCCATGCCGATGGCGATCGCCGCCATCTGGATGATCTCGGCGGCGTGCTCGCCCACCATGTGGCAACCCAGCACCTTGCCGGAGGCGCGCTCCACGATCAGCTTGAGCAGCACCCGCGGGCCGCTGGCGGGCAGGGCCTGGCTCATCGGCCGGAAGCGGGCCCGGTGCACCTGGATCGCATCCTGACCATGGCGCTCCACCGCCTGCTCCTCGGTGAGGCCCACGCCGGAGAGTTCCGGCTGGCTGAACACCGCACTGGCGATCAGGTCGTGATCCACCTGGCGCGGCCGGTTGCCGTACACCGTGTCGGCGAAGGCACGGCCTTCATCCACCGCCACCGGGGTGAGATTCACCCGGTCGGTGACGTCACCCACCGCATAGATGCCGGGCACGTTGGTGCGCTGGTCGGCGTCCACCGGGATGCGATGGCCCTCCACCGCCACGCCGGCGGCCTCCAGGTTGAGCCCCTCGAGGAAGGGGCGGCGGCCGGTGGCCAGCAGCACCCCGCCGCAGGCCAGCTGTTCACCGCTCTGGGTGGTGAGGGTGAGCTGGCCGGGCTCACCGCTGATGGCGGCGGGGGAGTGGGCGAAGCGGATCGCAATGCCGTCGGCCTCCATCGCCTCAGCCACCGCGTCGCTGGCCTCGCGATCAAAGCCACGCAGCAGGTGGTCGCCCCGCACCAGCTGGGTCACGCGCACCCCCAGGCCATTGAGGATGCAGGCGAACTCGCAGGCGATGAAGCCGGCGCCCACCACCACCACGGCCTCGGGCAGGCTCTCCAGCAGGAACATGTCGTCGCTCACCCAGCCCAGCTCGGCACCGGGGATGGCCGGCCGGTGGGGTCGGCCGCCCACGGCGATCAAGGTGCGCTCCCCCTTGACCAGGCGCTCACTGCCGTCGCCCGATCGCACCAGCACCTCGCCGGGGGCCTGAAAGCGGCCCCAACCGCTCACCAGCTCCACCCCGGCCTTCTGCAGAAAGCTGATGTGCAGCGTGTTGAGGCGATCCACCTCGGCCCGCACGTTGGCCAGCAGCCGCCCCGGATCGCGGCGCACCTCGCCCGGGTCCCAGCCGTAGCTGGGGGCGGCCTCGAGCAGGTGGCGATAGGCCGAGCCGTACACCAGCAGCTTCTTGGGCACGCAGCCGCGGATCACGCAGGTGCCGCCCACCCGGTCGCCCTCCACGATCGCCACCTTGGCGCCGTAGGAGGCGGCGCGCTTGGCGGCGGCCAGGCCGCCGGAGCCGGCGCCGAGCACGATCAGGTCGAAGCAGTCAGCCATGGGAGAGCGGCGGCGAGGGACGGGGCGTGGATCGGTGGCGTGGAGGGATGTTGGCTGGCCATGTGGGGGCCAGCCCCGGCAGGGCAGCGCTGGGTTGGAGAGTCGGTGGCCGGATCAGCCCTCGAACGCGCGGCGGGGGGCGGTCACGCCGGCGGGCTCGCTGCCTTTGAGGTAGGCCAGCATCGTGTCGGCATCGGACACCTCGAAGGGGTCGAGGGGGCAGTTGTCAGCGAACTCCGGTTCGCGGAAGAGCTTCTCGATCCGCCCGTCGTTCACCAGCATCGAGTAGCGCCAGGAGCGCATGCCGAAGCCCAGGTTCGACTTGTCCACCAGCATGCCCATCTTGCGGCTGAACTCTCCGTTGCCGTCGGGCAGCAGGAACACGTTTTTTGCACCGATCTGCTTGCCCCACTGGAACATCACGAAGGCGTCGTTCACCGACAGGCAGATGATCTGGTCCACACCGTGGGCGCGGAACTCCTCGTGGAGCTCCTCGTAGCGGGGCAGGTGGTTGGAGGAGCAGGTGGGGGTGAAGGCGCCGGGCAGGGCGAACAGCACCACCTTGCGGCCCTTGAAGATCGCGTCGCTGGTGAGGTCCTGCCAGCGGTAGGGGTTGGGGCCGGGCACCGACTCATCCCGCACGCGGGTGTGGAAGGTGACGCTGGGAACGTGGTCAAGCATGGCTCGATGGGCTTGGGGAAAGGAGTCGTGGGCCGATATGTCGTAGCGACCGGGTTTGAACGGGACGGCTTGCCGCCGCATGCCCCGGATATTAACCCATAATCAGTCCGTCTAAGCTCTGTTACGCATACCATTGTCTGCAGGTATCCGCCTGGGTGCTGCCCGCCGCCGCCAGCCGCTCACTGGCAGCGGTGGCGTGTAGGGTTCTGGGAAAGGAAGAACACCCAGCTGACGGGTTGCGTCCTGCATTGCACTCCCATGGAGCCGGGCGCGCCCCGATCCCTGCGCTTGATTCGTGCCGAAAGCGCCGATCAACAGGTCGGCCATCCCCTCTCGCCATGGCAATGCTGGACGCAGCAGCAGCCAGACCTCAGAGCAGCCATACCCAGGCCGATGTCTTCCAGTCCACGTGCGTTTCAGCCATGACCCAACCCATCAACAGACCGTCCATCAACAGACCATCCATCGACAGACCCACCATCAACAGCCAGTCCATGAGCTCCCAGACCTACGGATCCAATCCTTCAGGCCGTCGCAGCACGCCGATCGGCGCCCAGCACAAGGCCTCGGCCAGCAGGCCGCCCAGCCCCCGAACCTCCGCAGCCAAGCCGGCCACCAGCCGGTCCCATGGCGCGGCACCCACCTGGGTGGAGCTATTGGGCGAGCGCTGAGTGGCTCAGGGCTCGCCAGCCAGGCGATTCCCCTCCCAGCGGTTCCCTCGCCAGCAGCCATCCGCCAGCTCCGCACAGCCGCGCACCTGGGCGGGACGGCCCAGATACACCCAGGCCTGCCGGCCGTCCCCCAAAGGCAGGAGCTGGCGCTCGTACTCCCGCGGGTGATCCTCCAGCACGTCCAGCTCGGCCAGCACCGCCGCCGACACGGCATAGAGCTCCGCCAGCACCCGGGCCCCGGGTTCTGGGCAGGCCACGGCCATCGGATAGGGGCCCAGGTCGTGGAGCCGCAGGCCGCTGAGCAGCGCCGGCCCCAGCCAGCGGCTCCCCGCCAGCAGACGGTGGTTGCAGGCGCCGCGCTTGAGGGTGCCGTACACGGCCACGAGCTGGTCAGCTGTTGGCGTCATGGCCGCGCCACCCCCTCCTCGCCCGCCACACCCACTCGCAGGCAGGAGCCCCGTTCGCTGGCGATCACCTCGATGCCGCTGCGGATGCGCTCGCGCAGGGCGGCCACGTGGCTGATCAGGCCGATCAGCCGGCCCCCCTCGCGCAGGCGGTCGAGCTCGTCCATCGCCAGTTGCAGGCTGTCCGGGTCCAGGCTGCCGAAGCCCTCGTCGATGAACAGGGCATCCAGGCGCACGCCGCCGCTGTGGGCCTCCACCGTGTCGGCCACCCCCAGGGCCAGGGCCAGGGAGGCCTGGAAGGTCTCACCGCCCGAGAGGCTGGACACGTCCCGATCCTCGCCGGTGAAGGCGTCCAGCACCCGCAGGCCGAGACCCGCCTTGCTGCCCCGCCGCTGGCCGCCCTCATCGCTGAGCAGCAGCTGGTAGCGGCCGGCGGTCATCAGGTCGAGGCGCTGGTTGGCGAAGCTGCAGATCTCCTCCAGATAGGCCGAGAGCACCCAGCGCTGCAGGGAGATGTGCGGACTGCTGCGGCCCAGGCAGCGGTCCGCCACCGCATGGAGCTGGTCGGCCTGCTGCTGCAGGCGCGCCACGGCGGCGCAGGCGTCCAGCTGACGCTCGGCCACCTCCGCCAGGGCCGTGAGCGCCGCGCTGAGCTGGGCCTGGCGGCGGAGCAGGGCGTCACGCCGCTCCTGCGCCTGGTTCAGAAGCTGCACCGGTGCCTCCAGGTCGGGGGGCTCGCTGGGGAGGTGCTGCAGGTCGGGGTCCGCCAGCTGCTGCTGGTGCTGCAGCAGGGTCTGGTCGTGGGCGCGGATGCGGTCCTGCCAGGCCTGGCGCTCGCTGGCGGCGGCCAGGGCCGCGACCAGGGCCTGGGCCGTGCTGAAGCCGGCCGCCGTCCGGTCGGCCGCCAGGCGGCTGGCCAGCTCGGCGGCCAAGCTGGCGTCCTGGTTGCGCTGCTGCAGCGCGTCGGCCAGCCGGGCCAGCTGCTCCTGCAGTTCGCGCTGCCGCTTCAGAATCTCACCCGGATTGCGGCCGCTGTGGGGCCCCAGGGCAAGCCCCAGCCGGGCCTGCTGGTCGGCCAGCTGGGCCTGCAGGCCGCGCAGCCGCTCCTCCTGCTGGCTGTGCTGCAGGCGGCGCTGTTCCAGCCGTTGCCGGAAGGCCACCAGCCGCTGCTCCAGATCGGCCCGCTGGGTCTCCAGGATCGGGAGCTCGCCGGCAAGGAGCCTGGCCTGGTCCAGCTCCAGGCGGGCCTGGACCGCCGCCCCATGCACGGCCTGGGGGTCGCTGAGCACGAGGGGCCAGCGGCGGCTGAGGCTCTCCAGCTGGGCGGCGAGGGCACTGCTGCGGCCCTGGGCCTGTTGCACCGCCGCCTCGGCCTGCTGCTGCAGGACATCCGCCTGCTGCAGGGCTCTGTCATCCAGGCTGCCGTCCGCCGGCTGGGCCGGCTGGGGATGGCGGCTGGAGCCGCACACCGGACAGGGCTGGCCGTCGCTCAGGCCGGCGGCCAGGCGGGCGGCCATCCCCTCCAACTGAAGCTGGCGCAGCTGCAGCACCTGGGCCCGGGCCTGCTGCTGGCGCCCCTGGGCGGCCAGCAGGGCTGCCTCTGCCGCGGTGCTCTCCCGCTCCGCCGCCTGCAGCTGGGCCAGGCCCGCCAGCTGGTCCTGGCTGAGGCGGTGGGCCTGCTCCAGCCCCGCCAGCCGGTCGTGGGCGCTGCGCGCCTGCTCCAGCCGCTGCTGGCAGACGGGCAGATCGGCCTGTACCCGGGCCAACAGCTCCTCTCCCTTGCGCACCTGCAGGCCCAGCTGGGCGAGCTCGCTGCTGGCGGCCTCGATGCTCTGGGTGGTGCCCTGCCGCTCCCCCCACAGGCCCGCCAGTGCCTGCAGCTCACTGCAGCGCGTGGCGAGAGCAGCGATGCAGCGGGTGAGCTGGCCGGGATCCGGCAGCCCGCCCAGATCCAGTTGCGTGAGTTCGGCGGGCAGCAGCACCAGCCGGTTGCGCCGATCAGCCAGGGCGGCCAAGGCGGCGGCCAGCTGCTGGTCGTGCTGTCGTAACCGCTCGCCTGCCTGGCGTTCGCTCTCCAGGGCAGGACGCAGCTGCTCGGCCCGCTCGGCCCCGGCCAGCCGTTGGCGCAGCCGCTCGATGGACTCCTGCTGGCCAGCCGCCTCCTGCAGACCCAGCTCCGCCGTCTGGCGGCGTCGCCAGCGCTCCAGCAGCCGCTCCCGCTGGGCCAGTTCACGGCGCAGGGCCTCACTGCGGGTCTCCGCCTGCTCCAGCTCGGCGGCCAGTCCGCTGGCCAACTGGTTCAGGTGCTGTTGCAGATCGGCCAGCGCGGCGGGATCGGCGAGGGGCTGGTCGGCAATGGGCTGCTCAGCGGCAGATGGCTTCTCAGCGGCCGAAGGCTCGTGCTCGCTCCAGGGCTGGGCGATGGCCCGGGCCTGCTCGGCCAGCGACTGCAGCTGGCGACGTCCTTCGGCGAGGGCCGCGTAGGCCTCGCGGGCGCGGTCGTCGAGCCAGCGGCTCACCCGCTCGTAGAGCACCGTGTCGAAGAGGGTCTTGAGCAAGGTCTCGCGCTGCTCGGCTCCAGCCCGCAGCACCTCGGCGAAACGCCCCTGAGGCAGCAGGATCACCTGGCGGAACTGGGCGGCATCCAGCCCCAGCAGCCGCTCCACCTCGCGGCGCACCTCGGTGACGTTGCCGGCAACCGGCTTCTGTGCCCCGGCCTGAGCCTCAGTCTCAGTCTCAGTCTCAGTCTCAGTCTCAGGCTCAGGATCGAGCCGCCAGAGGGCGGCGCGGGCGGGCTTGGTGGTGGTGCCCTCGCCCCGGCTGCGCGGCACCTCACAGGCCGGCTGGCGCTCCACCCGCCAACGGCCACCGCCGGCGGAGAACTCGAGCATCACCCGCGGCACCTGGCCTGGGGCGGCATGGTCGGAGCGCAGGCCCTTGATGCTGCGCTCGCCCGACACCTCGCCGTAGAGCGCAAAGCTGAGGGCGTCGAGCAGGTAGGTCTTGCCCGCACCCGTGCTGCCGTGGATCAGGAACAGGCCATCGCGGGCGAGGGGATCGAAGTCGAGCCGCACCGCCTCGGCGTAGGGCCCGAAGGCCTCCAGCTCCAGGCGGTGGGGACGCATCAGGTCTCCTCGCTGCGGCCGGCGGCGCTGAGGGCCTGGCGCAGCAGCTGCACCTCCGCCTGGCTGGGCGCCCGCCCCTGCTGGTCGCTGTAAAAGGCCAGGATCCGCTCCAGGGGGTCGCGGGCTGCGCGGATCCGGCGGGTGCGCTCACTGGTGGCCAGGGCCTCCTGGCGCCCGGGCCGGTGGCGCAGCTCCAGCGCGTGGGGGAAACGCTGGCGCAGCCGGGTCATGGCCTGGCGGGGCAGGTCGTTGTCGGTGAGCACCGCCCGCACCCAGCAGCCGCGTGCCTCCTCCAGCCGGGGATCGGCCAGGAGTGTCTCCAGCGGCCCCTCCAGGCTGCGCAGCTGGCGCCCCACCGCCAGCGGGATCACCCGCACGCAGGCCAGGCCGTTGGCGTCGAACTCCACCAGGCGCACGCTCTTCTCCTGCCCCTCCTCGGAGAACGAATAGGGCAGGGGGCTGCCGGCATAGGCCAGGCGCGGGCCGTCCAGCTCCTGGGCGGCGTGCAGATGGCCCAGGGCCACGTAGTCGAAGCCTCTGAAGCTGGGCACCGCCACCACCTCCAGATTGCCCACCGACAGCTCCCGCTCCGACTCCGAACTGCGGCCGCCGGCCACGAAGGCATGGGCCACCAGCAGGGAGCGCTGGCCGGGATGGCTGGCCTGGTGGGCGCGGATCCGGGCCAGGGCCAGGTCGAGCACCTGCTGATGACGCCGGCCCTCCCCGTCAGCGAGGCCCGCCTCCCTGGCCAGGGCCGGGCCATCGAGCAGGGGTTCCAGGTAGGGCAGGGGGTACACGGCCAGGGGCGTGCCACCCTGGCGGGACTGCACCAGCAGCGGCTCGTCGCAACGGCGCCAGTCGCCCCTCACCGTCACCCCCAGCGCCGTGAGCAGCTCGTCGTAAACGGCCACCCGCACGTGGCTGTCGTGGTTGCCGGCGATCGCCACCACCACCGCCCCATCGGCCCGCAGTCGGCGCACGGTGTCGGTGAACAGGGCCACCGCCGGGGCTGGGGGAATCGCCCGGTCGTACAGATCACCGGCGATCACCACCAGGTCCACCTGCTCCTGGCGGCAGAGATCGACGATCCGATCCAGCACCGCCTCCTGCTGGTCGAGCAGGGACGCCCCATGGAAGCTGCGGCCCAGATGCCAGTCGGAGGTGTGCAGCAGGCGCACCGGCGTCAGTCCCAGCGGGTGGGGTCGGAACTGGGCTGGAAGCGGCCGAAGTCCAGCGGACGCTCCATCAGATCGGCGGTGATCGTGCTGCAGAGCGTATTCAGCGGCAGGGAGAAGCAGCTGCCGTCCCGGTCGAACGGGCCCTCCACGTAGGAGCCGATCCGCTCGGCCACCAGGAAACCAAGAAACAGCACCGCCCCCACACCCAGGGGGGCCTCGAGCTTGAGCTGCAGCAGCAGCTGCAGGCCGTACATCCAGGTGATCAGGCGCACGAACACGTCGTAGGAGGCAGGGATCGGTGTGTTGCGGATGCGCTGCAGACCGCCGATCGAATCCAGGCAGCGGTTGGACACCTCCACCAGCTGCTGGCGGCCCCAGTCGTTCACCCAGCCGTCGGCATGGAGGTCGTGCACGGCCTGGGCGCGGCGGCGGCAGAGCTCCTGCAGGCTCAGCTGCCGTGGCAGATGGAGGTCATCCAGCAGGCCGTCGATGGTGTCGCGCAGGTCGGATCGCCAGTAATTGCGCAGCTCGAAGTTGAGCAGCCACACCTGGGCCACCTGGTATTCCAGCAGGCGCCGGCCCCGGGCGGTGCGCAGCCGCTGGCCGCCCACATGGGCCAGCAGGGTGTCGCGCCACTGGCGGCTCTGGTTCACGATCGCGCCCCACAGGCTGCGCGCCTCCCACCAGCGGCCGATGGCCTGGGTGTTGCGGAAGGCGATGAAGATCGACACGGCGATGCCGAACACCGAGAGGCCCATGGGCGTGATCTGCCAGGGCAGGGCCCGCGGGCCCCGCAGCCAGGCAAACAGGCAGAACGCCAGCCAGAGAACCAGGTCGTAGCGCATCCGCCAGAGCAGCTGCAGCAGCACCACGCCGTAGTCGAGCCGCTGGGTGCGCGGCGGATCCCCATGGGGACCGACCTGGATCGGAACGGAGGCCATCGCGGGCTGGCGGAGCTGCGGCGCCCCACCCCTAGCGCAGAGCCGGAACCTGGCGCGGTCGCATCCCTGCTCAGCTGCTGCACCACGCAATCCGGACAGTCATCGCCAAGCCTTCTCCGCGCAAAGAGGTTCTAACGCGTCGCCATCGCCTGCTGGCCGGCCCTGTGCTGGTCGGCGCTGGCCCGGATCGCCGCCAGCTCCTCATCCGGCAGTTTCTCCAGCTGCTTGATCACCAGGGCCATGCGGGGATTGCGGCGCAGCTGATCGGCATGGCGGGCCAGGAAGTCCCAGTAGAGGGCGTTGAAGGGGCAGGCCTTGTCGCCCCTGCGCTGTTTGGGGTTGTAACGGCAGCCCTTGCAGTAAGTGCTCATCCGGTTGATGTAGTTGCCGCTGGCGGCGTAGGGCTTGCTGGCCAGCAGGCCGCCATCGGCGAACAGGCCCATGCCGATCACGTTGGTCTGCATCACCCAGTCGAAGCCGTCGATGAACATGCGGTGGAACCAGGCGGTGAAGGCCTGGGGATCGAGGCCGGCGATCAGGCCGTAGTTGGCCAGCACCATCAGCCGCTGGATGTGGTGGGCATAGCCGCTGGCCGCCAGCTCGCCGAGCACCGTGTCCATGCAGGCCATACCGCTTCCGCCCAGCTGCTCCAGCCAAACCGGCAGGGGCTGATCGGCGGCGAAGTGGTTGCGCTGGGGGTAGTCGGGCCCGAACCACCAGTAGAGGCCATGGGTGTATTCGCGCCAGCCCAGGATCTGGCGGATCACCCCCTCCAGCGAGGCCAGGGGCGTACCCCGCTCCAGACCCGCCTGCTCCATCCGCCGGATCACCTCCAGGGGCCCCAGCAGGCCAAGGTTGAGGTAGGGGGAGAGCAGGGCATGCCAGAGGCTGGGCTGGCCGCCCACCATGGCGTCCTGGTAGGGGCCGAAGCCATCGAGGCGGCTGGCGATGAAGTGCTCCAGCACCGCCAGGGCCTGCTGCCGGGTCACCGCCCAGCGGAAGGGCGCGCTGCGGCCGGGCAGTCCGGCTTCGCCCCTGCTTGCCAGCTCCGCATCGAGCCGTTCCACCTTGGCGATCACGGCCTGGGTGATGGCGTCGGGTTCGAAGCGGAGCGGCTCGGGGCCCACCAGGCCCCTGGGCGGTGGCTTGCGGTTGGCCTGGTCGTAGTTCCACTGGCCGCCCAGGGGCTGGGAGCCGGGCGGTTCGGCGGCGGGATCCATCAACACCCCGAAACGGCGGCGGCCCTCCCGGTAGAACAGCTCCAGGCGCAACTGTTTGTAGGGCCGGGCCCAGGCGGCGAACTCCTGCCGGCTCCAGAGGAAGGCGTTGGAGAGATGCCAGTGCAGGGGAACCGGCAGGTTGAGCCGCTCGATCGCCTCGCGGAACGGCCGCTCGGCCGGTTCCATCACCTCGAGCGCGCTGATCCCGTGCCGGGCAATCCAACCCGTGAGAGCCTCGGCGAAGCTGCCGGCCTCCAGGTGGTCCACCGTCCAGCCGGCGGCACGCAGCTCGTCCGCGAAGTGGCGCATGGCACTCCACACCAACACCAGCTTCTGGCGGTGGTAGCGGCGCCAGGCCAGCACCGAGCTGCTTTCGATCAGCAGCAACCGGCACTGGGCGCGGGCCCCTGCCCGCCCAAGCTCAGCCTCCAGTGCCTGCAGGGCGGAATGGTCGGGACTGAGCTGGTCGCCGAGGATCCAGATGCCGCGCATGGAATGGGACATTCACAACCACAGCACCCAGCCTGGTTGAGGGGGGGACCGGGCCCGAGCGCAATCGCCTCAGGCCGAACCGAAGGCCACCTGGCAGGCGGCGTTCAGCAGTTCCGCTTCAGCCCTGGACTCCGGCACGAAGCCGTCGAGGGTGCCCCGGTCACAGTCGGCGGTGAGGTCGATCTCGTAGCCGTCGGACACCACCGCGAAACTGGTGGAACGAGTGCCCACCGGCCGCACCGTGCCGTACAGGAGCAGATAGCTGCTGTTCGGCACCACGATGTAGGTGGTGTTGCGGGCCACCGCGTTATCGACGGCGGCGTTGATGATCGCCGCCGTTGCCAGGGTGGTGATCCCCCAGGCTGCCGCGTTCGGCCCCCACCAGCTCCAGCGGGGGCTCGACCATCCCCCGTACCAGCCCACCGGCCAGGGCCGGGCCGCTCCCCAGCCGGGGCGTGCCCAGCCGGGATAGCCGTACCAGCGGTCCCAGCGATCCCAGCGCCGGCGGGTGCTGCGCCAGCGGTCGTCCCGGCGGTCATTGGCCCGATCGAGGCGTTGGTCGAGGCGGTCGTCCCGGCGATCCCGGCGCTGATCCAGGCGATCGTCCCGCCGGTCCCGCCGCTGGTCGAGGCGATCCTGGCGGCCCCGATCGATCGAGGGGCCGCGATCCGCCACCCGGTTGCGTTCCGCCGGTCGGTTGCGATCCGCCACCCGATTGCGATCCGCCACCCGGCTGCGGTCCCGGCGGCTGCCATCCGCGCCCCGGCCACCGCCGCTGATGGCAGGGCTCCCCCGGCCGCGGCTGTTGCTGGTCCAGCCGCCCTGGGTTTGCCGCGACCCCCGGGTCATGCCCGGGGCCGCGTTGCGAAAGCCGGAGTTGCCGCCACCCCCACTGCGTGGCCGCTCGCGGTTGCGGTTGCCCTGGTTGCCCCCACTCTGATTGCGGCTGCCCTGATTCGTCCTGCCACCGCTGCGGTTGCCGCTGCCGCCACCGCCGGCGGCCGGCCGGCGCTGCTGGGCTATCCAGCTGCTGGCCCCATCGCTCGCTGCCGGCGAACTGGCAAGGGCAGGGTCAGCAAGGCCAGCCGGCACCAGCAGTAGCCCGGCGAGCACCATGCCGATCAAGGGCCTGCCTGGATGGGTAAGGCTGGTCATTGCACGACCTCGCAGCCCTGGTCGTAGCAGGTGAGCAACAGGCGGCCATCGTCGCCGAAGCGCACGAGCACCCGATCGCGACCCTCGAGTTCGTCAACCCGCTCCTCGCGCACGCTGTTGAGATAGTTGGGATTGAGCACGCACAGATCCCGCCCGTCAAAGCAGATGGTGTTGGTGGAGAACTGCGCTTCGGCCGACCGCAGGGAACGCCATCGCCCCGTTGCCGCGTCCTGGCGCTCCATCCGCAGGGGCCCATCGCTGATCCGGATCGTCTCCACCTGGGTGCCGATCGTGTGGCGGTACACCGTTGCCCCGTTGTCTTCCCGCGCGTCCACCACGCAGTCCACCGCTCTGGCGCCGCCGAGTGAACAGGTGGTCTCCAGCCGGTAGAGGGGTACAGCGGCGGGCTGGCCGGCCGCATGCCCACCAGAGAGAAGCAGCGGTGTCAGCAGGAAGGGGGCTACAGCGGCCACAGACAGGCAGAGAGTCTGGGCGTGCAGGCGATGGTGCGGCATCGGGGACCGGGCTGGAGGGAACGTCCAGGCAAAGGTCCACTTTCGATCTCTGCCGGCCTATCGCCTGCCTGCCGTTGCAGTTGGTCACGGGCCAGCAGGACAGAAGACCCTCCATCCCTGCAGGCCCCCCTGCCTAACCTGCATGCCTCTGCCGCCCCCTCCCGGTGAGCACACCAGCCCAGGGCAACGACCAAGGCCAGCCGCCGGTACAGCCCCAGCCGGTGCTCAAGCGCATTGATCAGGCCCTGTTCGATGCCGTGGCCCTGCAGGCCCGGGAGGCGCCCCGCCGGCGCCGGAACCACAACCTGCACCAGGAGAGCGATGCGGTGCAGCGCTTCCTCAACGTGCTGCAGCCCGGCACCTACGTGCGCCCCCATCGCCACCTGCGCGAGCAGCCGGGCGCGGGCTTTGAGTGTTTTGTGGTGCTGCAGGGGGAGATCGGCCTGCTGCTGCTGGATGCTGAGGGCACTGTGCTGGAGCGCCTGCGGTTGCAGGCCCGGGGACCCCTGCGGGGGATCGAACTGGCGGAGGGCCAGTTCCACACCCTGGTGGCCCTGTCCGCCGATGCCGTGATGTTCGAACTCAAGCAGGGCCCGTACCAGCCCACCAGCGACAAGGACTTTCTGCCCCAGTTCCCCGCCGAAGGCACGCCCGCCGCCTCTGATCAGGAGCGGCGCTGGCGCGCCCTGTTCGAGCCCGCGGCCTGAGCGGCCAGGCCCAGCTGCTCACGCCCCCGGAACGGCTCCAGCCAGATCACCAAAGCCAGCCAGTGGATCAGCACCGGCGGCCAGAGGGAACCGGTGAAGCCATAGGCCAGGGAGCAGGCCACCCCCAGCAGGGTGGCCTGGAACAGGAAGCGCGGGTCGTCGAACAGGGCCCGGGCCTGGGGATACCAGAGCCGGGCCGCCACGGGGTGATAGAGCACGAACAGGCCGAGGCTGAGGGCGTTCCAGGCCAGCAGGGACTGCCAGGGGAAGCCTTCGATCGGGTGGGGGATCAGCAAAACCCGGAACAGCAGTTCCTCCACCAGGGCCGGCAGCAGCAGCAGCTTCGCCAGCCGCGGCAGGGCCTCGGCCAGGGGAGGCCACTGCATGGGCAGGCTGAGGAAGCCGCTGGCCACACCAAGGGCCAGCGCCAGAGCCCCATACCCCGCCAGAACGAGCAGGCTGCGGCCCAGATCGCCCGGCTGGAAGGGCGGTAACAGGCTGGCCAGCACCCGGTTGAACAGGGTGCCCAGCACCGGCAGGTGGCCCAGCAGGGAGGTGGGATCCACCGGCAGCAGTTTGGGGGCAGCCGAGGGGATCTGGTTGGTGCGGATCAGCCAGATCGGCAGACCGGCGCGCAGGATGTCCGCCGCCATGGCGTCGTGGGCGCGGCGGGGCAGCATCGAATTCCAGCTGAGGAGCACATCCCCCAGCTTCTGGCTGCTCTCAAAGCCGCCGCTGCCGCCATCCAGGCTGCGGGCGGCGTTGTGGCGCCAATCGGGGCGCGGACGGCCAAAGGGGGTGAGCCAGCGATCGAGGGCCGTGGCCAGCCTGGCCAGCCGCTTCTGGTCGCCCGCCTCAAGATCGCTGAAGGCCTGGCCCTGGCGCAGCTGCTGGATGGCGATCCACAGGGCCTGGCTGGAATCCTGCACACAGGAGGTGGCCGCGGTGACCATCGCCACCCCGCCACCATCACCGCTGCGGTAGCGGGCAGCCAGGATCTCGGCCTGGAGGGCGAGGGCATTGAGCACCCGCGGCTCCATCGGCACCAGCACATCGGAGAAGGGGCGCGACCCCAGCCAGCCGCGCTGCAGGTTGCCGGCGTAGGCGCTCCAGTGCTGGCTGCCGGCCACGATGCCGTTGGGATTGTTGGCATAGATCTGGTGGTAGCGGATCGCCAGCCGCGGCTCACCGCTCACGGCGTCGCGCACCACCTCGGCCTCGCCGAAGGCGAAGTGCCCCGTGGTGGTCCAGAGCGGGCTGGGCTCGGCCTGGGTGCCGCCGATCCCGCCGAACAGATGGATCAGCAGGGCCCGCTCCCCCACCTGCCATCCCGGCGGCACCGCCCCATCGGGCACCAGGGCGGTGGTGTGCAGGCTGCCGGGTTGGCTCTCGGCGGCACTCCAGTTGGCCAAGCGCAGATGGTTGAGGCTGGCGGCCGTGCCGTCCCGCTGGCGTTGGGGCGAGAGGGCCGTGATCTGGCGGGGTTGCAGGGCCTGCACAGTGAACACGCCATCGGCGGCAGGAGCCCCCTGGATCTGCCAGCCCTGCTGGTTGAGCGGTGCGTCCATCAGCCCGGAGAGGTTGAAGGCCTGGCGGCCAAAGCGGTCGGGGGGCAGGCGGGGAAAGCGGATGCGCTCCTCAGGCCCGTCGAAACGGCCGCTGGCCGGATTGAAGTGCCGCACCAGCACCCGGTCGTCATCGGCCTGGGCACTGACCTCGGCCGGGGCCTCCAGCAGCTGCACCAGCCCCTGCCAGCGGCCGGTGATCTGCACGGGCGGGCGGCTGATGACCAGGCCGTCGTCCGCGACGTTCACGCCCTCCAGGGCCACGGTCACGTCGTCCACCGGCCGGGCGCCCGCCAGCGACTGCAGGGGGCCCACCCGGTCGCGGCCATTGAGTCGGCTCGGCACCACATTGTGGCTAGCCTCCAGCTTGCGGGCGTTCTCACCAAAGCGGATGTCCACGGTCACGGCCTCGACGATCCGCCGCAGGTCCGGGCGATCCGCCCAGCGCAGACGCCGGCGGCTGCCGATCAGGGCCTGCTGGTCCGGCGGTGCCTGCTCCAGTTCGATCCACACCCAGTCGCCAGGGGTGGCGGCGGCCTCGGCAGCACTGGGCAGGATCAACCGGCCGAGCCACTCGGCACTGGGGCTGTAGCGGTCAGCGGCCGGTCGTTGGGAGAGGGGATAGGTCTCCGGCCGGTTCCAGGGTGACTGGCGGGCCAGGGCGTCGCTGCTGATCGGCAGGGGATCGCCCGGTGTTCCCACCGTGCTGGCCTGCAGCTGGGGGGCAGAAAGCAGCGTGAGCACCATGGCCAGACTCAGAATCCAGGCGAAGCAGCGGCGAGGGGCCAGGTGGGCCAGGGCAAGCGCCATGGATCACACCTCCCCGGCCAGGCGACAGGCCCGCCGCGCCATGGCGGCGGCGTAGCCCCGGTCCACCGGCCCGGCCTGGGGGCTGAGCACGCCATTGCGGCAGTCCACCACCAGCCGCTCGCGGTGGCCCTGCTGGTCGTTCACCCGCAGGCGCAGTTGCCAGTGGTGCTGGGCGCTGCGGGTGATCTCATCGCCGCACACCGGACCCACGCACAGGCCAGGCGCCGCCAGGACGGCACCGCGCAGGGGCAGGGGCAGCAACAGCAGCGTGATCAGCAGGCCCACGAGCAGGCTGCTCCAGAGCAGGGTGGGCAGCAGGGGCCTCAACTGGCCAGCTCCATGGGGATCGGTTCAGCGCCATTGTCCATGGGCCGCTTCGTTTCAGCTGGATCAGCTTCCGGCTCCTCGCCTGGCTGGCTGGCTTCGGGCAGGCCGTCCACTGGCTCGGTGTCGATGGGGTGGAAGTACTCCCACACCTGGCGGGCAAGAGCCGGGCCCAGGCCTGGGGCTGCGGCCAGCGTCTCAACACTGGCCAGCTGGATGGCGTCGATCGAGCGGAAGTGGGCCAGCAGTTCCTTGATCCGCTTGGGCCCCAGGCCGGGGATATCGGAGAGACGGGAACGGGTCATGCGCTCACCCCGCTGCTGCCGGTGGAAGCTCACGGCGAAGCGGTGGGCCTCATCGCGCAGACGTCGCAACAACTGCACCCCCAGCTGGTCGGCCTCGCTGTCCAGCGGCTCTCTGGCCCCCGGCACGAACACCTCCTCCCGCTGTTTGGCCAGGGAGCACACCACCAGCTCCTGATCGAGGTTGAGCTCCCGCAGGGCCTCCATCACGGCCGAGAGCTGGCCCTTGCCGCCGTCGATCATCACCACGTCAGGCCAGTCGTTGAGGCCGCCGGTGTGCAGGGCCGTGCTCGCCGACCGGCGCAGCTCCCGCAGATCGGCCCCCTCGGCCTTGGCCTGGGCCCAGCGGCGGAAGCGGCGGCGGATCACCTCCGCCATGCTCATGAAGTCGTCGGAGTGACCAGCGCGCACGGTGGTGCTGCGGATCTTGTATTTGCGGTAGTGCTGCTTGGCGGGCAGCCCATCGATGAACACCACCTGGGAGGCAACGGCATCGCTGCCCTGGATGTGGCTGATGTCATAGCCCTCGATCCGCCGGGGCGGCGCCGCCAGATCCAAGAGCTGGGCCAGGTCTTCGGTGGCCAGCAGGTTCTGCTCGCTGGCCCGCTGGGCCCGCTGCAGCTCATAACTCGCATTGCGCACCACCAGCTCGATCAGGTCGGCCTTCTGCTGGCGCTGGGGCACGGCCAGCTTCACCCTGCGACCCCGCAGCTCGCTGAGCCACTCCTCGATCAACGCCTGCTGGGGCAGGGCGTGCTGCACCAGCATCTCCGGCGGGATCTCCACCCCCTCCACCTGGCTGTAGTGCTCCTCGATCACGGTTTGCAGGATGCGGCCCACCTCGCTGCCCACCGCATCGGCCGTGTAGCCCAGCCGGCCCACCAGCTTGCCGGCCCGCATCTGGAACAGCTGCACCGCCGCCACGCGCCCGTCAGCGGCCAGGGCAATCACATCCCGGCTCACCGAGCTGTCGCCGATGCTCATCTTCTGATCGGCCGTGAGCGTGTCGAGGCCCTGGATCTGGTCGCGCACCCGGGCGGCACTCTCGAAGTCGAGCCGCTCGGCGTAGCGCTCCATCTGGGCGTGCAACAGCTCCAGCAGCTCCTCGTTGCGCCCCTGGAACACCATCGCCACCTGGCGCAGGCTGCGGTGGTAGTCCTGCGAGCTGATCTTCTCCTGGCACACCCCTGGGCAGCGGCCGATGTCGTAGTTGAGGCAGGTGCGGTCCCTGTAGAGCGGCTGGGGCCGCTGGCGCAGCGGGAACACCCGCTTCACCAGGCCCAGGGTGCGGCGCAGCAGGCCCACATCCACATAGGGCCCGTAGAAGCGATCGAGGGGCGAGCGGAAGCGGCGACGGCGGGTGATGAAGATGCGCGGGTAGGCCTCGCTCCAGGTGATGCAGAGGTAGGGGTATTTCTTGTCGTCCTTCAGCAGCACGTTGAAGTGCGGCTGGTTCTGCTTGATCAGGTTCGCCTCCAGCGCCAGGGCCTCGGCCTCGCTGTCGGTGACGATGAATTCGATCTCGCACACCTGCCGCACCATCAGGCGGATGCGGGGGCTGTGACCGTGGCCGCTGCCGCTCTGGAAGTAGCTGCGCACGCGGTTGCGCAGCACCTTGGCCTTGCCGATGTAGAGGATCCGGTCGTCGCCATCGCGCATCAGGTAGCAGCCCGGCTCGGAGGGCACCTCCTTGAGCCGGGCCCTGAGGCGGTCCGGTTGCTGCAGCAGGGGCACGGGGCTCATGGCTGCAGCCGGCCAAGCCGCGGCAGCGAATCCGGCAACGCTGGGCTCAACCGCCGTACTGCCAACCGGTGGCGCCCAGTTCCAGGGCCGGGCCGTCGGCATGCAGGGTGGCGGTCTTCACCTCGCCCACGAACACGGTGTGGTCGCCGTGGGCCACCTGGCCCACCAGCTCGCACTCCACGGCGCCCACGGCATCGTTGAGCATCGGCAGGCCCAGTTCACCCAGGCTGAACGGAGCCGCATCAAAACGGCCACCCACCCCTTTCTGGGGCTTGAAGAACACCGCAGCCAGGTCCTTCTGGTCAGCCTTGAGCACATTGAGGCTGAAGCGGCCGGTGCGCTGGATCATGCCGTTGCTGGTGCTGTCGGCCCGTACCGCCATCACCACCAGGGGGGGCTCGAAGCTTCCCTGGGTCACCCAGCTGGCCGTAAACCCGTTCACCTCCTCACCCTCGGCCACGCCGCAGATGAACACGCCATGGGGGATCTTGCGCAGCAGAGTCTTCTTGGCGTCGGCGTTCAGGGTGGGGGCCATGGCGGGCAGGGAGCGCGTATGCGCGGATCGGAGGTTGAACTCTAGAAACGGGCCGGATCGCCATAGGCTGCACAGATGCGTGCCCTTTACCCCGGCAGCTTCGACCCCCTCACCCTCGGCCACCTCGACCTGATCGAGCGGGCTGCGCGCCTGTTCGACGGCGTGATCGTGGCCGTGTTGCAGAACCCTGGCAAGACGCCGGCCTTCAGCCTCGAGCAGCGGCTGCAGCAGATCCGCCGTGCCACCCACCACCTGCAGGGCGTGGAGGTGGGCAGTTTCGACGGCCTCACCGTGGAATTCGCCCGCCGCAGCGGCGCCGGCGTGATCCTGCGGGGCCTGCGGGCGATGAGCGATTTCGAGTTCGAGCTGCAGATCGCCCACACCAATCACAGCCTGGCGCCGGGTGTGGAAACCCTGTTCCTGGCCACGGCGGTGCGGCACAGCTTTCTGAGCAGCTCGGTGGTGAAGGAAGTGGCCCGTTTCGGGGGAGAAGTGGGCCATCTGGTGCCGCCAGGTGTGGCGGAAGACCTGGCGAGGCTTTTTAATCGGTGCGACACACCCCGGGGCATCAATGGCTGAGGCCAGCATCACCGTCCTTGATCAGCTCGACCAGCTCGAGGAGGTCGTGCTGGAGGGCACCCGCGTTCCGTTCAGCGGTGGCCGTCTGGTGAACGAGCAGGACGCCATCGAGGTGATGGACGCCGTGCGGGAGTCCCTGCCGGCCCAGATCACCCAGGCGGCCGAACTGATCCGCCAGCGGGAGGAGTTCATCGCCCAGGCCCGCCGCCAGGCTGACGAGATCGTGGCCACCGCCCAGCGCGAGCGGGAGCAGCTGATCAACAACGCCTCCATCCGCCAGGAGGCCGAGCGTCAGGTTTCGGAGCTGCGCGAGCAGGCCCGCCAGCAGTGCGAGCAGCTGCTGCTGCAGGGTCGCCAGCAGGCCGCCGCCGCCGAGCAGGACCACCAGGGCCGCCTGGCCCAGATGGAGCAGCAGTTCGCCACGCGCCGACAGCAGCTGGAGCAGGAGGCGGCCGAGCGCAACCGTCTGCTGCTGGAGCAGCACGAGCGCAACCGCCAGCAGGCGATGGCCGAGCTGGAGCAGATCCGCCAGGAGGGCCTGCGCATCCAGCGGGAGAGCCAGGCGGAAGCCGAGCGCCTGCAGAACGACGCCCTGCAGTTCCGCCAGCAGACCCAGCAGCAATGCGACCAACTGGTGAGCCGCACGAGGAAGGAGGCCGCCGGCATCAGCGAGGGGGCCAACCGCTACGCCGAGCAGGTGCTGGGTGAACTGGAGGGGCGCCTGAAGGAGCTGGGTCAGGTGGTAGCGGCCGGCCGCAATGAGCTGGTGCGCCTGCAGGTGTCCGAAGGACCCACGCCGGCCGAGGGTGCGGGACGGCCCGCCGGTACAGGCGGAGCTGGCAATGGCAGCAGGGCCTCCTCCGGCAGCAAGCGCCGGCGTGTGGTCAACACCCTGCGCCAGATGGCCGGCTGAGGATCAGATCGGGCAGAGGCTGGTGTCCTGCACGTTGCGCAGCACCTGCCCGATCACCGTGTTGGGATTGCTGGAGCCGATCCCGATCGTGCTCACATAGCGGGGGCCATCATTGGTGAGCAGGATGCCGCTGATCGCCCGCACACCAGTCAGAGTACCGGTTTTGCCGTAGAAGCGGCCCTGCAGGCTGGTGCCGTTGTACAGGTTGCGCAGGCTGCCCCGCTGGCCGGCCACGGCCATGGAAGCCATGTAGTTGCGGCCATAGGGGTGCTGATCCATCCGCAGCAGCAGGGCCGTGAGGAAGCGGCTGGTGAGCCGGTTGGCCCTGTCGAGCCCGCTGCCATCAGCGATCTGAACGCCTTGCATGGGCATGGACTGGGCAAACAGCCATTGGCTGGTGCGGGTGCGGGCCTGCCCCAGATCCCAGGTGCCGGCGGCCTGCCGCATCAGCACTTCGGCGGTGAAGTTGTGGCTGTCGCTGTTGGCCAGGCTGAGCAGGTTGTGCATCGGCGCTGACAACTCCTCATGGAGGAGCACCGCACCGCCCGGCAGAGGGGCGCGGGCCGACACCATCGCCATCTGCACCCGCCCCCCCTGCTGCTCCATCGAGCGCTGCAGCAACGCCTGGAGGCGGGATGGGGGATTGGTCACGGCGTCGTGGATGGCGTTGCTGGTCACCGCCAGACGGGTGATCGGCGCGCCGTAGGCAAAGGTGCGATCCCCTGGATGCCAGCCACTGGGCCACCACTCCTGGCGGGGCTCCTCGGCCAGTTCCAGCCGCACGGCGCCGCCACCGGTTCCCGTGCTGCCGCCGGAGCCCATGGCGAGCATGGCGAAGCGCTGCAGCTGGGGCAGGGCCAGGTCGGGATCTCCCTCGCCCGTGAGGCGGAGGCTGCCATCAGGAAACTGCCAGAGTCGGGTGGAAAGCCGGTAGTCGGGGCCGAGCCTGTCAAGGGCGAAGGCGCTGCTCACCAGCTTCTGGTTGGAGGCCGGCACCCGCGGCACGGTGCCGTTGTAATCGGCGAGAAGACGGCCGCGGGCGTCGGCCACGGTGACACTCCAGGAGCCACTGGCAGCAGCCAGGGTGCCCTGCAGGCGCTGCTGCAGTGGGCCGCAGGAGAGCTGGGTCTGGAGGGTGGGCAGGCCGATGGCCGCCGGCGGCGGCGGCAGGTTGGCAAGCGTGGAGGGCTCGAACTTGGAGGGGTCGGCGGGTGGAATGCTCACCTGGGCCAGGGCCGCCCCCGGTTGCAGAACCGGGAGGGCCAGCAGCAGGGCGAGGCAGCGGCGGCGCATGGTGCAGGTGTTGGCAGACGTTGAGATCGTCATGGCTTCAACCCCTGCCGATGGCGATGCCGGTGACGGAGCCGTTCACGCGGAAGCCCTCGCCCTCGATCTCCACAGGCGCGCCCACCTTGATGTTCTGATTGCCGAACACCACGCCGCCTCCCACCTTGCGGCCCTGCCCTTCCAGCTGCAGGCGGGCATCCAGGGTGCTGAAGGTGGCTTGGTTGGGGTCGGCCGCAGTGACCACCTGGCCATTGGGCTGAAGGGACACCAGACGGCGGGGCAGGGGATCGATTGCGGCGACTCTCACCGTGCCGTGGGGCTGGTTGCGGATCACGATCGCCACCTTGCCCTCCTGCCGAGCGGCCTCAATCAGGGCGGCGGGATCGGCGACGGGTACCCCGCGCACATCCACGGTCACCGTGACTGGCACCATCGCCCCTGTGGCCTGGGCCACGGCGCCGGACAACTTGGGACTCCAGATCACCCCCCCGGCTGCGAGCACCACGGCGGCGGCGGCACCGAGATCCACCAGGCTCCAGCGTCGCGGCGAGGCCTGGGTTGATTCAGCTGCCATGGTGCATCGCAAAAGTTGGGCCAGTTTACGGAGATCGCCCCGATGGGGCCAGCGGAGATCAGTTGCGCAGACCCTCCACAAAGGCGTCGAGCGCCCGCAGGTTGCCGGCCAGCCCGGCACCGCCTTCACCGCTGAGTGCCTCCATCTGCATCTCAAGATCGGGCCGCTGGTCAAAACTGGCGGCCAGCCGGAAGCCATCCGGGTCCTGGCGGTAGAGCTCCCAGGGGCCGGGAAAGGCGAAGCGCAGGGCAGCCCCCTCCAGGGGCTGAAGGGCATAGGCGGGCTGCCACTGGGACAGGAACCCCCGCCGGCGATCGCGGGCCACGCTGCCGATGCCCACCGCCGCGTCCTCCAGGCTGCCGTTGAGCATCACCACGCAGCCCGCATGGCCTGCGCAGAGCTGCTCGAAATCGACGTAATCGGGTGGCGAGGGGGCCACGGCCAGCAGCAGGGGAGGCGTCTGCTCGGCATCTCCCCCATCGCCAGCACCCTGCTCGCCTGCCTGGCGCATCTGGCCGCGGAAATCGACGATCTGCTCAGCCAGCCCGGGGGCCTCCCGCCGTGCCAGGGCGGCACCGCCGGCATCGGCGAACACCAGCCGCACTGCCTGGCCAACCTCCTGCAGGGCGGCGGCCAGGCGCAAGGCAGGGGGCAGCAGCCGCAGTCCCTCGAAGCGCCAGTCCACACTCCAGCGGCCGCGGGCCTGGCTGGGCAGGGCGGCCAGCAGGGCCTCCAGGGCCTGGGCCTCGGCGCTGCGCAGATCGGCGGGAAGCATGTCGTCGGGCCAACTGGCGCGACCCTACGGGGTCGCAGCCAGGCGCTGGCGGGCCCGTTCCAGGGCTGGCGCCACCCCCACCAGATCATCAGGGCTGAGCCAGGGCCCCAGGCTCAGCCGCAGGCCTGAGGCGGCCTCAGCCTCGCCGAAACCCATGGCCCGCAGCACCGGACTGGCGGTCGTGCCGGTGCTGCTGCAGGCGGAACCGCTGCTCACCGCGTAGCCCTCACGCCACAGGTCGCGCACCAGGGCCCGGCCGTTGAGGGGACGCCCCGCCCGGTCTGCCACCAGCACGCTGAGATGATGGGGCAGGCGTTGACCGGTTTCGCGCCGGGGATCCGGCCCGCTGAGGCGCACGCCCTCCAGCTCCAGCAGGGCCTCCAGGAGGCCGTCCCGCAGCTGCGCCACCCGTTCCGGCTCCGCCTGTTGGCTGAGCTCCAGGGCCCGGGCCAGGCCAGCGGCCAGCACCACCGGCTCGGTGCCCGCCCGCCGCCCGCCCTCCTGGCCGCCACCAGCCAGCAGGGGCTGCAGTGCCAATCCCCGCCGCACCAGCAGGGCGCCGATCCCCCGGGGCCCCTGCAGCTTGTGGGCCGCCAGGCTGAGCAGGTCCACCGGCAGAGCGGAGAACTGCACGGGCCGGTGGCCCACCACCTGCACCGCATCCACGTGCAGGGGCACACCGGCCCGGCGGCAGAGCTCGCCGATGGCCTCCAGCTCCTGCAGGGTGCCCACTTCGCTCTGGCCCCAGATCAGCGACACCAGCCGGGTGGGGGACTCCAGCGCCTCCCGCAGAGCATGGAGCTCGAGGCGGCCAAGGTGATCCACCGGCAACGGTCGCACCTGCCAGCCCTGGCGAGCCAGCTGGGCGGCGGCCGCCACCGTGGCGGGGTGTTCCACGGCGGAGATCAGCAGGCGGCCCGGAGCCAGGGTGGCGCCAAGCCCCAACAGGGCCAGGTGAATCGACTCCGTGCCTCCGGAGGTGAACACCAGTTCGTCGGGGCTGCAGCCCAGCACGGCGGCACAGCGCCAGCGGGACCGCTCCAGGGCCTCGGCCGCCGCCAGTCCGTAGCCATGCAGGCTCGAAGGGTTGGCCCAGGCCCGGGTGTGCAGCTCGGCCATCTCCGCCAGCACCGCTGCCGCCGGGGGGGTGGTGGCACTGGCATCCAGATAGATCCCCGCCGGCGCGGCCATCACTCAGGTGCCCAGGCCGCTGTCGCGCTCGAAGCGGGCGCGGGTGCGGGCCTCAAGGGAATTGGTGGCCAGGGCCACCAGGTCGTCGAGGGAGCTGTTGTTGAGCAGGGCCTCCACCCGCTGCCTGGCCTCGGCAGAGGCGCAGGCCTCGGGTTGGATGCAGCCGTTCACGCACACCGTGGCGCAGTCGATCGCGGGGGCAGCGGTGCTGGCATCAGCATCTGCCGCAGAAGCTGCTGGCTGGGGGCGGTCGCTCCCAGCCACCGTCAGCGGATCAGCCCGGTCGGCAGCGCCCTCCCCCCACAGCTGGGGGGTCACCACGGCGTCGAACACGGCCTCGGCCGGACCGGTCATGAACAGGTGATCGCTGGCGGCATCCCAGTCGATCCAGAGGGGGCCGCCGGGCAGGTCGAGGCGGGCACTGCGGTCGGCCAGGCCGAGGCGGCAGCACACCACCAGGGTGGCGCAGGCGCCGGTGCCGCAGGCCAGGGTGGGGCCGGCCCCCCGTTCCCACACCCGCATGCGCAGGTGGTCGGCGCTGAGCACTTGCACGAAGTGCACATTGGTGCGGGCCGGGAAGGCGGGATGCACCTCCAGAGCCGCACCGAAGCGCTCCAGATCCACCTCGGCCACGTCCGCCACCGGGATCACCACGTGGGGATTGCCCATGCCGGCGGCCCCCACACGGAAGCGCACTCCGGCGGCCTCCAGTTCGCCCTGGGGAATGCCGTCCGGACCGAGCGTCATGGTGGTGGGCACCTGGTCGGGTTGCAGAAAGGGCGCGCCCATGTCCACCCGGATCGTGCCCTGGGCCTGCAGCTCCGGCACGATCCGGCCCGCCAGGGTCTCGATCTGCCAGCTGCGACCCGGCTGGTCCCCATCGCTGTCGGCCAGGAAGCGTGCCAGGCAGCGGATGCCGTTGCCGCACATCTCCGGCTCGCTGCCGTCAGCATTGAAGATGCGCATGCGCAGTTCGCCCTCGGCCCGGGGTGGCAGGGCCAGGATCACGCCGTCGGCGCCGATGCCGAAGCGGCGGTCACAGAGCCGCTGGATCCGCTCCGGCGTGAGACCGAGCCAGTCGTCAGTGCCGGCCGTGCGGCCGTCGACCATCAGGAAATCGTTTCCCAGGCCTTGGTACTTGCTGAACTGGAGCACGATGGAAACGACCAGATCCCGGTGCGAATCCTATGCAGAGCTTCCTTGAGAGCCGCACCCCCAGCCTCGACACCTCCCAGCCCAGCGTGCGCCACATCCAGGGGCTGATTCGCCAGAAGATCCCCGTGGCCCTGCGCCTGCTGGATGGCCATGAACTGGAAGGGGTGCTGCTCTGGCAGGACGTCGACCAGTTCGCCCTCGACCCCGGAGAAGGCCGCAGCCTCAGCCTGATCAACCGCCGGGCCGTGGCCGTGCTGCGCTCCCTGGCCTGACCGGGCCTGTGGCACGATCCAGGCTCGACGCCGTCCGCGCTGGCCTGCCGTGAGCGAGAGCACCCGCTACCAACCCCAGGCCATCGAGGAGCGCTGGCAGCAGCAGTGGCAGGCGGAGGCCGCCGCTGCCACCCCGGAGCCCCGGGCCAGCGGCGGCCAACCCTTCTATGCCCTCTCGATGTTCCCCTATCCCTCGGGGAACCTGCACATGGGCCATGTGCGCAACTACGTGATCACCGATGTGATCGCCAGGGTGCAGCGGATGCGTGGCTGCAACGTGCTGCATCCAATGGGCTGGGATGCCTTCGGCCTGCCGGCGGAAAACGCAGCGATCGAGCGTGGGGTGGATCCGGGCGACTGGACCGACCGCAACATCGCCGCCATGCGGGCCCAGCTGCAGCGGCTCGGCCTCTCGATCGACTGGAGCAGGGAGCTGGCCACCTGCCACGGCGACTACTACCGCTGGACCCAGTGGCTGTTCCTCCAGTTCCTGGAGGCGGGCCTGGCGTACCAGAAGGAAGCCACCGTCAACTGGGACCCGATCGACCAGACGGTGCTGGCCAACGAGCAGGTCGACAGCGAAGGGCGCTCCTGGCGCTCCGGCGCCCTGGTGGAGAAGCGCAAGCTGCGCCAGTGGTTCCTGAAGATCACCGCCTACGCCGACCAGCTGCTCGACGACCTACCCCAGCTCGAGGGCTGGCCGGAGCGGGTGCGCACGATGCAGGCCAACTGGATCGGCCGCAGCTCCGGCGCCGAGCTCAGCTTCCCCGTGGTGGCCGCCGATGGCAGGGACACCGGCGAGGCGATCACCGTGTTCACCACCCGGCCGGACACCATTTTCGGCGCCAGCTATGTGGTGCTGGCCCCCGAACATCCTCTGGTGGCCGAGCTCACCACCGCCGAGCAGGCGATCCACGTGGAGGCCTTCTGTGATCTGGTGGCGCGCCAGAGCGAGCAGGAGCGCACGGCCGACGACAAACCCAAGCGCGGCGTGCCGATCGGCGCCCGGGTTCGCAATCCGGCCAATGGCGAGCTGATTCCCCTCTGGATCGCCGACTACGTGCTCGCTGAATACGGCACGGGGGCGGTGATGGGGGTGCCGGCCCACGACCGGCGGGATTTTGTGTTCGCCCGCCAGTACGAGCTGCCGGTGCGCCAGGTGATCATCCCCGAGGGCAGTGATGAGCACGCCTACGAGGGCGGTGCCTGGATCGAGCCTGGCGTGTTGATCCACTCAGGTCGCTTCGATGGCCTGGCCAGCGGCGAGGCCAAGGCCGCCATCACGGCCGCCGCGGAGCAGGAGGGCTGGGGCCAGGCCCGCACCACCTACCGCCTGCGCGACTGGCTGATTTCCCGCCAGCGCTACTGGGGCTGTCCGATTCCGGTGATCCACTGCGACAGCTGCGGCGTGGTGCCGGTGCCCGCGGCGCAGCTGCCGGTGGAGCTGCCGCGCGATGTGGCGTTTTCGGGCAAGGGCGGATCCCCCCTGGCCCAGCTCGAGAGCTGGTGGCGTGTCGACTGCCCCTGCTGCGGCCAGCCCGCCCGCCGGGAGACCGACACCATGGACACCTTCATGTGCTCCAGCTGGTATTTCCTGCGCTACAGCGATCCCCACAACACCGCCCTGCCCTTCTCCCGGGAGGCGGTGGATTCCTGGCTGCCGGTGGATCAGTACGTGGGCGGCATCGAGCACGCCATCCTGCACCTGCTCTACGCCCGTTTCTTCACCAAGGTGCTGCGCGATCGCGGCCTGCTCAGTTTCGATGAGCCCTTCGCCCGCCTGCTCACCCAGGGGATGGTGCAGGGCATCACCTACAAGAACCCCAACAGCGGCAAATACATCCCGCCGGCGGACGTGGCCGATCCCAGTGATCCCCGCGACCCGGTCACGGGCGAAGTTCTGGAAGTGTTCTTCGAGAAGATGTCGAAGTCGAAGTACAACGGCGTGGATCCCGCCGTGGTGATCGACAACTACGGCGCCGATACGGCCCGCATGTTCATCCTCTTCAAGGCACCACCCGAGAAGGATCTGGAGTGGGATGATGCCGATGTGGAGGGCCAGTTCCGCTTCCTGCAACGTCTCTGGCGCCTGGTGGATGGGGCCATGGAGCGGGGGCTCAGCCTCGATGCCAGCGCCACTGCCCAGGTTCTGCCCGAAGCAGGCTCTCTGAACCCGGCCGAGAGGGAGCTACGCCGCGCCGTGCACACCGCCATCACAGCCGTGAGCGACGACCTGGAGGGCGAGCTGCAGTTCAACACGGCCGTGTCGGAACTGATGAAGCTCAGCAATGCCATGGGCGACCACCTGGCCAACGCCGGCGACCCGGTGGCCTGTGAAGCCCTGCGCACCCTGCTGCTGTTGCTGGCGCCCTTCGCCCCCCATCTGGCGGAGGAGCTCTGGAGCCGCCTCGGCGGCGAGAGCAGCGGCAGCGTGCACCGCCAGCGCTGGCCCATCGCCGATCCTGAGGCTCTGGTGCGGGACACCGTGGCGCTGGTGATCCAGGTGAAGGGCAAGGTGCGCGGCAACCTGGAGGTGCCGGCCAATGCCGACCGGGCCACCCTGGAAAAGCTGGCCCTGGAGAGCGAGATCGCCGCCAAGTGGCTGGAGGGCAAGGCACCCAGTCGGGTGATCGTGGTGCCGGGGCGCCTGGTGAATCTGGTGCCCTGAGCACGCCAAGCCGTAGCTTCACAGGCAATTCGCCAGTGCCCGCATGCATGCCGTGCAACTCCATCTCGATGCCGGCAGCGATCTGCACCAGAGCCTGAGTGCCTTCGCTGCCCAGCAGGGCGGTTCAGGGTTTGTGCTGAGTGTGGTCGGCAATCTCAGTCAGGCCGCTTTTCAGTGTCCCGGGCAGGCCCAGCCCACACTGCTGCGCGGGGGGGATCTGGAGCTGATCACCCTGCAGGGCACCCTGGCCCCCGGCGGCATCCATCTGCATCTGTGCGTGTCGGATGGCACCTGCCAGGTGTGGGGCGGTCACCTGGAACCAGGGACCCTGGTGCAGAAGGGTGTGGATCTGCTCGTGGGCCTGATTGAGGCCCCGCAACCTGGCGGGTCCGCCGGCAGCGGCGACGCTCCTGCCTTCGCCGAATCCGCCAGCCGGGTGCAGATCCTGGTGCGCCAGGGCTGTCCCTGGTGCCGGCGGGCCCTGCGCCTGCTGCACAGCCAGGGGATCGATCACCAGATCAGCGAGGCCCGCGAGGCCGGGCCGGTACCGCGCATCTGGATCGACGGCGAGTTGATCGGCGGCTACGACGCCCTCATGGATCTGCAGGCCAGCGGCCGGCTGCAGCAGCTGCGCCAGGGCTGACGGCCCCGACCCGTGGCAGGCTGATTCCCATGACAGCGACCCCGACAGCGGTGCGTCTGAGCACGGCGGCCCGCTGCAGCCTGGCGATTGGTGCCTATCCCCGCTTTCACTACGACGCCAGCGGCGGTGGGGGTCTGGGGGTACTGGACGCCAGCGACCCCCAGGGTCGGCGGCGGCTGCAGGTTCCGCTGGAGCAGCTGGTGATTCCACCCCTGAATCGGCGCACGGGGCGCTGGCTCGGCCTGCCCCTGCCCCCCGGTCTGGAGGTGCGGATTGTGCCCGCAAAGCTGGAGGGTTGGCTGGAGCCTGGCAGCGGAGCCGTGCAGTTGCACTTCCAGGCCAATTTTGCGTTCAGCGCGGCAGGCCTCTACCAGGCGCCGCCCCTGTGGGTGGACACCCTGCTCACCACCGCCGAGCCCCAGGTGGCGGTACCAGCCCGCTGGGGGCAGCCATCAGGGCAGGCCCGAGGGGCGCACGGAAGCCTCACTCTGGTGGGTGTGGCGCCGGTGGCAGCGTCCGGTGACCGCTGGTTCGACCGCTTTCTGGGGCTGCCCAGTGAGGCCCTGGCCGTGCTGCGCTGCAGCCTGAGCTGGGAGAGCTGAACGCTGGCGCGGGGCGTCAGACCGCCCGAGCCACCGTGAGGCTGGCGGGCTGGCCCCAGCTGCCCTGCACCGCGTAGGCGGAGTCGTTTGCGCAGAGGTGACGGAGGATCCAGAACACCGGTTCCGGACTGTCGGTGCCCAGCTCCGCGGCCATCTGTTCCAGGGAGTGCGACTGGCCATCAGCCAGCAGGCTCTCGATGCGGGTCTGCAGGTCCAGCACGGCGGCGGCCGCCAGCTTGCCGGCCTCAACGCCCGGCTGGTCGTAGGCGTTCACATCCACCAGTTCGCCGTAGAGGCCCACCGCCCGCTCGAACAGGGCCACCAGCGCCCCGAGCCGCCGTTCGTCGAAGCCGGCCAGGGTGATGGTCATACTCTGACGCCCCCCTTCCAGCAGGGCCGAGCGGGTGCCCTGGAGGAAGCCATCGAGAAAATCCCCCGGGCGCTCGCCCTGCAGTGCCGGGATGTCGCCGGGATCGGCCAGCACCTCGATGAAGGTCACGAAAAAGTTGTCCACCCCATCGCGCAGCTGCTGCACGTAGGCGTGCTGATCGGTGGAGCCCTTGTTGCCGTAAACGGCGATGCCCTGGTTCACCACCCGGCCCTGGCGGTCACTGTGCTTGCCGAGGCTCTCCATCACGAGCTGCTGCAGGTAGCGGCTGAACAGCTCCAGCCGATCGCGATACGGAAGCACCACCATGTCGCGCTGCCCGCGTCCGTTTCCGGCCACGTACCAGGCAGCGGCCATCAGGGCCGCGGGATTGCGGCGCAGATCCGCCACCCGCGTGCAGGCATCCATGGCGGCTGCCCCGTCCAGGAAGGCACGGATGTCGACTCCCACCAGCACGCCCGGTAGCAGGCCCACCGCGCTGGTGATGCTGGTGCGGCCGCCCACCCAGTCGAACATGTCGAAGCGGGCCAGCCAGGCCTCCTGTTCGGCGAGCTTGTCGAGCCGGCTGCCCAGCATGGTCACGGCCACCGCCTGCTCCCGCCAGCTACCGCCCAGGCTCTCCAGGCGCGCCCGCGCCTGCTCCATGCCGATGCGCGGCTCGGGTGTGCCCCCCGACTTGCTCACCACCACCACCAGGGTCTGGCGCAGGCGCTCGCCGAGCCGCTCCAGGGTGTGACTGATCCCTTCGGGGTCGACGTTGTCGATGAAGTGGAAGGGCAGGCCGCCGCCCAGGCCCTCAAGGGCCCGCACCATCAGCAGGGGTCCCAGGCCTGAGCCGCCGATGCCGATCCAGAGCACGTCGCTGAAGCGGCCATTGCCGAGCTGGTCGCGGCCGAACTGCTCAATGCGGTCGATCTCCGAGCGGATGTGGTCGGCCGTGGCGGCATCCGGGGCGAGCTGGGGGGTGCGCAGCCAGTAGTGACCCACCATGCGCTGCTCGGAGGCATTGGCGATCGCGCCGGCCTCCAGGGCCTCCATCGCCGTGAAGGCCTGGCTGAAGCGCGGGGCAAGCTCCTCGAGATCGCCATCGTTGAGAGCCATCCGGCTCACGTCCAGCCAGATCTGCAGGCCGGCGTCGAACCAGAGGCGGTCGCAGAAGCGCTGCCATTGGCTGGCGGGATTGATCCGATCAAGGTCGGCGGTCATGGTCCGGACAGCGGCAGCGGGGCGTTGGGGGAAACCTAGATCTGGGAACCGAAAGCCTGAAATCGTGCTGGCGGTCCAGGCTGCGGTCAGCAGACCCTTTCAGCCTGGCAGCAGCGTTGCATAGGGTCCTTAAGATTGGTTCATGGATCTTCAGGTTTTCTGCGGTTGCCTACCGGCCTCCCTCGGCCGCTGCCACCAGGGAACTTCTGACTGCTCAGCCCGCCCCTGTCCCTCAGCCAACCGGCGACTGAATCCGTGATCCCACCCAGCACTGTTCGTCGATTCAGGCGGTTGCGGCGCCAACCACAGCTGTCAGTGTTCACCAGGCTCAGGTTCCCCTCCATCGGCAGGCGCAGCCGCCGGCTGCTGAGGCTTGCTGGCTGCACGCTCGCATTGGGCGGCCTGGTTCCCTACAGCGCGCCGGCTCCCCGCCCCTGGATCGGCCAGCCGATGGTGACCCATCCCGGCCATGGCCAAGCCGACCCCCTGGCCTTCAGCGCCGACGAACTGCAGGAGCTCCGCCATCGCTTCGGCGTTCACGGTCCGCAGCCTCGCCTGGCCCAGTTGTTCACTGACGGGGTGGACCAGTTCCAACCCCTGCGCAGCCACGCCCTCAGCCGGCTGGAGGAACTGAGGCCAGTCATCCTCAGCCTGAGCGGAGAACAGCACATCAACCCGATGCTCGTCACCGCGGTGCTGTTCGACGAGATGCGCCACGCCAAGCCAGGGGAAAACCATCCGATTGCTGCCCACTCCGGCCTGTTCAGCACCCATGGGCTGGCCCAGCTGGGCATCGGAGAAATGCAGCATCAGGGTCTGCTCCCCGCTGACCCCACCCCTGAAGAGGTGAGCTGGGCGCGGGACCAGCTGCTCGATCCCACGCGCAACATCGAACTGCTGGTGGGCAAGTTCGCGCGGCTGAAGCGCCAGCTCAACGTGCCGCCCCAGCGGGTGCTGCAGGCCAGCGGCAGCGTCAAGGATGCCAAGGTGCTCGCCACCCTGGCCTATCTGCACAACGGCAAGCTCGACTATCCCCGCCGCATCCTGAGCTCCATGCAGGACCCGGCACTGCACGTGCTGCTCTACGGCCAGCGCAAGACGGTGCTCTCGCCGCTGATCTGAGTTTCCAGCCGAGAGTTCCCAGCCGTGATCCGTTGAGGATCTGAAGACAATTCGGGGATTGATTCCTCAGCAGAGGAGGCCCAGCTGGCCGAGCCGGGTCTGCAGGGCTGACCAGTCGAAGCTGCGGGGGTCGGCACGCTCACCGCCCAGATCAATCGCCCGGTGGGTGGTGATCTGGTCTGCGGGGATCGGAAAGGCCTGCATCCAAAGGGCCAGCAGGGCGGCCAGGCCGTCGTACTGGGCCGAGGTGTAGCCGCTGTGGTGCAGGCCGCCACCCTCACCGTCCCTGGGACTCTCCAGGCTCACGTGCAGGGCGAAGTTGTTCACCGAGCCGCCCACCTTCGGGTTGGTGATCGCCCACTGGCCGCGGAAGGCCGAATTGCCGGCCCCGAAGGCCCGCTTGCGGGGATCGAGCAGAAACACCACCTCACCGTCACGGCCCACGAGGGCGTGATAGCTCACCTGGTCCTCATCGCGGGGGTGGGGAGTACGGAAGGTGCTGATCGCCGACTCCAGGCTGTACACCGTTTCGTGGAGGACCACCAGCCGGGGGGTGGGGTCCAGGGGATTGCCGAAGGCGTCCCGGTTGAAGCGCTCCCCGAAGTTGGTGGGGTCGATGCTCACCTGGCGCGGGGCGGTTCGCAGCTCGTTCAGGCGGGAGAGCAGGTGCTGGCGCTGGACGGTCTGCGGAGCGGTGCACTGCTCGCGCAGGGGGGACTGCCAGGCGGCCTGGGCTGGTGGTGGTGCCGTGGTGGTGGCGGGGGAAGGGGGGGCATCCGCGCCGGGTTTGCCGATGTCATCAAGCAGATCCAGCAGGGACGGCCGCTCGCCTGCCCCCGCTTGGCTGGTGAGATCGAAGGCCATCCAGCCGATGCTGCCCAGGCCGGTCACAGCTGCGGCCAGGCCGGCAAGGAGCAGGGGCTGGGTCGGCACAGTCAGGGGGCCTCCAGGGCAAGCCAGCGTCCACGGCGCTGAAGCATGGCGTCGGAGACCTCGGGACAAGGTTCCAGACTCCAGCGCTCGACCTGGGGAGACCCGGGTTCAACGCTGGTGCACTGCAGCCTGCCATCCCGTACGAAATGTAACGGCAGTGGTGTTCCACTTTTCTGAGTCGCCAGCAGGGGGGGCAGGTCCTCCGGCTGCCGCAGGCGCTGGCCGGCCAGGGCGATCAGCTCATCACCCACCAGCAAACCGGCCGACTCCGCCGGCCCGCCCCGCAGCACCCGCTGCAGCAGCAGGCCCGTCGCCGTGAGCTCCAGCTGCCAGCCCAGCCACGGCGCGTCGGCCTGGTGGGGCTGGAGTGTGAGCCCCACATCCACCAGATAGCCGTCCAGGTCGGGGTCGTCCGTGCCCTCGAGCCAGCCCGGCAGGAGCTGGGCCAGATCGGGGGCGGCGGTCGAGAAGGCCAGCAGCAGGTCGGCTTCGCGATAGCCCCGGCCCCAGCGCCCGTGGCTGCGCCACAGCTGGCGCAGCACGGCCGGCAGGCAGCTGCCGGCGCGGCGCAGGTGGAGATCCAGCACCAGGGCCACCACAGCCCCCTTGAGGTAGTAGCTCACCTGGCTGTTGGCGGAATAGGCATCGGGCTTGTAGAGCTTCACCCAGGCCTCCTGGCTGCTCAGCCGCAGGCTCTGCACCTGGCGGCCGGGCGTGAGCCGGTAGCGGCTGAGGTCGCTGCCCAGATCGCTGAGCACCTCCTCCGGCGTGCTGATGCCGGCGGCGTGGGGGAGCAGCTGATCCACGTAGCTGGTCACCCCCTCGGCGAACCAGAGGCTGGGCACCACCACGGGCTGGTGGTAGTCGTAGGGCACCAGCTCGGCGGGCCGCAAGCGGCGCACGTTCCACTGGTGCAGGTATTCGTGGGCCACGAGCTGGAGGACACTGCGGCGCCCATCCGCTTCCGCCAGCTTGCGTCGGCCGTACTGGAGCACGCTGCTGCAGTCGTGCTCGAGGCCGCCATAGCCGCTCTCCGTGAGGTGGAGCACGAACAGGTAGTGGTCGGCGGCGGGCCGCTCCACCCCCATCAGCCGGCAGCAGGCCAGACACACGCGCTCCACATCAGCCAGCAGCTGGTCGTCGGCAACGAGCGGATCGTCGCCAGCCAGGGTGGTGCCCCAGCTCACCCAGCGGTGGGGGATACCGGCCACCGCGAACGGATGCTCCCGGTGGGGGCCCGCTTCAATGGGACTGTCCACCAGTTGGTCGAAGTCGGCGGTCAGCCACACACCATCCTCGCCCTGGGGCAGGGGCACGAAGGCGCGCCAGTCCGGCGGCAGGCTGAGGCGCAGCTGGTGGGGCTGCCAGCGCAATCCCTCCACAGCAACGGCCACGGCAGCCAGGCAGAGAAAGCCGTGCTCGGCGGTGAGGTGGCAGGTGCGCACCGTGAGTTCGCTGGCCACCAGCCGGTAGCGGAGGGTCACGGGCTCGAGGGATGGCAGCTCCGCCTGCCAGGAGGCCACGCCGGTTCGCTGCAGAGGAACAGCCTGGCCGCGCTGGCGGAGGACCATGCCCTCCAGCTGGCGCACGTAGTCGCGGATCAAATAGGACCCGGGGGTCCAGCCGGGCAGGGCCCAGCGCAAGTCATCGTGGGGAGGATGCAGCGTCAGCTCCACCTCCACCAGGTGGGCCCGGGCCGAGCGGAGATCGAGGCTGAAACAGGCTGCTGGAACTGCGCTCACCGCTGGCTGTGGGTCAGGCGCTCAGGCTCACCTGGGCAGTGGGGAGGTGCCGCTGGGCAGCGGCCAGGGCGTTGGTGGCGGCATAGCGATAGGTGATACGGGCCAGGAGCCCCTGCAGGTTCTGGCTGCGGCTGAGGCGCTGCAGGTCTCCCACCAGGGCCAGGGAGCCATCGGCCTGACGGCGCCAGCCCAGACGGTGCCCCGACCCGCAGCGCACCTGCAGGAGCACCGGCTCCCGCTCGCCGGCAAACCCCTCCAGATGTCCCCCCCAGAGGGGCTGCAATCCGAGGGCCTCCAGGCTGGCCGCCAGCACGTCGGCGTCGTGCAGCACGGTGGGCAGGATGGAGAGATGGGACATGGACCGATGCCCGCTTTTCCAGACCCTAGCCACCCCGACTGCTCCGTCCAGTGGCCGTTGCCACAGCCCGGAGCCGCCGCCGCCGCCGGCCACCGGAACGAACTGCGGCTGGCGGTGATGGCCTCGGGCAGCGGCAGCAACTTCGAGGCGCTGGTGCGGGCCTGCCGGGCGGGCTGCCCCCGGGGCGCGGTGGCCTTGCTGGTGGTGAACAACCCTGGCTGTGCGGCGATCGCGCGGGCCGAGCGGCTCGGGGTGCCCTGGCAGATGCTGGATCACCGTGGCCACGGCAGCCGGGAGGATCTCGACCGGGCCCTGATCGATCTGTTCCAGCGGCAGGAGATCGATCTGGTGGTGATGGCCGGCTGGATGCGGGTGGTGACGCCGGTGCTGATCGGCGCCTTTCCCGGGAGGCTGGTGAACATCCACCCCTCCCTGCTGCCCAGCTTCCGGGGCATGCACGCAGCGGCCCAGGCCCTGGAGGCCGGCGTCACCCTGGCGGGCTGCACCGCCCACCTCGTGACGGAGGAGGTGGATGCCGGCCAGATCCTGGTGCAGGCGGCGGTGCCGGTGCTGGTGGACGACGACGTGAACAGCCTCAGCCAGCGCATCCAGCAGCAGGAGCACCGGATCCTGCCCCTGGCCGTGCAGCTGGCTGCCGAGCGGCTGGGCCTGACCGTGCCTCAGGGATAGAACGGCAGCAGGGGCAACCCTGTGGTGGCCTCCAGCCCGGCCATCAGGTTGAGGCACTGCACCCCCTGGCCCGCCTGACCCTTCACCAGGTTGTCCACGGCGCCCATCACGATCAGCTGGCCGGTGCGCGGATCGACCTGCACCGAATACAGCGCCCGGTTGGTCTGGCGCACCCACTTGGTGGAGGGGTAGGTACCCACCGGCAGCACCTCCACGCAGGGGGACTGGCGGTAGGCTGAACAGAGCAGGGTGGAGCAGTCCTCGGCGGTGAGACCGGGGTCGCGAAGTCGGCAGTACACCGTGGCCAGCAGCCCCCGCACCATCGGCATCAGGTGCGGCGTGAACTGCAGCTGGATCTCCTGGCCGGCCACCTGGCTGGCGATCTGCTCGATCTCGCTGGTGTGGCGATGCCCCACCACGCCATAGGGGGCCACCGCTTCGCCGGCCTCCGCCAGCAGCAGGTGCTCCTTGGCGGCCCGGCCGCCACCGCTGGTGCCGGTCTTGGCGTCGATCACAATTCCACCGGCCTCCACCAGGCCCTGCTTGAGGAAGGGCAGCAGCCCCAGCAGGGAGGCCGTGGGGAAACAGCCGGGGGCGGCCACGAGCCGCGCCGAGGCGATCTGGTCGGGGTACCACTCCGGCAGTCCGTACACCGCCTCGCTGCAGAGGTCGGCGTCAGTACGCTCTAGCTCCCGGGCTTCAGCGGCATACACCTCCTGCCAGAGGCCGAGACTGCGGTAGCGGTAGTCGGCGGAGAGATCCACCACCCGCACGCCGCGCTCCAGCAGGGGGGGCACCAGCTGGGCCGCCAGGCCATTGGGCAGGCTGAGCACGGCGAAATCCGCGGCGGCGGCGATCGCATCGGCTTCCGGCACCTGCACCACCGGGTCGTCCGCCAGGGGCAGGAATGGGGTGAGCTCACTCCAGCGCTTGCCACTGCTTCGCTCTCCCCCCAAGAACGTCACCCGCAGGCTGGGGTGGCCCTGCAGCAAACGCAGGGTCTGGAGTCCCCCATAGCCACTGGCGCCGATCACGGCGACGCGCTGACTGGTGAGGGAGCTGGCCATGGCCCGTGTTCACACGTGGTGGGCTTTATAAAGGATGATTGAGCTCCGGCCGTCTGGCCATTGCTGCAGCCTGTGCCGCCGTTGACATCCCTGGGCGATCCGTTCCTCGACACCACGGCCAAAGGGGTCAGCAAGCCGGCTCCTGATCCCAGCTTGAATCCGGACGAGGATCGCGACAGGGACAGGATCCGCTTCGACGCCATCGCCGACGCCCTGGCCGCGATCCGCAACGGGGAGTCGATCGTCGTGGTCGACGACGAGAACCGGGAGAACGAAGGTGACCTGATCTGCGCCGCCCAGTTCGCCACGCCCGAGCAGATCAACTTCATGGCCACCCAGGCCCGCGGCCTGATCTGTCTGGCGATGGAGGGAGAGCGCCTGGATGCCCTCGATCTGCCCCTGATGGTGGATCGCAACACCGACGAGAACCAGACCGCCTTCACCGTGAGCGTGGACGCCGGTCCGGATCACGGCGTGAGCACCGGCATCTCGGCCGAGGACCGGGCACGCACAATCCAGGTGGCCATCCACCCCGCCACCCGTCCCACCGACCTGCGCCGCCCCGGCCATATCTTTCCGCTGCGGGCCCGCCAGGGTGGGGTGCTCAAGCGGGCCGGCCACACCGAGGCGGCCGTGGACCTGGCCCGCCTGGCGGGCTTGTATCCGGCCGGAGTGATCTGCGAGATCCAGAACGCTGACGGTTCGATGGCCCGGCTGCCCCAGTTGGCGGCCTACGCCCGGGGCCATGGCCTGCGCCTGATCTCGATCGCCGATCTGATCCGCTACAGGCTGGACACCGAGCGCTTCGTACGCCGCCAGGCCGAAGCCCGGCTTCCCAGTGCCTTCGGTGATTTTCAGGCGATTGGCTACCGCAACGAGCTGGATGGCAGTGAGCACGTGGCGATCGTCAAGGGCCACCCCGAAACCGCCAGCGGCCCCGTCCTGGTGCGGGTGCACAGCGAGTGCCTCACCGGCGATGCCTTCGGGTCGCTGCGCTGCGACTGCCGGCCCCAGCTGGAGGCGGCCCTGCGCATGATCGAAGAGGCCGGCGAAGGGGTGGTGGTGTATCTCCGCCAGGAGGGCCGGGGCATCGGCCTGATCAACAAACTGCGGGCCTATTCCCTTCAGGACACCGGCCTGGACACGGTGGAGGCCAACGAGCGCCTGGGCTTCCCCGCCGACCTGCGCAACTACGGCGTGGGGGCCCAGATCCTCAGTGACCTGGGGGTGCACCGCCTGCGGCTGATCACCAACAACCCCCGCAAGATCGCGGGGCTGGGTGGCTACGGCCTGCGGGTGGAGGACCGGGTGCCGCTGGTGATGGACCCCGGCGCCCACAACGCCGCCTACCTGGCCGCCAAGCGGTCCAAGCTGGGGCACCTGATGGGGGATGGGCCCAGCTGTCCGATCGGCGGGCCCTCGGTGGTGTTGGCCTGGCATGGCCAGATGGGCGAGCAGGAGCTGGCTGAACGGCGTCAGGCCCTGCAGACCTGGGCGCTGGAGCAGGCTCTGCGGATGGAAGCGGAACCGGAGGTGCGTCTGCTGGCCCTGCTCAACAGTCCCCAACACACCGTGCTGCTGAGCGGTCTGGAGCACGAGGATGGGTCCAGCGCCGCCGTGGAACAGGCCATCGCCCAGCTGGCCCGCTGGCCAGGCACCGAGCGCCTGAGCCTGATGCTCGCCCCGGCGATGGAACAGAGCAGCCATCCGCGGGCTGATCTGGAGCCCGAGCAGCGCCCTCTGGCGGAGCTGCAGGCCGGAACCGGCCTGGCGGGACTGCGCCTGGGAGCGGGCTCGTTCCTGGTGTGGCGCTGACCCGCGGGGCTCAAGGCTGACGCGATCCTCAGTCGAGGATCGTCACCTTGTTGATGCGGCTGCCGTTCTTGAGGGCCAGCACCACATCCATGTTGCCGGTGAAGCCGAACACGGTGTGCATGCCATCGAGGTGGGGCTGGGCCTCATGGCAGATGTAGAACTGCGAACCTCCCGTGTTGCGGCCGGCGTGGGCCATGGCCAGGGTGCCGGCCTGGTGCTTCTGGCTGTTGATCTCACAGTCGATCATGTAGCCGGGGCCACCGGTGCCGGCCATACCGCGGGAGCCCTCGCGGCTGTTGGGGCACCCCCCCTGGGCCATGAAGCCGGGGATCACGCGATGAAAGGCCAGGCCGTCGTAGAAGCCCTCCCTGGCCAGCTTCACGAAATTGGCCACGGTGTTGGGGGCGTCGGCGTCGAACAGCTCCAGTTCAATCGTGCCGGCGTCGGTTTCCATCTGGGCTTTGGTCACGGGCTGGGAGAGCACAAAGCCCGACTGTATGGGGCCGTGCTGAAAATGGAGGACCGCCCCGCCCTGCCGCCGCCTCGATGACCACTGCCGCACCTTCGCCCCTCTCTGCTCCCGATCTGAGTCAGGCCCGTCTCGGAGTGCTCGGCGGCAGCGGGCTCTACGCCATGGACGGCCTGGAGGAGGTTCGCGAGCTCAGCGTCGACACCCCCTTTGGTGCGCCCTCCGACAGCCTGCGGCTGGGGCGCATCGGCGACCTGGAGGTGGTGTTCCTGGCCCGCCACGGCCGCCATCACAGCTACACCCCCAGCGAAGTGCCCTACCGGGCCAATCTCTGGGCGCTGCGCTCCCTCGGCGTGCGCTGGATCCTGTCGGTGTCAGCGGTGGGCTCGCTGCAGGAGCACTGCCAGCCCCTGGACATGCTGGTGCCCGATCAGTTCATCGACCGCACCCACCAGCGGCCCCTCACCTTCTTCGGTGACGGGGTGGTGGCCCACGTGACCCATGCCGATCCCTTCTGCCCCACCCTCAGCCGCCTGCTTGCCGATGTGGGTGAAAGCCTGATGCCCGAGGGCCGCACCCTGCACCGCGGCGGGACCTACCTGTGCATGGAGGGCCCGGCCTTCTCCACCCGGGCTGAATCGGAGCTCTATCGCAACTGGGGTTGCAGTGTGATCGGAATGACCAACCACACCGAGGCCCGCCTGGCCCGGGAAGCCGAGATGGCCTACGCCACGTTGGCGATGGTCACCGACTACGACTGCTGGCACCAGGAGCACGCCTCGGTGACCGTGGAGATGGTGATTGAAAACCTGCGCAGCAACGCCAGCCTGGCCCAGGAGATCGTGCGCACGGCCGCCGAGCGGATCGGCGCCCAGCGGCCAGCCAGCGGATCCCACCGCGCCCTGCGCCATGCGCTGATGACCCCGAAGGAAGCGGTGCCGGCGGACACCCGCAGGCGGGTGGATCTGTTCACCGCGCCCTACTGGGGTGCGCTGGACGCCGGCGGCTAGAGACGCAGACAGCCACCGCTCGCCCGCAGGGCGGCACGCAGGCTGGGGCCGTGCTCGTCCAGGATCTGTCCCGCCGCAATCGCCGAGAGGCCGCTGGCTGCCATCAGCAGGGCCAGCTTCACCGACCCCCTGGCCTCTTCGAGCAGCAGCGCCGCCTGCTGCCGGGTCACACCGGCCAGATCACAGAGGATGCGCAGGGCCCGGTCCTCCAGCTTGCTGTTGGTGACCGCCACATCCACCATGCGGTTGCCGTACACCTTGCCCAGCTTCACCATCACCCCGGTGGAGAGGATGTTGAGCGCCATCTTGGTGGCGGTACCCGCCTTCAACCGGGTGGAGCCGGTGAGCAGCTCGGGGCCTGTGAGCAGGCGGATGTCGATGTCACAGGGCATCGGCGCCTGCTCGGCAGGCACGCAGGCCATGGCGATGGCCAGGCCCCCGAGCTCGCGGGCATGGCTCAGGCCGCCAAGCACGTAGGGGGTGGTACCGCCGGCGGCGATCCCCACCAGGCAGTCGCCAGGGGCGAACCCGGCCCGCTCCAGATCTTCCCGGCCGGCCTCGCGCAGATCCTCCAGGCCCTCGGAGCTGCGCAGCAGCGCCGCAGCTCCACCAGCCAGCACGCCCTGCACCAGGCTGGGATCACTGCAGAAGGTGGGCGGGCACTCCGCCGCATCGAGCACGCCGAGACGGCCCGAGGTCCCCGCCCCCAGGTAGAAGAGGCGGCCACCAGCCGCCAGCCGTGCGGCAATCGCGTCCACCGCAGCGGTGAGCTCGGGTGACGCGGCAGCCACGGCCCGCTGGGGCTCCAGATCATTGCGGCAGAAGAGATCCACCAGCTCTGCCGTGGGCAACGCATCGAGCTGGGCGCTGAGAGGGTTGGCCTGCTCAGTGAGCAGATGGCCCCGATCCACCCCCTGGCCGGGATTGGAGAGGGTCACAGCAGGCCCTCCAGCTGACGGCGAAAGGCCTCCAGTTCAGGGTCCGGCGACTGCTGCTGCTCGACGGCTGCCACAGGTTCGGCCTGTTCCTGCCAGAGGCTCACGTCCATGTTGCGTTCCGGCGGGGCGATCAACAGCCGGTCCTCTGCGGTCTCGGGCAGGAAGCCACTGGGTACGAAGCGGGCTTCATAGCCGGACTGGTTGCAGAAGAGCTCCATCTCCTGGCGGTCGAGGCGTTCCACCGTGGGTACGGGAAAGTCCTGGGCCTCCAGCAGGCCGGCATAGCGCTCGGCGTCGTCCTGGTCTTCGAACAGCAGCACCACGGTGCGGCCATTGAGCTCCAGGGAATGGATCCCCTCCTGGTCAGACCCGGCATCGAACAGGAGCACGTGCACCGGCATCAGGACGCGTTCAATCAGAGAACTAACGGCCTCAGTTTCTCACTGCTGCCAAGCCTGACGACTGCCCAGCCTCACTGCTGTTCGGTGGCCAGCTCCTGGAGGCGCCGGTAGAGGGCGAGTTCAGCCTCGGAGGGCTGGTCAGGCACCACGATGCGCAGCTCCACCAGCTGGTCACCCCGCTGCCCGCCCCTGGCCAGCCCGCGTCCCCGCAGGCGCAGCAGGCGGCCGCTGGATGAACCCGGGGGCACGTGCAGTTTCACCGCACCCTGCAGGGTGGGCACCACGACCCTGCAGCCCAGGGCGGCTTCGGCGGGGCTGAGATCGAGGGTGTAAAGCACCCGCAGACCATCCACCCGCAGGCCGTCGGCGGTGATCACCCGCAGCTGGAGAAAGTGGTCGCCACCCCCGGGGGCGAGGCCGGCGAGCCGCAGTCGCCAGCCGTCGCCGGCCAAAGGCGGAGTCCACACCTCCACCACCAGACCATCGGGCAGGTCCAGTTCCAGGCGACTGCCCTCCAGCGCCTGCTCGGGAGTGAGCTCCACAAAGGTCTCGAGAACGTCGAGGGCCTGGGTGGGAGGACGGCCGGGTTCGGCGGCGGTCACAGGGCCCGCAGCGGGACCCTGGGCTGGTGGTGGTTCAGCCTCGCCATCGTCGTCACCATCGTGATCCCGGCCGGGTTGCTGGCCCTCCCGGTCCTGGGCAGCCTCGCGGCGGCGCCTGCCGAACAGTTGATCGAGGTAGAGCTCGAAGTCCGGAAAGCCGCTGGCGAAGGGGTCCTGCTGCTCACCTCCGCTCCGCTCCGGCTCACCGGCTTCCCAGGCGCGGCGGCGGCCCGGGTCGGAGAGCACCGCATAGGCCTCATTCACCTGCTTGAAGCGCTCTTCGGCCACGGGGTCGTTGCCGTTGAGGTCGGGGTGCCAGCGCCGGGCCTGGGCGCGAAAGGCGCGCTTGAGGGCCGCAGCGTCCGCACCGGGCTTGAGTCCCAGTACCGCCCAGTGATCCACTGTCGCTGGCATTGCTCCCGCCACCCTGGTCAGCGCTCAGCCCAGGGGTCGTCTTCAGCTGGCCTCAGATCCTGGCTACGTCGTGGGATTCGCGCGGGAGCAGCCGGAGCCGCCGATTCCGCAAAGCGGTCGTACCGGTCGTCAGGATCATCGGCGCGGTCCTCCCGCCAGTCGGCGTCAGGCTCGTCCCGATCCAGGGCAGGCCAACGCTCCTGGCGGTAGGGACGATCCCCTTCGGCCTGGCGCCCGGAGGTGGAGGACCAGCGGTCGTCGCGCAGGCGCTCCGGCTCCCGCCAGCCGCGGGAGGGAGCCGTTCCAGACCAGTCGCCCTGGCGGGACCAATCACCCTGGCGAGACCAATCACCCTGGCGAGACCATGGGTCACTGGCGGGGCGGTTCCAGTCGTCCCAGTCGTCGTCATCGGCGAAAAGCTCGTCCTTGAGCGATCCGAGCGTGTTCTTGAGCCCCTGCAGCGGTCCCTGGTCGGCCTTGCGCTCGCTGAGCAGGCGCCGGTTGAGGCCGAAGAGGGCCTCCTGCAACTGGCCCACGGCCAGATCCAGCTCACCCGGGTCGCTGTCACCCCGTTCCTCCAGGGCCAGCAGGTCCTGCACATCCCGCAGGGCCATCTCCACGGCCCGCTGCTGGCGCTCCGCCCCGTAGGGACCCAGCTCGAGACTGGCATCGCGCAGGCGCCGTTCGGCCTGGGCCACCAGGGTGAGCGCGCGGTTGCGTCGATCGACCGCAGCCCGCTTGCGCCGGTCCTCTGCCGCCTTCTGCTCCGCCTCCTCGATCAGCCGGGCAATCTCCTCCTCACTGAGGTTGGAGCCGCCCTGAATGCTCACGCTCTGCTGGCGGCCGGTGGTGCGGTCCATGGCCGACACCTGCAGCAGGCCATTGGCGTCGATGTCGAAGGACACCTGCACCTGGGGCACCCCACGGGGTGCAGGCGGGATCCCGGAGAGCCGGAAACGGCCCAGGCTCTTGTTGTCGCTGGCCATCTGCCGCTCCCCCTGGAGCACATGCACCTCCACCGAGCTCTGGTTGGCAGTGGAGGTGCTGAACACGTCGCTGCGCCGCACCGGAATGGCCGTGTTGCGGGGAATCAGCACCTTCATCACCCCGCCGATCGTCTCCAGCCCAAGAGAGAGGGGCGTGACGTCGTTGAGCATCAGGTCGCGCAGTTCACCGGTGAGGATGCCGGCCTGCACCGCGGCGCCGATCGCCACCACCTCGTCGGGATTCACCGTCTGGCAGGGATCGCGGGGGATCAACGTGCGTACCATCTCCTGCACCATCGGCATGCGGGTGGCGCCGCCCACCAGCACCACGTCGTCGATGTCATCGGCCGCCAGGCCGGCATCGCGCAGGGCCCGTTGCACCGGGCGCAGCAGGCGGTCGAGCAGGTCGGGGCAGAGGCTCTCGAAGGTGCGCCGTTCCAGGGTGGTCTCGATGTGCAGCGGTCCCTCACCGCCGGTGGCGATGAAGGGCAGGGAGATGGGCGTGCTCTGCACGCCGCTGAGCTCGATCTTGGCCTTCTCGGCTGCCTCGGTGAGCCGCTGCAGGGCCTGGCGGTCGCGGCGCAGATCGAGGCCGTTCTCCTTCAGGAAGGCATCGGCAAGCCAGTCCACGATCCGCCGATCCCAGTCGTTGCCGCCCAGCTGGGTGTCGCCGCTGGTGGACTTCACGTCGAACACCCCCTGGGCAATGCGCAGGATCGACACGTCGAAGGTGCCGCCGCCCAGGTCGAACACCAGCACCCGCTTGGCCGCACTGCGGTCGAAGCCATAGGCCAGGGCCGCAGCCGTGGGCTCGTTGAGGATGCGTTCCACGCTGATGCCTGCCAGCCGGCCTGCGTCGCGGGTGGCCTGGCGCTGGGTGTCGTTGAAATAGGCGGGCACCGTCACCACGGCGGCCTCCACCGGCTCGCCGAGGTAAGTGGCGGCGTCGTCGCAGAGCTTGCGCAGGACGCTGGCCACCAGCTCCTCCGGGGCATATTCCCGCTCGGTGGCCGGACACACCACGCGCACATTGCCCTGGTCGTTGGCGCGCACGGTGTAGGGCACGCCGAGGCTGCCGTCGTCGAGCTCCTCCCACTGGCGGCCCACGAAGCGCTTGAGGTTGGCAAAGGTGTTGCGGGGATTGAGCACCAGCTGGCGGCGCGCCAGCTGGCCCACCAGCAGCTCCTGGTCACGGCTGAAGCCCACCACCGATGGGGTGGTGCGCCCGCCCTCGGCGCTGGCGATCACCTGGGGGCGTCCGCCCTCGAGCACCGCCACCACGGAGTTGGTTGTGCCGAGGTCGATGCCGACGATGCGCCCCATGGACTGCTCTGGAGTCGTGAACCGCGCGGCGGCCCTAAGTTACCGGTCCATTGGACGTTAATCGCCGCTTAAACCGGAAGGCGGGCTGTGGTCCGTAAATTCCTGATAGCACGGACCTCAGCACGCTGCTTCTGCATGACGACGGATTTCCGATCAGCCGCCAAAGCCGATGCCTTCACCCTCCGTCGCCGCCCACCCACCGAAAAGATGGTGGACATCGGCTTCCGGCAGCTCAGCCTGGTGCTGGCCTCGGTAGTCGCCATCGTGTTGTTGGGCATCTTTCTGGTGGTGTTCCAGGGTTCCCAGGAAGCGATCCGCACTTTCGGTCTGAAGTTTCTCACCACTTCGGCCTGGGACCCCGTCAACAACGAGTACGGGGCCTTTACGGCGATCTATGGAACGCTGGTGACAGCTCTCCTGTCGTTGTTGATCGCCATCCCCCTCGGTCTGGGCACGGCAATCCTGATCACCGAGGACATGCTGCCTCGCGGCCTCCGCGAAGCCATCGGCCTGATGGTGGAACTGCTGGCCGCTATCCCCTCAGTGGTTCTCGGCCTTTGGGCGATCTTCGTAATGGAACCGGCATTGAGGCCAGTCCTCCAGTTCCTTCACCAGATTCTCGGCTGGACCCCATTTTTCAACACGATTCCCCAGGGTCCTGGTATGGCCCCTGCCATCCTCATTCTTGTTGTGATGGTGCTGCCCATCATTACCGCCATCTCTCGGGATGCTCTCAACCAAGTGCCGATCGAACTCAGGCAGGGCGCCTATGGAGTGGGCACCACCCGCTGGGGCGCGATCAGCAGTGTGATTGTGCCCGCAGCCATTTCCGCGATCATCGGCGGTGTGATGCTTGCACTGGGCAGGGCAATGGGTGAAACGATGGCGGTGACCATGATCATTGGCAACGCCATGAATTTCAGCACCTCCCTGTTGGCTCCTGGAAACACCATTGCTTCAATGTTGGCCAACCAGTTCGGTGAGGCTGATGGCGTCCAGGTTTCGGCACTGTTGTATGCGGCCTTGATTCTGATGGTCCTTACTTTCACAGTCAATGTCTTGGCTCAGTGGGTGGTCCGCCGCCTCAGCCTGCGCTACTGACCCACCCCCTTGATCGCGCCATGAGATCCATCGAAGGCAACGCTGTGCAACTCTCCTCCTCAGGCCAGTCTTCTCTTTTTGAACGTCGGTCTCTCAGTTTCGACCCCAGTCTTAATCGAAATCGCATCAACCGGCTCTGCACAGCCATTGCTGCCACCTTTGCTGGAATCGCGATTCTGCCTTTGTTTCTGGTGCTGGCCTATGTGCTCTACAAGGGTGCCTCACTGCTGAGCATCTCCCTGTTCACCCAGTTGCCGCCTCCCCCCGGCCTCGAGGGAGGCGGTATCGGTAATGCGGTGATCGGCACAATCATCGTCACCTTGGTCGCCTCGCTGATTGCCATCCCCATCGGCGTTGGTGGTGGCATTTATCTCAACGAATACTCCCAGCGCGGCTGGTTTTCCCAGTTTGTAACCTTCGGCAATGACGTGCTGGCCGGTGTTCCCTCCATCATCGCCGGTGTGTTCGTTTACGGGATCGTGGTCGCTACCCGCATCTTCTTCAACCAGAGCTACAGCGCTGTTGCCGGCGGCATCGCCCTGGCCGTACTGATGCTGCCCACCGTGATCAAGACCACCTTTGAAGGATTGAAGCTGGTGCCCCAGGAGCTCCGTTTGGGGGCCTACGGGGTGGGGGCCTCCAAGTTCGTGACCATCACCCGCATCACCCTGCCGGCCGCCTTCACACCCATCGCCACCGGCATCGTGCTGGCCATCGCCCGGGCTGCAGGCGAAACCGCTCCACTGATCTTCACGGCCCTGTTCTCTCCCTTCTGGCCTGAAGGCCTGTTCAATCCGATCGCCACCATGTCGGTGTTGATCTTCAATTTCGCCATCATGCCCTACGAGGCCCAGAACGCCTTAGCCTGGGCCGCTTCATTTGTGCTGGTGATGATGATTCTCGCCGCCAATCTTCTGGCACGCTGGATCAGCAAGGTGGCCAAAAAGGCCTGATCCCAGTCCAAAACTACATCACCACGACCACTTCCACTCCACCCGGCCATGACCCAAGCCACCTCCTCCGCCCCCAACAGCAACGACGTCTGCATGTCCCTGCAGAACGTCACGATCTCCTACGGCAGCTTTGAGGCCGTGAAGAACGTCTTCATGGACATCCCCAGTGGCAAGGTCACGGCCTTCATCGGTCCCTCCGGTTGCGGCAAGTCCACTGTTCTGCGGGCCCTCAACCGCATGAACGACCTGATCCCCGGTTGCGGGCTCAAGGGGCGGGTGGTGTTCGACGGTGTCGATCTCTACGAGCGCAACGTGGACCCCGTGGAGGTGCGCCGACGGATTGGCATGGTGTTTCAGAAACCGAATCCCTTCCCCAAGAGCATCTACGAGAACATTGCCTTCGGGGCCCGGATCAACGGCTACAAGGGCGACATGGATGAACTGGTGGAGCGTTCCCTGCGCAAGGCTGCCGTATGGGATGAATGCAAGGACAAACTGAAGGAAAGTGGCTTTGCCCTCTCCGGTGGTCAACAGCAGCGACTCTGCATCGCCCGGGCGATCGCCACGGAGCCTGAGGTGATTCTGATGGACGAACCCTGCTCAGCCCTGGACCCGATCTCCACCCTCAAAATTGAGGAAACGATGCATGAGCTGAAGCGCAGTTACACGATCATCATCGTGACCCACAACATGCAGCAGGCTGTGCGGGTTGCCGACATGACCGCCTTCTTCAACGCCGAGGCTGTCGAAGGTGGCAGCGGCAAGGTGGGTTACCTGGTTGAGTTCAACGACACCGAGCGCATCTTCAACGCCCCCGGTCAGCAGGCAACCCAGGACTACGTCACCGGACGCTTCGGCTGAGCCGCAGAGTTGGCCTGGCTTGGCAGTGGCTGAGGATCCCCCCCCCGGACAGTGGCCGCGGGGGGTTCAGCCATTGTTGTTCAATCCAACCATGCTCCGTATGAACGACAAAAAAACCGGCCCAAGGGCCGGTGATTGAGCGGAGAGGGAGGGATTCGAACCCTCGATAGAGTTGCCCCTATACAGCATTTCCAGTGCTGCGCCTTCGACCACTCGGCCACCTCTCCAGCGGCAAAATGGGGCAACGTGGTGGCAATGTAGCAGTCGACCTCTCGCTCGGGCTCCGCTGAGTTCGCCGTCTGCCATGACCCGTCGCTTTCCGATCACGGTGCACTGGCGCCAGACCGGACGGGTGATCACCCATGAGGTACCGGAAGGCGAAACCATCCTGCGCAGCTTCGAGCAGCAGGGCGATCCCCTGCCCTTCAGCTGCCGCAACGGCTGCTGCACTGCCTGTGCCGTGCGGGTGCTGAAGGGGTCGATCGACCAGCGCGAAGCCCTTGGCCTGTCCAAGGATCTGCGCCAGCAGGGCTACGGGCTGCTGTGTGTGGCCCGGGCCACCGGCCCGCTCGAGGTGGAAACCCAGGATGAAGATGAGGTCTACGACCTGCAGTTCGGCCGCTTCTTCGGGCGGGGTCGGGTGCGGGCAGGCCTGCCGATCGAGGAGGACTGAGCAACGCCCAGCCTGCCCAGACCAATCCTGTTCCGACAGCCCCAGCCCCCTGCAGACCATGAGCCTTTCCCCCAGCCCCGTGGACCCATCGGCGCCCGCCTGCGGCCCCCGCCTCTGCACCCAGGCCCTGGCTGGTTCCGGCCTGTCCCTGGGGAGCATGGAGCGGCTTGTGGATGTGGCACAGCGGGCAGCAGAGGCAGGCGGCGTTCAGCTCAAGGCCCACTTCGGGCGGCTGGAGCAGGTGCGGGAGAAGGGCCGCAACGGCGACCTGGTGACCGAGGCCGACCTGGCCGCCGAGGCGGCCGTGCTGGGACTGCTGCAGGCCGAAACCCCGGAGATCGGTGTGCTGGCGGAGGAGAGCGGACGGCGACCCGCCGAGGGCGCTCTGGAGTGGTGTGTCGATCCCCTGGATGGCACCACCAACTACGCCCACGGCTTTCCGGTGTTTGCCACCTCGGTGGGGCTCACCTGGCAGGGAATTCCCCTGTTGGGGGCCCTGGCGCTGCCGGCCTTCGACGAGCTCTACTGGGCCGCCCCTGGGATGGGCAGCTGGTGCAACGGCCGCCGGCTGGCGGTGAGCGGCTGCCGCCAGCTGGCCGAATCCCTGCTGGCCACCGGTTTCGCCTACGACCGCCAGCAACGGCTGGACAACAACTACGCCGAGTTCGCCTGGTTCACCCATCGCACCCACGGCGTCCGCCGGGCCGGGGCGGCGGCGGTGGATCTGGCCTTTGTGGCCAGTGGCAAGGTGGATGGGTACTGGGAACGGGGCCTTGCTCCCTGGGATCTGGCGGCAGGCCTGGTGCTGGTGGAGGAAGCCGGCGGCGTGGTGACCGGCTACGACGGTTCCCCCGCTGACCTGGCCAGCGGCAGGGTGGTGGCGGCTGGGCCAGGCCTGCACGGGCAGCTGCTCAGCGGCCTGGCGGCCTGCCGGCCCCTGGCCGGCAGCTGCTATGGCGCCCCCGAACTCGACGACGGCACCAGCACCCCGGTCGCTCCATAGGATCTGGGACCCGGAATCTCATCCCGCGCCACCATGGCTCTGCAACCTGCTGCCGGCGCCAGGGATCTCAATCCCCGCGAGGTGGAACAGAACCGCGCGATCTGCGCGGCCCTGGCGGAGGTGTATCGCCTCTGGGGCTATCAGCAGGTGGATCCCCCCAGCGTGGAGCGCGTGGACACCCTGGAGGCTGGTGGCGGCATCGATGGACGGGAGCTGGTGCTGTTGGCCAGCGAGGAGAGGCTTGGGCTGCGGCCGGAACTCACCGCTTCGATCGCCAGGGCGGCCAGCACCCGCATGGCCCAGCGTCCCAGGCCGCTGCGACTGTGGACCAACGGAACGATCTTTCGCAGCAGCACCGGCGACAGCGGTCAGCAACGCATTCATGAACAGCTGCAGAGCGGCGTGGAGTTGCTGGGGGAGCGCCGCGCCGCGGCGGACGTGGAGCTGATCAGCCTGCTCCTGGCCGCTGCCGCGAAGCTCGAACTGGCGGCCCACACCCCCCAGTTGCTGATCGGCCACCACGGGCTGCTCACGGCCCTGCTGGCGGATGTGCCTGAAACCCACAAGGCCGCGACGCGCAGGGCCCTCACCGGTTTTGACCCCCTGGCGCTGGAGGCGATTCCCCTGCCTGAACCGCAGCAGCAGCGCCTGCGGGCGGTGATGCGCCTGCGTGGGGGGGCCAGCGAGGTGCTGTATGCCCTGGAGCAATGGCTGGGGCCGGTGCCGCTGCTGGCGGATCTGCAGCTGATCCTCGCCGCCGTGGCCCCGGCTGCTGAGCGGGGTGGTGTGAAGCTGCGGCTCGACCCCACCTTCCAACCCCATTTCGCCCTCTACGACGGCCTGGTGCTGAAGCTGGTGTGCCGGGGAGAGCAGGCGCCGCTGGCGATCGCCAGCGGTGGCCGCTACGACGCCCTGGTGGGTCGCTTCAATGCCGGAGGCAGTTCGCCAGCGGGTGTGGGCTTCGGGTTCGACGTGGAGGCCCTGCGGGAGCTGCTGGGCCATGGCTGGCGGCTGGACCGCACGGCTGCCCCCGTGCTGGTGAGCTACGCCGCCGGCAGCTGTGTGGTGGCTGCCCTGGAGATTCAGCAACAGCTGCACCGCGAAGGGGTGATCGCCGAGCTCCATCCCGATCCCCTGGCCAGCCAGGAACGGGCGGACGCCATCGCCAGCGAGCGGGGGTGCTCCCGTGCCGTCTGGCTGGGTTCCTAAAGTTCAGGTTGTCATCAACCCACCGTGGCCCACACGATCGTCTCCAACGTCTGCGAAGGCGTCGCTGATTGCGTCGATGCCTGCCCGGTGGCCTGCATCCACCCTGGGCAGGGGGCCAACAGCAAGGGCACGGGCTTCTACTGGATCAACTTCGACACCTGCATTGACTGCGGCATCTGCCTGCAGGTGTGTCCTGTGGAAGGGGCGATCCTGCCGGAGGAGCGTCCCGATCTGCAGAAGGCGCGATGAAGACCGGGCGAGCCGACCGGCCAACCCGCGTCTGCGCCGTGTGTGGCCGCCCGTTTCAATGGCGGCGCAAATGGAAGGACGTCTGGCAGGAGGTGCGCTACTGCTCCGAGCGCTGCCGCCGCCGCCGCAACAGCGCCTCCCATGGGCGGGAGTCACAGCCGACAGACTGAGGCACACGCCACCCGCCAGCTGCTTTCGCCGGTTCAGATCAGCCTGAGGCCTTCGGGCTGACTTTTCCACAGCGCTTGAAGGGCCCCATGGCCAGCTGAATCTCCCAATCAGCTGGTTCTGCCGATGCTCGAGCTCCCTGGATCGATCCCAGCAGATCTGCTGAACAATTCGACCCATTGCGCAAACCTCAACGGGCAGAGGGATTGCGTCCATTGCGAACTCCCTTCGCTGGGTCCTGTTGCGATGACTGCCCAGGATCTGTTCGCCAGCCTGACGTTGCCCCGGCGGCAGGGACCAGACGTGTGGGAAACCTGTGGAGAACACCCTCACAGGCAGCGGGGCGAGAGCATGGCCAGCCGGTTGGCCTGGAATGGATTGAGGTTGTCGTCGCTCACCAGCACCAGCACCGCTCGACCATCCGCCAGAACAGGACCAGCGGCCAGACCCTCCCAGTTGTCGGGCTCCAGGCCGATCGCCAGCAGATCCCAGCTGGCCAGTGGGGCCGCCGGGCGCGCCTGGCCCGGGATGGGCAGCGGATAGAGGGCCAGGCGGATCTGCCAGCGGTCGGGAGCCTGGAAGTGCCGCAAGAGGCCGAGCAGGCGCCCACCGGGCTGCACCACCAGCAGGTCGGTGAGCCCCCAGCCATCGCCATGGGGGAGGAGCAGGGCCCCCTGGGGAAGGGGAGTGGGGGCCAAGCGCAGGGGATCCTGGCCGGGCTGCCACTGCCAGCGCAGCAAGCGCACGTGGCGGGAGGGATCCTGGAGCAGGGGCCGCTCCGCGGCCATCAGCAGGAAAGGACGGCCATCGGCCTGGTACCCCAGGGCCAGGGACTCCGGACCGGCGTTGCTGTCCAGGCCCCGATCGGGCCCAGGTTGCCAGTCGGCAGGCAGGTCCACGCTCTGGAGCAGGCGACCCGATCGGGCGTCAAAACGGAGGAGCTCGGCAGGTCTGGTGGGGGTGCGGCGTCCTTCGCTGGCCACCCAGAGCTGGCCCTCCAACCGCACCAGCCCCTCTCCATCCAGCGGCTGGCGCTGCAAGGCCAGGCTGCCGGCGAACCGGGGTGGAGGCCCACCCGCCAGAGCGGCCGTGAGGCCACTCCAATGGCTCAGCGAGCCCTGCGGGAGGTCGCTGAGCAGCCAAAGGCGATCACTGGCGGGCGCAAAGGCGGCGGCGGAGAGCCCGCCGATCCGTTGCCCATCAGCGGCCCTTCTGGGCAGCTCCAGCTGTCGCTGCAGCTCCCAGCCGGCTGGGCTGGAACAGGGCAGCTCCAGGGCGCGGGCCCCACGCCCTGGCCAGCCAAGCAGCACGGCCAGGGCCCCCGCGATGCAGGTGAGCTGTCTCAGCACCGGTGCAGGCTCTCATGGCGCGACGACAGCCAGGCACCGCTGCCGTCGTAACAGCGGATCAACCGCTCCAGCCGATCCGGCGCAAGCAGCCAGCCAGCCTCCACCGTGAACGCCTGGCGGTGGCTCACCTGGGCCGGCCGGCGGCAGTAGCCACCATCGGCCAGACACACCACATCTGTCAGATCGGCTGGGGAGAAGGTGCTGGCGCAGCTCTGCCGGTCGGCTTCCGGCCAGTCGGCCGTCACTGTGGCGGTCTCACCCTGCCAGGAGCCCGCCAGCTGATCGGCCCGCAGGGGTGGCCGCTCAATGGCCTCGGAACCCAGGCGGAACTCGCGGATCAGCACCAGCTGGTCGGCCTGCCCGGCGGCGTCGAACAGCTGCACCAGGCGATGGCGGCGGTCGCCGGCCACAAAGCCAGTCTCCACGCCGAAGGTGCTGCCCGGCGCCACCTGCATCGTGCCCTTGCTGAAGGCGCCGGAGTCGAAGAACACCACCTGGCGGCCCAGGCTGCGGTAGTCCTGCTGGTGATCACTGCTGGGGGGACCATCGCGACCCTCCGGCCCGTAGCGGCGCAGGCGGAAGCGCACCAGGCGGCCCTCCTCGGCGCTCTGCAGGCTGAGCAGGGAGGGGGTTTCACTGAGCAGCTCGCCGGCAGGGGTGAGACTGGCGAAGGATCCCAGCCACACCCCCTCGTTTTGCAGGAAGTTCTGCCACTGGCTGGCCATCAGGGGCAAGGAGCGGGGCGGATGGCCGGGATCGTAGGCAGCTGGCCTGCTGCTGGGGCTGGGGTCGGTTTCCTGCCCACGGCTCCCCCTTGGCGGAGGGGACCCACCCGGGGGAGCCTTAGGCATCCGTTGCGAGCAAACCGGTGGTGCTGCAGACCGAACAGGGTCAGATCCAGATCCACACCGAGAACATCTTCCCGATCATCAAGAAGGCCGTCTACAGCGGCCATGAGGTGTTCCTGCGGGAACTGGTGAGCAATGGCGTGGATGCCATCAGCAAGCGGCGCATGGCGGCGATGGCTGGCGACTGCAGCGAGGGCCCGGAGGGGCTGATCAACATCCGCATCGACCGCGAGGCCAAGACGCTGACCATCTCGGACAACGGCATCGGCATGGACGCCGATGAGGTGAAGCGCTACATCAACCAGGTGGCCTTTTCCAGTGCCGAGGATTTCCTGGAGAAGTACAAGAGCGAGAACGACGCGATCATCGGCCACTTCGGCCTGGGCTTCTACTCCAGTTTCATGGTGGCCAGGCAGGTGGAGCTGGTGACCCGCTCCGCCCGCGAGAGCAGCGAGGCGGTGCGCTGGAGCTGCGACGGCTCCCCCAACTTCAGCCTGGGAGCCGCCGAGCGCAGTGAACCCGGCACCGATGTGATCCTGCACCTGATGGAGGAGGAGCTCGAGTACATCGAGCCGGCCCGCATCCGCACCCTGATCACCACCTACTGCGACTTCCTGCCGGTGGCGGTGCAGCTGGAGGGCGAAACGGTGAACAAGCGCGAGTCGGCCTGGCGCAAGAGCCCGCGCGATCTCAGCGACAACGACTACATCGAGCTCTACCGCTACCTCTACCCCTTCCAGGGCGACCCGCTGCTCTGGGTGCACCTCAACACCGACTACCCCTACAACCTGCAGGGCATCCTCTACTTCCCCAAGTTCACGGGCCGGGCTGACTGGGAGAAGGGGGAGATCAAGCTCTACTGCAACAACGTGTTCGTGAGTGATTCGATCAAGGAGGTGGTGCCCCGCTACCTGCTGCCCCTGCGCGGCGTGATCGATTCGCCCGACATCCCGCTGAACGTGAGCCGCTCGGCCCTGCAGACCGACCGGCGCGTGCGCTCGATCGGCGGCTTCGTGGCCAAGAAGGTGGCGGATCGGCTCAAGCAGCTGCACCGCGATGAACCGAAGCGCTACGCCGAAATCTGGGAATCGCTGGCCCCATTCATCAAGATCGGCGCGATGGAGGACGACAAATTCGCCGACCAGGTGGCCGACCTCGTGCTGTTCGGGACCACTGCGCAACCGCAGGAACAGCCTGCGCAACCGCAGGAACAGCCTGCGCAACCGCAGGAACAGCCTGCGCAACCGCAGGAACAGCCTGCTGCGGCGATGGAGGGCGAACCCGCCGAGGGTCAGTGCCTCGATCCGATCCCAGGCGCCGATGGCAAGGCCTTCACCACCCTGGCCGGCTATCGCTCGCGACTGGAGGCGGGCAACGACAAGCGCATCCTCTATTGCAGCGATGAAGCGGGCCAGGCGGGGCCCCTGGCCCTGTGGAGGAGCCAGGGCGCCGAGGTGCTGCTGGCCGACACCTTCATCGACACCCAGTTCATCCCCTGGCTGGAGTACCGCCACGAGGATCTGAAATTCCAGCGGGTCGACAGCGAGCTGGATGAGTCGCTGCAGGAGAAGGAGAGCGAGCTGGCCGATGCCGATGGCAAGGATGCCAGCGAAAAGGTGCGGGACCTGTTCAAGAAGGCCCTGGCCAACGACAAGATCACCATTCAGGTGCAGGCGCTGAAGGGCGAGAACGCCCCTGCAGCCCTGATCCTGTTGCCTGAGCAGATGCGCCGCCTCAATGACATGGGCGCCCTGATGGAGCAGCGGCTGCCGAGCCTGCCCGACCATCACGTGCTGGTGGTGAACCGCAGGCACCCGCTGGTGGAGGGACTGCTGAGGCTCTCCGCTGGCTCGGTGATCACCACCCCCGGCGGGGCCACTGCCGCTTCCCCCAGCCAGCAACTGGCCGATGACCTCAGCCGTCACCTCTATGAGCTGGCCCGGCTGGCGGTGGGTGGCCTGGAGCCCAATGAACTGGCCGGTTTCCAGCAGCGCAGCGCCGACGTGATGGGCCGGCTGATGGAGCGGGGATTGTGAGCTGCGGGCCGGCCCAGCGCGAGAGCGGCGGGTTCGGCTTCAGCAGCAAGCGTAAGCTTTGTCGAAAATAAACGACCCCTTCACAGGCTGCGGCATGGGACTTCAAACCCTTGTGGTGGAGGACCAGCTGATGTTTCAGGAGCTGCTGGTGGCCATGTTGCGCGGCCACCCTGGCCTGGCGGCGGTGACCACCGCCTCCACTGCCGCTGAGGGGATCGACTGCTGCTCAAGGGTTCGCCCCGATCTGCTCATCCTCGACATCGCCCTGCCAGACGCCGAGGGCCTCACGGTGGCCAAGGCGCTGCAGGTGCTCAACCCGGCTGCCAAGGTGATCGTGCTCTCCAGCCATGCCAGCACCTTCCTGAGGCCACCGGAGCTGCGGGACACGATCTGCGCAGTGATTGACAAGGCCCGGGCCTTTGAGGATCTGCTCAGGGAGATCGTGGCGATCACCGGCTGTGAGGGGACTGAGCGTCCGGAGGATGGGCTCCCCCTCGATGCGCTTCAGCAGCTCACCCAGCGGGAACGCCAGGTGCTGGAACGGCTTGGCCGTGGGCAGAGCAACAAGGACATGGCGCTCGACCTCGATCTGTCCGTGCGCACGGTCGAGTCCCATCGGCGCAACATCGCCATCAAGATGGGTTGCAGCGGGGCCAGGCTGATCCGCATCGCCGCCTTGTTGCAGCAGCGGCCCGACTGGTGACCAGCCGGCCGTCCAGGGTCGATTGATACACTCTCATGGTGGGTGTTTTTGGTGCCCGCTCCCCATTCATCAGGTTGAAGGTCATGTCCCGGGTCTGCCAGCTCACCGGCAAGCGCGCCAACAACGGCATGGCCGTGTCTCACTCCCACGTGCGCACCAAGAAGCTGCAGCAGGTGAATCTGCAGGAGCGGCGCCTGTGGTGGGCCGAGGGCAACCGCTTTGTGAAGCTGCGCGTGTCCACCAGGGCCCTGAAGACCATCCAGAAGAAAGGGCTGGGGGCCTATGCCCGCGAACTGGGCATCAATCTCGCCCGAATCTGAGCCTGGCCAGATTCTGAACGGCCCACCAGCGGAGGCCCGTCCAGCTCTGAATCTCGCCGATTCAGACCACTTCATACCGTCCCAGTTTGATGGATCGTCGCGCCTTTCTGCAGAGGTCTCTCACTGCTGCGGGGCCCTTCATCGTGGCGAGTCTTTCCCCCCTCCTGGCCCTGCCAAAGGCGGCAGAAGCTCTCGGTGGCACCCTGCCTGAGATTGACCGGCCAGCCCCGCCATTTGAGCTGACCGGTGTCCTGCCTCCTGCAGACCAGGGTCAGCTGTCCCTGGGCGAGCTGCGTGGCTCCTGGGTGGTGCTCTATTTCTATCCCCGCGACTTCACCGGTGGTTGCACACTGGAAGCCCGCGGCTTCCAGCGGGACCTGCAGGCCTTCCAGGCTGCCGGAGCCACCGTGGTGGGCATCAGTGCCGATGATCCCGACTCCCACGCCTCCTTCTGCTCGGAAGAGGGGCTCTCCTTTCCGTTGCTGAGCGATCCCGGTGGGCAGGTGAGTCGGGCCTACGGGTCCTGGATCGCCCCGTTTTCCCAGCGACACACTTTCCTGATCGACCCCGACGGCAACCTCCGAGCCACCTGGGTGGCGGTGCGGCCCAGCGGCCATAGCCAGGAGGTTCTCGCCAGGCTGCGGGAGCTGCAGCTCAGCCCAGGCAGCGGCTGAACAGCTCCGCATGGAGGCCACCGGCCTGGCGGAGCTCGGCCAGGCGCTCGGCTGAGGGGGGTTGATCCAGGCAGGCCTGCCAGGCCGCCAGCAACCGATCAGGGACCGGCTGATCCACCTTCGGCTGACTCAGGGCCAGGTGATCGTTGCTGGGTTCTGCCAGGTCATGCACCGGACAGCCCAGGGCACGGGCCGCAGCCTGGACTTTGGGGTCGTAGCTGAGGGCCGCCACCGGCGCACCGCTCACCGCCGCCAGAATCAAACCATGCAGCCGCATGGCCAGCACCAGCCCACTGCCCGCAAACAGCGCCATGGCCTCGGCCGGCGTCTGGGGCAGCACCTCCCTGCTGCGGCTGCAAAGTCCCTCGGGCAGCAGGTTCTGCTCGCGGAGCTGTTCGAGCAGGCCCCTGTCCTGGCCGGCATGGAAGGGCACCCAGATCACCTCCCGCTGCGGAGCCAGGCGGTTGATGGCCTCCAGCCAGGGCCGCCAGGCGTGTCCCTGCAGTTGGGCCGTGGGACGGAAACAGAGCAGCAGCGGTCCCCCCTGCCCATGCCAGGCCAGCGGCGGGAACGTCCAGACGGGATCACTGCCCACGCCGCTCTGCCAGGGCTGGGGGCGCCAGCCGAGCTCGCGGGCCAGGGCGGCCGAGGCGGAGTCGCGCCAGCTGCAGGCGGTGGTGCGCGCCAGCAGAGCCCTGACCAACAGCCGGCTGCGCCGCCGCCGCAGGGGCCCCAGCCCCTGGGCCCAGAGCAGCACAGGCTTGCCCTGCAGCCCGGCCAGCAGGATCAGGGCGGCGTAATACAGCAGGCTGCGGAAACTGGTGCTGTCCTGCAGCAGGCTGCCGCCACCCAGAATCAGGGCCGTGGCCGACCCCAGGGGGCCGATCACCTCTGACAGGCTGCCACGATCCACGCAGGCCACCCCGAAACGGCTGGCCACCAGCTGCTGATCGCGGGCCGTGGCGACGGGCTCGGCGTGGGGCGGCAGCTGCTGCAGCAGCACCGCCAGCAGGGCATCGTCGCCGAGGTTGTGCTCGCCGTAGTAACCCACCAGCAGCGGTCGGCATGGGGTGTCGTGGGCAGCGGCAGGGGTTGGGGGCAAGGGAACGGGTGTCCGAGAGAGGGGGAATCGGGATCAGCCGTTGCCCGACCGGCCGGCGGGCGGGACGGACCGCTGCGGGCTCTCGGCCAACCAGGCCAGGCCAGCGGAGATCCCGAGCAGCATCAGCAGCAGGGGCAGCCAGGGGCGTGGCCGGAGCCCACGCAGGGAAGGTGGCAGGCTGCGTCGGGCGCCGCCAGCCTCTCCCCGGCCGAGGGGACGACCGCAGCGGGCGCACACCATGCGTCCAGCCAGCGACCGATCCGCCTTCACAGCCCAGCTGCCGCAGTGGGGACAGGCCATGGTTCAGCTCGACGCAGAGGTGTAATAGCGCAGCGCGAGCTGCCAGAACGCTCGGCTGATCACCAGTGCGGCGCCCGCCACTGCCAGGCTGGCCAGGATCCAGCTGGCGCTGCCCCTGCCGAGGAGGGTCTCTGCCGGCACGGTGGTGAGAAAGGCCACGGGCAGAACCACGGTGAACAGCAGCCGCACCGTGGCGGGGAAGGCGCTCACCGGATAGCGGCCGGCACTCAGGGCGGCCCGCAGCACCTCGGTGGCATTCCAGGTTTTCACGAACCAGATGGCGGTGGTGGCAATCACGAACCAGAGGGCATAGAGGGTGGCCGCGGCGGCCAGCATCACCACCACCGTGGCCAGCACCTGCTGGAGCTGCAGGCCGCCCTGATCAGCCCGGGCCGCCCAGCCCATCAAACCCAGACCCAGCGCCACTTCCGGCAGCCCGGCCGGACTGAAGCTGCGCAACGACAGCCAGAACTGGCTGTCGATCGGCTTGAGCAGCACAAAGTCGAGGGTGCCCTCCTGCACGTGGGTGACGATGCGGCTCAGATTGGGCTGCAGGACGGTGCTGGTGAAGCCATTCAGGCAGGTGTAGGCCCCCAGCACCACCAGGGCGGCGTTCCAGCTCCAGCCTCCCAGGGCCACCCCCTGGCGATAGAACAGCCACAGCACGAGCACACTGCCCACCAGGTTGGCCGCCATCGCCACCAGCTCGATCAGGGCGTTGAGCTGATACTCCAGCTGGCTGGCCAGGGAGGTGCCCCAGAACCGCCGCAGGCTGAGTAGATAGCGCCCCATCCCTAGGCTCCCATCGCCCCGTAGCGACGCACCCCGGCGCGCCAGAGCACCCACAGAAGCGGAAACAGCACGGCCAGCCAGAGCAGCATGGTGAGAAAGCCGGCCAGGGGAGTGAACGGACCGGCGGCGGCCACCGAGTTCCCCGCCAGCAATTCGGCCGGGAAGGCGATGAGATAAGGGAAGGGCGTGTGCAGGGCCAGCTGGCGCAGCCCAGGGGGGAAGGCCTGCAGCGGCGCCACCAGCCCGGAGAGAAACAGGTAGGGAATCATGATCAGCCGTTCCAGGGCCGTGGCGCGCTCACTCCAGAAGCAGAGGCAGGCAATCAGGCTCTGCAGCAGGAAGTTGAGGGCAAAGGCCAGGCCCACCGCCAGGATGCCCAGCAGCAGGCGTCCCGGGCCGGGCCAGGCGAAGCTGGCCGGTTGCAGCAGGAAGAAGCCACTCACGATCAGCAGCACGAAGGGCAGACGGGTGGCCTGTTCCGCCTGGTGGGCCGCCACATAGCGCCAGAAGGGATGGAGGGGTTGCAGCAGGTAGGGGGACAGACGACCCTGGATCGTGTCCTCCTCGAACTGCCACACCACCCACACCACCGTGAACTGGCGCACCACAAAGGCGCTGAGGAAGTAGCGCCCGAGGGCGTCGGGCCCCAGCCCTAGGCCGGGCCCATCGGCGGCGCTCCACACCGCCAGCATGATGAAGGGCAGCACGCCGGAGAGCGCCCACAGCAGGATCTCTGCCCGGTATTCGGCCATGTAGGCGAACTGCACGCTCCAGAGCACCCGATAACGCTGCCAACTGCGGCAAACAGCTGGCAATTGATCCATCAGCGCCCGCAATACCAAAAATAGGTCAGAGATCAATCAAACTGTAGTCAGGGCGATGGAGAATGCCGATCGGATCGGGCCCAGGAGGATAACGCAAAGGTTTTCGATTCGATGACAAATCTGTGGCTCGCCTATTTTGAGGGAGGAATGAGATCAAGGGGTGCGACCATGCAAAGGGCATGCAATCAAACAGAGCAGCAGAAGCATGGCAGTCAGAGAATCAGACTGGTGGCCTTAAGCACAGGCTGTCCCAACAGTTGCACCTGGAAATCGGCACGTCGGTCACCATCGAGATCAGCCGAAAGAATCCCATCCTGATAGCGAAGTTCTCCAGCCACACCGCTGAAAGGGTTGGAGCCCAGGAATGCAAAGGCCGAATCACCGCCGCCGGGGATCGCATCGATTGACTTGAGATCAAGCTGATCCTTTCGCCAGCGAAAGTCAATGATGACGTCACGCCTTTTGCCAGCAAGCGAGTCAGCAGACTCATTGAATACAAAAAGATCTCGATCACGCCCACCACGCATTTGGTCTTTGCCAACATCGCCAATCAAGCGATCGTCACCAAAACCACCTTCGAGCATGTCATCATTCGACCCCCCAGACAGGCTGTCATCACCTAAATCGCCATATATAGAGTCGTCACCACCATCACCATAAAGGTCATCGTGACCTCGGCCGCCGACAATAGCATCGTCGCCATCATACCCAAAAACCCTATCATCACCATCACCACAATCGAAGTCATCGTCCTCGTCTGAACCCTCGAAATCATCATTATCATCACCACCATCAAAACGCACGCGCGCAGAGCGGAAAAGGATCACCCCAGGCACAGAAGGGTCCGGATCGACAAATAGAAAATCAGCTGGAGAATAAATTTCTACCCTGTCAGTTTGACCGTCATCGTAGCGGGTGATCAGAACACTGTCCCCCTCGCTAGTAGCTACCCTTTCATCATCGAGATCCTCAAGCTCCCAGCCACCATCGTCATATTCATAGACGCGACTGACAGATCCATCAGCATTCAACACTGCCTTAATGATGTCATCCAAAGAGAAGGACAGGACTCCCGACGATTTAACCCCAACCGGAGAACTCATTTGCACGCCCTAAATATTCATTTCCATTCAACCTGGAAGCGAACGGGAACTACGAATGACAGATAGGAATCTTAACTTGTCTGTTCACGGAGGCACCATGCCGACATGACAAACACGCCCATCCGAGCAGGGGGCATCAGCCCGCAAGCCAAGGGCCGCAATCCTGTGTGAAAGATCCACAGAGAAGCCCAACTTCCCAGAGACCTGACGTCCACAGCGCCACCTGATGCCAACGGAGGATCTGACCAGATCACGCAAGCGGGCAGGAACCGTCTCTGCATGGTCTGTCCATGAACGGGCGAGGCCGACATGACGCCGGCCCGTCGGTGCGGCCGTTGATTCAGGCGCTGGACCGATCAGGAAGGCGGAACCGCCCCCTCCACAAACAGCCGACCGATCAACTCCTCGATCGGCGGATAATTCACCTCCAGATCCAGCACCGGCAGCTCCGCCAGAAGCCGATTGAGGGTGGTGGTGAGCCGCTCCTTCGGGATCAGCAACCGCACCGCCGCCCCGTCGAGCTGTTCGATCTCACCGTAGGAACCCAGGCGGTCAGCCGCCATTGGCGCCGCCAGCTCCAGGCGCACCTGACGCCAGGGGGCGAGCCGTTCACCGAGCGCGGCAAGGGCACCGTCATAGAACAGCTGTCCCCGATGGATGAGCAGAACGCGCGGGCAGAGGGCTGTGATGTCAGCCATGTAATGACTGGTGAGCAGCACGGTGGCACCGGTGCGCTGGTTGTAGTCGGCCAGAAAGGTGCGCACCCGCGCCTGGGCATTCACATCCAGCCCCAGGGTGGGTTCGTCGAGGAACAGCACCCGGGGCCGGTGCAGCAGGGCCGCCAGCAGCTCGGCCTTCATCCGCTGCCCGAGGGAGAGCTTGCGCACCGGCCGGGTGAGCTCCGCATCGCCGAGCTCCAGCATCTCCGCCAGTTCGCCGATACGGCGGCGGGCCTCCTGGTCATCGATGCCATAGACGGCCGCATTCACCCGCAGGGAGTCGAGGGGTGGCAGATCCCAGATCAGCTGCTGCTTCTGGCCCATCACCAGGGTGATGGCCTCCAGGAAGGCCCGCTGGCGGCGGAAGGGGCGGTGGCCGGCCACCTCAAGCTCACCGCCGCTGGGGTGGATCAGCCCGCTGAGCAGCTTGAGGGTGGTGGTCTTGCCTGCACCGTTGCCTCCCAGGAAGCCCACCACTTCCCCCGCTTCGATCTGAAAACTCACCTCCCGCACGGCCTCGAGATCGATCCAGCGGCGCCGCAGCAGGTGGCGCATCGTGCCGCTGAAGCCCGGCTGCTTGTCCGCCACGCGGAAGCTCTTGCGCAGGCCCCTGGCCATCACGATCGCCATGGCTGCACCCTATCGACCCAAACGGGGTATCGACCGATAGGGTGCGGCCATGCATGCCCTCTCCCTGCCCACCTGGTGGATCCACATCACCTCGGTGCTGGAGTGGATGGTGGCGATGCGGGCGGTGCAGCAGCTGGGCCGCAGACGGGCGGAACCGGCCTGGAACTGGCTGGCCCTGGCCATGCTGCCGGCCCTGGTGAGCGCCATGTGTGCCTGCACCTGGCACCTCTACGACAACAGCCCCGATCTCTACGGCCTGGTGGTGCTGCAGGCGGGACTCACCGCCGTTGGCAACCTGGCGCTGGCGCTGGCCTGCCTGCAGCTGCTGCGCCGTCAGGGCAGCAGCTCCCCTGCCGACGAGGCGACCGGTGATGGCTGAGTCCGCGGGTACCGGCGTGCTGGAACTGGTGCAGTGGCTGGGCCGCATCAACCCGGGGCCCCTGTTCGTGCTCTCGCTGTTGCCCTACCTGGCCTTCCTCTGGCTGGCGGGACGGGTGCAGGGATTCCCCCCTCTGGCCCTGCGGGGTTTCCAGCTCACCCTGTTGTTTGTGGCGGTGACGATCGCTGCCTCGATCCTGGCCCTGCAGACCACCGGCCAGCAGCTGGCGGATGTGGACCCGCTGCATGGCGGCGCCGAGGCCTTCCTCACCCTGGCCAATCTGCTGGTGGCGGTGGGCTTCAGCCAGGCGGTGCGACGCTGAACGCCGATGAACAAGTCTTAAGGGGACGGGGAGTGGGGCCCGCCTGCCCGGAAGATGGGGCGTCGCCCTGTGCTCCATGCTTGCGCCCCTTCTGATCCAGCCCCTGGCCATGGCACCCGCCACGATCACCTGGTCGCCCAAAGTGGCCCTGGTGATGATCCTCTGCAATGTGATCGCCATCGCCATCGGCAAGGCCACGATCCAGCAGCCCAACGTGGGCCTGCAGCTGCCCAACTCCGCCATGTTCGGCGGCCTCAGCCACGGCGCCATGCTCGGCACCCTCAGCCTCGGCCATCTGCTCGGCATGGGCGCCATCCTGGGCCTGGCCTCCCGCGGGGTGGTCTGAGCCGGGCTGCCATGTGCTGGCTGTTCTCCCGGCCCACCGGCCAGAGGGGAACAGCCGTTGAGCCAGACCTGCGGGTGGGCCAGACCCACTTGCCAGTGAACCTGCCAGTGAAGTGAAGTTGCCAGTGAAAATGACTCAGGCGTGAGCATCAGCCCAAAAGCTGAGACTCAACGACAGAGCTTCAGACCCCGAGAGGCTGGGGGCTGTTCTGAAGAGCCCGACGGGCTGGAAAGCGCTCCAGGATTCGATCGGCCATCTGGGCGGGAGTGAGCCCCAGGGCCTCCTTGCTCTGGGCGGGGCTGGCATGGTCCACGAGGACATCGGGAATTCCGATGCGCAGGGTGGGCACCAGCACATCGTGGTCGCTGAGGGTCTCCACCACGGCAGCACCGAAACCGCCGGCAAGGCAGCCCTCTTCCATGGTGACCAGCCGGCCGATGCGGCGGGCCAGGGGAAGGAGCAGGGCCTCGTCCAGGGGCCTCAGGAAGCGGGCATTCACCACGGCAGCCCGCACGCCCTGCTCCTGGAGCAGGCCGGCGGTTGCCAGGGCGGGGTACACCATCGAGCCGTAGGCCACGATCAGCAGGTCGTCACCGTCGGTGAGCAATTCACCCCGGCCCAGCTGGAGAGGCTCCCATCCCTCCTCCATCAGGGGCACCCCCTCGCCTTCACCCCGGGGAATGCGCAGGGCACAGGGGCCGTCGTGCTGGATGGCCGTGACCAGCATCCGCTGCAGCTCAGCCTCGTCCTTCGGGGCCATCACCGTGAAGTTGGGCACGCAGCGCAGATAGCTGATGTCGTACTGCCCCTGGTGGGTCGGGCCGTCGGCACCCACGATCCCGGCCCGGTCCATCACGAAGGTCACGGGCAGATTCTGGATGCCAACGTCGTGGATCAGCTGGTCGTAGGCCCGCTGCAGGAAGGTGCTGTAGATCGCGCACACGGGCCTGAGACCCTCACAGGCCATGCCCGCCGCCATGGTCACGGCGTGCTGCTCGGCGATCCCCACATCGAAGTACTGGTTTGGCAGGGCCTTCTCCAGCAGATCCAGGCCGGTGCCGGTGGCCATGGCGGCGGTGATGCCCACCACCGTGGGATCCTGCTCGCACAGCTTCACCAGGGTCTGGCCGAACACCTTGCTGTAGCTCGGGGGTTTGGGCTTGCTGGAGGGATAGGCCTTGCCGGTGGCCAGATCGAAGGCGCTCTGGGCGTGGTAGCCCACCTGGTCGGCCTCGGCGTAGGGATAGCCCTTGCCCTTGGTGGTGGCCACGTGCACCAGCACCGGGCCGTCATGTTCGTGGGCCTGGTGAAACACCCGGATCATGCCAGCGATGTCGTGGCCATCCACCGGACCCATGTAGGTGAAGCCCAGCTCCTCGAACACGGCACCGAGCTTGGGCACCGCCAGGCGCTTCATGCTCTCCTTGAGGTTCTTCAGCTCAGGCGGCAGCTCGCCGTGCATGAAGGGCAGGTGCTTGATGGCCTCCTCGGCGTTGTCCTGCAGGAACTGCAAGGGTTTGCTGTGGCGCATGCGGTTGAGGTGGGTGCTCAGGGCTCCCACCGGCGGGCTGATCGACATGTCGTTGTCGTTGAGCACCACCAGCAGCCGGGTGTGGGGCAGGTGGCCGGCATGGTTGATGGCTTCCAGGGCCATACCACCGGTGAGGGAGCCATCGCCGATCACGGCAACGCACTTAAAATCCTCACCCCGGCGGTCGCGGGCCAGGGCCATGCCCAGGGCCGCTGAGATCGAGGTGCTGGCGTGGCCGGCGCCGAAGTGGTCGAAGCGGCTCTCGCAGCGCTTGAGATAGCCCGCCACGCCGCCCTGCTGGCGCAAGGTGTGGAACTGCTGGTAGCGGCCCGTGATCAGCTTGTGGGGGTAGGCCTGGTGGCCCACGTCCCACACCACCTTGTCGCGGTCGAGATCGAGGGTCTGGTAGAGGGCAAGGGTGAGCTCCACCACCCCCAGGCCGGGGCCGAGGTGACCACCGCTGGTGCTCACCACCTCGAGGTGACGTTCGCGGATCTGACGGCCGATCGCCTCCAGTTCGGCGATGCTGAGCCCGTGCAACTGATTCGGGTGCGTCAGCTCGCTGAGATGCATCACGGCCCCTGAGGTGGGCTGCAATCTAGAAGGTGCCGGCGACGGCCTGGTGCCGATTGCGACACTGGGAGCATGCGTGAGACCTCCCCTCCGGCGCCGCCCGATTCCCACGGCTACCTGCAGCGGGTGCTGCGGGCCCGGGTGTACGAGGTGGCGATCGAGTCGCCCCTCGATCCCGCCCCCAACCTCTCGGCCCGGCTCGGCAACCGCGTGCTGCTCAAACGGGAGGACCTTCAGCCCGTGTTCAGCTTCAAGCTGCGTGGCGCCTACAACAAAATGGTTGGTCTGAGCCAGGCCGAGCTGGAGCGCGGCGTGATTGCCGCCAGTGCCGGCAACCATGCCCAGGGGGTGGCGATGGCGGCCCAGCGGCTGGGCTGCCGGGCCGTGATCGTGATGCCGGTCACCACTCCGGAGGTGAAGGTGAAAGCGGTGGCAGCCCGCGGCGCCGAGGTGGTGCTTCACGGCGACAGCTATGACGACGCCTGCGGCGAGGCCCAGCGGCTGGGGGCCGAGGCCGGGCTCAGCTTCATTCACCCCTTTGACGACCCGGACGTGATCGCCGGCCAGGGCACGATCGCCCTGGAGGTGCTGCGCCAGTGCTCCACCCCACCGAACGCGATCTATGTGGCCGTAGGCGGCGGCGGCCTGATCGGCGGGATCGCCGCCTATGTGAAGGCGCTCTGGCCCCAGGTGGAGATCGTCGGGGTGGAGCCGGTGGATGCCGATGCGATGACCCGCTCCCTGGCCGCCGGCCAGCGGGTGCGCCTGGAGCAGGTGGGGCTGTTCGCCGATGGGGTGGCGGTGCGCCAGGTGGGGGAACACACCTTCGCCCTCGCCCAGCGCTACGTGGATCGAATGGTGACGGTGAACACAGACGCCATCTGCGCGGCGATCAAGGACGTATTCGAGGACACCCGCTCCATCCTCGAACCCGCCGGCGCCCTGGCCATCGCCGGGTTGAAGGCGGATGTTCACAGCCGTGGGTTGCAGAACCGCACCCTTGTGGCCGTGGCCTGTGGCGCCAACATGAACTTCGATCGGCTGCGCTTCGTGGCCGAGCGCACCGAGATCGCCGAGGACCGCGAGGCGATGCTGGCGGTGGAGATCCCCGAGCAACCGGGCAGCCTGCGCCGCTTCTGCACCCTGCTCGGCGATCGCAACCTCACGGAGTTCAGCTACCGCCTGGCCGACCCCAGGCGTGCCCACATCTTCGTGGGGGTGCAGACCAGCGGCAGTCGCGATGAGCAAAACCTGATCCACGACGTGCGGGCGGCTGGCTTCCCCTGCCTCGACCTCTCCAACGACGAGCTCGCCAAGCTGCATCTGCGCCACATGGTGGGCGGGCGGCTGCCCCTGCAGGCGGCGGGAGCCGAGCAGCGGGAACTCCTCTACCGCTTCGAGTTCCCGGAGCGCCCCGGGGCACTGATGCGCTTTCTCACCAGCCTCCACCCCAGCTGGAACATCAGCATCTTTCACTACCGCAACCACGGAGCCGACGTGGGCCGGATCGTGGTGGGTGTGCAGGTACCTGACGCTGAACAGGCCGCCTGGCAGAGCTTCCTCGACGGCCTCGGCTACCAATATGTGGATGAATCGGGCAATCCCGCCTACCAGCTGTTTCTGGGGGCGGTACCGCCGGCTGGGAGCCTGCGGTAACTTGCCGCCATCGGTCGCGGGAGACACGCTTGCCGCACGACTGGAGTCCAGAACTGGATCCCGCCATCAGCCCGGCCCCTGAAACGACCAGCCAGGAGACGTCAGCAGGGACATCCCCCCAGCCGGGCATCTCTCTGGCAGCCAGGCTGGAGGCGATCCTTTACCTGAAGGGCCGACCCCTGAGTCTGGTTGATCTGGCCGGCATCGCAGGGGTGGAGCGAGACGAGGCGGAGCTGGCCCTGATCACCCTGATGGCCGACTACGCCCATCGCGACACCGCCCTGGAAATCCGCCAGGAAGGCAACACTTTCAGCCTGCAGCTGCGCGAGAGCCTCACCGATCTGGTGCAGAACCTGCTGCCTGTGGATCTCTCCACGGCATCCCTGCGCACCCTGGCGACCATCGCCCTGAAGAAACGCATCCTGCAGTCGGAACTGGTGGAGCTGCGCGGCTCCGGTGCCTACGACCACATCAAGGAGCTGCTCGCCCAGAATTTCATCGAGCGCCGCCGGCAGAGCGAAGGGCGGTCGTACTGGCTCAGTCTGAGCGAGAAGTTCCACCGCACCTTTGCCGTTCGGCCCGAGCAGCAGGCCAACGCCCCCAGGCGGGCTGCATAGAGTTGCTTGAGCTCCATTTCCTCTCCCGCTCCCACCCCATTCCACCAACGCCCTGAACCATGGAAGTGCTCGCCACCCTGCTGAGCGTGCTCAGCCGCACCCTTGAGATCTATTCCCTGATCCTGCTGGTGCGTGTGCTGCTCAGCTGGTTCCCGAACATGGACTGGAGCAATCCCGTGCTGAGCACGGTGAGTTCGATCACCGACCCCTATCTCAATGCCTTTCGTGGGCTGATCCCGCCCATCGGCGGGCTGGACCTCTCGGCCATCGTGGCGTTCCTGGCGCTGAATCTCGGCCAGCAGCTGCTGGGTACGGCCAGCGTGAGTGTGATGGCAGGTCTGGTTTGATCAGGCCAGGTGCTTCGGGAAGGCTCAGGGCTGGAGGGCCTGCTCCAAGGGCAGAAGCTCATCGTCTGCCGCTGCCCGGGTGCGAACGGGCGCACTGAATCCCCTGGCCTTCACATTGGTGAAGCCCAGGGGATCAGGCGTGCCGGCCGGCACAGCCAGGCGCAGGGCAAATGGGGAACGCCCCGGTGGCACATCACCGATGCCACCCACCCTGGTGCGGTTCTGCAACACCGGCTCCCCGCTGGCATCGAGGATGCGGGCGTACACGTCCGTGTCCACCACCGCGTGGCGGCCGGGATTCTCCACAATGCCCCGCAAGGCATAGCAACGGGCACTGCTGGAGCGATTTTGATCGGGCTGGGCCGCCACATCCGATCGCGGGCACGGCTCCAGGGTCACCTCACTGACCCGCAGCTCGGCTGCATCCCCGGGGCCGGGCACGCCCAGCAGCAGCGTCGCCGCCAGAAACATCCCCGCCAGCCAGTGCGCCCAGGGGAGAACTCGGGCAGCTCCAGCACGACAGACCTGGGCCATGGCACTCACCGATCATCCCCACTGCCAGCAATCACGTTACGGGCGGCGCGGCTGGCCAGTTTGTCGAGGTTGGCCTGGGCTACACCCTCCAGATCCAGACCCAGCTCGCTGGCCAGCTGGGCCACATACCAGAGCACATCGCCAAGCTCGAGCTTCAGGGCTGCCACGGTGTCGGCGGAGAAGGCTCCCTGCTGATCACGGATCACCTTCTTCACCTTGTCGGCCACCTCGCCGGCTTCGCCGCACAGCCCCAGGGTGGGATAGATCGGATTGGCACCCACATCGGGGTAGCGGGCTGTCTCACGGCTGCGCTGTTGATAGGTGCTGAAATCCAAGTGGGATCACCGTGGGACAGGGCCGATGGTAGTTTCGGCCTAACGAAGGGGTGCCGATGCCCAAGCCCGATCTCATGCGTCGCACCAAGATCGTGGCCACGATCGGGCCAGCCACCGAATCACCGGAACGCCTGCGCGAGCTGATCGCCGCTGGCGCCACCACCTTCCGCCTGAACTTCTCCCACGGCGACCACAGCGAGCACGCCGCCCGCATCGCCACCATCCGCAAGGTGTCCGCCGAGCTGGGGGTGCACATCGGCATCCTCCAGGACCTGCAGGGCCCCAAGATCCGCCTGGGCCGATTCGTGGACGGGCCGATCACCCTGGCCAAGGGTGATCCCTTCACGCTCACATCCCGGGATGTGGCCTGCAACAGCAGCATCGCCACCGTCACCTACGAGAAGTTGGCCGATGAGGTGCTGAACGGCAGTCGCATCCTGCTCGATGACGGTCGGGTGGAGATGGTGGTGGTGGATGTGGACCAGGCCAGCCAGACCCTGCAATGCCAAGTGACGGTGGGCGGCGTTCTCTCCAACAACAAGGGGGTGAACTTCCCCGATGTGCAGCTCTCGATCCGCGCCCTCACCGACAAGGACAAGGCCGATCTGGCCTTCGGCCTGCAGCAGGACGTGGACTGGGTGGCCCTCAGCTTCGTGCGCAACCCCTCCGATCTGCTGGAAATCAAGGAGCTGATCGCCAGCCAAGGGGCCAGCACCCCGGTGGTGGCCAAGATCGAGAAGTTCGAAGCCATCGACCAGATCGATGACATCCTGCTGCTCTGTGACGGGGTGATGGTGGCCCGGGGGGACCTGGGGGTGGAGATGCCGGCTGAAGAGGTTCCCCTGCTGCAGAAGGAGCTGATCCGCAAGGCCAACAGCCTGGGCATTCCGGTGATCACCGCCACCCAGATGCTCGACTCGATGGTGAGCTGTCCCCGACCCACCCGGGCAGAGGTGAGCGACGTGGCCAACGCCATCCTCGACGGCACCGACGCCGTGATGCTCTCCAATGAGAGTGCCGTGGGCGACTTCCCGGTGGAGGCCGTGGCCACCATGGCGACGATCGCCCGGCGGATCGAGCGCGACTACCCCCAGCGGGTGATCGACAGCCGCATGGCCACGACGATCCCCAATGCCATCTGTCAGGCGGTGAGCACCATCGCCCGCAACCTCAACGCTGCGGCGATCCTGCCCCTCACCAAGAGCGGCGGCACCGCCCGCAACGTGAGCAAGTTCCGTCCCAGCACGCCGATCCTGGCCATCACCAGTGAAACCAAGGTGGCCCGTCAGCTGCAGCTCTGCTGGGGGGTGAATCCCCTGCTGGTGCGGGAACAGACCTCCACCACCAGCACCTTCAGCCTGGCCACCGGCATGGCCCGTGAGCTCGGCTTCCTCCGGGACGGCGACCTGGTGGTGCAGACCGCCGGCACCCTCTCCGGGGTAAGCGGCTCCACCGACTTCATCAAGGTGGGCATCGTGGCGGCCGTGCTCAACAAGGGCCTGGGCATCGGCAACGGCTCGGTGAGCGGCCGGGTGCGGCTGGTGGACAGCCCGGAAGCAGCTGCTGCGATTCAGACCGGCGAAATCCTCGTGCTGCGCGAGGCCAGCCCCGCCTACGAGGAGGCCTTCCGCAAGGCCAAGGCCGTGATTGCCGAGTGTGGCGGAGCCGACAGCAATGCAGCCCAGATCGCCCAGCGCACCGGGATCCCGGCGATCGTGGGAGTGAGCGATGCGATCGCCAGCCTGCAGCAGGGCGAGATCGTGACCCTCGACCTGGTGCGGGGCGAAGTGCATCTCAGCGCCCGCAGCCACAATTCCGACGGCAAGGGCGCCATCGTCTAGGCAACCCTTCGGCAACCAGCTCCAGCTGCCCCCGCCATGGCCCCCAAGCTCCCAGTCGGCGAAACGGTGGGGATGGCCCTCTCCACACTGCGCGCCAACCGCCTGCGCAGCCTGCTCACCATGCTGGGCATCGTGATCGGCAACGCCTCGGTGATCACCCTGGTGGGAGTGGGAAGGGGCGCCCAGAACCTGGCTGAGGGCCAGCTCAGCAATCTCGGCGCCAACGTGCTGTTCGTGGTGCCCGGCAACAACGACACCCGCCGCCAGGGGATCGACTTTCCCAAGACCCTCGTGCTGGAGGACGCCAAGGCGATCGCTGAGCAGGTTCCCAGCGTGAACCGGGTGGCTCCCCAGATCACCCTCAGCGAGGTCCTGCAGGTGGGTGGCCTCACCACCAGCGCCTCCGTGCTGGGGGTGACGCCGGAGTTCCTGCCGGTGCGCCAGTTCGAGATGGAGCGGGGCCGCTTCTTCAGCGCCAGCGATCTGGAGGGGGCCCGCAGCCTGGTGGTGATCGGTCCGGACCTGGCCGCGAAGATGTTCCCAGCCCAGGAGGCCCTGGGGCGCACCCTGCGGATCCGCAACCAGGCCTTTGAGGTGATCGGCGTGCTGGCGCCCAAGGGGGCGGTGTTCGGTCAGAACCAGGACGAGAACGCCTACATCCCCCTGAGCACGATGGTGAATCAGCTCTCAGGCCGGGATCCCACCTACGGCATCAGCCTCAATTTCATCAGCGTGGAGGCCCGGGACGCGGACAGCATCAACGCTGCCGCCTTCCAGATCACCAACCTGCTGCGTCAACGGCATCGCATCCTGCGCGACGACGACTTCGCCGTGCGCTCCCAGAAGGACGCACTCACGATCGTGAGCACAATCACCGGCGGCCTCACCCTCATGCTGGCGGCCATCGGCGGTGTGTCGCTGCTGGTGGGCGGCATCGGCATCATGAACATCATGCTGGTGTCGGTGAGTGAGCGCACCGCCGAGATCGGGCTGCGCAAGGCCCTCGGTGCCCGCAGCGGCGATGTGCTGCTGCAGTTCCTGGTGGAGTCGCTGGTGCTGGCGAGCCTGGGGGGCGCGATCGGCACCGCCGTGGGCATCGGCGCCGTCAGCCTGGTGGGGCTGGTGACCCCCCTGCCGGCGGCGATCGGCAGCGGCACCGTGCTGCTCACCGTGCTCCTGTCCGGTTCGATCGGTCTGTTTTTCGGGGTGGTCCCGGCCCGCCGAGCAGCCCAGCTCGACCCGATCGTGGCCCTGCGCAGCCTCTGAGCCCGACGATCAGGTTGCGCAAGCCTGAAACGGAAGAAAGGCTTAAAGTGCAGGCCTGATCGGCCAAAAGGTTGCATCGGGCACCAAAGCCCCGCGCTCTCGATGCCTAAGTAGACGAACCTACGATCGATGCCCCCCTTGGACCAGCTGGCATGCGGATATCGGAACAGCAGTGACCGGATGGTGATTGCCCGTTGTTTCGCTGGCGACACCTTTTTCCTGGAGAGGGTGGTGTTTCCCTTTGAGCTGCTCAGCTTCGCCTGTCCGGCGGATGCCGACCTGGAGATCTGGACCCATGGCCTGGGGGGGCCTGAGCTGATCGAGACCATCCCGGCCAGGGATCTGGTGATTGAGACCGGCGCCAGCCAACCCCCCCTTGAGGCGGTGGCCGGCCTCGTACAGGATGAACTGCTGGAGTCCTGGGCCGCTGCCGGCTGAGCAGGCTGAACGGGGCCCCGGCAAGACCGCAGATTGCAGAGCCGTCCCCGTTACAGTTGTTAAGAAAGTGTCTCAGCTATGAATCAGCGCTGGCGTGTTCTGGCTCTCTGGCTCCTGCCCTTGGCGGTGGTCGCATTCCTCGGGTTGCAAGTGCTGCGCAGCGGCAACCTCGGACCCAACGCACCCACAGCGGCTCCGCGCAACACCGCCGTGGCCCGCATGAGTTACGGCCGCTTCCTCGACTACGTGGAGGCAGGCAGGGTCACCGCCGTGGACATCTACGACGGCGGCCGCAACGCCGTGATCGAAGCGGTGGATCCGGATCTGGATAACCGGGTGCAGCGCCTGCGGGTGGATCTGCCTGGCCTGGCCCCCGAACTGGTGAACAATCTCAAGGAGCAGGGCATCAGCTTCGACATCCATCCGCCGCGCCAGACGCCGCCCGCACTGGGCATCCTGGGCAACCTGCTGTTCCCGCTGCTGCTGATCGGCTCACTGATCTTCCTGGCTCGCCGCGGCAATGGCATGCCCGGTGGTCCTGGCCAGGCGATGCAGTTCGGCAAGACCAAGGCTCGCTTTGCCATGGAGGCCGAAACCGGCGTGAAGTTCAACGACGTGGCCGGGGTGGAGGAGGCCAAGCAGGACCTCCAGGAGGTGGTGACCTTCCTCAAGACCCCGGAGCGCTTCACCTCCGTGGGCGCCAAGATTCCCAAAGGGGTGCTGCTGGTGGGCCCTCCCGGCACCGGCAAGACCCTGCTGGCCAAGGCCATCGCCGGTGAGGCCGGCGTGCCCTTCTTCTCCCTCTCCGGCTCGGAGTTCGTGGAGATGTTCGTGGGCGTGGGTGCCAGCCGGGTGCGCGACCTGTTCAAGCGCGCCAAGGAAAACAGCCCTTGCCTGATCTTCATCGATGAGATCGACGCCGTCGGCCGCCAGCGCGGTGCCGGCGTGGGCGGCGGCAACGACGAGCGGGAGCAGACCCTCAACCAGCTGCTCACCGAGATGGACGGCTTCGAGGGCAACAGCGGCATCATCATCATCGCCGCCACCAACCGGGCCGACGTGCTCGATTCGGCCCTGCTGCGACCGGGCCGTTTCGACCGCCAGGTGATGGTGGACGTGCCCGACATCAAGGGCCGGATGGAGATTCTCAAGGTGCACAGCCGCAACAAGAAGCTCGCCGAGGACGTGAGCCTGGAGACCATTGCCCGGCGTACCCCTGGCTTCTCGGGGGCCGACCTGGCCAACCTGCTCAACGAGGCGGCGATTCTGACGGCCCGCCGTCGCAAGGAGGCCACCACCCTGGCCGAGATCGACGACGCGGTGGACCGGGTGATCGCCGGCATGGAGGGCAAGCCCCTCACCGACGGCCGCAGCAAGCGCCTGATCGCCTATCACGAGGTGGGCCATGCCCTGGTGGGCACCCTGGTGAAGGCCCACGACCCCGTACAGAAGGTGACCTTGATTCCCCGCGGCCAGGCCCAGGGCCTCACCTGGTTCTCCCCCGACGAGGAACAGATGCTGGTGAGCAAGGCCCAACTGCGCGCCCGGATCATGGGTGCCCTGGGGGGACGGGCCGCCGAGGATGTGGTATTCGGCCATGCCGAGGTGACCACGGGCGCCGGCGGCGACATCCAGCAGGTGGCCTCAATTGCCCGCCAGATGGTCACCCGCTTCGGCATGAGCGAGATCGGCCAGTTCTCCCTGGAGGCCGGCAACCAGGAGGTGTTCCTGGGCCGCGACCTGATGACCCGCAGCGACGCCTCCAACAAGATGGCCAGCCGCATCGATGAGGCCGTCCGCCAGATCGTGCACAGCTGCTACACCGACACCGTGAAACTGGTGGCGGCCCATCGCGAGGCGATGGATCGGGTGGTGGACGTGCTGATCGAGAAGGAGAGCCTCGACGGCGAGGAATTCCGGGCGATCGTGGCGGAGTTCACAGCGATTCCTGAAAAGGAACGCTTTTCACCCCTGCTGAGTGCGGAACCGGTTCAGGTTCAGGGCTGATCGCACCCTTCTCACACGCAACGGCCCGGGGTTTCCAACCCCGGGCTTTGTTGTTGGCGACACGCCTCATTGCCTGGGGGGCAGATCGGGATCAGACGGGGCGTACAGGCCGCTTCTCGATCACCTTGTCGATCAGGCCGTACTCCACGGCCTCGGCGGGCGACATGAAGAAATCGCGGTCGGTGTCCTCCACCACCCGCTCCATGGGCTGACCGGTGCGGTCGGCCAGTTCCTGATTCAGCTTTTTCTTGAGGTACAGGATCTCATCGGCCTGAATGCGGATGTCGCTGGCCTGGCCGCGAGCTCCACCGAGGGGCTGGTGGATCATGATCCGCGAATGGGTGAGGCTGCTGCGCTTGCCCCTGGTGCCGGCACAGAGCAGAAAGGCCCCCATGGAGGCGGCCAGTCCCACGCACACCGTATGCACGTCGGGCTTGATGTGCTGCATGGTGTCGAAGATGCCGAGGCCGTCGTAGACGGAGCCCCCAGGCGAGTTGATGTAGAGGTAGATGTCCTTCTCGGGATCCTCAGCTTCGAGGAAGAGCAGTTGGGCCACGATCCGGTTGGCCGACTCAGCCGTGACCGGTTCTCCCAGAAACACGATCCGCTCGCGCAGCAGACGGGAATAGATGTCGAACGCACGTTCACCCCGTCCCGACTCTTCAATCACAATCGGGATCGTCGTCACAGGCGGAAAGGGTTGCTGGGATCGATCCTACTGAGCTCAGGCCGCTAGGGTCGCTCCACTCCGGACCGTGCAGCGTGAGCGCCGCCCTCACCGTTTCAGACAGCAAGCGCGCCTTCCACAGCGCCTTCCCCCACGTGATCGCGCCGCTGTACCGGCGCCTGGTTGATGAACTGCTGGTGGAGCTGCACCTGCTGAGCCGTCAGCGGGGTTTCCAGGGCGATTCCCTGTTCGCCTCCGGGCTGATCCAGGTGTTCGACAGCTTTGCCCGCGGCTATCGGCCCGAACAACAGCGCGACGAGCTGCTGGCGGCCCTGTGCAGCGCCTCCGGGTTTGATGCCAGCGCTCTGCGCAGCCAGCGCGACGCCGCCGTGGCCGCGATCGGCCAGCACAGCGTGAGCGACGTGGAGCGCTGGATCCAGGAGCAGGGCCAGGGGGCCCCCGAGCCGCTGGCCTCGGCCCTGGCCAACATCCGCCGCCCGGACTTCCACTACTCGCGCCTGGTGGCGGTGGGTCTGCTGAGCCTGCTGGAGCAGGCCCAGGGTGCCGACGGCATGGATCCTGCCAACCTGCGCCGCTATGCCCACGACCTGGGCGAGGCCATGGGGCTGCTGCGCGACCGCCTGGACAAGGACCTCAGCCTCTACGCGGGCAATCTTGAAAAGATGGCACAGGCGGTGGAACTGATGGAGGAAACGGTGGCGGCTGAGCGGCGCAAGCGCGAGCGACAGCAGGCGGCGACCGAAAGGGGTGAGGAGGCTCTCCCTAAGGAGCCAGCGGCAGGGGAGCCTGCGCAGGACGGGGAGCCGGCAGCGGCTGCCGGGGAACCGACGGCCGGGGCGTGATCGCCAGCCGGCCCACCAGCCGGCTGGGACCGTCCTTGCTGCTGCCGGGGGACTCCGCCAGCAGCTCCAGCTGATCGGCCTGCTGCAGAGGCATCGGCAGCTGCAGGGGCAGCAGGGCCGCATCCGCCAGCGCCCCAGGGCGAGCTTGCAGCTGCAGGGTGGGCAGGGCCTGCCACTGCTCTGGCCTGGCCAGGGACGTGCGGAACGGTGGGGGCTCCGGGCCCAGGAACAGCTGCAGCAGGGGCTGTTTGCCGGTGTTGGGCAACCAGCGCCAGCCCCCCACGATGCGCTCATCGCCATCGCGCCAGCTGGTGGCGGTCTCGGCGACAGTCTGCAGGCCCCGCTCGAAGAGCCGCTCGGAGATGCCATCGAGCATGCGGGTCCACTGGCGGCGGTCTCCGCGGGGGGCGACCACCAGTTCGAGACCGGCCTGGAAGGGGCCGCTGGCCAGCGGCCGCAGGCTGAGCTGGAAGGGGCTGTCCTGGAGCAGCTTGATGTCAGCGTCGCTGAGGCCGTAGGCCGTGATCAGCGGTTCGCGGATCAGCTCCCGGCTCAGCAATCCAGCCAACAGCGGCTGCAGGGAGCCTCCACTCACCTGCAGCAGCAGGCTGCTGGACAGGGGCTGGGGCAGGTTGGTTGGTCCCAGGGACGGGGTTGGGCTGCCTGGGCTGGCGGCCGGTGCGACCGGCCCCAGCAGGCCGGCAATGGCGGCGGCTTCTCCCTCGAACTGAAGGGCGCCATCGGCCAGTTGCAGCTCCACACAGCCCTCCTGGAAGGCCTGCAGCAGGGGTGCCAGGGCCCCCGCCATGGCGTTGAGGCCGTCCAGGCTCCAGTAGGCCGATTGGCGGCGCTCCAGCAGCTCCAGGCAGCGCTGTTGCAGGCCCCGCTGCTGGCGCGGCGACGTGCGCAGCTTCTGGCTGAGCAGATTGAGCGACAGCGGGTTGGCTGCCACCACCAGCAGCCCATCAACCTCAATGCTGTTGGGGGGGCGGCGCTGGGCACCGATCCGGATCGGCCGCGGGGTGGGCATCACCAGATAGGCGCCCACGCTGCCGTCCTGGCCCCAGAGCTGCCACCACAGCTGCCGCTGCTGACGCCAGAACTGGTCGGCGAGGGCACCGGGCAGGCGCTGCTGCCAGAGCTGGGGGGCGGAACGATCCGGGGCCCCGGGGAAGCTCTGCAGCAGGGCGGCATGGGGCAGCAGGCGACCCATGCCCTCAGCGCGGGGCCTGGGCAGGCGCACCAGCAGCGCCGTGGGCAGCGCCAGCAGTGCCGCCGTGGCCAGCAGCGTGCAGCGCAGGGGCAGGCGGCGCGTCCAGGGCTTGGGGGGAGTCCCCGATAGGGCGCTGACTGGGCGGCGGGGGAGGAGGCGGAGAGGCATCAGACCCAGCCGTAGAGGGTGGTGCGCTGGCGCACGGGGCGGTGCAGCCGGGCGGCGGCACGGCACAGATCAGCCGGGGACTGCGACGTGCCTCCCCTGGCTCCGGCCATGGTGGTGATGTGCTCCTCCATCAGGGTTCCGCCCAGATCATTGCAGCCCCAGGTGAGGGCTTCCGTGGCCCCGTCGAGGCCCAGTTTCACCCAGCTGGGTTGGTGGGCCGGGATCCAGCCCCCCAGCAGCAGCCGGGCCTGGGCCGTGAGCCGCAGCATGGCCAGCTGGTCGGGTTGGTCGCGGCCGACCTGCTGACGCAGGACGGCAGGAGCCGCTTCACCGATGAACGGCAGCAGCACGAACTCGCTGAAGCCCGGCCAGCCAGCGCGGCGGGCCCGGGCCTGAATCGCCACCAGGGTGAGCAGATGCGCCACCTGATCGGCGGGCTGCTCGATGTGGCCGGCCATCAGGGTGCTGGTGCTGGTCAGTCCGGCGCGATGCACCTCCAGCATCACCGCCACCCAGGCCCGGGCGCTCAGTTTCTCGGGACAGAGGCGGCGGCGCAGATGCTCGGACAGCACCTCGGCGGCGGTGCCGGGGACCGACCCCAGACCGGCCTGCTGCAGGCGCTGCAGCACGATCTCGAGCTGCAGCCCATCCCGCTCGGCGAAGAACAGCAGCTCCTGGGGGGAGAAGGCGTGCAGGTGGATGCCGGGCGCGGCCTGCTGCAGGGCCTCAAGCAGCTGCTCCGCATAGGCGAGATGGCTGCCATTCACGCGAGCCAGGGGGTTGAGCCCTCCCTGGACACACAGTTCGGTGGCCCCGGCGGCCTGGGCCTGGCGGGCTCGCGCCTGCAGCTCCGGTGTGGAGAGCCAGTAGGCGCCTGGTTGATCGGCGTCGCGGCGGAAGGCGCAGAATGTGCAGCGCTGAACGCAGATGTTGGAGGCATTGAGATTGCGGTTCACCACGTAGGTGACCGTGTCCCCCACCAGGCGGCGGCGCAGCCAGTCCGCCCTGCTGCGCAGCAGCTGGAGATCGGCGCCCTGCCAGGGGTGCTCCAGCAGGGCAAGGGCCAACCCGGGATCCGGCTGGGCCGGAGGCTGCAGCGTCACGATTTGATCGAGCAGCTCGCTGCCGGCGAGCTGCCGGTAGGGAAGGGCCAGCTCGGCAGCGGGGGGACTGACCAACAGCTCCCCTGCTTCACGCCAGGACCAGTCGGCCAGGGCGGGCTGAACGGCTGCTGCGCTCACTTGCTGCGGCCGGTCCGGGAGGAGGTGTCCGCTCTGGCGCGACGGCGCCGATCACGCCACTCCACGGAGGAGAGATAGATCACGCCGCCACTCACAAACAGCAGCAGGGCTGCGGCAATGGCACCCAGCAGCTGGTTGGCTGTGAACAGTGGGGTGGCTGTGATCGTGTCCACAGGTCCCGGATCAGCTGGGGAGGGCTCAGAAGTTGATGCTGCCGTCGCCGTGACGACCCCACACCACCATGGCGATCGAGAAGCTGAACAGAGCAGCCAGAGAGGCCCAACCCAGGGTGATCAGCATGGGAACAGAGAAAAGCTGTGGCGGCACTGTACTTAGGCTTGATGCCAGGCGCTGAATTCGGATGGGACGCACCATGGGCAGGGTGGGAATGGCCGCCAGCGCGCCGCTGGTCCTGCAGAAGAGCCAACGGGTCCGAGCGCCCTACCCCAACTTCAGGGTGGTGGTTCTGGATGACGACGTGAACACCTTTCAGCACGTGGTGGAGTGCCTGGTGCGCTACATCCCGGGGATGCAACCGGACAAGGCCTGGGTGCTGGCCCAGCGCATCGATGGGGAAGGCTCGGCGGTGGTGTGGTGTGGCCCCCAGGAGCAGGCGGAGCTCTACCACCAGCAGCTCGCGGCCGAGGGCCTCACCATGGCGCCGTTGCAGCCCGACTGATGGGACGACTGGTGGTGACCCACAGCACCTATCTGGAGGGACTGATCCCCCTGTTGAAGCGGCTGGCAGCACTGCCGGGCGTCGATACGGTGACCCCGGCGGTGATCAGCCGGGTGCGGGGCCGCAGCCCAGGTCTGCGGCTGCGGATCTCCACACCGATCAGCGGTGGCCACAAACTGATGGCCCGCCGGGGAGGCAGCGCCCAGGAGGTGTTCGTGGTTACGGCGTGGACTCGGGATCAGCTTCAACGGGAGCTGGATCAGCTCCTGGCAGGGTGACGCGCACCCAGGCCCCGCCTTCACGGAACCAGCTCTCCCCCATCGCCTCCAGACTGCTCGGCTCCAGCTGCCAGCGCTGGCGCAGGTAGTCGAGCACGTCCTCACGGGGAGCCTGGTTCAGCGCATGCCAGTGCACCAGTGCCAACTCATGCAGCTTGGGGGCCGGAGCTGCTGCCCTGGCAGCAGGCCGCTCCGGAGTATCTGGCTGGCTGAGGGTCTCGCGCAGCACGAAGGTGCGGAATGCAGTGTGATGAGCGGCCTGATCCAACTCCTGCGGACGCCCCTCCAGGGGGTATTTGTCGAAGTAGAGGCGGCGGGCCCTGGGGAACAGGCCGGCAGGTGCACGCTCAAGCAGCGGCACCAGAGCCAGAAGCAACGGATCCGGCAGGCTGAGCAGCTGGGCCGAGCCGGCCAGGGGGTTTTGGGAAGCAACCATGGCAGTAGGGGGCCTCGGCAATTGCCAGCCCACGCCGGCAGCTGGGGGGAAATGGGTGGACCACCGTGCCGTCTTGCCCCAGTGTTCGACCTGGTGGAACCAGAAGGGGGTCAAGGGCGGGGCGCCGTTTCCAGCTCAGAGGCCGGCCTACGTTGCTTCCGCTGCAGACCCCCATGTCGAAAGGGGAGTCAGATCAGAAAACTGTAGAAGGCAGTCACCAACACAGCAGTCCGAAACCAGCTTACGGCTGCTGGCTCGATTCCGGCGGCAGGGGCCAGATAGCGCGCACGGCGGCCAGTCGCATGCTGGCCTGGGCCTGCCGCTGCTCCGCAGACGGTGCGTCGAGCACAAGGGTGACATGGCCCAGCTTGCGTCCTGGACTGGACTCCTTCTTGCCGTACCAGTGCACCGTGGCGCCAGGCAGGGCCGCCAGCTGGCCGCGTTGCTCGGCGTAGTCGTGGCTGGCTTGCTCAAAGCCGAGCAGGTTCACCATCAGGGCACCCGGCACCTGGAGGTGCGCATCGCCGAGGGGCAGGCCGGCCACGATTCGGGCCTGCTGGGCAAACTGGCTGGTGGAGCAGGCCTCGATGGTGACGTGGCCGGAGTTGTGGGTGCGGGGCGCGATCTCATTCACCTGCAGGCCATCGGGCCCATAGAACAATTCGATCGAGAGCACGCCCACGTAATCGATGGCCGTGAGCAGGGAAACCGCCATGTTGCGGGCAAAGGCCTGCACGGCGTGGGGCACGGCCGCAGGGGTCAGCACCCAGTCGCACACCTGCCGGTGCTGCTGGGTCTGCACCAGGGGATAGCAGACCACCCTGCCGCTGCGGTCCCGGCACACGAGCTGGGAGAGCTCCAGCTCGAAGGCCACGAAGGCCTCCAGCAACCAGAGTTGCGGGTTCACCTCGTCCAGCAGCCGCTGCAGATCATCGCTGCAGGAGATGAGTCGGGTGCCCTTGCCGTCATAGCCCCCGGTGGCGGCCTTGGCCATCAGCGGGAAGGTCCATCCAGGAGGCAGGCTCGGCGGGCCGGCGGGGCCAGCTGGCGGCGGGGCCGGCTGGTCCTCCGCCAAAGGCAGGGGTGGTTGCAGGCAGGGCAGGTCGGCCAGCAGCATCCAGCGGGGGCTGGGAATGCCGAGGCGCTGCAGGAGCTGGCGTTGGCGGTGTTTGCTGACCAGGGGCTGCAGCGCCGTCAGGGAGGGCAGGAAGGTCACCCCCTCGGCGGCAAGCTGGGCCAACCCATTCAGGTCGAGCCACTCATTCTCGAAGGTCACCGCCGTGCAGCGCCGCGCCAGGTCGCGGGTGGCCTGCAGATCATGCAGGGGGGCCTGGACCACGGCGCTGGCCAGACTGGTGGCCGGATCGTCCTGCAGGGGCGTCTGCACCACCACCGGCAGCTCCAGCTCCCGGGCCGCCGAGGCCAGCATCCAGGCCAGCTGACCGCCACCCACCACTCCGATCACCGCCGGGGCGGAGGGTCCGGCCGTGGGGTCAACAGCGGACGGGGCAGGAATCTCAACCATGAACAGTCCCGGCACGGTGGCGGCCAAGGGTCAAGGTTAGGAGGCACCCGGGAGCGTGCCCGTTCGCCGGGACCGTTCAACTGAAGCCCTTGTCGCCGGCGAAGGCATAGCGCACCAGGCTGAGCAGCAGCACCGCCAGAAACAGGGCCAGGCCCACGGTGCAGGCGTAGCTGATCTCCAGTTCGGCGAAGGCCTGGTCGTACACGTAGTACACCACCGTGCGGGTGGCATCGGCCGGGCCGCCCTGGGTCATCAGGAACACCTCCTCGAACACCTTGGTGGAGGCGATCGCGGAAATCACGGCCACCAGGGTGAGATAGGGCCGCAGCAGGGGCAGGGTGATATCGAGGTGCTTGCGCCAGCCCTCGCTGCCGTCGAGGGCGGCGGCCTCGTAGAGATCGGGGGAGATCCCCTGGAGGCCGGCCAGGAAGATCACCATGTAGTAGCCGAGGCCCTTCCAGAGGGTCACGAGCATCACCGCGGGCAGGGCCAGCAGGGGAGAGGTGAGGAAGCCGATCGGGCTGAAGCGGTCGCCGAGCAGGGCCACCAGCCAGCCATTCACCAGGCCGTTCTCGGCGTAGAGCCAGCGGAAGGCGATGGCCGCCACCACGATCGACACCAGCACCGGTGTGTAGAAGGCGCCGCGGAACCAGTGGATGCCGGGCAATTTTCGGTTCACCAGCACCGCCAGGGCCAGGGAGCCCAGCACCATCGGCGGCACCACGCCCACCAGGTAGAGAAAGGTGGTGAGGCTCACCCGGGCGAGCATCGGGTCAGCCAGCAGGCGGCGGATGTTGGCCAGGCCAATGAAGCGCAGCGGTTCGCTCACATCGAGGCCGCTCTGGGTGAAGCTGATCACCAGGGCCATGGCCGCGGGGATCAGCACCGAGAGCCCCAGCAGGAGCAGGCCCGGGCTGAGGAAGCCCCAGGCGATCGCCGAGCGGGGGGCGGAACTGGACATCGGCATGCACCGGTTGGCGCCATTGTGGGGGGTCTTCGTGCCAGCCATCGCGGCGTGACCAGCCCACCCGTGCCTGCCCCCGCCGATCCCCTGGCCGTGCTGCGCCAGGTGTTCGGCTACGGGGCCTTCCGCGGTCCCCAGGCGGCGATCGTGCGCCACGTGATCGGTGGTGGCTCGGGACTGGTGCTGATGCCCACCGGTGGCGGCAAGTCGCTCTGCTATCAGGTGCCGGCCCTGTGCCGCCCTGGGCTGGCGGTGGTGGTGTCACCGCTGATCGCCCTGATGCAGGACCAGGTGGAGGCCCTGCTGCAGCTGGGGGTGGCAGCGGCAGCCCTGCATTCAGGCCTGGAGGCCGGGGAGACGGCGGCGGTGTGGCGGCAGCTGCAGGCCGGAACACTGCAGCTGCTCTATGTGTCGCCGGAGCGGCTGCTGGGGGGCGACCTGCTGGAGCGGCTGGCGGGCCTGCCTGGCCCGCAGCCCCTCGCCCTGTTCGCCATCGACGAGGCCCACTGCGTGTCGCAGTGGGGCCACGACTTCCGGCCGGAGTACATCCAGCTGGGAGTGCTGGCGGAGCGCTTTCCCCAGGTGCCCCGGCTGGCGCTCACGGCCACGGCGGATCCGCGCACCCGCACGGAGATCGTGGAGCGCTTGCGGCTGGAGCACGGCCAGGTGTTCCTGGCCAGCTTTGACCGGCCGAACATCCGCTACCTGCTGCGGGCCAAGGACCAGCCCAGCCGCCAGTTGCTCGACTTCCTGGCCGAGCACCGCCAGGAAGCGGGAATCGTGTATGCCCGCTCCCGCAGCCGGGTGGATCACCTCGCCAGGGACTTGCAGGTGGCCGGCTACGACGCCGTGGCTTATCACGCGGGGCTGAGTGCGCAACAGCGCAGCCGTGCCCTGCAGCGCTTTCGCCAGGAGGCAGCGGTGGTGGTGGTGGCCACGATCGCCTTCGGCATGGGCATCGACAAGCCAGACGTGCGCTTCGTCGCCCACGTGGATCTGCCCAAGAGCCTGGAGGCCTATTACCAGGAGACCGGCCGCGCCGGCCGTGACGGACTACCGGCCGTGGCCTGGATGGTGCATGGGCCCGGGGACATCCCCCAGCTGCTCCGCTTCATTGATGACTCCAACGCCAGTGAGGAGCAGAAGCGGATCGAGCGGGGAAAACTGGAGACCCTGATCGGCTTCACCGAGGCCTCGGGCTGCCGCCGCCAGGTGTTGCTGCGCCATTTCGGTGAGGAGCTGGCGGAGCCTTGCGACAACTGCGATGGCTGCCTGGAGCCCCAGGCGTTGATGGACGTGTCGTTGCCGGTGCAGAAATTGCTCTCGGCCGTGTACCGCACGGGCCAGCGCTTCGGCGCCGCCCACGTGGTGGACGTGCTGCTGGGGGGCAGCAGCGAGAAGATCCGCCAGCTGGGCCACGACCAGCTGAGTGTGTACGGGATCGGCCGGGAGCTCGACCGGGGCCAGTGGCGGGCCCTGGTGCGCCAGCTGCTCAGCCGGGAGGTGCTGCTCGCCCCGTCCGAGGCCAGGGGCGGGCTGTGCTTCGGGGCCGGGGAGCGGGTACGGCCGTTGCTGCGGGGGGAGCAGCGGCTGGAGCTCGCTCTGCCGGCGCCCCGGCGGGAGCAGCGCCGGCAGCCGAGACAGAGCGCTGGCGCCAGCGGCTCGCCTGCGGCAGCGGACTGGGACGCACAGGTGGATGCCTCCCTGCTGGCCCAGCTCAAGGAGTGGCGGCGGGAGCAGGCCAGGCTCCAGGGCGTGCCGCCCTATGTGGTGTTCCACGACCGCACCCTGCTGGAGCTGGCCGCCCTGCGTCCAGCAGACATGGAGGCCCTGGCCCAGGTGAGCGGCATCGGCGCAGCGAAGCTGGAACGCTATGGCGAGGCGGTGCTGACCGTGGTGCGTGCAACTTGATGGATGGAGCGGGCTCCAGATCATCACGCTGGGCCATCACTCAATCAGCCTTGCCGATACAATCGCAGTAAGGTGCGATGTCGGCACGATTGCTAGCAGATCTGATCGAGCGCGATGGTTACCAGAGCTGATCGAGAATGTCTCCTTCGCTCTGGCCATAGATCGACCAGCCATGCAGCAGCAGATGGCGCATGAACCGCGCGGCATCGGGGCGAGTGGAAAACAGGCGCTGCTCCACAACCGCCGTCTTATCCGTCTCCACGGCTGAATCATGAAGAGCCCAGAAGTGGCCGTCGCAGTCAGCGCAGATCAACCACTTGCCACGATAGGGAGCCCGTTCGTCGCGCAGAGCGATGTACTGCTCGGCTCTCTGTTGAGCCGGATTCGCTTTCGAGGGTCTCTCAAGCGTGGTCATGCCCGTTGTCAGCGTGTGATCCATGATCACTGTCCACAGACCCAGCCGATGGCGTCAAGCGAGCGGAACCCTGAACGGACGAATCGTCATGGGCAAACAGTATGGATCGCTACATAGAAAACGATTCAGCAGCCATATTGAGCACAACTACCCAGACCCGGGAGCCAAACCAGGGGGATGCAGTCAGGCCTCCTCGTTCCTGAGGAAGCGGCTGGCGAGTCGGACGGCCAGCACCACCGTGGCGATCCCATAGGACGCAAAGGTGATCGCCTGGCCTGCGCTGCCGGCGGTGTATGCCTCCCGCTGGAGCAGCACGGTATCGGCCAGGGAGGCGGCCGTGCCCCAGAACAGCACCCACGCACTCACATAGGCAACGCCCTTGAGGGTCCTGTCCATGGCCGGTCGTCCAGTGGGGGCGACCCTACCGGAGTCGCTCGTGGCTGGAGTGGGCACGGCCGGCCGGGATGGGGCAGGCTGCGGGTGTGCCCTCCGCCTCCAGCGCATGCCCGCCGCTGTGTTGATCCTGCTGGTGATGGTGGCTGTGGGGCTGCTGCTCAACCCCAGCCGCCAGGACTTCACCTGGTTCCTGCGCCTGCGCCGGCCATCCTGGCTCACCTTTGAGCGGCTGATTCCCCTGATCTGGATCAGCATCTACGCCTGCTTCTGGGCGGCTGCTGTCTTGAGCTGGCGAGCCCGCGGCAGCTGGGGCCAGATGCTGGCCTTCCTGGGCCTGGTGCTGCTGGTGCAGAGCTACACCCTGGTGATCTGCCGCACGCGCAGCCTGGCGGCCGGCACCTGGATTGGCTTCTCAGGCTGGATCTGGGGCATGGCCCTGGCGGTGGTTCTGGCCAGGGAGGTGCCCCTGGCGGCCCTGTTGCTGGTGCCCTATCTGCTCTGGAGCCCGATCGGCACGCTGGTGACCTGGCAGATGCAGCGTCTGAACCGCTGAACGGCTGGGGGAACAGGGCAGCGCTGGGGTGAGAAGCGCCAGAGTGGGCCGATCACGCCACCCACCCATGAATCCAACCCGTGAACAGATCCTGGCGGCCTCGGCGGGCTGGGTGGCGGTGCTGCTGAATGTGCTGCCCGGCCTGGGAGCTGGCTATCTCTACCAGCGCCGCTGGAGGGCCTACTGGCTCACCAGCGGCCTGGCCACTGCCTGGTTTGCCACCGGAGCCGTGCTGGGCCGCGGTGCGGATCCCGCCAGCCCGGGGCAGAACCAGCTGGTGGGCCTGGCCGGCCTGCTGCTGCTGGCCGGCGTGACCGCCGCGGAGGCCGGGATTGCCGTGAAGCGAGTGCGCGCTTCCAGCTGCGATCCGCAGCAAAGGGACGCGATTTAATCACTGCACAACCCGCCGAGCCCGGCCATCGCCTAGGATCTGTAAAGATCCTTAAACAATCGCCGATGTTCACGCTCGAGAAGGCTGCCCAGATCTTTCCAGACACCCTCTCAGCGGACGTGGTGCCCGCGATCACCGCACGTTTCCGGCTGCTCAGCGCTGAAGACCAGCTGGCCCTGATCTGGTACGCCTACCTGGAGATGGGCAACACGATCACCGTGGCCGCTCCCGGCGCGGCGCGGATGCAGTTCGCCGAGCCGGTGCTGAACCAGATCAAGGCGATGGATTTCGGCCAGCAGAGCCAGGTGATGTGTGATCTTGCGAACCGCAGCGACACGCCGATCGGCCGCACCTACGCGCTGTGGTCGGTGAACATCAAGCTGGGGTTCTGGTATCAGCTGGGTGAATGGATGGCCGCAGGCCTGGTGGCGCCGATCCCCGAGGGCTACCAGCTATCCGCCAACGCCTCTGCCGTGCTGAGTTCGGTGAAGGGGGTGGAGCAAGGCCAGCAGATCACGCTGCTGCGCAACTTCGTGGTGGACATGGGTTTCGACCCAGCCAAAGGCGAAGGCCAGCGGGTGGCAGAACCGATCACCGCTCCCACGCCCGAGGAACAGCGCAAGAAGGTGTTCATCGAAGGGGTGCTGAATCCCACGGTGAACAGCTACATGGACCTGCTGAACGCCAACGACTTCGACAACCTGATCCAGCTGTTCCTGCCGGACGGCGCCCTGCAGCCGCCCTTCCAGAAACCGATCGTGGGCAGCGACAAAATCCTGCGCTTCTTCCGGGAAGACTGCCAGAACCTGAAGCTTCTGCCCGAGCGCGGATACGCCGAACCCACCGAAGGCGACTTCACCCAGATTAAGGTCACCGGCAAGGTGCAGACTCCCTGGTTCGGAGCCGGCATCGGCATGAACGTGGCATGGCGTTTTCTGCTCAACCCGGAGGGCAAAATCTATTTCGTGGCCATCGACCTGCTGGCATCCCCCGCTGAACTGCTCAAGTTCCAGCGTTGAGGTTGGCCGCTGAGCAGGGTCTGGCACTGGCGGCCCTGATCCTGCTGCTCTGGTTCGCATCCCTGGGAGGGGTGCTGATGCTGGATCTGTCCACCCTGGCTGCTCCCATTGGCCTGGGGGCGGTCCTCCTGCGCACCCTGCTGCACACGGGCCTGTTCATCGTGGCCCACGACGCCATGCACGGACTGCTGTTGCCGCGCTGGCCGCGGGCGAACCACCAACTGGGCGTCCTGGCCCTGGGTCTGTATGGGGGGCTGGACTATGGGCGTTGCAGGTTCAATCACGCCTTGCACCACCAGCGCCCCGCCTCGGCAAGCGATCCCGATTTCCATCGCGACCCGGGTGGCGGGGCCCTGCGTTGGTATCTGGATTTCATGGGTGGCTACCTGAGCCCGCCCCAGATGGCCCTGTTGCTGGCTGGTTGGGGAGCCCTGGCCACGGGGCTCTCGCTGATGCTGTCCATCCCCTGGCAGGAGGCTGGCCTGCGGGTGCTGATCGGTTGCACCCTGCCGCTGCTGCTCAGTTCCGTGCAGCTGTTCGTGGTGGGCACCTACCTGCCCCATCGCAGGCACGGAAGTGACGGACCGATCAGCCTGGCCTGGCCCAGCTGGCTCTCGCTACTGGCCTGTTACCACTTCGGCTATCACAGGGAACACCATGAGCAGCCCGGCCTGGCCTGGTTTGAGCTGCCCCAGGCCCATCGACGTAACAAAACCCTCGCACTGCCCTGAAGAGATCGGTAGCGTCTCAACACAGAACTACGGGGAGCGCAGCAGTGATCGACACCATGCTCGAAGGCTGGACGGAAACTGAACAGGGCGTTGCCCGCTCCGCCTTCAGTCGGGCCTATGAGCGCGCCGTCGGGCAACTGGTGCAGCAGGTACAGAGCCAGGCGGCATCCCTGCATTCGGCGGAAACCCTCTGGCAGCTGCACGACTACCTGAGCATCCAGCGGCACACGATGGAAGGGCGCTTCGATTTTCGCCTCGAAGGCATCCTGTTCGTGTTTGCCAGCCTGGTGAAGGACAGCCTGCTGCAGATGGATGAACTGGTGGGCCTGGATGAGGACAAGCTGGCCAAGATCGCAGCGATGTCCCGCTTCTGAGCTCAGCCTGCGGATACCTGCACACCCTTCCAGAATGCAACCCTGCCCTTGATCTCGGCCGCAGCATCCTTGGGCTCGGGGTAGTACCAGGCGGCATTGGCATTCACCGCGCCATCCACCACCACGTCGTAGTAGTGCGCTTCACCTTTCCAGCCACACACAGTGCGGTGGCTGGAGGGGCGGAAAGCTTCTGGCCGAAGGGCGTCCGGCGGGAAATAGGCATTGCCCTCAACGGTGACGATGTCATCGCTGCTGGCGATGACCGTGCCATTCCATAGGGCTTGCATGGGGATCAGAAGGCGGAGGGCAGAAACTGGATGCGGCAAGCTGCTGTGCCATTCACCAGAGTACCGGGGGCGACCCGGATGCTGATCTGGCGGACGATGCCGGAGGTGAAGGCCACCCTGAGGATGAGGATCACCAGGCCGAGCTTGGCGACACCGCCGTTGAACAGCTCAGCCCTGCGATACTTGAGAGGAAGGACTGGGTCATGGAGATTGCAACCCGTTGCGGAGGCTGTGACCGGTTGGAACGGTTCGACGCCTCACCTCTGGAACGGGCAAGGGACAGGGCGAAGACGCCACAGGCCTGGGCTGGGGAGGCCAGCCCAGGTCGACGGCACGAAACAGGGCATAGGGGGAGGAGACAGGCATGGACGTCATCCTAAGTACACCTGTACTAAAGAACATCGGGGCTCCTGTCAAGCACCCATCCCTGGCGATGGCCCGGATGACCGCCTCTTGTCTGACGGGCTCTGCGGTGACCGTTTGTAACGGTGCGCTGGCCTTGACGGTCCCGGCGCCGCGCTTGCGTGCTGCTGTTGGGTAGAAACGATGCGTTGTAACCCTCCCCCATGCGCTTCACCTGGGCCCAGCACCAGCAAGCCGCACGCACCATCGGTGCTGTGCAGCAGCAGAACAGTGGTACGGCCCTGGCCCTGATGGGAATTGCCCTGCTCCTGCTACTCCAGGACCTGGAGGACGCCGGTTGATCCGGCGGTTGCAACAGCAAGGCTGGTTGAACAGCAAACCTTGACAGAAGCCAATCCCGGTGGCGTTTGTTACGCCCGGCCCATGTCCCTGTTCATACCTTGCGTTCAGCCATCAACCAAGAGCGATGTCCTCCCAGATTGAACTGAGCGTTGGTCAGCAATTCGAGATCGAACGCTTCAGCCGGGCCATCGATGCCCACACCGACGCCGAGCAGCTGCGCAGCCTGGCCAAACAGTTGCTGCAGGCCTGGCACACCCAGAAGGCGGCCACCAACTGGATGATTCAGCAGCAGATGGGCGCTGCGCCTCCCCGGTGACTTAGAGCAGAGCTGTCCGCACCCACCCCGCGACGGGAGGCACCCTGATCGATTCCGCCTTGCCACCGATCGCCGGCCGTGAGGCTGAGATCCGGGCGCTCTTGCACGGCAGCCAGCTGCCCTCGCCCAGAAGGGAGTGGGAGCCGAGATCCGCGGCGATCCGCTCGGCCTTCGCCTGTGCCCTGCACATGCACCAGCCCACGATTCCGGCCGGGCCGGATGGTGGGCTGATCAGCCATCTGCAGTGGATGTTCGAGCACCCCGGTGAGGGCGACAACCACAACGCCGAGCCCTTCGCCCAGTGCTACCGGCGTCTCGCCGACCTCCTTCCCGAGCTGATCGCTGAGGGCTGCGATCCGCGGGTGATGCTCGATTACTCGGGCAATCTGCTCTGGGGCTTTGAGCAGATGGGCCGCCACGACATCCTCGACGCCCTGCGCTTTCTCACCTGCGACACCCGCATGCACCGGCACGTGGAGTGGCTGGGCACCTTCTGGAGCCACGCCGTGGCCCCCTCCACCCCCATCCCCGACCTGAAGCTGCAGATCCAGGCCTGGCAGCAGCACTTCGCCGCCCTGTTCGGCGACGGGGCCCTGCAGCGGGTGAGGGGTTTCTCCCTGCCGGAGATGGCCCTGCCCAACCATCCCGACACCCTGTTCGCACTGGTGCAGGCCCTGGGCGACTGCGGCTACCGCTGGCTGCTGGTGCAGGAGCACAGCGTGGAGAACACGGACGGCACAGCGCTCAGGCGCGAGCAGGCGCTCGTCCCCAACCGGCTGGAGGCCCGCAGTTCCAGCGGCGAGGTGGCCACGATCACCGCCCTGATCAAGACCCAGGGCTCGGACACCAAGCTGGTGGGCCAGATGCAGCCCTGTTACGAGGCCCTGGGATTGGACCGCGTGCCATTGGCAGGCCGCTCCATCCCGCCGCTGGTGAGCCAGATCGCCGACGGCGAAAACGGCGGCGTGATGATGAACGAATTCCCCTCCGCCTTCCTCCAGGCCCACCGGCGCCTGGCCGAGGGCAGTTGTGGCGGCACCGTGGCCCTCAACGGCAGTGAGTACCTCGATCTGCTGGCGGCCGCCGGTCTCGGCGAGGCCGACTTTGCGCCGATCCAGGCGGCGCAGCAACAGCGGCTCTGGTCGCAGGTGAGCGACACCGCGCCAGATGGGCCCACCCCCGAAGCGGTGGAGGCGGCGATCACCGCGCTGCAGGCGAGCGATGGGTCGTTTTCGATGGCCGGCGCCTCCTGGACCAACAACCTCAGCTGGGTGGAGGGCTACACCAACGTGCTGGAACCGATGCAGCAGCTCAGCGCCCGCTTTCACGCCCACTTCGATCCACTGCTGGCGGCCGATCCAGCCGTCACGGCCACACAGGGCTACCAACAGGCGCTGCTGTACCTGCTGCTGCTGGAAACCAGCTGCTTTCGCTACTGGGGCCAGGGCACCTGGACCGACTACGCCCGCGAGCTGCACCACCGCGGAGAGGCGGCACTCTGCTGAGCAGGCCTCTGGATTCAGAGGTCACCGATCCATGTTGTCCAACCTGCGCCGGAGCTCGCGCAGTTCCCGGCGGAGATCGGTGGCTCTGAATTCAGCCCTCAGTGGTGGTAATGCTGGCCCCGGTAGGTGAGTTCCTTGGTGGCTTCTTCAGGCTTGGGCTCATCGTGGTGGGCATCCACGTAGGCCACGCCGCGGTAGGCCTTGGCCATCAGAAACTGGGCGTCGTCGAGACGCTTGGCCTTGAGGATCTTGGTGCGGATCAGATCGAGCACGTTCATCACGGTCTCCACAGTGCCCGCGTCCCCGTTGCCTGGCGCGGATCGATCTGCGTCCACCTGGAGGGTGGATCAACGTGTCTGCATTCAAGCGTTCGGTAGCGGTTGCTACAACGTCTGAGCCAGTAGACCGTCCACTTTCTTTGCAATCGGCTCCGCCGAAAGCGCCGAGCAGGTGAATGGGGTTCAACCCAGCAGCGGCCGGCCGTCGCTGCGGCGGATCGCCACCACCCCAGGGCGGGGCGGTCGGCCGGGTGCCGGTGAGGGCCAGTTGGAGCCGAGGGGCACCTCGCGCAGCTGCTGGAAGGAACCACCGCCAACGTCCTGGAGGGTGTGGGCCTGCACTTCGTGAGCGCCGGGCTGGCGCGTGCCGTGGGCCTCGCCGGGGTGCTGCACCGCCAGAAAGAGGGCGGTTTCGGCGCTGTCGAAGCAGGGCCCGCACAGCTCGCATTCCATCGGCCCGGTGGCAAACAGCAGGGCCTCACCGGCCCGGGGGCCGCTGGCCGGGAACAGCCAGCAGGCGTTGTTGCCGAACACGTCCAGGTCGGCGCCGCTGAAGGAGCGGTCGGTGACCATCCAGAGGTTGCCCCGACGGTCGAAGGCCAGGTTGTCGGGCATGGCGAAACCCATGCCCCCTTGCCAGGGGGTGCCGCCGGCGGCTGCCATCCGCCAGCGAAAGATGGCGGGGTCGCCGCCGCGCTGCAGGCCATCCTCGAGCCGCATCACCCAGCCATAGGGCCAGCTGGGCTCACCGCCAGGGCCGGCGAAGATTGCCGGATCGGCCTGGCCATCGCCATCGCTGCCACCGGCAGTGAAGGCGATCAGCAGATCGCCGCTGCGCGGGTCGATGTCGGTGTCCTCCGGGCGGGCCGCCGGCGTGGCGCCGATGGCATTGGCAGCCAGGTGGGCATCGATCAGGATCGCCCCCTGGCGCTCCTCACCGCTACCGGGGTAGAGATCGGCGAGGCGGCGGTGCTGCTGCAGGTAGGCCGCCAGCTCGGCGTCGCTGGCCAGGGCCTCGGCACCGGGCTGGCTGCGATCGCGGTGGGGCAGGAGCGTGGGCTGGCTGAGGCCGAAGCGCTCGTAATGGCTCGGCGCCAGCGGCGCCAGGGGCGTGGCGGGATCCAGGGCCAGCCAGCGCCCCGTGCCGTCGGGGTTGAACTGGGCCGCCTCCAGCCGGCCCCGCTCCAGCAGCTGGGAGTTGGCGGGATCGGCCGGGTCGCGCACCAGCCCCTCGCTCACGAACCGGTAGAGGTGGCCGCCGTGGCGGTCGCAGCCCGAGAACACCACCAGGGGCTTTCCAGGCGTGGCCTGCACCCCCACCGCCTCGTGGCGGAAGCGGCCCAGCCAGCTGTGCTTCACCGCCGGCTGCTGCGGGCGGCGCGGGTCCAGCTCCACCATCCAGCCGTACTTGTTGCCCGCCAGGCCAAAGGGATTGCCCAGGCCGTCGAGGCGACTGCCATCGAAGCGGAAGGGACGCTCCGCCGGCTGCGGTGAGGAGCCGTCGGCATAGACCCGCTCCACCACCTGGCTCTGGATGTTTTCCTCGGCCGAGAGCACCGTGCCCCAGGGGGTGTGGCCGCCGGCGCAGTTGGCGAAGCTGCCGATCACCTGATCCCCCAGGCCGTCGTCGTAGCCGAGGCGCTGGCTGCGGCGGAACACGGCCGCAGCCGGACCGCTGCAGCGCAGACGCTCCTGGGGCCGCTCCAGCCCGCTCAGGCCGCTGATGCGCCGGTCGTAGCGGCCCGGGGCGGCACGCCAGGCGCCATCGGCATCCCGACTGATCTCGGCCACGCCGATGCCGAGGTCTGCCATGGCGGCGCTGGCCACCGCCAGCACCAGGGCCCGCAGGGGATCGTCCGCCGCCAGTGCCGCCCCATCCACCTTGCCGCCCCGGGGCGCGAGCGCCTCGCGCAGGTCCTCGAAGGGGAGCGTGCCGCCGGTGGCCTCGCGATAGCCCTCCTGCCATGGCCTGGGGCTGATGTATTCGAAGTTCACCGTGAGCAGGGCCCGGTCGTCCGCAAGGGGGGTGTAGGCCAGATAGTCGTTGTTGAAGCCGAAGCGGCCGTCGGCCAGGGGCTGCCCCCAGCTGAACAGCAGGTCGCTGCGGTAGCCCTCGGGCAGCACCAGGCGGTCGTCGATGGCGATGCGGCTGTAGAGCTGGCGCTGCTGGGCCGGGCTGCGGCCGTCGCCGGGCAGGGGCATCGGGCCCGGCAGGGGTGCAAAGGGAAGGTCGCCGGTCACCGGACTGGCCAGCCCAGCTGCAGAGGTCCTGGCGGGGGAGGCCCCAGCATCCCGGCTCATCAGGGCGGGTGCGACCACAGCGGTGCCGCCCAGGCCCAGCAACTGGATCAGCAGGGAGCGGCGATTCATGGCTGCAGCAGGCGTGCGGCGAGGCCGCGCAATCGGTCCATCTTTCGCTCTGGGCTTCGCTCCTCAGCGCATCCCTGAACACATGGCGCCGCCAGCGCTGGCCTCACCAGCGCAGCATGCGCAGCCACAGCCACCAGAGCAACGCCACCGGCAGGACGGCCAGGGCCAGCACGGACAGGCTCTGCAGCTGCTCCGGGCTCATGCCGCGGCATCCCCGCCGGCGGCCAGGGCCCCCTCCAGGGCCGCCAGCCGCCTGGCGTTCACGCCCAGGTCGGAATCGCCGAGGCGCGACACCGAGCGCGCCTGCAGCATGCCCGCCGCCGCATCGGCATACAGCTCCAGATCGTCCACGAAGCCGAACAGGGCGCTGCTGCAGGTGGCATGGAGGTAGTCGCCGCTGCGTTCCAGCACCTGGGTGCGGGGCAGGGCTTCCACCACCGGCAGCAGCCGGGCCAGGGCCGCCTCAGGGTCGGCGCTGGGCCAGTCGGCGCGTGCACAGTGGGCCGGCGCGGTGCAGGGGGCCAGGCTGCCGGCGTGCACCCCCAGTTCCGGCGGCACAGGCCCCACCAGCTGGAACAGCCCGAGGGTGAGCAGCAGCAGCCAGTGGGGCAGCAGCGAAGCGAGCAAGATCACGGCAACTGGCGGGAGTTGGAGCGGTCTCTCACACTGGCATCGCCGCCCGCACAGCTGACGCGCGATGAACCCGATCCAATCCAGCCCGATGGCCAGGCGCGCTGGCCTGCTGGCCGTTGCGCCCGCTCTGTTGATCGGCGCCACGCCTGGCCCAGCCGGGGCCCAGTACTCGCCCAACTGCGAGCGCAACGGCCGGCGTGATTACTGCGCTTACACCCAGGTGGCCGGTGCCACCAACGAGCGCCAGGAATTCGCCCAGATCGTGTTCGCCGACCACACGGTGTATGAGGTGCTGCGCAACGAAACCAGCTGCAAGCAGCAGGGCAACGTGCGCACCTGCAACGCCAAGATCATCACGCCGCCCGGCAATCCCCGGGCCATCCCCGCCTGGTATCGCGGCACCGCCTACGAAGGCGGCTACAAGCATGAAGTCGTGGGCCAGGGGATCCACATCACCTATGGGTTTCTGGACTGATCTGTTGTTCTGGATTGATCTGTCGTTCTGGACTGATGGCCCTGCCCCCCTGGCGAGCATTGCTGCGCGGCGCCCGTGAGCGGGAGGGGCGCTCCCCGGCGGCCCGTTGGCTGCAGCTGGCCACGGTGGCCGGCGACGGCACCCCGCGGGTGCGCACCCTGGTGTTCCGTGGCTGGGCCGGCGACACCGGCCTCGATCTGCTCACCGATGCCCGTAGCGCCAAGGCGGATCAGCTGGCTCGCCAGCCGGCCGTGGAGCTCTGCTGGCTGCTGCCGCGCGCCCGCATGCAGTTCCGGCTGCGGGGGGCCGTGGTGCCGCTGCAGCCAGCGCTGGAGCTGGCGGAGCGGCAGCGCCACTGGCAGGGCCTCTCCCCCGGCGGACGGGCGGTGTGGGGCTGGCCCGCGCCGGGAGAGGCCCTGCAGGCGGACGGTCCCTTTCCTGCCGCCCTCGAGGACGGAACGCCCCTGCCGGCACACCTCCTGTTGCTGCGCATCGCCCTCACCCAGGTGGAGCTGCTGGAGCTGATGCCCCAGCCCCACCGCCGCCGCCGCTGGCGGCTGGAGGATGGCTGGCGGGAACGGGCGCTCAACCCCTAATCGTTGGCGTCGCCATCCTCACCAGCACGCGATTCGTTGTCGTCTTTCTCGTCCTTTTCGTCATCGGCGTCACCGTCCTGGGGGCTTCCCAGGGATGGTGTGTCCCGATCGGCTGGGCCGTCCTCCCGGTCTCGGCTTCCTTCACCGCCGCAGGCGGCCAGCAGAGCGATCAGGCTGGCAGCAGCGAGAAAGCGGGTGATGGGCGCCATGGTTCTCGGCAGGGAGGGCCTGCCCACTCTGGCTACGGAGGCAGCTCAGATCCAACAGCGAGGAATCAGGCAAGGGCGCATTGGTTCCGTTCCACGCCCCCCCAGCAGGTGAAGCCATCCACCAAAGTGGTGGCACCTGCCTGGCGAAGACATGAAAGAGGTGAGCGCGGCGGAACTGCTGGCCAAGGCTGTGGCCCGCTTTGCCGCCATCTCCGGAGGCGTGGCCCTGTTGATCTGGCTGTTCTGGGTGATGCTCGACTTCAAGAGCATGCAGTCCGGATTCACCCTCCCCTAGGGGGGCATTGGCCATGGATCCTGCCCTTGCCCAGCTCGAGCTGGCCGTGGTGGGCCACATGGAATGGGTGAGTTTCGTGGCTGTGGAGCAGCTGCCGCAGGCGGGGGTTGTGCAGCATGCCAGCGCCTATCGGGAAGAGCCGGCCGGTGCCGGCGCGGTGGCAGCGGTGCAGCTGGCGCGGCTTACGGGCCGGCGGGTGCATTTCTTCACCGCCCTGGGCCGTGACGCCACCGGCGAGCAGGCTGCCGCTCGCCTGCAGCAGCTCGGCCTGGAGTTGCACGTGGCCTGGCGTGCGTCCTCCAGCCGCCGGGGGGTGAGTTTTGTGGATCGGGCCGGCGAACGCAGCATCACCGTGATCGGGGAGCGGCTCAGCCCGCAGGCTGACGACCCCCTGCCCTGGTCCCTGCTGGCCGGCTGCGACGGCGTGTTCGTGACCGCCGCGGATGGCGCCGCCCTGCAGCACTGTCGCCGGGCCCGGGTGCTCACCGCCACACCGCGGCTGCGGCTGCCGGTGCTGGAGGCCAGCGGGGTGGCGCTGGATGCCCTGATCGGCAGCGCCCTGGATCCGGCGGAGCAGGTGCCGGCCGGCAGCCTCAGCCGCCAACCGGGCCTGCGCATCGCCACCGAGGGGGCGCAGGGAGGCTGGAGCAGCCCGGGCGGCCGCTATGCAGCCGAGCCCCTGCAGGGCCCCGTGGTGGACAGCTATGGCTGCGGCGACAGCTTTGCCGCCGGGGTGACCGCCGGCCTGGCGGCCGGCTGGTCTGCTGCCGAGGCGATCGCCCTGGGGGCCCGCTGCGGGGCGGCCTGCGCCGGGGTGTTCGGGCCCTACCAGGCCAGCTGAGGCCCGGCTGCCTCAGGAATCCTGAAGCAGCAAGGCAATCTGGTTGTGGCCGTTGCCCTGGGCCAGGAACAGGGCCCGCTCCGCTCGCAGCAGCAGCTCCTGGGGCGATTGATCCTGGGGGGCCAGCAGGGTGAGCCCGCCGCTGACGCTGAGCAGGTGGCCACTGGATCGGAACACGCCCCCCAGCTCAGCGATACCGATGCGAATGGCCTCGGCCCGCTCCATCGCGGCGGTCTGGTCCACGTCCACCATCAGGATGGCGAAGGACTGGTCGCCGATCTGAGCGAGCAGGTCCTGGGGACGGTGCTGGGCCCGCAGGCAGGCAGCCACGTCCTGCAGGGCGCGATCGGAGGCCTCCTGGCCCCAGCGCATGCGCACCTGGCTGAACTGGTCGAGTTCCAGGGCCAGCAGCGCCAGGGACTCCTGGCCGCCCTGGGCGCGGGCCAGTTCGGGCACGGCCTGCTCCAGAAAGCTGGCCCGGTTGGCCAGGCCGGTGAGCGGGTTGAGCGTGAGCTCGCGGCGCAGTTCGAGTTCCCGCAGCACCAGCTGGGCGAGATCCTCGAGCAGCGTCACCTGGCCAGGCTGCAGCTGGCGGGGCTGGCGATCGATCACGCAGAGGGTGCCGAGGTTGTGGCCGTCCCGGCTCTGCAGGGGTGCGCCGGCATAGAAGCGGATCCGCGGCTCGCCGGTGACCAGCGGGTTGGTGTTGAATCGCTGGTCTTCACTGGCATCGGCCACCACCAGGGTCTCGTCGCCGGCGATGGCGTGGGCGCAGAAGGCCATCGAGCGTGGCGTCTGCCTGGCATCGAGCCCATGGTGGGCGAGGAACCACTGACGATCCCGGTCCACCAGGGAAATCAGGGCGATCGGCGCCTCCAGCACCGTGGCGGTGAGGCCCACCAGCCGGTCGAAGTGCTCGTCACCGGGGTGGTCGAGTACCCCCTGACGCTCCAGGTCGCGCAGCCGCTGCAGTTCATCGTGCGGCACCGGATAGTCGGGGTAGGCCATGGCGTTCTCCCCATTGACTCCAGCCTAGGCAGGCCTGGAGCGGCAGGGGGTTTCAGCGCCGGCCGTTCACGATCACCGACTGGCCGCCCGCGCCACCGGCACCGGGCAGGGCCGGCACCACCGAGGTCTGGCCGTCCCACTTGTCGAGGAACAGCTTGTAGAGCACCTGGTCATCGAGGCTGGAGTTGAGCGTCTGGTAGCGCTTGGCCTCCTGCTCGGCGATCTTCACCTCCGTCTGGGCGCGCAGCAGCTGCTGCTCGGCGATCTGCTTCTGCTCGATGGCGGCCCGGTACTCCTCGGCGATCTGCAGGCCGGTGAGGTCGAGGCCCTGCACACTCACGTAATCGAATTTGCGCAGTTCTTCGGCCACCTTCTCCTGCACGATCTCGGAGATCGTGTTCCACTCGGTGGCGATCGTGACCAGCTCGTACTGGGAGAACACGGATTTGAGGGCCTTGAGCAGCGAGGGCTGGATCACCCGCGGGTAGATCTGCTGGTTGTCGGTGGCGATGGTCTCGAAGATGCGGCCCGCTTCGCTGGGCTTCATCGCGTACTTCACCGTGGCCGTGGCCTGGATCACCTGCAGGTCCTTGGTGAGGGTGGAGAACTGCTCGGGCCGCACCTGGGTGCGCACATCGAAAAGGGAGATCGCCTGCACCAGCGGCGCCTTGAAATTGGCCCCCGGCGCCCGGGGCGCGCCAGTGACCTTGCCCAGGGTGGTGACCACCGCCACATTGCCCGCCGGCACGATGAACACGGCCTGGCTGAGCAGGATCAGCAGCCCCAGCACCGCCGCCACGATCAGGGTGAAGCCGCCGCCTGGCCCCTCGGCGCTGGCGGAGCGGAGCGGTGACTGCATGGCGAGCCAGATGAATGGCCAAAGCTAGGCAGGTTTGCCAGGGTCGCGGGCAGCCTCGGGTTGCACCAGGCCATCGAGCGTCACAAAGCGGTAGCCGCGGCGCTGCAGCAGCGGCACCACCCGCTGCAGGGTGGCCAGGGTGGCCGGCAGGGTGTCGGGCCGGTCGTGCAGCACGATCACGGCGCCGGGCTGGGCATGGAGCAGCAGGAAGCGGCGCAGAAACGAGCCGGGCGGATGGAAAGTGTCGAGGGGGAACAGGGAACCGAGGGCCAGGCGGTAGCCGGCAGCATTGAGCTGGCGCAGCATCGGCCCATGAAACCAGCCGCCCCCCGGGCGGAACCAGCGCAAGCGCAGCTCCCGCGGGGCCGCCGCCTGCTGCAGGGCCCGCTCGGTGGCCAGCAGCTGGGCCATGAAGCTGGCGGCATCCAGCCGGAACGACACCCCATCCACCTGCATGTGGTTGCCGATCAGGTACAGGGTGGCCGGCACCTGGATGTCGCCCAGCAGGTCAAGCAACGCGACACTGGCGGGGCTGGGGCCGTGGTCGATCGTGAGCGCCAGGCGGTTGCCGGCGGCGGGGGCGCAGAACAGCACCGCCGGCAGCAGGGGCGGCAGCAGCCGGCGCGCCAGCGCGAGCAGGGGCCAGCTGGCCAGCAGCAGCACCCCCCAGAGCAGCCCGGAGGGCGCTGCCCGCAGTCCCCGCGATCGCCATCCCCTCACCGAACCCCCGTTTGGTGCCATCGACCACAACCGCAGGCCACCAGCCCGCTAGGACCGGGCCAGTCGAGACCAGATCCATGTTGTCGACCAGCACCCGCCTGCGCCTGCAGGAGATCCTCGAGCGGATCGCCAGCGGCGCTCCGGTGAGCCTCAGCGAACGGGTGTACCTGCAGAAGTTCGCCGACCGGGATGCCACGGTGGCCAGCTGGCTGCGCCGCGCTCGCCGAAGGCAGCTGGGCCAGGCTGGCAACGGCATCGACCGGCTGCTGGCCGACCTCGACCTGGGGCCCGCCGAACCGGACGAGGGCTTTAGTCCCGGCGACGACGACCTGGGCGACTGGTTCCGCGGGGCCCCGTCCTGGTTGCGGCGCAGCTAGCCCCGTAGCCTCAGCCCACTGCCCAAGGCCAATGACCACCACCGCGCTGCCCGCCTGCCGCACGATCGAGGTGGCCCTCAGCGCCAATCCATACCCGGTGGTGATCGGCGCCGGCGGCCTCGGCCGGCTGGGGGCGTTGATCCGGGAGCGGGGCTTCAAGGCGGCCACCAAGGTGCTGCTGGTAACCAACCCGGTGGTGCAGGAGCACTACGGCGCGGCAGCCCTGGCCAGCCTGGAGGCCGCCGATCTGGCCGCCAGCGCCCTGGTGATCGAAGCGGGGGAAGATCAGAAAACACCGGCCACCGTGGCCCGGATCCACGACGCGGCCTTTGCGCGCAAGCTGGAGCGGGGCTCGCTGATCGTGGCCCTCGGCGGCGGCGTGGTGGGCGACATGGCGGGGTTTGCGGCGGCCACCTGGCTGCGGGGCATCGCCGTGGTGCAGGTGCCCACCACCCTGCTGGCGATGGTGGATGCGGCGATCGGTGGCAAGACCGGCGTGAACCATCCGGGCGGCAAGAACCTGATCGGCGCCTTCCACCAGCCGCGGCTGGTGCTGATCGACCCCTCCACCCTGGCCACCCTGCCCAAGCGGGAGTTCCGCGCCGGCATGGCCGAGGTGATCAAGTACGGCGTGATCGGCGACGCCGAGCTGTTCGCCCAGCTGGAGGCTGCCGGGCCCATCGATTCGATCGGGACCGTCGGAGCAGAGCTGCTGCAGACCCTGCTGGAGCGCTCCGCCGCCGCCAAGGCCCGGGTGGTGGCGGCCGATGAGCGCGAGGGGGGCCTGCGGGCGATCCTCAACTACGGCCACACCCTCGGGCACGTGGTGGAGACCCTCTGCGGCTACGGCACCTGGCTGCATGGCGAGGCGGTGGCGATCGGCATGGCCGCCGCCGGCGCGATCGCCGTGGAGATGGGCCTGTGGAGTGAGAGCGAGCAGCAGCGCCAGCTGGCCCTGATCGAGGCCGCCGGCCTGCCGGTGCGCTGGCCGGATCTGGAGGAGCAGGCGGTGCTCGACTGCCTGCAGGGCGACAAGAAAGTGCGCGACGGCCGGGTGCGCTTCGTGCTGCCCACGGCCATCGGCAGCGTGGAGATCCGCGATGACGTGACGGCCGCCACGATCGGCCAGGCGCTCGGCGGTCTGCGGGGCTGAGAGAGCCTGCGCCAGTTTGCAGCCCATGCCCCTGGCCTAGTCGCCGCCCTCCGCTCCGTATTCGTCCTCCAGGGCGGTTTCCAGGGTGGTGAGCAGCAGCACCAGGGCGGCGCGGGGCTCCAGCTCACCGCCGCTCACGGCGGCGATCCAGCGGTGGCAGAGGGTCTCGATCTCCTGGAACAGGCCACCGCCCTGGCGCAGGGCCGCCATCACCCGCTCCACACTCTGCTCGTCGAGCTCCGGCGAGAGCCCCACCACGTAGCGGCGGCCGTCATCGCCCACGTAGGTCAGCCGGCCCTGCTCATCGACGATCGGGGTGGCGTGGGGCGTGACCGGCTGCTCCGGGCGGTCGGCATCTGCATCCGCGGACTCCATGCGGAACCTCCCCAGCCCAGGCCCCCACACAGCTAGATGCGCCGGGGGCCCTTGCCAAGCCCCAGGGCCCATGGATCAGCAGCTCTGATCCATGGCCAGCACTGGTGAGCGCCGAAGGCGCAGATCAGCATCGGTTGCGCGGCGGCTCGCCCGATCCCCGCTCCAGCCCCTGCTGCCAGCGGCCCAGCTGGCCGGCGGCGGCCAGCAGCAGCAGCTCCAGCCCCAGGGCCAGCGCCAGAGGCCAGATAGCCAGGGAGCCACTGGCGAGCGAACCGGGCGCCAGCGCCAGCACCACCAGCAGCACCAGCAGGGGCCAGACCGCCGCCAGGGCCTGCAGGCGCGGCCGCCACAGCTGGATGCGCTGGTGGGCGGTGCGGCAGCTGCGGCAGTGGCGGGTGTGGGCCTCGTAGCGGTCCATCAGGGCCGGCAACGCGGCGCGGGGGGGCAGAGGCTGGCCGGGGAAGGGCACCCCGCCGTGGTCGGTCACCCACTGGTGCAGCGCCCGCACGTACACATCAGCGCTGCTGGGCAGGAAACAGCTCTGGGCCAAGCCGGCACTGCCGCCCCGCTCGGCCAGCACCCGCTCCTGCCAGTGCAGGAACACCTGGTCGTCCTCGAGCACGGTGTGGTTGGCACTGTGCTGCAGCCAGCGGGGCCGCAGGCCCACCAGCAGCCGCGGCAGGCGCGACTGGAACTGGAAGGGGAAGCGGGCGAACAGGCGGCACTCGCCGGGGCGGATCGGCGTGGCGTACACCACGGTGAGAAAGCGGGCGAAGCCCTTGGCGGTGAGGTCGTGCCACATCAGGCCGGGGGCCTGGAAGGTGGTGAACTGGCTGCCCAGCTTTCCCCGCCGCGGACCCTCGGGCCAGCTGGCGGTGAACCCCTCGGGCCCAGCACCGGTGAGCTCGGCCACCACCGGCGCGGCGTTCTCGCGCCGGCCCACGGTGCGGTGGTGGGTGAAGGGCACGTGGCTCACATCGAGCACGTTCTCCAGCAGGGTGAGGGCATCCATCGGCAGGTCGCGGAAGGTGTCCTGCACCAGCCAGCCGGGCTCGTCCAGCTCGGGCACCAGCGGCAGCGGCACCGCCGCCCCATCCACCGCGTCGCCGGCGAACACGAACAGCAGCCCCTGGCCGCTGGCGGTGGCGTAGCTGCGGCAGTGGCTACGGGCGCTGGCGCAGGCCGTGGCCGCCGCCTCGGCTTCGGCCTGGGGGATGGCGGTGCACTGGCCGCTGCCGTTGAAGCTCCAGCCGTGATAGGGACACTCCAGCTCCCCCTGGTCGTTGATGCGGCCCTCGCTGAGGGGCACGAGCCGGTGGGGGCAGACATCGGCGAAGGCGCGCCATTGCTCAGCGGCCCGGTCGTGCCAGAGCACCAGGTCGCTGCCCAGCAGGGTGAAGCGGCTGGGGCGGGCCGGATCCAGATCCTGCAGGGCCGCCACCGGATACCAGCGCCTCTGCCAGTGCTCCTGCCAGCGCTCCTGCGCGCTGGCGTCCACGGTTGCCGGGATGCTGGGGGACTGGACGGGCATCGGGATGACAGCGCTGGGGGGATGATGGCCAGGCAGGATGGTCGGCGGTGGAAAGTGCTGATCGCCGCAGGCAGCTCGTGCTACCCCAAACCACTCACCAACAGGCAGACTCTCTATAGCGAAGCCCCACCTGATCCTTTGATGTCCGATCAGGAACAACTCGACGACTTCCTGGAGGCGCTGGAGAAAGCCGGCAGCCCCGCCAGGAACCCCGTCCTGCGGCAGGCGCTCGGCTGGGAGGAGGGTCTCTACGAGGAGGTGAAGGCTGAACTGGTGGCCAGGGGAATTGCGAAACGCGGCAGAGGCCGCAGCGATTCGGTGTCCTTGGTGGGAGCAGAGCCCGTGGCACCACAGACCGCCCCAGCAAAAGCCCCCAGAAAAGGGAAAGGCATCGGCAACGGCACCGCCAACCTGGGCTTCGAGGCCAAGCTCTGGCTCACGGCCGACAAGCTGCGCAACAACATGGACGCAGCCGAGTACAAGCACGTGGTGCTCGGCCTGATCTTCCTCAAGTACATCTCCGACAGCTTCGAAGAGCACCGCGCCAAGCTGCTGCAAGGTGAGGGCAACTACGAGGGCGCCAACCCGGAAGACCCCGACGAATACAAAGCCGAGAACGTGTTCTGGGTGCCGGCCGAGGCCCGCTGGAGCCAGCTGCAGGCCAACGCCAAACAGCTCACGATCGGCAAGCTCATGGACGACGCCATGGTGGCGATCGAGCGCGACAACCCGCGCCTCAAGGGCGTGCTGCCCAAGGACTACGCGCGTCCGGGGCTCGACAAGCAGCGCCTGGGGGAGCTGATCGATGTGATCGCCACGATCGAACTCACTGCTGCCAGCGAAGGCGAGGCGACCCATCGCTCGGTGGATCTGCTGGGCCGGGTGTATGAATACTTCCTCAACCGCTTTGCGTCGGCCGAGGGCAAGAACGGCGGTCAGTTCTACACGCCGAGCTGCGTGGTGCGCTGCCTGGAGGAGATGCTGGAGCCCTACAAGGGCCGCATCTACGACCCCTGCTGCGGCTCCGGCGGCATGTTCGTGCAGAGCGAGACGTTCGTGGAAAGCCACGGCGGCAAGCTGGGCGACATATCCATCTACGGCCAGGAGAGCAACGCCACCACGCGCCGGCTGGCGGTGATGAACCTGGCCCTGCGCGGCATCGAGGCCGACTTCGGCCCCGAGCACGCCGACAGCTTCCGCCGCGACCTGCATCCCGATCTGCGGGCGGATTTTGTGATCGCCAACCCGCCCTTCAACGACTCCGACTGGTTCCGCAAGGACGACGATGTGCGCTGGCGCTACGGCGTGCCACCGAAGGGCAATGCCAACTTCGCCTGGGTGCAGCACTTCATTCACCACCAGGCACCGCAGGGCCTGGCCGGCTTTGTGCTCGCCAACGGCAGCATGAGCTCCAACCAGAGCGGCGAAGGCGAGATCCGCCGCGCCCTGATCAAGGCCGATCTGGTGGATTGCATGGTGGCTCTGCCCGGCCAGCTCTCCTACAGCACCCAGATCCCGGTGTGCCTCTGGTTCCTGGCCAAGAGCAAGGCTGCCGGCGGCCAACGGGATTTCCGCGATCGGCGCGGGCACACATTGTTCATCGATGCCCGCAAACTCGGCACCCTGATCGATCGGGTGCATCGGGAGCTGCTGGAGGCCGACCTGGAAAAGATCAGCGGCACCTACCACCACTGGCGGGGAGTCAACGACTCGGGCAGCTACGTGGATGTGCCGGGGTTCTGCAAGTCCGCCACCACTGCCGAGATTGCAGCTCATGGGCATGTGCTCACGCCAGGGCGTTACGTGGGCGCAGAGGAGGTGGAAGACGATGGCGAGCCATTTGAGGAGAAGATGCCGCGGCTTGTAGCTGAGCTTGAAAGCCAGTTCGCTGAATCGGCCAAGCTGGAAGCGGCGATCAGGGCGAATCTGAAGAGCATGGGCTTTCCGCTTCGATGAAGCGCATCTTCTCCATCTTCGTGAGCAGCGTCCAAAAGGAGTTGGCGGTAGAACGCCGCGCCGTGAAGGACTACATCACCCGCGACCCGATGCTGGGGCGGTTCTTTCCGGACGTTTTCCTGTTCGAAGATCTTCCAGCCCGGGACCAGCGCCCCGACGGGCGATACATCGGAGAAATCGACAGACGGGACATCTATCTTGGGATTTTCGGCCTGACCTACGGCGCAAAGGATCTCGATGGCTTGTCTCCCACCGCTCGGGAGTTCCAGCAGGCCACTCACGAAGCCCCCAACCAGCCGGAACGGATCATCTTCATCAAGGGCCTCGACGACAGCGACCGTGAGCCAGACATGTCGAAACTGATTGCCGATGCGGGTACACAGCTGACTCGTCGCCGTTTTATCGATATCCCCAGTCTGTTGCGTGAAGTCTACAACAGCCTTGTCGATTTCCTGGATGAGCGTCACCTCCTGCGTACGCCGCCCTTCGACTCCGCCCCTTGTCCTGGTGCAACCTTGAACGACATCTCGGCGGCGAACGTTCGGGAGTTTCTCCGTCTTGCGGAAGAGAATGGACGCTTCCAGTCTGTCGGCCCCCGCACCCCTGCGCATGTGCTGCGCCACTTCCATCTTCTCGCCGATGGCCAACCCACTCAGGCGGGCATCTTCCTGTTTGGCGACAGACCGACACACTTTCTACGCCAGACCCAGCTTCAGTGCCTCCAGTTCGAAGGAACCGAAAAGCGCAAGCCGATCGCCGACCAACGCGCTTTTGAAGGCTCGGTCTTCGAAACGATCGATGCTGCCCGCCAATTCGTCCTTGCCAAGCTGACGACGCGTGTCGGGCTCGCTGCTACTGGCGCTTCAGCTCCTGTCCAACCCGAAATCCCGACATTCGTCATTCGCGAGGCCATCGTCAACGCCGTGGCCCATCGCGATTACACCAGCGACGGCTTCGTTCAGGTGATCGTGTTCAGCGACCGCGTGGAAATCTGGAATCCCGGCCGTCTTCCTGCGGGCCTCAGCGAAGACGACCTCCGCCACCCCCACGGCCCCCTGCCACGCAACCCGCTGATCGCGGAACCGCTTTTCCGTGCCGGTTATGCCGAAAAGGCCGGCTCCGGCACCACCGACATGATTGACGCCTGCCGCGACGCCGGGGTTCCTGAGCCCACCTTCAAGCAGCACGGCCCCCATTTTGTCGTCACCCTATGGCGAGACTGGCTCACCGACGACCTGCTGGCCGGGCTTGGCCTCAATGGCCGGCAGTTGAAAGCCCTCACCGCCCTCCGGCGGCAGCCCCGATTTGCCAACAGCGACTATCAGGCGACCACGGGCACCAGCCGCGCCACCGCCAAGCGCGATCTCGAGGACCTGATTGCCAAGGGACTGATCGTGCCGAAAGGGAGCGGCCGCGGCGCCTACTACGAGTTTGCCCGCAAACGGCCCAACAATGGCTCAAATGGCCCACCGTGGCAGGAATGATCAATGGCTCACCAATGGCTCAAATGGCCCAGGCCATCCGCGGGGTCATGGAACCACCAGCCCCGCCTCGTCGCCAAACTGAACGCCCAGCTCACCCGGCCTGCGAAACTGGAGCTGGTGCGCTCAGTGTTCCAGCTGCATCCGGAGGTGATCAGCGCCACGCTGATCACCTCCCGCGCCAAGGGCACCCACACCCACCGCTCCGATGTGGACCTGGTGTTGACTGGCAACATCGAGCCTCTGCGCGCCGAGGCGATCGCGGCCGAGTTGGAGGAGCTGCCGTTGCCCTATCGGTTTGACGTGCAAGCACTGGCTCACATTCAGCACCGCCCGCTGCTGGAGCATATCCAGAGGGTGGGCATCCTCATCTATCCGGCGCCATGGCGGTGAATGCCTCGATACCGTAATTCGCTTGTGATCGGCACGGCCTGGTCGCAGTGGTAGGCGCACTGGGGCTGGCCATCCGAGCCAAACAGAGGGGGCTGGGTTATGGCGGGTGACTGGGAGACAGTTTCGCTTTCTCAACTCTGTGAGCAGATTGCCGACTGCCCACACTCCACAGCGTTGTGGACGGACAGTGGGGTGATTGTGCTTCGGAATCAAAACATCCGGGACGGCAGACTCGTCCTAAGTTCGCCTAGCTACACCGATGAAGCTCACTTCGAGCAGCGAAGCCGACGGGCGAGGTTGAAAGCTGGCGACGCCCTCGCCACCAACAACAGCGCCGTGCAGGCCATGGGTGACGCCAAGCTCAAGCTGATCGCCGCCGAGCTGATCAGCCAGGTGAAAAAGAGCGTGACGATCGACTGGTCCCTGCGCGAAAGCGCCCGCGCGCGCATCCGCGTGATGGTGAAACGCATCCTCAACACATACGGCTACCCACCCGATCTGCAGGCAGAGGCGGTGAAAACCGTGCTGGCCCAGGCGGAGCTGCTCTGTGCCCAGTGGCTGTGAACGGTTGCAGCGACAGACGTTGAAGCACCCGGGGCACTGGTTGAGACAGCTGATTGCGTCCCTTGGCCACCCGCGCCGTGTTCACCTTCACGGGGTTTCCCCAAACCCCGCCTCGCCATCTCTATCTGCACCACGACGGCTACCCCGCCGGCGCCGCCTGGCGCTTTGCCACCGCCCAGCACCACCACCCCGATGCCGCCGCATTTCTGGCCGCATTCCTGAGTAGCCAGCCCGGCGCCTTGGCTCTGGCCAGCCCGGAGCAGGCAGCCGATGCGGAATACCGCTACCTGATGGAACACTGTGCCGGCGGCGATCCCCGGCTGCAGGTGCGCTGCTGGTGGCGACGTCCAGGAACGGCCAGCTGGACCTGCCGCTGTGGCCCGCTGGCGCTCGGTGTGTTCATCCAGCGCTTCCTGCCGAATGGCATGGGCTCTGGGGCTGCTGATCTCGGCTGAATTTGCCACAATCCGCTGTAGCAAACCCCTTGTTGCGCGGCTGTGCCAACCCGTCCCCTGCGCCCCGCCCGGCCGCTGGTGCCCCTGCTGGCCGCAGCCCTGCTGGCGCCAGCGGCCTGGTGCCCGCCCGCTCGCGCCGCCGAGCCTGCCGCCAGCCCCAAACCCTTCCCGGCGATCGAGGCCGGCATGCACACCGCCCCCATCCGGCGCATCGCGGTGGATCGGGCCGGCCGCTGGGCTGTCACCGCCTCAGACGACAAGACCGCCCGCATCTGGAACCTGGCCACAGGCCAGCTGGAGCGGGTGCTGCGGGTGCCGCTGGGGGAGGGGGATGAGGGCAAGCTCTATGCGGTGGCCCTCAGCCCCGATGGCGCCCTGGTGGCCCTGGGGGGCTTCACAGGGCCATTCGGCGAGCCAAAGGCGATCTATTTGTTCGATCGCTCCAGCGGCCGCCTGCTCCAGCGCTTCACCGGCTCGCCGTCAAACGTTTTCCACCTGGCCTTTGCGGCCGATGGCCGCCGCCTGGCCGCCGCCCTGGAAAAGGGCGGCATCCGCGTGTATGGCGCCACGGGCCAGGGCGCCTGGGCCCAGGTGGCCGCCGATGGCGAGTACGGGGCCGACAGCTACAGCGTGGAGTTTGATGCCGCCGGCCGCCTGCTCGCCACCAGCCTCGATGGTGAGCTGCGGCTCTACGGCGCCGGCGGCAGTGGCCGCCTCCAGCCCCTGGTGCGCCGCGCCGCCCCCGGGGGCAAGCGGCCGTTCATTGCGCGCTTTTCCCCCGATGGCCGCCGCATCGCCGTGGGCTTTGACGACAGCCCGGCGGTGGCGGTGCTGGATGGCACCAGCCTGGAGCCCCTGGCCCCGGCCGATACCAGCTCCATCACCAATGGCAACTTTTACGGCCTGGCCTGGAGTGCCGACGGCCGCCGCCTGCTCGCCGCTGGCAGGTACTCCCAGGACGACGGCAGCTATCCCCTGGTGGTGTGGCCCGCCGGCGGCGGGGCGCCCCAGCGCCTGCCCCTGGGCATGACCAACACCGTGATGGACCTGCGGCCCCTGGCCGATGGCCGCCTCGTTTACGCAGGTGGCGATCCGGCCTGGGGGGTGCTCGATCCCCAGCTGCGGCCCACCAAGGTGTTTGCCGGGCCGCCGGTGCTGGATCACCGCAGCGATGCCATGAAGGATCGCCCCAGAACGGATGGCTTTCAATCCTTCCGCCAAGCACCGGACGGCCGCTGGCTGGAGTTCCGCGCCGTAGGCCGCAGCGCCCAGGGGCCCACGGCCCGCCTGGTGCGCTTTGATCTGGCCCAGCGGCGCCTGCTGCTCCCCGGTGCCGCCGCCCCGGGCGGCCAGGCGCCCCGCAGCACCGGCCTGCCGATCGAGGGCTGGCAGAACACCACCAGCCCCACCCTGGCCGGCAAGCCCCTGCCGCTGACGCCCTACGAAACCTCCCGCAGCCTGGCGATCAGCGCCGACGGCAGTGCCTTCGCGCTTGGCAGTGAATGGGCCGTGCGGGTCTTCGAGGCCGATGGCCGCCAGCGTTGGCGCACCTCCACACCCGGCACGGCCTGGCTGGTGAACCTCAGCGCCGATGGCCGCTTTGTGGTGGCCGCCCTCGGTGATGGCACGATCCGCTGGTATCGCAGCAGCGATGGCAGCCAGGTCCTGGCGCTCTACGTGCATCCCGATGGCCAGCGCTGGATGCAGTGGACCCCCGAGGGCTTCTACGACGCCTCCCCCGGCGGCGCCGAGTTGTTCGGCTACCACCTCAACAACGGCCGCGACCAGGCCGGCACCTTCATCCGCGCCTCCCAGCTGCAGCAGAAGTTTTTCCGCCCCGATCTGATCGCCCGCCGCCTCGGCGGCACGGCAGACGATGAGGCCGCCATCGCCCGCGCCGTGGCCGAGGTGGGCGATGTGCGCACCACCCTCAGCACGGCCAGCCTGCCGCCGAGCCTGCGCCTGCTCAGCCAGCGCACCCTCCCCGATGGCGACATCGAGATCACCTATGAGCTGAACGACCAGGGCGGCGGGCTGGGGCCGGTGGAGCTCAGGCTCGATGGCGCCGTGCTGGAGGGTCGCGCCGACCCACCGGTGGCAGGCATCAACCGCCGCCGGCTGCGGCCACCTGTCGGCAAGAGCCGCCTCCAGCTGCTGGCGTACAGCCGCAGCGGGGTGGCCTCCTCCCCCGTGGGCCTCGATCTCACCGGCAGCACCGGCGCTGAACCCGCCACCCTGCACCTGCTGGCGGTTGGCATCACCAACTACCGCGATGGATCCCTGCGCCGCGGCGTGCGCTTCGCTTCCGGGGATGCCGTGGCCTTCCGGGAGGCCCTCACCGCCGCCGGCCGAGCCAGCACTGCCCGCGTGGCAGAACCGGTGCTGCTGCGCGATGAGCAGGCCAGCGGCGAGCGCATCCGCCTGGAACTGACGGCCATGGCCCAGCGCGTCAAGCCTGCCGATCTCTTTGTGCTGTACCTGGCCGGCCACGGCGTGAGCACCGACCAGGGCGAATACGTGTTTCTGCCCCAGGATCTGCTCTACCGCAACAGCGAATCCCTAGCCGCAGGCGGCCTCGGCGGCAATGAGCTGCGCACCTTGCTGGCCCGCATCCCCAGCACGAAAACAGTGGTGGTGCTGGACACCTGCAGCTCCGGAGCCTTCGGGCTCAGCGGCCGCTCCCTCGGCGAGAAGGGGGCGATCGATCGCCTCTCCCGCCTCAGCGGCCGGGTGGTGCTCGCCGCCGCCGGTGATCAGCGGATGGCCCTGGAAAGCCCCGACAACCAGCGCGGCATCTTCACCGGCGCCCTGCTGCGCGCCCTGGCCGGCGAGGCCGACAGCAATCGCGATGGTCTGGTGGGCGTGCGCGAGGTGGCCGACTACGTGGAGCAGGAAGTGCAGCGCATCACCCGGGAGCTGTTCAAGTATGAGCAGACACCGATGAGCGACCTGCGCGGCCAGAACTTCCCCCTCAGCAAATCCGGAGGTCGGCCCTGAGCGCTGATGCCGACAGACGGCGCTTCGCTGTGGCCCTCTCCTACGCCGGGGAGGACCGGCCACGAGTGGAGCCCCTGGCCGAGGCACTGGCAGACACCTGGGGCCGGCAGCGGGTGCTCTACGACAAGTTCCACGACGCCGAATTCGCCCGACCCAACCTGGATGTGTACCTGCCGCAGCTCTACCGCGACCAGGCGGACCTGATCGTGGTGGTGCTCAGCCCCGACTATCCGCGCAAGGTGTGGTGTGGCCTGGAGCTGCGTTGGATCCGCCAGCTGATCCTCGAGGGCGATGCTGGTCGGATCATGCTGCTCGCCCTTGGGGATCCTGGCGACCTCTCCCAGCTCGGCATCCTGCGTGGTGACGGCACCCTCAACATCGCCGCTCTCAGCCCCGCCGCTACTGCAGCCCGCGTCAACGAGCGGCTGGCCCAGCGGGGAGCATCCATCCCCTCCCCGGCGCCGGCCGCCGCACTCCGCTGGTGGCAACGGCGCTGGTTGCGGGTTGCCGCCCCGGCCGTTGCCGTTGGCTTGCCCCTGGCCTTGTTGCTGGGGCGCGCGCCGTTTGCACGCTGGCAGTTGCACCAGGGCGATGAGGCTTTCCGCGCCTTTGCCCAGGTGCCCAGCGAAGAGCGCCTGCAACGGGCCGGGGCAGCCTGGCAGCGGGCCCGCCAGTTCGATCCGGGCCTGGCGGCAGCGCACGCACGCCTTGGTTTTCTCTCCGATTTCCTCGACGAACCCGAGGCCGCGGAAGGCCACTGGCGACAAGCCGTGGACCGCGAACCTGCCGGCACCGCGGCCGCCAGGGCCTATCGCACCGGCCTGGCCCACAGCCTGGCGCGGCAGCCGGCCCGGCAACAGGAGGCTCTGGAGATGTACCAGGCCGATGTGCTCCATCCCCGATCGGCCATCGAGCTCACCATGTTGCGCTGGGGGCGGCCCAGCGAGCTTCCCCAGGCCAGCGATGCCATCAACCATCCCGAGCTGGTTGAGGCCCTGGCTGGAAGCGGCAGCGGCGCCGAACCACCCTGGGGATTCAACGTGCCTCCAGGAGAGGTGGTGCTGTTTCTCAGCCGGGGGGAGCAGCGTTGTCTGCTCTCTGGGGTGCGCGCCACCACCTCCCACCTGGCCGGTGGGTCCCCCGCCAACCCCTTGGCCGCTGCCGGCTGCCAGGGCCTGCAAAACGAACTACGCGACCTGCTCTGCAGCCGTCTCGCGCAGGCCGCCAGCAACCCCCGCGCGCCCACCACCGCCCGCTGGCTGGGCTGCCCGCCTGCTGGCAGCAATGCGGCGCCTGCTCACACAGGCTGACGTCTGATGGGTAGCGCAACTGTGGTCGAACCAATGCCTCCTGAGGCTGCTGAGGCTGCCTAGGGTCGCCGCCGTAACGACAGACAAAGGCGGCCATGGGTCAGACACCGGTATTGCTGGCGGTAACCGGCGCCTCCGGCAAGACCGGCTGGCGGGTGGTGCAGGAGGCCCTGCGCAAGGGGCTGGCGGTGCGGGCCCTGGTGCGGACGGGCTCCCAGCTGCCGCCGGGGCTGGAGGGGGCCGAGGTGGTGCGGCTGAAGCTGGGTGACACCGAGGCCCTGCACCGGGCCCTGGAGGGCTGCGACGCCCTGGTGATCGCCACCGGCGCCCGGCCGTCGATCGACCTCAGCGGCCCGCTGCAGGTGGACGCCCTGGGGGTGCGCCAGCAGATCGCCGCCTGCAAGGCCGTGGGGCTGGAGCGGGTGGTGCTGGTGAGCTCCCTGTGCGCCGGCCGCTGGCGTCATCCGCTCAACCTGTTCGGCCTGATCCTGGTGTGGAAGCGGGTTGGCGAGCGCTGGCTGGAGCAGAGCGGCCTGCGCTGGACCGTGATCCGCCCCGGCGGCCTGAACGAGCGGGAGGAGGGGCTGGAACCCGGCCAGGAGCGGGAAGGGGTGGTGTTCAGCGGCGCCGACCAGCAAGAGAGCAACAGCATTCCCCGCCGGCTGGTGGCGCGGGTGTGCCTGGAGGCCCTGCACAGTCCGGCCGCCGAGGGCCGGATCATCGAGATCACCAGCAGCCCCCAGCAGCCGCCCCAGCCGCTGGACGCCTGGCTGGCCGCCAGCTGAGGTTCAGAACAAACCCCGGTAGCGCACCAGCAGCTGCACCATCGCCCAGGAGCCCAGGGTCACCTTGAGGGCCACCAGCACGTTGAGCAGGGAGATCAGCCGTTGGGGCCTGGGGGCTCCTGCAGGAAGCGGGGGGTGCCCAGCAGCTGGGGGCCACGGCCGTAGGCCAGCCAGCGGAAGTCGCCGAGGGCATGGGGATCCACCAGGCGCAGCAGGGCCTCGCGCCGGGGCAGCAGCTGGGCCAGGCCGCCGGGATCGCCCTGCAGCCCATGCAGCCGCTGGGCCAGCCCCAGGGCCAGCAGGGCCTCCCCCTGGCGGCAGCCGCCCAGTCGATGCCAGCCCGTGGCGGCGGCGGCCCGCTCCAGGCTGTCGATGCAGAGATGGGCGGTGAGATCGGCCTCGCCGGGCGCTTCCAGCGGATCGGCGCAGGCCTGCTGGGCCCGGTAGGCCATCAAGGTGCCATTCGAGCGCAGGGGGGCGTAGTAGCGCCAGGCCTCCAGGGCGTAGTCGATCACCAGCAGGACGCCAGCCGAGAGAGCAGCGGCGGCCTGGCCCAGCCAGGGCTCGAGGCCGGGGTGGAGTTCCGTGCACCAGCCCGGCGGCCGCTGCGGGGAGGGGGGCAGCAGACCCAGGGCTTGCAGGGCTTCGCCCGTGGCGGGCTGCAGGGGCTCGCCGGGCTGCAGCCGCAGCGCGGGCCCGGCGCCGGCATCAGCCCCGTGCAGCACCACCTGCTGCTGGCGCCAGAGGGCCCCGTCCCACACGATCCGCTCCACCGCCAGGGCGTCGAGCACCTCATGGGCCAGCAGCACGCCCCGCAGCGGCGCCTCGGCCAGTTCGGCAAAGCTGGCCCAGCGGCAGGGCAGGGGGCAGCCAGCCAGGCGCTGGCGCTGGCGCTTGGCCATGCCGCCGTTGGGTTCCACCAGCACCAGCTCGGTGCGGGCGGCCAGCTCGGGCCAGCCGGCCGCCAGGGCCGCCGCCAGGTCGGCCGCCAGCGAGCCCTCGCCCGGGCCGGCCTCCACCAGGGCCAGGGGGCGCTGGCCCGGCGGGGGCGGATCGAGCTGTTGGAGCCAGTCGGCCAGCTGGGCGGCCAGCAGGACGGCGAAGTCCGGCCCCAGGGAGGGGGCGGTGGCGAAGTCGCCGCGGGGGCCGATGCGCAGGCGGCCGCTGCCGTAGGCACCGTGCTCGGGATCGTGGAGCGCCCACTCCATGACGGTGCGGAAGGGCACCGCCCCGCCGGCGGCGGCAAGCCGTTGCAGCAACCAGCCGGGAACGCTCACGCCACACCCACAGCTCAGGGAGAATGCATCTTCCCTGGAGACACTGGATGGGTTGGGTTCGCAGCGTTGACGTGACCGGTGTGACGCGCAGGTTCGGGCCGGGGCTGAAGCGCTGGCTGCCCGCCACCCTGCTGGCGCTGCTCTGCCTGCTGCAGGGGGTGGGCCCGGCCAGCGCCGCCGACAACCCGGAGCTGCTGCCCGACCACCCCACGCCGGTGATCGACCTGGCTCGCTCCTTCAGCGATGCCCAGCGCACCAACCTGGAGAACCAGCTCAGCCAGGTGGAGGCCGACACCGGCTGGAAGCTGCGGGTGCTCACCCAGTACGAGCGCACCCCGGGCCTGGCGGTGAAGGATTTCTGGAACCTCGATGAGCGCAGCCTGCTGCTGGTGGCCGATCCCCGCGGCGGCAACCTGCTCAACTTCAACGTGGGCGACGCCCTGTTCGCCCTGATGCCGCGCACCTACTGGGTGGAGCTGCAGACCCGCTTCGGGAACCAGTTCTATGTGCGCGACCACGGCGAGGACGGCGCCATCCTCAACGCCCTGGCTGCGGTGGAGACCTGCCTGGAGCGGGGCGGCTGCCAGGTGGTGCCGGGCCTGCCCACCGAACAGTGGGTGCTCACCCTGGCCACCTCGATCCTGGGGGGGCTGATCGTGGGCTTTGTGGCCTATCCGCGCCAGCCCGGTAAAACGGTGGAGTGGGCCTGGGTGCTGCTGCTCTCGCCCCTGTGGATCATCCTGTTCGGTGTGTTCGGCGTGGCGCCGATCGTGACCCGCACCAACGACCTGCTGCCGCTGGCCCGCAATGCCCTGGGCTTTGCCGGGGGGATCGCTGCGGGCTACGTGCTGGCCCAGACGGTGCTGGGCCGCGACCGGCTCAAGGGCAACAGTGAAGGGGAGAGCTGAGGTCCGACTTCAGCTGCGGGGTCCCCGCGGACCCACACCTTCGAGGGCTTCCAGCTGGCAGCGCAGCGAGCTGGCTGGCTGGCACTCAGCCCTGGGGGGCTCGGGCGGTGCAGGGGGCTGCACTGCGAGCATTCCACTGGCCTGCTGAGCACGAAGGGTGGAGAGGTTCCACTCATAGAAACGACGCAGCTCGTCGTAGCGCTTCACGGGCTGGCCGTAGAAGCTGCGGCCGGCGAAGGTGGGGAAGGAGGCCCACTCGGGAGCGAGGCGATGGGCGAGCTCGGGGGAGAACTGGCCCTGGTCGGCCAGGTGCAGGGCACCACGGCGCTGCACAAGGTAGATGGCGGCCTGGTCCTGCACCTCAGGACCAAAGGCATTGGGGCCCTGCAGGGGGAAGCCGAGGGAGCGGCTCACCATCGCCCAGGTGGGGGGCATGAACTGATAGGCACCGGCGGCGGCACTGGCGTAGCCGGTGGTGCGGTTAACCCGGTTGGGGTGGCGATCGAGGGAGTCGATCAGGCTGCCGCCGAACATGATCCGGTAGCCCACGTCCTGGCCATTGGCCCAGGTGCCCTCGGCGTAGCGAATGGTGTTGAGCAGGGCGCGGCGCTCAGGGGTGATGGCGAACACCCGGGGGGCCGGCGGCGGCAGGGTGATGGTGCGGACGGCTTGCTGGTAACTCGTGGGCCGCTGGTAGCTGGAGGGGCGATAAGTGACGGCCTGCACGTCGCCGGAGGGGGTGGCGGCGGCAGTCAGCTGGGCGTCGTCGCTGGCCTGGACGTCAGCAGCAAGAGCCGAACCCAGCAGCGAGGGGTGCACCAGGGGAGAGGCCAGAACGGCTGCGCAGAGCGCGCCCTTGAGAGCTGCTGTTGTTTTGGCGAGCGAGAACGTCAAATCCAAAGACAATCAGTTGGCCAGCAATTTGCCTAACAATTCACTTGAACGCGATTGATAACGTGCCAATCACACAAGTGTCCACCTGTATCAGAAATGACGCCGGCGAGTTGAACTCATGATCAGCACTGGGATTGCAGCGCAGTTGACAACAGAATCACCGATCGACCCAATCGCTATTGATCGGATCTGCTGATCAGCGTCGTCTCAGTCACGAATTGCACCAGCGCCAGGGCCGCCTCCCGCGCGCCCCCGGCGGGCAGCGGCCCCGCGCTGGGGGGCAGCAGGGGTTGGTCGAGCTGCCAGTCGCCCGCCTCAAACTGCTCGCGGCTGAGCAGGCGATGCCAGCCGTGGCGCTGCAGGTCGCGCTCCAGCACCGGCGCCTCGGCGAACCCCTCGCGCCGCACCAGGTGGATGCCCACCCCGTAGGTCATCGCCTCGCAGAAGCTGCTGTAGCCGGGCTTGGTGATCAGGCGGCCGCAGTGGCCCATCAACTCCAGGGGGCGGATCTCGGGCGCCAGGGTGCGGCCATTGGGCAGCTGAGCCAGCAGCGGGTCGTGGCCGATGAACAGGTGCTCGGGCCAGTGGGCCAGGAGGGCCGGATCGAGTCGGTAGCCCAGGCCGCCGAAGCTGAGCAGCACGTTGCGCTCGCGCTCGTGGTGCAGCTGCAACTGGCGGGCCAGGGCGTCGCCATCACAGCGGGGCTCGCCGGCGGTGAGCCCCAGCGGCCGCTCCGGGATGCCCCAGGCCATCGGCAGGGAGAGCGGGCAGTGCAGCAGCAGCTGGCCGCGCCGGTAGAGCGCCAGGCAGTGCTCGGCCCAGGGGCGGAAGGCCTCACCCATCGGCCCATAGATCGCCTCCCAGCCGAAGCTGGCCAGCCACACCAGCGGCGCCCCCACCCGCTCGGCCAGCAGGGCCGCCGCCGGCGGCACGTCGGCCAGCACCAGCACGGGCTGCTGCTGCTGGGCCAGCCAGGCCTGCTCGGCCGCCAGCTGCTGGGGCAGGTGCTGCTCCAGCTGCTCCAGGGCCACCAGGGTGGCGGCGGGATCGGAGCCGAGGGCATCGGCCTGGAGCACGCCCACATCCCACTGGCAGCGGCGCTGCTCCACAGGGACCGGCCCGAAGGCGGTGGCCAGGAAGCTCTCGGGCAGGGCGGTGGAGAGCACCAGGCGCCAATCGGGCCGCAGGCGGTGCAGCTGGGCCAGCACGGAGGCGGTGCGGGAGCCGTGGCCGAAGCCATGGCTGCTGATGCAGGTGTAGATCAGCACGGTTCGGAGCAGAGGGCGCGGGGCTCAACCGCCGGTGCGGGGGTGGGCTCGCGCACCAGCAGGGTCTGTTCATAGATCAGCTGGCCATCGAGGCCGTACCAGCGGTGGCTGGCGCGGCTCACCCGGGCAGCCCGGGGATCGGCCGGCGGCACCTCCAGCTCCACCCAGCTGAAGTGGCGCAGCTCGCGGCCCTGGGCGTCGCGGCCGTGGCGGGGCACGCAGGCGGCATTCAGATACACCGTGCCCTCGCGGTCCACCACCAGGCTGCGGCGCTCCCCCTGGCCGCGCTTGAGGGCGTGGTGCATGTGGCCGAAGGCCACCAGGGGCAGGGGCCGGCTGGCGCGGATCTGGCGGATGGCCAGGGCCAGGTCCTGGTCGCCCCAGTCGCAGGCCGGTTTCTTCCAGTCACGGCCGCAGGGGTCGCCGGCCTCGCTGCCCAGGCCGCTGGGGCCGCAGTGGGCCAGCAGCACCAGGGGCAGGGCGGGATCGGCCAGGGCCGCCGCCGCCGTGATCCGCGCCGCCGAGGCCTCCAGGCTGTGGGGGCCGTAGACGGCGCGCACCGCCGGCGAGAGGTGGAAGCCGCCGCCGGCGGTACCGGGCCGGCCCCCCACCACCGCCAGGCCCTCGAACTGGCGCAGCCCCCAGCCGCAGTGCAGGGGCCCCAGGCCATCGAGCTGGCGCTGCAGGGTGCGGCCGCTGTCATCCCGGCCAGTGTCGTGGTTGCCGAGCACGCAGGCGGTGGGCACGGCCAGGCGGCGCAGCTGGGCGGGGATGCGCGGCTTGCCGTCGCTGAGGTCGCCCACCAGCAACAGACCATCCACGGCCAGGCCGCGCACCAGTTCGGCGTCGCGCTCATCCCAGGCACCATGCGGATCCCCCACCACCGCCAGGCGCCGGATCCCCATCTGCCACTGCCTAGGCTGAACCATCCTGCCCCGTAGAGGATCCCCGTTGGTTTTCGCGGTTTCCCAGAGCACAGGCCAGGCCCGCAGTGCCGCGGAGCTGCGGGCGGAGATCGAGCGGCTGCGGCGCGAGCGCAACGCCGTGATCCTGGCGCACTACTACCAGGACGACGCCATTCAGGACATCGCCGACTTCATCGGCGACTCCCTGGAGCTGGCCCGCAAGGCCGCCAGCACCGAGGCCGACGTGATCGTGTTCTGCGGCGTGCACTTCATGGCCGAGACGGCCAAGATCCTCAATCCCACCAAAACGGTGCTGCTGCCGGATCTGGAGGCCGGCTGCTCTTTGGCCGACGCCTGCCCGGCCGAGGACTTCGCGGCGTTCCGCGCCGCGCATCCCGACCACATCGCCGTGAGCTACATCAACTGCTCGGCGGCGGTGAAGGCCAACAGCGACCTGATCTGCACCAGCAGCAACGCCGTGGATCTGGTGAAGCAGCTGCCGGCCGACCGGCCGATCCTGTTCGGCCCCGACGAGAACCTGGGCCGCTGGGTGCAGGCCCAGAGCGGCCGGGAGCTCACCCTCTGGCCCGGCAGCTGCCAGGTGCACGTGGCCTTCAGCGAGCAGGCGCTGCTGCAGCTCAAGCTCGAGCACCCCGGCGCCGAGGTGCTGGCCCATCCCGAGTGCCAGCAGCACCTGCTGGATCTGGCCGACTTCATCGGCTCCACCAGCAAGCTGCTGCATCGCGCCGAGGAGAGCCCGGCCCAGAGCTTCATCGTGCTCACCGAGCCGGGGATCCTGCACCAGATGCGCCTGAAGGTGCCGGGCAAGACCTTTCATGAGGTGCCCGGCGCCGACGGCTGCAGCTGCAACGCCTGCCCCTACATGCGGCTGAACACCCTGGAGAAGCTGTGGCAGTGCCTCGATCGGATGGAGCCCGAAATCGTGATGGACGAGGAGCTGCGGCTCAGGGCCCTGGCGCCGATTGAGAAGATGCTGGCGATGAGTCGCTGAGCAACTCAGATGCTGTAGGGGTGCACCACCCCGCAGAGGCGCAAGGGGAAGTCGCGACTGTTGCGGGTGGCCAGGGTGAGGCCATGGCAGCGGGCCGTCGCCAGGATGATCGCGTCGGGCACCTTGAGCCCGTGCTGTTGGCGTAGCTGCACTGTTTCCCTGGCAATCGCCTGCTCCAGCGCCAGGCGAGGAAAGCTCTCCAGCCAGGCTTCGACCCGCCATGCTTCGCCATCGCGGCAGCCCACCAACACCTCGATCCAGGTGATCACGCTGATGGCGACCTGGCTCTGTTCTTCCAGCCAGCGCAGGGCCGGCTCCTCGCCGCGCAGCACATCGATCAGGATGTTGGTGTCGAGCAGCAGCATCAGCGGCCGGCCCACTCCTGGCGCAGGCTGTCCTGAATGGTGAGGGCGTCGTCGCTGCGGTCGCGCCAGAGGCCGAACACCTGGCGGTGCTGGGGCTGCTGCTGCTCCAGCCAGAGCCGCAGGGCTTGCCGCAGGGCTTCGGCGCGCGAGATGCCCCGTTGGCGGCAGAGGGCATCGAGCTGGTCGCGCTCCGGCTCGGGCAGATCCACGATCGTGCGCACAGTGATAACGCCATCTGATGACGTCATCCTAGGACCGCTCAGGCTGAGGGCGCTCCTGAACCGCTGGCTCAGTAGCTGTAATCGGCCACGAACAGGCTGGCGTCGTCGGAAGGTTCGCTGCCGGGCACGTAGTCGCCGCGGCTGGCGGCGCCGTTGGCGCGGGCGCGGGCCAGCAGGGCCGCCTGGCCGGCCGCCAAGTCGCTGCCGCCCCAGTGGCTGAGGCAGGAGTGCTGCAGGGCCCGGCCATAGGAAAAGCCCAGGTGCCAGGGGGCGTAGCCCTGGCTGGCCGTCTGGTTGATCACGTTGAGGCAGAGGCTGGCGTCCTCCTCGCTGAGGCCGCCGCTCAGGAACAGGATCGCCGGCACCGCCACCGGCACGCTGCGGCTGAGGGTGCGCACGGTGAAGGCGCCCACCTCCTCCAGGCTGGGGGGATCGGGACAGTCGGCGCCGGCCAGGGTCATCGTCGGCTTGAGCAGGCTGCCCTCCAGGAACACGCCGTTCAGGGCCAGCGCTTCATAGGTGCTGCGCAGCACCCACTCCTGCACCGAAGCGGTGGTGGCGATGTCGTGGTCGCCATCCATCAGGATCTCAGGCTCCACGATCGGCACCAGCCCCTGCTCCTGCACCGTGCGGGCATAGCGGGCCAGCCCCCAGGCGTTCTCCCGCACCGCCAGCTCGCTGGGGCAGCCCGTGGAGCTGATCTTGAGCACGGCCCGCCACTTGGCGAAGCGGGCCCCGCGGGCGTAGTAGCGGGCGGCGCGCTCGGCCAGACCCTTCAGCCCGGTGCACCAGCTCTCGCCCGCCAGCCCCCCCGCCAGGGGCTCCACCCCCTGGTCCACCTTGATGCCGGGAATGATCCCCTGCTGCTGGAACAGCTCCACGAGCGGCGGCCCGCTGCGGCCGTCCGCATCCACGCTGTCCTGGAACAGGGTTTCCTCGAACAGGATCACGCCGCTGATCTGCTCGCCCAGGCCGTGGGCCGTGGCCAGCAGGCTGCGGTAGGCGCGGCGGTGTTCCTCGGTGTTGTCCAGGCCGATCGCCGCAAAGCGCTTGCCGATCGTGCCGGTGGATTCGTCGGCGGCCAGCAGGCCCTTGCCAGCGGTGGCCAGGGCGGCGGCGGTGCCGGCCAGTTCATCGCGAAACGCATCCAGCGCCATGGCGGCAGCCCGGGGATCACCCCCTGGCTAGGAGCGGCGGCGCCGGCCGTCAACGCCGGGGGGGTGAGCTGCGGCACAACCGCCGCGTCAGGCGCGGAACAGCGACGACGGTGTGCAGCCGAAATGGCGGCGGAATTCGCGGCTGAAGGACACGGCGCTCACAAAGCCCACGGAGCGCCCGATCGAGGCCACGCTGTCGCCGGGCTGGGGGTGCTTGAGCCGCTGCATCGCCCGATGCAGCCGCCGTTGCCGCAGCCACTGCATCGGCGTGCAACCACAGGCGCTGCGGAAGGTGTACTGCAGGGTGCGCCGCGACCAGTGCACCTGGGCCTCCAGATCGGTGAGGCCGATCGGTTGATCGAGATGGGCATCGATCCACTCCAGCAGGGGCTCAAGCCTGCGGCGGGCCGCCAGCGACCCCACGGGTTCGCTGACCATGGGGCTGTCCTGCTGGAGTTCCGGCAACAGCAGCAGCACCAGCGCCCGCAGCAGCACGTCATCGAGCCTGAGGGCCAGGGCATCGGCACCGCTGGCACAGGTGAGCTGATCGATGGTGAACAGCAACGCGTACACGCCATTGATCAGTCGGGCGCAAACGGGATCGCTCAGCAGCAGCCGCTGTGGCTGCTGGAACACCTGCAGACGCTGGGGCGGCAGCCCTTCAGGGCCTGCCATCGTGATGGCGGTGCTCAGCAGCGTGGCGGGATTGACCGTCAGGGACACCCCGGAGGTGATGTCGTTCTGTAGATGCAGGGGTGCTGGCGGGAGGTAGAGAACCGATTCCCCCAGGGGGTTTTGATATACGGTCTGCTCAATCCGCCAGAGTCCGTTGCCCCGGTAGGGGAGCAGCAACTGGGCTGATGGATGTTGATCGGTGCTGAGTGTGATCGCGGAACCCTGGGTGGCGATCACCAGCACCTCGCCCAGCTGCAGAACGGCGGCGTCATTGCGGAAGGCCAGTCCGCTCTGCAGCGGCTCGCACACCTGCACCGGAGTGGTGGCGCACACGCTGCGGGCCCAGGCCTGCGGGTCGTCGGTGGAGTGCCGCAGCAGCGGATGCCCCAGCAGGGGAATGGTGAGCAAGGCGGGATTCAGAAGCGCGGCCATTCAGCAAGACGGAACAGCTGATCGTGAAGGCAGGACAGCAACGCGTAACTGGATGATGGCAACCGATCCGAAGATGGAGATTGCAACGGAGCGTTGCGCTGAAAGGTTGGAATGCGCAGGCGAGACAAAGGGCCGCCGGCCTGCACTCCCCCTGCCAGGTGCCGCCCATGATGCCGTCCTACACCTGCAAGCACAGAAGCTTGCGCCCAGAGGCAATTGTTTTGCGCTCTGAAGCAAGCGAATCGGGCCAATCTGTGCCAACCATGGGCCACTTCGATCGGCGACATTGTGGTGGGTGGGATGCCCCATGGCCTGCTGAGTCGCCTGCTGCCCCTGCTGCTGGCCGGCAGCCCCGGCCCGGTCCTGGCCGAACCTGCGCCCCTTGAGCAGCTGGAGCGCCTCGAGCGGGAGCTGGAGGCCTCGCGGCAGCGGCTGGCCGAGCAGCAGACCCGACTCAACGCCGAACTGGCGGATCAGCAACGGCTGGCGGATGAACTGGCGGCGCTGCGCTCCCGGATCACCGGCACCCCGCTGCCCGAGGCAGCAGCTGGGGCTCCAGCGACAGCTGCGGCACCGGATCCGGCCACCCCACCGAGCTCCACTCCACCGAGCTCCACTCCATCGTCCGCGCTGGCCCACACCCCCGGCGCCGGTTTCAGCCTGCGCAGCGGCGACAGCCTGCTGCGGATCTGGGCCGAGGCGAAGCTGCTGGGCTTCTCCAGCAACCGCTATGTGTTCAACCCCGGGCAGCCCCTGATCGTCAGCCCCAAGGATCCCGATCCCTCCTACGACCTCACGGCCCAGCAGAGCACCGTGGGGGCGGCATTCCAGGGACCGCGCTGGGGCAGCTGGACCCCCGGCGCCTACGCCCTGTTCACCCTGCAGGACAACATCCTCGCCGAGGGCTACAGCTTCACGCCGGTGGTGTTCTATGGCGACCTGGGCAGCGGCGGCTGGCGGATCGCCGCCGGCCAGCAGTTCGACCTGTTCGCCCCCCGCGATCCCGACAACCTGCCCAGCGGCAAGCTGGCCACCACCGGCAACCCGGGGGCCTACCGCCCCCAGCTGCGACTGGAACGGCGGGACGCCCTCGGCTCCGGCAGCGAATCGCTGCTGCAGCTTGGGCTCTCCTCGCCGATCACCACCGCCCTGCCCAGCAGCTTCGACGTGGAGAACCTGCCGGAGCAGAAGCTCGTGGAAGACAACGGCTGGCCGAATCTGGAAGCCCGGCTGAGCTTCGGCTTCGGCGCTCCGGCCGAGCGGGCCGGCGGGCGGCAGCTGCGCCCGCTGGAACTGGGCGTGTCGGGTGTGGTGGGCCAGCTGCGGGTGTTCGACAGGATCCGGCTCACCGATCCGATCACCCTCAAGGCCGACCGTTCGGTGGTGAATGTGTGGGGCGCTGCCCTCGACGGCCGGCTGGCCCTCGGCCGCCATCTCAGCCTGAGCGGTGAGCTGTACAGCGGCCAGGCCCTCGGCGAGTACATGGCCGGCATCCTGCAGACCTTCAACCGGCGCAGCAACCAGGCGGTGCCCACCTCCGGCGGCTGGGCCCAGCTGGGCGCCGCCATCAACGACCAGCTGCGCATCAATGCCGGCTACGGCATCGACACCGCCGACGACACGGGCCGCTTCGGCCTGACCCTGAACAGCACCGCCTTCGCCAACCTGATCTGGGATGTGAACCCCTGGCTGCAGCTGGGCCTGGAGGCCAACTACAAGCTCACCAACTACGACCGCTTTGGCGACAAGGACGCCTGGGTGGTGATCTCCCAGCTGCTGCTGCGGCTCTGAGCATGGGGATCACTCCCACCCCTAATCTCCTGCGGATCTCTGGATGGGTTCAGGTCGGGGAGGGTGGTTCGGCGGCGCGACGCACCAGGGCATTGAGCCCCTGGGAGAGTTCCAGGGGGAACAGCACCACGGTGTTGGAGGGGCTGGCCCCCAGGCCATCGATGGTTTGGAGGGTGCGCAGCTCCAGGGCGATCGGGTTGGCGGCCATGGTGGCAGCGGCGCGGGCCAGGTTTTCAGCGGCAAGGCGATCGCCGTCGGCTTTGGTGATTGTGGCCCGCTTCTCCCGTTCGGCCGAGGCCTGCCTCGACATGGTGCGTTTGAGGTCTTCCGGCAGTTCGATGTCTTGCAGCTGGATCGATTCGATGCTGATGCCCCACTGTTGGGCCTGGCTCTCCACGGCTGTTTGCACCTGCTCCTGAATGCGCTCCCGTTCGGAGAGCAACTCGTCGAGGGAGAGGCCGCCCACCACAACCCTCAGGGCCGCCTGGCTGTACTGGGCGATCGCGAAGCGGTAGTCCTGAATGGCGGTAACGGCGCGGCTGGCGTCGCTGACGCGGAAGAACACGGCGCTGTCGATGCTGGCCGGCACGTTGTCGCGGGTGATCACCTTCTGCTGGGGAATGTTCAAAACCAGCGTGCGGGTGTCGAGAAAGCGCACCGCCTCCAGCACCGGAATCACGTAAAAAATGCCTGGGCCGCGCACCCCTTGCAGGTTGCCCAGCCGCAGGATCACGCCCCGCTCCCACTGGGCCGCCACCCGCACGCCACCCACCAAGCCCCTCCACGCCAGTGTCGCCACGCCCACACCCAGCAGGGCAGGGGTTTGTTTGTCGGCGGGCTGGCCCAGGGCCAGCAGGGCGGCCAGGCCTGCGGGCACCAGCCAAAGAACCCGGCGCACGCCTTGGCCCAGGGAGGTGTGCCCCGTATCGGGCACCGCAAAGGTGCGCGTTGGCTGGGGGGCTTGCGTCACAGCCCTGGGGGATGGGCTTACATTCCGGGCAGGCCAGCCCAAACCGGCAACAGTGCCTAGGTTGACCTGATCTGCTGATCCGCCCCCCAGATGCGCAGCGCCAGCTTCGCCAACGGCGACCGCATGCCCCTGCTGGGGCTGGGCACCTGGAAGGCGGCGCCGGGCGAGGTGGGGGCGGCGGTGCGGGAGGCGATCCGGCTCGGCTACCGCCACATCGACTGCGCCAGCGTGTACGCCAACGAGCCGGAGGTGGGCGCGGCGATCGCTGAGGCCATCGCCGCCGGTGAGGTGCGCCGCGAGGAGCTGTGGATCACCTCCAAGCTCTGGTGCAACGCCCATGGACGCGAGAACGTGGAGCCGGCCCTGCGCCGCACCCTCGCCGATCTGCAGCTGGAGTGGCTGGATCTCTACCTGGTGCACTGGCCGGTGCCGATCAAGCCGGGGGTGGCCTTCCCCGCCAGCGCTGCCGACCTGCTGCCCCCGGAGAGCGTGCCGCTGGCCGACACCTGGACGGGAATGGAGGCCGTGCAGGAGCTCGACCTCACGCGCCACATCGGCGTGAGCAACTTTTCCAGCCACAAGCTGAACGATCTCCTGGCCCACTGCCGGCGCAAACCGGAGGTGAACCAGGTGGAGCGGCACCCCCTGCTGCAGCAGCCGCAGCTGCTGGCCGACTGCGCGGCCGCCGGCGTGCATGTCACCGCCTATTCGCCGCTCGGCTCCGGCGACCGGCCGGCCGCGCTCAAGGGCAGCGATGAGCCGGTGCTGCTGGAGAACCCGGTGATCGGCGCTATCGCCGCGGAGCACGGCTGCAGCCCCGCCCAGGTGCTGATCACCTGGCAGCTGCAGGGCGGCCTCTCCACCATTCCCAAATCGGTGAGCCCGGAGCGGCTGCGGCAGAACCTGGCGGCGGCCGATCTTCAGCTCACTCCTGCCGATCTGGAGCGGATCGCCGGGCTGGACCAGCACCGCCGTCTGGTGGATGGCTCCTTCTGGCTGCTGGAGGGCGGTCCCTGGACCCTGCAGCGCCTGTGGGATGAAGGCTGACCTGGGGATCCAGGGATCGTGAGCTCCGTACATTGATCACCAGGCACATTCCCGGCCCATGCCCGATCGATCAGCGGACTGGTTGGAGCAGGGCCAGAAGAATCTTGAGCAGGCCGAGCAATCAATGCAGGCCGGTCGCCACGAATGGGCCTGTTTCGCCGCGCACCAGGCAGCCGAGAAGGCACTCAAGGCCTTGAATCTCTCCCAGGGTCAGCAGGCCTGGGGGCATACCCTCACCCGGCTGTGGGCGGCGCTGCACAGCAGGACCTTTCAGGTCGCCCCGCCTGAGGATCTGGAAGATCGGTTGCGGCTGCTGGATGGCTTCTACATCCCCACACGTTATCCCGACAGCTACCCGGAAGGCACACCGGGTGAGCACTTCGGCAGACTGCAGAGCGAACAAGCCCTTGTCCATGCCGGAGCCATCGTCAGCTGGGTCCGTGCTGCACTGGCCAGCCCCGGCTGAGGTGCTGAGCCAGGCCCGCGACTGGGCCGAGTGCCAGCAGCGGGAGCATCCCGAGCTGCTGGCCCTGGGGGTGTTTGGCTCCTACGGGCGCGGAGATGCCGGCGTCGGCAGCGACCTGGACCTGGTGCTGATCCTGAAGGAGTGCCACGAACCGATCTGGGAGCGGTTGCGCCGTTGGGACACAGGCAATCTGCCGCTCGCCTGCGATCTACTCGTGTACAGCCTGGAGGAATGGCTCACACTGCCGCAGTGGAACCCGAGGCTGGCGAAGGCCCTGCACAGCGAGACCCGTTGGCTGCTGGGGACGGGCGGAAGCGACAGGCCACTGACCTGATCCCCCCCATGCCCCTCCCCCCCGGCAGCCTGCTGGAACTCACCCCCCAGGGCCTCCACTGCCGGGCGGCCGGGGCCTGGATCGACCCCTGGCGGCCGGTGCCCCGGGCCCTGATCAGCCACGCCCACGCCGACCATGCCCGGCCCGGCAGCGGCGAGTACTGGGCGGTGGGCGCCAGCGAGGGGATCCTGCGCCAGCGCCTCGGGGCCACGATCAACCTGATCCCCGTTGAATACGGCCAGCTGCACCGCATCGGCGACGCGCGGGTGTCGTTTCATTCGGCGGGCCACGTGCTCGGCAGCGCCCAGATCCGGCTGGAGGCCGGCGGCGAGAGCTGGCTGGTGAGCGGCGACTACAAGCGCTGCGCCGACCCCAGCTGCGCGCCCTTCGAGCCCGTGCAGGCCGATGTGTTCATCACGGAGGCCACCTTCGGGCTGCCGATCTACCGCTGGCAGAGCGGTGCCGTGGTGGCGCGCGCGATTCTGCAGTGGTGGCAGGCGGCGCCGGAGCGGCCCTCGATCCTGTTCGCCTATGCCTTCGGCAAGGCCCAGCGGCTGCTGGCCGAGCTGGCGGCGATCGGCGTGGGCACGGGCGGCCAACCTGGCGGCGCAGGCCACGAGATCCTGCTGCACGGCGCCGTGGAGGCGCTGATGCCTGCCTACCGGGAGGCGGGGGTGGCGCTGCCGCCCACCCTGCCCGTGAGTGCCATCGCCAAGGGCGACTCCCTGGCGGGGCGGCTGGTGATCGCGCCGCCTTCGGCCCACCGCTCGGTGTGGATGAAGCGCTTCAAGCTGCCACAGACGGCCTTCGTGAGCGGCTGGATGGCCGTGCGCGGCGCCCGCCGCCGCCGCGGCTATGAGCGCGGCTTCGTGCTCAGCGACCATGCCGACTGGCCCGGCCTGCTGGCCAGCGTGAAAGGCAGCGGCGCCCGCCAGGTGTACGTGACCCACGGCAACAGCGATGGGCTGGCCCGTTATCTGCGCGAGGTGGAGGGGATCTGCGCCGAGCCCCTGGAGGGGGACTTCAGCCGCGAGCGGAACGACGGTGGGGACGCGCCCGGGGAGCCCGGTGCCAGCCGGGGGAATCAAGGAGACAGCTCGGTGGAGTCCTGAACCAGGGCCGCCCGGGCGAAGAAGGGAATGGCGGCCCGGCGGCGGGCCTGGAGCTCGGCGGCGGACGGCCCAGCGGCAGGTCCCCCCGGTTCATCCGCTTCCGGCTCAGCGGCCCGCTGATCGTCGATGGCGAGGGCGAGCAGGGCCCAGATGAACTCACGGCTGAGCGGATGGTCGGCACCGAGGGCCGCCAGGCTCAGCTTTCCACCCAGCTCCAGCAGGGGCTCCGCCAGATCGCGCCGATCGCGCAGCATCTCGATCTGGGCCAGAACCAGGAGGGAACGGGGCAGGGTCCAGTCCCCCTGCACCAGGGCCTGATCATTGATTGCCCGCAGGCTGGCGGTGAGGGCATCGGCCTTGCCGTCGTCCCCATCGGCGCGCAGGCAGATCACCAGCCGCACCAGGGCCAGGGCCCGTTCCTGGGGCGTGGCCTCGGGGGACGAAACGATCTGCTGCCAGATCTGGGCCGAGCGGGCGAAGGCCGCTTCCGCCTGGAGCGTCTCGGCCTGGCGGCGCGAGCCGCCCTCGGCGAAGGCCGGAGTGGCAAGCCCCGTGAGCAGGATCAGGGCAAGGGAGACGGCACGCAAAGGCGACATGGCGACGGGATGGCTGCCCGGGGATGGGTGCCAGCAGCCCATCGTGATCGCAGGGCAGGCCATGGCTACTGCACCAACAGCGCAGTGACACCTTCCGAAAACGCAAAAGCGCTGACGATCCGCCGCCCTGTTCTTACGGTCCGCTGGTCGGGCCCTCTCCCCTCCATGCCTGAGCGTCTTGGCAGCCTGGTTCCGGTTCTGCTGTTCGGGCTGGGTGCCTTCCCCGCCGTCACCCTGGCGGCGCCCGGCCCCACGGCCGAAACCCTCTATACCGGCGGCACGATCCTCACCATGGCGGGCGAGCGGCCCATCACGGTGGAGGCCCTGGCGGTGGCCGGCGGCCGCATCGTGCATGCCGGCCCGCTGGCGGCGGCCCCCCGCTCCGCCGCCACCAAGGTGGTGAACCTGGAGGGCCGCACGCTGCTGCCGGGCTTCATCGACACCCACGGCCACTTCATCTACTTCGGCAAGAACCTGATCGATGCCGACCTGTTCGGCGCCAGCTCAATCCCCGAGATCGTGCGGCGCATGCAGGAGCAGGCCAGCAAGGTGGGCCCAGGCGAGTGGATCGTGGGCTTCGGCTTCCGCGGCAACGACCTGGAGCGCTACCCGAGCGTGGCGGAACTGGATGCGGTGTCGGCCGACCGGCCGGTGATGGTGGTGGACAGCTCCGGCCATGCCGGCGCCATGAATACGGCCGCCTTCCGCGCCGCCGGCATCAGTGCTGCCACGCCGGATCCGGCGGGCGGCAAGTTCGAGCGGGGGCCCGATGGCCGCAGCCTGGCGGGCAAGGCGGAGGAAACGGCCCTCAACCTGGTGCGCGAGAAGCGACCGCCCTTCACCGGCGCCACCGCCGATGCGGTGGCCACCCGCGCCAGCGCCCTCTGGGCCAGTTACGGCCAGACCACCGCCCAGGACTGCGGCATTGGCCTGGGTAGCGACGACATCGACCTGGTGCGCAATGCCATTGACAAGCGGCTGCTCACGCTCGATCTCTACATCTGCGCCAAGGATTCCAACGTGGAGGCCATGGCCGGCGCCGCCGCCAAGGTGGTGGCCGACTACGGCAAGCTCACGCCCGGCGGCGATGGCGACTTCCGACGGCAGGAGGGGATCGTGAGCGACGCCGCCGGTGGCCAGGCCAACACCAGCGGCCGGCTGCTGCAGCTCCGCCCCGACCTCGACAAGCGCTACGTGAACCGGGTGCGCCTGGGGGGCATCAAGTTCTGGCTCGACGGCTCGATTCCCACCGCCTGGATGAGCCAGCCCTACGCCGTGAACCCACCTGGCACCGAGCCGGGCTTCCGCGGCTACCAGCAGATCCCCGACGGGGTGCTGGAGGCGGCCTTCGAGCGCTGGTGGCGCAGCGGCGTGCAGATCAACATGCACATGAACGGCGACGCGGCCGCCGAGCAGGCCCTGCGGGCGATCGAGGCGGTGGTGCAGCGTCAGGGCATGGCCGACCACCGGCCGGTGTTCATCCACGCCAGCTACCTGCGGCCCGACCAGATCCAGCGGATGAAGGCGGTGGGCGCCGTGCCCAGCTTCCTCACCACCGGCCTGATCCCCGGTGGCGACACGGTGGTGAAGCTGTGGGGAGCTGAGCGGGCCGCCAACGCCATGGCCGCCGCCACCATGGCCCGCAACGGGATGCCTTACACCTTCAGCCATGACGCGCCGGTGTCACCCCAGCCCTGGGTGCTGGCTCTGGTGGATGCGGGCGTCAACCGGCGCACCCCTGGCGGCCTGGTGATCGGCCCGGCGGAGCGGGTGAGCCCCTACCAGGCCCTGCAGGCGGTGACCAGCCACGCCGCCTGGCAGATCAAGGAGGAGCGCAGCAAGGGCACGTTGGAGGTGGGCAAGCTGGCCGACCTGGTGATCCTGGAGCGCAACCCGCTCACGGTGGATTCAGCCACGATCAAGGACATCGTCGTGCTGGAGACGATCAAGGAAGGACGCACGATCTTCCGCCGCGATCCCGCCACCGCCAGCGGATCGGGCCCGGCGATGGGCGGCGGCAGCTCCCTGCCCTGCCTGCACGATCACGACCATGGCTCTCCGCCTCCCCTGAGTGCCAGCGCCCGCGACACCCTGAAGCTGCTGGTGCGGGCGGGGCACTGAGCATCACGCCGACAGGAGATGCTGACATCCCCGCCGATTTGTACCAGATAAGACGAACAACGAGCCACAGCCGTAGCGAAGATTTACAAGAACCACTGGTTCGGGTCGTCCAGCGCCCTGCCCTCCATGCCCCTCGCTCGCCAGATCGAACTCCTGCCACGCCAGGACGCCATGGCCGGAGCCACCCTGTTCAGCGCCCCCCAGCCCAGCCACGAAACCCTGATCGCCGAGGTGAGCAGCGGCGCCCGCGGCGAACTGTTCTGCCACCGCCGCCAGACCGACCAGCTGATGGTGCTGCGCGGCGCCATCGACCTGATCGTGCTCCAGGCCGGCAACCTGCGCCGCATCACCCTGCGCGAGGACGAACCCACCTGGGTGCGGATCCCGCCCGGGGTGCCCCATGGCGCCATCAACGGCGGCCGCCAGCCGGCCGTGGTGGTGAATGCCGTGCTGCGCCACGGCCCCAGCGACCCGCGCGACTACAGGCCCCGGCCCGTACCCGCCGCCCTGGCGCCCGCCTGGGCCGCGCTGCTGGCAGCCTGAGACAGCTGCAGCTCCCCGCCATGGCCGGGCTCGACTTCGACGGCGACTACGGCCGCCAGTACGCCGCCACGATCCGCCAGTCGGTGCCGGGCTACGACACCCTGCTGCAGCTGGGGGCCTGTGCCCTGGCCGCCGCCTGCCCCCAGGCCGCCACGGCCCTGGTGGTGGGACCTGGCCCCGGGGAGGAACTGGAGGGGCTGCTGCAGGCCCTGCCCCAGGCCCACCTGACGGTGGTGGAGCCCAGCGCCCAGATGCTGGCCAGCTGCCGCCAGCGGGTGGAGGCCCTGGGGGCAAGCGAGCGCACCTGTTGGTTCGCCGAACCCCTGGAGCAGGGCAGCGCCCTGGCCGGCCAGCGCTTCGATGCGGTGATCTGCCACCACGTGCTGCACCTGCTGCCCCCCGAAGAGCAGGACGAGCTGCTGCGCCAGCTCGCCGCCGCCGTGGCGCCGGGGGGCCACCTGCTGCTCAGCAGCTACAGCGAGGCTGCCGAACCTGAGGCGCTGGAGCAGGTGCTGGCGGTGGCCCGCTGCCGCTGGCTGCAGCAGGGCGTGCCCGCCGACCGGGTGGAGCTGATCCTGGCCAGCCGCAACAGCCGCGTGTTCTCCCTCGACGCTGACCGGCTGGCGGCGGAGCTGGCGGCGGCGGGCCTGGCGCCGCCGCTGCAGCTGTTCCAGGCGCTGTTCAGCCGGATGTGGATCAGCCGCCGGCCGGCCTGAAGCGCCGCCTTTCCCAGGCCTGCAGCCGCCGATCGGCCCCGAAGGCGATGCTGATCAGATCGAAGCGATCGGCCGCCACCCGGCAGCCCACCTGCAGGCCGAAGGCGCCGGCGGGCAGCAGCTCCGGCACGGCGAACACCAGGCCGTCGACGCAGCCCGCCACCAGGGGCAACCCGCCGCCGGGCAGCTCCTGCAGGAACAACCCCGGATCGAAGGGGTCGCAGGGCTCGGGCTGGGAGTCGTGGCTGGGCCAGACCCCCGGCTCGAGGCGCTCCAGCAGCCCGGGCCAGCCCCGCTGCTCAGCCACCAACTCGTGCCAGGGCCGCTGGGGTCGAGGCGGCTCGGCTGCGGCTGCCAGGCTGCAGCGGAACGGCACCGCCCCCACCGCGTCCAGCTGCCAGGTGGGAGGGCCATCCCCCGGCGTGTCTGCCCTGGGATCGCGCCGCCCCCAGAGCAGCACCAGCATCGAGCGGGAGCGCCAGTGCGGGCCGTGCTGAAACAGGTTCAGCTCATGGCCGAAGCGGCTCTGCTGCGGATCCACCGCCAGGCTCGACTGGCCGCCGGCTCCCGGGAACTGCCAGCACTGGCCGGTGCTGTTGTAGCCCGCCCGGCTGAGGGGCAGGCGGCGGCGGCCATCCGGGGCGAACAGCAGGCCTGAGCCATCCCACATGCCGGTGTCGGCATCGCTGAAACTGATGGCGTAACAGGTGTCGTCGATCACCCGGCTGGGCTGCTCCAGATCCAGCACGCCGTGGTCGTCGCGCAGGAACCACTGGCTGCTGCCGCACCAGCGCCCCTGGAAGTTGCGGCGATTGAGCTCCCATTGGCGGTCATGACCACTGTTCCCAGGGGATCCGGCCATGGCAGATGGGGTCTGGATGCAGTCCATCCTGGCGGTGATCCAGCTTCAGCCAATCGGTCTGAACAGATTGGTCCAGGGGGGGACGGGTGACGCTGATCAGCCGGGCTCATCAGAGGCCAGCCTCATCCCGCAGCTGATCGATCTGCTCGTTGGTCACCACCGCCCCGGCCTGGTTGTGGAAGGGGCGAAATCCAGCCACGCTGAGGGCAGCCCGCAACGGACGGGTCACCAACTGGCCCGCCGTGGTGTCTTGGCGTCGGGCCAGTTCACGTTCATCAGCCAGCACGTCGTCCTCGAGGGCGAGCCAACACGTAAAAAGGTCATCCATGCATCAAGCCATCCCATTGCGGCAGAGCTGACGTCCACCATGCGCCGCTTCGCCACCCTCTACCGCGATCTCGATGCCAGCAGCGGCAGCAACGCCCGGGTGGCCGCCCTGGAGGCGTTCTTCGCGGCAAGCGCGCCGGCCGATGCCGCCTGGGCCCTGCATGTGCTGCTGGGCAAGCAGGGCAAGCGCCTGATCACCGGCCGCCGCCTGCGCGAGATCTGCCTGGAGGGCTCCCCCCTGCCCGACTGGCTGTTCGACGACTGCTATGCCCACGTGGGCGATTCGGCCGAGACGATCGCCCTGCTCTGGCGGCAGGTGGCAGGAGAGGCCCCAGACCCGCAGGCGATCACGACCGAGGGCCGCTCCGACCAACACCCAGCCCACCAGCCCCTGCAGCAGTGGATGGAGCAGCTGCTGCCCGCCGCCGCCGCCCTCGCCGGAGCCGAGCAGGCCGAGGCGGTGCGCCGGCTGTGGCAGGGGCTCGACCCGGCCGAATTGCTGGTGGCCAACAAGCTGCTCACCGGCGGCCTGCGGGTGGGCGTGGGCCAGGGGCTGGTGCTGCGCGCCCTGGCCCGGGTCAGCGGCCTGGAGGAGGCCCTGTTGCAGCACCGGCTGATGGGCGGCTTCCGCCCCAGTGCCGAGGCCTACCAGGCCCTGCTGGCCCCCGCCGCCCAGCAGGAGGCGGTGCCCAGCCGCCCCTATCCCTTTTTTCTGGCCTCACGGCTGGAGCTGGAGGCAAGCGGCGATGGGGCGGCGGCTCCCCTGCCCGGTCCCACCAGCGCCTGGCTGGTGGAGTGGAAATTCGACGGCATCCGCGGCCAGCTGATCCGCCGCGCCGGCCAGGAGTTCCTGTGGAGCCGCGGCGAGGAGCTGATCAACGCCGCCTTTCCGGAGCTGATCGCCGCCGCCGCCGCCCTGCCGAACGGCACCGTGCTCGACGGCGAGATCCTGGTGTGGCCGGCCGATGCCGCCCAGCCCGCGCCCTTCGCCCAGCTGCAGCGGCGCCTGGGCCGCAAGGCGCCGGGGAAAAAGCTCCTGGCCGATTGTCGGGCAGCCTTCGTGGCCTACGACCTGCTGGAGCAGGGGGGCGAGGACCGGCGCCCGGCACCCCTGAGCCAGCGCCGCGCCGCCCTGGAGGCCCTGATCCCGCAGCTGGCAGAGGCGACACCCACCCCTGGCGCCGGGCTCCTGCGCCTCTCCCCCCGCCTGACGCTGGAGGGCTGGGAGCAGCTGGAGACCCTGCGCCAGCAGGCCGACGCCGCCAGCGCCGAGGGGCTGATGCTCAAGGCCCTGGAATCGCCCTACCTGGGCGGCCGCAAGCGCGGCCACTGGTGGAAGCACAAGCGCGACCCTTACACGCTGGATGCGGTGCTGCTCTATGCCCAGGCCGGCAGCGGCCGCCGCGCCAATCTGTTCACCGACTACACCTTCGGGCTGTGGGATCGGGCCCCTGCTGCCGGCGATGACAGCACGGGGGAGCCAGCTGCCACGAGCCCGCCCCAGCTGGTGAGCTTCGCCAAGGCCTACTCCGGCCTCGACGACGCCGAGATCACCGCGCTCGACCGCTGGATCCGCAGCCACACCACCGAGCGCTTCGGGCCGGTGCGGGCGGTGCAGCCGCTGCAGGTGTTCGAGCTGGCCTTCGAGGGTCTGCAGCGCTCCACGCGCCACAGGAGCGGCATCGCCGTGCGCTTCCCCCGCATCGCCCGCTGGCGCCACGACAAACCGGCTGCTGAGGCCGACACATTGGCCAGCGCCCTGGCGCTGCTGGCTGAGTGAGCCAATCAGCCCAGCACAGACACGAACCTGGTGGGGGGGGGGGGGGGCTGATCCAGCCCTACCGGGAGGAGCTGCAGGCTCGCATCACCAAGACGTCCAGATGTCAATTATGCCGCCATTCGTTCGCAACACATCTGCAAGAGGGCGGGAAAGACACCGCCATGACCGAAATCCACGTTTTCAAGGGCGGCCCGATGGGCGTCATCAGATCCGCCGACCTCCTGTAGAAGCCGCTACACGTGGATACCGGGCCCGATAACCACTGTTCGCCATGAACACAATGGTCTAAAAGCGCTCATGACAGCTAGAATCTTGTTTGCTGTGTGGAGGTGTTCACGAAAGGGAGCAGGGCCGGCATTGTGGTTCACAGAAACCATCCATTTAGCGTTTGAAGGATCGGAAGCCGGAGCAAGAATGCTTACTGTAGGATTAGTGGTATTAAGTTTTCCAATAAGCGATCTACTCTGCGCATATTGGAGCCTGCTTAGCTGAAAAGATCTAATATACATGAATTCCTTAAATTGGGCTTGGACGGCCATACGCGATGCTTTGTAACACAGTGAACACATCTTAGGCGGATCCACATAAGATGCTGAGACAGATCCCTTGGAGGCGTTAGATCGGTAGTGCCGCAAGCCTTCTGATGCCTGCAAGCCTTGCGAGAGCTGCGTCTTAGGCGGACAGCCGAGGCAATCGGTGCGACTTAGGCGGGTCCGCCCAAATAGTTGTTATGCAATAGGATGCTTTCAATGATGTGCTGAAGCGTGTGACTGATTATCTCTCATCTTTTCCAGCCCCCTTCCTTGAGGACCTTGTCGAAGGACGATGCTTGCCTTTTATCGGCGCAGGTTTTTCCCTCAATGCGAAGATTCCACGAGGGAAGAAGATGCTTGATTGGGATGCGCTGGGCAAAAAGGCTGCGGAGTCTCTTCCTGAGTATCAGTACACCACAGCATTGGAAGCCCTTTCCGCTTATTCACATGAATATTCGCGGGTAAAACTGGTTGAGTTCCTTGAAAGTGCTTTGCTTGTAAATACTTTGCAGCCAGCAAAGGCTCATGAAGAGTTCTGTAGACTTCCTTTCGAGAAGGTGGTCACTACAAACTTTGATTTCCTGCTAGAGCAAGCGTATAGTCGAATCAGTCGGTATTGCGTGCCACAAGTATCTGAAGATCAGTTGGCTGTAAGCAACTCTAATGCCGCTGTTCAACTTCTGAAGCTCCATGGTGATCTGCATCACCCTCACAGGCTAGTTGCAACGGAAGAAGACTATGATTCGTTCCTTGTTAGATTTCCACTTCTTGCGACACATCTTTCGAGCTGCCTTATAAATCATACCGCACTCTTTCTTGGGTATAGCTTAGACGACCCGGACTTTAGACAGATATGGCAGTTGGTAAAAGAACGACTTGGTTCGTTGAGGCGCCCAGCATATGTAATACAAATGTCATCCGCCCCACATAACATAGCCCGATACGAAAGACGCGGGGTAAAGGTGATTAACCTGCCCAAGATCCAATCGCGCTCATATTCAGAGACACTTGAACTGGCCTTGCGCGAACTTCGTGAGTACTGGAGCCAGCAGATTATTGCCCAAAGTACCGCCACAGAACCTGAGCCTCAAGCAGAGTTGTCTCTTCCGGACGATGCGCGTACACGTCTAGCGTTCTTTTCTGTGCCCACAAGACTTGCTGCTCTTTATAAAGACAAGATTTATCCGCTTGCAGAAAAGTATGGGTTTAACCCAATCATGGCAGCCGATGTCTCTGCGCCAGGTGATAATCTAATGGCTAAGATCTATGCACTTCTCAGGCGTTCCGCAATTGTAGTCGCTGATGTTGGAAGCCCTAATACTATGTTTGAGGTTGGTATGGTTCTTTCCGGTGAGGGAGGGGATAAGCCAGTTATCCTGATCTCCGAAGATCCACCAAATCTTCCATTTGACATTAAGGACCATATCTTTATCCGGAGGCCTGCCTCACTTGAAAGTGAGTCGTCAAAGTTCCTAAAAGAACTGGAAAAAGCATTTTCTTCGGCATTTGAGCTTATTTCTCCTTCTCTTGAGGATGAGCCTAGTAGACTTCTCTCAAAAAAGGAGTATCGAGCATCCGTAATCGCCGTTTTCTCATCTTTGGAACATGAGCTTAGGCAGCTCTTGGCTTCGTCAGGCTTGGATGCATTTGCATCGAGATCCTCACTTACAATGCTTCTTGATTTTGCCAACAGCAAAGAGCTTCTGACAAAAGAGGATTTCTATCAGCTTAGAAAACATGTTATGGTACGAAATCGAATCGCACATACACGAGCGGAAATAACTCCTGTGCAAGCCAAGGCAATCGTCACGGATGTCAGTGCTGCCATTGTTAAGCTCCGATTGACGACAGATGGCAATGGAGTGTAACCATTTTCGATAAGATACTTCTAGTCTTTGGGCTGGCATAACATCAAGATTCAGAAGACGGGTGCTGATTGGTGGGGCATAGCCTTGATCTCTGCCCGCTTCTGATCTTGGCGTTAGAGAGATGGGGGCAGGCCGCCGTGACCAAGGGTGGTATAGTCAGTGTATAGCCGCGGTTGGGGCATGCAGACGAAGGTTCAGAAGTGGGGAAACAGCCTTGGAGTAAGAATTCCACGCGGC